>Ga0070682_100000069_pt1 | contig 96013 bp, 56 predicted proteins | sample KBSC63LmetaG_FD_64668 | JGI IMG/M metagenome (GOLD analysis project Ga0070682, IMG submission 64668) | Corn rhizosphere microbial communities from Kellogg Biological Station, Michigan, USA - KBS C6-3L metaG | ecosystem: Host-associated > Plants > Roots > Rhizosphere | place: USA: Michigan...
GTCTTGGCGTTGATCGAGGCGATGCGCCAGGTGCCCTTCAGCGCACCGGCGGAAGTGCTGATCTCCACCCAGTGCCCGGCGAAGTAAGGCGGTATGTCCGTCGTCCGGTCGGTGACCAGCGTCGCGTTGCTGCTGCCACTGAGCGCCGTGCCTCCGCCGAGTGCCGGCAGTGACGTGGCCTGTCCGACGAGACCCTTGTTATCAATGAGGACATCGCCGTATGTCGACGACGGTCCCTTGACGTAGATCGTTCCGGCGCCGCCGTAGCGTGCCTGGCTGCTGGTCGTGCTGGTGCGCGCCAGGAGATTCGTCGGCGCGGTTCCGTTCGTGTACTCGATGGAGATGGCGCCGCCGCCGCCGCTGCCGTAGAAGGCGGGATCGCCGCCGCGCGCTTCGTACGCACCGGCGCCGGCAATCGTGGTCGTCGTGACCCACACCGAGCCGCCGGCCGCGCCGCGGTTGGCGACGCTGCCGTTGGCGCGAATCACGCCGTCATTAGTCACCGACGCGGAGATGATGCGGATGATGCCGCCGCCTACGCCGCCTTCGTTTCCGCCGTTCTCGCCGCCGCCGCCCGCTTCACTCGGACGATAGACGCTGCCATAGGTCGAGGCCAGTGGTGGATCCCACAGACCGCCGATGCCGATGTGGCTGCCGCCCGTGGCGTTGCCGGGGGTCGTCGCGCCGGGGTAGCTCTTGTTCTGCAGGTAGCCGCGTCCGCTGGCGTCGATCGCGCCGCCCGCTTCGACCGTGACCGCGCCACTGATGCTGAGGTTCAGGGTATTGGCGGTCGTGCTCGTCGCCGTTTGCGCAAGGATGGCGTTGTTCCGGACCGTCAGGTTCGGGGCCGTGATCCCGAGCAGCGAGACGTGTCCGGTGATGACGACGTCGGTCGCGGAGACGATCGGCTGGCTCAGTTCGAGGAAGCGTCCGGCCGTGAGCGGACCGTTGATGGTGACCGTGGCGTTTGCGCCGACGCGGATCGGATCGGGGCTGACCAGATTCTCGCCGCTCGGTGCCGAGAGGTTGTCGAAGCGATAGACGCCCTGCCACTTGTCGCCCGCGGCGATGCTGATCGTCTCGTTCGTGTTCGGCGCCAGCGTCACGGTCTTGGCGTTGATCGAGGCGATGCGCCAGGTGCCCTTCAGTGCGCCGGCGGAAGTGCTGATCTCCACCCAATGTCCGACGAAGTAAGCAGGCACGTTCGTCGTCCGGTCGGTGACCAGCGTCGCGTTGCTGCTGCCGCTGAGCGCAAAGCCGCCGCCGAGTGCCGGCAGTGACGTCGCCTGTCCGACGAGGCCCTTGTTATCAATGAGGAGATCGCCGTAAGTCGACGACGGTCCCTTGATGAAGATCGTTCCGGCGCCGCCGTAGCGCGCCTGGCTGCTGGTCGTGCTGGTGCGCGCCAGGAGATTCGTCGGCGCGGTTCCGGCGCTGTATTCAATGGAGATGGCGCCGCCGCCGCCGCTGCCGTAGAAGGCGGGATCGCCGCCGCGCGCTTCGTACGCGCCGGCACCGGCGATGTTAGTCGTTGTGACCCACACCGAGCCGCCGGCCGCGCCTCGGTTGGCGACGCTGCCGTTGGCGCGGATCGCGCCGTCATTCGTCAGCGTCGTGGCGATGATGCGGACGACGCCGCCGCCGATCGCGCCTTCGTTTCCGCCGTTCTCGCCGCCGCCGCCCGCTTCGCTCGGCCGATAGACGCTGCCGAACGTCGAGGCCAGCGGTGGATCCCACAGACCGCCGATGCCCATGTGGCTGCCGCCCGTGGCGTTGCCCGGCGTGGTGGCACCCGGATACGTCGTGTTCTGCGGATAGCCGCGGCCGCTCACATCGATCGCGGCGCCCGACTCGATGGTCAGCGCGCCGCCGACATTGAGGGTGAGTGCGTTGGCGGTCGAAGTCGAAGCGGGATGCGTGAGGATCGCGCCGTTGCGGAGCGTCAGATTCGTGGTCGTGATGCCGAGGATCGAGACGTGTCCGGTCACGAACACGTCGGTCGCGGCGAGGATCGGCTGCGCCAGCTCGAGGTACTTCCCGGCCGCGGTCGGGCCGGTGAGATTGACGACGCCGTTCACGCCGAGGCGGATCGGATCGGGACTGACCAGCGTCTCGCCGTTGAGCGCGGCGAGATTGTCGAATCGATAGATGCCCTGCCACTTGTCGCCGGCCGCGAGGCTGATGGTCTCGGTGCCGTTCGGCGTCAGCGTCGCGCTCTTCGCGCTGACAGACGCAATGCGCCACGTGCCCTTCGGCGTACCGGTGGAAGTGCTGATCTCCACCCAGTGGCCAACGAAGTACGCCGGGATGTCGATCGTCCGGTCGGTGACCAGCGTGGCGTTGCTGCTGCCGCTGAGCGCCGTTCCCGAACCGAGCGACGGCAATGAGGTGGCCTGCCCGATGAGACCCTTGTTGTCGATGGTGAGATCGCCGTAGGTCGACGACGGTCCCTTGATGTAGATCGTGCCCGAGCCGCCGTAGCGGGCCTGGCTGCTGGTCGTGCTCGTGCGCGCCAGCACGTTCGGCGTCACGGTGCCGCTGCTGTATTCGATGGCGATCGCGCCACCGCCGCCGCTGCCGTAGAACGCCGGGTCGCCGCCGCGTGCTTCGATGGCACCGAGGCCTGCGATGCTGCCGGTCGTGATCCAGACCGAGCCGCCGGCCGCGCCGCGATTGGCGACGCTGCCGTTGGCGCGGATCGCGCCGTCGATCGAAAGCGCGGGCGTGGTGATGCGGATGATGCCGCCGCCAATCCCGCCTTCGTTTCCGCCGTTCTCGCCGCCGCCGCCGGCTTCACTCGGGCGATACACGCTGCCGAACGTAGAGGCCAGCGGTGGATCCCACAGACCGCCGATGCCCATATGGCTGCCGCCCGTGGCGTTGCCTGGAGTCGTCGCGCCGGGGTAGCTCTTGTTCTGCAGGTAACCGCGACCACTCACGTCGATCGAGCCGGTGCAGGAGACGAAGAGCGCGGTCGTCGTGTTGATGGTCAGCTTCTGCGTGGTGACGGCGTCGGTCGCGGGATGCGTGACGTTCGCGCCGTCGAGCACGATGAGCGTGTCGAAGGTGTGGTTGCCGAGGATGGTTGTCGTGCCGCTCTGGACGATGACGACCTTGTTGTCGAACGACGTGTCACTCGCGGTGATCGTCGTGTTGGCGGTGATCTTCGTGCCGGTGACGATCGTGAACGAGGTGCTCGCGTCATTGGTGGAGCCGGCGATGTTGGTGGCCATGCCGCGGACGCTGAACACCGTGCCCGGAGTCGCGTCGGACGGAATGGGGAACGTCGCTTCGTAGTAGTTCGGCAGTCCGCTGACCGGCGCCGCGGTGATCGCGGTGCTCGATCCGTTGACGAAGAACTCGAGCTTCTGCACGCCATTCGATTGATTGCCGACGTTGTTGCCGATGGCGTACATCCGCAGCTTCGCGCTGTAGCCGGCTGGGAAGAGCGCGCCGGTCGACGGGCACGACCACGCCACGACCGGCGCGTTCGGATCGAACAACGGCTTGATCTGGATCGCGATCTGCGGTGTCGCGGTGGTGTTGCCTTCGTAGTCCTTGACCGTGACGACGACCTGCTTCGTCACCGGATCGCTGCCGTCGACGGAGGGCACCGGAATGTCGGCGCTGTACGTGCCGCCCGACCCGAGGACGAGCGGAACCTGCGTCCCGCCATCAATCTGGACATACGCCGTCTTCACCCCAACCTCGGCATCCACCGCCGTGGCGCGGATCGGAATGATCGCGCCCGAGCCTTCGAGGAAGAGCTGGTTCGCGGTCGGCGACGTGACCGTGAGCGACGGCGGGTTCGTGTCCTTCAGGATCGTGACCGGCGTTGTCTGCGTGGTCGGCGTGTGGCCAGGGAAGTTGTCTTCGGCGCCGACGACGAGCGTCATCGGAGCGTCGCCCGGCGTGTCGATCGGAACATTGACCGTGAAGACCGAGTCGGTGACGGTCACCGTGTTCGGCGTCTTCGTCTGCACGGCGGGCGTGCCGTTGTTGATGGTGCTGGTCAGCGTCAGCTTCGTGACCGAGAGCTCGTCGGTCGCCGACACGGTGGCCGTGACGCTCTTGCCCGGATAGAGCGAGAGCGGCGTGACGAGGAACTTGTCGATGGTGGGAGGCTGATTGGGGCTGATGGTGTACGCGGTGGCGCTGCTGGTGATGCTCCGGCCGGCGCGATCGGTCGCCGTGAGCGTGAGCGTCGCCGGGCCCGCGGGGGTCGTGGCCGGAATGGCGAGCGAGACGTTGTTCGCCGCGGCCGTCGCCGGATAGCTGAAGTACGAGTCGACGCGGTTCGGGGTGACCGGCGTCCAGGCCAGCGTCACCGAGCCGACGCCGGAGATCGACGCCGCGCTGTAGCTCGGCGTGATGGTCGCGCCCTGCACGAGCGTCGCGCCTGCGGCTGGCGCCGGTGTCACCGAGATCGTAGGCAGATCTGCGGGCAGCACGAGGACCGCGGTCGGATCGATGGTCGCCGCCGTGCGGTCGTTCGTGGTCGAGCCGATCTGCAGCGTGTCGTCCGCGCGGACGAGTGCACGCGCGCCGAGCTCGAGTCGATCGACCTGGATGCTGCCGAGCGGGGTGGGACCGAGCGGAGTGGGACGCGTGAGATGAATCGACGCCGCGGCGCGCTCGTCGAACGAGCTGACATAGAGCTCACCGAAGCTCTCGCCGGGACGCTTGGTGAAGATGGTGCCGGCGCCGCCGTCGAGGAAGCTCGCGCTTTCCGATGACGTGTTGTTGCGGCCGCCGCGCGCCTGCAGCTGCAGGCCCATGGTGTCGACGCTGAATCGATCGCTGGAGTTGATGGCGATGCGTCCGCCGCCCGCGCCGCGCGACGTCTGGTTCGCCGCGTCGTCGTCGCCGCCGTTCGCGGTGATGCGCGCATTCGGTCCGGCGATGAACTGCTTCGCGGTCACGTTGATGCTGCCGCCCGATCCCGCTTCCGCGGTGTTGACGCCGCTGCCGCCGTCGGCCTTGAGGCTGCCGGCGATGACGAAGATGCCGAGGTCGCCCGGCTGCGTGCCGCCGTTGATGCGGACCGCGCCGCCGCCCTGGCCGCCGGCCTGGCAGCAGCTCGTGTTGCCCGCGCCGCCGGTGCCGAGGTCGAACGGATTGGTGAGCGAGCCGTAAGGCGCGTTCGTGACGCCGCTGCCGGTCTGGCCCCCGAGTCCCGCATACGACGCGGAGGCGCCGGAGGTCGGACCGTTGGTCGCGCTGTTGCCCGCCGTCATGCCGCGCGCGTCGTTGTTCTTGGTGTTGCTGCCGTCGGAGTTGACGCCCCATCCGCCGAGGTAGCCGCGGGCGGAAACGTCGATGAACGAAGCACAGTCGACGTAGAGATGATCGCTGACCGTCAGGTCGAGCTTCTGTTCGGTGGTGGTCGTCGTGGCCAGCGTCTCGACGTGGCCGCCGTTCAGAACGATGAGGTTCTTCAGCGTCAGCGGGACGTGCGGCACGAAGTGCGCGAGCGAGCCGCGGACCATGATGCTCTTCCCCTGATACGTGGCGAGGTCGGTCGAGAGCACGGCCTGCGTGCGGTCATCGATGGTGATGTCGACGCTCACGAATTCGATCGGCGCCGTCAGCTGCACGTCGTGCGTGTTGTTCGCGTCGCTGATGATGGCGGTGAGGACGTACGGCGTGCCGGCGACCGGAGTCGCGAGCGTGACCGTGGCCTGGTACGTGTCGCTGGTGCCGACGCGCGTGGCCGGAACCGGATCGGTGACGCCGGGGATGACGAACTTCACGCCGGTGACGGCGATGTCGTCGGTGGCGTTGACCTGCAGCGTGACCGGAAGACTGGTGCTGGCGGGGAACGTGGCGTGATCGATGGGGCAGAGCCACGCGCCCTTCGGCAGGGTCGGATCGTTGACGCCGACGTAGATGACCTCGACCGAAGTCGACACCGTATTACCGTGGTAATCGGTGGCGGTGATGGTGATCGGGATGCGCGTGTCGATGTTCTTGGCCGGCACGGTGATCTGGCCGGAGGTGAACTTCCACGTGTGTGCCTGCGTGCCTGGCGTGACGAGCGTGGTGTTCGTGACCGGGACGGTGATGACCTGGTTGTCGAACGCGAACGTGACCGACTTCACGCCGCCTTCGTTGTCGCCGACGGTGGCGTCGATCACGTACTTGGTGCCGATGCTGTAGCGGGTCTCGGCGGCCGGATTGACGGTGATGATCGTCGGATTGACCGCATCGGCGAGGATGCTGAGCGGCGCGCTCGCGGTCCCCTTCTGGCCGCGGACATCCGTAACGGTGGCGTTGAACGTCACCGTCGTTCCTTCCGTCAGGATCGACGGAAGATCGAAGTCGAGGCTCGACGGCTGCCACGGAATGTCGACGCTGAGCCGCGTGGCCTGCTTGACGAGCGACTTGGTCCACGTGGTGCCGTCGGTCTGCGAGCCGGTGGCGTCGACCTGCACGGTGGCGAACGTCCCTTCATCGCTGAACGCAACCGAAGCGTTGACGCGATTGCTGGCGTAAGCCGACGCCGGCGTCAGCGTGATGGCCACGTTCTGCGGCGGCTTGTTCGGCTGCACGTTCCACGTCATCGTGGCGGGATCGCTGATGTTGGCCGACTGATCGGTGGCAATCGCGCGCAACGTCAGCGTCGATCCGCCCTCGGGCACATCAGGCCCGACGAACGTGTACGAGAAAGGCGACGTGCTGGTGGTGAAGAGGAACGTCTGCGTCGCGCCGTCCATCCGGAAGAAGTCGACGCGCGAGACGTCGGTGGCCAAGCTGCCGTCGGGATTCTTCAGGTTCAGCTTCAGCGTGTACTGCACGCCGGAGATCAACGGCAGCGTGTCGGGCACCGGCGAGATGAGCGTCACGACCGGCTTGATCAGATCGAAGGAGAAGAAGTGGAACGTCTGCTCCGGCGTGAGGTTCCCCTGCATGTCGCGGATGCCGGAGAAGACGACGCGGTAGAACGACTGCTCTTCGATCGGATCGTTCGGCGCGAAGTTGAGCGAGAGGCCGGTGGTCGGATCGACGTACGCGTGACCCGGCTTCTCCGCGAGGATCGCGCCGCCCGGACCGGCCGCGCTGATCTTGTAGAGATGGAACTGGCCCGCGCCGCCGTTCTGCCACGGCGCCGGATCGATCGGCTCGTTGAAGGTGAAGATGAAGGTGGTCGCCGCCTGCAGCGGTGAGGTGACGGCGGGCGTGGTCTTGATGACGTGCGGCTCGGCGTAGTCGGAGGTGATGAAGCTGCCGCCGCGCGTGGCCGGCATCTTGTTGCCGGTGAGGTCGCGGATCTCGCCGGAGACGATGATGCGGTAGAGCGTGTTGCTCTTCAGCGGGAACTTCTCGCCCGGCGCGGCGGCCGGAGGAGTCATCGTGACGGTGAAGGTGCCGTCGGCGTTGGTGGTGTAGTTGAACGAGACGTTGAGCGCGTTCGAGCTGTCGGCCGGGACGAGCTGGAAGTAACCATTGTTGATGTAGTTGCTGCCGATCGGCTCACTGAACGTGAACCGGAGCGTGGCGTCGGGCGAGACGTTCTGCGCGCCGTCCGCGGGGAAGAAGCTGACGAGCGTCGGCGGCGTGGCGTCGAGCTTCACGTTCGGCAAAGTGATGAGATGCGACGCGTCGGCGAGCGTGGCGTTGTACGACTGGCGCGCGCCGACCGTGATGTCGTCGGGTCCCATGTAGACGATGCTGATGCCGGTGGGAGCCGGGATTCCCTGGAAGGTGTAGCGGCCGTTGGAGTCGGTGAAGACTTCGAGCAGGCGGCCGAACGAGGCGATGACGCGCGTGCCTACGGAGGGCCCGCCGAGCTCCGCTTCGACGTAGCCGGTGACGCCGGCGAACGCGCCGAGAGCGAGCGAGACGACGGCCGGCGTCGACTGGCTGTTGAGCGTCGACGTGGCGGATGCGGAGAAGGCGCCGTCGACGGTGACGGCCTGGATGTAGATCGTGCCGAGGCCGATGCCGCTGGCGATGGCGACGCCGCTGGCGTCGGTGAAGATCGTCGCGGAACGTCCGCCGCCGGAGACGCTGACCCGTGCATTCACCGCCGGCGCGCCCGCCTGCGTGACGTGCACTTCGACGGTGCCGAAGGCCTGGAAGACCAGCTTGAGCGGATTGGCCGCGTTGCCGATCGGGAACGAGCCGCCGGTGTGGATCTCGCGCTGCTGCCCGCCGACTTCGCGGATGACGATGTTGTACGGCGAGTTCCTGAACAGCTGCGGGATCTGGAAGTTGTTCCCCTGCAGGCTGCGGATGAAATCGCCGTTGCGCTGCGTGACGTCGATGTTGACGAGCGGCGCGAGGACGTTGGAGTTGCTGCCGTCGTCGGCCGGGAGATAGGCCGACACGTACAGCGTCTCGGTCGGCTCGAGCTCGAGCGCGACGTACGGCTCGGGATCGGCCTGCGAGAGCGCGTGCGATGCGGTCGCGCGACGGTTGCTCAGCGTGTCTTTCGCATCGAGGATGAAGGTCCCTTCGCGAACGCCTTCGAAGAGGAAGTTGCCCGTGACTTCGGTGCTGGTGCGCGTGCTGTAGTTGAACGCGGTGAGCGTGATCGGCGCGCCCGGAATGCCGATGCCGCCCTTTTCGGGATCGGTCAGTCTGCCGGTGACCTTGCCGCTGAAGACGAGCGAGATCCGGACCTGCGTGTCGCCATTGACCGTAATCGTGAAGGTCTGCCCGGCGCCTGAACGTCCGAGCGCCTTCGAGTACGCCGAGGCGGTGTACGTGCCGACCGGCAGTTGATCGAAGTGCGCGACGCCGTTGCCGTCGGTGGTCGCGAAGTCAAAGACCGACTGGCCGCGATAAATCGACACCTCGGCGTTGTAGACCGCGGCGCCGAGGTTGTTCGGATCGGTGACGCTGACAGTGACGGCGCCGAAGCCGGTGGTGCCGATGGCGACGTACGCCGTCAGCCGCTCCCCTTCCTGCGTCAGCGTGCCGGTGTACGAGCCGCGGTTCTCCTGATTGTTCGGATCGGAGGCATCGATGCGGAGCGGTCCGGTGAAGAGGTTGTTGATCGTGAAGCGTCCGAGGACGTCGGCGGTCAGCGGACTGGAAGTCGAGCCGAAATTGCGCGATGGGAAATCGAACTCGCGCAACTGGAACTTCGCCAGCGGAACCGGCGCGTTGTCGGAGAGATCGTTCGGCGTGTCGTCGACGATGTTGTTAGCCGGATTCTGCGGATCGAATTTCTTGAAGCCGGCGTAGACGATCCTGCCGTCGACGCTGCCCTGCGTCCGGAGCAGAACCGAGACGTTGTTCACCGGTCCGCCGAGCGCCGGCGTGCTGCCCGCGCCGTAGCCGGTGCGGTAGACGCCGTCCTGCGTGATCTCCGCGACGACGCGGAAGCCGGTGGCGGCCGGCTCGTTGAAGAAGACGAAGGTCCCGTCGGGGAGCGTGGCGAACGTTCCCTGATTCTGGCGCCCGTCCTCGATGTGCACGATCGCGCCCGCGACCGGCGTGCGGCCGTCGATGGCGTAGACGGTGCCGCGCACGGTGGAGAGCTTGTTCAGTTGCAGCGTGATCGATTGCACGTCGCCGTCGAAGCCGAGCTTCCCGCTCTGTCCCGCATAGCCGTAGACCGGATGCTGGCTGGCGACGGAGTAACCGTTGAGGGCCGGGACCTTGTCGAACACGGCGTAGTCGGCCACGCCGTTCTTCGCGCTGTTCGCGACGACGTCTTTGCTGCCGAGCCCCTGCTCTTCCTCATCCCACACGGGATAGGACATCTTCACGTCGCCGATGACGTCGATGTCGGCAACGAGCTTCACGCGCACGGTTCCCTGTCCGCCGAAGCGGAAGTTGAGCGAGGCGACGTGGCCGTTGAACTCGACCTTCGCGTTGCCCTGCATGAACTGATCGCCGTACGCGCCGCCGGTGGAGATCGCCCAGATGTTGGTGGTGGAGCCGACCGGAACGTGCGTCAGTTGATAGACGCCCGCTCCCGACTCCTCGAGCACCGTCGGCGGATAGCCCGGCTCGATCACGCGCAGTCCGCTGATCGGGAATCCGGCCGCGCTGTAGACGCGGACGCGGATCGTCCCCTCGCCGAATCCGCTGGCGGCGGAGATGAAGATCGGGACCGGGTTGACCTTCGACGGATCGAGTGTCGGGATGGTCGTCGACGCGGTGCGCTTGGTCGACGGGTCGTACGCCGTGATGGTGTGGCCGGCGAACGTGGTCGGCACCGGCTGGTAGATGTAGTGGCCGTTGGCGTCGGCGGTGACGGCCTGGCCCTTGTCGATCTTCACCAGCGCGCCGGCGACTTTTTCGTACTTGCTGACGTCGCCCGGGAAGAGCGGGTTCTCGCGGATGACGTCCCCTTCGATCTGCGCGAGCGGGACGTTCGGCGCGACGTTGAGGGTCATCGACACGTCGCGCGTTTCATCGTTGGCCAGATCGAAGTCGAGCGCCACGCTCTCGCGCGAGACGGACCATTCCGACGCCAGCACGGTGACGAATCCGGTGGGAACTTTCGTGAATTCGAACTTGCCCGCCGAGTCGGTGTAGCCGTCGATGAGGCCGTAGCCCTGGCTGTACACGCCTACGTGTGCACCGGGGACCGCAGCGTTCGTGTCGGAGCGGAGGACGATGCCGCGCACCGTGGCCACGCCGGGGAACGGACGGCGGAAGATCGACAGATCCTTGATCAGCACCTGGCCCGGCGTCTTGATCTCCGATGCGCCGAACGTGGTGTTGCCGGAGGCATCGGTCGCGCTGAAGGTCAGCGGACCAACCGGCAACTCTTCGATCGAATAGAAGCCGTTGTCGTCCGTGTCGCCGCTGCGGAACTGATCGAACATCGTGCTGCCGATGACGACGTGCGCCTTCTTGACGACTTCGCCGTTGTCGTAGCGCACGTATCCCTGCGCACTGCCGCGTCCGAGGAAGACGAGGTTGACGAAGTGCACGCGGCCCGGAAGCCGGACCGCTCCATCGACGTACGTGTTCTTCCCTTCGGTGGTCGTCGCCGAGAGCCGGTAGGTGCCCTGGATGTTGTTGTCGATGTCGCGCGGCACGAACTCGAAGAGGAAGCTGCCGTCGGCCGGCGTGAGGTCGTACTGCAGCGGCCCTTCGGGCTGCAGCGTGACTTCGGCGTTCGCGATCGGCGTGTTGTCGCCCTTGAGGACGTGGCCGTAGAGGATCGCGCCGGGACGATCGTTGTCGATCACCGGCGTCAGCGGCTGCGAGAAGTTGACGGCGATGTTCGTGAGCGGATCGAGGACCGGATCGACGGTCATCGAATACGACGTCGCGTTCTGCGACAGCGCGTGCTCGAACGTGATGTTCACCACGCGGCCGTCGCCCTGCAGCGCCGCCGCCGACATCGGCCGGTGACCGGTGTAATTCACGCCATCCTTGTTGAGGTGGATGTCGACGTGGAACTTGGTCAGCCAGTCGTCGCCATCGGCGATCGTGACCGGACGGCTGAAGAGGACCGAGACTTTGTGCCCCGAGTCATCGAGGTACATGTCCTGCCGCGCGCCGATCAGATGAATCGGATCGGGCTGCACGGAGACGACGGTCGGAACCGCGGCGATGCCGCCGAGGTCATCGCGAATGCTGAGCTGCTGCTGCCCGCGATCGAGCGACAGCGTCAGCACCTTGCCCGCCGTGCCGGTGAGATCGACGTGCGCGCGCAGCAGCGAGCCGTCGGCCGTCGCCGGATAAATCACTTCAAGCGAGAACGGACCTGATACCGATGGAGTGACGCTCAGCTCGAGCGTGGTCGTAAAACGTCCGAACATCGCGAGCTCGCCGACGCCGCTGTTGTCGGCCGGCGTGAATGTCGATAGCGCGCCGTACGGGATGTCGCGCACCCAGCCGCTCGCCGCTTCGTTCGGAATGTCGATGCGCGCGCCGGAGCTGACGAGCTTCGCCGACAACGCATACGGACGCGCATTGCCGGAGACCGCGGGACCATGCACGAGCGCGAGCGCGTATCCGCCGCGATGCGCGGTGGTGGTCGCAAAACGCGCGACGAAGTTCTCGAAGGTAGTGCCGCTCGCGACGCCCTTCTCGAGCTCGCGCACGACGGACGCATCCGCGCCGCGTCCGCTCTTTTCCTGGCGGCGCAGATCGTCCCACTCGCGCAACTCGACGCGGTTGCCGAGGAGATCGAGCGACATGTGGGCCATCGAGTCGCGCGGGTCTTCGCCGAGGAAGATGCGCTGGCCGGCGCGGGCCACATCGACCGCGCGCTCGTAGACGTCGGTCTTGATCACGCGCGGATGCGACGCCAGCGCCTGCGTCAGCGGAGCCGTCGCGAGGCTGTAGCCGAGCCCGAGGAGCTGCAGGTTCGGCGAGATCAGATCCTGACTGACGTACCTCGCGTAGTACGGCAATACGAGCGTGACGGGCGAGAGCGGAATGCCGCTCTCGCTGACGCCCATGAACAGTTGCACCGACGCGGTGATGTTGTCGTCGCTCACGCTGCCGGCAGTGGCGAAGACGTGGCCGGTGACGTTCGGATGGAGCTTGTACTCGACCATCCGCATCTCGCCGGCCGGAATGGTCAGGTCGAAGAATTCCGGCGTGGTGTCGAGGCGGCAGACGTTGGCGGTCGGGTTGACCGAGCAGGCCTGCAGCGCGTTCGTGAGGTGCAGCGTCTGCGGCACCCCGCTCATGTTGGTGATGAACGAGTAAGTCGAGTAGTCGATCCCTTTGCGGACCGTGTCGGGATGCGAGAAGTTGATGTTGAAGCGCGGGTCGTGCACGACGATCGTCGAGCGCACGGTCCCCTTCAACGGGAAGTCGGCCTGGCCGGGCGATTTGTACGTGGCGTGGACTTCGACTTCCAGCGTGTGAGTGCCGGGCTTCAGTCCTTCCATCGTCCACTCGGCGCTCCCCTTAGCCTGCGCCACGAGGAACGTGACGCCGGTGTTGGGATCGACGATCGGAACGGCCTGGTTGAACGCGACGGGCGGCAGCGACTTGACGGTGCGCAGCTCCGCGGGCGGCTTGATGATGGCGTTGACGCTGTCGAGCACGACGCTCGACCCCTCGGGCGCGCCGTTGGTCACCATCAACGTGACGGCGAAGAACTGGTGCAGCACCGCGAGATTGTTCGGGATCACGAGCGCGGCCGGGATCGACGGCCGTCCGCCACCCTTCTCCGGGTCCTTCGGATCGGGGGCCGGGAAGTCGCCGCCCGGTCCGAGCTCGAACGGCGCGACGTACGGCGGCGACCAGCGCGGCGGTGTGACCTGCTGGACCGGCGGAAGCTTGTACGGATCTTCTCTGGTGATCTCGCGGACTTCATGCGTCCGCTTGTCGATGACCACCGGGAACGGGATCTCGACGATCTTGCCGTCGACGAAGAAGGAGAAGGTGTATTCGTAAACTTCGAAGTTGCGCTCGTCGATCGTGATGCCGCGCGCGCGCAGCTCCTCGGGCGTGAGTTGCCGGACTTTGACCGAAGTCTGAAGAAGGTTCGAAACTTTGATCGCTGCAATGGAAGGCGTGGCCGACTGGAGGAACTCGCCGTCCTTCATCAGACGGATGTTCTGGAGGAAGTAGTCGCCGTCGCGAGACAAACCGGGAATCGAGAACTTGTGTCCCGGCTCGGTCTCGAGGCGGATCGGCGTGTCGATGCCCGGTCCGGAGAGATCGCCTGCCGCGATCAGACCGTCGACGTGCGGCGCATCATCATTCTGCTTGCCGCCGAACTCGGTCTGGATCGTCACCGGAATGTCGATGCCGGTCGAGACCGAAACGGTGATGACCCGCAGGCCGGATCCCTGGATCTGAAGATCGGCCGAGACGATGCCGTCGGCTTGCGCGGCGAGACTGCCCGCCATCAGGCCGATGGAGAAGAGAACGCTTGTGATCCTTCGCAGCAGGAACATCCGGAAACCTCAATTGAACTTTTGTCGCTATTGGGTCTTGAGTCCGTCCAGGGGAAGGCGATCGATACTGTCGAGCATCCGTGTGGTTTTGATCAGCCGCGATTCGACGAGCTTCGCTCCCGGCGGCACGGCGATGAGATCGGCGGGCGGCACTTCTTCGCCGACGCGGACCACGACGTCGCGATACTCCGCCTGCTGCCCTTCAGCCTCGAACCGGTAGACCTGCTCGACCGGGAGTCCGTAACTCTCGGCCGCCGCGCCCTTCGATCCGCCGGCGGACTGCGATGCGATGGCCGGCGCGTGACTCTTCGCGGCTGTCGTGATCGCTGCGTCCTCTTCCTTCGGATTGGAGGGAAACGCGGAGCCGGTGATGACTGCCAGCGCGTCCTTCGAAAGGGCGACGCTGGAGTCGATGCCAATGCGGACGTGCCGCGTCACTTCGGGGTCGCTGCGATCGGCCTCGAAGATGTCGGTGCTGCGCGCGGAGAGCGCGCCTGCACGTCCCACTTTCCGTAGCTCCCACGTTTTTTTCGAGAGTGTTGATGCCGGCAGCGAAGCGGGATGCAATGCCTTCGCGACCTGATCGAAGCGCGAAATGCTGTACGTGCCATCCGCGCGATTGATTTCAGTGATCTCGCTTTTGTCGTAGTCGGCGATCGTCGTGACGTTGCCGGCGACCGTGATGACCCGGTTGCCGTAGCAGTACTGCTCGACCACCGTCGTGGCGCCGCCGATGGAGTCGTGAACGCGCCGCGTGAGGTGCAGAGCCTTCGGGAAAAGAAGCTCCGCGGCCCCGGCCGGAAGGGCCGTGATCGCGAGGGCGAGGGCAAAAAACGAAAGGGACCGGAGGCACCGATGGCTCACGCAACTCTCCTTCAAGATTGCTGAGAGGTTCTGCTTAATTGTGTAAGGACGTTCAGGCGTGGGGCCTCCTGAACGGCGGATCCTGAATGATTGTGGGGCGCACATTAGTTAATAAGGAACTTAAAGGCAACGCCCAAAAATAGAAATGGCTGACTCCGCCAATTACCCGTTCCGACTCATGGCGTTAACAGCCAATATCGGGATTGTTTTGACGTCGGGCGCGTCGCGCCAATGAACGCCGGAGGCGTTCCGGCCATTAGCCGGTCGGCCAGCGCGAAGCGCGCAGCCACCGGTCAACGACGACCGCGCAAACGCACCCCGGCAGGGGTGCCGGAAGCCCCGCACCCCTGCCGGGGTGCACCTCATCGCAATGATCCAAATCCGGCGGCGATCGCCGCCGGCTATTGGCCTACACAGCCTTCGGCGTGCGAATCGCTATGTCGCCAGTTTCGTCATCGCCACGAGCACGCGGCGCGCGTCGGCGCGCGACAGGACCGGCTCGGGAAACTGGATACGCGCGCCCTTCATCCCCTCGGCTGTCTTCGCCCGGATGACGAACCCGAGACGGTCGCAGGAGACCATCGTCGCCTCTTCGGCAACGAGTCCCGCGTAGTGCCGCGCGATGGCGCGCAGCGCTTCGCCATGATCGGCGTTCATGTGCTCGATGATCTGCGCCGCGCTGTCGACGAGCGGATCGGCTTCCGCGACGCGATAGTCATCCGCGCCGACCCAGCCCATCACGCCGAAGCCGCCGACGTAGTAGACGTCGGTGACCTTCATCTCGAAGAACGCGAAGTCGGAGAAGTCGACCCAGTACTTCGCGGACGGATGCCGCGCGAGGTAGGCCTCGCGATGCGTGCCGTCGCTCTTCGTGACGTTGCCGAGGAGCGTCGCGCGCGGCGATCCGAGCGGATCGGAGCCCGCGCCGCTCTGCATCACGAGCAGACTGGCGCGCGAATCGGCGACGAGGTTCTGCGTGTGAATCGCCATCCCGCTGATCAGGAAGATCGGCGAGCCGCCAGCGGTCAGCGCGTACGGCATCACCGAGGCGAACGGCGTGCCCGGATGGCGGAGGGAGTTCGTCGCCAGCGTCCCCACCTTCTCGCTCACGAGCAACGTGCGCGTCCGCTCGGCATGCGTCGGTTCCGCACTGGGCGGTGGCGGCGGGGACGAGGAGGCGTGTTCGGTCATCGCGCGTATTGTCTGCTGTCCGCTGTCTGCTGTCTGCTGTCCACACAGAATTACTGACCGACGGGTGGCAATACTCTGACCCACGGCTCAATCCAGACCCACCGAATTCACCGGTTTTGGATCGTAAATTGACCCCTGCTTCATCTTCACTTCATGTGTTTTCAGTAACTTACGGATCGGCAGCGATCTTGCGATCTCACACCCGTTTTCCCACGCTCCCCAACCCACCAAATCCCTGTAGCAAAATTTTCGAATGGAGGAAGAATGCCCCAACGCCCCCATCTCGTGCTCCTGCTCCTCGTTTGTCTTGTCCCGGTGTCCCTGTTCGCGCAACAGAAGACCATCCTTTTCGACGCTGCCCACGCACAGACCGCAGGCAACGCCGACTGGACCCTCGACGAAGATTCGTGCGGAACCGCGCAACGTCTTCCCACTCCCGATCAGGCGGGAATCACATCCTCGACCGCCGAGACCTTCTGGTCGGGCGGCATCTCGGCGATGGGCGTCGACCTGGTGAAGAAAGGCTTTCACGTCGAAAGCCTCCCCACCGGCGGACGCCTCAGCTACAACGACGGAACGAACGCTCAGGACCTCACGCACTACAACGTGCTGGTGCTCACCGAGCCGAACATCCGCTACACCGCAACCGAGATCGCGGCCGTGAAGAGCTTCGTGCAGAACGGCGGCGGACTGTTCCTCATCTCCGACCACGCCGGCGCCGACCGCAACAGCGATGGCTGGGACGCGGCCGGAATCTTCAATGAACTGATGGGAAGCCCGAGCGCTTTCGGCATCACGTTCAACGACAACTCGTCGGACACCGCGTTCGGCTGGTTCGACAATCATCCGGACGACAACTACACGACCGACACCACCTCCCCCATCGTCTTCACCGGCACGTTCGGCAACCCGTCCGCCGGCCGCGGCCTCGGCCTCTTCGGCTCGACGACGATGACGATCACCGGCGCCGCGAAGGCGCACATCTGGAAGACCGGCGTGGCCAAGGGCTCGACCACCGGCGCCACCTACGTGACTTCGACCTACGGCACCGGCCGCATCGCGGCGGTCGGCGATTCGTCGATTGTCGAGGATGCAACCAACGGCTGCAGCCACACGACGTACCTCGGCTACAACGATCCGGCCTGGGACAACGGCCTGCTCATCGCCAACGGCGTGTCGTACATCGCCAACGGCAGCGGCGGTGGCGGCGGCGATACGACCGCGCCGACCGTTTCCGTCACCGCACCGGCCAACGGCTCGACCGTCAGCGGCACGGTCTCGGTCAACGCCACCGCCAGCGACAACGTCGGCGTGTCGAAGGTCGAGTTCTACGTCGACGGCGCACTGCGCTCAACCGACACCACTTCGCCTTACTCGTACAGCTGGGACACGACGGCGTTCGCCAACAGCTCGCACACCATCGTGACCAAAGCCTACGACGCCGCGAACAACGTCGGCACGTCGTCGACGATCACCGTCACGGTGAACAACGCCGGCGGCGGCGACACGACGGCGCCGACCGTCTCGGTTACCTCGCCGACGAACGGCTCGACCGTCAGCGGCACGATCACGATCACGGCAACCGCCAGCGACAACGTCGGCGTGTCGAAGGTCGAGATCTACGTCGACGGCGCGCTGCGCACGACCGACACCACCTCGCCGTACACCTGGAGCTGGGACACGACGACGTTCGCCAACAGCTCGCACACGATCGTGGCCAAGGCCTACGACGCGGCGAACAACATCGGCACGTCATCGAACGTGACGGTGACGGTGAACAACACGTCCGGCCCGCAGCAGCTGCTCGTCAATCCGGGATTCGAGACCGGCACGGCCTCGCCCTGGTCGATGTCGAGCGGCGTGCTCGATAACTCGACCGGTGAAGCGGCGCATTCGGGATCGTGGAAGGCGTGGATGGATGGATACGGCTCGGCGCACACCGACACGGTGTCGCAGACCGTGGCCATTCCGTCGACCGCGACCACGGCCTCGCTCACGTTCTATCTCCACATCGACACGGCGGAAACGACGACCACGTCGCAGTACGACAAGCTGACGGTGACGATCCGCAATACGAGCGGCACCGTGCTGGCCACGCTCGCGACGTATTCGAACCTCAACGCCGCCACCGGCTTCACGCAGAAGTCGTTCAACGTAGTCGCGTACAAGGGTCAGACGATTCAGGTCTACCTGAGCGGAGTCGAGGACGGCACGCTCCAGACTTCGTTCGTCGTCGACGATTTCGCGCTCAACGTGCAGTAAGTAATAGTTGTTGGGTTGTTGGGTTGTTCGGTTCTTTGCCGACACCCAACAACCCGGTTCCCATACTTCCTTTGTGTGGGGCGGGTTCTCCAACCCGCCCTCCCCCGGCGGCGGGTTGGAGAACCCGCCCTACGTTATCTGTTCACCACGACCGTGATCGGGCTCACCGGCGTCATCGGATCGCTGGCCGCGATCACGAACTTCGTGCCGTCGCGCGTGACGTCGTACGCCTGCGACACCGCGAGGTAGCCCACCGACATCGTCGTCGTGAAGAGCGGCTTCGGCGTACCGGCGTCGAAGGACGGACCGCCGCGCAGCGGGACTGCCATCAGTCGCTTGTCTCCGGATAGATAGAAGAGCTCTTCCCCATCACTCCGCCAGCGCGGCTGCTCGCCGCCGCCGGTCGAGACCTGCCACTTCGCGCCCGTGGCCGGGAACGGTTGCACGTACACCTCGGCACGTCCCGACTCGTTCGACGCGTACGCGACGTAGCGGTTGTCGGGCGAGAACTGAGGCTGCGATTCATCGGCGTTGCTCGCGATGTACGGCGACGGTTTGCCGCCGATCGGCAGCATCTGGATGTCGAGCCCCGTCTGCGCGCTCTCGCTCCGATACAGCAGCGTCTTCCCATCGGGCGACCAGTGCTGCGCGTATTGCGACGAATCGGGTTGCGGCGTCAGCGGCCGCTCGTCGCCGCCGCTGGCGAGCTTCATGGTCAGCGTCTCGACGCCGGAGTGATCGTCGCTGTAGACGATGCGCGTCCCGTCGTACGACCAGACCGGCGAGTACTGATTTCCTTTCGAGAAGGTGAAGCGCCGCGGCACGCCATCGACGGATCCGCAGACGAAGATGTGATTCAGTCCTTCCTCGGGATCGAAGTGTCCGAACGCGATGTGCGCGCCGTCGGGCGAGAGCGACATCCCTTCGAACTCGCCCGGATTCCAGACCGACGAGATCCGGTTGCCGCTCCGGTCGAACCAGCCGATGCGCATGTTCAACGTCGCGTGACGCCGGTACGCGGTCACGCCATTCGCCGACGCGGTGACCGGCACGTACGCGCGATCGACGAAGAAGACCATCCCGTCGGCGATCGATTGCGGATCGCCTTCGACCACCAGCTTCGACAGATCGAAGTGCTGCCGCACGAGGACTCCGTCGCGCACGTAGAGCAGATCGTTCGGCGGTGCGAACGCGGCGCTGCCGTGCGTGCCAACGACGCGGCGCATCTTCTTCGGCTCGTCGAGTGCGCTGACGTAGAGACCTTCCTCTTTCGGGTCCTGACTCTGTTCGACGAAGAGAAAATGATTGCTGTCCGGAAGAAAGATCGGCCAGCGATGCGAATAGCCGCCGGCGCCGACCGTGGTGATCGCCGCCGGCTGTCCGCCGCCAGAATTCACGCGCCACAAGCCGCTGCTGCTGCCCGGCGCGAAGACGATCACGCCCTCCGCGCTCCACGTCCCGCCCCGCCCGCCGCCCGCATCGCAGATCGTCTGCGCGGCGCCGTCGGGCACCGTCATCCGCTTCAGCTTTCCGCCGGCGAAGAACGCGATCGAGAAACTGTCAGGCGACCAGAACGGATACGCCGCTCCCTCCGTGCCGTCGAGCCGCCGCGGCTCATCGGAGTCGAGTCTGCGAAGCCAGAGAAACGAGCGGCCGTCGGCGCCGATGGCGACGAACGCGAGCAGGCTGCCGTCGGGCGAGAGCGCCATCCCTCCTCCCTCGCCGAGGGATGGGAAGTCGGAGCCGGTGGGCGGAATGACGCCGAAGCGGATGGCCGTCTTCGGCTCGCTGGTGCGGAAGCGGTCGCCGAATGCGAAGACGAGCGCCGCGATGGCGACGAGGGCGAAGAATCCCGCGGCGGCGATGCCCCAGGCGTCGTTGCGCCGCCGTTTCATGCCGAGGATCGGTTGCGGCTCGGTCGTGCCGGCGGCGAGCCATTGCAGCTCGAGGCGGACGTCGTGCGCCGCCTGAAAGCGATCGTTCGGATCCTTGCGCAGGCAGGTCTGCACGATGACGTCGAAGCGCGACGGAAGCGTGGCCAGCGTCGACGGCGGGGGCGGATCGTCGTGGATCAGCATGGCGATCAGCGCGGCGTTGGAGCCGGCGCTGAAGGCGCGCGCGCCGGTCGCCATCTCGTAGAGGATCGCGCCGAACGAAAAGATGTCGGTGCGGGCGTCGATGTTCTTCCCCTCGAGCTGCTCCGGCGCCATGTACGGGACCGTGCCGAGGAGCATGCCGGCGGAGGTGAGCGGCTGCTGGCGGCGCGTCGTCTGGTCGGACTGGCCGAAGAGGAAGTTATCGTCCTCTTTCGTCGTCCACTTGGCGAGGCCGAAGTCGAGCAGCTTCGCGCCGGTCTTCGTCAGGACGATGTTCCCCGGCTTCAGATCGCGATGGACGATGCCTGAGCGATGCGCGCGATCGAGCGCGTCGGCGATGTCGATGGCGTATCGATAGACGTCTTCGAGCGGCAGCGGTCCGGAGTTGAGCCGGTCGAGGAGTGTCTGTCCCTCGAGGTACTCCATCACGAGGAACTCGACGCCATCGTGCTGGCCGACGTCGAAGAGCGTGCAGATGTTCGGATGCGACAGCGACGAGATCGCGCGCGCCTCGCGCTCGAAGCGGCGCCGAAGATCGGGATCGCTGGAGAGGTGCGACGGGAGCACTTTCAGCGCCACCGTACGATTGAGCCGCGTGTCGGTCGCTTTGTACACCTCCCCCATCCCACCCTCGGCGACGGGGGAAACGATTTCGTATGGACCGAACCGCGTTCCGGAAGGAAGTAGCACCGTAAGGGCAACTGTATACACAATTTCAACGCTGAAGGCGTTGAGGCGAATAGCCGGTGGTTGCGCGAAGCGATACCACCGGTTCGGAAGGCCAACGGATTTTTTACACCCCGGCGGGGTGCCGGAGGTCCCGCACCCCGCCGGGGTGCACGTCATGGGGAATCCCCGCTCCGGTGGTAGCGCGTTGCGCGCGCAACCACCGGCTATTCGCCACCACGCCTCCGGCGTGCGAGCGCGATAATGTTCTCCATGCGCTGGCTCACGCTTCTCCTTCTCGTTCTTCTGTCGATCGCCATCCTTCTCGCCCCGATGCTCATCCTCCATCCCTTCAAGGAGGAAACGCTGCGCGGACTGACGCTCGCTTACGGCGTGAAGCGGTACGGCCTGCTCGTCGATCTCCTCGCGCTCGCGGGCGCGATCGCGATCGCCGTGAAGTTGTGGGGCGGGCGGTGGTGGCGGAAGGCGATCGTTTCCCTCGCCGTGATCCTCATCGCCGCAACGACGGTGCTGGCGCGCGTCAATGTCTTCGAGAAGATGTTCCGGCCGTTGCCGAATCCGCTGTACGCATCCGCGAGCAACGTGAAGTTCGTCGATGCCGACGACATGGTGATGACGGTCGTGCATGGCGGCGAGGCGGCGGCGTATCCGATCCGGCAGCTGGCGTATCACCACGTCGTGCAGGACATCGTCGGCGGCTTGCCGGTCGTCGTCACCTATTGAACGCTCTGCCACACCGGTCTGGTGTGGGAGGCGACGATCGATGGCCGCACGCTGCACTTTCATCTGAACGGCATCAACAACCAGAACTTCATCATGCGCGACGACGAGACCGGCTCGTGGTGGCAGCAGGTCACCGGCGAGGCGATCTTCGGTCCGATGAAGGGCCGGCATCTGACCACGGTCCCGATGGACGAGCTCTCATTCGCGCTCTGGAAGCGCGAGCATCCGGCCGGCCGCGTGCTCCGTCCCGATCCGACGGTCAAGGAGTACGAGACGAAGGACTGGGAGGCGCACATCGCGAAGCTCCCGCTGGCGATCCACGCGCGCAACAAGCGCCTCGCAGATCGCGAGATCGTCATCGGCGTCAGCCTCGACGGTCATGACAGGGCGTATCCGGTGCGCAGCGTGATCGCGCAGAGTCCCGTGATCGACGACGTCGGCCGCGCGAAGATCATCCTCCTCGCGGGCGACGACGGCCGCTCGGTTCGCGCATTCGAGTGCGGAACGGTCGAGTTGTTCCGCAACGGCGGCAAGCTGATCGACGCCACCGGCAGCGAGTGGAGCTTCAACGGCCGCGCGGTCAGCGGACCGCTGGCAGGAACGCAGCTGAAGCCGATTCCGCTGCTGAAGGACTACTGGTTCGATTGGGAGAACTACCACCCGGAGACCACGGTCTACCCCTGATAAACTTGGGTCTCCATGCGATCCAAAACTGCTGTCGCCGCGCTGTGCGCTCTGCTCTGCCTCCAGGTCCAGGCACAGCAGAAACCGCTCCACAAGTTTCTTCCGATCGAAGACAAATCGCACGTGTCGCTCGCGTACGACTGGCTCGACATCGCCGAGGAAGTGACGGCGAAGGAGCATGACGCGCACAGTCCGCGGCCGACCATCGGATCGCGGATGCTCGCCATCTGGGCCACCGCGATGTACGACGCCTGGGCCGCCTACGACGCGAAAGCGGTCGGCTCGCGCCTCGGCGGCAGCCTGCGCCGTCCCGAGAACGAGCGGACGCTGGAGAACAAGAAGAAGGCCATCAGCTACGCGTCGTATCGCGCGCTGCTCTTCGACTATCCCGAGGCGAAGGGTTACCTCGACGACGAGATGCGCAAGATGGGCTACGACCCGGCGGTCGATTCGCTCGATCCGGCGAAGCCTGAAGGCGTCGGCAACCTCGCCGCGCAGGCGCTCATCGAATACCGACGCCACGATGGCGCGAATCAGTTCGGCGATGAAGTGGGCGGCAACGGCGTGCCGTACGCCGACTACACGTACTACGTCCCGGTCAATCCTCCCGACAAGATCATCGATCCCGACCGCTGGCAGCCGATCACCTTCACGCTCAAGGACGGCCGGCAGATCACGCCCGGCTTTCTGACGCCGCACTGGTATCGCGTGAAGCCGTTCGTCATCGAAAAGAGCTCGCAGTTCCGTCCCGGTCCGCCGCCGCGCACGACCACGGACAAGGAGACGCTGAAGAAAGAAGCCGATCAAGTGCTCAGCTACAACGCCCATCTGACCAACGAGCAGAAAGCGGTCGTCGAGTTCATGCGCGACGGGCCACGCTCGACCGGCCAGAGCGGTCACTGGCTCCGCTTCGCGCAGGATGTCTCGCGACGCGACAAGCAGACACTCGATCAGGATGTGAAGCTCTACTTCGTGATCGCGAACGTGGCGTTCGACGCGTTCATCTCCTGCTGGGAGACGAAGCGTTACTACGACTCATCGCGGCCCTGGACGCTGATCCACTACTTCCACAAGGGCGAGCAGCTCACCGGCTGGGCCGGCACGCACGGCGGCACGAAGACGATGCCGGCAGAGCAGTGGTGCCCGTATTCGCCGGAGTCGTTCATCACCCCGCCGTTCCCCGGCTACACGAGCGGACACGCCACCGTGAGCGGCGCCTGCTCGAAGACGATCGAGCTCTTCACCGGCAGCGACGTCTACGGCTTCGCCGAGCGCCGCCGCCACTGCGAGCTGACCGAGGACATGCCGGGCGATTACGTGACCCTCGACCTCCCGACCTGGAGCGCGACGGCCGACATGGCCGCCCTCTCCCGCGCACTCGGCGGCTACCACATCCCGTTCGACAACAACGTCGGATTGAAGGTAGGCCGCGAGATCGCCACGTGGAGCTGGCCGAAGTACCAGGAGTACTTCAATGGAACCGCGAAGGTGAGGGATTAGCGGTTGCTGGGTTGCTGGGTTGCTGGGTTGCTGGGTGACTAGGTTGCTGGGTGACTAGGTTGCTGGGTGACTAGGTTGCTGGGTCGGGTTCCATCACCAAGCAACTCAGCAACCTAGCAACCCAGCAACCGCATCATCAAAACGCCCTCAACAAATCCTTCCTCGTCGGCGGCTGACTGTCGCCCTGGGCGCGCCAGCGGATGTCGAGCATCTCGTCGACCAGCGTCGGGTTGTCGACCTCGTACAGGACGCCGGTCGTCACGACATCCTTCTCGCTGACGAATGGCGTTGACGACGCGCGGCTGGCGCGATCGTAATCGGCCGGCAGCGCCTTCAACTTCGCGCGGATCTCCTTGTGCTGATCGTCGCCGCGCCACGTCACGCAGGGCGAGACGATGTTGAGGAACGCGAAGCCTTTGTGCGCGATCGCCTGCTTCATCAGCTCCGTCGTCCCCTTGATGTCGCCGCTGAACGCGCGGCCGACCCACGTCGCGCCGAACGAGATCGCCAGCGCGCACGGATCGACCGCCGCTTCCGGATTGCCGTACGTCGTCGACTTCGTCTTGTCGCCGGTCGGCGTCGTCGGAGCGGCCTGGCCCTTCGTCAATCCGTAGATCTCGTTGTCCATCATGATGTACGTCAGATCGGTGTTGCGCCGCGCCGCGTGCAGGAAGTGATTGCCGCCGATGGCGATGCCGTCGCCGTCGCCGCCGACCGCGATCACGTTCAGCGCCGGCGACGCCAGCTTCACGCCGGCGGCGATCGGCAGTCCGCGTCCGTGCAGCGAGTTGAAGCCGTACGACTCGACGTAGCCCGGCAAACGCGAGGAGCAGCCGATGCCCGACACGATGACCGTGTCGTGCGGCTCGTACTTCAGCTCCGCCAGCGCGCGGTAGAGCGCGTTGAGCACTCCGAAATCGCCGCAGCCGGGACACCAGACCGGCTTCAGATCGGTCTTGTAACTCTGTGGCGTGTAGCCGTTCATGCCATCACCTCCGCATGTGCATACCGCTTCACTTGATCGATGACCTCGCACACCCGCAGCGAGCTGCCGCCCGAGCGCGCGTAGACGTGCGTCCGGTTCTTCGGCAGATCGACCTGCGTCCGGAGGTAGTTGTAGAACTGCTTCGAGAAACTGAGCTCCATCACCACCAGCTCATCGCACGCGGCGATGAACTGCTCGAGATCCGCCAGCGGCAGCGGCATCAGCAGCTTCGGCACGAACGCCGCCACGCGAATCCCTTCCGCGTTCAACTGCGCGACCGCTTCGCGCACCGGACCGGTCGATGAGCCCCAGCAGAGAATGCCGATGTCGGCCTTCTGCGGACCGAAGCGGGTGAAGAGCTTGCTGTACTTCTTCGCGATCACATCGAGCTTGCGGAAACGCTTCTCGTTCATCCGCTCGTGCACGATGTGCATCGAGCTCGGGCGCCCCTGCTCGTCGTGCTCGAGACCATTGGTCTGATACATCCCGCCCGCCTGACCGGGAACGGTCATCGGCGAAACGCCGTCGTCGGTGTAGCGGTAGCGCCGGTAGTCAGTCAGCTCGTGCGCCAGGCGCCGTTCGATGACCTCGTGCTCCAGCGATTCGGCGGCGATCGTCTCGCGCCGCTGCGCGATCGACTGATCGCTCAACACGATCACCGGCACCTGGAACTCCTCGGCGATATTGAACGCCTCGACCATCGCGTGGTACGAGTCCTCGACGTCGTTGCAGGCGATCACCACGCGCGGCGTATCGCCGTGACTGGCGTAGAGCGCGTGCATCAGATCCGATTGCTCGCTCTTCGTCGGAATGCCGGTCGATGGTCCGCCGCGCTGCACGTTGACGATCACCGCCGGGATCTCGGCGATCGATGCCAGGCCGAGCATTTCCGCCATCAGCGAGAGTCCGGGCCCCGAGGTCGAGGTCATCGACTTCACGCCCGCGAAGGAGCCGCCGATGACCGCGCCGATCGCCGCGAGCTCGTCTTCCGTCTGCAGCGTCGAGCCGCCGATCTTCGGCAGCCAGTCGGCGAGGAAGTGGAGGATCTCGGATGACGGCGTGATCGGATACCCGGCAAAGAAGCGGCAGCCGGCGTCGATGGCCGCGACCGCGCTCGCCTCGTTGCCCGACATCAACAGCTGCGCCGGCCCTTTCACGTAGTCGAGACGCTTCGCCGGCTTCGGCAGCTCGCTGCAATACGCGACGCCGCGATCGAATCCCGCGAGGTTCGCGTCGATCACCGCCTGCGCCTTCTTGGCGAAGCGCTGCGCGATGGCCGCACGGATCGCGCCGGCCGGCAGGCCGAAGAGCTCCGCGAGGATGCCGAGGGCCAGGATGTTCTTGCCCTTCGGCGCGAGCTTGTTGAAGGGGACGGCGATGACCTGGCGCGTCCCGCCGGAGCTGATCTCGTCCGGCGCCGGATCGTCCGCTTCGTGCAGGACGAACGCGTCGGGGGAAAGCGAGATCTCGCTGCGGAAGCGCGAGAAGTCGGCCCAGTTGAAGACGATCAGCGCGTCGACAGAATCGGACTGCGCGTAGATCCGCGAGGAGCTGATGCGCACGGTGCAGGACGATTCACCGCCGCGAATCTGCGGCCCATAGGCCTCGGTTTTGATGATGTGGAGCCCGTCGCGCGCGCAGGCCATCGACAGAATGTCGCCCGCCGCCACCGCGCCGTCCCCGCCGGAACCGACGATGGAGAAAGTTGTTTCGCTCATGGAACAACGATGTCCTCCGCACGAACTTCGGGCCATGCGAGACGTCACGACGCCGTGTGATCGACGTCACGTTCAGTGCTGAGTGCTGAGTTCTGAGTGCTGAGTAAATGCGACCTGAGGACTCAGAACTCAGCACTCAGAACTCAGCACTGGAGGCCGGTGATGGAAATCACACCATCCCATGACATCGGTCATGCCGCGTTGTGAACCGGGGGTCGATACTCGCTGAGACTATGTCTCAACACACGCAGTCGCTCCTCCTCATCGGCAACCCCAACGTCGGCAAGTCCCTCCTCTTCGGCTGCCTGACCAACCGCTACGTCACGGTCTCGAACTATCCCGGCACGACGGTCGAGATCACCCGCGCCAAGGCGGTCTTCGGCGGCGAGACGCGTGAGGTGATCGATACGCCGGGGACGAACGGACTCATCCCGCAGTCGGATGACGAGCGCGTCGCGCGCGACATGCTCCTCACCTGCCGCGGCGGCGACGTCGTGCAGGTCGGAGACATGTCGAACCTCCGCCGCACGCTCCTCCTCTCGCTGCAGATCGCCGAGCACGAGGTGCCGTTCACGCTCTGCCTCAACATGAGCGACGAGGCGCGCGAGCGCTCGATCGAAGCCGACCCCGCCGCGCTGTCGGAGATCCTCGGCGTCGCCGTCGTTTCCACATCCGCGCTGCGCCGCTGGAACATCGAGAAACTGAAACGCGAGGCGCTGCAGCCGCGCATGGCGACGATCCGCGCGCCGTATCCCGCCGCCATCGAAGACGCGATCGCATCCATCACCGATGTTTCTCGCGGGCTTGCACTCTCCATCCTCGCGGGCGACGAAACCCTGAAGCCTCATCTCGATCCCGAAAAGCTGGAGCACTACGACGCCATCCGCGAGCGTGCCCAGTCGTTGCTCCCGATCCCGCTCGGTGTGGCGATCGCCAACGCGCGCGTGGTCGCGGTCAACGCACTGATCGGCACCGCCGCCAGCACTCCGACGAAGGCACACAACGGCTTCCGCGACTGGCTCGGACGGATGAGCATTCATCCCGTCTGGGGCGTCCCGTTCCTCCTCTTCGTCCTCTGGATCGCTTACCTCTTCGTCGGAAAATTCGGCGCAGGCTATCTCGTCGATCTCGTCGAGCACCGCCTCTTCGAGCACTACATCAATCCGTTCGCCATCAAGGCGATCGACTTCATTCACACGCCGCAATTCATCCGCGACCTGCTCGTCGGTCCGTACGGCGTGATCACGATGGCCCTCACGTACGCGATCGCCATCGTGCTGCCGGTGGTCACGACGTTCTTCCTCTTCTTCGGCGTGCTCGAGGACAGCGGCTATCTGCCGCGCCTCGCGGTGATGCTGAATCGTCTCTTCCGCAAGATGGGCCTCAACGGCAAGGCGGTCCTGCCGATGGTCCTCGGCCTCGGCTGCGACACGATGGCGACGCTCACGACGCGCATCCTGGAAACGAAAAAAGAAGCGACGATCGTCACGCTCCTCCTGGCCCTCGGCGTCCCGTGCAGCGCACAACTCGGTGTGATCCTGGCCATGCTCGGACCGCTCGGTCCGGTGGCCATCGTGATCTGGCTCGGCGTCATCATCGGCACGATCTTTCTCGTCGGCTGGGCTTCTTCGAAGGTCATCGACGGCAACGCCAGCGACTTCATCCTCGAGATCCCGCCGGTGCGCATCCCGAAGCTGACCAACATCACGATCAAGGTCCTCGCGCGCACGGAGTGGTATCTGAAAGAAGCGGTGCCGCTCTTCATCGTCGGCACGCTGCTGCTTTACGTCCTCGACGCGCTGCACCTCCTCACCGCGATCCAGCGCGCGCTCTCGCCGCTCGTCGTCGGAGGCCTCGGACTACCGGCCGAAGCATCGAACGCGTTCGTCATCGGCTTCCTGCGGCGCGACTACGGAGCGGCCGGCCTCTTCGCCATGCAACGCGCCGGACACCTCACGCCGACGCAGACCGTCGTCGCGCTGACCGTGATCACGCTCTTCATCCCCTGCGTCGCGAACTTCCTCGTGATGCTCAAGGAGCGCGGACGCCGCATGGGCCTGGCCATCGCCGGCTTCATCATCTTCTACTCGTTCGGCATCGGCGTCGTGCTCAATGCCGTGATTCGATTTTTCGGAGTGCGACTGTGACGTACGAATGTCCGCTCTGCAGCACCGACTTCGAGGAAGCGAAGTGCCACGACTCGTGCCCCTTGTCGTCCGGCTGCGCGATGGTGCGCTGCCCGCGATGCGGCTACGAGTTCGTTGAGCAGGGCTATGTGGCACAGACACTCTTGTCTGTGCTCACCGCGCTTCGGCGATCGCCCATCACAGACAAGAGTGTCTGTGCTACACGAAAGGAAAACTCATGATTCATCCACCCGATGACGAGGCGCTAGAGCGCCTCTGGTATGCGCGTGAGGCCGGCCGCGCAGTGGAGTTCACGACCGTCGACGAAGAGGAGCGCGCGCGCGGCATCGTGCGCCGCCACCGCCTCGCGGAGATCCTCTTCTCGCAGGTGCTGGAGGTCGATCCGCACGACGCGGAGCAATCGGCTTGTGAGCTCGAGCACATGCTCACCGAGCGCGTGGTCGACCGGGTGTGCACATTTCTTGGTCACCCCCCCGCCTGCCCGCACGGCAAGCCGATCCCGCAGGGGTCGTGCTGCAAGGTCTACTCGCGCAAAGTCGAGCCGCTCGTCACCCGACTCATCGACCTCCCGATCGGCGCCAGCGCGTCAGTCGTCTTCATCGCCCCGAAGTTGCTCGCGCGTGTCAGCCGCCTCGCCGCCTTCGGCCTCGTGCCGGGAAGCGAGATCCGCCTGCTGGAACGGAAGCCGAGCGTGGTGCTCAGCTGCGGCCAGACCTCAATCGCTGTCGAGGACGAGATCGGGCGCGAGATTTACGTGCGGCCGGTGTGATGCCGTAATCGCCACCACGATCAGATCGAGCAGGATGTACAGCAGCCCCACCCCCGCCGGCGGATTCGCGGAGTGCAGGTGGACGAACGGCACGTCCGCGGTCCATTGCCAGTTGCCGATCGCGGTGCCGGTCCATTCGAGGATGATCGTGTAGATGAAGCAGGCCGACAGCATCAGCTGATTGCGGGAGCGGACGATCAGCGCCAGCGCGGTGAGCCACCAGAGAAATCCCCACGCGTCGTGGGCGATGGCGAGAGCGAGCACGGCGTACGCGCTGCCGAAGATCATCACGAAGCGGGTGACCGGCTTCGACCACTTGCGGATCGCCGGCTGGTTCGCGGTGTCGGCGGCCAGGGCGTAGAAGAGCCCATGTCCCGGCGGCACGTAGAGCGGAATCAGGAAGTGCTTGTACGAATAGAGGCCCCAGCCGAGCGAGAGGACGATCTCGCCGCAGGACGCGACGACGATGGCCGTGATGATCTGCCGCGGCTCGACGTCCGAGCGGCGGGCGAAGGCCCAGAGGAAGACCGCGGTCGACACGCCGAGGGCGAGTTGCTGCGGCACGCCATCGCGATCGATGAGGAGCAGGGCGGTCATGAAGACCGCGGAGGCGGCGACGAAAAGGATGAATCGTTTCTGCATCGATGGCGGAGCGTCTATCTCACCGCGCGCTCCCGCCCATCGAACGTGATGAACCGGCCGGCAATGCGGCGATCGACTCCGATCTTCTCATACGCGACAAGGAACGCTCCCGGACGTATGGAGATGACCGATGGCTCGCGTTCGTCGGCTGTGGATGTCGCCACGTCGAACGGAGTGACGGTGCCGTTCCGATCGAGCATCACGCCGATGACGTCGTGATCGCCGAGTGGCGTCTTCGTCTGCCAGACGACGACGTAACGGCTGCCATCCGTTGCGATGTCGGGACGGATGGGGCCGGAATCGGCACCGAACGATCCGATACGGGAAGGGTAGTTGCCGTAAAAATCGGATGCGCCGGCGTTGAGATGATTGACGACCACCTGGCCGCCGAATTTCTGCGTGCCGAGCTCCCACGCGATCAGCACGTCGCGGCCGTCGCTCTCAATCGCCGGCTGCGCATCGCTCTCGAAGTTGAGCGGCGACGATTCGGACCTCGAGTTGATCGAAACGAGGTGCAGCGCGTAGCCGGTGCCGACCGTCACCGTGCAGTCCGGGCCTTGATCGCAATAGCCGCCGAAGGGGCCGCCGGTGAAGTGGAAGCACGAAGCCGCGCACACCGATTGTGTGACCGCTTTCGTACCCGCCACGAGTTGCGGAAACGGCGAGCTCGCGAGCATGTCGCTGGACGGAAGTCCCGTCTCCAGCGGTGCTTCGTGCGAACCATCGTCGCGGAGCTTCCAGACCTCGTTGTTCGCAGCGATCCAGGTTGCTTCTCCCGATCGGACGACGACCGGCGCGGTGACGGCATTCGATTTCATCTGCGTGAGCACGCCGGCCGCTGACGGCGTCAGATCGGCGCCGAGCCGGCAGTACACAACGCGGACATCGCCGCGTGCCGTGGTGGTCAGCAGCTCCATCCAGCCCAGCGTGAACCCGCTGCCGGACGGCCACACCGCGATCGACGGGTAGTTCGCGTCGATCCCCTCCTCGGGCGACACGACCGGAACCTCGTGAATCGATCCGGCGACATAGCCATGGGAATCCAGCCGCGCGATCGAGATCCGGTTCAGCCCCAGCTCGTTGCGCGCCGTCCACGCGATGACGACGCCATCCCGATCGCGCGCCATCGCCACCGAGGGCGTGGCGACGGGAGGAATCAGCGTGTTGCGCGGTGGAAGCGGGAGTGACGTGATCTCGTCACCGGCGACGCTGAAGACCGAGAGAAGGGAAAGGATCGCAAATGCTGCGCGCATGACGATCATTACGTGCCCGCGGCGCGGAACGTCACTCTCGTCCTAAACTGGCAGCGTGCTGTTCGTAAAGTACTTGCGCGACGCAGTCCGGTCTGGCGCCGTTACCAGCAGCATCCGGGTATGGCATCGGCCCCGTGTTGCCCCAGGCAAACGCTACCGGATGGAGGATGGCCAGATCGAAGTCGATTCGATTGCCCCGATCAGATGGGACGAGATCACGCCCGAGCTCGCCCGCGACTCCGGTTTCGAAAGCGTGAGCGACCTGCTCAAGGTGGCGAAACATGGCAGCGGCGAGAACGTGTATCTCGTCCGGTTTCACTACATCCCACGGGAGTACAAATGACGCCCGAAGCGATCAAACTGATGTCTGTAGCTTGCAGAATCGCCGACGGGCGCGCAGAAAGATAACGACATGAAGGTCATCACCGGAAGGGTCGTTGACGGAAAGATCGAGTTCGAGACGGACCTCAGGGAAGGCACCCCGGTTGCCGTTCTGGCCGCTGGCGATTCCGGGTTTCAGCTCACCGCTGATCAAGAAGAAGAGCTCTTTACTTCGCTGCGGGATATCCGCGGCGGCAAGTACGAAGACGGGCATGATTTGCTGCGCGAGCTGAAGGAACTAGCTCGCCGTTGAAGGTGTCGGAAGACGCGTCGGTCGTCGAGGTTCTGTCCCTTTGGCATACGAGCCGCGGCTAGCCTCCACGTCTCTAAAGGTGCGAACGCAATCGCTTAACCCTCCATCAAGCCCCCGGCGTGCCCGAAACGCCGCTCGTGATTTCCGTCACGACGAAGACTGACCGCCGTCATGCACCGGCTGAAACGCGGGCGCGCAGCATGTCGTCGTGAGCTCGCTGCAGTGCATCGAACGATCGCGCGGCCGAGGGAGATCCGACTGCATACCCATTGCACGCTACGCGCTCACCGTGCTTCCTCACCTCCGTCGGGAACTTCGCCGGACTGCCGGCATCTCGGGTGGGCACCAGTAGAGTCGTTACGTCCGGCTGTGGTTTGACGGGTCTCCCTCGGCAATTTCGTTAGCTGTTGATCGTTGGCCGTTGGCCGTAGCTCCTGCCAACGATCCACTGCCAACGGTCTACATGTGTCGCCCATCACATGCCGGCGTGCGTCACATCATCACGTGACGTCGACCCACGGCGAGACCATCACACCCGGAGGTTCGAATGATCAGCGTGACCAAACTTCTCGGCGGCCCGTCGTACTTCGGCGACCGGCTCCGGTACGACTCCAGCTCTTCCAAACAGCAGCACGGCACCACCACCGGCAGCGGTCCGGTCGTGGTCTGGAACTCGACCAAGACCTGCAACCTCGAATGCGTCCACTGCTACGCATCGGCGAAGAAGGCGAAGTTCCCCGGCGAGATGACGACCAGAGAGGCGAAGGCGATGATCGACGATCTCGCCGACTTCCACGTCCCCGCCCTCCTCATCTCCGGCGGCGAGCCGTTCATTCGCCCCGACATCCTCGAGCTCGCCGAGTACACGACGAGCAAGGGGATCCGCGTGACGTTCTCCACGAACGGCACAATGATCGATGAAGCGCGCGCGAAACGCCTGAAGGAGATCGGCGTCACGTATTGCGGCATCTCCATCGACGGCACGGAAGAGAACCACGACAAGTTTCGGTGCAAGGTCGGCGCGTACAAAGAGACGCTCAAGGGCATTCGCAACTGCCGCAAGTACGACATCCGCGTCGGCCTCCGCTTCACGCTGACTTCGCAGAACGTCGCCGACATCGACAACATCTTCAAGGTGGTCGAGGAAGAAGACATCGGCCGGCTCTGCATCTACCACCTCGTCTACTCCGGCCGCGGCGCGTACCTCTCCGGCATCGATCTCCCGAACGATCAGAAGCGCGTCTTCATGGACAAGCTGATCCACCAGGTCGACAAGTGGAACGCCGAAGGGCGCGAGGTCGAAGTGATGACCGTCGACAACCACGCCGACGGGCCGTTCATCTACCTCTGGCTGCTGGAAAACGATCCGCTCCGCGCGCCGGAGGCGTACGACCTCGTGATGCGCAACGGCGGCAACCGCACCGGCGTGGCCATCGGCGCCATCGACTCGTTCGGCTTCGTCCATCCCGATCAGTTCACGCAGCACCACGTCGTCGGCAACATCCGCGAACGGAAGTTCTCGGAGATCTGGACCGATCCGCACGTCTCGCTGCTCGAAGGGCTCCGCACGCGCAAGGAGCGCCTGCGCGGCCGCTGCGCCACCTGCAAGTGGCTGGACGTCTGCAACGGCAACTTCCGCGCGCGCGCCGAGGGTGCGTACAGCGACTACTGGGCGGAAGACCCGGCCTGCTACCTGACGCCATCGGAGATCGCGCGATGACGGCAACGCTCACCATCAATGACACCGATCGCGCCATCCTCGAAATCTCCGAGGATCAGATCCAGGGCTTCGTGCGCAACCCGATGCAGGAGATCGCGAATCGCGCCGGGCTTCCCGTCGACGTGGTCATCGAGCGCATCAAAGCCATGCTCAATGACGGCACCGTTCGCCGCGTGCGACAGACGCTTTTGGCGACGAACCTCGCGCAGGGCGCGCTGATCGCCTGGAAGATCTCGCCCGACAAACTGGAGAAGGCGTTCGAGTTCGTCTCGACGCAGGATCCGTTCTCCGGACACGTCGTCATCCGCAACACCGAATTCGGCACGAACGAATGGCCGCTCTGGACCACGATCAAAGTCCCGTCGGAGTTCTCGCTGGAGAAGCATTGCGACTACCTGCGCGATGCGATCGGCGCCGAGAAGTACCGCATCATGCCCGCCCTCCGCGCCTTCGTCCTCGGCGTCGGCCACATGCGCCGCAAGAAGATGGAAGTCGGCGAGAAGGCTGACAAGCCGGCGATGGACATGGTGCCGGCGATCGTCGAGCTCGACGCGCGCGACTGGAAAGTGCTCGTCGCCCTGAAGCGCGATTTCAAGGCGGAGGAGATCGGCGTCGATCTCTGGCGCCCGCGCGCCGCGGAAGCGGGATTGTCGCTGGATGAATTCTTCCAGGTCGCCGTGAGCCTCGACCAGCGCGGCGTGATCGGACGCTTCTCCACGTTCCTCGAGCACAAGCGCGTGCAGTCGTTCAATGGCCTGTTCCATTGGGCCGTGTCGAAAGGGAAAGAGATCGAGGCGGGCCACGAGATCGGCCGCTACGCGATCCTCACGCACTGCTACTGGCGCGATGCCGGCCCGGCACTGAACAACGTCAGCATCATGGCCGTCGCCCACGGCGAGACGAAGGAACAGGTGATGGCGCACAAGGCGGCCATCGACCAGTACCTCGTCGACTCCGGCATCGGCCTCGATTACACGAACGTCTACTGGGGCGGCCGCGCGGAGATCAAGCCGAGCGAGGTGGCGCCGGAGGCGTATCGCGAGTGGGCGGTCAAGAGAGGGTTGCTGGGTTGCTAGGTTGCTGAGTTTCTGGGTCTACCAAGCAACCAAGTAACCAAGCAACTCAGTAAACCGGAGATCATCAATGCACGATCCGAAACTCATCGACTTCAACATCAGCCCCTTCGTCACGATCTGGGAGACGACGCGCGCGTGCGATCTGTCGTGCGTGCATTGCCGGGCGGCGGCGCAGTCGCGGCGGTCGCAGTTCGAGTTGTCGACCGAGGAGGGGTTCCGGCTGATCGATGACATCGCGAAACTGAAGCCAAAAGTCTTTGTGCTCACGGGCGGCGATCCGCTCAAGCGCGCCGACGTCTACGACACGATCGCGTATGCGAAGAGCGTCGGGCTCGAGCCGTCGGTCACGCCGTCGGCGACGCCGCTGCTGACGCCGGAAGCGATCCGCAAGATGAAAGAGCATGGCGTGACGCGGCTGGCGATCTCGCTCGATCACTACAAGCGAGAGGACCACGACGCGTTCCGCCGCGTGCCCGGTTCGTTCGACCTGACCATCCGCGCCATTGAAGCGGCGCGCGACAACAACATCCCCGTGCAGATCAACTCGACGGTGAGCAAGCTGACGGCGCCCGACATGCCGAAGCTCGCGGCGCTGCTGTCGAAGTACGAGAACATCGTGATGTGGAGCGTGTTCTTTCTCGTCCCGACCGGGCGGGCGAAGAGCGGCGACATGATTCTTCCCGAGGAGGTCGAGACGCTGTTCGGCGATCTCTACTCGATCAGCAAGAACGTGAAGTACAACGTCCGGACCACCGAGGCGATGCATTACCGGCGGTTCGTGCTGCAGCAGATGGTCGGCGATACCGATCACCTCATCGATCCGCACACGGGCCTCATCGATGCGTCGACGGTCTTCATGCATCAGCGGCCCATCCCTCATCCGATTGGCATCCAGATGCAGACCGGCGCGATCACGCGCGCGCCGAAAGGGGTCAACGAGGCGAAGGGCTTCGTCTTCATCAGCCACATCGGCGACGTCTTCCCGAGCGGCTTCCTGCCGATGAAGGCGGGGAACGTGAAGAAGGAGTCGCTGGTCGACATCTACCGCTCGAGCGACCTTTTCACGAATCTCCGCAACAGCGCGAATCTCAAGGGAAAGTGCGGCATCTGCGAGTTCCGCGAGCTCTGCGGCGGCTCCCGCTCGCGCGCCTGGTCGCTGACCGGGGACATGTACGAGTCGGATCCGACGTGTACGTATCAACCGCGGGCGTTAGCGGTGGCGTGATTCAGATCGGTTGTTGGGTTTGAGGTGCTGGGTTGCTGGGTTGCTGGGTTACCTGGTTGCGTCCTTACCGAGCAACTGAGCAACCTAGTAACCCAGCAACCCAGCAACCCGGCAACCCCAGAAAACCAACCCTCGAGATCCTGGTATCAATCGTGTTTCCCGGTAACCGCGAGGAGGATCACATGCTGAAGAATGCCCGCATCATTTCCTACATCCCCGTCGCCGACGTCGAGCGGGCGCGGAAGTTCTACGAAGAAAAGGTCGGACTGGAACCGAAAGAGCTGTACGCGGGCGGCGTGGTCTACGAGTGCGGCGGTGGCTCGCTGGCCTTCATGTATCCATCGCCCGGCGCGGGGACGTCGAAGGCGAGCACCGCGTTCTGGAGCGTCGATGATGTGGAGGCCGAGGTCGCGGCGCTCAGGGCGCAGGGGGTCGTGTTCGAAGAGTACGATATGCCCGGGATCAAGACCGAGAACGGGATCGCGACCGGCGGCGGCGCGAAGACCGCGTGGTTCAAGGACACGGAAGGAAACATCCTCGCCATCAGTCAAAGGGCCTGAATGAACGTACGAAGCTCGATCCAGCGCGCCGCGCCGGTGCTCGCACAATACGGAAACATCGATCAGGGAATCCTGCTCGCCTGGCTGCTCCGCTCCGGGCTTTCGCGCGCCGATGCGCTCAATGCGATCCGCTTCGTACCTTTGGCGTTCGCGCGCGAGATCCTTTCCGGCTCTGGCGTTTCGTTGGACGACGCCTACATCCGCGTCCGCCCCGACGGCTCGAAGGAAGAGCACCCGCTCAGCGGCGAGCCGTTCTTCCGCGAGGCCGCGGCGATGGCGCCGCAGATCATGGCCGAGCTGGGAAGCGACGCGTTCACGGCCATCGTCTGCCTCAGCTCCGAGTTCGATGCCGTCAATCAGGCGTTGAACGCCGGCGCGTCGCCGGAGTACCTCGTCGCCTCTCCCCCGCTCATCGAGTGGCCCGATTCGCCGCCCGAACGGCAGCAGCGGCCGTGGTGGAAGTTCTGGGGCTGAGTTGGAGACGATCACCGTCGAGACCTCGATCCGCGCGCCCCTTCAGCGATGTTTCGACGCCGCGCGCGATCTCGATCTGCACGTGAAGTCGCTCGCGCACACGAACGAAGTCGCGGTCGCCGGACGGACCTCAGGCCTCATCGAGCTCGGCGAAGAAGTGACGTGGCGCGGACGTCATTTCGGCATCACGCAGCACTTCACGTCGAAGATCACGGCCTTCGATCCGCCGCGCTATTTCCAGGACAGCATGCAGCGCGGCGCGTTCAAATCGTTCGTGCACGATCACTACTTCACGGAAGCGGACGGCGTGACGTCGATGAAGGATGTGCTCGCGTTCAGCGCGCCGTTCGGTCCATTGGGACGCATCGCGGAGACGCTCGTGCTGAAGCGGTATCTCGCGCGCATGCTGACCGTGCGCGGGAACGTGATCAGGGATGCGGCTGAGGCAACGACCGCATGAAGGCCGCCAGCTCCGATTCCCACACGTTCGCCCAGGTGTGCGTGCCGTGCCCGCGCGTCTGATCGCTGATCGGAATCACGATCGCCCGGCCGTGCTTCACGCGGCGGATCTGCGATTCGAGCATCCCGAGCTCGGGCGGATTGACAAAGTCATCCGCCGAGTTGATGGCCAGCAGCGGCGCCGTAATCGCTTCGAGCGCTGGTTGCGGGTCGTAGTCGCGCGACGATTCGATGGCGTAGAGAAAATCGTTGGCGTCAGCCGTGGCGAGGCGCGTCTTCTGTTGCTCGGCGAACCACGAATCGGCCGCATCGCGCGTCGGCCCGCTCTTCTGCCATTGCAGCGGACTGCTCGTGGCGATCATCAGGATGTCGTACGCGGCCGGGAGCGATTTCGGCTGCGCTGCATACTCGCCGCCGTTCCACGTCGGATCGTTGCGGATCAGATCGATGATCATCTTCCGCCAGACGCGATTGCGTCCCGCGATCTGCACCGGAAGACTGGCCAGAGGGACGAGTCCGTCCATCATTTCGGGATAACGCTCACCCCACATCCACGTCTGCATGCCGCCCATCGACGCACCCATGACGAGGACGAGATGGCGAATCCCCAGCTCCTCGGTCACGAGCCGGTGCTGCAGCTCGACCATGTCGGCGTACGCGTAATGCGGAAAGCGCGCGTGCAGGCCGTCGCTCGGTTTCGACGAAGCGCCATGGCCGATGTTGTCCGGCAGGATGATGAAGTACCTGTTCGCGTCGAGCACACCGCCCGGCTTGAAGAGGATGCCGGAGAAGTGATCGTTGATGAACTGCTTCCCCGATCCGCCGGTGCCGTGCAGGATCAGAACGGCGTTCGCGATCGCACCCGATGCATCGCGGCGCGGCGTGCCGACGGTCGCGTAATGCAGCTTCACTTCGGCCAGCGTGCTGCCATCGGCGAAATGAAAATCGTGAACGATGAAGTCGTGCTCGTCCGCCTGCGCGAGCGCGCCAAATGCGAGCATCGCGAGCACGGCGCAGAGGTTACGCATTCGGCACTCGAAGGTGTCCCGCCAGGCGATTGAAGCGGACGAACTGGATGAAATACATCAGCACCAGCCAGCCGAGGAAGTACGGCCAGACGTCCTTGATGCCACCGCGAAGCATCACGGCCAGGATGATCCCGGCGCCGATGGCGAACCAGTTCATGTAGCCGAGGACCTTCACGCCCGGCTCGGAAGGATCGTGCCGGATCAGGCCGCGCATGACCGGCGTGTAGTGCATCAGGCCGCCGCCCCCTTCGCGAAAGGCGATGGCGTCCGGTCCCATCCGCCGGAACGCGAGCGGCGCGGCGCCGGCGGTGGCCGACTTCCGCTTCACCTCATCGAGCAGGGCGTCGTCGATCTCCCGGCGGCCGTCGATCCGGCGGACGAAGATCGGGAGGCCGAACGTGAAGTAGAAGCGGTTCCAGGTCCACGAGAGGGCGACTTCCGCGATCACGATGGCGGCGAAAATTACGAGGCCGGTCATTCGAAAGATCATAACGCCGCGGTACGTTAGGCGGGCCCATAGTGCTGCCGCCGCACACTGGGCTTGGCTGTTTCACGCCGGCGGCGTGCTGGCTGATAGCCGGTGGTGCGCGCGCGTTTCTTGCGCGCAACCACCGGACCGCGTGTCGATACGAATTTGCACGCCGGAGGCGTGCCGGATTCCCCGCACGCCATCCGGCGTGCATTTTTTCGGGATCACCGGATCCGGTGGCAATTGCCACCGGCTACATGCCTGAACGCCTCCGGCGATCCCACGCTATGGATCGAGCGGCTGCATCGGATCGACCTGCATCGAATCGAGCACCGGCACGAACTCCAGATCGAACTGCGACACCCGCTTCCCGATCTTCACCGGCTGATAGCCGAGCTCCTCGAGGTTGCGCTTCGCGAACTCGTCGCCGCCGATGTAGCTGCTGTGGTACGAGTCGGTGGTGATCAGGCCGGTGCGATCGAACGGAATGCGATAGCGCTGCATGAGCCGCGCGGCGTTGCGCAGATTGGTCGTCGTATGCCGCGCGTGCGGATCGACGATGATCGCCTCGGGCGGCACTCCGAAATCGGCGATGAGCGATTTCTTCATCTCCATCGCCTCGCAATACGGCGTCTGATTCGGATGGACGTAACCGCCCGACACGAGAATCAGCGGCGCCTTTCCCTGCCGGAACCTGCGCACCGCGAGCTCCAGCCGCAGCTTCGACCAGGGCGAGAGCGCCCACGACAGCCGGTCGGGTCCCGATCCCGGCACGATGATCACGGAGTACGGATAGCTGCTCCACTTGATGCTCGCCAGATGCCGGATGGCCGCCGCGTTCTCCCCCGACTCCATCGGCTCGAAGCGCCCCGCTTCATCGCGATGATTGAGGTCGAGCAGATGAAGCGCATACCGCAGCGACGGTTGAAAAAAGAGCGGCGCGCTCTCCTCGGCCAGGCTCTCCGTTACCGTTTGCAACAGGTGCGCGTACGCCTCGCTCTTCACGTCGTACGAGACCGCATCGATGGCCGGATAGCGCGGCGCTTTCCCTTCGCCATAGACGTCGATGATGTTGTTGATCCCGTGCGCGGCATCGGTCCACGCGGCCGCGAGGAATTCGCCGCCGCTTTTCGTCTCGTACCGGATGTACGCATGGCCATGGCGCAGCGCGCCGTCCGTCATTTCACGGACCGGCTGGCTGACTCCGTACAGACGGCGCAGCGCGTCAGCAGCAGCGGAGATCTCTTCCTCGGACAGCCGCGGCTTCTTCAACTTCGTCAACGTGGGATCGGATTCGACGAGCCGCGCCACCTCCGGCGTTCGCTCGATCACCGACAGCACGGGAAAGTTTTTCTCCTCGACGGCGTCCGCAAATGCGAGTAGCGGGAGAAGACACAGAATGGCAACGGCGAGCGCGCGGCGTGTTGTCATAGCATCCATCCATGTACCACATCGCGCAGGTGAATATCGGCAGGATGAAAGCGCCGCTCGAGTCGCCCGTCATGGAAGGTTTCGTGTCGCGCCTCGACGAGATCAACGCCCTCGCCGATCGCGCCGACGGCTTCGTCTGGCGCTTGCAGACCGACTCCGGAAACGCGACCTATCTGCGCCCGTACGACGACGACCGGATCCTGTTCAACCTCTCGGTCTGGCAGAACGTCGAGTCGCTGAAGAAATACGTCTATCGCACCGCGCACTCCGAAATGCTCAAGGGGCGGCGCGCCTGGTTCGAGCAGTTCGACCGCGCATTTCTCGCGCTCTGGTGGGTTCCGGCGGGACACATTCCGTCGATCGATGAAGCGAAGGCGCGGCTCGAACATCTCGACGCGCACGGCCCATCCGACTTCGCGTTCACCTTCAAGGAGCTTCGCAATACTCCCGCGTCACCCGATGCCGGAACTCGAACAGCTTCCGCAGACGGCGCCTGACGAACCAACCCGAAACGATCGCGAACGGCGGCTCGAAATCGATGTCGTCGATGAGCAGCGCTCCGTCCCGATGCGGCTCGATGATGTGCCGGTGGTGCCAGCGCCGGAACGGTCCGCGCAGTTGGCGGTCCTCGAAGCGATGCGGCGGATCGTAGACGATGTGCTCCGATTCGATGCGCATCGAAAGTCCGAATACATGGATGGAAGCGACAGCGCGGCGGCCGAGATGAAGGTCGGGCGCGCGCTCGATCACGCGCGCCCGCTCCCACGGAGGCATCAATCGATCGACGACGTCCGGCAGCTCATGAAAGGCGAAGAGCCGCTCGGGCGTCGTGCGGATGATGCTCGTTGCAACGAATCTCACATCGATTTGCCGCTGTGGCAATCGGCGCAGGTCATGGCCTGCAGATCACCGATATCCACCGGATGCTGGAAGTCGTTCTTCGGCAGCTCGAACATCGGCGCGCCGCCCTGCGCTTCGCTCAGCACGTCGTGGCAGATGTGGCAATCCTTCGACACCACTTTCCCCGCCTTATCGGCGTGCTGATTGTCGTGACAGCGGAAGCAGCCGGTGAAGTAGAAGTGTCCGATGTTGTCGGGGTGCGTCCGCCAGTCGACCTTCATCTCCGGAAAACGGGTCTTGGTGAAGATGTCCTGCGCGGTGGCAATCGCTCGATCGACCGACGCGCGCTTCGACGCGTAAACGGCCGGATAGGTCTTCTGGTAGTACGCCCGCAGCTGCTGTTCGATCTTCTTCACGGCCTCCGGCGTCGTCGCGTAATCGGCCGAGATCGCATCGACCGCCTGCTGTTTGATGAACGGCAGCGAGCGGTCCATCGTGCCGCCGAGGAGCGCGCGATCGACGGAGCGGTCGGGCGGGACGTAGATGTGCGTCGGACGATTGTGGCAATCGATGCAGTCCATCGTCCGCTTCGGCGCCGCGGCGATCTGCGCCGGCGTCATCTTCGTGTCCTGCGCCGTGTATTCGTGAATCTCGTTCGTACGGCGATTGCGCGTCCGCACCCATTCGATCTTCTGACGCTGCCGGTCGCTGGCCAGGTATTGGATCTCGTTCTCATTGAACATGTGCCAGTGAATGCCGGCCACCAGTCCGCCCGCCGGGCTGCCGCCGCCGGTCTTGATCAGCATGCGGATCTCGCGCGGCGTATTCGTCTCGTCGTAGGCGAAATGCGAGAAGACCTTCAATTGCGCGCCGAAGAATTTCTCCGGCCAGTGGCACTGCTCGCACGTCTCACGCGCCGGGCGCAGGTTCTCGACCGGCGACTGAATCGGCCTCGGGAACTTGTGGAACAGCACCGAATAGAGCTGATAGGAGCCCGACAATTTCGAGCGCACATACCACCCGGCGCCCTCGCCGACGTGACAGCCGACGCAGCCGACGCGGGCATGCGGAGACTGCTTGTACGCCGTGTACTCGGGATGCATGACCGTATGGCACACCGTTCCGCAAAACGCGTCGGAATCGGTGAAGTGATAGGCCTGATAGCTGCCGAGGAGACTGACCGTCACGAAGAAGATCAGTCCGGCGATCGTGATGAGGGACGCTTTCCGGACGCGCGGATTATTGAGGTCGATGTCCGGATAACGCGCGATCTCTTCCGGTGAAAGCTTGTGGCGCCTCCTCCGCTCCAGGAGGATGCCGGCCAGAAACACCGCCATCCCGAAGATCATCACGCCCGGCACGACCGCGTAAGCCAGGATGCCGACGTATGGATTGTGAGCACCGGTGGCATCGGCGACGACGAGGAAGATGATGTTCGCCAGGGCGATCAGCGCGATGATCGCGCCGACGACGCTGATCAGATTGCGGGCAAGACTCGGCGCCTTCTGTCCTTCAGCCATTTGGTGCTTCCTCCGATTGACTTTCTTGCAGTCTATCCTGCGCAAAGACGCAGGATCTCTGGTTACACCGGCAGGGTGTGACGTTCGTGCGGCGCACGTCGGTATCCGTGTCGCCGTGTAACCGGAGATCCCGCGTCTGCGCGCGGGATGAACTGAGGTGGGCCGGGTTGGACCCGGCCCGGGCAGGAGTGATTACTTCTTGAGCGTCTTGATGTAGGTGACGACCGCTTTGATGTCGTCATCCGAGAGTTTGCCCTTGTAGGCGGGCATCTTTCCCTTGCCGTCGGTCACGATCTTGGCCAGGTCGGCGGGGCTCTTCGAGAGATCGGCAAAATTCTTTTCGCCGCTCGCGCCGTGGCACATCTTGCACTTCGCCGTGTAGGTCGCGGCTCCGTCAGCGAGGACAGGTAGAGCGACGAAGGAGATCGCGATCAGGGCGACGAGGGTCAGCTTGAGGGTTTTCATGGTGCGTTTCAGCTCCTTTCAACAATCTGGTGCAAGGTTACGTTGCATCAGCGCCGCGACTCATGACTCACCGTACACGCGGAGGTGACCTTCGTCACACCGGGAAAGTTGACAGGGAACAGTTGGCAGTTGGCAGCAGCTCGAACGTCGCGCTGAACGAGCGGCTGCCGGCGTACGACTCGTCGCCGATCATCATCGCCGCCCACTGCTTCGCCGACATCGCGCCGGTTCCGGAGTCGGTGAGCAGATCGATGATCACGTCATCGCTGCGGAGGAGAAAAACGTTGTAGCCCGCCTCGTGCAGCGCGCGCTCCCGTGATGGGCGATCAGCGCGCCGCCGCACACCCGGGTCCCTCGACTAACGCTCGGGATGACGGAGTGATTGGCTCAAGCCGCGCGGCGCCGAACAAACGGCCGCGGAATCACGACCAGCGTGACGCTCGCCGCAGGCACTGTGATCGTGAGCGAATTCGTATCGGGCTTGCGCAAGATCGCGCCGTTCGCGAGTTGCCACACCTGCGCGGAGACGAACGGGAAATTTGCGAGATGTAGCTCGACCGGGCCGGATGTGTCTTTCGCGACGATCATCACCGTCAGCGCGCCGTCGCTCGAGCGGGTGGCGGCGAACGCGGACACGTGATCGGGATCGGGCGCGGCGGCGAGCACCGACACATCACCGAACGCAGATCCTTGTCCGTCGTAGTTGCGATACATCTGCATCGCCAGATAAACGGGCGTGTTGCGGTCGGGCGTCGTCCAGCGCGTGGCGAGGTCGAGGCCTTCGCGGCCGAAGATGCCGAGGAGGTCGGCCTGGGCGGTGGCGCCATTCATGTGATGCTCGGCGCCCCAGTTGTACTCCGTGATGCCGGTCAGCACTCCCGGCGCGTTCCCGTCGACCCACTCGTGCAGGCGCGGAATCAGGTAGACCTTCGTCCCGATCCACGACTCGTCCTTGTAATTGCGATCCCACAACGAGCGCGTCGAGCGATTGCGCAGCGCCTGCATCGACGCCGACACGTCGTCGCCGAACTCGCCGCTCTGCGGATACCAGTGCACCGTCAGCGCATCGATCTTCCCGCGCGTCTCGCGCAGGTACCAGGGGATGAAATCGACGTTGCCGTGCGCGGCGCGATCGGGGAACGAGCTCCAGCCGTGCGCCGCGGCGTACTGCTGATCGGCGCCGCTGTAGAGGAAGCCGAGCCAGCCCCACTCCTCCGGGCCGCAGATCAGCGCGTGCGGATCGGCTTCTTTGATGCGCGTCGCGTAGTCGATCGTCTTCTCGCGCATCTCGTCCATCGTCGCGCCCGACGGCTTCACGTCGCGATGCGTCGCGTGCCAGATGCTCGGCTCGTTGTCGAGCAGGTACCAGCGCACGCCGCCATGCGATACGAGATGCCGCACCCAGGCTTGTTGAAAGAGCGCATCGGCCGGCAGGTTCGCGTCGTTCGGATCGTTGCCGGTGACCGGCTTGCCATCCGATGAGCGCGTGCCGTTGCCGGCATCGGGAAACCATTGCCAGTCGCGATCGGTCTGCGCGCCGTACTTGCCGACCGAGAAGCTCGACAAGCGCTGCCGGTTGTTGCCGAGGCGCGCGACCCAGCCGAGCATGCCGATGGTGATCATCGGCTCCGCGCCGCCGGCATGCGACTCATCGACGAAGCGGTCCGCGTCGTCGCCCACGATCCCGCTATCCTCCGCCAGGCTTTCGAAATACCAGTCGGACGCGTGATTCGTGGCGTTCGCCTGCCAGTTGTAGCGCGTCGTGGCGTTGCCGCCGCGACGGTTCAGCGGCGCGTTCAACTCCGAGAGCTGCTGCGCGGTGGCGAAGTTCGTCCCGTAGATCAGCGGCGAGATCGGATGGCGATTCGCACTCGCGTCGATGGTGATCAGGGTGGCGAGGAGGATGGTCAGCATCGTGATCCATGCTGAGCGGAGCGAAGCATCAACCAAGGCGCCGCGAAAAATGTGGCTGTTTGGCGGCGCCTTCAATGATCCTTCGCTACGCTCAGGATTAAGATCACCTTACATGCGGCGGCTCGCACTAATCGTGATCCTGCTCACGCTGATCTCCTGCCGCGAGCAGCAGAAACAGATCGTTTTCATCGGACTCGACGGCGCCGACTGGCAGCTCCTCGATCGCTACATGGCGGACGGAACGATGCCGAACTTGGCGCGCATCGTCCGCGAGAACGAGAAGCGCGTGCTGCTGACGCAACATCCGCCTCTCTCGCCGCTGGTCTGGACCACGATGATGACCGGCGTCTCCCCGCTCGAGCACCGCATCCTCGATTTCACGCGATTCAATCCGCAGACCGGCGAGAAAGAGCCGATCACCAGCGACGAGCGGCACGTGCCGGCGATCTGGAACATGCTCACCGAGAAAGGTCAACGTGTTGACGTCTTCGGGATGTGGGCCACGTATCCGCCGGAGAAGGTGAACGGCACGATCGTCTCGGACCGCGAAGTGGCGGGGAACTACCTCGAGCAGACGGAGACCGTGCATCGCCTCGCGCTCGCCGCGATCCGCAAGGATCATCCGAACCTGGCGATCGTCTACTTTCAGGGAACCGACGTGATCGGACACCTCTTCGCCGCGAAGCCGGAGCACGCGGACGACGTCCGCCGCTACTTCGCACGCATCGATGCGATCCTCGGCGATTACTCCCGCGAGCAGGCGCAACTCGTGATCGCATCGGACCATGGCTTCGCCTGGAATCAGGCCATCCACGTCTCGAGCACCGCAGTCGCGACCGCGGCGAAATGGCATCGCGATGAAGGGATTCTCGTCGTGCCGCGCGGAGCACCGGCCTGTCCGCGCGTCGATGGGATCACGCCGATGCTGCTGGAGATGTTGGGACTGCCGCGCGATGTGTCGACGTATCGGCGCGCATGGCGGACGGCTCGACAGGCGGGGGTGCCTGTCGCTCCACCAAGTGACGAGGCGGTCGCGAATCTGAAGGCGCTGGGGTATATCGGGAGCAGCGAGTCGGCGCATGCGCCGGCGGCGTACAAAGGAACGCGCACCGCGGCGTCGTACGACAACGAGGCGCTGATCCTCCGCGAGCTCGGGAAGAACGACGAGGCGATCAAGGCCTTCGACATGGCCCTGCAGATCGATCCGCACAGCGCCTCGGCGATGTGGAACCTGAGCGACCTGCTGCATCGTCAACATGTTGACCTAACCCGCGCCGACAAGCTGCTCGACGACGCCATCGCCATCGATCCGAACGAGCCGCGTTGGCTGGCGATGCGCGGCCGCTATCGGATGGAGAAACACGATTGCCGCGGCGCGCTCGACGATTTTCACAAAGCGCTCATCGGAGACGACGCGGTGCTTTACGCGTCGATCGGCGCCGCGCAGCTCTGCCTCGGCGATGAACGATCGGCGCGCGCGGCATTCGAAAAGTCGCTGGCGATCGATCCGAATCAGCCGCAATTGCGGGCCATGCTGCGGTAGCCGGAAACCCTGCGTGAGGGAAGAGTGTCGCTCGTGGCACGGCCCCTCACCCGCCTGCGGCACCCTCTCCCCGCCGAACGGGGCGAGGGGCAACAAACCAGATTCTCGCGAGGTTCGTGCCTTGTTGCCCTTCTCCCCGCGACGAGCGGGGAGAAGGTGCCGCAGGCGGATGTGGGCCGGCGACGTTTACATCCGCGTCAACGCCAGCATCGTCACGTCATCCCCCGCCGGCGCATCGCACGTGAAGGTCTGCACGTACTTGTCGATCGAGTCGAGGATGGTGGCCGCGGGGGTGCCGTGGAACGTGGTGAGCATCGTGGCCACGGGGTCGAGCCCGAGTTGTTCCTCCAGCTCGTTCTCTGCCTCGGTCACGCCATCCGTGAACAGCACGAGCGAGTCGCCCGGCTCGAGCGTCACCGACTGATTGCGGTACTGCGCGGCGGCGAAGAGGCCGATCACCATGTCGGTCGACGTCAGCTGCTGCACGCCGTTGCGCCCGATCACGAGCGGCGCAACGTGGCCGGCGTTCGTGAAATCGACGCGTCCCGTCGCCGGATCGAGCAGGCCGGCGAACAGCGTGGCGAACTTCGTCGGCGACGTCTTCGGCGCCAGCGTCACGTTCAATTCGCGCACGAGCTCCGCGGGCGTCGGATCGGTCCTGGTGAAAATGCTGAACGCCGTGGCGAGGCTCGTCATCACCAGCGCCGCGGTGATCCCCTTTCCGCTCACGTCGGCGATCACGAAATAGATCCGGCCGTCGGGGCGGACGATGACGTCGTAGTAATCGCCGCTCACCGTGCGGCACGGCTTGTTCGTGCCGGCGAACTCGTAGCCGTCGAGCACCGGCAGCGTCGCGGGGAGCAGGCGGCTCTGGATCACGTACGCCGTCCTCAGCTCCTCCTCGAACTTCGCCTTCGCCAGCGCCTCTTCGCGCAGGCGCGTCGTCTCCAGCTTGACGGCGGCGAAGCGGGAGATCTGCGCGATGAGGCGAAGGTCGTCCTGCGTCACCTCGCCGCGCGCGGCGAGGAAATCGAGATAGAGCACGCCGCTCACGACGTCGTTCACGACCAGCGGCGCGCAGACCGCGGCGCGGATCCGCTGGCCGATGATTGACGCCGCGTGCGCCAGCTTGTCGTCGATGGCGGCGTCGACGTCCAGGAACGAGATGACGTTCCGCTCCTCGATCACTTCGCCGAGGAGCGTGCGGCTGATCGTCAGGTCGGTCGGATCGTTCGGATCGAGGCGGCGGAGTCGCACGTCAGTGAACGTGTGGCCGTCCGGTCCGAGCACCGCGACCGCCGCGCGCGAAGGCTGCAGCAGCGTCACGACCTTATCGAGGATGAAGTCGAAGAGTGAGCTCATCGGCCGCTCTTCGATGAACTCGATGGCCAGCTCGGCGAGGATCGAGGCACGTTCGCGGCCGCGCGTGGCGCGGTCGTCGATCGCCTCTTCGATCGGCAGCACCATGCTCTTCGCCGCCGAGCCGCTGTCGACGGCCACGATCTGCGAGCGCATCATCTCGTCGCTCTCGCCCTGCACCACGAGCTCCGTATCGCCGAGGGTGATCGTGTCGCCCGCGCGGAGCAGCGTCGGCTCGAGCAGCTTGGTGCCGTTCAGCATCGTGCCGTTCACGCTGCCGCAATCGCGGACCATCCACTGGCCGGCGTCGAACGTAATCTCCGCGTGGTGTCGCGAGAGGAAGCGATCCTTGATCGGCACCGTGCACTCGCTCGCCCGCCCGAGCGTGATCGGCTGCTCGCCCGACAGCGTCATCGCCGCCGGCGGCATGTTCGGCTGATTGAGGACGATCTGGAGGTCGCGGGAGGTCATCGGATGGACGGGCGACATTGTAAAGGGTTGCTTGGTTGCTGAGTTGCTGGGTTGCTCGGTCAATACCAAGCAACCAAGCAACCTAGCAACTCAGCAACTCTCACAAGAGATAGACTCCGACAAACAGTCCAATCAATTCAGGAGGTCCGCATGTCCCTCTCCCGGTTCTCCATCGTTTTTCTCATTCTTCTCATCGCGCTGCCGCTCGCGGCGCAGACCACCGGCTCGCTCAGCGGCAAGGTCAGCGACACGACGGGAAGCGGCGTGCCCGGCGTCACCGTCGAGGCCAAGAGCTCGTCGCTGCAGGGCGTGCGCACCGCGGTCACCGACTCGGCGGGCATCTATCGCATCCCGCTGCTGCCGCCCGGTGAGTACACGCTGAGCTACAAGCTCGAAGGATTCGCGCCCGAATCGCGGCACGGCCTGATAATCTCGCTGAGCAAAGAAAGCACGGTCGACGTCACGCTGAGAGCCGCGGCGGCGCAGGAGATCACCGTCACCGCCGAGGCGCCGGTGCTCGATACATCGACGTCGAGCCTCGGGACCAACCTCAATGCGCGGGCCATTGAAACGCTGCCGACGGGGCGCAACTACTCGTCCATCGTGCAGGTCGCGCCCGGCGTTTCATCGGACGCCAATCCGGGAAATCCGGGACAGTCGACCATCTCCGTCTACGGCTCGTCCGGCGCCGAGAACTCCTTCTACATCGACGGCGTCAACACCACGAACGCCGAATACGGCTTCCAGGGGAAAGAGCTCAACTTCGAGTTCATCAGCGAAGTCGACGTCAAGACCGGCGGATACGAAGCGGAACACGGCAAATCGACCGGCGGCATCATCAGCGTCATCACCAAGTCAGGCGGCAACGAGCTGACCGGCGACGTCTTCGGCTACTACGACAACGACGGGCTGCAGTCGAACGCGAAGTCGGTCGTCTCCACCGGCGGCACCACGGAAGGCTTCACGCGCAAGGACTACGGCGTCGATGTCGGCGGGTACATCCTGAAGGACAAGCTCTGGTTCTTCGCCGCGTACGACCAGGTGCGCAACTCCATCGACAGCGGACTCCCCTCCGGTCCGAACGCAGGTGACATCGTCACGTCGAACAGCCATCGCAACCTCGGCTCCGGCAAGCTGACCTGGAACATCGCGTCGGGCCATTCGCTCGTCGCCACGTTCCTGCAGGATCCGCGCGTCGACACCGGCGCGATCAACGACAACAACCACGCCCTGAACGGCGATCCGTCGACGTACCTCGGACGCCAGGACTTCGGCGGACGCGATTACGCTCTACGCTACGACGGCGGCTTCGCCTCGCAATGGATCGCCTCCGGCCAGATCGCCCGGCATCGTGAGAAGAACTCCGTCGGTCCCGCCACCAGCGCCGGCAATGGGGTGCAGTTCCGCGACGCGGGGAACGACTTCTTCCAGACCGGCGGCTTCGGCCTGGAGCAGGAGAAGTCGTTCGACCGGAAGTTGTACGGCGCCACGCTCGACCACTTCCTCGGCGAGCACGAGATCAAGGGCGGCTTCGAGTACCAGACCGAGACCGCCGACGTCACCAAGCAGATGTCGGGTGGTCAACAGGTTGACGTTTTCGCCAACGAGGTGAATCCGTTGAAGCCGATCTACCGCCACTTCTACTGGACCACGCCGACCGCCACCGTCGGCAACGCCCCGGTCGGCGCGCTGATCGCCAAGCCGGAGCACAAGAACACCGCGCTCTATGTGCAGGACCGCTGGTCGATGCGGAACGTCACCATCAACGCCGGCGTCCGGTGGGACCGCCAGCAGATCATCGATGCCTCGGGCGTCACGCAGATCGATCTGAAGAAGGACTACGCGCCGCGCCTCGGCTTCACGTGGGATCCGAGCGGCATCCACAAAGCGAAGGTCTTCGCCTCCTTCGGCCGCTACTACGAAGAGATCCCGATGGACCTCGTCATCCGCTCCTTCTCGTACGAGCGGCAGCCGCGCATCATTAATTACAGTCCGACCAGCACCGTCCCCGATCCGACCGCGGAATCCGATTTCGGCACGACCTCGGCCATCCTCGGCGGCTTCACCGAGCCGAGCGATCCGAACATCCGCAATCAGTACCTCAGCGAATACATCATCGGCGGCGAGCGCGAGGTCATCCCGAACCTCTCCCTCGGCGTGAAGGGCATCTATCGCAACTACGGCCGGGTCATCGAGGACTTCCTCTGCGCCGACGACGGCACGTACTGCATCGGCAATCCGGGCCACGGGATCATGAAGCAGGTCTTCACGCTCGATTACTCGCACACCGTCACCGCGCCGAAGCCGAAGCGGACGTACAAAGGAATTCAGCTCGACGCCACGAAGCGCTTCTCCAACAACTGGCAGGCGATCGCCTCGTACGTCTACTCGCGGCTCGACGGCAATTACGACGGCGAGTACGCGCCGTTCACGAACGTCGGCGCCGATCCGAACATCTCCGCCGCCTACGACTACTTCGATTTCTTCACCAACGGCAGCGACCTGTCGAAGATCACGAACCACGGCCCGCTGTCGAACGACCGCCGGCATCAGTTCAAGGTGTCGGGCGTCTACGACACGCCGTGGAAGCTGAAGCTCGGCGCGTCGGCCTACTGGCGCAGCGGCACGCCGCTCACCCGCTACGGCTACTCCGACGCGTACGGCCGCTACGAGTTCTTCCTGACGTCGCGCGGCGCCGAGGGCCGGACGCCGGACAATTACGAAGCGGATGTCCACCTCGGATACCCGCTCGAAACCGGCAAGGTGAAGGTCAACCTCCTGCTCGACATCTTCAACATCCTCAACGCGCAGCGTCCGGTGCTGCTCGATCAACGCTGGGGCTTCCAGGAATCGGACAACGCGTCGCCGACCCCGGTGAACGCGAACTACGGCAAGCCGATCCTCCGAACACCGCCGACCTCGGCCCGGTTCGGCGTTCGCCTGTCGTTCTAACTGTTTGTTTTTATGTGTGGGGCGGGTTCTCCAACCCGCCCACCCTGGGGGCGGGTTAGAGAACCCGCCCCACACTTCATGACCCGCTACGCCGCCGCCATCCTCTGGACCGCCTGCATCTTCGCCGCCTCGACCGATGCCTTCTCCGCATCGCACACCGGCGGCGTGCTGCAATCGATCGCCATGGCGATCCTCGGGCATCCGCTGTCCGACATGACGTTCGAGCTGATGCAGCTCGCGATGCGCAAGCTCGCGCACCTCACCGAGTACGGCCTCCTCGGCTGGCTCTGGTTCCGCGCCGTGCGCGGCGACGAAAGAGGTTGGACGCTGCGCTGGTCGGTGACCGCCGTGCTGATCGCGATCGCCGTCGCGACCACGGACGAGATCCATCAGGCGTTCGTGCCGTCGCGAACCGCCTCGCCGTTCGACGTGGTGATCGACACATGCGGCGCGGTGATCGCGCAGCTGGTGTCGCGCCGCCGACGCGGCGTGTAGCCTTACAAACGCGATTCCTGAAGCTTGCGCACGATCGTCGTCACCATCCGCCGAGGACTGATGCGGATCGATTGCACCAGGAGGCGGTTCATCATTCCGGTCACGACCACGCGCCGTCCGTGCTTCATCGCCTCGTAGCCGATCTTCGCCACTTCCGCCGACGACATCGGTTTCATCAGCGTGAAGAGCCGCGTCTCGTCCATACCGGCGACGCTGCCGAAGCCGGTGGCGGTCGGGCCGGGACAAAGCGCGGTCACCGTCACGCCCGTGCCGCGCAACTCCTCCGCGAGCGCCTCGGAGAACGACAGCACATACGCCTTCGTCGCGTAATAGATCGCCATCAGCGGCCCCGGTTGAAACGACGCGGTTGAGGCGAGGTTCAGAATCCGCCCCTGCTTGCGCGCCACCATGCCGGGAAGCAGCAGCTTTGTCAGCTGCGTGAGCGCGACGATGTTCACCTGGATCATCTCCAGGTCCTTCGCGAAGTCTTTGGCGATGAACGGTCCGGCCAGCCCGAGTCCCGCATTGTTGACGAGCACGTCAATGTTGATCGACTTCTCAACCAATGCGTTCGCAATCTGCTGCGCCGCGTCGGGTTTCGAGAGATCGGCGGCGATCACCGTCGACGTCACGCCGAGGTCCTTCGCCAGCTCGCGCAGCTTCTCCTCGCGGCGGGCGACCAGCACGAGGTCGTAGCCATCGCGGGCGAAGAGGCGGGCGAGATCGGCGCCGATGCCGCTCGATGCGCCGGTGATCAGGGCCGTGCGTGTCATCGTCGGTTCCTCCTCCTCAGTTTATCCTGCGCGCAGACGCAGGATCCGTCATCCCGAGCGTGAGTCGAGGGACCTGGGTGGGTGGAAGGTGCGAAAAAGCTGCCTTAGCGCGCCACCCGCCCGCCCAGGTCCCTCGACTCACGCTCGGGATGACGAAGGGACTGAAAGGCGCCATTCGCGCGGAATGACCGGAGATGCTGCGTCGGCGCGCAGAAAGCCTTCGCGGCTAATATGTCCCGCGCCATGAAGAAACTCGTGCCTTTCTTCCTCCTGCTGATCTCCACTACCCTCCTCGCCGCCAAACAGCCCCCCACCCACGAAGCGCTCTTCCTGATGAAACGCGTCGGCGCGCCGGCGGTGAGTCCCGACGGCAAGTGGGTCATCACCTCGGTCACCGAGCCGGCGTACGACGAGAAGGAGCAGAGCTCCGATCTCTGGCTCGTGCCGGGCGATGGCAGCGCGAAGCCGCGGCGGATCACGTTCACGAAGGCGTCGGAGAGCGACGTGACCTGGTCGCCCGACAGCCGGCGCATCGCCTTCTCCGCGAAGCGCGAAGGGGACGACGCCGCGCAGATCTACCTGCTCGACGTCGCGAGCGGCGGCGAGGCGCAGCGCGTGACGAATGTCGCGACCGGCGCGCGCAATCCGCAGTTCAGCCCCGACGGCAACGCCATCCTCTTCGTCACCGGCGTCTGGCCCGGCGCGGCGGACGACGAGGCGAATCGCAAGCTGGTGAAGGAGCGCAAGGAGCGGAAGTACAACGTCCGCGTCTACACCGCGTTCCCCATCCGGCACTGGGATCGCTGGCTCGACGAGCAGCAGACGCATCTCGAAGTGCAGTCGTTGGAGAGCGGCGCGAAACCGCATGACCTCTTCGCGGGCACGAAGCTCGTGGCGGAGCCGGGATTCGGCGGGCGCGGCGGCGAGGGCTCGCGCGAGGAGATCGATGCAGCCTGGTCGCCCGACGGCCAGTCGGTCGTCTTCGCCGTCACGACGAAGCGCATCAGCGCTGCGTACGCCGAAGTGCCGATCGACCTCTATCGCGTCACAGTCGGAGGCGGCGAGCCGGAGCTGATCGCGCACGCCGACGGGACGTACGGACGTCCGCGCTTCAGTCCCGATGGAAAGACACTCTTCGTGACCTGGGAGCCGAACAACGGGAAGGTCTACAACCTCACGCGCCTCACCGCGTTCGACTGGCCTTCGGTATCGAACCGCCGCGTGCTGACAGCGAGCTCCGACCGCTCGGTCGGCGGCTTCGCCATCGCACCCGACGGCAAGACGGTCTACTTCACGGCCGAGGATGCGGGGCTGGAGAAGATCTACTCGGTGCCGGCGGGCGGTGGCGAGGTGAAGCTGGCGGTCGATCCGGAACGAGGCGTCTACACCGACCTCGTGATTCCGGAGAAAACAGCGACGCCGATTCTGTTCGGCCGCTGGGGTAGCTCTACCGATCCGGCCGAGGTTGTACGGATCGACAAGAACGTCCGCCGGAACCTCACCAACTTCACCACCGACGCTGCCGCGGCGATCGATTGGCAATCGCCAAGACACTTTTACTTCACATCGTCAAAAGGCAGAAAAATACACAATATGGTCGTCGTACCGGCCGGATTCGACGAGGGGAAGAAATATCCACTCCTTGTATTGATGCATGGCGGCGCGGCCAACATGTGGAGAGACCAAATCTCCCTCCGGTGGAACTACCACCTGCTGGCGAAGCCCGGCTACGTCATCCTCCTGACGAACTACACCGGCTCGACCGGCTTCGGCGAGCAGTTCGGACAGCTGATCCAGGGCGATCCGCTGAAGACTCCGGCGGATGAGATCAACCAGGCGGCGGATGAGGCGATCAAGCGCTTTCCGTTCATCGACGGCACGCGCCAGGCGGCGGCGGGCGCGAGCTACGGCGGCCACCTGGCGAACTGGATGGAGGCGTCGACCACACGCTACAAGTGCATCATCAGCCACGCCGGCCTGAGCAATCTCGAATCGCAATGGGGCACGTCCGACACGATCTACGGCCGCGAGCTGATGAACCTCGGGCCGCCCTGGGAACAGGGCCCGGTGTGGCGCGAGCAGAACCCGATCCGCTACGCCGCCCGCTTCAAGACGCCGATCATGCTCTCGGTCGGCGAGCACGACTTCCGCGTCCCGATGAACGAGACTCTCGAGAACTGGGCGGCGCTGCAGCGGATGCAGGTCCCGTCGCGCCTGCTCGTCTGGCCGGACGAGAATCACTGGATCCTCAACGGCGAGAACTCACGGTATTTCTACAAGGAAGTCGCGGACTGGCTCGCAAAGTGGTTGTGATTACGCCGCGGAGCGGCATCGGCCAATAGCCGGTGGTCGGCGTGAAAACGCCGCACCGCCGGAACGACGATCCGCAAATTCGCGCACCCCGTCGTGATCCCGGTGGTAACGCGCTATGCGCGCAACCACCGGCTATCCGCCGGCGCGCCTCCGGCGTGCGAAATGCTACGATCCTTCGTCATGAAACGAACGACGCTGCTGCTGTTGTCGGCACTCGCGCTCGCGCCGCTGGCGCGGGCCAAGGAAGTGCTCCCCTTCATTCAGGACGACTACGCGAAAGCGCTCGCGCAGGCGAAGAGCTCGCACAGACCGATCTTCGTCGAGGCGTGGGCACCCTGGTGACACACCTGCCGCTCGATGCAGGCGTTCGTCTTCACCGACAAACGCCTCGAGCGGTACGCCGGACAGTTTGTCTGGCTTCAGGTGGACATCGAGAACTCGCGTAACGCGGAGTTCCTCTCCCGCTTCCCCATCCCGGCCATTCCGACGCTGCTGGTCATCGATCCGAAAAAGGAATCGGTGGCGTTGCGCTACATGAGCGGTGCAACGGTGCAGCAGATGGAGAAGCTGCTCGCCGACGGCCGCCGCGCCGTGCAGGCGGAAGCACCGGCGAGCGCCGACGCGCTGCTGACCGCCGGCGACAAGTACGCCGCGGGAGGTCTGAGTGCCGAGGCCACCAAGTCGTACGAGCAGGCGCTGGCGAAGGCGCCGAAGAACTGGCCGCGCTACGGCCGCGCCGCGGAGGCGTACACGACGGCGTTGATGATGGGCCGGGACAACGCGCGCTGCGCCACGTTCGCGTTCGAGACGTATCCGAGCCTGCGCGGCACGTCGTCGGGAGCGAACGTCGCCTACGCCGGACTCGATTGCGCGGCATCGCTCGAAGCGAAAACGCCGAAGCGCGACGAGATGATCGACGCACTCGAGAAGGCGACGCGCGAGGCGATGAACGATCCGAAGATCCCCCTCTCGGGCGACGATCGCTCCGGCATGTACCAGGCGCTGATCGACGCCCGCGACGCGATGAAGGACGAGGCAGGCGTCAAGAAGCTGACCGAGGAATGGTCGGCGTTCCTCGACGGGGAAGCGGCGAAGGCGAAGACCGCCGAGGAGCGCGCCGTCTACGATCCGCACCGTCTCAGCGCCTACATCGCCCTCGGCACGCCGGAGAAGGCGGTGCCGATGCTCGAGCAGTCGGAGAAGGATTTCCCGAACGACTACAACCCGCCGTCGCGTCTCTCGATCGCCTTCAAGGCGCTGAAGAAGTACGACGAGGCGCTCGCCGCGACCGATCGCGCGCTGGCGCACGTGTACGGCCCGCGCAAGGTCACCGTCCTCCGCAATCGCGCAGACATCTACGCCGCGAAAGGGGACAAGGAAAACGCGCGCAGGACGCTGCAGCAAGCGATCGACTTCGCGACGGCGCTGCCGAAGGGGCAGCGGAATGAAGGGACGATCGCGTCGCTGAAGAAGAAGTTGTCCACGATCTAATCGTTGGCCGTGATCAGTTGGCCGTTGGCAGGAGCTCCTGCCAACGGCCAACAGCTGACTATCGGTGAATCACGGTCTCCCGCCGCTTCAGCTTCACGTGAACCGTGATCGTCTCCGAGTTCACGTTGCCGCAGGCGTTCGAGACATTAACGAAGAACGGCGTGTCCACCGTCAGCGGCGGCGTGGTGATCGACGCCGAGGTGCCGAACGGGAGGCGCGTGTCGAACTTCGTTCCCTGGTACCACTGGTAGATGAACGGCTCGGTGCCGGCGGTCGTCGCGACATGGAGCGTGGCGGTCGTGCCGACGAGGATGTCGATGTTCGGCGGCTGCAGGATGGACGGCGCGACACACGCCGCGCTGACGATCACGGTCACGGCCTGACTATCCGCCGCCGCGGCGCCGCATCCGCTCGAGACGCGCACCCAGTACGACGTCGTGACGGTCGGCGAATCGTTGATTGCCGCCCCCGTCCCGCCGGAGATCGGGTTCGCCGTATCTCCGGAAGCGCCCTTGTACCACTGGTACGTCAGTGAGGAGCCGGCGGCAGTGACGGCCAGCGAGACCGGCGTGCCGCCGGTGGTCGTGTTCGGCGTCGCGCTGATGGCGCTGATCGACGGCGCCGTGCAGGTCTGCGTCACGGAGATCGTCACCACGTTCGTCGCCGTCCCGGCGCCGCCGCAGTTCGCGACGATGGCGTAGAACTGCGTGGAGGTCGTGATTGGCGGCGTCGTGACATTCGGACCGGTGCCGATGGGGGTCGACTTGTCGGGCGGCGTTCCCTTGTACCAGGTGATCGTGATCGGACTGGAGCCGAAGGCACCGACCGAGAGTTGTGCAGTCTGGCCGGTCAGCACACTCGAGCTCTGCGGCTGATCGACGATCTGCACCGGCGTGCATGACGTCTGTCCGCCCACCGTGACCGTGCGCGGACTGTCGCTCGTGTTGCCGCAACTGTTCGACACGCGGGCCCAGAAGCTCGTCGGGGTGTTGATGTTGTTGACGGTGAACGGATTGCCGCTGCCGATCTGCGAGCCGAGACCGACGCTCGATCCCTGGAACCAGGCGTAGGTGAAGCCGCTGCCGCCGACCGCGCTGATGGAGAGCGAGAAGCTGCCGCCGCCGAGGTCAGCGCCGTTCGGATTTCCGAGCGTGACAGTGGGGCAGCCCGACGTAACGGTCACGGTCGCGGCGGCGCTGTCGGCGCTGCCGGGGCAGCTGTTCGACACGCGCACCCAGTATGTCGTAGTGGAAGTCGGCGACACCTGAACAGACGAGCCGGTCGCGCTTGGAACCGCATTCGAAGTGTTTCCGCTCGCGCCGATGTACCACTGGTAGGTGAACGGTCCCGTGCCGGTGGCGACTACGCTCAGCGTCGTCGAATTGCCCGAGGTGATCGTCGTGCTCGCCGGATCGGTGGTGATCGATGGCGGCGTGCAGCCGCCGCCGCTGGCATATACGCTCTGTACTGCCGAGTGGTCCCACGTCTTCAGGGTGGTGCTGAACGAGCAGTCTACGGTCGACGTCATGATCGCGGCACTGGAACAGTCGAGGCCTCCGACGGAAGCGCACGTGGAGTTGTCGTCGCGACTCTTGTCCGAATGACGGAATCCGAGCGTGTGCCCTAATTCGTGAGTGACGACGGCATTGAGGCAGACTTGCTGATTAAGCTCGGGATGCGCGCTCCCCGGCCCGGAAAAGTCGGAGCGGATCACGACGTCGCCGTTGACGGTTTTCGCGAATGTCTCACCCGAGGTGACGTCGGTGTATGTTGTCCCGTCGGTCCAGGGCCCCGCAACACCGAGTACCGGCCACGGACCACCCTTCGAATCGACCTGGCTGTCGAGTCCAAAGATAATTGAGTTGGTGCCGTCAGGAGAGACCAGTCCATTCGTGCTCGAGGTGGTTCCGCCGACCGTGTAATTCACGTTCGAGCCCGAGTCGTTCGTCCACGCGGCCGTCGCACCAGTAGCTGCGGTTGCGCCGTTGGTGCCCGGCGGGACGGCCATGGTGTTGGTTTTCCATGTCGCCGTCGGTGTCGGCCACCGCGGACCGATCGAACCGGAAAAGTTCATCAGATAGGACGTGAGTGTGAAAGATGCTGCCGTGTTGGTGCTGTCGGTCGCGCTCTTTGGGATAGGTACAGGATCGACGAAATAGTCGGTTTGGGGCGCGATGTGCTGGGCCACGATGCCGCGGATGTACGACAGGAATCCATCAGCGAGACGGTTCTTCTCGACATGGGGCTCGAAGTTGGCCTTGTCGAAGCCGAAGTCTACGTTGCGCAGCAGCAACGAACGCCCGATTGGATCGCGCGAGTACCAGAATGTCCCGAGTCCTGCGCCCCACGATCTGAGCGTTCCATCGCTCGTCATGTAGGTGAACAGCAGGTATCGCTCGCCATCTCTATAACGCGGCATGCCGTTAATAGCCAGGCCGATATGCATGGCAGGAAGGTTGCCCCCGAGTGTGCTCAGATGGAGCTCCTCGCCCTGCTTCATGAAGCCCTTCAAAGTCTGTTCGATGCGGAATTCCGTGAGGGTCTCAACACCACCCATGTTTGTCAGCTCAGCGTGCGAGTGGAGCGCCGTCACGATGACGATGTCTTCTGAGTCCTGAATCATCTCGCGGTCTTCAGGAACGAGATAACTGATCGCAAAAACAGGCACTGAAAGCATCAGCAGACAGAGAACGGCCGCGAAGCGGGAAAGATGGAAGCGCACCTTGGACCCTCCAATTGTGGATTCCAATTCTACGCGGTTCCGCGACCGGCGCTCGTAACGGGAATCACAAAATGTCGCCACACCTCGGCGGGTCAGAGGACCCGCCCTACGTATTAGTGTCCCGCCGGCCTCCGGCGTTTCACGACCGGCGTCACTGTCACAGCAATGCTGTTGACGCTCCCGCAGCCTCCATCGATCCGGAGCCAGAAACGCTGCACCTCGGTGATCGCGGGCGTCACGACCTGCGGCGAGCTCGAGCCGATCGGGTGCGTGAAGTCGAAGAGGTCGCCCTGGTACCAGCGATACGTCAGGTTGTCGCCGGTCGCGGAGACGCTGAGGAGTGCGGATGTCCCGCTCGGAACCTCGACGCTCGGCGGCTGCACCACGATGACCGGCACGCTGCACGACTGATCGACCACCACCGTCGCCTCGGATGAATCGATGCTGCCGCAGTCGTTCGTCACGCGCAGCCACCAGGTCGTCGTCTGCATCAGCCTGTCGACGGAGAGAGTCGGCGAGTCGCTGCCGGCCGGCGCCGACGTATCGCCCACGTGTCCGGCGAACCATTGATAGTGCAACGGCGCCGTGCCGCTCGCCTGCACCACCACGATGGCGGTCGTGGCCGAGACGACGCTGCCGCCGTGCGGCTGGATGACGAGCTCCGGCGCGGTGCACGCCGTGACCGTGATCGTCACCGGCGCGCTATCGAGCACCGCGCCGCAAGAATTCGAGGCCCGAACCCAGTACGTCGTGCTGCTCGCCGGCTGCACAACAATCGTTGCACCTGTCTGCTGCGGACGCGACACGTCGCCCGGCTGGCCGGCGTACCACTGCACGCTCACGCCGCTGCCGCCGCTCGCGGCGACCGTCAGCGTGACCGGCTTCCCTTGCACGATCGAGCTCGATGACGAGATCGAGTTGATCGTCACGCCGGGACAGCCGTTGACTGTGACGATGGCCGCAGCGCTGTCGACCGCGGGATCGCATCCGTTCGAAACGCGAACCCAGTACGACGTCGTCTGCGCAGGCGACACGCTGACCGCCGCACTCGTCGCGCCGCCGACCGGCGCCTCGGTGTTGCCGCTCGCGCCGACATACCACTGGAACGTCGCCGCGGTCGTGGTGCTGATCGTGACCGAGAGCGTGATGCTCTGGCCGCTGTTGATGCTGCTCGAAGACAACGGCTGCGTGACGATCGATGGCGGCGTGCAACTTCCACCACCTCCGCCGCCGCCACCTCCGCCTCCGCCGCTCGATGCGCTGCCGTACACGGCGGCGATCGCCTCGCGATCCCACGCCTGCAGGTTCGCGCCGGTCGGATCGGCGTTGAAGTTGACGCTGGAGTTCATCAGCGCGGAGGTCGAGCAGCTGAGCGGCGCCGCGCATTGGGCATCATCGGCCGGCGTCTTGTCGGAGTGGCGCAGCCCGAGCGTGTGTCCGAGCTCGTGCGCGAGGACGTGATCGAAGCCGTTGCCGCTGAGTCCCGCGCCGGAGATGCCGTCCTGCACGACCAGATCGGCCTCGACGATCGTGAAGAACGTCTCGCCGTTGAACGTGTGCGTCGCGGTGCCGTACCACGCCCCGCCGATCGCCAGCGTCGCGCCGTTGGTCGGGCTGAACGAGCCGTTGATCTCGTTCGCCGGATCGTTGAACTGCACCGTGTTCACGCCGTCGTTGCGATTCGACTTGAAGCCGGTCGATGCGATCGGCGTCGTGCCGCCGTACTGATAAACGATGTTCGACGCCGCGTCGTTGGTCCAGGTGCCGAGGCCGCGGTTCAGCGAAGTGAGTCCGCCGTTCACCGCGCCCGGCTGCGAGCCGTGACTGAGGAAGACGACCGGGAACGATTGCCAGCGCGGACCGATGCTGACTCCGGCGGATGAGAGGAGGTAGCTGTTGATGGTCGGGGTGGCATCGCTCTTCACCGATTCAGAACCGACAGGCGGGGGCGCCTGTCGCTCCACGAAGTAGTCCTCGCTCGACGCGACGCCGCGGGCGATGTCGCGCACGTAGCGGAGGAACGGTTGCGCGAGCCGCATCTTCTCGACGTGCGGCGCGCCGCCGACGTCCCAGCCGACAATCTCGGTCGCGTCGCGCACGAGCAGGTCGCCATCGAATGCGAACTTGCCGACGGCCATGTTCTTCGCCGCCCACTCGCCGCGATCGTTTGTCTCGAGCATCAGCAGCACGCGCGCGCCGGCCGCGTATCGCGGTGCGCCGGCGACGAGATACGTCATGCCGTCGGCCGTCCCGCCGAGCTCGACGACCTCGAACGTATCGCCCATGCGTCCCTTGATCACTTCATCCGCGTGCATCGTCGTGACGGTCTCGATCCAGCCGCCCGGCGCCCAGCGCGTGTGCGACTCGCCCGCGGTAGCGACGACGATGGCCTTCGCTACGCGGATCATCGTGGCGTCTGGCGCGACGATGAAGGTCGCGGCGCGGGCGGAGAGGGAAAAGAGGAGTGCGAGGAGTGCGAGCCGTTTCATCGGAATGAATACTTAACAATCGTGTATACGATCCACCACCCCGCTTTGATGACTCCTGTCACAGTTCCGCTTATTTTTGATTTCCCGACCCGTTTTCGATACCTGACAGGCACCTCGGCGACCCTCGCACCGAGCTGAAGCGCGCGGATCTGCATCTCGACGGTCCAGCCATAACGGCGATCCTGCATCGCGATGCGGTCGAGGAGCTCGCGGCGGATGGCGCGAAACGGCCCGAGGTCTGTGTAGCGATGGTGATGGATCAGGCGGATCAGCGCCGTCGCCAGCCAGTTGCCGAAACGTTGTTGCGGCGTGAGCGCGCCCCGCTCGACATGCACCCGCGCGCCGATGACGAGGTCGGCGTCGCCGCTGACGATCGGCGCGATGAGCGTGCGCATCTCGCTCGGATCGTCTGAGCCGTCGGCGTCCATGAAGACAACGATGTCGACGTCGGGCGCGAGCGCCGTCAGAGCCCCCGCGCAGGCCGCGCCGTACCCCCGCTCCTCCACCCGCACCACCACCGCCCCACCCCTCCGCGCGACGTCGGCCGTCGCGTCGCGGCTCCCGTTGTCGCCGACGATCACGTCGCGCACGAGCGTGCGGTCGATGGAGGCGACGACGGCGCCGATGGCGGCCTCTTCGTCGAGCGCGGGGATGATGACGGCGATCACTTCTTTCATTAGATAGCAGACAGCAGACAGCAGATAGCAGGCCTGAGGTTCTCCTGCTATCTGCTATCTGTTACCTGTTCTCTGAGCGCATTGTTGACAAACCCGATCAACAAACACACCATATCCCTCGATGCACATGACTACCGCCAGCGAGTACGGCTGCCTCGCCCTTCTGGCGATCGGCGACAGCGCCGGCGAATGGTGCAAGCGGCAGGAGATCGTCGAGCGGTTCGACATTCCGGTCTCCTATCTCCAGCAGATCCTGCGGCGGCTGACGACGGGCGGTTTCGTCGTCTCGCGGCGCGGCGCCGAGGGAGGGTTCCGGTTGGCGAAAGCGGCGGAGGAGATCGCCATCGCCGACGTCGTACGGGCCATCGACGGACCGCTCGCACCGACGCGCAGCGTCAGCCGGTACTTCTATCAGCCGGGGCCGCTCGAAGCGTCGTCCGCCTTTCAAACGCTCTTCCGCCGCGTGCGCGATGCCGTGGCCGAGATCCTGGAACAGACCACCCTGGAGGACATCCTTGCTTCCGAACGAAACGCTCGCCGTAACGCAACGCGCGGCCGAAGCCGCGGCGTCGCTCGTCCCGCTGCTCGCCGCCGCTGAGCCGGAGCACGACCTCGCCGGCCGGGTAGCCGATGGCAACCTCGACCTGCTCGCCGATCACGGACTGCTCGTGATCAACGTCCCGGAATCATCCGGCGGATACGGCGAATCGCTCGGCGGCACGCTCGAGACGTTGCGCACGCTCGCGCAGGGATCGCCCTCCACCGCGCTGATGCTGGCGATGCACACGTCGGTCCTGGCCAACTACCTCATCGATCCGCGGCATGTGCCGGCCGCGGAGCGGGGCGCGTTTCTCGAACAACGTGACTGGGCATTCGGCGAGGCGATTCGGGGCCGGCGTTTCGGCGTTGCGAACTCGGAGCCGGGCGCAGGCGGCGACGTGAAGCAGTCGCGCGCGGAAATGCGCGACGGGCGGGTGTGGGGCGTGAAGAGCTTTTGCTCGATGGGGACGCACGCCGACTACTTCATGGCCGCGGCGCGCGATGAAGCGGATCAGGTCCGCTACTGGCTGGTGCGGAACGAGAACGTGTCGATAGAAGCGGTGTGGGATGCGGTCGGAATGCGCAGCAGCGAAAGCGTGTCGCTCCGTTTCGATGGCGCGCCGGTCGTCGCGCCGCTCGCCTATCGCGGACTGCTCGACGGCGTGAATAACCGCCACTGGTCGACGTTGTCGTTCACCGCGATCTTCATCGGCATCGCCGAATCGCTGCTCGATGACGTCGTCAAGCCGCGCGCGTCGATGCTGCAACAGACCGGCGCAACCGAATTGCATCTGACGTTGCAGGCATGCCGCGCGTTTCTGCGTCAATGCGTCGCCAACGAGCCCGATCCGGCGACCGCCGATTACCGGCGCGACGTGCGCGACTGCAAGCTGTTCGTCACGCGCTCGCTCGCCCAGAACGCCGCGGCGCTCTTCACCTCGCTCCGCGGTTCCGCATACCGATTCACGTCGCCCGTGTCACGCAAAGTGCGCGATCTGCTCGCCGGTCCGTTGCTGAGGCCGCCGGTCGGTGTGGCGTTCGATGAAGTGTGGAGCGAGATCAGAGCGAGCCGCGCGTCAGCCTGAGCGTGGAACCTCGCACGCGCAACGCGACTGAGGGCAAGAAACCCTGCCGGAGGAAGAGCGTCGCTCGTGGCACGGCCCCTCACCCGGCCTTCGGCCACCCTCTCCCCGCAAAGCGGGGCGAGGGGCAACAAACCAGATTCTCGCGAGGCACGTCCCTGTTGCCCTTCTCCCCGCGACGAGCGGGGAGAAGGTGCCGCAGGCGGATGAGGGGCACGTGCCACGAGCGAAAAATCCGCATGAGCACAGGGAGTTTCCTAGAAAGCGCGTAGAACACCGAAGGATGACGGTGCTTGAAGTGAAGCAGGGTCTGGCGTGCGGTCGACCGCTGAAATCAAGGCGATGGGGCTCGCCTCGTCTGGTTGAAGCCGTGGAGAAATCGAGAGAGAGAAGTTGCAGGCCCCGCGACTTTACAGATCCAAGTTCCCGCTCGGTAGCCGCCAACCTCCACGCCAGACCCTGATGAGCATGATAACGCCATCCGGTCTGCTTGTCCACCCTTCAGGAACTTTTCAGTTCCACAATTGCAGCTTTCAGTGCCTCAGGACCAACTTTCTTCCGAAATGAATTGCTCCAGCGACCCCGACCAGCACGACCAGCATCGCGAAAATGCGCGCGCCGCCGGAAAAGTAATTCGGATAGCGGACCAGGTTGAGCACCATGATTCCGCTGACGATGAGAAACAACGCGATGCGCAGCGCATAGAGCACCGGCATCCGGCGCCGCGTGCGGAGGATGTCGCTCCAGATGATCCAGAGCATCACCGTCATCGCGGCGATGGCCATTCCGATCGGTGGAATCATTTGCCGCTCAGCTCTTCGTATTTGTCGAGGTCGTAGCCGAACACCGCTTTGCGTCCCGCCAGCACGAGCGGACGGCGCATGAGGTTCGGCTCCTCGAGCATCAGGTCGATGGCCTGCTTCTTGGTCAACTTGTTGACGTCCAATCCGCGCTCCTTGTAAGCCGGGCTGCGGGTGTTGACGAAATCGGCGAGATGTCTTTCGTCGATCAGACGCTCCAGCAATTCACGGCTGGGACGTTCCTTCGCCAGATCGTGCTTCACCAGTTCCACTCCGTGCGACTCGAGCCAGGCGACCGCCTTGCGACAGCTCGTTCACGTCGGTTTCTGCCAGAGCTCCACTTTCATATCCAGACAGCGGACAGCAGACAGCGGACAGCAGACTCCTGCAGGCCTTCGTGCTTCTCCTGCTGTCTGCTGTCTGCCATCTGCTGTCTCACTTCCTCACCCACCAGGCATTCGCCGGTGCATTCGTCGTCGTGGCCGGCTGCTTCGCATATGCCGGCGCGTGCTCGGCGATCATCTGCAATACGTCGGGCGTGCAGCTGCCGCCGCAATGACCGGTCGTCGCGGTCGTGCGGCATGCGATCTGTTCGAGCGTGCACGCTCCCTCGCGGATCGCCCGCTCGATCGTCCTGTATTTGATGTTGTTGCACCGGCAGACGGTCTTCAGTCCGCGGACCGCCGGGTGCACCGATTCGGACTGGTCATCCATTCAGGTCGAGGCTAACACAGGGAAAGGGTGGTTATAGTCCGGCGGGCAGTGCGAGAATCTGCGTTACTGGTCCCGTCCATGAAACGCCTTCTCGCATTCGCTATGGCGCTGGCGGTCGCGCTCGGTGCGCCGCTGGCCGCCGATGATCTGGCCGATGTTCGCGCGCAGGCCGGGGCGCGGCTCTTCCGCGCCTTCCTCAGCGCCGACGTCGACCTCGATCGGAAGAAGGTCGAGAAGGACCAGATCCTGGTCGTCTTTCTTTACACCGACGACCGCCGCCGCGCGGCCGATCTCGCCGGCTCGTTCGCCGGCAATTCGAAAGAAGCGGTGACGATCCACGGCGCGCCGGTGCTCGTCGAGCTCTCCTCCGACCAATCGCTGGCAAGCTATGGATCGCGCGTCCCTGCCGGCATCTTCCTGGCCCAGGCGCCGCCGCTGAACACGTTGAAGACGATCATCCGCTACGGCATCGACCACCACGTGATTGTCTACTCCCCGTTCGAGGGGCACGTCGAGCGCGGAGTGCTGGGAGGTCTGGCCGTCGAAGCGCAGGTCCGTCCCTACGTCAATCGGTCGACGCTCGACGCGTCGAGCATCACGCTCAAGCCGCTCTTCTTCAAGGTGACGAAGGTGTTCCGATGAACGAGAACAGGCGCCCGGTCGTCGTCGTCTCAGCGGTCTTTCTGCTGCTCGCCGCGGCGGTGGCCGCGCTGATGTCGGGCTACTGGGTCACTGTGCTCCGGCCGCGTCTGCAGACGGAGGCGGTCTCGCAGGCGGACATCGTGGCGCGCTCGCAGGCGAACTCGATCGTGAATGCGCTCCGCACTTCCGCGGGCCCCGACCGCGTGCGGAATCTCGTCACGGCGCTCGACGAGCTGCTGCTCCTTCGCGACACGCAGACGAAGAGCCCGTACTTCCGCAGCGTCGAATTGAAGATCGATTACGACGTGATCCGCGCGGAGAAAGGCTCGCTCGATCTCCGGCGCGGAGCGACGGACGAAGGGGGATTCCGCACCGAGGTCGCGCTGTATGACCCGCAGACCTTCGAGCTCATCGGCGTGGCGACCTTCCGGGTCAGCGATCGTTTCTTCGTGCAACTGAGCAGCGACGTGCGGCGCGAGCTGGTCATGGTCGCGCTGTCGGTCGTGCTGCTGATGGTCGTCGTCTGGGGCGTGCTGGTGCTGATGCTGGCGAAGCTGCAGCGCCAGCGTCAGAAGCTGGTCGATCAGGAGCGGAAGTATCAGCGTCTCGTCGATTCGCTCAGCACCTATTTCGTCTACGCGCGCAGCACGAGCGGCGAGATCACCTACATCAGCGATGCCGCGACGCGATTGTTCGGCATGCCGATGTCCGAGGTGATCGGCCGCGTGCAGGCCAGACTGGCGCCGATCGTGGAGGGCCGTGAGAGCGAGCGCAATTACGCGATCGAAGTGCAGGACGCGGAGGGACGGACGCGCCACATCGAGCTGTCCGAGGTCGGCTTCGACGGCATCGCGCGCGACATGACTCCGCAGAAGCTGGTCGAGGAAGAGCTGCGCCAGGCGAAGGAGCACGCCGAAAGCGCCGACCGCGCGAAGAGCCAGTTCCTGGCCAACATGAGCCACGAGATCCGCACGCCGTTGAACGCGATCCTCGGCATGACAGCCATCGCAGCGAAGCACGATCCTTCGCCGAAGATCAGCGAATACCTCGGCAAGATCGGCTCGTCGGCGCGCCTCCTCGCGGAGCTGATCGAAGACATCCTCGACCTCTCGCGCATCGAGACCGGCCACATCGAGATCTCGCGCATCGATTTCGATCTCGACGACATGCTGGCCGAGCTCTCTGACGTGGTCGGCGTCCGCGCGGGCCAGAAGAATCTCGAGATCCTTTTCAACACGATGAGCGATGTGCCGCGCCGCCTGCGCGGCGATCCGGTGCGCCTCAAGCAGGTGCTGCTGAACCTGCTCAACAACGCGCTGAAGTTCACGACTGCCGGCGAGATCGTGGTCGAGATCGCGCCGGTCGAGCTGCGGCGCGACCGCGCGGAGATCCGCTTCTCCGTGCGCGACACCGGCATCGGCATCGCGCCGGAGCATCAGGCCACGCTGTTCGAGCCGTTCACGCAGGTCGACGCCACGATGGCCCGCCGCTTCGGCGGCATGGGCCTCGGGCTGGCGATCTCGCGCCGCCTCACGCGGATGATGGGGGGCGAGCTGCAGGTCGAGAGCGCGGTCGGCTTCGGCAGCACGTTCAGCTTCACCGCGCAGTTCGATCTGCCGCGCGGCGCGACCGGCACGCGCCGCCTCGCGGACGAGTTCCGCGATCTGCCGGTGCTCGTCGCCGACGACAACGCCAGCGCGCGCGCCGTGCTGACGAACATGCTCCGCTCGCTGTCGTGTCAGGTGACGGCCGTGGAGTCGGGCGAGGCCGCGGTGTCGGAGGCGTTGCGCGCCGCGCGCGAAGGACATCCGTATCGCCTCGCGGTGCTCGACTGGAAGATGCCGGGACTCGACGGCGCAACGGCGGCCGCACGTCTGACGGCGAGCGGCGAACTGCCGTCGCATCTGCCGGTGATCCTCGTGACCGCGTACGAGCGCGAATACGCCGATCAGGGACCGGAGACGAAGGGAATCGATGCCGTGCTGCACAAGCCGGTCAGCCCGTCGATGTTGCACGACGCGGTTCTGAACGTGCTCACGCCCGCGCCGCGCCGCGCGAGGACGGGCGAGGTGCCGAACCCGGTCCGCTTCGCGCCAGGCAAGCGCGTGCTGCTAGTCGAGGACAACGAGATCAATCGCGAGGTCGCGCGCGAGCTGCTCGCCGCCGCTGGACTGCACGTGAGCGAGGCACACAACGGCTATCAGGCGATGGAGACGCTGTCATCGGAAACGTTCGATGCGGTGCTGATGGACGTGCAGATGCCGGAGCTCGACGGCGTCGAGACGGTGAAGGCGATCCGCGCCGCGAGCGGACGATTCGGCAACCTGCCGGTGATCGCCATGACAGCGCACGCCATGCTCGGCGACCGCGAGCGCTTCCTCGAGGCCGGCATGAGCGACTACATCGCCAAGCCGATCGAGGAGAAGCAGTTGATCGCGGTGCTGACGAAATGGATCGGCGGTGTAGGACAGGCGCCCTCGCCTGTCCCCACGGACCGACAGGCGTGGGCGCCTGTCCTACATGGCCTGCTCGTCGGCGACGGAGTGCGGCGCACGAACAACAACATGCAACTGTACAAGCGGCTCCTCGCGGAGCTGCGCCGCGAACTGGACGAAGTACTGCCGCACCTCCGCGCGCTCGTCGAAGGGAACGTGACGAGCGAGGCGATGGATGTGCTGCACACGGTGAAGGGCTCATCCTCGACCCTCGGCGCGCGGCGCGTGGCGGAGATAGCGGCGGCGCTCGAATCGCGTTTGCGCAAAGGCGAGGCGATCACGCTCGATGAATTGACGGAGGCCGTCGCCGAGGTGCGCACGAGCATCGATTCGTTCCTGGATGAAGAACGTGGGGCGGGTTCTCCAACCCGCCCGGCCGGATCGGAGGACCCGCCCCACACAACGGACCTCCTCCCGATCGCGAAGCGCCTCGATGAGCACCTGCGCCAGAACAACCTCTCGGCGATGTCGTGCTTCGAGGAGTTGAAAGCCGCCGCCGGCCCCCGCTTCCGCGAGCCTATGCATCAGCTCGAGCTGAGCCTCGACCGTCTCGATTTCGACGCCGCCCGCGCGCATCTCCAATCGATCGAGCGCGCGATCGGACCGGAGGATGAGTCGTGAGAATGCCGCGGCAGCGGCATCGGCATGTAGCCGGGGGTTACGAGCGCAGCTCGTTACCCCCGGAACCGGGCGATCGTATGAAATGCGCCGCGGCAGCGGCGCTGGAGACTCCGGCGCCGCTGCCGCGGCGCGCTGATTCGCACGGACGCGGTCCCGGTGGTAGCACGCTCCGCGAGCAACCACCGGCTATTTTCCGAAGCCGCTCCGCGGCTCTTCGTGAGGAGCCGGCGTCATGACGCGCCACGCCGATGCTCGGCAGCGCGTGCTGATCGTCGACGATCAGCCGGCGAACATCCGCGTGATGGCGGAGATCCTGCGCGGCGATTACGAGCTCTTCTTCGCCACGAGCGGCGCGAAGGCGCTGGAGGTCGTGGCCGCGAACGACATCGAGCTCGTGCTGCTCGACGTCGTGATGCCGGACATGGACGGCTTCGAAGTCTGCCGCCGCCTGAAGTCGGAGGAACGGACGAGCCGCATCCCGATCATGTTCGTCACGGCGCGCGAGGAGACGCACGACGAGACGCGCGGATTCGAAGCGGGAGCCGTCGACTACATCATCAAGCCGATCGTGCCGCCGGTCGTCCGCGCGCGGGTCCGCACGCATCTCGAGCTGAAGCGCGCGCGCGATCTGCTGGAGCGGATGGCGTCGATCGACGGACTGACCGGCATCGCCAATCGCCGGCAGCTCGACACGTTCCTGGCGCAGGAGTGGAAGCGCGCCGCGGGCAGCGGCTCGCCGATCTCGATCGCCATCATCGACGTCGACGAGTTCAAGAAGTTCAACGACACGCACGGTCACGCGAAGGGCGATGAATGCCTCCGCGCGATCGGCCAGGCGCTGCTGACCGTGGCCCGGCGGACGTCCGATCTCGCCGCGCGCTACGGCGGCGAGGAGTTCGCCATCGTGCTCGCCGAGACGCCGGGCGAGGCGACGGCCCAGCTGCTCGGAACGCTCCTCGACACCGTGCGCGCCCTCGGGCTGGCGACCGTCAGCGCCGGCGCCGTGACGCTGATCCCGGGACGCGACGCCGATCCGTCATCGGCACTCGAAGCCGCCGATCGATTGCTCTACGAAGTGAAACGCGGAGGCCGCAATCACGCCCTCCATGCGGACATGATGCGCGGCAGCAGGCAACGCATCGACTCCGCGCAGACCGTGGCCGGAGAGGTTGTATGAAGAATGAAATCGGTACGCGTGTCATCCTGAGCCCCGCAGAGGGCGAAGGACCCGTAGCATCGTGCGCAGCGCCTGAATCAACGGGTCCTTCGCCGTCCCTTCGACCTCGCTCAGGGCAGGCTTCGCGGCTCAGGATGACACCTGTGCTGCTCGCGCTCCTCCTTTGCGCGCGCATCGCCACCGCCGCCCAATCGGAAGAAAAAGAGCTCGCCGACCTGCTCAACATCGTGCAGCAGGAGACGGACGTGGCGACGAAGACGCGGCTCAACAGCGACTACGTCCCGGGCATCGTCACGGTGCTCGAAGGGGACGAGCTCGAGGCGCTCGGCGTGCGCACGGCGGGCGAGGCGCTGGGGCTCGTGCCGGGAATGGAGGCGGTCGGCACGGACCGCGGAACGACCTCGGTGATCGTGCGCGGTCTCGACTTTCCGTTCAATGCGGGCAATACGCAGATCCTCCTCAACGGCGTTCCGGTTGCCCGGCAGGATGGAGGCTTCACCACCGCGGCGCTGCTGATTCCGGTCGAGCAGATCGATCGGATCGAAGTCATCCGCGGACCCGGCTCCGTCGTCTACGGCGACTTCGCGTTCATGGGCCTCGTCAACATCATCACGCGCAAGCAGGGAACGCGCGCGCTGCTCCGCGAGGAGACTCCGCATCCGACCACGACGGGCGGCATCCGCGTCGGATCGAAAGCAGGCGCGCCGTTCACCTACTCGCTCAACGTCTCCGCGCTGCGCAGCACGAACATCGCCGCGCCGGCACCGGTGACCGACGCGACGGAGCAGCGGACGTTCGCCATCGCGAACATCGCGTTCGGCGGCTTCTCGCTCACCGGCCAGAGCGTGCATCGCAACTACTCGCCCCCCGCCGCCGCGAATCACGTCCACGAAACGACGTGGGACGCCGAGGCGAAGTACGACCGCGAGCTGCGGCGCGGACTGAACGCCGAAGTGCGGCTCACGCATCTGCACAACGACATCTCCGAGCCGGTCGACATCCTCAGCGGCGGACTCACGAAACTCGACGCGACGCTCACCTGGAGCGGCTTCCGCAGACAGTCGTGGCTGATCGGCGCCGACTATTCGCGCTCCGGCCTCGACGACGCCTTCCACACTCCCCCGCCCCCGCCCGGACAATTGCCCGGCGCGCCGGTGCTGCTCGCGCGCGACGTGACGCGGCGCGTCGAAGGGGCGGTGCTGCAGGACCAGATCGACATCAACGAGGCGCTGACGCTGACGCTCGGCGGACGCTACGATCATTACAGCGATCTCGACTCGCGCTTCACGCCGCGCATCTCGGTCGTGCTGCGCATCAATGACCGGCACATCGTGAAGGCGCAATACGCCGAGGGGTTTCGACCGCCGACGTTCTTCGAGCTCTATCAGCCGCCGCCGCCCGGATTCGCGGCGCGCTATCCGTTCGAGACGAATGCGACGGAGGAGCTGAACTACGTCTATCGCAACAGCGGACGCGTCGGCCGGGTCACGCTCTTCCACTCCATGCTGAGCGACATGATCCGTCCGGGCGGCGTGGTGGTGAACGGCGACGCCTGGGCGCAGGGCGGCGAATTCGAGTGGTCGCAGGAGCTCGGCAGCAGATTGAAGGCGGGCGCGAACCTGTCGTACGCCGAGACGTTCGATCCGCGCGTGCCGGGCGGCGGCGGAGCGAATCAGGTGTCGTCGAAGTACCTCGGCAACGCGACGCTGCTCTACCACGCGATGCCGAACCTCGTCGTCGGTGCGCGATTGAATTACATCGGAGCGCGCATCGCCGGAAAGGGATACCGCACCACCGACGTCACGATCTCCCGCCAGGACCTCTTCATCCCCGGCCTCGGCATCCGCGCCGGAATCAAGAACGGCCTCGACTCCGACACCACGTTCCTCACGGCCCGCCCGACCGGCGTCGTCTCGACCTCGCACTGGCCGGGACGAAGCGCGTGGGTGGAGTTGTCGTGGAAAGAGTGAAGGTCCAAACGCCGGAGGCGTTCAGGCAGATAGCCGGTGGTTTCGCGGAGCGAGACCACCGGTAACTCATTATTCGATCTTCTTCGCGAACTGCACGCTTGGGTCCTGCGTGGTGTTGTCGGTCGTCGAGCCGTAGATGAACACGCTGCCGCTCGTCACGGCGAACGTGAGGGTCTCGCCGCCGGCGAGCGCGTAGCCTTCGAGCAGGACCGTCGAGGTCGGTTGAATGAAGAACGTCGGGTCGTAGGTCTTCGGCAGGGTTTTGACGACGTTGCCGTCCTTGTCGCGGACGGTGATCGTCAGCGCCACCGGCGCAGCGAGCGTCCGGATGCCGACGCTGAGGCGGAACTTCGAGATGTCGGCCGGCGCGATCAGCACGCCGCTGTTGCCGGGCTGCAGTGCTTCTTCCTCCGACAACTGCTCCTCGGCCAGGCCGGTCGTGCCGAGCGCGCCGCCGTCGTTGAAGACGCGCACCAGGCTCACCGGCAACGGCGAATTGAGATCGCCAATGATGTCGGCGCTCCCCAGTCCGCCGGCGATGCCCATCGCCGGAAGGAGATCGGCGTACACCTGCGTCTTCTTCGGCGCGATGGAGTACGTCATCGACGGATCGGATGCGGAGCCCGACGCTCCCGCGACGTGGAAGACGATCTTCCCCGACACGGTGACGTCCTTCGGGTTGTACAGCTGGACGGCGGTCTTGAAGAACGACCCGAACGCGCCCTGCAGCGAGCCGACGACGACGAGGATCCGCTTGAGCGGCACCGGAACGGGATTGATCAGCACGGAGATCGCAGTCGAGTACTCGGAAAAGAGATCGCACGATGCGCCGTGGTTGTGCGCGCGGAGCCGGTAGTAGTAGCGGCCGTTGCCGTTGCTGTGCGTGAACGGCGCCGACGTTGTCGTCAGCGTCTGCGAGGTGGCGATCGTGGCGAAATTCGGATCGGCCGACTCCTCGAGGATGTACTCGGTGGCGTTAGTCACTTCGCTCCACGAGATCGTGTACGGCACGCCAGCGTCGGCGGTCGAGGGACCGCTGAGCACCGGCTGCGGCGGAGCGTTGCAGATGACCGGTGCCGGGACGACGGTGATGTTCGACGTGGAGGTCGAGTTGTTGGCGAGTGTGGCGGTGATCGTCGCCGTGCCGAGTGCGGAGCCGGTGACCGCGAAGCTGGCGAGCGTCGAGCCTGCGGGGATGCTGACCGCCGGCGGAACCTTGGCCACGGTGGTGTTCGACGAACTGAGGGTCACCGTGGTGGCGGAGCCGGTGGTGATGTTCTGGATCGCAGTGAGTCCGCCAGTGCTGCCGAGGTTCACGTTGCGCGATGAGGGCGACAGCGTGATCGTCAGGTTGGGGATGTTGATCGCGCCGTCGTTGATGGCCAGGTTCGTATTTGCGACCGTCTCTTTCGTCGTTCCGCCGGCATTCGTCAGCTGCGTCACGCTGGAATCGAGCGTGAGTGTGATCGACGAGCCGGGAGCGGCAGACGCGCTGAGCGTGAAGACCATGTGGGCGATGAGATTGCCCGGAGCGGCGGCGTTGAGCGTGAACGGGATCGGATCGGTCGCTTCCTGAAACGTGTCGAGGATCGAGATCGAGTTGCTCGTCGACGGCTTCGATTCGAACGTCGGCGAGAGACTGCTCGTGATGCCTGCGCGGGAGATCGTCACCGACTGCACGGACGACGCCGGGGCATACGTGACCTTGATACTGAACGCCTGGATCTTCGAGCCCGACGCCTGATCGACGCCGAGCGGGGTACCGGAAACATCGCGGACGTAGATCGGCACGTCGACTGTGGTGTTGCTCGCGGTCACGGTGCCGACAGTGAGACTGTCGGCGGCAAACGCGAGTGACGGCATCAAAACGCAAAGAACGAAGCTGGCGACTACGACCGCGATGGGTTTCCGGGATCTCATGGGGTCCTCAGGAGCGGATGCGAATGACGATGAACGCGAGGGAAACAGCAAGAAGAATCAGGGCCCATGTGCTGAGCGTGGGAGCCTGCGACAGAGCAACGACCGTAATCGATCCGTTGACCAGCGCCAGACGGGTATTGGCCGTCGTCTCTGCCGTACCGGCCGAGCCGCTCTGGTCCGTCAGCTCGGTCAGCACCGGATCGAGCGTCAGCGTGATGACCGTGCCAGGCGCCAGGTTTGGTACGAGATTGAAGTGCAGGTTGCCGATCTGGTTACCGGGCGCCGGGGCGTTGAGTGTGAACGGGATCAGGTTCGTCCCTTCGTTGAACGTGTCGATCAGTGTGGCTGCACCGGGAACCACCGGGCTGCTCTCGAACGATGGCGTCAGCGACTGCGTGATGCCGGCCCGCGTGAACGTCACCGACTGCACCGCGACCGCCGGTGAGTAGGTGACCCGAATGCTGTACGACTGGATGCGCGAGCCGGGCGGCTGATCGATGCCGAGCGTCGTACCCGAGACGTCGCGGATCGACACCGGCACGTCGACGGCGACTGCGCCGCTCACCGTGCCGACCGTGACTACGTCCTGCGGTGGGGCCTGAGCCGCCGCCGGAGCGGCGGGCATCAGGCCGATGAACATCGAGACCACGACGGCCTCACGAACCATTGCTTTCACAGACTTCATTCGTTCGTTCCCTTCGAATTTTGTTTCGGCGTGCGGGTGGTGACACCGTCGAGACCATGGAGCTGGAGCATGCCGTTGCTGACCGTCGCCGACCGCGTTCCGGTGGCATTCGTCAGCAGCGTGAGCGACGGATCGATGCTGATTCTCCCCGACGCGCGCGGCGCCAGCTCGAGCTCCGCGACCACGGCCGAGCCGTTGCCGAGGACGAGAGGTGCACGCTCATCGAACGAGATCAGGTAGGAGATCGCATCGGCGGAATGCCGGCTGATCTCGAACAGCGGCTGCAGCGAAACCGCTGCGCCTGCGCGGCGCACGCTCGCGCCGTCAGCGCCATCGACATGAAGCGTGAGCGCCATCGCCTGCGGCGTAGCCGAGCCGTTCGCCATCGTCACGATGACCGGAACGACATAACGGCCGTCGCGCAGGTATGGCTGACCGAGCGTGATCGCGCCGCGGAATGAGCCGGTCGCATCCGCAGACGGACGTCCCGGTGTCTGGGCCGCGGGGCGCGGGCCACTGCTGAACAGATAGTTGACCGTGAAGAAGATGTCGGCCGGGTCGATCACGCCGTCGCCGTTGGCGTCACCCGACAGCATGCCGGCCGTTCCGATCGGCGCGTGGCCGCCCAGATAGAGGTAGTTGACCAGGAAGAAGATGTCCGACGGATCGACGACGTTGTCGCCGTTCGGATCGAACTGTTGCGGCCTGTAGGTGTACGCGCTGTTGAGCGTGGCCGTCGAGGCGTTGGTGTTCGTCACCGTGACGTTCACCGCTCCCGGCGCGTGGGCCGGAGTCTTCGCCGTGATCTTGATCGAGCTCACGACGACGACGTTGGTCGCAGCCGCGCCGCCGAAGGTGACGGTGGCGCCGGAGGCGAAGCCGGTACCGTTGATCGTGACCGGCTGGCCGCCGAAGAACGGACCGTTCGCCGGAACGACCGAGGTGATGCTCACCACGGGCGGTGCCGCCGTGACGTTGACGTTCGCCGACTTGGCGTCGGAGCAGCCGGCGCCGGTCGTGACCGTGACGTTGAGAGTGAGTGTGCCGACTGCACCGGCCGTGAACGTGATGGAGCTCGTTCCCGCACCACCGGTGATCGTGCCGTTGGTGATGCCCCAGGCGTACGTGGCACCGACACCGGCGTTGGCGACCGATGCGACGTTGCCGGTCGAGCCGGAAGCGGCGCTGGCCGGAGCGGTGATCGTGGCGTTCGGGTTCGGGTTGATGGTGACGGTCGTGACGGCCGAGGGGGCGCTGCTGCAGCCGCTGGTCGTGACGACGACGGTGTAGTCGCCCGCGACGCTGGCGACGTACGTCTGATTCGTCGCGCCGCCGATCGGGTTGCCGTTGACGGACCACTGGTTGCCGCTGGCGCTGCTCGACGTCAGCGTGACGCTGCCGCCGGTGCAGAAGGACGTCGGGCCGCCAGGAGTGATCGTCGGCGTTGCGGGGATCGGGTTGACCGTGACGACTGTCGCTGCGGATGCGGCGCTCGTGCAGTTGTTTCCGTCGGTCACCTTGACCGTGTAGCTGCCGCTCGCCGTCGCGCTGTACGTCTGATTCGTCGCGCCGCCGATCGGGTTGCCGTTGAGATACCACTGGTTGCCGCTGGCACTGCTCGACGTCAGCAGAACGCTGCCGCCGGCGCAGAACGTAGTCGGGCCACCGGGGGTGCTCGTCGGTGTAGCGGGGAGAGGATTGACGGTGACCACGATTGGATCGGAGAACTGGCTCAGGCAGCCAGTGTTGTTCAGCTGACAGGTGTAGCTGCCGCTGACGGTTGCGACATAGTTCTGGCTGTTCGCTCCGGCGATGAGGTTCCCATCGCGATACCACTTGATGCCGGTCGCGCTATTCGAAGACAGCGTAACGCTGCCGCCCGCGCAGAACGTCGTCGGCCCGCCCGGCGTGACGACCGGCTGGTGCGGGGTGGGGTTGCTGACGTGGAGTGGGTCGGAGGTTGGGCTCGAGCATCCCGAGATCGTCACTACGACCGTGTAGTCGCCGATCTCGGCGGCGTCGTAGGTCTGATTCGTGGCGCCCCCGATCAGGACACCATTCTCATACCACTGGTTGCCGGTGGCGCTGCTCGACGTGAGCGTGGTGGAGCCGAACGTACAGAAGAAGTCCGTGCCGGAAATCGTCGGCTTGGCAGGCTGGGCGCTCGCCGTGACGGTAGTAGCAGTCGAGGTGGCGCTGCAGCTGTTGCCATCGGTGACGGTTACTGTGTAGTCGCCCGAGGCGGTGGCGACGTAGGTCGTGTTGGTCTCGCCGCCGATCGGATTGCCGTTGAGATTCCACTGATTGCCACTCGCCGCGTCGGAGGTCAGCGTGACGCTGCCGCCGATGCAGAAACTGGTCGGACCGGATGGGGTGATCGTTGGAGTCGGCGGCAGCGGATTGACGGTGACGACGACCGCGGCGGACGTCGGGCTGACGCAGTTCAGCAGCGTGACGATCACGGTGTAGCTGCCCGACGCGGTTGCGCTGTACGTCTGGTTCGTCTCGCCGCCGATCGGGTTGCCGTCGAGATACCACTGATTGCCGCTCGCCGCGTCGGAGGTCAGCAGGACGCTGCCGCCGGCGCAGAAGGTGGTGGGGCCTCCCGGCGTAATGACGGGCTGCGCCGGAACCGGGTTGATGGTCACCGGTGCGGTTCCGGAGGCGATGCAGCCGTTCGGCGCGGTGACGGTCAGGCTCAGGGTGACGGTGCCTGACGCGCCAGCGGTATAGGTGATGCTCTGGCCATTCGTGGCCGAGGTGATCGTTCCGTTGGCGATGCCCCAGGCGTAGCCGCTCATGCCGGCCGGACCCGACGCGGTGTTGCCGGTCGAGTTGGCGCAAACAGCCGCCGGGGTCGGCGTGATGGTGGCGACGGTCCCGCTGCAGTCGACGTCATTGAAGCAGCTCGTCGCATCGCTCAGTGTCGGCGTGACGGCCGGGTTGGTGCTGGCCAGGTACGCTTTGTACTCGAGGTAGCGGAAGTTGTAGAACTGCGGCGAGAGCTGGACGGGAGAGGTGGTGAAGAAGGTGCCTGCCGTGCCATCCGGTCCGACGAAGTTGAACGGTCCGTTGACGTTGTTCGACCCGGCGATCTGGAACTGGAGAGAGGTATTGGCCGGCGTGGAACCGTTCCAGGAGAAGGTCGACCAGATGGGCGTGAGTCCGCCCGAGGGGTTCGAATCCTTCGGACTGGAGGTGAAGTTACCCGACGCCGCGTAACCGACCTGCATGTAGGTTCTGAAGTTGTAATCGCGGGTCGTGTCGGCGGACCACGTCCCGCCGCTGTCGGCCGAAAGGACGCGCGAACCGCTGGCGTAAGTGCTAGGGCTCGAGCGAATCCAGAAGTAGCCGCTACCCGCCGGGACCGATACCGGCCGCAGGAGCAGAGCGTATTGCGTTCCGGCGGTCAGAGCTGCCGGTGAGCCAAAGGTGGCCGTAAACAATACGGTCCCGCCGCTCGCGAAGGCCGAGCCGGGGATGCTCACGCTGGCAAGGTCGGCGCCGGTCGGTAATCCGGCAGCCGTGTTGCGAACAGAGAGCGTGAGGTTCGGGGGCGTGGCTCCGCATCCGCTACAGAAGAGCTGGAAGTCCGCTTTGACGAGTGTGCCGGTCACCCCTGCAATGAAGGTCTGGGCAGTCCAATTCGGTGTGCCGAAGCCCGTTCCGGTCGTCGTACCAGCGGTGTTGGCCTGATCGCTCGCCGGCGCATTCGACAAGGTGACGTCGCCTGGACTGGCGTTGATGTCGACGGTGCTGGAGGCGACGCCGGTCAGGAAGTCGGCCTGCGTGGTGTCGGTGATGCAGGCGCTCGGGGGTGCGGCTGTCAGCGAGAAGTTCTGTGTCGTGGTGCCGCCGTCGGTCACGACGATCGTCGAGGCGGAGCCTGGGAAGAATCCAGGTTTGCTCGCAGCCATCGACGGATAGGTTCCCGCGGGGATGCCGGTGAACGAGTAATTGCCGGAGCCATCGCTCGCGGTCGAGCGCGCGCCAAGCGCCACGGTGGCGCCGCTGATCGGGGCGCCGCCCGGGTTGACGGTCACCGTGCCGGAGACCGTGCCGCCGGCGCCGACCGGCGTGCACTCGGGGTAGACGAACGAGCCGAACTTCGTCAGCCAGCGATGGTTGACCGTCTGATCGGCCGGGTTCGCGTATTCATTGGTGAGCCAGAACCTGCAGCCGTCGGGGTCGAGCGACACCGAGCTGTAGTCGCCCCAGCGGGTCGTCCCGGTCTGCGAGGCCGTTCCGGTAAAGAACGTCTGTTCAGTCTTGCTGAAGGTGTTGACCGGGTCGCCTGCCAGACGGCCGGCGTACGCCATCGACGGGAACCCGGTGGTTCCATTCGACGTGCTGTAGCCGAGCGCCATGTTGCCGGCTCGATCGAGAGCCAGACTGGGCATGAAACGGTTGATGACGTTGGCACCGTCGGGATCCCAGGTCGCGGCCTGCGGAATGGTGGCGTTGACAGTGCCGCCGGTGACATCCACCTGATACCAGCGAGGCGCCGCGAAGCCTGACGTATTGCCTCGACGAATCGTGTGCGGAACCCACAACGACTCCGTTCCGCCGAAGTTCGTGTACCGGCTCTGTACCATGGCCCGGATCTGCAGCACGTCGAGGAGCGTCGCCGTCCCGGGCTGCGCGGCGTTGGCAACGGCCGCATTCGGCCAGCTGGTGGCCGCGATCGGTGTGTCGGGACCGGTGAACGTCGACAGCGAGAGGCTGTCCCAGTCCACGTGGAACTTGTAGACGGTCACCGCGTTGGTAAAGAGCCACGTCGACATGTACAGGTTCGGACGGCCGGCCGGCGGCGTGCCGGTCTGCAGTCGCGCGTTGCTCGGAATGACAGTGAAATCACCCCCGCCGATGTTGAAGGTGACGATCTTGACCGTCGGGCTGCCGGCGTACATCTGCGCCTTGTTGAAGGCCCAGGCACGGGCGCCCTGGAACGTCGAGCCGGCGCCGAAGGAGAACATGTTGGCCGACATGTAAAGGCCGTCGGGCCAGATGCCGAACTTCTCATAGTCATTGAGCGCGTCGGTGATCTGGATCGAGTAGAAGTTCCAGCCACCGGTGAGCGGGTTGCCGTTCATCGAGACGGCAAAGCACTGGTACGCGGGAGCCAGGACGTTGCCCGAAATGTCGGTCAGGAAGGCGAAATCGGTGATGATCCAGCGGTCCTCGAACGTGTCGTACAACACCACGGGATCGCCAAAATTGTTCGTGTCGCAGAGGTTCCCGAAGTTCCCCTGACTCATGAAGGTGTTGAAGCTGAAGCCCGCCTCCATGAAGCCGTCCGTCTTTCGGAAGATGCCGACGGACGTGTTGACGGTCTGGATGTAGTAGGTCGGACCGACGTCGCCGTTCGTATCGGGCGGGCTGCCGGCGCCAAAATTGAATCGGTCGAGCCCTTCGAAAACGTTGAGCGGCGGTGGCGCCTGGACCGTCGGCCCGGCGATGGGCCGGCTCAACGAGTCCGCCTTGATGCCACCGGATGTTTCGATTGTGGCAGGGGTGTTCGCCGGATCTTGCAGCTCCTTACGATCGCGCGCCGGCGGCGGCGTGTGCGGAAGGGAACGGAGATCGAACCGGCGACCGCTGGCTTTAGTCAACTGCCGCTCAATGGGCGGCCCGACCGGATTCGGACTCGGCTTCCCCGTGGCTCTCTTGTCGTCGTTGTCCGAGTCTTTTCTCTGCGGCTTGATGCGCGGTGCCGCTTTCAGGGGACTGTCAGCGGTCTTTTCAACGACTGCGTCGACCGCTTTCTTCTTGCTCTTCCGGGCGGTCTTCGCCTCGGCGGTCGCGACGCAACAGGTGATCAGCAGCACCAGCAGAAACAGGTTGAGAATGCGTTTCATCGATCTAGTTCCTTTCGTGGAAAATCACGACGCGTCGCGTAACGCGCCAAAAATCAGTTCACTGAGAGCTACCACCGATTGCGGCTTGGACAGCAGAGCGACCTTCGAGGCGCTCGCAAATTGGACCAGTTCGGGGGACCCGTATCCCGTGACGACGATGATCGACGCCTTGGGCTGCAGAAGCGTTATCGCGTGGAGAAGTTTCCCGTCCTCCATATGTACGCCACCTGTGAGGTACGGGTCAACTACAACGACGCCGTAGGCTCGCGAGCGCATGAGATCCGTGGCCGACAAATGCTCGACGGCCACGTCGACGTCGCACCCCTGCACGGCCAGGTAATGGCGCAGCGAGCCGGCGATCTGATCGTCGTCGTCTATGAGCAGGACCTTCGTCTGCGGCATGGAAGTAATGGCAGTCATTGGAGTTGCAGACGTCCGTTCAGCGTCGTTGCCTTCTGCGTTCCGGCGCGGTTGCCGGTCATCGTGAGGGCCGGGTCGAATGCCAAGTCCGGCGTCTTCCTTCCCGCCGTCAGCTCGACCTCGGCGACGACCGCCGAGCCGTGCGCGTCGAGGACCAGCGGCGTGCTCTCGTCGAACACGGCGACGTACGAGAGCGCGTTGCGCAACCGGCGCGTCATCTCGAAACGCGTCCCGACATTCGCCGCGTGGCGGATGAAGGCCGGCCCGATGTTGCGAATGCTGATCGAGATCGCCTGCGGCACTTCCGATCCCTCGGCGGCGGTGAAGATCAGCGGCACGACCTGGCGGCCGTCGCGCAGCAGCGGCTCGCCGAACGTGAGCGTGCCGGCGATCGGGGCGGCGACCGATTCGGCAGCCGGCGTCAGCGCCATCGGATCCGGCCCCCCGGTGAAGAGGTAGTTGACCGTGTAGAAGATGTCGGCCGGATCGACGGCGCCGTCGCCGTTCGCATCACCCGACATCATGCCGTCGGCGCCGGCCGGCGCCGGGCCGTTGGTGAAGAGATAGTTGACGAGATAGAAGATGTCGGCCGGGTCGATGGTGTTGTCGCCGTTCGGATCGAACTGCTGGCCGAATGTGAAGCCGCCCGCTAGCGTGGCGGACGAGGTGTCGGGGTTCGTGACGGTGACGCTCACCGAACCGGACGCGTGCGCCGGAGTCTTCGCCGTGATGCTGGTGGCGCTCACGACGATGACGTTCGTCGCGGCCACGCCGCCGATCGTCACGGTGGCGCCGCTCTGGAATCCGGTGCCGGTGATCGTAACCGGCGTTCCGCCGTGGGTCGTCCCGTGCGCCGGATTGACGTTCGTCACGCTGATGGACGGAGGCGCGGCGGTGACGGTGACGTTGGCCGATTTCGCATCGGAGCAGCCTGCCGCCGTCGTCACGGTGACGTTCAGCGTGAGCGTGCCGGGGGCGCCGGCGGTGAAGGTGATGCTGTTCGTGCCGCTGCCGGCGGTGATCGATCCGCCGGTGATGCTCCATGCGTAGGTCGCGCCCACGCCGGCATTGGCGACGGAGGCGATGGCGCTGGCGCCGGTGCTCATCGAGGAGCCGACCGTGATTGTGGCGTTCGGATTGGGATTGACGGTGACCGTCGTGACCGCGGACGCGGCGCTGCTGCAGCCGCTGGTCGTGACGATGACGCTGTAATCACCGGCGACCGTGGCGATGTAGGTCTGATTCGTGGCGCCGCCGATCGGTGTGCCGTTGAGGCGCCACTGATTGCCGCTCGCGCTGCTCGATGTGAGCGTTACGCTGCCGCCCGCGCAGAACGTTGTCGGACCGCCGGGGGTGATCGCCGGCGTCGCGGGGATCGGATTCACGGTGACCGTCGTCGCAGCCGAAGCCGCGCTCGTGCAGCCGCTCGTGGTCACTTTGACGGTGTAATTACCCGAAGCGGTCGCGCTGTATGTATTGCCCGTCGCGCCGCCGATCGGGCTGCCGTTGAGGAACCACTGATTGCCGCTCGCGCTGCTCGATGTGAGCGTCACGCTGCCACCGGCGCAGAAAGTCGTCGGACCACCGGGGGTGATCGCCGGCGTCGCCGGGATCGGATTCACGGTGACTGTCGTCGCGGCCGAGGCCACGCTCGTGCAGCCGCTCGTTGTCACTGTAACGGTGTAATTGCCGGAGGCGGTCGCACTGTACGTATTGCCCGTCGCGCCGCCGATCGGGTTGCCGTTGAGGAACCACTGATTGCCACTCGCGCTGCTCGATGTGAGCGTCACGCTGCCGCCGGCGCAGAACGTCGTCGGGCCGCCGGGCGTGATCGTCGGCGTCGCCGGCAGCGGCGTCACCGTGACGGTTGTCGCGGTCGAGGCGGCGCTCGTGCAACCGCTCGTCGTCACTGTGACGGTGTAATTGCCGGACGCGGTAGCACTGTACGTGTTGCTCGTCGCGCCGCCGATCGGGTTGCCGTTGAGGTACCACTGATTGCCGCTCGCGCTGCTCGACGTCAGCGTCACACTGCCGCCCGCGCAGAACGTCGTCGGGCCGCCGGCGCCGATCGTCGGCGTCGACGGAATCGGATTGACCGTCACAGTCGTCGCGCCCGAGGGTGCGCTCGGGCAGCCGCTCGTCGTAACGATCACTGTGTAATTGCCGGAGGCGGTCGCGATGTACGTATTGCTCGTTGCGCCGCCGATCGGGTTGCCATTGAGGTACCACTGATTGCCGCTTGCGCTGCTCGACGTCAGCGTCACGCTGCCGCCTGTGCAGAACGTCGTCGGACCTCCGGCACTGATCGTGGGTGTCGGCGGAGTCGGATTGACCGTCACGACCACCGCCACGGACGCGGCGCTCGTGCAGCCGCCTGTCGTCACAGTGACGGTGTAGCTGCCTGACGCCGTGGCGACGTACTGCTGGCCAGTCTGGCCGCCGATCGGATTGCCATTGAGATACCACTGATTGCCGCTTGCGCTGCTCGACGTCAGCGTCACGCTGCCGCCCGCGCAGAACGTCGTCGGGCCGCCTGGAGTGATCGTGGGAGTCGACGGAATCGGTGTGACGGTGACCGTCGTCGCGGCCGAGGCCGCGCTCGTGCAGCCGCTGGCGGTCACGGTGACCGTGTAGTTACCGGAAGCGGTCGCGTTGTACGTATTGCTCGTTGCGCCGCCGATCGGATTGCCATTGAGATACCACTGATTGCCGCTGGCGCTGCTCGACGTGAGCGTCACGCTGCCGCCGGTGCAGAACGAGGTCGGGCCGCCTGGAGTAATCGTGGGCGTCGACGGAATCGGAGTGACCGTGACGGTCGTCGCGGCCGAGGCGGCGCTCGTGCAACCGCTCGTCGTCACTGTGACCGTGTAATTGCCGGACGCGGTCGCGTTATACGTATTGCTCGTCGCGCCGCCGATCGGATTGCCGTTCAGATACCACTGATTGCCGGTTGCGCTGCTCGACGTCAGCATCACGCTGCCGCCGGCGCAGAACGTCGTCGGACCGCCGGGGGTGATCGTCGGCGTCGACGGAATCGGATTGATGGTCACCGTCGTCGCGGCCGAGGCCGCGCTAGAGCAACCGCTCGTCGTAACGATCACTGTGTAGTTGCCGGATGCGGTTGCGTTGTACGTGTTGCTCGTCGCGCCGCCGATCGGATTTCCGTTGAGATACCACTGATTGCCGGTTGCGCTGCTCGACGTCAGCGTCACGCTGCCGCCCGTGCAGAATGTCGTCGGGCCGCCGGGGGTGATCGTTGGTGTGGCCGGAATCGGATTGACCGTGACGGCCACCGGTGTGGACGCGGCGCTCGTGCAGCCGCTTGCCGTCACTGTGAGGGTGTAATTGCCTGATGCAGTCGCGATGTACGCCTGATTCGTCGCGCCGCCGATCGGGTTGCCGTTGAGATACCACTGATTGCCGCTCGCGCTGCTCGAGGTCAGCGTCACGCTTCCGCCATTACAGAACGTCGTCGGACCGCCGGAGGTGATCGTCGGGGTGGCAGGTGCTGCATTGACGGTGACGACGACTGCATTCGATGGATCACTGGGACACTGCGCGAAAAAGATGGCCACGAACGTATAGCTTCCGCTCGCGGTCGCGATGTAGGACTCGCCGGTCGCGCCGGAGATCGGTGCGTTGTCGAGGTACCACTGTCCGGAGCTGTTCGCCGGAGCGTCGAGTTCCACCGAGCCGCCGGCGCAGAAGGTAGTCGGGCCTGCCGCGGTGATCGTCGGGGTATTCGGAGTGGTCAGCGCTTCGACGAGCGTCGCCGCCGAGGTGCCGCTGACGCAGCCGGCGGACGTGACCACGACCGTGAAGTGCGCGAAGAAGTTTCCGTGGTCCGTGATCATCTGACTCGTGACGAGCAGCGACTGATTCGTCGCGCCGGAGATCGGCGTCCCCTCGATGTACCACTGGTTCCCGGTGGCGCTGCTCGAGGTGAGTGTCACGCTGCCGCCGGTGCAGAACGTCGTCGGACCGTCGGGGGTGATCGTCGGTGTGGCGGGAGTGGGATTGACGGTGACCGTAGTCGGGGCCGAAGGAGCGCTGCTGCAGCCGGTGGTGACGACGACGGTGTAATCGCCGGCGGCCGTGGCGACGTACTGCTGGCCGGTTGCACCGCCGATCGGATTGCCGTTGAGGTACCACTGATTGCCGGTGGCGCTGCTCGACGTGAGCGTCACGCTGTCGCCGTTACAGAACGTCGTCGGGCCGCCCGCGCTGATCGTCGGAGTGGCCGGAATCGGATTGACGGTCACGGTCGTCGCAGCCGAGGCCGCGCTGGAGCAACCGCTCGTCGTCACTATGACGGTGTAATTGCCCGAGGCCGTGGCGACGTATGTATTGCTCGTCGCACCGCCGATCGGATTGCCGTTGAGGTACCACTGATTGCCGGTCGCGCTGCTCGACGTCAGCGTCACGCTGCCGCCCGTACAGAACGTCGTCGGGCCGCTGGGGGTGATCGCCGGCGTCGCCGGGACCGGATTCACCGTGACCGTGGTCGCGGATGATGGAGCGCTGCTGCAGCCGGCGGTTGTCACGACGACGGTGTAATTGCCGGAGGCGGTGGCGCTGTAGGTATTGCTCGTCGCGCCGCCGATCGGATTTCCGTTCAAGTACCACTGATTGCCGCTTGCGCTGCTCGATGTGAGCGTCACGCTGCCGCCGGCGCAGAACGTCGTCGGGCCGCCGGGCGTGATCGTCGGAGTCGCCGGAACCGGATTGACGGTTACGGTCGTGGCGGCCGAGGCCGCGCTGGAGCAACCGCTCGTTGTCACTATGACCGTGTAATTGCCCGAGGCGGTTGCGCTGTACGTGTTGCTCGTCGCACCGCCGATCGGATTGCCGTTCAAGTACCACTGGTTGCCGGTGGCGCTGCTCGACGTCAGCGTCACGCTGCCGCCCGTGCAGAACGTCGTCGGGCCTCCAGCGCTGATCGTCGGAGTCGCCGGAATCGGATTGACTGTGACTGTCGTCGCGGCCGAGGCGGCGCTGGAGCAACCGCTGGTCGTAACGATGACCGTGTAATTACCCGAGGCGGTCGCGCTGTACGTGTTGCTCGTCGCGCCGCCGATCGGGTTGCCGTTCAGGTACCACTGGTTGCCCGTTGCGCTGCTCGACGTCAGCGTCACGCTGCCGCCGGCGCAGAACGTCGTCGGGCCGCCCGCACTGATCGTCGGTGTGGCCGGAATCGGATTGACGGTGACCGTCGTCGCGGCCGAGGCCGCGCTCGAGCAACCGCTGGTCGTGACGATGACCGTGTAATTGCCCGAGCCTGTCGCGCTGTACGTATTGCTCGTCGCGCCACCGATCGGGTTGCCGTTCAGGTACCACTGGTTGCCGGTGGCACTGCTCGACGTCAGAATCACACTGCCGCCGGCGCAGAACGTCGTCGGGCCTCCAGCGCTGATCGTCGGAGTCGCCGGAATCGGATTGACAGTTACCGTCGTGGCGGCCGAGGCCGCGCTGGAGCAACCGCTCGTTGTCACGATGACCGTGTAATCGCCCGAGGCTGTCGCGCTGTACGTATTGCTCGTCGCGCCGCCGATCGGGTTGCCGTTCAGGTACCACTGGTTGCCCGTTGCGCTGCTCGACGTCAGCGTCACGCTGCCGCCGGCGCAGAACGTCGTCGGGCCGCCCGCGCTGATCGTCGGAGTGGCCGGAATCGGATTGACCGTGACTGTCGTCGCAGCCGAAGCCGCGCTGGAGCAACCGCTCGTCGTGACGATGACCGTGTAATTGCCCGAGCCTGTCGCGCTGTACGTATTGCTCGTCGCGCCACCGATCGGGTTGCCGTTGAGGTACCACTGATTGCCGCTCGCGCTGCTCGACGTGAGCGTCACGCTGCCGCCCGTGCAGAACGTCGTCGGACCGCCGGCGCTGATCGTCGGCGTCGGTGGCGTTGGATTGATGGTCACGCTTGACGAATTCGCCGCGGTGCAGCCGGACGACGTCGTCACGGTCAGCGTAAGCGTGACGCTTCCCGATGCGCCGGCGGTGTATGTCACAGTCTGCGTCGCCGCGCCGCTCGTGATCGAGCCGTTGCTGATCGACCAGGCGTACGTCGACATGCCGGCGGGACCGGAAGCGGTATTGCCGGTCGCGCTCGCGCAGACCGCGGAGGGTGTGGGCGTGATCGACGGAACGGAGGGATTGCAATCGACGACCTGACCGCAAACCGTGACGTCATTGAGCACAGGCGTGACGGTATTGACGGTGGTGGAAAGGAGGGCTTTGTACTGGAGATATCGTTTCCCATTGAACTGGGAGAGTGAGGCACCGCTCGTGGTGAAGAAGGTGCCGGACGTTCCATCGGGACCGACGAAGCTGAAGGGTCCCGAAGCGCTGCTGCTCGCCGCGACCTGGAAGCGCAGGGTGGTGTTCGCCGGCGTCGTCGCGGTCCAGGAAAGCGTCGTCCAGGTGGCCGAGGAACCGGTCACCGCGCCGCTGTCTTTCGTCGACGAGACGAGATTGCCGGAGGTCTGGAGTGTCGTCGGAGTGATGTAGTCCTGAAAATAGAGGTCGGTCGTGTTTGGCGACCACGTGCTTCCCGAATTCGTCGAGATATAGAAAGCACCGCCGGAGTACGGATTACCGCTCCCCCTGATACCGAATGCCGTATTTCCCGCATTCGGTTTCAGCACGAGCGCATAAACGGTACCGGCCGAAACGGCGGCCGGCGACGCGAAGGTGACGCTGTAAGAGGCGCCGGTTCCGACGTTCGTGATCGGCCCGAGCACGGCACTGGCGAGCACGGTGGCGCCGGGAGCCCCGGAAACAGTGTTGTGTACTTCGACCAGGAGCGTGCCGGACGTACCGCTTGCCAGACCGAGCAGGAAGAGTGCTTTCGTCAGATTGCCCGCCGAACCCGCCGTAAACGTCTGCGCCAGGAACTGCGTCGAGGTAATGTTCCCCGCGTTGAAGATCGAGGAGGGCGTGTTGCTCTGATCCACCGCCTCGCTGCCCGTCAGGGCGAGTTTGACATCTCCAGGAGACGAGCTGATGCTGACGCTCGTTCCCGTGCCGGTCCCGAAATCGGAGTACGTCGTATCCGTGAAACAGGTGCTGGACGTGCCGGGCGTGAGCGACAGGTTCTGAACAGTTGTTCCGCCGCCTGCGACAACGACGCCGCCCTGCGAAGCGGTGGTGTAGCCGGAAGCGCTTGCGCCAACCGAATATGTCGCCGGATCGATGGCCGGGAACTGATAGAAGCCGCTGCCGTTGGTCGTCGCGGAGAGCGCGCCTGCCGTCACCGTGGCACCGTTGATCGCGATCCCCGCCGACGTCACGGTCCCCTGCAGCGTGCCGACCGCCGTCCCCGAGTTGCCGAAGACGACCGAGGCCGACGCCGGCGAGGTGGCGTTCATCGGCGTGAGCACGGTTCCCGGACAGTTGTTCGTGGCCCGAACGAAGTAAAAGTACGTCGTGGTGACAACGCCGGTGGTGTCGATGAAGCTGGTCGATGTGAGGTTCGAAACGAGCGGCGATCCGCCGGGGAAGACGTTCGTCGTCGAGCGATAAACGGAGTACGTGCCGCTGGTGGCGTTCGTTCCCCAGCTTGCCGGCGCGCTCCAGGTGATGACCACGCTCGGTGCGGTGGTCGGATTCACGGAGGGGGCGGCGATCGCCGACGGTGCGGTGCAGTTGATGATCGCTGACGTCGCGTTGTCTTCCCTCCGCGTCGGCGCCTGCGTGTCGGCCAGCGGGAAGAACATGCGCGAGTCGGTCCAGAGCGGGTGGACCTGCCGGTTCAATGCCGCGATGCCCGAATAATCGCCGTACTGGTTGCCGTTATAGGACGTGTTGTCGGTGCTGTTCTCGTCCGCGTAGTTGACGTTGTTGCGCCAGGTCGCACCGCCGTCGGCGATGAGAATGTTCGGCTCGAACGACGTGCCGCCGTTCGATGACCGCGCGTAGACCATCTGCGTCTTGCGATTCAGAGGATCGAGTCGCGTGTCGTACCACGAGACATTGACCGTACCGTCGGACTGATCGACGGCCAGCCACGGGAAGAACTGTGTGGCCCCGAAACTGTCGTCATTCACTTTCACGCGCGAGGACCACGAGCTTCCACCGTTCGTGGAGGTGATCACGTACGTATTGATGTCGGGGCCGCTCGTCGTTCCAGTCGGGAAGTCGGGAAACGCCACGTAAAGATTGCCGAAGAATGGAGACGAGGGATTGCGGTCGATGTCGATCGAGGCGAAGGCGTTGATGCCTCTCTGGTCCTGCGCCGGCGGGAGATTGTTGGTGCCGAACGACTGCAGGGCCATGGTGGAGATGACCGCGGGCGCGGTCCACGTAGCGCCGCCGTCGATCGATTTCGAGAAGACGATCGTCTCGACGTTGTAGCGATTCCAGATCGCGTAAACCGTGCCGTCCACACCGACGACGACGTTGCCGCCAATCGCGCCGGTGTTGGAGGCGAAGTTGACCGTCGTCCACGCGGCGCCATCATCCGAGTAGGCGATCTTTTCGTTGTTCGCCGCGTCCCAGATGACGAAGATGCGGCCGGGATGGGAGTGAGCCTGGCCCGACGTGTTGTCGATGGCCATCATCTCTTTGTCATTGCCCGCTGACGTCGATGTAATGCCGTTGACCACAGTACCGAGGCTCTGCCAGCTCGCGCCGTTGTCGCTGGAGCGCGCGGTGACGATCGCCGCACCGCTGGCGCCGGCAGCCGACTGAGAGATCAGCATGTACGTGGCGTAGGCTCGTCCCTGGTTGTCCCAGGCCAGCGCCGGATCGCTGCCGAACCAGTAGGCGGCGCTGGGCACACCGCCGGTGATGGAAGCCGGCCATGGCGCGCAGTTGTACGTCCAGGTCGCGCCGCCATCGGTCGAGCCGAAGAGCGACATCGTGCCGTACGTGTTGGCCACGCCGCCGGTCGGCGACTGACAGGCGGGCGTCGTGTCCTTGAAAAAGGTATTCGAGTGGGCGACCAGATGTAGCGGGTTGTTCGGATCGACGGCGATGTTCGTCTCACCCTGGTAGTTCTCGACGCCACCCGACGGGTCGACGTTCGAGCCGACGGAGGCGGAGAGAGCGCGGATGTCGAAAAGCGACTCCACCGGATATTGCCGCAGCGAGAGTGCCTCCGTGCCGGCCGGAACCGTCGCGGAATCCGACAACGACGGTTTGCCCCTGAGCGCGCGCCAGAGATGGCTGGCGCATTCAACCGGCGGCGGCATCATGATCATGTGCGGATGCGCGCGCCGGTTTTTCTCGAACGTCTCCGCAGGATCCTCGGTGGCCCCATTCACCAGGTCGAGAATCTCTTGCGAGAGGATGCCGTGGCATTGCGCGACGTCCGGCAGGCCGGCCGGCGGCGCAAGTACGATCGGCCGCAGCAGATTCGTGTACGCCTCGCCGCCAACACTCTTCGGTTGTGCCGACGCGACAGCGACAAAACAAAAGAAAGCAATGACTGCTGGAGCGAAACGCTTCACTGACCACCTCTCGACCGGTTGGAGACCCAAGGACGCGCACATCATTGGCGAGACCAGGCCCTGATGGGAATCAGCATTCGGAGTTATTTGGGAAGGCGTTTTACCTACACGGGCGTCGGTAAATTACCTACACCGTCGCGGTTGCTGCCCTCAGTGCTCTCGGCCGGCGCTCAGTGTAATGACCTCTGATGGAACGCGTTGCGCCTGCCTGCAAGCTACGAACGGAAGATCGAAGGCCTGCCCCCCAGCGCTCGCGACGTCACCATCGATCTCAGCGGCGCGGCGCGTGGGGACGCGTTTGCGCCGCCGCGTGGTGGAAGCGTGCCGGTGTTGAGATGCATGCGGCTAAAGAGAAGAGCGATGCAGCACCCGGCGGCCGCGCGATGAGCGCGAGGGTGGCACACGTGCGGCCGCGACGAACCGACGCCGGCGCCCGTCAATCTGCAAGATAAGCTCGTCTTACGCATAGCGTGGTGTCGTCAATGAAGACGTGTGTTCGATACGACTACTCACACGAATGTGCGCTCCGGGGTGTTGCGGATCTTTTCGGGCGTTGTCCACGTGCATCCGTGGGACGTAGATAACGTGAATTTGGCCAGGGGGTGCCGTCTCAAGAACAACCTCATAATCCCAGAGATTTGCCCGCTCCGCGGCGGGCGTCATTCGCGATATCTGACGGTAGGCGACGATCGTCGCCGCAAACGCGCGCGGTGACGTCGCGACGCGCTTCCCGGTCGGTCGGTGACATGAATCGAACGAACGTAGTAAGGACGGTTACAACTAACAACGCAGCGCCGATCGCGGCCACTGCACTCAATCTCACCGATTTACGTCGCATGGAATCCTTTTCATCACGTTTAGAGCAACGCTAGAAAAGCTGTGGACCGTTGCGCCGATAATAGTTTTTGTGCACTCGCAGTCACCCAGAGGCGTAACCGAGCCGTCTGGCTTCTGACCGGGAACCCAGGGCCAGGGAAGAATCGCTTCATGTGTCCCCATGGAGTCATCAAGTAAGCAGGCGTCCCCGCCAGGCTGATGCGATAAACGAGTTAGCGTGGGCTGCGACCAGAGGCCGTTCGACACGCCGATTCTCGAAGCCCGGATACTGTTCGCGTCCGTGGTCGATACGAGATTGCCGGCCTTGTCGTAGCTGTACGTCGTCGTGCCGGTGACGGGACTGGTCTGCGACAACATCCGCCCGAAGTCATCGTAGACGTAGCTCGTCTGGTTGCCATTCGGATCGGTGACCCGCGTCAGGTTGCCGGCGATGTCGTATGTGTACGAAGTCGTGATCACTCCGCCTGGCGCCGGCTCAAAGTCTGACGGACGGACGTCAGACGACGGTCCGGATCATATGCGCAAAAGGAATTCGGGCTGGCGTGGTTCTCGTCGCGAACAGATGCGACCGCGCCACCTTCGTCGTAGGTGTACGCGACTACGCACTCGTTCGCTGTCTTAGGAGCTCCAGCGTGTCGAACGCACGGGAAAGCGAACCTTCCCAGTAAGACCCGTCCTCAAGCGAAGAAAGCCAGAGTACCCACGCTTGCATTGCTTCGCATTCCTTCGCGGTCAGCTGTGGCCAGCGAGCAAGGAAAACGTCATCCCAAGAAGCGGGGTCCGGACTGCGGTCCAACATATTGATTAAAGAATGGTTCATCATAAGCCATGGCTTGTTTTCACGAATACCAGCGCTAAGAATTCCGGGCAGGTAGTAACAGAAGGCTTCTGGAGTGAACCAAGATATTGCTTCGAAGTGTTCCTCAAGTTGTAAGCCCGTGACGCTCGACCAGGGTATCCCCAAGAAGCTGATTACGTCGGCGAACTCATGCGCCGCCAACTTTTCCGATACCAGGAACAATCCCGGCATTCGTCGATGACCGAAAGCCTCTTCGATTAAACGCAGTGCATTCACATTCCCAACAATCTGCGCAGTTTCCGACTTGCGACCCATGCATCGGCCTGCGCTTGCTGATGACCTTCGTCCCCGCCATTGCAACACTTCCCCGCAAGTCGTCGTTCCCGTGACGGGACTGGTCTGAGACAACGAGCGGACCGGCAGCGGCAGTGATTAAGCGCCCGCCGCCATCTCACGTTATCCGTTTGTAAATCGCATGATCGGCTCTGCAGTTCGGACTAGCAGCCACACCGCTACCGTCATCTCCGCGACGGGCTGAAGAAAGCGATATCGATAAATTTCCCATACTGACACGATCGGCACAGCAATGAGTGCGAGCAGCGCCCCGCTACGACAAGAGTCCCGTCATGCGGAGTTGTCAAGCGCGATACGAACGTGCCTTCCCATGCTGCCTGGGTACCGACGTATCCAGCGATCAGAAGACCAACGCCTGGAGTCAGACGAAGCGTAAACAGCCGCCGCAATGTAGAGGCATTCATATTTCGCGCGCTCTCAAAACCCTGCAGGGCAAGGCTGATCGTAACCCGGGGCTGAGCCGGTAACTCGCCGTCCGGCCGACAGTCCACACCTTCGCCCGATGCACTTCACGAACGTGTTGCTGTTTCGACCCGAGCCGATGCCCATGAAGGCCGAGAACATGCTGTAGGGCTCGGTCGGATAATCTTCGAATGCTTTTTGAATGCACTGGCCAAGACTGCCGTCGCAGTCTTCACGCCAAGACTCGCAGACGCCTCCACGATCGGTGGGGTAATCAACACGATGCTCCGATTTCGGATTAAATCGGTCCGTCATCCAGCCGCCGCTCTCGTCCTGATTGTGCAGAGCCCAGGTAGCCGTTTCCCGTCTCGCTCCTGCTCGATGTAGCAGTGGTCGAAGCGCGACTTTGGGTCATTTCCGAGAGGCCGACAACAGATCCGCACCTTTAATCCCAACGGATCCGTAAACCTAAGCGGGTTGGAGACGACATATCTGTACAGATTTGTATCGCCGCCCTGGAACGCGATCGGGTCCGCGGATGTGAATCTTCCCCACCCCGCCCGATACCACCTGAATATGTTGTTAGAATCGGTCGGACGCGTTTTTCGATCTAACTTCCTCACTCGCCGGACGTTACCTGCCGCGCGCCATCTGGAACGCCCAGATGTGCGTTTCGGCTTAACTTCGATGGCGACCGCGGTCATGCTTTTCCTTTAGCTGCTCCGCGATTTTAGCGCCGGAAGTCGGCAGCTCAAGAAGAAGCTTCGGAGGCCCGGGCGCGCTGCTTCGTCGGCCGTCGCGCACAGAGACTTATCAGCGTCGATCGGTGGCGCAGTCAAGGCGGCCGGGCGGCAGGAGGCCTTGATTGCGTCGTCGATCGGCGCTACTCATGTTCGAGCGACGGCCGACGCGATCTCTCGATGCTCGTGCCGAGGTGAGCTTGCAGCGAAGTGCCTGAAGAGAGAAGCTGCCGCAGATTCTGTTGCGATCACCGCGCAAAAACAAGCGCCACCATCGTCAGCACGATCAAGATCATCACGATCTTCCAAGGCAGAAGCGGCATGATCGCATCCCAAAACAGATCGATCAAAAAATCCAGAGTGCTCATCGCTACGAACAGCTCGCACGGCGGATCGTTCCACACCTACTCCGCGACGATAGAGCCGAGCAGGATCACTTCACTCACGAGTGTCACTCGATATCGCTCACCCGGCTCGAACTTCAACGTCTCGATACTTGACGTTGACGATCGCTTCAGCTCAGCCGGTAAATTCGTCAAATCGATTTCTGTGACAAGCGGCAGGTTCGTCAGATACGCAGCGGCGATTCCGGGAGTGATGTGAGGCTCGTTTTCTGTCCCTGCCGCCGGTGCTGACGTGGGGAGCCGTCGTAATACGGCCAATCCATCATCAACCTCTTCAGCACTTGCAGTCATCACTTCCAGGACGGAGCCATCGACTTCGCGTTCAATCGAAAGCGTCGCTAGGTGCTGTGGCGGTTCGAAGCTTACGCGATGGCCGTGAAGGCGAACTCTTAATCGATACATTTTGCTTGACCGTTCTTCAGGCCCTTCGCCAAGTCAATCGAGAAGATGCAGAGAGGTTTGCACGGGCAGCCGATGGACCCACTGCGCTGGTAGTGGACGAGATACTGAATGTCAGGAGGCCCGCACACGCCGATGTACTGGCAGCCCTTGAACGTCTTCCCCGGCCGCCCCGACATGTCTTGCAGGTATTCGCCTTTCGTCGTAACTGAGTAGACGACGCAAGGATAGAGTCCGAGCGGATCAATGAACCGAAGCGGATTGTCACTTCCGTACGCATACGGCTCAGTCCCTGCTGCAACGTCTTCCGGATTCACACGTGAAAGACCTATCCGATCACGGATCGCTCGCGATTCAACGATTTCTCCTCCGATGCCGGGCACAGACGGGATCACCCGATTTCGAAGCGGATTGTCGGTAAGTGGGTCCGCTTGTGTATACCGCCCCCACGCGGATCGGTACCATCGAAAGATGTTGTAACTCTCTTCATCCGAGGCCCCGTTGATGAACGAGACCTGCTGGCCGGGGAAGCGGAGGGTCTGGTCGGCGCGGGATCCGGTGCGCATGGTGTAGACGTTTCCGAACGGTTCGTACTCGGCGCGCCAGACGACGCCTCCGGTAGTGCTTGTTTGGAGGATCGGGGTGCCGAGGTGATCCGTGAATATGAACCGCCTCTCGCCCGAATCGATGTACTCATCTGCTAAAGGCCGGCCCGCGAACGAGATGACGTCCACCTGCGCGCCCTCGGCAGGCAGCACCATGTTGAGCGGCGTGAGCTCTGGTGTGTAGAAGTAATACACCGCATCGACCGGCGCCGGTACGGCCGACTGCGACTTCCTCACCATCACGCGCACTCCCTGCGCGTCATACCCGTTGTCATACGTTGTGAAATTCTGCCCCCACATCGTGCACGTTTCGCCCTGCATGGGACCAAAACAATATCGTGTAGACAGAACGGCCTGCTTCAGAAGATTGCGCGGCGAATAGCTGCGCGTATCGGTTACGAAACTGTCCTGCGCTCCAGGTCCGTTCAGTTCGTTCCCATCACCGTCATAGGACATCGCCGTCGCCACTCCGTTGTCGGTAGCAACATTGATGAGCGGCGTGGTTCCGGAATAGCTGAACGATCGCGTCCGGCTGCCTAATGTTGCGGAGAGTGCGTTGCCCATCGCGTCCCAGGTGTAGCTGCCGTTTCCCCACAGGCTTGCGCCGGTGTTCGCGGTGATCAGGCGATTGACGTCATCGTACC
>Ga0070682_100000070_pt1 | contig 94838 bp, 69 predicted proteins | sample KBSC63LmetaG_FD_64668 | JGI IMG/M metagenome (GOLD analysis project Ga0070682, IMG submission 64668) | Corn rhizosphere microbial communities from Kellogg Biological Station, Michigan, USA - KBS C6-3L metaG | ecosystem: Host-associated > Plants > Roots > Rhizosphere | place: USA: Michigan...
GGTTCTGAATTTGTGTTTGGCTGCTAGCGCGGTACAGGCGGCTCAGTATCGTGGGTCGGCTAATTCAGAACCGGGAGCGGTAGCGACCGGGTCGACTCGCCTAACCGAACAAGAACAGTGCTATTTATCGACGCGCCAAAACTCAACCGTGAATGGCAACGCCACCTTACGCTCGACGGATTTAGTCAACCTCAACAAACCTAGATGAACCAACCCTACGTCTTGCGCCAGCTCGTCATCATCCAGCTTCATCCTATCAACACCTCCGGCCACCACTTCAGCTCCACTTCAAGCCTCCACACGCGCTGACGCACAGGTTTCGAAATGAGGCCATGAAGCATTTGTGCGTCTGCAAACCGCCATGGTAGTTTTCACGCTTTGCAAACCCACGTCAGCTCATGGACTACAGATTTCAGGTAAATCTCAGCGGCATCATCGATCTGCTGTCTCAGCACACTTACAGCAGTCCGCAGGTGTTCATTCGGGAGCTATTACAGAATGCTTCTGACGCAATTCTGGCGCGAAGCTTTCTCGAGCCGGGCCATGAAGGCGAAACCCTCATTGAACTGTCACAAGACGATGATGGAACAGCAGTGCTGGTTTTCACGGACAACGGTATCGGACTCAATGAAGAAGAGATCCACCTTTTTCTGGCCACTATCGGCCAAACTTCAAAGCGCGACGAATCCTTCGTGCATCGTGATGATTTCATCGGCCAGTTCGGCATCGGGCTACTCTCGTGCTTTGTCGTAAGCGATGACGTCCTCGTGATCACTCGATCGGCAAGAGATAACCAGCAGACCATCGAATGGCGTGGGCGCGCCGACGGCACCTACTCGCTAACTGTCCTCGATGAAGAGCGTCCGCCCGGCACTGAAGTTCGCCTCAGATGCAAGAGCGGTCAGGAGGAATACTTTAAGGCTGAACGAGTGCAAGCGCTCGCCCATCATTACGGCAGCTTGTTGCGCTTTCCGATTCGCTTTTCGAACGGCGATGAAACAGTGCTCATTAACTCCGCACGCGCGCCATGGGAGCAGGAGTTTTCCAACCTCCCCTGGGAACGTGAGGCTTACATGGAGTACGGCACCAAACTATTCCAGATGGATTTCTTCGACTTTGTTCCACTGAGCTCTCACACCGGTGACGTGCGTGGCGTAGCTTACGTGTTGCCTTATTCGCCGAGCCTGGCGATGAAGAAAACCCATCGCGTCTATTTGAAGCACATGCTGCTGTCCGAACAGACCGAGGGCCTTTTGCCCGACTGGGCATTTTTTGTGAAGTGCGTCGTGAACGCTAACGACTTGCGGCCGACGGCATCGCGCGAATCGTTTTATGAAGACGAAAAGCTGGCGCTGACGCGCGCGGCGCTGGGCGGCCAGTTACGCCAATATCTCATTGACCTGAGTGTGAATAGCCCGGGCATTTTGCGCATGCTGATCGAAATGCATCACCTCTCATTCAAAGCCTTGGCCGTTGTTGACCAGGAATTCTTCCGCATCTTCATGAAGTGGCTCCCGTTTGAGACCAACATGGGACCGGTCACTCTAACTGAGTACATCGAGGCCCATAAGGTGGTTCGTTACGTCGGCAAACGGGATGAATTCAAGCAAACCGCGGCGGTTGCCGCAGCCCAGTCTCTCTGTGTCATCAACGGCGGATACGCTTACGATCGTGAGTTGATCGAACAGCTTCCCGCTTTCTTCCCGGGTCGCCAGCTGGTTCATGTCGACGCCAACAAATTGTTTCTTGGTTTTAAGAACCTGACACTTGACGAACAAACCGAAGTAGAAAAGTTTCTCGCTTTGGCGACTCGAACGCTCGAACCTTTCGAATGCACCCCCGAGCTCAGGACCTTTTCTCCCACCGAGCTTCCCGCTCTCTATACTCAAAGCAACGACGCCTTGTTCATGCACTCGCTTAGCGCCGGCAAAGAAATGGCTGACGGGCTATGGTCATCCGTGCTGGAGCAGATGTCTTCGGGAATCGAGCTCAAAACGTGGGCGCGGCTTTGCTTAAACTACGGGAATCCCGTCGTTCACAGAATCGCAAAAATCAGCGACGCCGACATGATGCGATATGCGATTCAGCTTCTCTATGTTCAGTCAGTGCTGTTCAGCCATCGCCCACTGAACCCGAAAGAGATGGTCTTGCTGAATGAAAGCCTGCTCGGATTCATCAAGTGGGGCGCCGACGTGTTTGAGGGATGGATTCAATAAGCGAACATCACGAACGCGCTGTCGAGCTGATTGACCAGGCGCTGGATCTGGAAAACGGCGACGAGCGTATCGCCGTCAGCGAAGACGCCGTCCGCGAGGCAGATCTGAGCGGCAACCTGGAGCTGCGTTATCGTGCCCGCGAGGCGTGTGTGCGCGCACAGTTCTTAGGCGGTGCACCGGAAAAATCTCTAGTCAACTTCTCCTGGTTACTTGCGACTTTCGATAAGAACCCGGGCCAGTTTTCCGAATGGGCCATCCTTTGGAAATACAAATGGATGGTGGGGCTGGTCAGTAACTTGCCCCAGATTTCAAAGGCAAAGATTTATGAAATGCTCGACGACCTCGAGGCACGTTCGCTCAAAGCGGGTTACGGGCGAAACGCCATTTTCATGCTCCGCTATCGTCTCGAGCGATTCTGGGATGATAAGCCCAGGGCGGCCGAATATTTTCTGAAGATGGTTGAAACGACGACCGATGATCTGAGCAATTGTCCCGCTTGTACTCGCAACGAATTTGCGAGCTACTCGATCTATTCGGGAGACGATGCGCGCGGAGTCGAGCTGGCTCAGCCGCTATTGGATGGTGAAAACAAATGCGCGACGATTCCGCACCGGACTTACGCTGAATTGCTTTTGTCGATGGTGCGTCTCGGACGACAGCAGGAGGCGCTGAATTATCATCGTGCAGGCTACCGGTTAATCGCGAACAACCGGCGCTTTCTCGACCACGTCGCCGACCATTTGATTTTCCTGGCGCTGACGGAAAATTTTGCTAGAGCTTTGGAACTGTTCGAGAAGCACTATCCCTGGACCGAGAACAACTACGACAGCTTTGATTTATTTCACTTTGCTCGGGCGGCGTGGTTTTTGTTCGAGCTGACATCAGAGCGCGGGACGAACTCCATCAATCTCAAACTGCCGAGATCCTTTTCGCGGTATTCAGCTGACGGGCGTTATCTCGCACAGGATTTAGCCGAAATGTTCAAGCAGAAGGCGGATGATTTGGCTGCGCAATTCGACGCGCGCAACGAGACGGATTTCTTTTCGCGAACGATGCGGGAAACGCCGGGGTTGAAAATCTGGTGCGCGCCGTTTCCACTGTCAGTTTGACTCCCTCTCTCTTTGCTAAAATTTAAACTGCTCTGATAAACCGCTTTGCTGACGCTGTTCAGATCTTTGGGCCGGGAAAAAGAGCAGAGCGATTCAAAAATTGGGATAGTAGGCCCTCACCCTAACCCTCTCCCAGTGGGAGAGGGTACAAGATCTCCCAGTTCGAGAGGCAACAAGATCGCTAGCCCTCCCCATCGTCCGCTGCTTTCGCGAAGTGATCGCACGCGCGCACGGCGCCCACGACATAGTCACCCGGCGGCAGATGAAGCTCATCGTCCTCGCGATGTGCGATCGTCGTCCCCGTCGGCGCGCGCAGGAATAAATCCTCCTCATGCTGGAACAGGCGGACATCGTTGGCCAACGCCACGTGTTTGTACTCGCTCGTCCTCCCCTCGGCCAACACCCGATGGCTAAGCAAAGTTGCACGGTGCGGAGTCTTTGGCACCGGCTTGATGGTGACCTCGCCTTGTTGATACCAGCGATACGCCACACCTTCCATTCGCTGATTGCCCGGCCAGGTTGGCGGGACCTCAGTTTGGTTTCTCCAGGCCAGAGCCGCTACGACCGTTCGTAACTCAGGTGTCACACCTTCAACGTGATAAGCGCTCGTGCCAGGATTCTTCATCCTGAGAAACGGACGGGGTGTGTCATCCCCGAGATCGAGCATCAGTAACTCATAGTCGTCTTGTTTGTCGATGCTCGTTGCCAGCTCGCTGCAAATACGCTCAATTCCAATCTTGCGGACGATCTCGCGGCGCACGTCCAAATTTTTCTCATGCAAAATCAGGCGAGGATCGAGCTCACTCGCCGGGGTTTCTACGATCAGCTGAGGAACGTGAATGCCATTGATGACGAAATACTGTTCTTCGCCTTCGGCCCAGTACACCGCCGGTCCGTCCTCTGAGTGAACCTGTGATCCGTTCAGGCGGACAATCGGCCGCGATAGCGCAACAACTTCCGAGTCAGTAAGCCAAAACAACCACAACCCGGCTTCGTAGGCGTCAACGAAAGGGAACCAGTCCTTTTCGAATTCACTTATTTCGTACTGCCGAAACCGGGGCTCCGTTTCGTAATACTCGTAGGCCCAGGCGCATTCGGCCGCTGCACGCGCGGCAAAGTCGAGAGCATTTCCGCAGTCATACCAAATACCACCGTATTCGGAATCGCTTTCGCTCTCTCGCTCAGGCGAGTTCTCGTACAACAGTCTGAGCACAAACTGCAGGACTTCATGTTGCGCTGATGTCAGAACTTCATAGTGCGTATCGATCCAATTACGCTCTTTACGCGTGTAGGCGTCACGAAAGGTCCCCGGGTTCACTTTCACATTGTTAATCGCGGTAATTTGTTGAGCTTGCGTAAGAATTGCGCGCGCGTGCCTGCTGTCTCTCGCCCACCTGATGGGCAGCACCGGACGATGTAGAGCTTTCAGGAATCGTTCGAGAACTTCCGCAACCACGATCTGATTGATCGTGACTTCAGTGAAGCTCACAGCAGCCAAGCGACGCGTGATCTCTCGTTGCTGTTGAAGTAGTTCTGGTTTTGGCACGTTTAGAAAATCGATTCAGATGAGGTTGGTGACGAAAAGCGCCCCGTGAAATCGCGCGCAAGATGCGCGTCACTCAGCGCTGAAGCGCTCGGCTATTCTCATTCAGTCCGCTTCACGGACGCAGAAAAATCGCCCAACTCCCAGTCCAACAATTCCACCCTGAGCACCGGGCCAGTAGTTCCAACCAGCAGGTACTTGCAATCAGACGTGAACCGGACCGGGCCGGTAACTGTTTTGATTTCCCAGGTTCGCACGCACTTACCTGTGGACATCTCCCAAAGTCGCAGCGTCTGGTCAGTACTACTGGAAACTGCATACTTGCCGTCCGAGCTGATGTCTAATGAATAAACCGGCTGCGAGTGGCCTTCCAAAATTTGCACACACTTACCCGTGGCTATCTCCCACAGCCTTAGTTTGTGATCGAACCCCGCGCCCAGAAAGTATTGGTTGTCAGGACTGAACACGACCGCATAAGTGCCCCTGTCATATCCCGTGAAGGTGCGAATGCATTCCCCTGAGGGCAGCTCCCAGAGCCTGATCGCGTAGTCACTTTTAATACCGGCGGAAAAGCCGGTTCCGCCAACACAGTATTTATTATCCGAACTGATCGCCACCGCGCTGAGCTCGCCCCACTCCGTCTGGGTTGAAGATATGTACCGTGGACCGTCGTCGGTTATTTTCCAGAGGCTGAACTTTTCATCGGTGCAAGAGGCGGCGTATTTTCCGTCAACGCTCATGCAAATGTCCTTCACATGCGCCTCGGGAAATGTCCAGATTTGGTCAACGCGTTTGCCGCTCATCGTGTCCCATAACTCATGTTTTTCATACCCGCCAACCATCGCCAACCTGGCGTCGCCGCTTAAAGCTGCTTTCCCACTAGCCGCGTCAAAAACGCGCAAACGCTTATCGGTGACAACTTCCTTTAGCTCCATGTCCATTCCGCCGAACAAAACATATTTGCCATCGGCGTCAAAGCTGAGCGAGCCCGCAAACCTCTGACCCCGAACTTCATGACTCAGCCAACTGGCTTTGAGATGAGTGCGCGGCAAATGCACGTAGAGGCTCGCCCACAACTCGACGGCTTCGATTGTTCGTTCATATCCCGGGACCGACCGGGCGATCCTGATAAAGTTGGCAGCATCGACGAAACGATTTTCAGCGATTGCCTGACGCGCCTTAGCCAGGTTCTCTTCGGCCACAGCCTGATTTGTGATCGCTTTTTCCGTCGCCTTAATCCGCGTGAGCATTAGGGGCGCCCGATATTCCGGATCGAACCGCCACAACTTATGAGTACCGCCGCTCGTTTGAGACAACGAATATTTTCCATCCGGACTGAGTTCAACTGAGGAGATGCCCTGGTAGCGTTGCACTTCGTGATACGGCCGCCCGGTCAAATCCTGAAAAGTGCGCACGCATCTGCCGGTGTTAACTTCCCACAACTTTAGCTCGCCGTGGGAACTTCCGAAGAGAGCGTAATTCCCATCGGCACTGACGGTGATAACAGAACTTTTGCGGTCGTTGTACTCCTCGATAGTCAGAACTTCTACACAGGCGCCGCTGTGAATATCAAACTCCCGCAGCTCGTGGTCGTTAGCTGCAAAACAAGTGCGGCCATCGAGGCTGAACTGCACGAAGTTAACGTAACCCCAGAGGCCCTTGAAATCGCGGACGACCTTTCCTGTATTCACATCCCAGATCTGCACGGTTCCATATTGCCCTCCGGACAGAAGGTATTTTCCATCGGGGCTGATGCTCGCGGCCCAAATGTCCTGCGGCTCTCCATACTCACCTACTTTCGTTTCAAAATCTCGAATTCGCTGACCCGCTCGTACATCCCACCATTGCAGAATCGCCTGTTCAGACCAGCGATCGAATCCCAGCACTGCAAAACTGCCGTCGGCGCTTAGAGCCATCGGTCTCGCATGAGGCCAGCCTTCATCCCCGATCGTCTGCACACATTTGGCAGTAACCAGGTCCCATAACCTGATAGTTCCGTCTTCGCTGCTGCTGAGCGCGCACCGGCCGTCGGCGCTGACTATAATCGTGTTAATAGCGGCAGTATGGCCCTTGAGATATCGCGGACGGACATATCGCGTCGAGTCCGGCTTTTCGAATTCCAGAATCAATATCCTGAAACCGGAGACTGGCAGGAGCAGAAACTTCCCGTCAGCACTAAACAAACCCGGTCCACAGATTTCATCGTCAAGAAAAGCAGGCAGGCCCGGCTCAGATTGCAGGCCTCTATTCGCCCGGGCTAAGGCGTCGCCTACATCGCTCTGCTCGGCATAGGAGCCGTCAGTCTTTTCCAAAGCTTCGGCCGCCGCTTTCGCATCGTCTCGCTCCAAATGAATGCGATGGAGCAGGTAGTCGACGAAGCCTTCGTCCGCCTGCGAATTCCTCAAGCCGTTGAGCGCTGCGACTACCGCATCGTCAGTGATGCGTCCCGCCCGCCAGCGAACGAGTTGATTGTTGTAAGTCGCTTCCACATGCTGTGGGTCCAGGGCCAATGCTTCATCCCACAACCACAGGGCCTCCTCGATCCTGCCGAGGTCATGCAGACTGAAAGCGCGATTGTTCAGTTGATCTGCACTCAGGCTGGCGGCGACCGGCAGTTGGCGCGGATGGTTGGAGCCTGTTTCGCTTCTGTAGATCTTCCTGAGCTCGCCCGCAACTTCGGCGATGGTTGACGGACGTCTGGCTGGATCGCTGGCAAGACATTGCTGGAGTAGTTCAGCCACTGCGCCGGGCATGCGTGGGATGTCGCCATCAGGCTCGCCGCGCTCGAGGTAGTTTCCCAAGGCAACGTCGGACAGCTCGCCCTCTCGCCACCGCAGCTCTCCGGTAAACATTTCGAGGACGCTCGCCGCCCACGACCAAATGTCCGAGTGAACCGAGAGTCCTTCACGGCCGGTTCGTTCGGGCGCATTAAAAGCGGAGCCCCTTACCGTCGCGGAGTTCTCGCTCAGGCCAAAGCCTTTCACCTTGGCGGTTCCGTCAGCAGTCAACAGCAAATTAGCGGGCCCGACATCTCCGTGGATCTCCTGGTGCTGGTGGGCGTGCTGCAGTCCCCACGCAAACTGGATCGCAATGTCCAAAATCTTCTTGAGAGCTTCGGCCGGACCGGCGTCGTACAAGCGGCGCGTTTGAATCCACTCGTGCAGGCTTTCGCCTTCAACAAATTCCAGAAAGAGGCGCGGAATGCCTCCGAGCTTGCGCACGTAGTAACAACTGACGATGTGCGGGAATAACCCGAGACCGATCCAACCGTCAGCCGCTTCCACAAAGTTCTGCAGCTGTTCTTCAGTTTCAAAGGGCGTTTCGCGCGGGCTCTTTACTGCGAAATCGATATTCCATTCGCGGTGGTGCACGCGATAAACCAGGCTGGTCGCGCCCGGCCAGAAAACGTCCTTCACTTCGTACAGGTTGAGAATGACGTCGCCGGCGTGCCAGATTGCGGGAACCTGATCTTCGCGACTCTCACGCGAAGGCCGGCGCGCCTTTGGCAAGGAAATGGAGGTTGATTTCTGATCCTGACTCATAAGACGAATCGTCGCATTGTCGATTGCCGATTGCCGATTGCAGATTGCCGATTGATTCTATCGCGGCGCAATCGACAAGCTGCAATCGCCAATCGGCAATCAAGTGGCCCACTCGCTACCGCGTGGTGCCGGCCGCAGCGGGAGGATTCCCGTTCGATCTGTGCGATACTCTTAATGGAGGTGGAGGATCAGTAACCCATGAGCCAGATGATAACCATTAGTTTGCCCGACGAGACCAGAACCGCTCTCGATGACGCAGCAAATGAAGAAGGCTTGTCCGAAAACGCGCTGGTAGAGAAGGCGCTTTCGGATTATCTCTTCCTTCGGCGATTTCGTAATCTCCGCGAGTAACTGATGTCACAAGGCAAGGACCTCACCGATCAGGATGTCTTTGATTTCGTCTCGTGAAGATCGTCCTGGATACGAACGTCTTAATCGCCGCTCTCATCGCACGCGGCTTATCGCATCAACTGCTTGAACACAGCGCTCTCCGGCACACGCTGTTCACCTCAGATTTCATTCTCGAAGAGACTCAAGAAAAGCTGATCGAAAAGTTCGGTTATTCCTCAGAGCTGAAGTGTGAGCGTTCTGCGATCACGACGGACAGTCGTTTCAGCTTCAAAGCTTGAGAATCCCGTCTGCCGCGATCCGGATGACGACAATATCCTTGCCGCTGCAATCAGCAGTAAATGCGATTGCATCATCACCGGCGACAAAGACCTGCTCGTGCTCAAGCAGCACGAAGGCATAGAAATCTTCAACCCGCGCGATTTTCTAACGAATGAAAAGTTGGATTAGCTATTCGGGTTCGAGGTCGCCGCACCCTGAGAGCGATCTGCTGCGCTTGGCGTCTGTGAATGGCAGATCTTCGTGCGCATCAAACAGTATCTTGCAGACTCTTGGTGCGCTTTCGCCTTAAAAAACAAGCTAGAATTGCTTTTTGCAATGCGTCAATTTAACGGATGAGCAGATACACAACTTTAGTTACGACATCCAGCGATTCTATATAACCACAACCGCGTCTACGAGGAATTGGTGTTTCCAGTCGTGCAAGGGACTTACTACAACCCGAGCGACAAGCGTTGGCTGGTGCGCATCTTTCAAGGGCGCGACGAGAATGGGAAACGTCGATACATGAACAAGACGATTCGCGGCACGAAGAAGAATGCCGTGTCCGGCAGACTATAGGCACACAAGACCAATCTAACTCACGAACACTAAATCGACCTTAGCGCTTGTAACTCATTTGATTATCCAATGGTGCCGAGGGCGGGAGTCGAACCCGCACGTCCTTTCGGACAACGGATTTTAAGTCTCAAATTGCTTGTTTCCGCTCGTATGCCTCAGTTCTGATCCGTGCGTGCTTGTTAGCGTTCTCGCGTAGTCTATAATGCCTGCGTGCCGGTGAGTATAGACTGATTTGGTTGGGTTGGCACACAACTGGCACACAAAAATTCCGCTGCTTGACGAGCACGGATCTACGTTCAATCGAGAAGCAAAATCATGAATGACGAAAAGTGGATTGTTTCGGACAAGGATCATCTTGGCGGTAAACCGCGCGTGCAGGGAACCCGCATCTCGGTGGCCTTCCTGCTTGAATCCCTGGCCAGTGGAATGAGCGTGGCCGAGATCATCGATGCTTACCCGACGTTGACCGAGAACGCCGTGCTGGGCGCGCTGCGTGAACTGGCGCACGAAAAGGAAGCAGCAGCGGCGTGAGGATTCTCCTCGACGAAAACATGCCTCGCAAGTTGCTGGCCGCGTTGGTAGCAGAGGGTCAAGAGGTCGATTCGGTAAAGTCGCTACAGTTGCAGGGGATCGACAACGGAGCGCTCTTTCAATTCGCGGCGTCCAATTACGATCTTTGCTTTACGCGTGACGCCGAGTTTTCAAGACGAGTGCTATCGAAACCAGCCGCGCGCTTAAAGCTCGTTCGTGTAGTTATTCCGCAAACCCGCCAAGATGAATTCGTGCAGCAATTCCTCGCAGCATTTCGGAAGACAGATTGGTCGAGCCATCAGAGCGGCGACGATTGGCCACTTTAAGATCAAACGATCACCAAGCGCGATAATCGCCTAAGGTAAGAGGCGTTAGCTTTCAGTTCCATGCTCTCACTGGAGATTGATATGAAACTTTGAACCGTACACATAAGAGAATATAAAGCGATTTGGGATTCAAACTCTTTTGAGGTTGAGAAGGTAACTTGTTTGGTCGGCAAGAACGAGGCAGGTAAGACAGCGTTACTGGAGGCGCTTTATCGACTTAACCCAATCGTTTCTTTGGACGGTAACTTTGATGTGACTGATGATTATCCTCGATCTGAAGTTGAAGACTATCAACAAGGTGTTGAGGGCGGACAGCGACAAGAGGCAGTCGTCGTGCGGGCGGTCTTTGGACTCGATGAAAGCGAATTAGAGGCAATAACTGAAGAAAGGGTTCCGTTCTCTTCGCGTGGGCGTCGTTAGAAACTGGGAGTCTATGGCGCTAGAGTCTCTATATCAGGCAATTGGTTCATTTCAGAGCACTGACGAACTAAGCGTCGGAGCAATTCAGCGGAGTCTTTCACCGCGAGTCCTGCGTCGCCCTTTATATTTGATCCGTGTACAGCCGCTGAGCGGTGTTTGTACAGACTCTTAACTTTCGCGAAAACTTTCAAGCGCTCGGTTTCATCATCCGGCTCAAGAAACCGCGCAGTGTAGAGACTCACCCGAAATACAATTTCTGACTCGATCCCGAAGAGCGCTTCAATTCCCGACCAAATCAAAGCGAGTTGCGCTCTCGCGTGAGTATGCCATCGGAAAGAAGCAAGTGAGTGCGCGGCCGTTTGGAACCTCGGGTTAGATATCAACCCTCGTGCGGTTTCAAAGTATTTCTCCAGCCACTCCTTATCGGCGGTCGTTAGTTTCCACTCACCCTTGATGTGGAAGCCGCTCAGGTGATAGTTGGAGATATTTATCGCAGTACTCGGACCAATCATTTCGGCAGGAACGTCGGACTGAACATTCCACAAAACTGTCTGGTCAAAAAGAGCACTAAGTAACAAACAGTCCCACTGGGCGTTCCAAGCGCGTACAGCAAGTTGCTTTGGGCTCTCAGCAGTCACATGAAGTTGACTTCGAACCAACGGTATAACCAGCAGTCCGACTGCGAAGTCAACATAAGACTCCTTCATCAAGTTGGCGAACTCATCGTAATTTAGGTGACAAGTGGCTGGCAGTAATTCAGTGTGAGGCCCTAGTCTTACAGCCGTGTCCGTATGGACTCCCGTCAAGAGGAGATACGTTTCATTCCCGCTAGCAATAATTGCCATTCGTCAGGTTGGCACACCCTAGGCACACAAAATAGGGGCGAAGCGCTTTTTGAGAATCATGCATCCTGGCAGTAAGTCATTGATTCTGAATTGGTGCCGAGGGCGGGAGTCGAACCCGCACGTCCTTTCGGACAACGGATTTTAAGTCCGTTCGAAGCGGCATCACCTAGTCTTACGAAACGATACGAACCAGTATTTACGCGCTTAGCGGTCGTCAAGGTATCGCTTCGTCTGGTTACGTATCAACACGTACCGCCACCATCTTAGCCCCATCTTCGTCACTCATTTTTTCAGGGACGGGCCAACCGTCCATGCATCTTTATGAGAACTTGACGATAACATATATCCAGTCATACGCGGGCTTTGTACCAAATGATCAGTGAGTCTGTTGGAATTAAGAATGTTGGCTCTCTCATTCTTGGCTTATCGAGTAGTGTATTTTTCGGCGGATTTCCGGGATCTTGAGGTTTGCTTCGAAGAAGCAACAACTTCTCGGTGGAATTAAAATACCATCATGGCAACCTAACCGTGTCGTCATCTAAGGCTTTCCGATAGCCTTCGAGTAGTTGGTATTGTTCTTGTTTTGAGGTCATAAAACCACCCAAGTACAATAGTAGTCTGGCTGTGAGATTTTGCGCCTCGACCTTTGATATTATTCGACCGCCTTGCCAAATGACTCCCCTCCACGGTGGATCCTTCAACTCGAACGACTTAATCCTACGAAATGCGTCGAACGCTTCTTCCATTTCCACCTTCCGGTCGTGCAAAATGCGCACGGCTCGGGCAAATGCCATTTGACCGACTGGCCGAAATAAAAGATGCCCTCCGTTCTTGCCCCGATGTTTAGCGATGGCTTCCTCAAAAGATTGCGATCTTACTGAACCGACGGCCGGAAACTTCTTTTCCATCAGAGCCCAAAATCGGGTAACTAGTTTGTAGATAAGATCAAGTTGTTCATCATTTGGACGCTTAGGCCCAGTTAGCGAATACTTCTTCCACGGCTTTCCCTCATAGTAATTGGAACACAAGATTGTATTCACGGTGTAGAGGGTTACCGCTGTTGTGAAGCTGGTCTGATCCGTCTCCGTCAGACTTGACCGCTTCGGTGGGGCCACGCGTTTCTTCCGAAATAAAGGATACTTCTCAATGAGTCTTCTTGTTGTGATTGCCATACCGTCGTCTTCATCAAGGATGATACGTTCTCCCTTATTCACCGGTACGGCATAACGATTCAGGGTAGAAAATAGTCGACGAGTTTCTATTCGTCCTCTGTCAGCGACGAAAAGAACGCTAACCACATCTTCCTTTCTGTCGGGATTGCTTTTTATAGCTTCTCTGATGCCTGATAATCGATGCTGCCCATCAATTGGAAATAGATCTTCTCCACCGCTCAGAAGCAGCAATCCAAGCGCTTTATCGATTTCCACCAGCGTCAGCGGTTCGAGATCATCGAGCGACAGCTGGCGCGAATCTACCATGCCTAGGTCAAGCCATTTTGGCGCACCGCCAAAGACCGTAACTACGAGAGAGCTAAAAAACCGTTCTGGATGATTAAGTAAATAGTCAGTAATTTTCTTTCTGCGCTGAGGCTGTATCTCTCGCTGAATCCACTCATCGTACCGTTCAGGATGAATAAGCTCATTAGCGTACTTGATGCGTTCGGCAACGTCTCCCAGACGCATACATGTTGCGAAGTATTTCCAATTGCCCATCTCACAATACAGTGCCGGCAAGTATAGAGCGCCGATTTTGCTATTATTAGAGTCCATTTTTCAGAATGCACTGATTGAACGCGACACTCGTGTGTGAGCCATTGGGGCGCTACCCTGCAATGGAGTATCGCGTGCTATCGGCTCTTCCGTAAACGCCGGAACCAATTTTGCCGGTTGCACGGAGTACTGATCGGCGTTACCTAACCAGTCATTTAGTATTCGCTGCGAGTCAACGAGCAACTTAACTTTTGGTCTTGCGGATTGTAATAAGCCTTCAATCTTTTTGGCATCACCAATGCGTTTGACCAGGCTTACAAATAAACCAGATCTAACAGCAGCTGTCTGAAAACCTGCACGCTGCTCGGGCTGGCCGAAAAGGCGAACGTCAATATCCTCCCAAGCTCTTCGGACTGCTAGAATATTTTCTTGATAAACTTGCACGGTCTTAATGATGACGCCTAACTCCCGCAGATTATTGTGATCACATATTCTGCTTGCGCCCGGAAGATCAGCGCTCTCCGGCATTGGATGAGCAGAATAAGCATTTAAGACGTGACTAAAAGCAAAGTCCTTGTGGAGCAATCGGTCCGCTTCTATTGCAGCTTGCTCTCGCCGGATGTGTTTCACTTTTTCATCAATTGCCATTGACGAAGCGAGAAGCGCGTCATAACACCACATCGCACGACGCAACTCCTCGGAGGCGTGGAGTTTTGATTTCACCCTCAACTTGTAGATATCAGGCCAGTCCTTTATCAGAACCTGTGCTTCCTCGGCTCTTAGACTTTGGCTATTTCTAGATGCATCACCCGTGAGTAAATAATACTGCTTGCCGTCTTTTACGATGGCTTGCTGAGCGCTACCTGAGAACCACGCGTTCATTATGGACCTTTGACCTCTATTCCAAGCTTTCGCAGTTCATCCGCGATCTCTTCGGCTAGTAGCCTCTTTGCCGTACTTTTCTCTGCTGAAGTACAAATAACCTTACTAAGGCTGCTACGGGTTAGTGGCCCCCAAATGTGGCCTTCGATGAAGACGTCATATTCGCCTTGTTTACTCCTATTTCTTACCAGAATTCGAGGAAATGAAGAGTGTTTTGTCCGACTTGTTATGCTTCCTGCGCATTTAACTACCGCGAGCAGATGTCTGTCCTCCCAAGTAGCGCGATTCCCAGGTGGCGCCGCAACATTTAGCGGCATTTTGTTCTGCTTACGCCAAGTTAGACAATTTGCAATAAACAAGCTCGTTCGATGAGCGACCATCTCTAGGTTCCAGATGAGGGAATAGTTGCCGTAGTGGCTCAATCCCAGATCGTCAATCGCGAGCACCGCAAAGTGGATTCGCCTGCTACAGCCAGGTAAGGTTGCTTCCTCCGCTATGAGTCGGTCATTATTGTTCGGGTCATCTCCGGCAAAAGCAAGCTCTGCGTGATACAACTGCTGAAATGTTGGAAAGACGGCTCCTTCGCGATCTCCAAAATCAAAAAACTTGGTAAGTCTACATGCGGTAATCAGTCTCCCTTCTGCTTTCACCGTCGCCTCAAATTGTCGAAGCCGTGCAATCGCGCCGGAGCTGGTGCTATCCGCTATAGCTGCTTCGTAACGCTGACTTAGTTCTTTCTTCTCTTTCTTTTTTTCCGCTAGAACAACGTTGGGAAAACCTTTAGTCGACGGTGCTGGACGGCCACAGTTAAGGCAGTTTTTAGAATCCTTGGGGTATTCAAGTTTGCAATGCGGACATTTCTTTGGCATTCGTCTGATAAATGGCTCGAAATTGAGTAAAGATTTGCGCGAAAAAACTGGGTGCTGCGTTATGTTAATAACTTTAGCTGCAACTCGAGCTCGCGTTACGATGGTTTTTCGGCATTCGACTTATCGCAAAGCAAGTCCGGAGTGAGAATTTTCTAACAACCTCGGATATGACAAGTCTGAGCCAGGATTTTGGACTCACCTTCGTCTAGCGATAGACTAAATCTACAGGATATCCTGCCGCAATGCCATTCCGAACTAGTTGCTGAATTCGCTCCTCCATTGCAGCGGGAGACTGAAATTGATCGCTGATCCACGGTTTTAAAAATGGTTGGTTGTTCGTCGCGGCCTCATACAGACTCCTGTTTCTCACTGATAGGCGTTCCAACAAAGATGCACTACCTACTCTGCTGCCCTTTGTGGAATTGCATTCCTTGTGTGCCGGAACGAGATTCCAAAGATCATCAGAGTAGACGAAGTCGAAAGGTACTACGTGGTCCAGAGTGAAGTCCGATCCTAACGCTCTTCCACAGAGGAAACAGTTTTGCAGGTTGAGCTCCGGGAGGTTGCAGAAGATACGCCGGAATTTATCAAGTCGTCTTCTAGGTTTTTTGAGCCTCAGTTTAGTGATTAGGTTTGGACTGATGTTGAACTTCTCCAAAAACTGGGCCCACTCCAAGATGCTTAGGCTCAGAAGCGTCATTTTGTGCTGATTAATACACGTCATGAAGGAATCACTTAGGGCAATCTCTTTCTTCACCACGTCGTAGGAGAAAAATTCATTGGCTCCTTGCTTCGGATGGACGTAGTAGCCCCGAATATCACGGGAAGCACCTTGCCAGCAGGGTAGGACATAGGCAAAGAGTGAGCGTCCCCAACCTGAAGGAGGTTCAACAAGCAATTTCGCTAACTCTCTCAGGTGGTAGCCGGAGAGTTGCTTCGGGGGCTGTCCTGCCATGCCGCATTGTTCAAGATACTTCGCGATGATTTTGATCGCGTTCGGCTCTTGAGAGGCATTGTTCGTCTCGCGCAGTCGGAAAACAACGTGATTCCTATAGTAAAGTTTTGCAACGATTTCTGAGAGGCGGGAAAAAGCAAGCCGCGAGGTTCCATCGTAACGATCCAGGATAGCGAATCCGAGAGCGAACTTATATGAGTTCTGATTTCCTGAGCTAATGGTCTTTTGGTATTTGAGTAACACTGATGGTTTTGGGAGAGATCTACATTATCCGGCGGACGATATTGGCGACCTCCGACCAATCGGCGTCCTGAGTTAAATGGCACCATGAAATCCTCACAGCCCCTTTGATATCCGCTTCGGGAAGTCCCATGGCCTTCAGAACATGGCTTGGTTTATAGCTTTGCGAAGTGCAAGCAGAGCCGTTCGAGATAGCGATTTGCTCCTTCACTGCCACCATCAACGCCTCAGAATCTACGCCCGGGAAGGCGATGTTGATCACGTGTGGCAGAGTGCGCTCGGGATCTCCGTTGAACACCGGCGAAAGCGAGCCAAGTGCCCCAAGTACTTTTCGACGATATTCCAAGCACTTCTGGTTGCGCTCCTCTGCATATTTCATGGCTAATTCAGAGGCCAGACCGAGTCCAACTATTAGTGCAACAGGGAGCGTGCCTGGCCTCAAGCCACGTTCTTGACCTCCGCCATAGAACAGAGGCGTTAGCGGAACTCTTTTGAATTCTCTGCGTCGGACTACCAAGGCACCGATGCCTTTGGGGCCAAAGATCTTATGCCCGCTGATGCTCGTCAGATCTATGCGAGTGTGATTCAAACTGCTTGTCAATTTCCCAAACCCCTGAGCCGCATCAGTGTGAAAATAGGCCGGATGATCTTTCAACACATTCAAAAACTCCGACATTGGTTGAATAACTCCGGTCTCGTTATTCGCCTGCATCACAGATACGAGTAAGGTATCTTCCCTTAGCGCGTCCCGGAGTGCGGATGGATCGACCCAACCACCTTCTGTCGGAGGAACGAGGGTGACCTCAAAACCCTGGGTTGCAAGGAACTCCAATGGCTCAAGCACGGCCTTGTGCTCAATCATTGTGCTCACTATGTGTTTGCGCCCCGTTTCATGACCGTGCCGCGCGAGTCCCAGAATTGCAAGGTTGTTACTCTCAGTAGCACCGCTGGTGAAGACGATTTCGTCGGGATCGCTCTGAACTAATCTCGCCACCTCTTCTCGGGCTCTCAGGACTGCACGTTTGGCTTTTGCCCCGTACTCGTGGGTGCGACTACCCGAATTGCCAAAGTCTTCGCTCATGAATTGAATAACGGCTTCGCGAACCTCGACCTCAAGTGGCGTCGTTGCATTACAATCAAGATAGACCGGCTTCGTGCTTTTCATTTTCGTTCCGAGATTTCCCATTTTCACCCCAGTTACTTCGCCGCAGTATATCCTTAAAAGTGTTTGTTAACACATGATGTACAGTATGTTAAAATCCGGTTGACGGCCCCGTCTAATTAACGTACACTCCGGTTCTTCATTCAGACAGTTTCGTACAACCCGACGGTTTCAGTTAACCGACCATGAACGATTCATTCGAATACGTATTCCCAGCGATCCGTGGAGTTCAAGCGCGGCGAGAATACTACGTTTCGATGTGTCCCTTACGCTTAATACCAAAGATTTTTATCTTCAACGAAGAAGAGTTGATACCGGAGCTTCGAGCTCAGCGAGTTCTGAACAAGAGTCGCTTGCCTGAAATGGCAAGGTACATTCTCGACAATCGCAATGACTATACTTTTTCGGCCATTACAGCTTCGGTTGATGCTGATGTACGTTTTGAGCCGCTGGCGAACGGAAGCGAGGCTCAGCGCCTTGGATCTTTGCACGTTCCAATGGACGCGAAGTTCATCATAAATGATGGCCAACATAGGCAAGCTGCCATTGAGATGGCGTTAAAGGAGAATCCAGAGATAGCGGATGAGACTATCGCTGTCGTTTTCTTTTTGGATGTTGGTCTTGAGCGGTGCCAGCAGATGTTCGCGGACCTCAATCGTTATGCCATTCGTCCGTCGAAATCGTTAGGAGTGTTGTATGACCATAGGGATGACATGGCAAAACTAGCTAAGTTGGTAGTGCTCAAGTCGTCAGTCTTTCGCGATGTGGTGGACATGGAGCGTAGCACTCTATCTCCGCGATCACGAAAACTATTCACGTTGAGTGCTATTTACACTGCCACATCAGCGCTTCTGATTAATCTCAAGCAGGATTCCGTAACGAATCCTGCTGAGTTGGCCGTGTCTTTTTGGGGAGAAGTGGCTAAACAATTCCCTGAGTGGCAAATGGTGCGTGAAAGAAAAATGTTTGCGGCAGAGATTCGGCGCGACTTCATACACTCGCACGGAATAGCGTTACAAGCTATCGGCAGAGTTGGAAACACGCTTCTGCAAAACGGGCGGTCGAGTTGGAAACGTCCTCTGTCAAAGTTAAAGAAGCTCGACTGGTCAAGGCAAAACACAAAGCTTTGGGAAGGTCGGGCAATGAGCGGCGGAAGAGTATCAAAGGCCGGTCAGAATGTTGCCCTCACAACCAATGCGATTAAGAAGCAACTGGGTTTGCCTTTAACGCCAGATGAAAAGCGTGTTGAGCAGGCCTTCTTGCGAGGATGACAATGCCAAAAGCAAAGAAATCGAAACCAAAGTCCGCCTTTGAAAGTCAAGGATTGGCCCAAACTGTTCGCGGCGCCGTTGACGAAATCAAAGCTCTATATCTCGCCGACGACATCCCTTGGGTTGTTGGCTATAGCGGCGGTAAGGATTCAACTGCGGTATTGCAGTTGGTTTGGCTTGCCATTGCTGAGTTAAACGAAAACAGACGTCAAAAGCCAGTTCATGTGATTAGCACTGATACGCTGGTTGAGAATCCTGTGGTTGCATCCTGGGTAAGTCAATCGCTCACTACGATGAGTGAATCGGCTAAGAGAACCAAAATGCCGGTGCTTCCTCATCGCCTGACACCATTGATAACCGACAGCTTCTGGGTGAACCTAATTGGCAAGGGATATCCCGCACCTCGCCCCAAGTTTCGGTGGTGCACAGAAAGACTAAAAATCAATCCTTCAAACTCCTTTATCACCGGCGTTGTCCGCGAGAGCGGAGAAGCCATATTAGTGTTGGGTACGCGAAAGGCTGAGAGTACTACGCGCGCGCGCAACATGGAGAAGCATGAGCGTTTCAGAACCCGTGAACGCCTTAGCCCTAACGCATCCTTGCCTAATTGCCTGATCTTCACGCCGATCGAGAATTGGTCAAATGATGATGTGTGGTTGTTCCTGATGCAGGTCGAAAACTGTTGGGGCTATGACAACAAGGATCTGCTAACAATGTATCAGGGAGCTTCGGCCGATGGAGAGTGTCCGCTAGTTGTGGATACGACCACGCCGAGTTGCGGAGATAGTCGTTTTGGTTGCTGGGTTTGCACGCTTGTTGACCAGGACAAGTCAATGCATGCGATGATTCAGAACGATGAAGAGAAGGAATGGATGTTGCCGCTATTGAAACTTCGAAACGAGCTCGATGTTCACGACGATCGGCACCTTCGCGATTTCCGACGGATGAATGGACTTGTTCAGATCTATAACAACCGCAACATCCCGGGTCCTTACGTCCAATCCGCCAGAGAGCATTGGCTTCGTCGCGTTTTGGAGGCGCAGGTGTGGGTACGTGAGAATGGCCCACAGAATGTTAGTGATATCGAACTGATAACCCTAGATGAACTCTGTGAAATCAGACGAATTTGGCTGACGGAAAAGCATGAATTTGAAGACACGCTGCCGCGCATCTATGAAGACGTTGTAGGTCAACCTTTCCCGAAGAATACCGACGACAATCTGGTCTTCGGTTTCGAAGAGGTTGAATTGTTGAAGGAGTTCTGCGGTGATGATCGCTTGCAGTTTGAGCTTTTGCGTGAGCTCTTGGACATTGAGCAACGGCTTCAAACCCAGAGTCGTCGCGCTGGCCTCTACGACGCACTAGAGCGCGCCCTGCAACGCAACTCCTATCAGGATGCCGAACAAGCAACGAGCCTGGCATTGCGACGTAAAAAGACTCTCGAAGCCGCCAAAACGGGCGAATTTCTCGAACTCCCTTTTGCCTCTGCAGGTGATGAGATCGTAACAGAGTCAGCGTAGAGGTCGCGAGACGTGTTCTTCGAAGAAGTCAGAATCAACAACGTCGGTCTCTTTCGCGACCAGCAAATAATTGCTCTCGGTTCAGCCACCCCCAAAAAACCGGTCGTTCTAATCGGCGGGTTGAACGGAACCGGAAAAACTACCCTTCTCGACTCCATCCAGTTAGCTCTCTACGGTAAACGCGCCCCACTTTCGAATCGCGGCAACCTAGCCTACGAAGAGTATTTAAGGCGCTCCATTAGTCGAGGCTCTAACGGTAACCGCGAAGCCTCGGTGGCCGTTCAGTTTCGGCACTGGCATGAAGGCAAAGAGCAGCAGTATCGCGTCCGGCGGATCTGGACTGTTAACCAGAAAGGCGTCGCTGAACGAATAGAGGTCTATCGCAATGACCTTCTCGACCGTATGTTGACCGAGACGTGGCCGGATTTTATCGAAGAGCTTCTCCCGGTCGAAATAGCCCAATTGTTCTTCTTCGATGGAGAGAAGATCGAAAGCTTCGCTGATATTGAAACCTCAACCCTAGTCCTCTCCAGAGCCGTTCACTCTCTACTCGGCCTAAGCATTCTTAAACGCCTTGATGCCGATTTGTCTGCGCTCGAAAGACGTAAGCGCACGGAATTGAAGACCGACGTAGAGCGAAAAGAGATCGAGACTCTGAAAAGCGAAATCTCAAAACTCGATGAGAGACGAGAAGCCTCGGTAATTCGTCGCGCCACTAGACAAAACGAATATGACCGGAGGGTTAAAGCGTTACGAGAAGCTCAGGTTCTGTACGAGAAGAGTGGCGGGACCTTATTCGAACAACGTGATGAAATTGAGAAGGAACAACAAGAGGCAAATAAGCAATTAAGAGAGGTTGAAAAGCAAATTAGGGAATGTGCGGAAGGCAGTGCGCCGCTGCTTTTGGTGGAGGATCTTTTGGCTGAGATTAGTGTACAGCTCAGACGTGAGGAAACTGCCACTGAAGCCAAAGTCGTGAGCCAAGTTCTTGCTGAACGGGACCGTCAATTGCTCAAGATCATCAAGTCAAAACAATTGCCGAAGACTGCCTCAGAATCATTATCGTCATTCCTTGAAGACGATCGCTTGCAGTGGGAAGCAGCGTCTGCGGGCGTCGACCACTATTTGGGTTTATCGACCGAAGGTAAATCGGATTTGGCAGACCTTACAAGAGTAAGCCTTAAGCAATTACGCCGACGGATCGCAGACTTAATGACACAGTCCGAAAGGCTTCATGTTCGGTTGATAGACATAGGACGCAAACTGTCGGGGGTTCCCTCCGCGGATCTTATCGAGAAGCTGCGAGAGCAGCGGACGGTGGCGCAAACAAACCTCGCTGGGGTGGAAAGCTCGCTTCAAGAGAGCGACTACGAACTCAAGAACATCCATGAAGCGCGCGAGGAAAGGGAAAATCTGCTGATAAGCCTGATCGAAACGGCAGTTGAGGGAGAATTCGCTGGCGAACGCTCACATCGAGTCATTGCGCATTCACAGCGCGCGCGGGAGACTCTGGCTCGCTTTAGCGCTGCGATTGTGCAGCGCCACGTCAAGCGAATCGGAGAACTGATATTTGACTCCTTTCGACGCTTGCTTCGAAAGGAGTCGCTTGTCTCTGGATTAAGTATCGCCCCTGACTCATTCGAGTTGGAGATTCGGGGTGCGGATGGCAAACCGCTACCCCCTGATCGACTCTCTGCTGGTGAACGGCAACTTCTGGCAGTATCAATTCTATGGGGGCTGGCGCGCGCGTCAGGTCGAAACTTACCGGTAATCATTGACACTCCTCTAGGACGACTGGATGCCACCCATCGAGGAAGAATCGTCGAAGGGTACTTCCCCTACGCAAGTCATCAAGTTGTCCTACTCTCCACTGATGAAGAGATCAACAAAAACTACTACCAGCAATTGAAGCCATACGTTGGTCAGATGCACCACTTGGAGTACGACGACCAGCAAGGTGTGTCTCAAGTTAAGTCCGGGTATTTTTGGTAAATTGGCTATGCCTATCGAACACATACGCATATCGCAACAGGCAAAGGACCAACTCATAAAGGTCAAGCGCCACACAGGTATCCAGAATTGGAATGTGCTTTGTAGATGGGCTTTCTGTCTCTCTCTTTCTGATCCTTCAATTCCATCGCTAGTAAAACTACCAGTGGACAGTTCAGTTGAAATGTCCTGGAAAGTTTTTGGCGGAAGTCACCATGAAATCTACTTGGCGTTGCTAAAGGAAAGATGCCATCGCGACAATATTGGTACAGATGAAGAGACTCTAACAACCTATTTCAAGTTACATCTTCACCGTGGAATTGGCTATTTGGGCGCAGATCGGCAAATGAAGAGTATCGGTGGGTTGATCAAGCGCATACCTCGTTCTGCTAGATAGGTCATGATTGTCGCTCGATATCGTACCGCCATCACCCGCTACAAACTTTCTCGCCCGCTGTCGGTGGCCATTGACGATGGATTGATTGATGGCACCACTAAGGTCTTCGATTATGGCTGCGGACGTGGCGATGACGTTCGAAATCTGCAACAGACTGGAATCTCTTGTTCCGGTTGGGATCCTGTCCACTATCCTCACAATGAGGTGAAGCCGGCCGACGTTATCAACCTAGGCTATGTGATAAATGTCATTGAGGATGCAGCAGAACGCAAACTCGCGCTTCAGAACGCCTGGTCTCTTGCAGAAAAAGTCTTAATCGTTTCTGCTCGTCTTATCTCCGATGCGAGGGAGATAAGCGCGCCGGTGTTTGAAGATGGATATCTGACCCGCCTTTCTACTTTCCAGAAATTCTACGAACAACATGAACTTCGTGAGTGGATCGACACCACACTTGGGTCGTCGAGCGTACCGGCGGGTCCCGGCGTGTTTTATGTCTTTCGCGACGAGGGGGCTAAACAATCCTTCGCCTCCTCCCGGTTTAGAAGATCCCGAGCCGTCCCGAGATTAGTACGAACCGACATCATCTTTGAGCAATATAAGTCATTGCTTGAACCGTTGATGGCCTTCTTTGGCACTCATGGACGTCTACCTGAAGAGTACGAACTCAATGAGGTCGAGGAAATTCGAAAGAACATAGGGACCGTCAAGAAAGCCTTTTCTGTCATTAGGCATGTCACTGGCCGAGAGCAGTGGGATACGATTCGTCAAGAAAGAGCGCAAGATTTACTGATCTACATTGCTCTGTCCCGCTTTGGTCGTAGGCCTCGGTTTTCTAACCTTCCAAACGATCTCCAAATAGATATTCGAGCCTTCTTTGGCAACTATAGGAGAGCTTGCGAAATAGCGGACGACTTGCTTTTCTCCGCCGGCGACAACGAACAGGTAGACCGGGCTTGTCGTACCTCAACAGTTGGAAAGCTGATGCCTACAGCCATCTACGTTCACGTCAGTGCCTTGCAAGCACTTCCGCAGATTCTTCGTGTATATGAGGGCTGCGCACGTTCGTATATTGGATCTGTTGAGGGCGCGAACGTGATCAAACTAAGTAGAGCCGAGCCGCGCGTGTCTTATCTGTCATACTCAAACTTTGAACGAGATCCTCATCCTGCGCTAGTCGCATCTCTTACCGTGCCACTTCAAACCTTCCGCATCAAATTTCGCGATTATAGGGAGTCATACAATCCGTTTATTCTCCATCGGAAGGAAGAGTTTGTTTCTGCGGACAATCCGCTTCGCGAGAAGTTCGCTAAGCTCACCCTTCAAGAGGAACGGCGCGGCTTGTATAGTGATCCATCAATTATCGGAACCCGAGATGGTTGGCGCAATGTCTTGCATTCTCACAAAATCCGTCTTGTAGGTCACCGAGTTGTTCGAGAGAATCCGGTGTCCAGATGAAATTCGAAGAGGATGAGAACCAGTATGGACGTAGGTAGCAAGACACTCCGCCCTAGTGACAGTAATTCAAGGACCTTTCCGTAACTCCACGAAGAAGGGTGCACTAACTGACGATGGAGAGCTGGTTTGATGAAATGCTTCTCGAAAGGCCTTCGCTAGTCGAAGGGCTCCAGTCTCATGGGATTACTTCAGCCTCAGCCTATATGAAGGTTGCTGAGACGCTTCCCGTCGAGATATTAGACGAGGTTGAGAGATTTCGATTCATGCGCCTGCTTCCTTCAATCGATAGAGAAGACCCCTTTCAGATAGTCAATATCGCGCCAGCCTGGGTACTAGATCTGACAATCTCTCACCTAGAACTAACTGTGCGATGCCAGAATGTTCTGGAAAGGGAGAATATCAAGACCGTATCTGAGCTTAGGGATTATCAGCTTGAAACAGCAATGCGCTGGAAGGATTTTGGTAAGAAGAGTGCGCAAGACCTTTCCGCAGGATTAATGGGTGCAATCAGTGCTGGCGCAATACACTTCAAGCTCGCACGGTTATCAATCTCAGAAGGTGGCGATGAGGAGGACCAAAGGTGGTTCGAGGAAATGTCCCACGAGAAGCCCTCGTTAGTTGCGGAGTTAGGAATTCGAGGCGTTGTTTCAGCTTCGACATATATGAAAGAGCGAGAGACACTGTCAGATGCCTTATTGGAAGAGACTGAATTATTCCGATTTACTCACACGATTTCTTCAATAGATCAAGACGATCCTTTTCAACTCGTAAGGATAGCGCCGTCTTGGTTGTTTCGCGTACCGGTTACTCAACTGGAATTGACAGCTCGTTGCGCGAACGCGTTAAGGCGTAATGCCATTAACAGTGTCGGAGATCTCCTAAACTATCAGTTTTGCGAAGCTATACGCTGGAAGAATTTCGGCAAAAAGAGCGCGCGTGATCTCTCGCTCGGATTACAGCACTCAATCAAGCAAGGACGGCAACACTTTCATCTGGCTGCTGCGCTAAACAATCTAGTAAGCAACCCCAACAACTCGTCCGCTCAAGGTTCGAGCACAGAAAGTGGGGACATCCTTGAAACTCCGACCAGTTCGTCGCTCAAGGAAAGCATTCTAATCGCATCTGAAGGCTTAAAAGATCGCGAGGCGATGGTCTTTCAAGGACGATTAATGACTTATCCGAGGCTGACTTTAGAACAAATTGGGGACCAAATTGGCGTAACACGTGAGCGGGTTCGGCAGCTTGAAGACCGTTATATGCGTGTCTTGGAAAAGCGATATTTCTTTCCCATGCTCATTGGTCTTAAGATCGCTAGACTCTTCAAAGCTCGTACTTCACCACTCTACCTTGATGCTATACACGAAGAAGACCCTTGGTTTGTCGGATTCTCTAACGAGACAGGAAAGCTGAGCACCTTAATCAGAGCCTTCTCAGACTGGTATACATTCGAAGTTGATAACAGGATGATTGTGTCAGCGATCGGAGAAGACGAATTTGATAATCTCAAACGCAAAGCACTCGAATCACTACGCAACAGTGATCTAATGGTTCTAAAAGAAAGCGAAGTCGCCGCAATTCTGCGCAATTTGGGAGTGGAAGCGAGTGCGCCTGAATTAGGCGACGTGTTGTCTACCGTCTTACGAGAGCAGCTGCATTTTACGTCACCGACTGATGCAAGTGAGCCTTTATTGTCCGGGGTTGGCTGGGGAGTAAGACATACAGTTATCGCCCTACTGAATGAAGCAGAACAACCTCTTCATTATAGTGAGCTAACGCGTCGTTGTAGTGTGCGACTAGGAAGAGAAGTTGAGGAAAGGCGGGTCCACAGCGTACTAATTACAGATAACGCTCAGTATTACGGTCGAGGGACATACGGAACTGCCAAACATTTCCCGTTCGGACCAGAACTAAAGGATGAAGTACGTAGTGAAGTAGAGAATATTATTTTGAGCGGTCCGCCAGGCAGGCAGTGGCATGCGACAGAGCTTGTCGATTTGCTGGGCGACCGGCGGCCAGATCTACCGGAACAAGTCGACAAGTACATTGTTAACATAATCCTCGAAAGTTCATCTCAACTAGAATCTCTCGGTAGGTTTGTGTGGATTGGTGCTGTAAGGGCGCATGGCACTAGGGAGCGCATCGAACTGAGGAATTTATGTTCTGCGATACTCAAAGACTCTGGACGCCCTATGCGAACCGAATCAATCCGCGAGGAAATCGAGAAGATTCGCGGCACGGGGGAATTCTTCATAATCGGCGCCAATGAAGAAGTCGCCCGAGTACGACCCGGAGTGTGGGGATTGGTAGAGCGAGATTTTTTCGCAACTAAGGAGCAGCGCATTGAAATTCTCGACGCTCTTCATTCGATTTTGACAGCTCGGAACACGGGACTGCACGAATCAGAACTCACCGACGCGCTTCTAAGATTTGGTTGTCACATACCCGGAAGATTGACTGATTATATGGTACTGAGCCTTACTCAGACCGATGAGCGCTTTAACCTTCATCGCGGCGGAATTGTGGCTCTGGCGGAATGGGGAGATCCAAGACGGCTCACAGTTCGTCAAGCCTTCGGACACTTTGTGGCCCAAATGGAAACGTCGTATTCCATGCCAAATATTGTCCGTTACGTCGAGCAAAAAGTTGAACGCCCGATTAAAAAACAGGAGCTCTATGCACTGCTAAACCAGTTTGATGTTATCTATGAATCTTCAACGGCGACCTACCGAAAGCGCACCATCGATGATCTTGATGTGGATACTGCTAATGAACTCCCCGATGAATTGGAGGTCTTGTACCGCAATCTAATCACCACGTCTCCGTCATAGGGCTGACCAAACGAACACTCCTGTGCCGGCGCTACGGACCGGAACCAGTAAAAGACTCAGTTGCTTGCCTAACAATCATTTGACTCCGAAAAATTCGAGCGATAGCATACCGTCCCCTCTTGCAGTTTGGAGCCCGGCTCGGTTCAACGATGCGTCCCCTTCTGAAATAGGCAAGGGGGGACTGTTGTGGAGGACCAAAGCCCAGCGCCCGCGTTGATCCTTAACACGAAATGCAACTCAGCGAGGTGACATGCCGGAAATAACCAACGAACAGGTTGAGAAGTTTCTTAAGGAGCTAATGGACATCGAGCGCCGCTACGCCAACGAACGCACAAATCAAAACACGGATCGTCGGCAGGAGATTCGTGAACACCTAGATCGATTCTCGAACGTGGAGCAGCGTAATGAAAATACGTAAAGTACAATTGCATAACTTTCGGCAATTCTACGGCGATCACGAGCTTGAGTTCGCTACTGGAGCTGATCAGAATGTCACACTGGTCCATGCCGAAAATGGATTCGGCAAGACCACAATTCTAAATGCTGTCCTTTGGGCTTTCTTTCAGGAAACAACCGCAAAATTCGAACGCCACACTGACATCGTAAACTACGGAGCTCTCGAAGAGCGACAAACTGAGGCGAGGGTCAGTGTCGAGTTTGAGTTTGAGAACAATAACTACATCCTAACTCGTACCTACAACGAAGACTCGGGAGGAAGAGACAAAACTAATCTGTCCGCTTTTCGAGTTGAACACGGTAATCTTCAAGTCCTCAAAGCGCCTCAAACCTTTATCTCATCAGTGGTGCCCCAAGAGATGGCAAAGTATTTCTTCTTTGATGGAGAGGCGGCGGAGGCGTTTTCATCCGCCACCAATTTCAAATTGATTGGTCAGGCGATCAGAAACATACTCGGAGCGTCATTGGCTGACACAGCGCTTTTGGATTTGAAAGACCTTAGTAGGTTAATCGACCGTGAAATTGGACAGGTTCCAGGCAATAACGAGCTTTCGGCGATCGAAGAAAAATTATGGGAGACCAATGAACACCTAGACACTGCAGCTGATAAGAAGAAAGAGTATGAGGATTCAATCTCGACTTTTAAGGCCCAGAGAGAGGAGATCCTTGAGCAGCTTAGAACCTTAGAAGGTGCAAAGGAGATTCAGGCCCGAAGGGACGACAAGCAAGCTGAATTGAATCAAATCAAGATTGAACTGGGAGCGGTTCGCACAGAAATCGTAAAATGGGTTGGACAGAGAACAATTCAAATTGTGAGCAGGAAGTTAGGAAAGGAAACACTTAATTTTGTTGATGAAGCAAGTTTGACGGGCCGAATCCCAGAGCCTTACAACAGGGATTTTGTCCGAGGACTATTGACTAGTGGACTATGCATTTGTGAGAGGGATTTAAAGCCCGAAAGCAAAGAATGGCAAGCAGTAGCCAAATTGCTAGAGAAGGCCGCGAACGCTGAAATTCTTTCGCGGGTCATTCGAGCGCGCAGTCGAGTTAGTCAACTTCGTGCTGAGGCTGCCGAAGCTCCAGGTGTATTGGACTCACTACAAAAGCGTGTGGTTAAGCTCTTGGGTAAACAAGCTCACTTGGAACAAGAAATCGCGGAGTTGGGAAAGAAGATCCAGAACTTGCCCCTCGCAGAAATTGCTCAGAGAGAAAAAAACCGAAGAGCCCTAGACGACAAGATTCAAAAAGTGAATCAAGACCTAGGTCAGCTCAAGAATCTCATCTATCAGCTAGAGGTAAAGAAAGAACAGCAGGAGCGTGAACTTGAAAGGGTGGCACGAACAAGCACCCGTGCGCAAAAGTTGCTGACTAAGCGTCAACTTCTGGAGCGATCCTCTGCGCTCTTAAAGGGACTGCTAGCACAGTACGAGAAGCGCGCGTCCGAAGAAATCGAAAAGGAGGTGAACGGCATTTTGGAAACAGTTGCTCACCGTGATTATCTGTGCCGGATAAATCCCGATTTCTCCATCGATCTCACATTCCCTGACGGACAGTCTGTGCCTAAAAGCGGTGGGGAAAAGCAACTCTTGAGCCTTCTTTTTATCGCTTCACTTGTGAAGTTCGCAGCTTCAAGGATTCATGACCAGAACGAGATTCTCAAGCCGGGGACCGTCGCCCCACTAATTCTGGACGCGCCTTTCGGTCAGCTTGATCCAGGCTATCAAGAGAGTACTGCCTCATATGTGCCGAAGCTGGCACAGCAGGTGGTCCTCTTGGTCTCAAGCTCGCAGGGCAATCAGAGAGTCTTGGAGGCTTTGAAGCCTTACATAGGAGCAGAGTACATCCTCATCTCAGAAAATAAGGAACCCCGCGGAAATAGGAATGAGACGCGCGTCGTACTACATGGAAAGGATCACATTACCTCTAGATTTAGCCAACCTCGCACCATGAGTGTAATTGAGAGGGTAATGTAATATGCGTGGAATCAGGCGAAGTGAACAGTTCGAAGATATGGTTCGCCAATTGGCGGAGATGCAACACCCTGAGGCGATTCCTCCTCGTTCGATCTTTCCCACGATGCGCGACCTATTGTGCTTCGCGGCAGTCTTGGGTTTTGAGTACGACCGAAAGCATCCCCTTCAGCCGAAAACCAATGAGATTGATGGTCGTGTGTTCTCTAACAATCAACCGACTTTGGATCTTTTGTATCTAATCGCGTTGGCAAGCAGTAAAGACGCCAACACTTTGCGTGAGGATAACGAAGAGCAAATTCTCCAGATTTTCGAGGAATACGCTCAAGGTGGACTTGAGATCCTGGATGGGTGGTTGAAAGCGAAACCAGAAGATAACCACGGAGATCGAGCGATTCTTGCGGCGTTAGGGAAGCATGGATTTCTGGACTCCTCCAAAGAGGTTGAAGCCGCTATTGGGGATATCTCGTTCTAATGTCACTAAGAGACTTGTATCTCAAAGCGGTGTACCGATCCGATCGGGACCACATCCTTGAGGACTTCTACATCCCCGCCCTAAGTACCTCCGTAAAATATGATCGGGCCGTCGGGTTCTTCTCCGCAGGTATGCTCTCCTACGCGGCACAGGGGCTGTCGGCTTTTGTTCATAATGCCGGTCAGATGCGACTCATCATCGGAGGCGAACTTCAACCTCACGACGAGCAAGCAATACAAAAGGGATATGACCTTCGAGAAATAGCTCGTCGCATCGGGGCCGAGGTAATAGATACAATTGAAAGGGTTGACGACCCGTTGTTCTTCCGTCGCATCGAATTACTTTCATGGTTAATAGCAAGTGGCCGGCTTGACATCAAATTGGCGCTCAAGCGCCAAGGTATGTACCATGAAAAAATTGGAATCTTCACCGACTCTGATGGCGACAAGGTAGTTTTTCAAGGTTCCGCTAACGAAACAACGAATGCTCTCTTGCCTGATTTTAACTTTGAGTCAATCAATGTCTTCCAATGTTGGCGCGAAGAATTAAAGGACCATTTTTCGCCGTATGTGGTGGGCTTTGAGGACCTTTGGCAGAACAAATCACCTAACACTCTGGTGGTAGATTTTCCAGATGCGGCAAAAGAAAAGCTAATCAAAATAGCAAAGAGCGTCCCGAAATTAGTAACGCCGAACATAGAAGCGGAACTCTGGCGAAAGTACAAGACAAGCGATGATGAGGAAGTTGAATCTGATGCCCCTATAGTACCGTCGTTGATGAATGACGAAGAATTTGAAATTAAGCCACATCAAAAACGAGCCTTAGAAGCTTGGAAAGCTAACGGACTTCAGGGGGTGATGGCTCTTGCCACAGGTGCCGGGAAGACCATTACAGCAATATATGGCGCAGTCAAAGTCTTCGAGGCTACCAAAAAACTCATACTCGGTATTGCTGTCCCCTACCAAAACCTCGCAGATCAATGGGTAAGTGTGCTTCGAGAGTTCAACATTACCGCAATTCAATGCTATGCCGACTCATCAGACTGGCTGCCGCGATTCAGCGAGATGATCTCCTTGTATCAATCTAATGCTTGTCGCTTCGTTTGTTTCATTGTTGTCAATAAAACACTGCAATCGGATCATTTCCAAAACTTGCTCACACAAATACCGGGAGAGAATTTTTTGTGGGTTGGCGATGAGTGTCATCATCACTCTACCATCCGACTCGCCAAGGCACTTCCTCAACAAGCGCAATGGAGACTGGGGCTGTCAGCGACGCCGGAGCACTACTTGAATCAGGACGCTACGACTCGGATCTTCGAATACTATGGCCAGGTAGTTGCTTCATACACATTAGCTGAGGCACTTGCAGACGGCGTACTTACACCTTATCGATACTACGTTGTGGTCGTCGATCTGGCTGACGACGAAGCCGAAGAGTATCAGCAATTGAGCGAACAGATTTCTATGGTTGCCGCTCGCCAGCGGGACGCAGACGCCGAAGATGAAAAGTTGAAAATGCTGCTCTTTCGCCGCGCGCGTCTGTTAGGTCGAGTGAGAAGCAAACTTAGTGAGCTTAAGAGCTTGATAGGCAATAAGAAAGCAACACCTCTCACACTCTTTTACTGTGGAGACGGCAGTACTGAAGATGAGCACTCCGGCGAGCAACTGCGCCAGGTCGAGTTGGTAAGCAGTCTCTTGTTTGACTTGGGTTGGAAGAGTTCTCATTTCACCTCACATGAACCTTTGCAGGAGCGACAGGGACTCTTGGATTTCTTTCGCATAGGGCTTATCGACGCTCTCGTGGCTATTCGCTGTCTGGACGAAGGCATAGATGTGCCAGCTTGCCGGCGAGCTTATATTCTTGCGAGCAGCCGAAATCCGAAACAATTCATTCAGCGGCGGGGCAGGATATTACGTCGCTCCCCTGGCAAGGAACACGCTGAGATCTATGACTTTCTTGTAAAGATCCCGAATCATCTTGCTGAAGGGAATCAAAGCGAGCGCAAGCTGATCATCGCTGAACTGGAGAGGGTGGCCGAATTCGCCCGTCTCGCAACCAACTCGGCTGATGCAGTCCGCACTCTGCTTCCCTTATTGAAACAATATGATCTCGCGCACGTGTTAGTGTAAAACCCGCCGTCGAACACTGAGATTCTTTGGTCCTACCTCATAGAATCATGTACCAACTTGAGAAGGATTTGCACGTGGATGATTTTGTCCAATTGTGCGAAACGTTAAAGGTAGCTTAGACGATATCGCTGTTAGAATATGCTGGACCGTCTTTCTAATGGCTCATGATTAACGTTTCTGAAGTTATCGACGAACTCAAATACCTCCTCGATCACTGTGTTGCCGAGGAGACCTTGTCCGCAAAGCTTGGCGACAAATTAACAATCCTTAGGCAAGCATACTTAGCGGACAAGACCGCGTTTGTGCCTGACCATATTTCCTTTCTAAAAAACCTTAGCGAGAACATTTCAGAGCAGTTGGTTTTGTTCGTTGAGCTGAAGGAGGAGCTGCCGAACATTTATAGCGTTGAGGAATATCTCGACGTAAGAGCACGCCTTGCCTCTGTGCGAACCGAACTTAACGGGTTGGCGGTTGCTCAGAGAGTCGGCAAGGAAATTCAGGAGCTTGACGAGAGGCTGCCGAGTTTGAAGGAACAAGAGGAGACCAGGCTGCAATCCAAGCTGATTGGGCGAATTTATGATCTTGAGCGAAATGCTCCCCATTGCAGCCGAGGCCATGTAATGGTCGTTAGGAAAAGTCAGGGTTCTCACTTTTGGGCCTGCTCTAAGTACCCCATGCACGAAGAAACAAGATCCATGTCACCTCAGGAAAAAGCCTACTTATCGAAATAGGACTCTGAGAGTTCATATCATCCACAGCACAGCTCCTGCTCCCTTCGCCATACCTCAACTCTGATACACTCCTACATCGAGAGTGACACTAGGAATGGCCCGGACTCGGCTCCTATGGACCAGCTTCTGTTGCCATATTTGAGTGCAACTGATGAGTCGGAGAGGCAACGCTACCTCGACGAGCTCTTATTGGCCCATGCGGCAGCCATTGTTAGACAAGCGCTAAGGCGAAGACTTGGTTTCTATGTCGACCAACGTGGAACCAATCCTCACAATCAAGATGCAGAGGATCTTTATCAGCAGATAATGGCGAAGATTGTGCAGGCATTGCACGACCTAAGAAATCCTTCAGCCTCCTCTGACATTCAGAACCTCAAACAATATGTCTCACGCATTGCTTCCAATGCTTGTAATGATGTATTGCGCGCAAAATCACCGGCACGCGCGCGGCTAAAAAATAACCTTCGGTTTCTTTTAACTCATCATCGCGATTTCGCTGTTTGGAAGATGGAGGGTGAGACACTGAGTGGCTTTGCAGTCTGGCGTGACACCAGCAAGTCCTCTCAGAAAGAATTGTTTGATATCGAGAACAGGCTAACGAGCTTTCGGTCAACTCGATTAGGTGGTGAGAGCATCAAGCAGGTGCCTCTCACCAAACTAGTAGCTGAACTATATCAATGGGTAGGGAGTCCGATTGAGCTCGATGTTTTGGTCAACGTCATCGCAACGTTGCTTGACGTAAAAGACCACCCGGTCGAATCTCTCGATGACCAGATTACCGCACCTGCAGAAACGCGCATCGCGGACAGTACCCTGCACAGCTCATCTCGACTGGAAGAGCAAGCGTTGCTCCGCAGCCTTTGGAAGGCACTGAGAGAATTGTCTGCAGAACAACGCGATGTCTTTTGTTTTGGCTTCGAAGATCAAGCCGGTAGGGATCTTTTCACAGTGTTGTTGGAGGCTGAAGTGGTCAGCGTTCAGTCCTTGGCGAATGAACTTGGCCGTTCGACAAAAGAAATCGTCGGGCTGTGGTCCAAAATGCCAATGGACGACGAAGCAATTGCCCGCGAGATGAAAACCAGTCGCGCACAGGTTTACAAATGGCGTTTTCGTGCGCTTGAGCGTTTAAGAAAAGGTTTGCTGCCGTTTTCAAATAGAGAATAAGCCTGTCTGCGGTGGAATTTCGAGGATTAACTCCCGTCTAAGAGAATAAGAGAGAAAGCATGGCCGACAACGACCACAGTCAGCACATATCGAAGCAGATACTGGAGCGCTTCTCCATGCGCAACTTGCCCGACGCACAGCTTAGTACGGTTTCAGAGCACGTGAGTGAATGCTCAGGTTGTGGGGCTGAGTTGGTATCGACTCTCAGACGCCAACGAGGGGAATCCGAGCTTAGCTTTACGCTAGCTCCAGAATTCTGGTTAAGGCACGACCACCTCGACTATGCGCAACTGGTCGATCTCGCGGAGAACAAGCTTGACGCCACCGACCGTGAATTGATTGACGCTCACTTTAGAGTTTGCCAAGTCTGTCAGGAGGACGTCAAAAGCCTGCTGGCCTTCCGAGAACAGATTGCTCCGGAAATGGCGGTTTCGTACGCACCGATCGGGAAGGAGTCGGTGGGCGAACCATCGTCATCGTTAGGGTGGTGGCGAGCGTTAGTCTGGAAGCCAATTTACTCGGCGGCGCTAGTGGCAATAGGAATGGCCCTAGTTATTGGGGCTATATTCTTGCTTAATCGCAGGACAAACAATCAGCAAGTACAGCAGGTGCCAGCTGCCCAAGTGAGCCCGATATCAACTCCCGCTGTTACGATCAATATTGCATCACCCACCGGTTCGCCGAGTAAGTCACCAATAGAAACACCTAGCAGTCAGGAACCTGTCATAGCCTTAAGTGATCGAGGCGGGACGATTACCGTTGATAATAGTGGAAATGTCAGTGGCTTGGAAGATGTTCCTGGATCGACGCGTGATGAAATTGCTCAAGTCCTGTTGTCTGAAAGACTAGATGCGCCCGCCATTCTCAAGGAACTGAGAGGCCAAGAGGGTGGTCTCAGGGGAAGCAATAACAAACAACCCTTCAAGCTAATTTCACCCTCAAGGGCAGTAATCGTCTCAGATCTTCCGATGTTCAGTTGGGAGAAAGCACAGGGCGCCAGCGCGTACAAAGTATATGTGAACGACCTCGCTGGCCACGAAGTCGCCAGAAGCGAGGAATTGCCCCCTGAAAGTATCAACTGGAGATTGCAGAAGGCGCTCAAGCGGGGCGAAATTTACTCTTGGACCGTTGTCGCAGTTGTCGATGGCAAGGAAATCGTTTCGCCCGGTCCCTCTTCTCCCGAGATGAAGTTCCGAATCTTATCTACTAACAGCTTGCAGCAATTGAACGAGTTACTAAAGACACGTTCGCATCTTGCTTTAGGAGTTTTCTACGCCCGCGAAGGAATGTCGGCGGAAGCTCAACATCAGTTTGAGATTCTTGCCCGCGATAATTCCGGCTCTCGAAAGACCAACAAGCTGCTCAGGCAAATTCAATCTTGGCAAAGACGCTGATGTCCTCATGATCCGCTAGCACCGTGGAATTTGATAAGCCCGCACGTCCTTTAGAAGTTCGTCGACATTTCAATCTGGTTCATCTCCCAACAATGGGGTTTAGTCACCAGAAATGTGGTAGGTTTCTACGACAGTTAGGGTATCTAACTATACGGTGGTCTCTTCACTCTCTCGCAGTGTTGCTACATAAATAGAATCTCTTTCGAGATAGGTATCCGAGTCATGAGGTTTTCACAATGGATTGAGTATGCAGTCCTTAATCTCTCAGCTGCATCTGCGATTGCTCTTGATGCTTGCCTGTTGGTCATCGTTAAGTTCAGGGACTTTTCAAAACCCACAGATGCCTTGAAGTGGGCGGGAGCGGTTGGGTTAACTCATGTTTTATTCCCCATGTTCGGCTTCGTAGGCGGTTGGTTAATCATCAACCGCTATCCCGCTGCTGCATCAGGCATCTACGCCCTAGGAGCCATTCTATTGGGGATTCTCATTTATGTGGTTGTGCGTGAAGCCATTGAGCCTGAGTCCGTGTTAGAGTCCAATCTGTCCCATGGCGTAGCAGCGACAACCAGTTTTTACTCGTTTTGGGTTCCCGTGTTTTATGTTTCTCTCGACGCTCTTTTGTCCGGTCTGGGCAAAACAGTACTCATTGCTCGTTATCCCAAACAACTGGCGGTCCTCTCATTTTTGATCGTCGGCTCGTTGGTCGCATTCCTTACATTATTAGCTGGGTTGATTTCTAGACGCCTCCATCAAAGATGGATTTCCAACAATTCGCCTACGGTCGCTGGAATTGCTAGAGCCACCACCATCGGTGTTATCAGCGAAATTGTCTTGTTCTCTTTCTTCCTGATTTGGTGTGTGGCGGATCTGATAATCAACTTACCTGAGAATCTCCATCTGGATATTCCGTTCGTGTTCATTCTGTTTACCGGACTTACTCTAGGCTCAGTGGTCTCATTGCTCTTCTTCAAAAGGATACGGGTCAAGCAATTGTCGAAGGTAAGATCTTTACTGAATCCGTAGCTCTATCAACTCATCTGAAGGATGCTCGGGAGATTGCCCCATGAGATTAGAGGAAATAGAAATCAAGAACCTCAAGTCAATTACCAAGCTTAGTCTCCGCTTCGAAAAAAGCAGTCTCGGTCTTCTCTACGGAGCTAATGGCATAGGCAAGACAACCGCACTTGAAGCCATCTCCCTTCTTGGTCATATTTCTTGTATGAGAAGGTTTGAGGTGCATGAAGGTAATAGAGTGAGTTGCCGACCTTCAAGGCTCGTCGAAGCAATTAGAAGTAAGGAAACACTTTTTGACACGGCAGGCGTTCCAAGCAATTCCGTCGAAGAAGACGGACCGGTAGATCCTCTAGCCTTTAAATACCTCAAGGAACAGCTTGAAGTAAGGACAAATCAAGGCCCCCACGACTGGTTCGAGAATCACCATTGGGGTGATGGTACCCCGGGCGCAGTGATTCGCTTTAAAATCCATACGGGAATGATCGAGAACGACCCGATTGAATTTTACGTTTACTTTAACCAAAAGATTGACCCTTTCTTTTGTATTGAGGACTTCATAGACATTCAAGCGTTGTTAAAGGAGCTAAAAGCCAAGCGTAATGCGTGTTCGAACCATCTTTACTCCTCGTTGTCTCCCTACGCTAGGAGGTTGGTTGATGATCATGACTCTAGCGCGGTTGTCGCCAGAGGAGTTAAGGACGCCTTGTGCGATGACTTCACTCTCGTTCTTGAGACTCACGATCTTCAAGGAACAGAAGGTTTTAAAGAGAAAGTATCGGATCTATCAGACGAGATGAGAGTCTTAATTGAGAGCAAAAAGAAAGAAGGGCAGAAAGACGGGAGAAAGCTGCTGAACCGATGTTTATTGGAGGTTGCCTTTCCCCGATTGATTCAGAGAAGATTTCTAAAAGAGCTATCGATCACGCAAGCGCTCTCAAGAAGATCTAGCAATGACGTTGAAATGAACAATCTGTTTGGAATTGTTTACACATCTGGTGTCGAGTCTGCGGTAAACAAGTTCATTGAGTATGTTCATGAGAACTCTTCCTATTTTGTGCCGATCGGCACACACAACGAGTTAGTCCCAAAGAAATATAATCCGGACGCGGAACATGGCCTAGTAAGTTTTATTAACACTGACTTAAACGACTTCGGTCGGATGAATGATGTTCGAGAGTCGGTGAAAGATATTCGCAGTAATTTCGCTGAAGAGATCGTCCAACGACTGCGACTGCCGTTTGGAAGTGGAGAAGAACAGGATGGCGAGTTTCGCTATAAAGCATCATTAAACATTATTCTTAGAAGTATTATTCGGGAATACAGAAACTTCAACACTAATTCTACGTCTCCTAATACATCTGAAGACCTCTCAACGTTTGAAGTCAAGATGCTGAGGTGGGCTGCCGATAAGAACGAACTGACCTTTGTCGCCAAGAGACGACACAAGAACCTGCCAAACATAGATTATTTGAGCGCCGGGGAGAATGAGACGTTTTTCATTTTCTTGCTCCTACTTGGTGTTCCGAGGAATTCGCTTATCTTGCTGGATGAGCCAGACCTGCATCTCACTGCGTTTGCTAAGAACCGCTTTTTTCGAAACCTATACTCGCTAGTGGCGGGGAAACAGTGTCAGGTCATCATCGCTACGCACAGTCTGTTTGCGCATCCAGGGAACATGAAACTGAGACCGATAGAGTTATCAACTCATGATGGAACTATCCCGAAGCAGACGAAGTTTAGAAAAATGAATGTTGATGGAAAAGTCATTCAAGTTGATTGGAAAACAGAAGAATTGATAGCTGGCCGAGACACTGACTTAGCGTGGGAATTCTTCAAGCATTATGTGGGTACTGCGTGGATGTCGTTCAGGCGTATCAGGTGGAAAATACTATTCCAACTGGTAGTGGTCCATGCGAAGTTCCTAAGTAGAGAACTTGGCGACGATAGACTCTATAAACTCGTCATTGGCCTCCTGATTTCAGCAGCTGGCAGTTTCTTGGTGGAAGCTATAGTTGCAATTGTCGCTGTGTATCAAGATGTGTGGTTGTCTACCGGAGGAGAGGTCTTTGACTCCCACAAAAGGTGGGCTGCTGTGGCAACTCACGTAACTAGAATCTTTGTACCAATTATATCGCTTACCCTTATCGTTCTTTTTGGTATGAACATAGCGGTGCGGTGGAAGCGCAGGAGAAAGCGAATCCATTGACGGGACTAATTTCTACCAATCAGAACAAACCCGGCCCAATAGAACGGATGTCGATATTGTTGATCCTTCATGAGTCTCAGTGCAGATCGTTGGAGCGCTAGTGCCTTGTTGTTTGTACGCGGTTGATAGAAGTTCATCATCAATTGTGACGTACTCTCCGAGTTTACTTTCCATTGGCTGACTAACATCGAGCGAGTGCCGGCGACAAAGAAGGCCCACGACATCCCTACTACGCCTTCGCCTGGGCTAATAGTTCCGTTTGCAGTTTCGCAAGCCGACAGCACGGCCAGATCCGCACGGAGGCTCATGTTCATAATCTCCCTCGCCTCTAAGAGACCATCGTTTTCTGGATCGCCTTCGGATTTTGTTAGCAGCAGATGTGAGTAGAGTGGCTGTCTATTATCAATGATGCCATGCGTCGCGAGATGGATCGTTGAATAGGTTGGCGCCAGTGCGCGAAAAGACTTTTCCGTTGCTTCTCGTCCAATCAGAACCCTTCTTCCTGTCGGATTGAATGATTCCGCGATTGAATTCACTTCCGCTTCAGCCTCCGGCAGGGGACACAGTTCTTCGTTGCGCTGCTCATCTTTCCCAATGACCGGGTTGCCGAGAGCGATTAGGGATGCGCCTGTCTTCTTGAATGGAATCGAATTCTTTTCCATTTCATAAAGCACACTTAGAGAAGGAGCGTAATAGAGTGCGTGATCCTCAATAAGAAAGCGCTGGTCGTTCGTCATCAACGCCTGAAAAGGGAAGGTTCCATAAAAAGGAGTCAGGAACGATGCAAAGAGTCGCATTGCGTAATTGCTTCTGGGCAGGAAGGACCAGCAGCGAATTTAACTCGTGCGCCAGATCTGCGTAGTCGGGATGTCGATTGGCTAGTCGGTCGTGAAAGAGATTGACTTTGTTCTTTAGTTGATTTGGTTCAATGCCCAAATCGTAACTTGTCACCTTCGACAACCCGTTTGAGTCTTTAGCAAATACAAAGAGCCATACCTTACGTTTTGTGACCGCATACTCTAAGTACGCTGTATTGCTGAGGTTCAGATCGTTGAGTCGTTCAGAGTCTAAAGTTGCGGAGCGCCCACTTCGCAATCTCATCTCGGAGTGCGCGACATAAGCAGAATCTTGGAACGCTTGGTATTCAAGCCGAGCAGTATCCAATTGAGACTGAAGAATACCTTCAGTACCACTATTCGGTTGTTGTCTTTTTAGACGGTCGTTGATGTCAGCTATCTTCCGATTCAGACGGATCTGCTCGTCTATCTCTCTTGGCGTCAAGCTCTTTGAGAGATCATTCTTAGTGTCGCTTACGACGTCGAGTAAAACCCGAGCCTTGGCTCTCTCGGCAAACAGCAGTGCGTCAATTGGTTTTCCTTGCTGGGTCAGAATGTCGACAACAGCGTGATAGGAAGCAAGCTTATTCTCGAAATACAATTGCAACGCTGTTTCTCTACCCGCCACTTGCCCTCGAAGACTTTCAAGGAGTTGAATCGCCTTGATAAGCGTTTCTTTCGCTATGTCGAGTTTTCCTTGCGCTAGATAAGTCTCGCCAAGAGTAGTTGTCGCGAGATGTTCGAGCTTAGGTAGGCGCGCCGACCGCGCCAGAGTTACTGCGGATTCGGCATGCCTGATAGCCTCGCCGAAATTCTCCATATCGTAAAGAGTCTGGGCGCTCCGCCACTCTAGTTCTGCCTCCCTTGTTTTACTCTCATTCCGTTTCGCCGCGTCCAGACTTTCATTCATGATTGTTAGAGCGTCCGTGAATTTTCGCTGTGATGTTAGAACAACACCGATTCCTTCACCGGCGGCAATCTGAACGTCGACATTCTTTGATGCCTTAGCTGTTGTTAGTGCCAGTTTGAATTGAACAAGTGCTTCTTCAAGGTGAGCTTGCCTCTGTTCGACTACTCCCAAGTTCAAAAGCACTCTCGACGCTTCTCCCTGGTTCTTTACGATCTCGTACAACTTTAGACTTCGATCAAATTGTTCCTTTGCCTGCTCGTAGTCTTCCTGTTCTAGATATAGATACCCGATACTGTTGAGGACACTTGCAATCATGTTCTGATTGCGAGTTGCCAGCGCCATAGCCAAGGCTCGGTTGAGATGCAGCAAGGCCTGCTTATAATCACCCATCTCGGGATAGACCTTGCCCAATGCTGAATACACTCCGGCGAGGTAATACGCGTAGTCTCCCTGATTGTTAAGAGTGCGAAATAGATTCAAAGCTCGGTTCAACTTTTGAACTGCTTCAATGTGGTCGCCATTGTGCAAGTCAATCTCGGCTAGAGTTTGAAGCGCCCTGGCGCGTCCAAAATCATCAGGATAGGTGGCGGCCGGACTACTGGATGAATCTGGCGAGTCGGCTATTGCAATGCTGCGCTCTGAAAATTCTTTTGCGTTCTTGTAATCCTCTCGAGTGAAGTAGATCACGCCAAGATCAGCTAACACATATATGAGGTCTCGCCTTAGTCCCGCCTGCTCGAAATAGAGAACACTCGTCGTGTAAGACTGAATCGCATTTTCAGGCCGGTTCAAGCCGGAGAAGGTGCGAGCTAAGTCGTAATAAGTTCGCGCGAGCAGTTCAGGTCGGGCGAGCTTTGTAGCAACCTGAATTGCCACCTCATAGATCTTCACAGACTGGTCTGGCGATTCCTGATAGTAGGCGGCTGCTGCATGACGCGTCACATCCTCCCAAAGGCTTCTATCTACCAATCGGGGATATTTTGTTAACAGAGCCTCCGCTGATTGTTGCGGCTCCTGGATCTGACAAAGGGCACGAGCCAAATCCGGTCCAGTGCTAATTATCTGCGCGCAGGTTGTATCAGCGGCGAGCAACGAGATAAAAATTGCGAAGACGCCTAGACAGATCTTCATGGCAGTCGATCGTAAGAGACCCAAGCTCCAGCGCAGAGCAATTCCCGCTAGTATTAACTCCGCGCTGGAAACTGGGAATTTGAGTACTTCACTAACCCATAAGGATAGTTATTATCCAAATAAGCCAGTCCAAAAGGGTGGCTCCGGGTGGAGGGGGAGGCGGCGGCGGTGGCGGCGGGTTGATCCCTGAATTGGATCCTCCCTGAGGACCGCTTCCATCAGCCAGGACGCTCGGTACAATCGTCAGAGCGATGAAACCGACAAGGACAAGAACGGGCAAGTATCTTCTTATTCTCTGCATCGCTTCTCTCCTTCAGTTAATGCCGCGATAAAACAACGGCTGAGGTTGCGTCGGGGCTATTTCAGCAAGAACTCTTTAACAAAGAGTATCGTTGCGTTCAGTTGATAATCTCGATTCGCTTGCTTCATGTAGGTGTGGCCCTCATCCCTAGCCAGGATGTACCACACGGGTATTCGCTCCTTCGTTGCTGCTACGAGTTTGTTAGCGTCATCCACGGGAACGCGTGGATCATTCTGACCTTGAATGATGAGCAAAGGCTTTTTGATTTGAGCGGCATTGTTGACGGGCGAACTTCGCTCCATAAACTCTCTGAGCTTTGGATCACGTTCGTCGCCAAACTCAGAACGCTGTAAGTCGCGTCGCCAACCTTCCGTATGCTCAACAAAGCTCGCGAGGTTGGAAATCCCGCTATCTGAAATCGCACCTCGAATTTGGTTGCCGTAAGTGAAGGCGGTTGCTAAAGCAAGGTAGCCACCATAACTCACGCCCTTTACCAAAACACGTTCGCCATCAAGATCGGGTTGAGACTTGATCCAGTCTAGAAGGGCGCCGATGTCTTTGACGGCGTCTTCGCGCTTGGTGCCGTTATCCAACGTAAGGAATGCCTTGCCGTAACCTGACGAGCCACGCACGTTCGGATAGATCTTCGCAACACCAAGTTCGTTCAAGAAATAGTTATCTGTGTAGCCAAAAAGAGGGCGGTACTGTTCTTCCGGTCCACCGTGGATGTCGATAATGACGGGCCGTTTGCCGGTAAATTTTGCTGACGGTCGATAAAGAAAACCCGAAAGGGCGCGGTTATCGAATGTCTTCCAATGAATTAGCTCTGGGTACGGGAATTTTGATGTATCTACTCCGTTGGTGATGCTCTTGGCCCACCGTTCTACATTGCCATCTTTGACCCTCGCTGAGTAGACATCATTCGGCGTGGTTGGAGACTTGAAATTGAATGCTAATTCGGTGGAATCCCTGCGCCATTTGATGTCAGAGATGATGCCCAATGGTAATTGACCAATAGGAAGTTCTTTACTAGTCGCCATCTCGATCAGATGGAGCTTTGAGATGCCATCTTCATTTGTGATGAACGCGAGCGTCTTTCCATCAGGCGCAATCTGGAAATCCTCAACATCCCACTGAGAAGGAGACGGAACATAACCGATGTTGCCGGATGCCAGGTCGATGTAGGCTAGCCGGCGGAAATCGGAGTCATGATCACTAACGACATAAACGCGTTTGCCGTCTTTGCTGAATTGTGGAAAGTCGTAGAGTTCAGGATTCTTTGAAGGCGGGGAGAGCAACCGGTTCTTTCCAGTCTCTGCGTCGGCGATCCAAAGCGTGCTGGTCGTATTCGAACTGAAATCGCAATAGACAATACTCTGGTCATCGGGCGACCAGTCGTATGCTTTTAAGTAGCTACCGGAAGACTTCTCTAATAGACGATCAGATTTGGAATCAAACGGATTGAGAACGCGCAGATTTACGCCTTCGGTGCCGGAAGGGCTTGAGCTATAAACGATCTTGTCTCCAGCATTGGACCATACTGGTTCAGTATTCCTCGACTTGCCGTCTGAGAGAAGCGTTGATTGCCCTGTACTGATTTTATAAAGATAGAGTTGAAAGGATTCGTCACCGTTCGCGTCTCGCGTGTACGCCGAATACTCTCCCTGTGGTTGAAAGTAAATGTCGTAAATCCCGGCTGATCGAATGTAGATCGATGATGTTTCCGGTGTTGCTCCCGGGGTACTCACACGGGAAATCCATGTAACGCTTGAGAGACCTTTCAACCAAATCTCACGTCTCGCAGGATTCCAGCCAGCTAGGGGCAAACCGTAGATGCCGGCATACGGCTTAACCTCATTGGCAATCGAGGATGGAATAGGTGGCACGCCGAAGACTTCGATGTTCTTGCTTGGAGCAGTGGACTGGGCTTGCGCTTGAACAACACCGACCAATAGAAACACCACCATTAACCTAGCCCGCATTCTGCAAGGCCAGCCAAAGGTCAAAACCAGTTTGAGAGTCTGCGTACTGTCCCTAGTTCGCATGTGTGGCTTTGAGAGAGGAGTAACAGAGACGACTGTGCTTCTCTCAGATTCAATCTGGAATTCCGCTACATTCGTTCTAGACGGGAGACTTGGCCAGAAATTCCAGCTTGATCAAAAAAGATTCGCGGTCGGGAAAGCGAACCACTTGGCACAAAGAGTATGAGCATTCTTGCGCAAAGTGGAATTTCTGTCCAGTTCTCCCGTCTTTGAAATCAGACCATCGGCAAACAGGTCGCGCACCTTACAAGGGGAGAAGCTTCGTGAGTTCGCAGTTCTCGCTATTCAACGGCGGCATCGTTGGCGAATCACCGCTAATTGATGCGCTTCTTGACGAGATTGGCACCGCGTCTCGTTGTGATCTGACTGTGCTTATTTCCGGTGAGTCCGGTACTGGCAAAGAACTCGTAGCGCGGGCAATCCATGATCAAAGCTCCCGCGCAATGAACCCTTTCATCTCTGTCAATTGTGGAACGCTGACAGAGACTCTGCTTGAATCGGAGCTTTTTGGATACGAGCGCGGGGCGTTCACGGGAGCGAATGAGAAGCGAAAAGGATTATTCGAAGCTGCGCACAAAGGAACGATCTTTCTGGACGAGATCGGTGAAATGTCAGCAGCGTGTCAGGTCAAACTATTGCGAGTCCTTCAAGAAGGCACGGTAAGACCGGTTGGAGCCCGCGCGGAAACACTGGTTGATGCGCGGGTGATAACTGCGACCAATCGAAACTTGGCTCTGGAGATGCAGGGAAGGCGCTTCCGCGAGGATCTTTTTTATCGAATCGCCGTTCTAACAATAGACACGCCGCCACTGAAAAAACGCGCATCAGACATTCCGCTACTGGTTGATCATTTTCTCGGTGAAGCCGAGAAGCGACTAAAGTGCTCGCGCAGACGCCGGTTCGAAAAAGAAGCCATCAAGGTACTGTCCACCTATCCTTGGCCTGGCAACGTACGGCAACTACGCCACGTAGTTGAAAAACTTGTTGCCACGACTGGAGACGGCGAGTTAATAAACGCTGACTTGGCGAGGCGGGCGCTTCCTAATGGCCATCTGACAACCGCGAGCGCTCAGGTCCCACTTCTATACCACGAGGACGATTCACTCGAAGGATTTCTTGATCGAACTCTGCTAAGCCTTTACGAACAGTTGCTAGCCAAATCCGGGAGCCACAGTCAGGCCGCTCGTTTATTGAGAATCGACCGTACCTCACTTTATCAGCGACTTGAACGAGCAAAGAGACGAATTGATGATAAGCGGTTCTAGCATCGTCAAAATAGAATCTGTAAAAGACCTGGATAAGGAGACGTGATCTCTGTTCGTCCTTTGTTAAGAGTTTACTCCAGCCTCTGCCCAAGAATCGGTGTCATGAAGTCTTGTAACACTCCAAGATAAATATTTGACGGCCTGAGAACGCGGCTGTATCCTTCCTGCGATCTCATATCTCACAGTAAAGCGCAATCTGGTCGGGCCTCTTCAGTCTTCACAGTCACAGCTAAAATTCAGAGCGTACGACGTGTAGAACTTCGAGCCCAGCCAATAGTATTAGCCAAATGCTTCGCCGACGCGCCATTGCTTATTTCGCTCTTTTGACTGCCGTTTTCATATGGGGTCTCAACTTCGTTATCGTTAAGAAGGGAATAGATGCATGGAACGATCAAACGTTCTTATTTCTCGCAGCGCGATTTTGGGTTGCTGTCATCGTTTATCGGCTTATCATGAGCCTCAAATCCAAATCGCCGCCAAAAGAAGAGTGGAATCGTAACAAGCGCTGGAAGGCCGCGCTCGTCGGAATCATATTGGCGGGAGGATATGGGCTTCAGACTAGATACCTGGCAGCAGATCGTAATAGTGCTGTAGGTGCCGCGTTTCTCACATCGACTACAGTTCTTTGGGCGCCTTTTTTGGCCCGCTTAGCATTTAAGCAGCGGGTCCTCGCGGCTACGTGGGCAGGCGCGATCTTGGCTATGACCGGAATTGTGCTGATGGAGGTTCCGGTTTCTATACACTCAGCTAAATGGACCTTGGTCGGCGTCGCAGCGGCTATTTGCTTTGCCGTGGAGATTCTGCTCGTTTCCAAGTACGCCCCAACGGACAAATTTGAAAGCCTCCGATGGACGATGGTGAGTTGCTTTGCTGTGGCCGCGATCATGACGATTCTTGCCGTTATTAGAGGCAATTGGAGTTGGTCTAACGGCTGGATAAGAGTGTTTGCGGTATTGTTCACGGGTACTGTGGCGACAGCATTGGCACTATTTCTTCAAAACTGGGCCCAGGCCCAGGAAGTTGATCATACCAAGATAATTGACGCCCCTCGCGTTGCAATCATTGCAGCCCTTGAGCCGGTATTCACAACGCTAGCAGTGGGAATCTTATTATTATTCGGAATGCAAGTTTCGATCTCGCCGCTTAAGGTTCTCCCGACCGTCGGATGTTTTTTTATTTTGCTTGGCACCTTAATCTCCGAAATTGCAGCGGCTAAACACGCGCAAAAACAAACCAGCCAAGGCGATTCACCGGCTGCAGGCTGAAACATAGATACGTGACGCGATATCCCTCGCACGCCGAAAACAGCAATGACAAATCTAAACATAAAGGTCGTTGTGATCTCTTCCGCAGTGGCGCTTTCCTGTTGGGTTACCGTTGGTATTATCAAAATCCGCAAGAGGCGATCCCCACTTAGCGGCGTTCAAGAAAAAGTGGCAGACGCCCTCATGAGTATCGGGATAACTGCACTAGTTGTCTCGCTCGCCGCAGTGCGTCCAGGGTTTGTAACCGGTATTGCAGCTACGGTAACGGTTGACAAGGGAATAATAACGCTCGGCGGCCCCATAGCGGTTTTATACAGTGCGTACAAGAGTATTTCTGGCGTAAGAGCGACGCATTCCCTTAAGGTTACTGATTACACCAATGTTAAGTCAGTAATTGAGCATCAGTTCAGATTAGCTGCCTTCAAGTACTATCGAGATTGGCAACCCGAGTTGGGCGACTTTGGAAAGGTGATCGAGGACCAAGAGAAGGAATTGCATTTCATTGAAGATCTGCTTCCCAAAGTCTTCTATCATGGCCGCCATGAACTGTTGAAGCCTAAGGATGTGACCCTAACTACGTTCTTTTTTTTCTCGAAGCAGAAAGCAATAAAATTTCAACGAATCGAAGGCACCGTTAGGGTGGCGCCGGGGAAACGCTCTCAGATATATCTTGCGCAAACTCCGTCGACTCCTGCGGGCCGGACGCCGGGTTTTCACTTCTTCCGCAGTGGAAGCGGCGAGATTCTCGCGGGAAAACACGTACATGGCGAATGGAAAGATGTCCAAGGCAAGAAATTCAATCTATTAATAGTAAGCAAGTATGACGAAGACGACGATCCCAACGGAGACTACATTTTTGTTGATGTCTCAAAATATGTCGATTTCCACACGGGAGACAACGCGACCGTAAGATTCGCGTTAGTCTCCGATCGGCCGACAAATGAGTTTGACATTTGGGACGTTTCAGCTTCGTTGGTTACCACCGCCAGACCGGTGCCGCTCATTTTCCGTCGTCTGCATTCGATGAGCGAGCAGCGAAAGCCGAAGCATGTTGAAAAGCAGAAGAAGAGAGTATCCAAGATGCTGGACGATTGGGATCGAGTACTCGATCAAGTATTCACCGGAAACTTCAGAGTGGATAAGAAGACTTCGGATGATAAGACCTCAAAAGAGGAGGTGATTAAGTTCCTGGACGATGTTAGAAATACGATGAGTGAAAAGAAGGACACACTTTCGTTTACGGATTTCTTTCGAGCCCTTCCCGGCGTTGAATGTATCGTGTGTGAGTTAAAGGAGCAGCAAAATCTCATTCTTTCAACTTTTGCTTGGGGCAGAGCGAATCAAAGTTAGATTCAACATCCCACCGGGCTTTCGCCTAAAATGGATTAACTCTGATTTGATTTAAGCACCGTGCGATTGGTTTTGTGGGCATCACGTAGTTGTGAGTGGGACATCTCCGATCATACCGGCAATCTGGCATCCGATTGGAATGGCAGGTTCAGGCAGGAGTGTTGTCATTAAGGTGTTCGACGGATATAAGCAGCTTAATCGAAGGAGCCACTCCTAGAGAGCTTGCGGGCTCCTTCAAGCGGAGGTGTTGCCGTGAATGACCGGCAACGCCTCTTCGCTACCAGAAACGAGAACGCACTAAATGAACCTCCATCCTGACCATTCTTGAGTCCGGGTTTTGGTCCGGTTCCCCACCTTGTTGAGCACGCGACGTTCTTTGTAATAAGTAATCTTGTATCAACACCGTTTCGATATTCATCTTGGTTGATATTGACAGGTCCAAGAGCCAAGCATAAAGTGCAACCCGTAATTCTCATTGAACGGTACTTTGCGTGAGACTCACTACCTTGCGTACAACTCACGCCACAATTCTTAACTGCCGACAGTCCTAGAAATCGCTTTATTGTTGAGTATTTTTGTTCCCGGAACCTGAATCATCGGTCGGGTTCTAATCTCTTCGAAGAATTCGTTTCGAACCTCGTCTTTCGTCCGAACGGAGTCAATCATGCCTGCAAAACTCTCCTACCGCCCGGCAACCATCGAAGCTATCTGTTCGAAATCACCGTTCTTTTTTTCCATTGCTTTCGTCGTCTTACTATTCACAGTAGTTGCAAGCGCGCAAACCGAGGGTTCGACACGAACCGACAGTTCGACACCGATTGGGCTTTCGCCGGGCTCACCGACGGGCTCATATCCGCTAAGCGATTTTGAAACCATCAATCCATTCAACGGTGGTTTGAATTTCCGTTTGCCTTTACTGACCATAGGAGGCCGCGGAGGGACGAGCTATTCTTTGCCGCTGCACATCGAGCAAAAGTGGTCGATCAGCAGGCAAGTGAATCCTCATCAGCCGGCTAGCTACACAGCGCATTCAGGCTGGTGGTCCGAAGATCTTGACATCGTACGTCTACTAAACGTAGGCCGATTGCAGGTGCGTCGTGGAGGGTCGGAAAACTTTGTCAACTGTAATGGCGAGGCGCTATATACGAAGACATTGACGCGCATTACATTCACCGCCCCCGACGGAACTGAGTATGAGTTACGAGATCAGTTGACTGGCGGTCAACCGGCCACCCCTACTCTTTCGCCGTGTCAAGCCTCAGGCTTCAATCGTCAAAAGATATTTGTCACTGCGGATGGGACCTCAGCGACATATATCTCCGATTCAAACATTATCGATGCCAATTATTTTAACGAAGCGGGTGATGATCCCGAACGGAACTCTGGTGAGATGATGCTGCGAGACGGCACTCACTTTCACATCGTTGACGGCGACGTCCGTTGGATGCGGGACCGCAATGGCAATATGGTGACCTTCGATTACGATCTAGGGTTTAAGAGACTTGTTGGTATCACCGATTCCCTGAACCGCCACGTAACTATTGTTTACGGGAATAGCTCTACCAGTACCACATATTATGACGAAATCGACTTTAGCGGTTATGGAGGTAGTGCACGTACCGTCAGAATCGGACATTGCCTGCGTTCTGATGCCATGCGCGGGGATCTTACCGCGCCAAGCCCTTTGTTCAGCGGAGTCACAGTCGAAAACAATAATCCTACTGTAATTAATTACATCGAGCTCCCAGATGGACGCCGGTATCGCATTCAATACAATGGTTACGCGGAGATTGCGCGAATAGAGTTACCGACAGGAGGGGCGATCGAATACGAGTGGGATAAGGGCCTAACCGACGGCGCTGGCAGTGGTCAGTTTGATAGCGTTCCGGCCCGCGATAAATATGTTTATCGTCGAGTAGTTGAGCGCCGAGTCTATCCCGACGGCGGCACTGGCTCAGGTTACGAAAGCAAGATGACTTACAGCCGACCTGAGAGTTCTACCACCAATGCCGGCTATGTGGTAGTCGATCAATACAATGCATCAAGCTTACTGCTCGGTCGCACCCAGCATTATTTTAATGGCAGTGCGCGAGCATCTTTTTTGCAGAAGGGGACAGATTATCCCGCTTGGGCAGATGGCCGAGAATACAAGACTGAGATCTTTGACACCCACGTTCCTACGAATACCCCGGAACCCACGCTCCTCCGGCGAGTCGAGAATATCTTCGAACAACGAGCGTCCGTGAGTTGGTGGACGTTAGGGACTGCTACCGAGCCCGGCAACGACGTACGCCTCAAGGAAACTATTACGACGCTAGCTGACACGAATCAGGTGTCAAAGCAGAGCTTTGGTTACGATGACAGCGTTCCATTCAACAATCGGAATAGCGTCAAGGAGTATGATTTCGGGAACGGTGGACCAGGCGCGCTGCTACGCGAGACCCGCACGACATATCTCAATGACTCCAGTTATACGGGCACTAGTGTGCATATTCGCCAGTTGGCCACACAGGTGACCATCCTGCAGGACGCATCGGAGATAGCGCGAACTAAGATTGAGTATGACAACTACACTCAAGAAGGTTCCGATTGTGAACACAGCTTTCACTGCCTGCCGATGGCGAGAGCTAATATCACCGGTTTTGATTCGAGTTTTGGTACCGGTTATGTTACGCGCGGTAACGCAACCGCGAGCATCGGTTACCTGGTAACAAACGGGGTGGTTCCGGATTGCAATGTATCTCCATCGCAGTGCGTGACCAGCTACGCGCAGTTCGATGTAGCCGGCAACGTCGTTAGGAGTATCGACGCGCGGAGCACACTGGCTAGCATCATCGCCACAACTGTGGACTATGACGATCGTTTCGGGACGCCGGACAGCGATGCGCGCGGCAACTCACTACCTCCGGAACTTAGTGGTGGACTGAAAACGTTTGCCCTTCCAACCAAAGTAACTAATGCCTTGGGTCATGCCGCCTACTCGCAGTATGACTACTATCTTGGGAGGCCCGTTAACACTGAAGATGCTAACGGTATGGTTACCAGCGCCTCGTATGACGACTTGCTTGAGCGTCCTAAGCTCGTCAAGCAGGCGATCAATACTTTAAGCGAAACCCACACGACGTTCGATTATGACGATATAGGTCGCGTCATCACCACGACCGGCGATCTGGACACTGACGGGAGGCAATTAATCAGCAAGCTACTCTACGATCAGATGGGTCGCACCATCGAGACTCGGCGGTACGAAGGAGGCGGCAACTATATCGTTGTGCAAACACAATACGACGTACTGGGCCGCGCAAACAACATTTCAAATCCTTTTCGCCCACTGAGTGAGACAGCGATTTGGACCACGAGCGAATTTGATGCGCTGGGGCGCCTGAAAAAGGTCACTACTCCTGATGGTGCCACGGTTGAGACAAGCTACGTGGGAAACTCGGTTGAGGTCAAGGATCAAGCCTTAAAGACGCGTAGAAGCATTACTGACGGCTTGGGAAGATTGACGTCAGTTTACGAAGCTCCCAACGACTCGAGTTACAACTACCTCACAAGTTATGCCTATGACGCCCTCGACAACTTAATCTCAGTTACGCAAGGAAGCCAGACGCGCACTTTTGTCTACGACTCACTCAAGCGCCTAAAGTCTGCGACAAATCCCGAGAGCGGCACGACTTGCTATGGGACGGTCAATGTCGGAGGTCTGTGTCAGGCAGACGGGTATGATGCGAACGGCAACCTCAAATACAGGACTGATGCGCGTGGCGTCCTGGCCACCTATACTTATGATGCTCTCAATCGGAATATCTTCGTAGATTACTCCAACACGACCGCGAATCCAGACATCACCCGGGTTTACGACAACGCCACCAATGGCGCGAATGGCAAAGGCCGCTTCTGGTATAGCTACGCCGACAGCACCGACTCGCTGGGCATGAGTGTCGAGCAAACAGCGATTGATGGTTACGATCCTTTGGGCAGGCCTCGGATTCAACGTCAGCTCTTCAGGACCGGTTCCAGTTGGAGTTCTCCTTATCAAACCGAGCGTACCTACGACCTTGCAGGCCATGTGAAGACGCAGCTTTATCCCTCTGGGCACACGGTCACCTATAACTACGACGGTGCCGGGCGGTTAGGAGACAAGGATCCTTCCAATCCTGCCTTCACGGGTAACCTGGGCGAGGGCGGTGCGGCGCTGACGTATGCTACCGGCATCACCTATTCGTCCGTTGGTACTACGGCTAAGGAAAAATTTGGCACAGACACTGCAATTTACAACAAAATGTTCTACAACTCGCGTGGCCAACTTGGAGAGATCCGCGCCGGAACTGTTGACACAACGGGCGACACTAGTTGGAACCGCGGAAAATTCGTTAACTGGTACAGCCTGCAATGCGGCGGATCTAACTGCAACGCGACTGACAACAATGGCAATCTCAGGAAGCAGGAAATCTGGGTTCCGAACAACGAACAGAACACGAGTAATACCTCGTGGTATCAGCAGTACGAATACGACACCCTCAATCGCCTTTCTGAGGTCCATGAACACAACGTCAACAACACACTTCTTTGGCATCAGAGTTTTGCATATGATCGGTACGGTAATCGCACCATCGTTGCTAATGGCACTTCAGATGGCATAAACAAGCTGAACTTTGAGGTTGAAGCGGCGACTAATCGACTGTTGGCGACCGGCGACTCCGCTCTCACTGGATCCGGTCTTCCGCTCAGAAAGATGCGCTACGACGATGCTGGTAATCTCACTAACGATAGCTGGAGTTCATATGGAAGCTCGACACAGAGCGCCATTACGCGAACATTTGATGCCGAGAATCGAATGACCTCGGCTTGGGACAACACCGGCGGGATCAGCACGTACCATTACAATGCCGATGGCCAAAGGGTTCGGCGTAAAAGTGGCTCGGCTGAGATTTGGCAGGTTTACGGTATGGATGGGGAGTTGTTGGCGGAATACTCGGCCAACGGCCCTATCGCGTCACCGCAAAAGGAGTATGGCTATCGCAATGGGCAACTGCTGATCACGGCTGAACCGGGCGCGGGCTCGGTAGCTCCAGTTTTTAGTGACGACTTCAATGACAATTCGCTGGACACTATTAAGTGGACGGTCGACTCTGCGCAGGGCACGCCACCGGTAACTGAGCAGTCACAGCAGCTACAGATCAGCCTGGCGCCCAGCACGGCAGGGTACAACGGGGTTCTTTCCAGTTCAGCTTACAATTTGACAGGGCGGATGGTGCAGTTGGAAGTAGCCCAGGCAGTCAGCCAAGCGGGCTGGGCTGAAAATTTCTTTGCGGTGGAATTGGACCCACAAAATGGTTTTCTGATTGATGTGGGAGCCACGAGCATAATCTTTCGTTCCAGGGTCAACGGCGTCAATGACCAGGCGGTGCTCACTTATGATGCGAGCGCACATCGCCACTGGCGCATCCGTCACGATCAGACTGCCAATACCATAAACTTCGAGACTAGCGCAGACGCTGCAGTGTGGACCATACGAAAGAGGGTCACGCCGGGGTTTTCGCTCACCAGTTTGCGGTTTCATTTGGGAGCGGGGGCCTGGGGTACAGGCAACGGCAGTCCGGGAGCGGCGAAGTATGACAACTTCAAGCTGATGGCAAGCGCGCAGGCCAGCAGCTCGTTGACGGTGCCGAATTCCGGTTTTGAAGCACCCTCGGTTGGGGCCACCGGTTTTCAGTATGGACCGGCGGGCGGCTCATGGACATTTAGCGGAGCGGGTGTGACTGGAAATAATAGTGGGTTCACCGGAGGCATAGCTGCCCCTGAAGGTAGTCAGGCTGCCTTCCTTCAAGGCGGCAACCTGTCGATAATTTCACAGACGGTTTCGGGATTTCAATCAGGCACGAACTACATCGTCACGTTTGCGGCGGCACAGCGCCTGAACTGCTGCAATGCAGGCGGACAGGATTTCCAGGTTTACCTGGATAACACTCTGCTCGGCACGTTTCACCCGAGTACCGCTGGATATTCTGACTATTCAACTGCCACGTTTACGACTACAGGCGGAGCCCACGAGTTGAAGTTTGTGGGACTAAATCTACTTGGCGGGGACCACACTGCGTTTATCGACAACGTCCGTATCCAAGGTTCGCCGATTCCGGGCCTTGGTGTTGAGTGGTTGGTAACTGATCAACTAGGTACGCCACGCCTAGTTTTTGACAAGACAGGAGCACTGGCAACGACAAAGCGCCACGACTATTTGCCTTTTGGCGAAGAGATTGGTGGACCGCAAGTTGCCCTTCTTGGGGGCCGCACAATGAGCATGGGCTACAACGCCGTGGACAATGTGCGGCAGAAGTTCACCCAAAAAGAACGAGACAATGAAACAGGACTTGACTACTTTGGGGCCAGATACTACTCGAGCATCCAAGGGCGTTTTGTTTCGCCTGATCCCCTATTGGCATCAGGGTCCGTTTTTGGTCCGCAGTCATGGAATCGCTACTCTTACACTGGCAATAACCCGTTACGCTTTGTCGATCCAACGGGCTTGTGGAATTGGGCTGCCTCTGCAGGAGGCTCAGACTCAGATGATGATCTCCTCGCTAAGGCGAGCGACAAGAGTCTGAAAAAGAAGGAACGTCAAGCGGCGCAGCGCGCGTATGATTTTAGACAACGGTTTAAGGCTGCTTTGGGTCGAGTTGAGAGTGCGCTCAACAACTCCAACTTGACGACCGATCAAAGGGCCCAAGTGCTTGCTGCAGTCGGCGCATACGGACAAATGGGAGTGGACGGGGCGGGGGATAACAACGGTGTCGTCGTTGGCCAGAAGGATTTGAGCAGAACTGGCAATGCGGCTCAGACGCTGCTGTGTAAGACTGGAGTTATTACGGTTGACTTTCAAAGGGGCAAGGAAGGTGACGGCCTCGCGCTTGACGTTGCTCACGAAGGACAACACGTTGCCGACGACGATTCCTGGCTTGCATCCGGTAGGGAAGTGGGTGGCTCAACTGATTTAACCCATCGCGATACAGAGATTGCCGCCTATACGACGGAGTCGCTAGCTGCGCAAGCGATGGGTTTTCGCGGATCATTAGTTCGGGGTGAACAACGGAAAACATATCAGATCTGGAACTCAGGCTGGAAAGCAGCTGACAGAGAGACCTACAGAACAAGAGGAGTGATCAATACGGTGACGACTCGCTACGAGAGCGTTCTCAATAATAGATTCAGTGACGACTTCAAGACTACTCCTGCGTGTCCCTGACGGGGAGTTCGAAAGGTACGGTTTCATTTTAGTGAACTTCAAGTTCATTATGGGGCGACTCGCCATTTTCTTGTTAGCGATCACGTCGCTAGGGATTGGTCCCTTTGTGACTGGGACCCCATACGTATTTCCATCATCGAACGGTCTCTTTGTGATAACGGTAGACGGCAAGCGCGGTTACATGGATAGGACCGGGAAGACAGTTATCGAGCCGCGTTTCCAGGGTGCAAATAACTTTTCGGAGGGGCTCGCGGTCGTAACAGTCAGTACCACTGGACAACACAACACAGGCTACATTGATAAGACTGGTGCGATTGTAATCGGTGTCCAGTTCGACACAGGTCGTGACTTTCATGAGGGCTTAGCGGCTGTCGGGTTCGATACAGAAAGGAGTCGGCGCGGATGCGACCATTGTGATCCTAATCAGCGCTGGGGATACGTCGACAAGTCCGGATCCATGGTTATCAACCCTACTTATCATCGCGTTGGCGATTTCTCAGAAGGACTGGCGGCCGTGGAAACTGACAACGGGAAGTGGAGCTTTATTGACAAGACGGGTCATCGAGTTGGCAATGTCCAGTATGGCTATGCGTCCCGTTTTTCAGAGGGATTAGCGTGTGTCATGAAGTACAAGAAGTTTGGTTATATAGACCGAACCGGACGGACGGTAATTCCACCAAAGTTCTCTCGATGTGGCGATTTCTCAGAAGGGCTGGCCTTAGTGCGATCAGGAGGCGATGCGGTATCACCATCGGGACTAGCTCCAGCAAACAGCAGGCCACCTGGCCCACCTGAATATATTGATAAAACTGGAAGGGTCGTGATAAAGCTTCGGGCCGATTCCGCTGATGACTTTTCGGAAGGGTTGGCACCCTTCGAAGTCAAAGGACGCAGCGGATTTCTCAATTGTGGTTATGTTGATCGGACCGGCAAAGCAATCATACCGCCCCATCTTGAGGGTTGCGAGAAGTTCTCCGAAGGTCTAGCGCTAATTTCCCGCAGTGGTAAATGGGCCTTTATCGACAAATCCGGACATGTGCTCTTCACAACCTCGTATGCCTTCGCCTGGAAGTTCTCAGATGGGCTGGCCCAAGTTCAGCTTGGTGGTATACCTCCGCAACGTCCTCAAGATGCAAAGTACGGTTACATTGATAAAACTGGAATCGTAGTCTGGGAACCTACCAATTAATTATTGTCAATCGAGAGCTTTATTCACCGAGGTACGCGCACGTGCTTGAGTGACTCGTCATCGTTAACCACCAATCGTTCGACCGGCTCCTAGCCTCACTGCAGCGATTTGCGCAGCCCAGGAAACACTTGGAACTTGCGTCTGAAGATGCAGGGAAGGCGATTCCGCGAGGATCTTTTCTATAGAATCGCCGTTGTGACAATAAACACTCCGCCGCTGAAAACACGTGCATCAGACATTCCGCTACTGCCTGATCATTTCTTGAGCGAAGCCGAGAAGCGACTAAACTGTTCACGCAAACGCCGCTTTGAAAAAGAAGCAATCAAGGTATTGTCCACCTATCCTTGGCCTGGCAACGTACGTCAGCTGCGTCACGTAGTGGAAAAGCTTGTCGCCACTACTAATGAGGGCGAGATCATAAATGCTGACCTGGCCCGACGCGCGCTTCCTAATGGTCATCTGACGACCGCGAGCACTCATGTCCCTCTCCTGTACCATGAGGACGATTCACTTGAAGCGTTTCTTGATCGGACTCTACTAAGCCTTTACGAACAGCTGCTTGCCAAATCTGGCAGTCACAGCCAGGCTGCTCGGTTATTAAGAATCGATCGAACATCGCTTTATCAGCGACTTGAGCGGGCTCGCCGTCGCGTGCAGGGCAATGCGTGACGAGCCAAAACTTCAAATCTGATAAAATGCAGCCGTCCTGACCTCAGGGAATTCCCACTATGGACCCTTCAGCGTTAGACGGACTTATCTCCAAGCTTGATGGTCACTACCGACAAGCCGCTCGACGCGACCGCCCTTGGAGCGAAGTGTGGGACGAAATCAAGCATATAGGCTCAAACTTCAAACAAGTCCGCTACGCCACAAAAGAAGAGAAAAATGCCGCTTGGGAAAGGTTCCAAGGCATCGTTGAATCTGTAAAGGAAACACAGGCAGAGGAGCGCGGGCAATGGGAGCGAAAAGCTGAGAGTTCAGCTCAGCTTAAAAATCAGATTCTTCGACAGGGCGAGCATGGCCGTCCACCCAATGCTTTCGAAAGCGGCATCGCTGATATGATCATCGGCCCCATAAAGGCACTCGCTGAACTTTATGTGGACGTGATTACGCTTGGACAGTTGAAGGTTGAAATAGATGAAAAGCATGAAGAACTAAAGCACTACTCTGGCGAGCTAAGAAAAGCGTGGAACCTCTTCAATGAGAATAAAGATGACATGCTTGGAAAAGACAAGCATGAAGTATTTCAGGGCTTACGCGTGATTCAAGAACAGCTAGACGCAGCTTGGGATGAATGGAAAAAACTAAAAGGTCATTATCACGAGACACAGCGAACTTCATTCAGAGAACGAGTTCATGCCAGCATTGATAAATTGGAATCAAGGCTGGAAAACCTCTATGGCATCCTATCAAAAAGAGAATCCCACCTTTCAGAGTTGGAAGAGAAACGAGACACGGCTTGGAATGACGACTTCCGGAATCGCGTGGAAGGATGGATTGATGAAGAGGAAAGCAGAATCAGAGACATCAAGGACCAAATCCATCAGGTCGAGGGATGGCTCGACGAGCAACGCACGAAGCTATGAAGGACATGCAGCCGCAAATTCAAACACAACCCGACTGTTGGTTTCTCAGGCTTTTGGGCATTCTATTTATCCGGCCTCGAAGGAAGCAGGCCCTCTTCATTCACGTCGATTGTCGGAAGGTCTGCATTCGGGTAACTTGAGGTGGTGGGGTAAATCTGCGTTGCTGATCTAATTTCGTGCACGGCACTTGGCAGAAAGAGGGCTCACATTTGCTCACGACCCACAACAGCCGCGTAGTGGCTTCGCTTCGATCACTTTTCTCTTCTTCAGAAAGAAGAAAAGCGCGTGAAGTGCGAGAAGCAGTCCAAAAGCTCCGCTGGCAAGTATGCCTATACCTACCACGATCCGGAGAGCGGCAATTCCGCCAAAGCCCATTAATAGCAGGCTCGAACCAAAGAGAGCGAACAACAGCATGGTGCAATTCTGGCACGAACCTAGTTTGTCAACTATTCGGAAATTGAACGTATCCATTGTCTAACAATCCTTGCAATCTTTTTCCGAACATGGACAGGTGAGCCAATAATAAACACCGAAAAGGCCCCACACGAAGAGAAGCACTTGCCAGAACGTGATCGTGATGGTGAAATTCCACAATGTAAACGTAAACAGTACGTACACACATTGAGACCAAACTAAGCTGCTGTTGAAATAGGCTATTGCGACAAGGACTACGGCTCCCACCCACAAAAGGATCTCTCCCAGGAATATGCAGCACTTGACGCAGCAGTCTCTCTTCCACTTCAACAGGATTGCCAATGCAATAGACATTAACGCGATGCCGATCACAAGACTCCAGAACCCCCAGCAGCATTTCGCAAACGTTGCGTAGAGGGCTCCAACAAAGAAGAGTATTCGCCATAACAAGAGGAGTATCCATCCGCAAATACATTTCCTACATAACAGGAGAAAGATGATGAGTGGAATTAGTCCTAACACCGCCAGCCCCAGCGAAATCTGTTGTAGAAGAGTTGGCGAGAGGGCAAAACACCAGCCCGTAAGAGAAGTGCATAGCGGATAACAAAAGGAGGTTGCGAGAAAGTAGAGTGAAAGGGCTAGGAGCACGCTCGCCGTGAGCAGCAAAAGTTTACACGTCTTGATACGCTTCGGCTTGCAGCACTTGCGGATAATGTCAGACCAGCCGGGGCAACCTTGCGGCGCGAGGACATTCAGTGACGCAGTGTTGTCTTGCTGTGCTCCACTTCCTGAATAGATGTGGGTCTCGGTGTAGGAACCTGAACCTGAAACCGGGTATGTGTGTAACCCCCCGGAGGTGCCATCCCCAAAATCCATTTGCACTTGCACGGTCGGACAGGGCGCAGGTTTTGCAGTTACATGAACGACGAAAGTTACCAGCCGATTCCCATGCTTATCACAATCTTCAATGCAGGGATCCACACTTATGCTGGGACAACAATCACATGGCGGAACGTTGACTTTGATAGACGAGGGTTTACAGCCCGAGGGGGAACCAACATTCAATTGGGCTTGATAACTGCCTGGAGCATAGTCATGGCATTCAGTGAAAGTGTTAGACCCGGCGGAGAATGAATGGTTGCCGCCCTTCTGTCCGTCTCCGAAATCCCATTGCACCGTAACTTTGCAACCTGTAGGGACATCTACGATGCCTGTTAGGCAGACCTTCGTATTACCAAAATCATCACACTGGCCAACTTCGACACTCGTAGTTATCTGGGGACAACAGCACGGTGGGACAGTAAAAGTCGTTGACACATCGGCGCAACCAGGTATCGCAGATAACTGCAAAACAGCGGTATAAGTCCCCGGCCCGTAGACATGCGTCAGAGTTTTAGTGATTCCTGGAGCAAGTGAAACTGGGATGGATAAGCCATCGTTGAAATCAAACTGAGCGTTTATTGGCGCCGGGCATTTGTTAAGTATTTGAAACGTTACCGTTCGCTTCCCATTGTTACAGTTAGCGCTAACGGTCGGCGTCGACACCTGTACATCGCAACACAGACAGGGATCTACCGTAAAAGGTACTGCTATAACTGGGCAACCAGGAATCTGCAAGACGGCGGGATAAGTCCCCGGCAAAACCATATGCCCAGGGGGATTATTAGGTCCGGGGGTAAGGGAAAGGGAGAGTGGAAGTGTGCCATCTTTGAAATCAAGCGAAGCGTTAACTATCGATGCGCAGTTATTAACGATTTGAAATGTTACGAAACGCTTGCCATTGTCACAGTTAGTGTCTACGGTTGGAAATACTTTTACATCGCAACAGGCCGCACAGTGCAGTTGTACAGTCAGAGGAGCAGCGGCACATGAAGTATTGCCAACGCATTGAGCGTTAACGGTGATGTTCTTATCACAGGCGCACAGTACGCTTTGGAATTGTGCAGCCGTGAAACTTACTGTCCAATCACCCAAATTATTAATATTGGCAGTGCCTTTAATTACTTTGGGAGAGCCACAATTTATGAAAACATCTACCTGTCCTGAAGCACACCCGGTAGCTGTTCCGCTAACCTGGATTGAGGTTAAGGTTCCTCCGGTCGTTGTTCCGGAGACGCTCGAGATGGTTATTGAGCAAGGCATATATTTGCCCTTATGCTTATGTTCGGTACGTGAGATCGCCTACTGATTTGGGACGCTGAGTACGCCTGCTTTCGGAAAGCACTTGTTCGCAGAAGTGACCGCTTGAGACTCGGACCTCCTTGGATAAGCGGAATCTACGCTTGGTAAGGTTGCCTGTCAACATAAATATAAAGATATCAGGCGGATCAAAGCGCGCGTGCGTGCACCGCTCAAGGACCACCAAACATACTTAAACCTAGGCGTCGCCGGTTAGTATTTCCCTTCGAATAGTTTTCGCGCAGGAAACCTCCTCCTGGACCAACAAACTTTTCAGCCCAAACCACGGTGACTTGCCCAAAAAGCTAGTTTTTCGCCCAGCATCACAGAATTTACCCCATTTAGCTAACTAGATGGAGAGTTGCCGCTGAGGAATATAATCAGAAGCATGAACCACATGAGAATCATTTTGGATAAGTCGGTTGTGTACGGCTTAAGCAAGGATGAGGTGGATTCACTAGACAGGCATTTCTTGCAGATAATCCCGCCGATTTTGATGAATGAAATTCTCGCCGACCTAACCAAAGTAACAAACGACGAGAACGCAATACGAAGACTGGCCGGCAACAGTTACCGCATCGGAGGCAATCGCACACTCACCACGGATTACAAGCTTCTACTGCAGAGTTCGTTGCTTGGTTTTGAGGGACCAGTGGACGGATGGCCTGTTCCGGTGGGGGAAAGAGTCGTCAAAACGACAGACGGCAAAGTTGGAGTCATCGTAGAAACTCCCGACGAAGATGAAATGATAATGAAATGGGAGAGGCAAGAATTCACCGAAGAAGAAAAAACCAGAGCGGCTGAGTTTAGGAGGGAATACTCCCGATCGATAAACTTTCGCTTTTATGTTGAACGATTAAGAGAGGTGGGAATAACTTTCAGTCCTCCTAAGAACACAGATGTTCTGTTTGAACTTGTAGAATCAGTTTTGCGCGAGCGGAGACTGCAAGCCCGACTCTTTGCCCTGATTCAAGAAGAGCATGACTTCACCAATGATTTCATGTGGAAAATTGTTAGACGTTGGTATATGGCGGGAGCGCCAATGTTTGAGACTTTTGCCCCTTATACCTTCTTTTGCCTGAGAGCAAGCTTCCTTTGGGCTCTTGGAATGAGTAATTCGGGGCTCTTCGCTCCTGATGAGAACGATCGAAAAGACCTTGAGTATCTTTATTACTTGCCGTTTACGGAACTATTCTCATCGGATGACAGAAAGCACAAACGCCTTGTGCGTTATCTCTTGAAGGAAAATCAAAGGTTTGTTCCCGGTGCTGAATTGAAATCAGACCTAACGAGGTTAACAACTGAGTGGACTGGGCTCAGTAGAGAAGAGCAAATCAAAACGAACGCAGTGCGCGGTACCGCTCCACCTGAAGACGAGCACTCAGTAGTCTTTCAGTTATGGAAGCAATTTCGCGGAACGATTACTCCCAACATGATGCCAGTTAATCCTTCTCCAGAATTCCTACAGGCCATTCAGAGAAATCGGAAGCAGCAGAACCACCAAAAGGACGCTGAATTGGATTGCTCGTTTAAGTTTCATTGCTGGTTTCTTCCTCGCTAGGGTCGTCTCGGCGGGGGAGGCATGCCACCTCTCTCAATCGCTGCGAAGATATCGTTCTTAACTATGTTCAACTTGTCCCACGCTTCATCCGTGGCCTTGACCCGATTGGCGATTCGCACTCGCTCTTCCATGGTCAGGTTATAAAGCTTCACTCGGTCTTCGATCTGTGTTGAAAGGTTAGTTATCTGCGTATCGAGATCCGCAATCATCTTCTCGCATGATGCGATCTCAAGTTTCAGGTCTGAAATGCAGGAAGCGCATTGTTCAGTTTGAGGTTTGGCGAGTTCCGCATCCAGTTTGTCTCTGGCTTGTTTCAATTGAATGGCCGCTCCGGCCTGCCGGGCCTGTGCTGTTTGCAGATCGTGATATAGCCGCGCGAGTGTCCCATCAAACATCGCAATGCGATTCATCGTGGCAATTTTGTTTTGCGATGTTCGGCCAATTGAGTTTCGCAAGTAATCTTCGAAATCATTTAGATCAGCCTCAGGGTCGAAGATGCCATTCATTAATCGAGTCTTGATCGACCTAATCATTCTGAGCCGTGTGATGACCATCGCCTCTATGGCTCGTTTGAGAGCGAAGACATCTCTTACGGTTTGTCCTATCTGAGCCATAGTGCGCGTCAGGTTGGCGTTGTGCAGCACAAGTTTTTCGGCCTGACCTAACACGCCTTTCATCGTGCTGAGTTGTTCCGCAAGTTTGTTGATTTCTTCAGAGTATTGCCTAACACGCTCCAGCCATCGGTTTGCCTCTTCAATCTGGCGCTCAATCTGGAGCGAGTATTGTGCTGGATCGAAAACAGTCCATTGAGCATGGGTAGTTGATGGTGCCAGCATCGCGCCAAGCACCACGCCAATCAGAAAATGTTTGATGAATTTCATGGTTCAAAATTCCTTACAAACGAGTTCAGGCAGCAACTTCCAGAAGTGACAGGTCGATCTCACGAAGTCCGACAGCAGTCAAACCCCGTGGATAATGCTGAGCAAGCCAAGCGTGAACCTGCGTCTCCGACCACTCTTCGTGATAAGCCGAGACGATGCTTCGGGCATTCCGTTCATCGGCATTGGTGGTCAGCGTCCAAAGCATCAATGGGCTAAGTTCATGTTGCACCAATTCCACGACCTGTTCGGGTCCTGTGCCAATCACCATCACGAACTGCGAAAATCGACCTGGAGCTGACTTGATGTGACTGATAGCCGCAGCTCCGTTCTCGGACAACTTTGCATGGGCGACTATCTTCGAGAAGTCGCCAAGCTGCTTTCCGACAAAAATCACATTGCCTGTCTTTGAGAGTGAGGCTACATCCTCGATGTCTTCAAAGGCGTGTGTCGCCAAAATCGTTATCGAGTTTTCCTTCGGTCCTTTGCGGCCCGCATGCTGAAGGACCTTGAAGATGAATGGATACTCATCTTTGATCTCCCACATCTCGTCGAAAAGATTGGCCGTTGGAGCGCGCGTTCCGTCCGCCCGTCGACGTCCGATGGATCGCGCAACATGAGCGGCAATCCGGTATGCCAGCGAAAGCTTGATGTCGTTCGGGAAGTCTCTCAGCGATCCCAGTTCGAATACGTCGAACGGCGACTTGTTTTCGTAGTCAGGATGAGTCGGAGCATCAAGCCAGGGATGACCGAGATAGTTGTTGAGAGCAAGCACGAGCGTTTCGCGTCGCTCACGAACTGTTTCAGCGTCGAACGGATAAGTCCTGAGTTGAGCGACAAAATGTGACAGCACCGGTTCAAACAACGGGCGACCTGGCCCGTTCTGAGAGACGATGTTTTCGTAAACTTGCGCCACGACCGCGCTAATAATGTCTTCTGCTGTCTTATCATCGTCCCTTACGCGAGCGAGCATTTTCAGATCGCCAACGACCAATGCTTTTTGTACATCGTCTGGCATTTCGCCGTCCCTCAATTCGGGATACGACCAGATGTTAATAGCTCGTACTTCGTCGGGTCGGGGCCGGATGTAGCGTCCACCGAGCACCGTCGCTAGTGGCAGCAATGTCTCGCCGATATCGATTGCATTGACACTTGCCTCGCTGAGGCTAGCCAAGATGTCGCAGGCAAACTGCGCCATCAAAATAGACTTGCCTCCACGCGGAGCCGCAATGATCTGAATGAGAGGCGAAGGAATTTGATTGCGGTCGAAGAGGTCGATACCAATCAGCCGTCCGGTGACGGTCGAGAGAAGTGTGTGCGGTCGCGCCGCTCCTTGCCACGAATCTTCAGTCGGAGTCAGCGCAGCAACGGAGTTGGAAACTTCGGTTAGTTCACGTCCGGTTAGACTTGGGCTCAACTCGCCCGCCATAGCCGTACCGTACAAAGCGCGTAAGGATTCAGGCTCTTCGCGGTCTGCGTTAGCGCCCGGAATTTGACGAATGGCAGAAACCATCCTCTCGCATTGTTCATCCAGCACTTCCACCGACCTCTTCAGTTCAGAGAGGTTTCTCGCCCGTTCGCCGTAAACAAGAACATAGAATCGCGTCGGCAAAAGAGACTCGCGCGCGCCGGCAACTTCTTCACGCACGGCCCTCAAGCTTCTTAGCGCCGCCGCTCCCTCAGGGTTGTCTCTCCTGGTAAACGTTCGCTTGACCTGCTTGATCCTTCGATCCAGACGCTTGGTTTCTTTGCGCTGCTCAGGAAAAAGGTACTCAGTAACGATCGTGTGGCGTAGGTTGAAATCCCGGCGTCCCGTTAAGCTTCTGAGTGCATCGGCCGTAACAAACTCGTTTGGGGGAGTGAACATCGAAACGATTGCAACTGGATATTCACCATGCATTAGGTAGGTCAGCTCGCCCTCAATAGTCTCGCCGCACAGATAGTCGCGTAAGTCTCTACCTGGTCTAACCGGCAAAATAGGCGCTGAGCCGCTATTCTGGCAGTGCCCGAAGAACACAGCTTCCCAGATCTCCTGACGGCTAAACCTTCGCAGTGTTAATGGGGAAGAGTTCTCAAAGAGACGCCACACTCGATTTGCGTGGCTGTAAGATTGCTGTTCATCTTCAAGCGTGCGGCGCACTACTGAATCGTCTGCCGTACGCGAGTAAATAGCACCGAGATCTCGTAAAGCTGAAAGAAATCCACGATCACTTATCTCTTGTCGCAACGCTCGTCGAAAATCAGCGAGTGCGCCCACGGTTGGGTTGCCTCGCTTTTTCGGCGGGACTCGTATCCACATCGTCAAGACGCTACGCCGATAAGGAAGGCTTTGCGCTGCGGTCCGGAGGTAGTCGAGATTTGAGGATTGTAGTAACGAAGCCAACGTATGAGTACCCGCGGGCGCGCGGGAGCATATGACGTTCATGATCGCTTGCCCGGGATCGGGAGTCGTTGAATATCTGAATTGAACCAAAGTGCCGTGCGGCTTATCGAAAGCCAGCATTCGCGCGAGATCGTCATAGCGAACGTCAACTAGCCCGTCATCAGCAAACATGGTCGCAGGCGTTTCCACTTCGTACGCGACTGTGAGGGCGCCGTCCTTGTGTCGCAACCCATCCTTGTAGATGCCGACGATTGACGAATCGCGTCTTCTTCCACGTGGATGCACCAGCGAGAGAGTCTGTCGACGCGGCTCGTCAGCATGAGTTAGTTCATCAAAAGCAAGTTTGGATTCCATCGTTCGTCACGTGCCTCCTGAAAACTCCAGTTGCGATCCAGCAAGATCATTGTCGGGCTCGCTCTCTCGATTTGTTCGTCGAACTCAAGAGAGGTGGGTTTCGCTTCAGTCTGAACAATCCATGAACGCGTCAATGATCGCTTCTTCCCATTTGGAATGGCCCGATATTGCCGATGGTGAAGGAATATGGATTTGAGCTTGTGCTGAAGCCAGTATGGTTTGCGCCCGATTCGTATGTAGTTGAAAAAGGCAATGCTTCCGGCAGTTGCTAGAAGCCAGGTCCACATTTGAAGTGGCACATAAAGAATCGTAATTCCGAATGGGACAGGGGCCAGGTATCCCGCGCACGAAATTATCAAGATGGTGAACCAATCGCTGTCGGCAACACCGAAGCGCACCACGGGCAAGTAAATGTTTCTACGGACAGGACGCGCTCTCATCTTTCAAACCTCACAGATCAGCGAGCTTTCGATATGAACTCGAAACTCGGTTCTTAGAACTGGTTGTCTAGTGGAACCGCTTCTCCCTGACTGAAAGCGTACACAGCAGCACAGATGCCGCCGAATGCGAAACAGGCGGCGCCCGTTATGAATTTCCACGTAGAGAGCGATTCACGCAGTCCCGACGTGATAATTCCGACGGCGACAAAGATGATTCCGGCGATGATCATGACCGCAGCAAGGAAGAAAGTAATCGAGCGCAGGCTATTTCCGAGTTGGGCGCTGTCGCCATTAAAGAATGAACCGGACGGCGTTTGCGCGGACGCTGATGCCAAGCCAAGAGTGAACACGATGACTGTGGCTAACACGGCCTGCGTTGCTTTTACGCCTAAGCCAATCGCTAGAAGTTTTCGTCCGACATGCGCGAAGCGTGAATACTCCAGACCCGGATACATCGTGATTTCAATTAAGCTCTTCATGTCTTTACTCCTCGATCTGAATTCAATTGAAGCTCGCTAACCGTTCCGCGTTGACGAGCACTAGTGTTTGAGCGGCGTCCTTTTCAAACGCTGTGCCATTTGTTTGGAACCGTCATTGCACGCTGACCCTCACCATGCTTCAAAAAATGTTCTTATCACTTGTGTTGTTGCTCTTCGTGAACATGAATGGTGCTTCGCAGATCGCGAGAAATGCCGACCTATCCGTTCGAGAGCGAGCGCAACGACTTGAGCCCTTCATAAGAGCTTCCGCAGCCCGTTACGGAATAGATTCTCAGCTTCTAAGGGTCTTGTGCTTCATGGAATCGCGCTACCGGCTTGATGCGGTAAGTCCGAAAGGCGCACGTGGACCAATGCAATTCATGCCCGATACCGCGATCAGGTATGGACTGAAGAATCCGCATGACCCGCAACAAGCGGTTGATGCTGCAGCAAAGTATCTGCGCGATTTGCTCCGCAGATTTGGAGGAAGGATGGATCTTACGCTAGCAGCCTACAACGCCGGAGAGGGAACGATTGAATCATTTCGTACTGGGAAACCGCTTGTTCTGGCGAGCGGAAAGATCATAAACCGCCGAGGGCAGGTCACTGGAGGCATTCCTCCTTATCGTGAGACACAAAACTATGTGAGATCCGCGATTGCCTCTTTCAAAGAGAGCCAGGCTACGCCTCTCGGCCCAGTGTTTCTTCCAAAAAACATTGCTTCCCCTTTACTGAAAGCGCGACCTAATTTTTCGCAGAGGCCGATGCGTTCATCGACTAGCGGAAGCGAAAGGGAAAGCTCTCTTTTCATCGAGGTTCGATGAGTAGGTGTTGGATTTTACATGCACTTTGGGTGTTGTGTTTTACAACAGGGACCTGCCTCACGACAAAGAGGATCTCAACCACGAGCGGCCAACGGCAAAGGACAAGACAAATGGTTGACCCCTGTTTACTTGAGTGTTAACGTGAGCCGCTTCAATCTCTCAACTCACGAGGAGAGCCCAATGAGAACAAAAAGATCTTTCATCGCCATTTTCCTTGTGGTAATCCTTGCTAATCACAGCGGCGCGCAACCTGGCTCGGTTATCCGCAGAGCCGTCGGCTCAGTAGTTCGCACAGCGACCGGAATTGCAACAGCGCCAACGCAAGCAATCGTAAACGCCGGACTAGCGACCGTGGGTATTTCAAACCCAGCACAAATCTATACTCCTTTTCAAGAAGTCGCGAAATCTGGCGGAGAAACGGTGAATGTTGCTGCTCAAGCGTTCTTCATTGATCCGCAGAGTTTCCTTTATCAAAAGGCGAGATCGTTTGCCGCCGTCGGCGGCACCCCGGGAAAGTTCGTTTTTGATGTTGCTACGTTTACAACTAAGTCCATAAACGATCTCACGGGCGCAGGAGCCACCAATATTGGAACCGCAGTACAGCGGCAGAACCCGCTCCAAATCACCGCCGCCCCCTTGGCAGCTGCAATTCGGGCCGCCAAGGATGCGCATGCCGAAGATGCGAAGCCAATCCCAACCGATGTGCGGACTGCGTTGCGCGGATACTTTAGTGAGACGACCCTGGCGCGAGCTAAATACGCTGTCGGGAGTGTTGAAATCACACTCCCTAATTTCATTGGGCGTGGCGCAAAACTATTCGGCAACGACTACGCCGTAGTGGTGGACGATATTATCGTTTTTAACACAGAGCCGCCTTCGTACAGCCAAGGTGCATTTTGGTGGGCGCACGAAATGACTCATGTTCAGCAATATGAGGCTATGGGAATCGAGGTTTTTGCATATGAGTATCAACTGCGTCACCAGCGGTTCGAGGATGAAGCTGATGCAAATGCAAGAAGAGTGACTGGCGATAGCTCAAAGGTAGGAAGATCGCAATTGAAAATCGGTTCGTATGATATGAGTGGGTATAATGACCCTAACAATTACCAAGCCAATCCTGAGACATTTGTCGCGCAAGCCGTTTTTTCGGCCGAAAAGCGACCATTCAATTATCTCGTCACTAATTACGGACGGGTCATCGCCGTCGATCCTTTAAAGGGCGATTGGTCTCACATTGGTTACGCAGTTCCATCTGTAACACCGGGGGCAGCCTGGGATTACAAGACGGAAAAGGAACGATACGCCGTGTATCCGGGCGGCACGATTTTCTCTCCGGCGAGTGACGGCGATTCACGCGGCACGCAGATGGGAATGCTCCGTCTGCTGAGCACGGCGGGCGAAAAATACAGTCCATCCGATCCCACAATCAAGTTCTTCAACACAAGTGAAAATCCCAACAACTTGGTCGTGACGCGTACCTACGTCGGCGGCGCATATCATCTTAAGGTCGATTTGAAGCTGCCGCTGACCGGGTTCCAGCCTGGTCAACAGTTTGAACGCATAAGCGTATACGGTTTTCGCGTTACAGCTTTTGGTCGATCCGATGCCCCACCAAACATATTTCCCACAATACCTGGAAACTGGAAACCTGGAGAAAAAGTCAGCTTTGAGTTTAATGTCCCTTATGAGTTCAGCGATGCGGCGAACGGATTTCAAGTGCGTTTCTGTATAGGGTCTACCGCAGGGTGTCTTCCGAGTCCAAATTTGCTTATCGGCACCAGATAGGGCCAAACCAACAAACGGTTTCTAACATCGACTTTGACACCCGGATATAGACTGTACTAACACGACTGATTCCTTTCGTCTCGGTATTAGCCATCTTCTCAATCGCCGCCAAAGCGCAAGACTGTTCCGAGGATTTGCGTAGTGACTTCCTCAGTCATTAACGTTAAAGTCCTGGTGGCCCAGACAAAGACCGACTCAGGTACTTCAACTGACTGCTAATTAATTCACCGGGTAAAGTAGTTTGTCCTTTAGCCATTTCAGTTACCTCCCAATGTTTGAAGCCAACTAAATATTAATGCTTCCGTGCTTGATAAAGCCGCCCCCCTTGCGATTCTCACGCCCGAGCGGGGTAATCGTGAAATTTCCAGAAGCTTGAAGGAATCGCTTATTTCGAGCGCACCTAACCCCGAGTGATCAACCCCTCCGCGAGTGACTGTGATGGGTTTCACTACCGAAAGGATCAGCGTTAGCGTTGCCCTCTCGGGGTTCGCCGGTTTTTCTCTCCCACCCACTTCACGGATCTCACATCAAGATTCAATCACTGTTTCGGTTCTCGTTGAGCTCATTGAGAGGTGTTGGATTTTACATGCACATTGGGTGTTGTGTTTTACAACAGGGGGCACGCAGTTGTCAGTATGCCGAAAGAATGAAGTGGAACGGCAGTTGTAGAGTGTGCACGCGACATGTCTCAACGTCGTGGTAGAAATCATTTCAGGAGAAATCAATGAGCGCAGATGTTTTGGATCTCCCGATCACAGCTTCAGCCACAGAAGGCGATGAATCAGCACGCGATCAATTCCCACCAGTCGGTCCAGTTATCTGTTATCGCGATCCTGCCGATGTGAGAACGATACGCAGGCAATCGCGGCTGTTGCTTCTTTGCCTTGCCATCACCGCCATTGCGATTGTTGGAGTGGTTTACAAGTCCATTCAGAGACCCGATCGCATCGTGGTGGATATGTCATCAGGCCGGACGGTGATGATCAATGACCGCGAGCTGGGCTCAACTGAAGCCGTTCGTCTTGAAAAGGACAAGCTTCAAATCGCCGACATGGATTATGTCGTCAAGGCCTACCTTGAATATCTCTATCGCGTGGATCAGGCTTCACGCTCTAAGGATATCGAACGCGCGCTGAAACTGATGGTGCCCGGCCAGGCCAAGAAATTCGCGCAGTACCTTACTGATCAAAAAATCCTTCAAACCCAGCGAGAACAGCAGTGGAATACGACTTGGAAGGTGGAATACCTCGAGCACGCTCCGGGCAAGCCGCTGACGGTAAAGGTCTATGGGACACAAGAAATCGAGATGGTGGTCAAGAACGAGAGCAAGCGTGTAACGAAACATCTATTGCTGACCGTGGATCTTTTACCGGATGCGCCGGAAGGTGGAACTTTCCGCCTCGACAGAAATCTGCGTTCAGGTTTTCGAATCAACGCGCTCGACTACAAGGAACTCAGCTCGACCGACGTTGAGACTCCAGCAAATTCGAATCAAGGATGAGTGGGACTATGAAGATTCTAAATTCACTCTTACTTCTCTTAACTTCGCAGATGTTGATCTGCGCACAGCAGCCGATGCCAAAGCCTGCGCCGCCTCGATGTCGCGGCTGTGTGCATCGAGCCATAAAGCGAACTCCGCCATCCGCGCCAGCGCCTTCAGCTTCTGCGGAATTCTTTGTTGGCGAAGCGCGCGTGGATGTCGCAAAGGATGAGACGGTCGTAAGACTGGCAATGGCCCAACACGGAAGTGTCCTGATTGAGCTGCCGGCCAATGATGGTCCTCGGTACATCATTCCCGGCGATCCTGACATGGCGACAGTAGATCAAAAGGCACTTGAGAAAAACAAGCGGGCGATTGTGGTGAGACCGGGGACGCAGTTTGTTCCGCCCTTGCCTAATCAAAAGCATCGAATGCCTTCGGCGACGGTGACCGCGCAGATGCGCAGTGGCTTAGTGGTGACCTTCCTGTTTTATCCCGTAGAAGACCTCGCGCAGAACGTTCATCGGTGTGTGCTGAATTACAACCGCGATGAAGTGGTTGCGCGCAGGCGCGCGGCAGGACTGCCCGTCAATCTAGACGGCACAGGAGAAAGGGGGGAGGTGACGACGCAGTCCGCCGCGCCAACTTCGATCTCAGTTGAAGATAAAACGGAAGAAACCGGGGCTGCGATTCCAGTGGCCTCAAGTTCACCAACATCAAGCGGACAACAATCAAATCAACCATCGCCATCAACAACGTCTTCTCAGGACACAAAAGAGGTCCCGGCATACTTGTCTGCGTCGCGAGCGGCGTTGCAAGAGGCGATGAAACAACCGAAACGGTTTAAGAATTGGACGAAACCCACGCATGGACTTTCGCTTTCAATCTTGCAACCAAGTGTCAACTCGGAGAGCTTTACGGTTCTTCTGGTCGGTATCAAAAACAAGACGTCAGAGCCTCTAAAGCTATCACCTGGTATTCCCGATCTCGTCATCGAAATGCTTGATGATCGAGGGAAGCCTCTCAATATTCAGTCGATCAAGAAGCTCCATACCGAAGCGAGTGACGAGTCAGGCCAACTGCCGAAAGGTGGGATTGCTTATTACGCCGTCGTATACACGGCTCCGATCCTGAATGTGGAGCAGCAAGTCAGAGTGTCTGTTGGACAAACCAGCGCGGCTGATGAGCCAGCATCAATAGTTCTTGCGCGGAGTGGAAAGTAGAGGAGTGCAGCCATGAACAGTAACGGGAACAATCGCGGATTGACAGGCACAGACGTGCTTGACGATCGAGTCCAGACCGACGCGGCTTTTTATGATCGCTCGAACCCCGTCCTTGCGCCGGCGAAGGAATTAAATACGACCAAAAAGAAAAGTTGGAAACGGAAACTCATCGGCTGGGGTTTCGTTGCGCTGCTTCTCGTGATTAGCGGTTTTGTCCTGTACGCCCTTCTGAAAATCAATCGAGTTGATGTCAAAGTGTTAGCTGACAATCATCGTGACGGCTCATTGTCCAAGCCTGAATCGAGTAACAACAGTGAGAATGGACTGAGCGCCGAAGCAATCAACATTGCGAGGGAAGCAATCGGAAATGATCCTTCGATTGTGAAACCTTCAGCGTCACCCAATCCGTCGCCCGGCATTTCCTCTGATGACGCCTATCGGCTGAATTACAGCGCCACAATAAATCCCGGGATGGGACCGGCCACAGACTTTGGAACAAACAACACATCTTCAGATCGGAAATTTGTCGGCAGTACTCAGCCCGTTTCAAGAACTGTTGAAGAATCGCTAACAGCGTTGACCCTTCAATCTCGCGCTAACCCAACTGAGAGCATCTTTGTTGATGAAAGAGCTAAGCCGATATCAGCGTTGCCAAAGCCCTTAAACCTTAATGGCGCATCTAGCCCTACAAACAAGATTGTCGCTGCTGACAAATCCAAGCAGCAATCAACGGTGTTGCCTCCGTTCGGCACGATGTTACCGGTGCGAACTCAAGCGGTCATTCTCACCGTGCGCAACAATTCATACGCACGATTGGAACTGACCCGCGACTTGAGAGGCGATGGCTGGTCTTTGCCGAAAGGAACCGTCCTCATCGGTCACTCAAGCGGGAGTGAGCTCGCGCGCGCCTTCGTAAACGTGATCGGTTACCTCGATCCTCGAGAAAATCGATTTGTAAAGATGACCGGAGAGGTTCTTGGATCTGACGGCGGAGCAGGGCTCGTGGGAAAGCGTTTCGAGGTCGACCGCAATCGATTTAAGCAGACCTTGAGCAAGGTTGCGTCAAGTGGACTTCAAGTCGCCGGAATGATGGCTGGCGCCCTAACCGGACGTGGAACTGTTGTGGTCAATGGCGCAGGGTATCGCCTTCTTAATCCGGTAACTAGCGAAGCTGGTCAGTTTACTAACGGCGGCAATGGAAAACGCACTTTTGTCAAAGTGGAAGCGGGTCAGTCGGGCTTTGTGATGGTCGCTGATCTTCCGAAAGAAATTCGATCGGTTGACGCTCCCGGAGATGACGACCTCGCAAAAGCAGCAACGTCGCTGACTAATCGAGAAGTAATGGAGCTAATTTTCTTCGGGACACCAAAAGAAATTCGCGCCGCTCTGCCAATGATGAATGAAGAGCAGAGAGAAATGGTCGCCAAAACTAGCGAAATGCAAATTGGAAAACCATGATTCCCATCGATCCCCATCGCCCAACAATTGATCCTCGTCAACTCGTTCGGGAACACGGCCGCGAGGCATTAGCTGATCTGGTAGCCCAAGAGTCAGGCTACATCTTCCAGGCACGTCCACTCAAAGACCTTTGCCAGTCGCTAAAGTCTGGGATGCCCTTGTTGGCAGAAGGTGAACGTGGCGGTGGGAAGACCGAAATGGTTAATGCGCTGGCATATTCCTGCAACCGTCCATTATTTGAGCTTCAAGGGATGGATGATCTGAAGTTGAAGGACATCCTGTTTGAATGGGACCAACCGGGTCAGAATAATTTTGTAATCCAGTCGGTAACGTCAGGCGCGCAAACCATTGAAGAAGCGCGAAACCACCAATGGCGAAAGGAATTCCTAAATCTTGGTGAAGTGGTGAAAGCGTACGACTATCTCGCAAGCACCCGCATTACGCCGATTGTGAAACTCGACGAATTTGAAAAGCTGCCACAAGTCTGCCAGGCATTCTTCTATCAACTCTTCACTGATGGACATGCTTCAGTTCCACGACTGGTGGAAAACAACGGCCGCGTAGGAGTTCAGAAGCACGACGAGAAGCCAATCGTCATACTTACCTCTAACAATCAGCACGTGGTCCATCCACCACTGAGATCCCGCTGCATTTACACGAAGGTCCGGTTGCCAACCGACCTCGAAGAGATACGGATTCTTCATTCGCGAGTGCCCCTTGCTCCCGTAAATCTGGTTACCCAGTTAGTCAAGATTGTTCGCTACATTCGCATAATGATGCCGACGGTGAGAGACAAACCGGGTTTGCGGGAATCGATAGCCTTGCTGAGTGCTGTTCTTGCGGACGATCAATCGGATCTGAGGGCAGAGGTAATCGATGAATATCTCGGGTTCATAGCGCGCAGCTCAGACGACCTGGCTAATCTGGAGCTAGGGTTATTGCGCTTAGATAGAGCCGCTCAAACACCGGATGCGCTAATAGATCAAGTGATCGATGAAGTATTCCGCGACAAAGTCGCATGTTTGCGAGAGGCAGCATGAGGGAACGAGGGAAACTTTGGCCGGTCGTCTCCGTCAGTGCGGGAGCCTTTGTCGTGCTCTTTGTTTTGCCGCTGTTGATTCACAGGCAAAGAAACGGAGAGATGGCAACCGTCGAAGCCCATGTCTCGATCGGGGATACCCAAGGAGATCATCAATCAGAACCTACATCGAGTAACTATCGGTGGCCGAACAGCGAGGTTCCGCGCACTGCAGAGCGGCTTCGTGATGCGACTGCGGTAGCTATCGCCTCAATGACTTATGTCGTCGAGGGCTCAATGCGCGGCACACCTCCTCGAAACGTCGATCAGATCCTAGCTGGAATTGTTCGCCGAGATTTAATCCCTCATGAATGGGTAACTTCTCAATCTGGTGTTCTCCAAATTCCGAACGGAACAGTCCATTTGCGCTATTCGCCGGCGAGCCTATCCGTGGAAGTTCTCTCAATCCCGAGAGAACGCTCTGATGGACCGGGCCTACTCATTCGACTACCCGATTCTGAAAACACCACGGTTGGACCGCGCTATTTCGAATCGATGCAACTGGACGGGATTGTTTATCCGAATCCATTTGCGCCGCTGCCATTGGTGATCTCCGTGGGTTGGCAACAGCGGCATTTCAATCTGACGCAATTGCCCGACGCCGAGAGAACGCAGCTTGAACAGTGGTCTAAGAGCGTTACTCACAAGTAATCGAGCCAAGGTGAGGTGTCATGAGTTTTCGCGCGAGAGTTGAAAGGATCGATGCCGACTACTTCATCCCGCGTCCAGCCGACGAGCCGGACCTGGACTCGTTCCACGCGGCAACGCGATTCCTTCAAGATCTCTCAAGGGGCGGCATATTGATTCTAAGCAGTCTTATTGCGGGGTCCTTGTTCTTCAAATCTGGTCAACTCATCAATCTAAGTTTCAAATGGATGGTATTCGTTCTCATAGGCGCGCTCATGGTTGCCTTGGTTGGGATCTTTGAATCAGTCTCACTAGCGTATCCCTACTACAGCATCAACCAAAGACTGACTCACGGATCAGCACGGTGGGCAAGCATTGCCGATCTCAAGGCGAAAGGATTGGCCCATCCGTCGGGCGCGCCTTTACCTCAGGGAGCGGTAAGGATTGGCAGACTAAGTTCCGCGTTGAGTCCTCGCCAATATGATCTCATCCTAAGATTAGAAAATCTTCTCGTTCATACGGGACTATTTGGACCCTCGAATTCAGGAAAGTCGGCGACGTTCTACATGAACATTCTGCGCGACTGGGCTCAATCGGGCTCAGTCCTCGTGATGGATATCAAGGGTGAACTGTATGCACACACGGCCCGATACTACGATCACGTTTACCGAATTGATTTGGAGAATCCAGACTTATCTGACCTGTGGAATCCGCTACCGCGTTGCCTAGGCAATGGGGAACTTGCACACACGATAGCTTCTATTATTGTCGGTTACGAGCCGGAAAACATGAAGGTCAATGACAGTACTCACTATTGGATTTCAGGTGAAACTGCGTTGATGAAGGCTCTGTGTCTCCACCTACCGACGATAGCGAGCAATCCGACGCTTCCTATGATCAAGGAGTACCTGTCTCTAAATGATCTGAAGAAGCTTGGCGAAGACATGCGCGGTTCCACAGACCCAGAAGCCGTAATCGAGTGGGGGAATTTCATAAAGGTTGATGCCGAGAAGACTCAAGGCGGTGTCATCACTGGTCTGAACAACAAGCTGGCGCCACTGCGGTCTCCTAATGCGATGCGCATCTTGAAAACCGTCACACCCGATGAAACATCTCGCGGTGTGCGCGAAATCAATCTTGCCAATCTGCGTACGCCTGGCACGGCGATCTACATCGTCATGTCCGAAACTCAGGCGAGCGAATATCACATTCTTTTGGAGTTGCTGTTCGGTTTAGCAGCGATCGAGATGCAGGCATCAACGAAGAAGGGCGCAACACCTGTATTGATGGCTCTCGACGAGGCAGGCAACATCGCTCCGCCAAAACTCCAGGATAAATTGAAGATCGGCAGATTTCGGAACACTCCTTACTTGCTCGGCTTTCAGGATGTGCCACAACTCAAAAGAAAGTTTCAGGAGAACGGCGGTAAGGCCGTCTTAGCCGGAATGAAGAATCAAATCTTTCTTCCGGGGATCGATCCTGAGACCGGTGCGTATGCGTCGTCGATGCTTGGCCCGACAACCGTGCTTTCACGAACCGAGGTTGATGCAAGCGGAACGAAGAATGATGCTGAGCGCGTCTCCGAGAGTAGGCGGGATCTTCGGCAAGCCCCGGAACTACGACGGATGGTCAAATACCGGCAGGGAATCGCCATTATCGACACTGCCGATCCTATCCTCTTTCGGTTTCTAGCTCGTGGCGACACTGGTGATATTGCCGTGCCTCCTGAACGAGCACTCCTGTTGCCGCCGCGCTTAGCTGAAGCGGTGGAGGCTATGAAGAAGGTCAATGAAGAGAACACGCTTCCTGCTAGAGCACCAGAGCGAACTGAAGAAAGTGCGGCTGAACAATCTCGCGTGTTAACAATAGTCAATGAAAAACCAGCGACGGCTGGGACTAAGAAGCGAATGAAACCTGAAGCGTACATCGCGAATCTTGTGCAGGGTTAATTATCAATGCGTGGAGTAGAAGGAAAGACAGGAAAGCGCGGGTTCGGTTTCTCGTACGGACTCCTTTTGATTTCCGTCATTGCGTATCTAAGCGCTTGGGGGTATTCGTCGTACGCAGCGGAATGGAGAGCGAAGGCCACCGTTCCTCAGATCGAGCCGATACTGGCCATTATCAAGGGCCTCAGGCAATATCAGAAAAGCCAAGCCACTTTTCCCAATAGCCTCATCGAAGTTGAAGCATCGGTCTGGAAGCATTCCAATCCGCCTTCTTACGGTGTCGGCGGTCGTTCCATCGTTCTTCGCAACTACTACTATCTTTACACCTTCATGAATCCAACTCGTTGTACCCTCTGGGCCGTGCCGGTCGGGCCAAGCACTGAAGAAGCCAACTCATACTTCTTGATCCTAACGCCAGATGACCGAGAAAAATGGAAAGGTCCTGCGCTCGACCTCAAAGAGGCAGCGGCCCTTTCAGGTACGCCTAGCTACACTCAGCTCGCTCTGCTTGGCATGATTAAGCAAGATTCTGTTCGCCAACAAAAGAGATAGCTCACATGGGCGTCTTCTTTCACATCCTTTCCACGGGCGTTGGCTCAGGCGCTAGTCGCACCACTCGATACATTTCCGAAAGAGACAAAGACTTAACGCGTGAGGGACCAGGTTCACGACCTCTCTTCAGCGAGGATGAAGAAGGACTGTCTTATCACAAAGCTGATCGGATTCTTGATCCCTACGAAGGGCACCCAGAGAAACGGGATCTGATTCACTTTTCTGTCATGGTTACCGAGGAAGACTATGACAAGCTTGGTAAGGATGAAAAGGAGAAGCAGGCTCGATTTCGAGAAATGGTTAGGGAGGGCATGAAAGGGATGGCAGCAGAGCTAAACGTTGAAGCACTCACTTGGGTCGCGGGTATTCACCGTAATACTCCAAACCCACACGCTCACATCGTGATGAGCAAGGAAGTGATTGAGCTTGGGAGTGGTAGGCCGAGAAGGAGCGCCCGAATACCAAAACATCTGTTGCCCTACAGAGAAACCCGCGACGGCAAAGATGTCATTGTGAATGGACGTATTGGGGATAGGTTCGTAAATGCTTTGACGAACCAGCAAATACTCCATCAGTCGAAGGAGAAGCAGCCCGAACTCACCCCAGCCGAAATATGGGAACGCCTGGCGCGCAAGTATCAACAAGGTCATGAGCGGGCGGAACGCGATACGAAAGAAAAATCTTCACGAGAATTAGCAGAGCCCGTTCAGCCGATAGAAAGGCAGAGCAGAAATCGGTCGGCATATACATCTCTAAACCTCAGAGAGGTCTCCGCTAGTTGGAATCCGGAGGCACAGATACGAGAAGATCGATCCCAGGATTTTCGCTTAGCACTCGGAAAGAGGTTGGCTCTGGAGTTTCGTCTCGCTTTTGCGGAAGTCTGGCACGACCGCGCCGTCCGACACGGCGAGACATATAGGTTCGAAGTGACCGACCAATCCATCGATGAAGATCGGAGAATATCAGAACTTGATGTGCGCCGCCGCGCAGCTGCGCGAGCATCGCGTGTGAGCCAGGGCGATCATGCAGTCCGTAACCAAATAATCGAGGGCGATCTTGCCAGTCACGCAGGCACGCTGCAAGAACTAGCAGAGGCGCGAGAAACCAAAATTGCAGCACTCGGAAAAGACGTTAGCTCCCTCCGCAGCAACTTAGGTAAGATCGAGCGGAGTATCGTAATGCGATACGAAATGCCTGGAGAGAGGCAGATGACGCCTCTTCTGTCTCGGCAAACACTGTCGGAGCTTCAAGAGCAATCGGTTAGGCTGAATCTTCCCGAGCATGTAGCAGAGCTCGAAAAGCTACGACTTGATCTTGCACGTGAACACCAAGCACCAACTCGCGTCGACCGCGAAGCGGCATCACTCGTTGCACAGCTCAACGTTTCACGCGCGGATTTGATGGCAAAGGATGCCCGGTTGGAGTATTTTGACGCCTCTGCCCACTTGATGACTTATGAAGTTGCAGGAGATCGCTGGTCACTGGCTGCGTTAGACAAACAGATCGCGCGCCGGCGGGAAGACACAAAACTGGTCCCGGAACGCGCTGCACATCTTAATTGGCGCTCGCTGGCACGGATTAACTATTCACAGACCGCAAGGCAACAAGCGTCTGCCGACGTTGAACGCCTCAGCAACGTCCGCGATCAAATTGTTCGACAAATTGAACAACGCCGCCAGCCGCTCATTGAAGATCGTGATCTCGCGCGTGAAGTGCTCGATATCTTGGAGAATGCTTATGCAACTGAACAACGTTCACGATCCCAGAACGCTCTGACCCTGCCTGATCCAAGATACGAGCGCTATCAAATCAATGCCCTAGAAGCGAGCGCCGAAACACTCCGCGATTCAAACCTATTGCAGGAAGTCCACGAATGGGAAAAGCAAGCCGCCAAGAGTGATTCAGAAATCAACTGGGAAGGGAGAGCGGTTGCGAGAGAGATCATGTCCGGCTTAGCTGTCGAGCAAGCAAAGGAACGACTACAACATTTCCTAGAAAGTAGGAAGGTCGCATCGCTACATCTTGGTAATCACCAAACCGGAACGCTGCGTGAAGTCGAAGCGCGCAGCCTCACAGATTACCTCGCTCGCACAATTCTTGAATCACGCGAACAGCGCGATCATCGGCACAGTGTCAAATCCGCTGCGCTGGGGCACCTCGGTCGACTCGTAACTGACTGCGAAAAGGCTTCGGATTACCACGAAGCCGCGCGCAAGCTGGCTTCAGAGGCAAAGGACCGCGAGCCCCAGTTTACTGATAGGGAGAAGATTAATCTCGAGATATACGGGGAACGTCAGAACGATGCGTTAGAGAGGGAAAGGTATCTAGAACTGGCACGCAATGAGAGTCACGGCGGTCAGCGAGAAGTTGCGGCTTCGCGGAGCCGATAAAAGCGAGATTCCGGTTGAATGTGAGACTGGACGTTAAGGTTTTTCTTAATTGACAGATCGGCAATGTAAAAAATAGGAGTACATCAGAAGCGTATCAAGAGGGATGAATGACCTTGACGTAAAATCACAAAGTGATGTATTGCTTGAGTACACTAACAAAGCTTCACGTCGTTCTGGGTAGTTCAACATGCACATCCCCCGCCTAGAAGATCGAATCACACAGCTCTTGGCAGCTGCATACCAGCGGGATAGCACCACCGACACAGAGTACCAGCAGACTTTTGAGGAAGAAGGCTCCCGAAAGTCGAAGTACATCATTGACGATCTTCTTGAACGCGAGAAGAACGGTCAGCTTGCTACCGAGAAGCTTCTATATTTATGTATCGGCGGTGCCGACGGGTCAGAACTCGAACATGTTCTTAGGAGCACAGGCGTCCGGCAAGCCATGATGGTTGAAATCAGCGAGGCCGCAGCAAAGTTGGCCCGGGATAGAGCACGCCGTCTTTCTGACGAGATTGGAAAGACCTTCTTAGTGATAGAGGGCGATGTTACCTCAAAGCTTATTGACGTAGGAGACAAGCTTACCAAATGCAAGTCCGAGCACGATTTGAATGGTATTGCGTGTTCAGCTCAGGCGGTCTTGCACGAATTACCCTGGCGCAGCCCCGGCTTCGATTACTCTGTTTTTTTTGGGAAGATTTTCCGGGACCCGACTTGGGAGACAGTAGCATTTTACTCTCGCGAGCCTTGTATTCCGCCCGGCTTGCCCGAAGTCATACAACTCCGCATCAAGAATGTGTCAGGGGATAACCTCCGACGATTTGGTCTCCACGTGGCGACCCAACTTCGCTTGCCCAAACAAGTTGAGGACATACTAGACGGCTGGGTCCGTATGCCCGGCATTGTGGCAGTAGAATTACTTCATAAGCTGCTGAGAAACGACACAACCACAAAGCTAAACTATGAACTTGAAGAACAACTCACAGGCTTCGATCCAAGAATAGTACAAACAATACTCGAAGATCATGTCCCAGGCATTAAGTTCAAGCTTAAGTACATCAACACAGAGGGTTTCAAAGAAGCGTTAGAGTTACACGACGTAGAATTCCGCAATTCGAAACATGAGCCTCTTCCGGCACCGATGACACACGTTCGCATCATCGGAGTTCGTACTGCATTGTTCCCACGCGTGATTTCCAATCTGGGCGCTCCTCCCTATAGTCGATTCATACAGCGCAAGAAATATTTCGGCGAGATACTTGAAGGGTTGGCAGAGCGAACCACACCGTTGCTAATTACTGGAATGAGCGGGATGGGCAAAACCAGCCTTGCCCATGAAGTCGCGCAGAACGCCCTGACCGGAGAGGCGAACTGCCCCCGATTTGACGCCGTCGTCTGGATCTCAGATAAAGCCAGTCCAGGATCCGTTTCGCTGAACGCCGTCTTGGATGAGATTGCTCGGACCTTAGATTATGCGGGATTGGCAAAATTAGAATTACCTGAGAAGCGTAGGCGGATCGAAGACCTCGCGCGGTCCAGAAAGGTATTGGTTGTAGTCGATTCGTTTGAAACGGTTGTTGATACTGAATTATCAACTTGGCTTTGCAACGTACCTGAGCCATCGAAGGCGATTGTTACTACGCTAAAAGGCGACATGCAATTTCCGGTAAACGTGACCGAAGTACACGTACTGGGAATGAATGAAGAGGAAACTCGCCAGTTTGTTGAGCACCGACTCTCAAGGCTAAAACTAGACCTGGAATATTCCCAACTCAGTCCTCTACTCGACATTACTAAGGGTAATCCGAAGGCCATCGAAATAGCTTTAGGCATAATCAAACGAAAAAAGCGTCCTCTTGTCGAAGTCGTCGACACCCTCGCAAAGGCGAAGCCACCTTTCCACGACTTTTGCTCAGGCGCTTGGGCTCTTCTCGATAATCAGGCCCAAATGCTATTGCTTGCTACATACTATTTTCCCTATGGAACCCAGGACGAACCCCTGAAACGCGTCTCAAAGGTCGAGGGAACTGACTTTGATCGCGCTGTAGAACTGCTAGATGACTTGGGCCAACTGGATCTCGCGCAGAACGACGTGGATACTGTTCCAACATACTCTACACACGGGCTTGTGAACGCGTTCGTAGGAGCTCGGCTCAATGAGGATACTTCTACTCAGAATGCGTTGAGACGAAACTGGCTAGCCTACTTAGAAGAAACCGTTGCTGGCATAGGGCTTTGCTGGAACGATATTGGTAGGCTCACGGCTCTCGATGAGCAAAGCTTGCGTCAAACCGTTCTGCTAGCGATTGATTGGAGTTTTCAACACGGAGAGTACGCAAGTACCATCGCAATTGCGCGCGATGTTCGTTATTACTTTTACGTTCGCGGATTCTGGTCTGTCGAAATTAATTTACGGCGGGCTGAGGCGGCTCGACTCTCCGGCGATGATGATGAGGAGTTTGCCGCGCTGACGTATCATTTAAATATCGCTTCAAAACAGGGAAACCTGGCAGGCGTCGAAGCACACTTGAGAAGGCTCGCAGAACTCGCGGAACTGCGTCCAATGTCTCATGAGAATGTGATCCGGTATCAGCACGCGCTGGCGTTGTATTCCTTAGCCAAGCAAGATTACACAGGAGCAGAGAAAACATGGGTCGAGAATTTGGCTGCAATAGAACCCACCGAATTCCCTCACGAATACAGTGCGAATACACGTTGGCTAGCGGTATGTTATGAGAAAGAGGGTCGAATCGCTGAGGCGCATGCCTTATTAGTTAAAGCTCTGGATCATGCTGGGGAAATGCATTTCACGCGCGGAGTTGTGGATATTCTATTGAAACAAGCAACCCTCTATATTAAGGAGCAGAGATTTGAAGACGCAGAGGGAAAGCTCAAGGAAGTAGCTCCACTGTTAGAAGAGGTCCGCGATAGATCCTACGATGCCCATTATTCGTACGTAGAGGGTCGGGTTTGCGACGCGAGCGGACGCGATTCCGAGGCGCAGGGATTCTATGAAAGAGCTCTGGATGCGTTCGAGCGTTTGGGCTTGAACGACCGCGCCATAGAGACGAAAACCGCCTTGGAAGATGTTACAAGGAGACTACAGGAACCAGATCGAGAAGCATAATGAACCACGTATTTGGCTTGGCGCCGAACCGTGGCTTCTTGGTTGGCGGCGTATTCTTAGTCGGCAGTTCCGACGGATTTAACTTGCGGCGCCCTCGTTGCCGATAGGAATAAGGGAGGTTCGAATAATGACTCTTGATACTCAAGCACAAGCACTATTGGATAAAGCAAAAGCGGCTGGCGCCTCTCCAGTTTATTTCTTACCGTTCTTACAGGCTAGGGCGCGCATGGAGGAAGTGTTCAAGAATCCAGATCCTCCCGAAGATATGCACTCTGTCAACGAAGTTGTGATTCCTGGACCAATGCGGGGTCTGACTCTTCGAGTGTATCGACCAACAGAGGAAACCGGTTTAGCCTGCCTAGTCTTCATTCATGGTGGCGGGTGGTCGGTGAATAGCCTCAACACACATGATGCGGTATGCCGCAGACTTTCGAAGCTGGGGAACTGCGTTGTGTTGTCGGTTGACCACCGAATGTCTCCGGAATTCAAGTATCCCGCGGCATTGGAGGATACATATACGGCACTTCGGTGGGCCTTTGATAACGCCTCGCAGCATGGCTGGGACGCGACACGAGTTGCAATTGCCGGAGACAGTTCTGGGGGAACATTGGGCACTACGGCGGCACTGCTCAACCGAGACAGAGGGGGACCGCAACTAAAGTACCAAGTCCTAATCTATCCGGTCACTGATTATTATTTGCCGGGGACCGCTTCATATGTAGAGAATGCAACTGGATACTCTTTGAACCGTGATTTTATGATCTGGTTTTGGCAAAACTACCTTCCTGTAAATGTCGATTTCAACGACCCGTATCTTTGCCCATTGCGAGCTGCTGACCTATCGGGCTTGCCGCCGGCTCTTATTCTCACAGCGGAGTACGATCCACTTCGCGATGAGGGTCGCGAATACGCAACCAAACTGAAGAATGCTGGTGTGCCTGTCGAGTTGTGGCATTACGACAATCAGATGCACGGCTTCATAATGCAAACGCGAGTGATCGATCGTGCCCGTGAGGCATTAGAAAAGGTGGGCCAAAGACTGCGAACGGTTCTCGGACCAGGGTGAGTGTGGTTGTTTTCCAGAATGATTATCGGAGCATTTAATGCGGCCCAGATGCGATGTTATGAGGTCTCGCGTCGCGCGTACGAGTTGCAAATAATCCCCTTGATTCTTTCTGGAACTCTTTTGCTCGACTAGCCAAATGCAACACTTGATCATAGTTAGACATGCTCCAACCGATGCCAATAACAACGGCATCTTCATGGGACATCATGATGCCCCTTGTTCCAAAGCCGGACTGGCAGCGGCAGAAGCGCTCGGAACATCGCTTCAGTTAGAAGAGGACTGTCGTCTCTTTACGTCACCTTTAATAAGGTCCCGAGCTACGCTTGACTCCATTAGCTCTAGAACTCAGAAAATCGCGGACCTTAGGTTGATTGAGCGCGCTCTAGGAGAGTGGGAAGGTCGTTCAGAGGCCAGCGTTCAAAGGGAATATCCGAACGCGTTTTCGTCGGACGGCACTCTCGATCCTCTTTTTACCCCACCAGGTGGCGAACGCGCCGACGTATTTGTCGGAAGAGTCTGCGACTTCTTGGTTGATATATCCGAGCCTCAGTCTCACTCAGGTGTCCTGGTTGTCACGCACAATGGCGTGATTGCGGTGATGCGATCACTCATAGAAGAGAAGAGCCTAAGAGAATGTTTCGCTGAAGTAGAGCCTTTCCTTACACCGCGTAATTCCGAATACGATGGGCGCAGGTTGCGCGCGTTCCTTCCAAAAATCCTTGAAGCATTGCACGCAGGAACTTACAAATAGAACAGAGAGTTTTTCAATTCTAGCGCAACGTATGAACGCGGATTCTTTCCGAAGACACTCACCACCAATGGCCGTGTTTGACGACTCAACACGGCTCATCGTCGACTAAGTCGTGATTAATCTATTCCTCATAGATGGAGCGTCTGGGACAGGGAAATCTGACCTAGTTGAGTATGCACGGGCATCACACCGACGTTGCGGCGTCTTAATCAAGGCAACAACGAGAAAGCTCCGCGATTATGAGGATCGCGAAGGAACGGCACTGGACTTATCCTTTTACTCACGAGAGGAATTTAAGTCGCTACATTTGGACTATCAGTATGACTACAACGAGGAACACTATGGTTTTTCCAAAGCCTCCCTCGATCAATCATTGAAGCAATTTGAAAATGTATTTGCCATCATCCGAAGTATTCCACTCATGATTAAGTTGCAGGCGGATTATCAGGCCTATAGAGTGATCACACTGTATGTTAAGTCTGACATTAAACAAATAGAAGATAGAATGCGGCGCCAAGGTCGAAACCAAGCTGAAATTGGCTTCAGAATTACGAGGATCACCGATACGCTCGCAGATTATGAACGACACAGAAATTTCTTTGACGAGGAAATTGAGAATTCTTCCGATAAGAAAACTTACTATAGCCGCGTCGACGATCTGTTGAGGAAATATTCGCGGGCGAAAGGCGCAAATTGAGGACAGAACTTCGCCTTTACCGTGAAACGCATCCGTTCCCGCGTTGGAAACGCTGGCTAATCTCAGGTGTTACTGAAATTCGGCTCTTCTTTTTTTTGCGGAGAGTGAGGAAGATGCAGACTGGTTCTCCCAAATGGCACAAAATGCAAGAAGCGTTATGCCATCGGTCGTCGGTTGGAATTGATAGTCGCATGAGAAACTTGTTTCTTAGTGAGACCCTACCCAACTGCGGCAAAAACCTTTTTGTTCATCCATTAGCCGTATTCTACTATCCCAATAACGTGTGGCTCGGAAATGACGTATTCATTAATCGCGGCGTGATTTTCATGGCCCCGGTGAAGATAAGCATCGGCAACAATGTCCTGATCGGTCCCTATGCGTTGTTCAATACCGGCAGCCACATCTATGAGTCCAGAAGTACATTGATAGATAACCAGGGACACAATTACGGCGAAATCATAATTGAGGACGATGTTTGGATTGGCGGCCATGTGTGTATTCTTCCAGGCGTCAAGATTTCAAAAGGAGCAGTTGTGGCTGCAGGGGCCGTCGTTAATAAGTCGGTATCGCCTTATACCGTAGTAGGAGGCGTTCCCGCCAAAGAGATAGGCGTAAGAAATGACGCATGAGAAACAAACCCTAAGCGTAAAGGATTTTTTTGATAGCAGAGCTGAGTCATACCACCGTGTCTCTCGATGGGCTGCAGATGAAAAGTTGAATTCAAAGACTGATGAGTTTCTTTGTGGCCTTTCTGGTCGGGTTGCTTTGGATCTTGGGGCTGGCACAGGAACTCTGATTTCAAGGATCAGCGGCTTCCAAACAAAGATAGCGTTAGATATCTCTCCAAAAATGTTATCCCAGATCGAAGATCCTTCGATCCACAAGATTGTTGGCGACGTTCATTGCTTGCAGCTCCCTGATGATTACGCAGATTTAATCGTTTGTCGGCAAGTCCTGCACTACTGCGATTTAACAGTGGCTTTTCAGAATATCATGCGAGTGCTAAGTCGGGAGGGATGGCTCCACATAGTTCAGGTAGTTGATCTTGACAACGTGTCAGAAAGTTGGGACCAGGAGTGGGCGCGCTTCAGAAATGTGGGCGATAGAAGGCATCAAAGGCGGTTCGAGCTCGAGAAATGTTACTTCGAGAATTTCCTGCGTGTGATTAAGAGCGAATATCTAAAACTTCGAGACGAGTATTCATGGGGTGATTTCTTTGTAAAGAACAATGTGGATAAGGAACGGGAGAGAGAAGTAAAGAATTTCTTCCAGATGACCCCAAAAGAGATCGTTGAGCAAATCGATCTACAAATCGACAGCGACAGAATCGCTTACAATAGAGTGTTTGGCTTTTGGTTACTGCAAAGACTCTGATGAGGCGCACAGATTAGTAAGTGCCAGTCTGTTTTCATCTAACAAAACTTCAACCGGGATCATAGCCTTGTCTCAAGTTTAGTTAGTCTGTCAGATACGTCGTATCAATGGGCAAAATCTTTCTTGAATGCTTCATAGGAAATTAAGAGCTTACGATACATTGGAGAATCGGCCCTCCTGCACACAAAAGAGTACCTACTATTTACAGGGGTCTTGTAGAGATGATTCTCGACAAAAAAACTTCCACCAGCTTCGTTCGGGTCAATAACATATATAGTATTGGCAATATACGTATTGTATGAATGTAAATGAAATCTGCTTTTCTCCGACTCATCCAGCCCCTGAATCAAATTCCTCAAACGCGACAAGCTTTGCTCTATATACTGTACAAGCTCGGCAACTGAGCGACCAGTGGCGATGGCTGCAGCCTGAAGTACATCGGAATCAGGATGTAATACGAAGATATAAACTTGTAAATCAGGATTAGTCTTAATGGAGTTTCTTAAATCAACATGAAGGCCTTGGTGAATAACTGAATAATTTAACGATATGGCAATTATTCCCACTTCCTTTTTGGCGCGATCCAAGTAATCTACGATTTTTGTAGAGCCGCGTTTCTGAGCCAATGAGGTTCGAGAATCAAAAAAGTCATAAACGCCTAAACGCACCATCTTTGTCCCCAATAATGGAACCCGGAGATTCCGGCCTATGTCCACTAGTATTCCTCGACCCCATTGGGTAGTGGCAACACCCAGGAGAAAACTAAGTAGCGACGCAATGCCTGTGATAACAAAAAAGGCTTTCATCTACGTACCCTGGAGAGGGGCGGTCTATTAGGCAAGTCAAAACGCTGCCCTGCGGACCATTCTCTCTGCATTCTGATCATCACAAAAAGGTCGACACGCTGAAGTCGAGTTTAGAAAAAGAGTCCGGGATTAGCCAATCAGCGACTAATCCTTAAGGTTCTCGATTAACGCATCATAGCGGTACGAAGGCGGATGCACGGCCTCGACTTCGATTAGCAAGAATTTTCCGCCAATGTTGATTCTCTCAGAATCCCCAAGTTCCATCTTCAGTAGGTTCTTCGCCAAGGGTGTATTGTAGCTGATAAGTCCTATGTCGGGGTCAGACTCGCCATATGCTCCGATCGTGAATTCCTTCATCTTGTTGTCAATAGAGACTTCGACTGTAACACCGATAGAAATCCTTTCACTTTGCTCTTCCACAGTTATTAGTTGCGCCACCGAGATCTCATCGCGTAATCGCTGAAGGTGGGCGGATTCCATCTCCAGCCGGCGTTTTGCGTCTTCATAAGCGAAATTGTCATGCCAATCGCAATTTGCGCCTGCGGCGTCGCCCGCCTCTTGACCGATCGCTTTTACTTTCTGTTCTTGCGCTTTGATTTGTCTCAACCTTAAGTTAAGGCCTTTTTGAGTGAAGAGATTCCTCATAATTCTTTAGGCAACTGTACAAAAGAAGTGAGGAACGTGGCAAAGCACTATTCTTAATTCAATGTGGGGACTACTCAAAATGTGGATTGTCGCAGATTCACAAGCGAACGGCCCACGCATGTCCTACCCCACCCGTGGGTCTTACCGAAGCCTCGCGGCGCCAAGCCGCGCTCACCCAGAGTTAAATGTTCGCCTAGTTGCGAAGCGAACAAAAACCGAAAGCCCGGCTTTGGACCGGGCTCTCAAGGTCGGGCAGAGACGTTCAGCCTCTGTGGGTCACTGTCCTCACCCCAGCAACCACCACCCATTTGTCTTAGCATTTTACGCCGGACCGCAGATTGGTCAATGCAAGAAAACTTGTAAGATTCTAACGCTCTTATCAGGGAAGTGTTTGGAGTCAACCTCGAAAGCTCCCCTCATTATCGAACTTGCGAGCGTGTTCGATATGCCTTCCCAAGTTTAGCCTGGAGAAAGTTGTAAGTATCTCTATGATCGTCGCCGAATGGAGAACGCTTTTCAGCGAGTCCGGATGCATTAATTCAATTATGTTGGCCAGGGGTTGGTAGCTCATACCTAGGATTGACGCAGTAAGCCTCAATCGGCGATCTACTTTGGCCAGGGCTGCCTAGTCAATTCGCGTTCATTTTCCAACTTTTCTTGACTGGATCTCGGGTGACATTTAGAAGCGCGTCGCTCGTGCCATTGCCATTTACGGCACGACGAGCGAGGAATCAAGCGTTGTCTCGACCGGTCTTAAACCAACAAGTACATGTTCTGGTTTACTGAGTTCCAGACTTAATCATGCGGGCGCCAGAATTTCCTCCATTCGCCGGAATAGGTAAATCCTGCCCAATCGGAAGGCGTCCATTTTTGCTCTTTCCACATCGATCCCTGAGCGGAGCTGAGAGCCGCAGCGGGGCCCATTCCTCCACGAAGCATGGCAGTATAGAATCTCCTCATTAACTCTTTAGTGGCATCGCCCCGAACTTCCCAAAGACTGGCCACCACTCGCGGAGCACCAGCATACATAAATCCGCGCGTAAGGCCGATGAGACCCTCACCGCGAATGTCCTTGCCCAAGTTAGTCTCGCAGCCACTTAGCACTACCAGCTCAACCGGAAGCCGCAATCCGCAGACACGGGCAAAATATAGATAACCGTCTTGCGGCTCACCCGCCTCGTTAACCATTGAAAGGAATATGCCGGAAGCCTCAGGATGGTCGTCTAAGGCGAGGCCGTGAGTGGCAAAATGAACTATTCGATAAGAACCGAGACTGCCGTCCGTTACCGTCTTCAGCTTGGCGTCAAAATCCATTTCTAATCGGGCGGTCGGTTCCAAGCTTTGAATAATTTCAGCTTCATCACGAGTGCTTACTAATCGCTTTAACCTTAAGGAAGGTGCCGCCCTATATCCTTCACTTACCAAGGTCCTCGCGATTTCGTCTTCATCGAATCTCAGCTCCTTGCGGTTAGTCGTCGGCGGCATCGTGGACTGGGTCTTTATCACTGCCGATCTATCCGCGCGCTGCAACACCCGAGCGTCGTTACTCTTGAACACAGGATCAGCGACAACAGCAACACTGTTCGGTGCGCGACTGCGATGTGCCATCCTGCGGCGTAGGACTTCGAGAGTCGACGCTGAGGGCACAGTCAAAACCTCGTGATTGGCCACTAGAGGTGTATATAGTTTTGGTTGCTTCGACACCGATAGTGTGGCGAAGGGAAAATACTGCAGCACACCATCAGCTACGATCACGATTTTGCGTTTAGCTCTAATCTCACTGGCGACTCTGTCAGGTATAAGAATCTTGCTCAATGAGGTAGCTTCGCTTTCGAACTCTTGAATTGTCCCACCCTTCTCCTTGAGCATCTCAATCAGACTTACGGCTGCCGCAGTAACCTTGGTCGTCACGGGCAACTCGTACCCTTGAATCGCAGGCTCCCGCACCGATTGCGCAGTTACCGTCCATAAATAGGCGTGGCCCGCGGTCAGCGCATATTCGAGCAGAATGGTGTCGTCGTCCAGCAAGTGACGGATATCACCGCTGGTCAAAGCTTTAGATTCTAGGTTGTCCTCATTCGGAGCGCCCGGAAGCGCTTCTGTAAGGATCGCAACCATTTCGCGAGCGCGTGCTTGCTCGTTGTTTAGCAGCGCTACTTCTGCGTAACCGCCCTTCGGCTGCGAGCGGTGAAGGCGCATGAGCAGCTCTGTGTAGAAGGAGTAATATTCTTGCACATTTCCGAAATAATACGCGCGTGTCTCGTCGGTGCTTCCCCTTGTTCGTCGCAAGGGACCAATCGCCTCAATTACCTGCTTCATCAACTTCACTGCTTCATCTTGTTTTCCGCGCTGACTTTGCACTCGGGCCATGCCGTAAAGCGCGACGGACTTGCCAGTAATGTCCTGCTCATCCCGGAGCTTTAAAGCCTTTTGAAAAGAGTCGCTGGCTTCCAGATATTGTTTGAGACCGTAATACGACCAGCCCTCAGTGGTAAGGGTACTAGCTACCCCGTGAGAGTCGTGCAGCGCCTTACTCTCAAAGAGTTCGCGCGCGCGTCCGCTAAACGTCAGGGCTTGCTGTTCATTGCCCAAACGACTATACATACGGCCCAGGCTCGCCAGAGTGATGGCTTCGCCGCGCTTATCATTTATCGCTTGTCTCAACGTGAGAGCCTTTGAAAAGTTAGTCAAAGCTTCGCTGTTATTGTTCAAAACGGCCTGCGCCCATCCGAGCCCATAAAGCGTCCGCGCCTGTCCATCCAGATTTTTCGTTATCTCAAACAAACGGAAGGCTGCCGAGAAATCATCGATCGCTTCTTTTTCGTTTCCAAGGTACAAATTCGGCCAGGCCAGACCCGCCAGTGCGATCGCTTGGCCGTGCTCATCTCGGAGGGTCTGCATGATTGTCAATGATTGTTTGAAGTACGCTATGGCGCTTAGGTGATCAGCGCGCGCCTGATAACTCCAGCGCAGGCGGTAGAGCGGCAGCGGAAACTTAACCATACCCTGGGAGCCCAAGTCGCTGTAACACCAGCCGATCGCGTAAAGAGTAAGACCTTCTTCGTATTCGTTCTTAAGTGAATGCCACGCGTTGCGCGCCTCTTCGTATTCCTTTATGGAGTCTTCAAGTAACTTGACCTTCTCCGCTCGCTGACCTGTTTCTAGTGATTTCGAATAATGGTCTCCTGCCTCGAAAGTTACTTTTTCTGCTTTTACGCGAGCAATATCGTCCGGCCTCGCAGGCCGAGGGGTTGCCATGCTGATCTCGTAAGATGGTGTCGGAGCGCCGGCGCGCCCCGCGTGTACGCGCAAGTGAAATAGTCCGTCCGTCGGAGCGATCATTGAGATCGCCTCAGGACCGTGTGCACCATTCGCGCGGTCAACTTCCGCGATCTCTTTCTTACTATCGTCATAGATAGTTATGGAGAGATCGATTCCCTGTTGCTCTACGACTGCATGCATGTATGCTCCTGCATCCAGCGTAAACTCATAGAAATGGTTTTTCCCTCTTTCAATCGGCCGCGTTATTGGTTTGTTGGGAACCAACGGTGTCACGTCTACGACGTCATTCGTTTCGCGGAGTGGAGTTTGTGTTGTTGCAGGCTGTTGCACTGCTTTGGTCGGTACGAGTGCAGTCTGCAGAGTGAGAAGTAAGGCCAAACTAATGAGGAACGTAGCTAATACTCGCTTAGCGAAAAGGTAGCTTCTCATTATGCCTTACTCCTTCCTGACGAATGGTGACGAATCCTGGATGTGTTTCGGCGACCTCGCAGCGGTTTTTCTTTGTTGGCCGTGAGCGCCTTGATGGTCTTTGAGACGAAGTTCCTAACCTCAGTGCTTCCTGCCTCTTGGTTGTTATCACGAGAGATGCTCAAGAGTGGACCATACCAAATGACTTTTCCTTCTTTCGCAGTAACCAGTTGGGCTTGGGCCTTGTCGCCAGTTCCGCTCTCAAAATCGCTTACGATTTTGAGACGGGCCTCGGCCTCGTCCGGGCTTGCTTTTGGTTCAAACAGCCCACTCTTTTTGAGGGCTTCAACTTGGGAGGAATGGGCGAGGGTATTCAATTCTGCTGTGTCGTATGGTCCGCTCGATTCAACATAGACCGCCTTGATCGTAGCCAACGACGGCACGACACTTCGGACGCTCTTATCCTTGCTAAATTTGGGAGAATTATTTCTTGGTGGCTGACGGCCTTCAGCCGCAAATGCTTCTTGCTTTACCGCGTCTTGTCCGTTAGGAATGATTCTCCTTTCCGCTTCAGTCTGTCCTATGGTGGCTATCGAATTCAGCCCGTTGCTGTCGGTCACGGTCAGCGTGATCGTATTGCTGGCCGAGCCGAAGTTGTAACTGCAGGTCGAAGAGTTGCCGCAGATCTGCGTCCCGTTGCTGCGCCACACGTAGCTGGTAATGGCCGCGTTGGCCTTCACAGAGCTGGCAAAGGCCACCGTGACGTTGCCGTTGACCGGCACAGACAGCGTCAAGGTCTGGCCATCAGTGGCGGTCTTGCCTTGCGCTGACATTGTGAAGTGCGCTGTTGGAGCCCCGTAAGGGTTAGTTTGAACGGTAACGTTATTTTGATCAGTAGGTATTGGTGAGGGCGACGCCGTAAACGAATTGAAAATCGTCTTACCAACGACATAGACGCTATTTCGGATCTGAGGGATCAAAACCACGACAGCGGCAAAAAAAGCCAACGCCAGCACGACAAGAAAAGCGGGCTGTTTATATCTACGCCTCTTAATCTGTTCTTGAGTCCTTCGCCGATAAGAGCGGAGGATCCTCCGCGTGAACTTGGTTTCACCGTATCCGATAGCTATTTGAAATGATCCGGCGCCATCGTCGGATTCGGCATAATCGACTGTCAGAGTGATTTCTTGTCCCCCTTCGAGCGTAACGGTCTCTCGGACGCTGTCCAGCGACAGAAAGAATGCCGAAAGCAGAATATCCGCTTCATCTTCGCTACGAGCCCAAATCTCTATTAGCTTCGAATTCTCCTGTAGGCGAAGTTCCGTGTGGCCGTATTCATTGAGTTGAACGCTCTTCGCGTTTTGCTCGGTGCCGTCCACGGTGATGACGATGCTTGTCGGAGCATGCCGGCGGCATTCCAGCAATTGCTGAAACTCTTCGATCATGCTGTTCAGCCCTTTGTCCGACAATGGAGGAGCCTGACGATTCTTGCCATTATTATTGTCTAACATGTTCGTATACTCCGGCATTCCTGCTTTCTCTTTCGGAAGGCGTTGCTCTGCTGCTTCAGTCAGTCCGGTAAAACAGGGAAAGTGGAGAACCATGTGGATTCGTCTGAGTTCGGATTCAAGGTCCGCGGATCGTATGAAACCGGACTGGACTGTCTTTCCGAGGCAGGAGTCTCCGGTTTCCTGGAGTGTGAGTGTGTTGACGCATTCAGTGATCAAATCCACTGGTTGCTCAGCCGTCGGTCGCCTGATGATCTGGCCATTCGCATCGGTTCTGACGTAGCCGCTGAATTCGGCAAGGATCGCACGATTCAACTTTTTCAGGTAGGAGCCGATAGGTTCGTTTCCATCGTTCCACGATTCCTGATTTCTCGGCACCACCTGGATCAGTTCGTAAAATATCCCCGTGATCTCCTGTCGAGTGTAGCTGTGGACGCCATTGCCGATCGCGATGAGAGTCCAAAGGGCGTTGCTGCCTTGCAAGCCGACAAGCAAGGCGCACTTGCAGAATGAGACATCATAATCAGCGAGCGAGGCACTGTGCCGCAGCCCCCGTTCGTATGGAATCGTAATCGAGAACACGCGAGCCGCCATTTGCAAATCAAACGGCAACGTTACTTTGCGAATTCTGCTAGGAGTGTGCGTTTCGAGCCAAATGCCGTGGCGGTAGCTCGCTTGGTTTGTTACGCGGTGTTTGAGCAGTCTGTAGTCATGAGTCAAACCAACAAGCGCTCTCAGAGCTACCTTTCTGGCCATTCCCTGTTCTCCCAGAATGTAGTACGCCAATTGATAGGCTTGCGACATGGCCTGACGAAGCAGTCGCAATTGCTCCACCGACGGCCGTCGTCGTGGTCGCCACCGCTCAAGAAGGTTCGCAAGAACGATTGAGAGGCCCATATTTCTCCGTTGTTTGGTGGGAACAAAGGTTAGGGGGAAACTCGCTGTGTTCATCCTCCGTCAATGAGTCGTTGACTAACACCCAAGCTACGCTGCGGGACTTAAAGGATGTGGCCGTAAGCCCGGATGAAAGATGCGACGCTTCCGCATAACGATCAATCCGGGCTGGCATTGACTCCGCACTGAGATTTACAGTGTGAGTCCCCGTTAATAGAACGTTAGGTTAAGCTGGCCATAGGCAGTTGAAGTTCCATAACTATTGCTCACAGTAAGGCTGATCTGATTGCTGGCCGTGCCGAAGTTGTAGCTACAACTGGCAGAGTTGCCGCAGATTTGCGTTCCGTTGCTGCGCCACACATAGTTGGTGATCGCCGCGCTGCCCGGTGAGCTCGTGCTGTTGAAGGTCACGGTGACGTTCCCGTTAATCGGTACCGTCAGATTCAACGTGCCGCCATCGTTCGCCGTTTTGCTCTGCGCCGACATAGTAAAATGCGCGGTCGGCCCAGTGGACGTGAAGCTTAGATTCAGCTGACCGTAGGCGGTTGAAGTTCCGTAACTATTGCTCACCGT
>Ga0070682_100000071_pt1 | contig 94177 bp, 80 predicted proteins | sample KBSC63LmetaG_FD_64668 | JGI IMG/M metagenome (GOLD analysis project Ga0070682, IMG submission 64668) | Corn rhizosphere microbial communities from Kellogg Biological Station, Michigan, USA - KBS C6-3L metaG | ecosystem: Host-associated > Plants > Roots > Rhizosphere | place: USA: Michigan...
AGGGCACTGGTTTTAGATAAGCTCGGCTCATTTCTCCCCGGTGATCTTCAGGTAAAGAAAAACCTTGCTGGTTGCCCTGTGATATCAAAAGGCACGCAAAATATGCATATCCCTGTTTCACTTGCGCATGATGATCATTTTGTCGCGTATTCTTTCCTACTAAAACCGGATTCGCATTGTCAAACGCAGCCAGGTGTTTTTAATTCTTCGACATCATTCCTGAGCTATTAACAATGTTTGCCGTAAGCTGCAATGTTTCCAGCAAGCTTTGTTTCTTATTCTTATCATTTACCAGCTTGAGCGCCTGCGGATCATCCTTTACAATATCATTTAACAATGATGGGGAATAAGGAAGTATAGCGCCATCACTGGATTGGATAAAAAATTCGTCCACTGTACGGAAGCCGTTAAAAGACCGCTTATTGTAGATATTCAACTTACCTGCAGCAATGCGTTGAACAAAGCCGGGAAGTATCTCCAAGGCAAGGTGCGTGCGGCTGCCCGACTTAAACAGCTTTTGCGAAACAGCATAATGGTTATCATCATCCTGGTACGCTTTGATCTCATTGCCATTGATGATATATTTTCCATCAGCAACAAGATGTGGCGTCATCATGATGCCAGTGACCATTCTTAATTTGGTAAAATTCCTTACTGTTCCATCATTCATCGTCACGAAAACAGAGCCGGGAGTCTCTGCAGGTTTCTTAACATCTGCATTATCCTGTGCTGTGGTTGACGTACTGATAAAAAGTGAAGATAGAGCCAGGGTTATGGCAAAAAGGGTCGGATAAAAAGAGTATACTTTTTTCATAGTTTAGAGGGATTAAGGTGATTACATAACGTGATTTTACGTTACTTATTGCTACAGATGAGTAAAATTCCTAATTAAGGAGCGACTAGCAGGGGGGACGCTTTTTAGGAGAAATCATATCTTTAAGTAGGAAGAAATAGAAACACGGATGATACGGATCGAGGCAGATCTGCACCGATCTTATCCGTTCAAATCCGTAAAGATCCGAGTCATCCGTGTTTCTATCATGCCAACTTAGCTCAGCTGGTAGAGCACTTCATTCGTAATGAAGGGGTCGTCGGTTCGACTCCGATAGTTGGCTCTAAGGGCCAAAATTCAAAAGTCAAAATTCAAAAGGATAGCGTTTTGAATTTTGGCTTTTTAATTTTCACTTTTGACTTTACTTCTTCATCAACTCCTTCACCGCCGCCTCGATCTGTTGATCACGTCCCCCGGCCATCACATCAGGCTCGTTACGCACGCGAATGTCCGGCTCGGTTTGATTGTTTTCGCAAAACTTACCATCGGGCGAACGCCAGCCTCCCATCGGAACGCCGAATCTCAGCGTTTCATCGATCTGGTTCTCCCACCATACAAATGTACCCGTGCCCGGCACTGGCATGCCGAGGAGTTGGCCCACGCCTTTTAATTTATAAGCAACCGGAAAAAGATGTGCATCAGAATAATTGCTTTCGCCGATAAGTACGATCGAAGGTTTCACCCATTTGTCGGCAGGCTCGCTTGCTATGTATTGTCCGTGGGGAATCACATCGAAATATTTTTTTCCACTTAGGAAATCAGAAAGTTGCTCGTGAATATTTCCACCACCATTGAATCTCGTATCTACGATGATGGCATCTTTACCGATATTCAATCCAAGCGATTCGTCGAACACAGTACGCATGCTGGCGTCATTCATTGAACGAACGTGCACATAACCTAACTTGCCGCCAGAAAGCCTTTCCACTTCTTTACGACGATTCTTTACCCAGCGCTTATATAATAATTCACCTTCGTCGCCACCTGAAATGGGCTTCACCGTTTCATCCCAACGTTTGTTGGTTGAAGGATCGTAGACCGAAAGCAATGTGATCTTTCCAACTTTACGATTCAACAATTGATAGAAATCAATGGACTCATCCACTTTATTTCCATCGATCATTTCGATGATATTACCGGCTCTTATCATCGAGTTGGCTTTATCAAGCGGACCACCTTCTATCACTTCAGCGATCTTTAAACCATCGGTATAAGAATAATCGTAAAATATGCCGAGCGTGGCTGTTTGATCTGAATTAGGGAACACGGGGCGATAATAACAACCAGTATGTGAAGCATTCATTTCACCCAGCATCTCACTCAGCATCTCTGCATAATCATAATTGTTGTTGATATAAGGCAGGAATTTTTTGTAGGCCGCATAATAGAAATCCCAGTCCACCCCCTGCAGATCTTCTACATAGAATTTTTCTTTAAGCTGGCGCCAGCAATGATCGAAGATGTAATTTTTTTCCTGCGCCTGTTTCAATACCATTTCGGTATTGACGCCGATCCCCTCCGCCTTACCGCTTTCTGCATCTACCTTCATCAGCTTTCCATCTGCATAAAGAAAAATGAATTTTCCATCGGGAGAAAGTTCCATACCAACATTATTGGCACCCAACTTGGCAAACATTTTAGTTTCCCTTGTGCGCAATTCCGTAACCCATATATCATTGCCTTTTTCAAAACTGGTAAGGTAAAATAATTTTTCACCGTCTTTCGACAATAACCAATCTGATGCGGAAGAAGTGTGCAGGGTTAATTTTTTCTTGCGCTCATTCAGGTTATTCCAGTCGATGACAATATTCTTTGTGGCAGAATCCTTCGCCTTAGTGGCAGTAGAATCTTTCTTATCTTCTTTCTTGTCTTTATCCTTTTTATCGTTCTGCTCTTTCCAAAGTGCGTATTCCTGTTTTGACAAATTAGACTGATCGAATAATTCTTTTGAGAAATACATGGCATACACATCGGCGCTGGTCAAATCTCCACCCTGAGCCCGCGTACCTTCACGATCAGAGCCCCAGATCATCATCTTACCATCCATGGTCCACTTCGGTGCATAATCATCATAACCGCTTTGGGTAAGGTTATGCAAAGATCCTTTGCCATCGGCAGCGATGATACCGACCTCTGGATTCCATACCCTTTCCGGCGGACCAAAAGTGAGCAGGAACCATTTGCCATCCGGAGACCATTGATAATACTGATCTCCATCAGCATAAGAATAATTTTTTTCGGCTGTAAGTATCGTTCTGGAATTTTTACTCGCCAGGTTCATCACTTTAAGCACAACACGATTCTCGAGATAAGCAACTTCTTTTCCATCGGGTGAAAACGCTGGTTGATATTCTTCCGCGGATGTGGATGCAACAGTTTCTTCCTTGAGCACCGTTGATACATAGAAATAAGGTTCTTCCTTGCGGGTGATCGACATGGTATAAACATTCCAGTTGTTGTCTTTCTCTGCGGCATAAACCAGCGAACGTCCATCCGGACTAAAGCTTACGGTTCTCTCCTGCCATGGCGTATTGGTGATTCGTTTAGTGGTGCTGCCATCAAGATTGCTGACAAAAATTTCTCCGCGATAAACAAAAGCGAACTCCTTTCCATTCGGCGAAAGTTTTGCTTCGGTAAAGCCTCCGTTCACCGGAACGATCTTGTCGATGACCGTGCGCCCATCCGCCGAGATGCGAACATTGAGCTTAACCGGGGAGCCTCCTGCTTTTTGTGTGTAGATCTCACCGTCATAGTCAAAGCACAAAGTATTGTCGCGTGCATGGGTGAGAAAACGAACCGGGTGTTTGCTATAATGCGTCACCGCGGTTGTTTTTGAAGGATCGGCAAGACTGCTTTTATAAACGTTGAAACTTCCTCCCTGCTCACTCAAATAATAAAAATCATTGTCGTTTGAATCGAAGACAGGATTACGGTCCTCGCCTTTGAAGGAAGATAATTGCGTGTATGTTTTAGCCTTAAGATCATAAACCCAAATATCACGGGTGACAGCGGATACATGATGTTTTCTCCAATCACTCTCATATCCCTTGATATCGTGATAGATCAATTTATCGCCTTTTGAATTAAGCGTTGCATCTAATGCCGGCGTGGTAAGCACCTGGCTAACCCTGCCGCCGCTAACGGGAACGCTGTAGAGTTCACTCATCAAACCAATAGGAAATTGCGAGTTGCTTGCCAGATCCTGCCTTGCTGCTGAAAAGAGCACGGACTTATCGTCTGCAGTAAAACTGCTGGGTATCTCTCTTGTTGAATGAAAGCTGAGCCTCCTTGCTTCTCCTCCTGAAGCCGGCATAACAAAAACATCAAAGTTGCCGTAACGGTCAGACGCGAATGCAATGCTTCGTCCATCATGGCTCCATACCGGCGCAAATTCATAACTCTCGCTTAATGTCAGCGGTGTGGCATTGCCACCTGACGATGGTACCGACCAGATATCGCCTTTATAACTAAAGAGTATGGTTTGCCCATCGGGAGATATCGCCGGATAGCGCAACCAGAGTGGGTTTTCCTGCGCTGTGGCTTGTACAGATAATAAAAGTCCTGCAAAAAAATAAATAAGCTTTCTCATAAGCATTTTTTTCTGTGAATGATGCCCTTAAGTTAGACATTAGGAATGAAAATGCAAATCATTAGTTGGGGAACGGCAGAAGATTGTCGGATTTTTAAATCAACGAACAACCGTCGGCAGATAGCTGCTCAAATACATCAAGAAGAGTTACGCATCAATGCTGGCGATTACGCAACAACTGTCATGGTCTTGGCGATGGGCCGATGAATACGTATGATCCGCAGCCAGTTTAGCGTACGGATGATCAGGTATGTTGGATCCAGTTCATACCATCGAAAGCCAAAATTGGTACCAGATGGATTTTTGTGATGATTATTATGATAGGCCTCTCCCATCATCAGCAGGTCTACCTTGAATAAATTGGTAGATGTATTATTCACTTTAAAATTGGTATCCCCATATTTATGTGCAAACCAATTGATGATCACGCCCTGTATTGGCACCATCAAAATATGGATCGGCAATAACAGGAACCACCATCCTGAGGGCGCAAACCTTACATAGAATAAAACATATAGGGTGATCCATCCAAACCTCGACCACAATGAATTGCCAATCCTGTCAAGCATTGGCCAATCGGGCAGGTTCTTTAAAAATCGCGACTCCGTATTGATCGTCCCATTATATAGATTGGATGATACCTGGCGGGAACGCCACATCATTTTGAAGATATTACTGTCGTATTTCGGAGAATGAGGATCATTTTCTGTATCGGTATAAGCATGGTGCATGCGATGCATGATGGCATAAACCCTCGGACTGATATAGGATGAACCTTGTGTAATGTAGGTGAACAAGTAAAAAAAACGTTCCCATCCTTTGCTCATAGTGAACGCTCCGTGTGCGGCATACCTGTGCTGAAGAAAGGTTTGCATGAACAGCGAGAGATACCAGTGGATCACCAAAAAAAGCAAAATGATTAACATCGTCAAAGATTGTTTTATTAAATGCGAACCATAAGAATGACCGCGACCCAATCTATGCTTGTTTGAGATGGTAACCCTTACATATCTTCGGGAAAAAGTTGTATAAATCCCATATCAAGTGTAGCAGTCAATAATCTGTGGATTTTTTTTATCTTCAATTTTAATTGTCTAACAGAAAATTTTAATCGAATAACTTTTTAACTAAATATAAAATACCGCTATGAAAGCCCTTTTTTTATTGCTAGCAGGAACGGTCATCTACTCCGCAGTATCGAGCCAAACGATCGGTTCGAAAGTGACATTCCCCGGAACTGACGGCAGAACCTACATTGGTACCATCAGCAGTGTACAGGGCGGAAAATATTATATAAAATATGATGGCTACGATTTTAACGCTTGGCTCGACAGGAACCAGTTCACCCTGGTTGGCGGGGAAACAGCGGAAAATCTCATAGGCGCAAAAATAAGTTTCCCCGGAACGGATGGACGAAACTATACCGGCACCATCACCGAAATGCAAGGCGATAATTACAAAGTAAAATACGACGATTACAATTTTGAAGCCTGGATCACAAGGCGGCAGTTTACCATCATAAATAACCTGCCGGCAAAGAACAACAATACCCAGGTAATACAGCAGGCCAACACGCAAACTACAACTGCGGGCACCGGCACCTTGGCGACGATCTTTTCTTTCGGTAAACAACATGGATGGGCCTCGGGTGTGGTAGAAAATAGGTTCAACAACTATGTTAACCAGCTTTCGGGTAGCGAAAGGAACAAAATAACCGCTTTGTTGAACCAGGCCAATACATCTTCCGCACGTTTCTTTGTTCTCAAATCACTAATGTCAGGCGACAGTTACGATGAAGCACAAAAGTTCATTCAGCAGTTAAATCAATATCCTGAAAGTTACCAGCAGGAGCATTGCCTGATCACCACCCATAAATCTATTATCCAGCAATGGGAGTATTCTTGTTCGGTTACCGTTGTACAAACTTACCTGGGTGATCTTTGCCCCCGGTATGCCTGGGAGATCAAGCAAACCCAGGACTATGATGTGATATCCCGGGATCCTTATCACAATGCGATGGGTGTGCAACAAAAACAGTTGCTGGAACAATATGGCGGTATAGCCTCTATTCGCGGAGACTACTCTGGTAAATATATCGCCATCAATGATGCGTTGGATCAATTGGTGGGCCGGATATTGGGCGTGCATTACACAACCCGCCAGGTAACGGAATCACTTCCTGTTACTTTTCAAAGAATAAGATCTGAAGTAGATCGTGGACTGGACGTTCCTTTGCTCATCGGATTTGTAGGTTCGCAAGCGAGACATTTCCTGCTGCTGATGAAATACAAATACGTGCAGGGAAGTTACCAGTATCTTATCTATGACCCCTGGGATGGGCTCTGCGACTGGGTCAGCGAGGCTACAGTGATCAGCGGCTCTTTATCTCCACTTCTTACCCAGTGGAGAATAACGCTTGATTATTATTATACTGCTGACTAGGCAAATATTCAGAAACGATTCTTAATTGGTGTTTAATTAGGCTACCTTCCGCGGCTTAACCTAAATTATGACCAATCCGTTTGACCTGCTGATCGATAGTTACCTTGAAAATAATGTTGGGGTCGACGCTGCCTTTCTCCAGGAAAAACTTTCTGCCGGACTGCAACAAAATATTTTGCGATTGCAAAGAGACGATCTGCTCAGCAATGCAGGCATCGGCAACGATTCCATCCAGGATGCGCAACAAAAAATGAGAAGCGATAAGATCTATTGGATGGATAAGAGCCACGAGAACGTTTTCGAGCGGGAATTTTTAGGATTGATGGATGATTTCATAGAGCGGCTGAACAGCACTTGTTATACCGGCATCAACGCATACGAATTTCACTACGCCGTATATGAAGAAGGAAGTTTTTATAAAAAACATCGTGACCAGTTCAGGAACGACAGCAACCGGAAATATTCCCTGATCACTTACCTCAATGAAAATTGGCTGGAAGAAGATGGCGGCCAGTTGATGCTGTACCAGGATGAATCAACACAAAAAATATTACCCCGCTCACAAACCGCAGTATTCTTCAAAAGCGATGAAATGGAACATGAAGTGATGAAAGCGAATCGAACGAGAATGAGTATTAGCGGATGGTTGAAGCAGGTTTGAGGATTTAAAGGTTTAAGGGTTTAAAAGACCCTCGAATTCGCAGAGACCAATAACCATTAAACCATTAAACGTTAAAGCCTTACCCCCCTCCTAATGGTGTTTGAAGTACTGTATCTCCCCTTCATGCTTCTTTGCTGCTGCAAGTGAGCTGAAAGTTCCCAGGTTTTTTCTCTTGTTTGTCTTTGGATCTTTTTTCCTCGAATAGATCCGGTATTGTCCCGACTTTAATTTCCTGATCATGATAATAAATTTATTGGCTCGAAGGAGGGCCGGTCAGTTCTTCGTCATTATCGTCCTGGTGCATCAGGTCATCGATATCCAATTCTTTATCTTCCGCTTCTATCACCGGCTTCATGGAATGAACAAGGTCGTCAATGTCTTGCTCCTCATCGGTGTCAGGAATGATCTCCTGTTCATGAACCAGTTCATCTGGATCGATCTCTTTATCTGGTGAAATGTCTTTGAGCTTATCGTTCAACTTTTTGTCCATAAAATATCTTTTCGTGGTTCTTTTTATTTGACGATCACTACTCTTTGCGTGATACGCTCCATTCTGTTATTGGTCATAAATACCAGGAAATAAATACCGGCTTGAAGATGGCTAAGATCGAGTGCAAACGGATTGCCGTTTAAATGTTCTTTTTGATAAACAATTCTTCCAGCATTATCGTAAGCGATCATGCTGGTATAGATATCATGATTTTTTGCAAAGACTATATTAAATTGTCCATTGCCGGGATTCCCAGCTATCTGAACCACTTTGCCGTTGGTCTTTCCATCCGTTGCGTAAGTTGTATAGGACGAATAGGTTGAATAAGAGCCTTCCTGGTATTGACAAAAAACTGTCAATGGCAGCGAGAGCATTGCGATGATGTAGATATACCTTTTCATAGTTGCAGCATTTTAAAGTAAATGAATTTCGGTACAATCGATCTTAAACAATTTTTATGCCGGACGGTGATGATCCACATTTTCCTCTTCTTCATCTCTCACATCATCTGTCCAATCTTCTTCCGGCAGGTTATCATCGTCTGCCAGCCGATCTGTTTCCACAGAATTTAGCGCCATCGCTTCGCTATCGGCCTGGTCCTCCAACGCATCCAATTCCTCTGCCGTTATTTCTTCCTCTTCATAAGTTTCGTCATCCATATCCAGCCTGTCTTCCCCGTCTGTTGGAGCGGAAAATTCCATAGTATCATGTTTAATGTCGGGCTTGATATCTTCTTCTGCGCTTGCTTTCCTTTTCATAAACTGCTTTTAAAGAAATAGATATAAAATTGTGCCAAAATGAAGCGGTGAGCCACACTTATCGATCTTTTTTGTTTAAAATTGTTGCATGAGAATTATCCTGATAGGTTTCCTATGCTGTGCAACATTCTTTTCCTATGCGCAACCAATTGATTCTTTGAATACAGCGAAACATTGCGCCTACATGACGACCGAGGAACAGGCGATGATCCGTGAGATAAATCTCGTTCGCAGTGATCCCAGAGGCTATATAAAATATATAGCGCCCTTGCTCGCCGATGCGAAGACAACCGTAGCCAGATATGGAAAGGGACCAAAAAGCTATAGTCTAACCTTCTCCTCTACTACATGGAACGGAGTGAAAAAAGAGAGGATCGATACCACGTGGAATTATGTTTGGGAAGAAAATGTGAAAGCATTAAGCTCCCTGATCGAAGACCTGAAGAAATTAAAGAAACTATCGGTGCTAGAACCTGATCCGGGAATTTATCATGCGGCAAGGATCTATGCTGCCGACCAACACGAGCATGAATGGAAATTACTTCACGTAGGAAGCGACGGCTCGCAGCCCTGGGACCGGATAAAAAAACACTCTCCTTCTATGTCGTTTGGCAACGAGAATATTGCCATGAGGAGTGGGTCGCCTTCAGTAAGAGATATTGTGTTGTTATTGCTGATAGATGCGGGTATCCCTGGTTACGGACACCGCGATAATATCCTGGACCCTCAATGGACACATATTGCCTGTACTACCGAAAACTATAAATCCATGTACAGCTGGTGGCTGCAAGAATTTGGCGTTAGGAAGAAAAATTAATCTGAAATTACATAAATAGAAAAGGGTTTAAAGGAGAGCATACCCTCCATTAAACCCTTTTCTCTTTTTGTATTTTTTACTCTTGCTTAATTAATCCCTGTATGCTGCTATATACACATCCAACTCATTTCTGCTGGACTGGCTATTTAACAGATCATAGATCGTTCTGAAATTTGAGCGATCAACAATATTACCATAAGATAATTTTGCCAGCCTAAGCCGATTGTCTTCTGCAGAAACCAATTCGATCAATTGTTTTGCCTGTGCACTGGTAAAATAATTGTTACGGTTGTTGAATATGTCGGTCAACGTGGTCATCTTTTCAAAAGGAAGAAACCTGGATCTCACATTCTGCACCATTTGATTAAAATCATAATCCGACATTGCTGAATGCATGACGGGATTCGGATAGACCGTTCCAGGTTGATATGCGGAGACATAAGCCGCCAACTCATTCTTGCTTGATTGGCTACTAAACAAGGCATATACCTGGTTGTAATTATACGTGTCTACAATACCACGATATGCCATCTTCGCCAATGTTAGCCTGCTGGCTTCAGAAGATTGCAATTGTATCAACTGAATGGCCTGTGCTGTGGTGAAAAAATTCGTCGGGTTGTTGAAAGCCTCCGCTATAGAATTGTATTGTATAGATGATGGATACTGCCTGCGAATTGATTGATACAAAGTATTAAAGGTCGCTTCAGTCATTGTTGGATAATTGGCCCCGTTGTAAACATTAGCATCTGTGATATCGCTACTGTTATAATTTGAAACATACAGATCAAGGTCATCCCTGTTTGATGAACTGGTGAACAATGTTTCCACTCTGCCGAAATTTACCGGATCAACTACGTATGCATAAGACTGCTTTGCCAACTGCAAACGAGCACCCTCAGATGATACCAGCGAAAGCAACTGCGCTACCTGTGCGCTCGTGTAATAATTGCTCCTGTTTGTAAATGCGTTACCCACAGCGATCGCTCTTGGTTCGCCCGGGCGTTGGAACCTTACATTTTGCATCAGCCTGTTGAATTCAACATCGCTTATACGTACCTGGTTACCTCCGGCGTTGCGCAGCCGTAACGTTTCTATCAGTTCGATACTACCGTCGGCATTCACATTAATGCGCATGTCGTAGCGATTGCGCAGATTGAATGTAGTGGTAACATCGTCGGTCCTGTTTCGATTGTATAGTCCCATACGCGACAACTGTAATGTATGTTGCCCGCTTGAAAGGTCATTTATCATGGCAGTGGACCTACCGTTTGTTGAAGCAGTGCCATTAAGACTATAAGATGTACCATCTATCGACACCTGTAAATTTGCGTTTCCGGCCACATTGAGAACCACATTGCTTCTTCGCTGGGCGCTTACCGACAATACAGCTAAGGCGCCAATCAATAATATTGATAACTTTTTCATTTTAATTTATTTTACGTTTAACATTACAAAATATTAATAGAGATGCTTCCGATCATATTAGATTAAAACCGGGAATACCTCATACCCTGTTATACAATTTGCTTGCCAGTGTGTAATTGGTATGAGAATCAAGATCTGCAAACTGCTATTTATCTCAATAGCAGCAAAAGGTTCCCCACTCGTTAATTATTTCAGTGAAAGATCAAAATGCGTTTTCTTTGCAACCTCATGTCTTTATTCATCACATCCCTTAATTCCGGCAGCAACGGCAATTGTTATTATGTTGGAAATCATAGCGAAGCCGTATTGATCGACGCTGGCATTTCATGCAGGGAAACAGAAAAAAGGATGAAGTTGCTCGGACTTTCCATGAATACGGTCAGGGCGATTTTTATTTCTCACGAACATGGCGATCATATCAAGGGGCTTACTACCCTGGCCAACAAATATAATCTGCCGGTTTATATCACTACCGCTACGGCAAAAGCAGGAACGAGATTAATAGGACATCTCAGCAAAACATTTACGGCGAATGAGCCAGTATTGGTAGGCGAATTATTGGTGACCGCATTTACCAAGCAGCACGATGCGATCGACCCACACAGTTTTATCATTAATTATAAAGGAACTACAGTTGGCGTTTTTACTGATATCGGTAAAGCATGCAAACAGGTCACGCATTATTTCCAGCAATGCCATGCTGCGTTTCTCGAAGCCAATTACGATGAAATAATGTTGGAGACCGGAAGGTATCCCATCCAGTTAAAGAATCGCATTCGCGGAGGGCACGGACATTTATCCAACAACCAGGCGCTGGAATTATTTACAAAACACCGTCCACCATTCATGACACATATATTATTGTCACACTTGTCGAAAGAAAATAATGAGCCGCGATTAGTAGAAGAAATGTTTACCAAACAGGCAGGCGGCATATCTGTGATTATAGCTTCGCGGTATCAAGCTACAGAATTGTACACGGTGTCTGCAATAGCAGGAAAAGAGGTAGCGCCCGCTATCCCGAGGGTAATGCCTGTACAGTTAGGATTGTTCCAGTGAGATTGAATATTGTGAGGAACTTTTCATAACAGATCAGTCAAATTTATATGTGATTTAAAATATTGAAAGTCCGCCTCAGATCGAAAAAAATACTAAATATTAAATCTTCAATATTAAATCCCCCCATCCAACTCCCTAATCTTCCCTTGGCATAGTACTTGTTGCATTTTCCTCTGCTGAAAAAACCGTTATGAAAAATACTAGCATCTTGTTCTGCACCCTTGTCTTTCTCATTGGAGCATTCATACCCGCCAAGCCAACGATATCAAGTATCTACGGTACGATCGAACCACCGGATGCAGCCAGTAAAGTATTGGCAATTAATGCAAAAGACAGTTTTGTGGTCATTCCCGAAGCGGGGAAATTCTCTATCGCTGTGCCTGCCGGCAATTGGAAACTCTACATACAATCCGTTAAGCCATTCAAGGATCGTACTGTGGAAAATATTCGTGTGGAGGAAGGAAAATCCACAGATGCAGGGGTCATTCGGCTTAAGAAGCAAAATCAGTAATTTACAACCGCATCGATCACCTGGCTCTTATCCCCACTCTCCCATCGGAAGCGCACGAAATAACCCTTTGGAGGAAGTGTTTTTAGCCGATACGGGACCTTCAATGTATAGTCAACATCATTATTCTCCATGGCGCCGCCCACCTGTTTCAGGAGGATATCATTTATTTTTATTTCTTTGAAGTCGGCATCATATACCCAAAAACTCTCTTTTCCCGCAAAGATGCCGCCGAGGCTTGTGCCGGCGATCCCCACAATATCAAGACTGGCATAAGCCATTTTTGGATTCACTTTTATTGAGGTATCCACCGTCAAATACACCGTCCTCGCTTTTACTCCACTTACGAACAACATTACGTTCGGCGGAGATTTTACCACATTGACAACCTTTGAGATCTGCAGCACTTCACCGGATTTTACAATGAAGCTTATTGGAAATTCCAACCTCAACTGATTATTACTTTTCAGATCAAACACGCGTAGCTTGGCGATAACGGAGGTATTTGATCTCACCAGGTCCGAGGTCAGTATACACTTCATGCTTAGCGCCTTAAAATCCTTGGGCGCAAATCCGGTTGTTTCGTTCTTTAAAAGAAGATTTGGTGTAACCAGCAGCAGGTCGCCTTTTGCTGTTGTAAGTGTAAGTTCAGCCGCCGGGTAGCTGATCTTTTTTTTATCCGCTGTAAAACCCGTGGGCAGTTGGAGAAAAAACTCGATCTCCCTATTCAACGGTATTTTGTTGCTCAATAGTTGAGAGCCGTCTATTCTAACCTCGATGGATTTGGCCCATATCCCTTCCTTGTGATAACGGATCCCCGTTAAGGGTAACATACCGACGTTCTGGGCAATGCAGGCGTTGAAACAAAGAAAGCCGCATGCGGATAAGATGAGCAACCTGATCATGGCAAAGCTGTTTGGTTAAAGATAGCTCCTGTATTTGGGAATAAAAAGCGTGTTAACACTCGATTTGCGGCTATGCCCGGGCGTATTTTTCCTATCCTTTTACACATCTTGCTTCGGCAGGTAGGATATTTTTAAAAAAGGATTAGGCAGTTTAGAGGGTTTAGGAGGTTTGGAGTAAACCCACTAAACTATCTAAACCCCTCTAAACCTTCTAAACTATTATCATAATACCTTCAGCTCACTAAGATTCACGTCAAGCAGACGAACGATGATGGAGCGGTTCGGAAAAAATTCCTGCAGGCCTGAACCTGATTCTTTAAAATACGCTTCCACTTCCGGAGAAACAGATTTTCCCCCAATGATGAAGCCCAACTGCACGGGGTCAGCGCTGGATTTTGCCGCGATCTGAACATCATTTTGGCTGGTCTCCGTGAAGTACCCATAGCCTTTCAAAAAGCCGGCAACGTGCGCTGCATCCAGTTCTGTAACGCCTTCGCCTTTGTAATAAACCGTGTGGTTCTTGTCGAGTTTAAAAGGAGTTCCGGTTTTGCCGTCTGTTGAAATAACGGACATTAAAGATTTGAAGAAGCCCATAGTAAGTTTGTTTTGATAAATATAGCATGGAGATGGTTAATTGCGAAATGTGATCAAAAAAATTTACACACCGAGCATCTTGAACAAATGATCCTTATACGTTGCAGAAACCTCGATCTCTGAGCCATCAAGCAAGGTCACATACTTGCCCTCACTTTTTGAATAGGATTTGACATAGTTCACGTTAACTATGAAGGAGCGGTGGATCCTGGCGAAAGGAGCATCCAACAATTCATCAAAATGCTTTAGAAATTTGCAGATCATTTTGCAGGAGCCATCCTTAAGATAAACATCCGTAAAATTTCCATTGGCTTGCAATTTAACGATCGACTCAGTTTTGATCACATCAAATCCATGGAGCGTCGGTAAAACTATCTGCTGTTGCTCTGGTCTTAATTTCAGGTTTTGCAGAATGATCTGTGTCCTGTTCAATTCATCCGCTTTCAAAATAGATATCTGCACTTTGTTGACGGCCGCCACTAACTCCATAATGTCTATCGGTTTCAGAATATAATAGGCGGCGCTGTAATTGAGCGCCTTGATAGAATATTCCGAATAGGCAGTGATGAATATCGTCTCAAGACGCTGATCCTGGCAGGCTTCCAGGATATCAAAGGCATTTCCAAAGGGCATCTCCACGTCCAGGAACAGCAACTGCGGCTGCAGTTCGCGTATCATGGGTACAGCTTCCTTAATGTGTTGTGCCTGCCCTACTATATCTATTATCGGGCAATATTTTTTACAATAATTCTCCAGCACCTGCCTGGCGATCGATTCATCATCTACAATGATAGTTTTGATCCTCATGCTTTATTATTTTTTAAAAGCGGAACAGTCAGGGTTACTTTAACGCCATGCGCTGGTTGAACCTTGTCTTCCACAACACAAGTAATATGCTGGTGATAAAGCTCATTCAATATCTTGATGCGTTCCATGGTGTTGTTGATACCTCGCCCGGTATGATTCTTCTGGTTAGCAGTTTTGGTCTTTTCACTTTCGCCGATCCCAATGCCATTATCTTCAATTGTTATTTCAACCGTTTCCAGTTTCTTCCTAAAACGAAGTTGTAAATAACCTTTTTCATCTGTATACCTCAATCCATGCCAGATGGCGTTCTCCAAATGAGGTTGTATCAGCATACCGGGTATATACAACTGTTCATCCAAATACAGCGCATCATCTACCTGGATATTGAAATCAAACTTATCGGGAAACCTGCTTTTTTCGAGTTCGAGATAATTTTTCAATAGCTCCGCTTCCTTGGAAAATAAAACAAAATCCTCCGTGGAGTTTTCCATCACCCTCCTCATCAGTGTCGAAAATTTGGTGAGGTATTGATTGGCTTCCATTTCATTGTTATTGGCGATGAACTGGTTGATACTGTTCAGGCTGTTGAAAATAAAATGAGGATTCATTTCCCTTCGCAAGGATTGAAGGGCTATCTTCTTGTTTTTTATTTTTAGCTTTTTGAGGATGCTAAGAACGACGGCTCCAAAGATCATTAGCGCTATGATAGAACCACCGAGCCAATAATTGAGCAAATTCTTCTCCCTGATCAGCTCATCTTTCATCGCTCGTTCCGATTCCAGTTTTTTTAGCTTGGCCTCGGTTTCACTCACGATCCTTGCATCAACAAGAGAACTGTCCTTGCTGATCATACTATCCAATTGCAGCACAAAGTTCTTATACAGGCCCAGGCTCTTTGATTGTTTGCCTTGACTTTGATAAATGCTATCCAGCTTTAGTAAAGATCTTTTTGCTTCCAAAGTGTGGCCATTCTTTACCGATAACCCGTAGGATTCGTTCAATAACCTGGCCGCCGTACTATCGTCGGCTTTTTGAATATAGATGTCGGCAAGCGAGTTCATTTCACTCGCCTGCAGTTGGGTGGAATTCAATACAAAGCGTTCGTTCAGCAAACCTTTTTTTGTTTCAATAGCCTTTGTATAATTACCCGCATTCAAATAGGTATTGGTGATAAGATGGTTGAAGCGAACGGCTTGTTCCGGGTTATTTTTCGACAAGTTAAATGCATTGCCAAATGCCGTAACTGCAGCATCAGTCTGCTTGTTCCTTAAACTGATGTCGGCTTGTTTGATATAGCCCCCGATCACTTCATTGGTGTCTTTGTTGATCATTCCAAGATTGATATTATCCTGGAGATAGCGCTGTTGCACTAAAGCAGAGTCAGGTTTTGAAAGCCTTGAGATGTCATTCCCGTTCATGCTGTTGCTGGCACGGTCACCTGTCTTTAGGTTATACTTTTGGGCGAACGCATAATTGTTGATGGCTTCCTTATCCTTATGCAACTCTTCCTGCACCTTCGCCAAAGCCCTGCTGCTTTTTGCTATCCCATCTGCATCGGCATTTTTTTCATAGAGCTGCTTTGCTTTCTGGTAAAAGGTCTCGCTCTTTCCGAGATCACCCTTTTGATAATAACTTTCACCAAGGTCAAAATAACCGCTGGCAAGCGTATCGGTATTGTTCTTTTCAAAAGCCCTTTCCACTTTTTTTGAGGCCCTGCCAAACTTATCTGCGCTGCTCTCCTGATTTTGGGTCTGCTGGGCATAGAGCATAGCCTGGGCACTGCCGCAAAACAACAGCATCATCAGTACGATCTCTTTAAGCCCGGCTTTTTGCCTCATATCTTCTACCCTTTTACAGTACAAAATAACGCCATTTTAAAACTATTTCCTTATCCCTCACCAAGTGGGAAGCCCATTTCACCAAGTGTGTTCCAAAACGGCCTCGCTGCTGTACTACTTTCACCTTACAAAAACATTCTATTTATGAAAACAATTACAAGTTACGTTACCATCTTGTTGGCGATGATCACGTTCAATGCAAACGCACAATTCAACGGAGATAATTTATCGATGCCCTTTTCCGTGGCATACAAACCCGGAGTAAATAAAGCGGAGGCCAGGGACGGATACGTGACCAGTTATAAAAAGATAAAGTTGTACTATATAAAGGCGAAACCTTCATTGATCAACATGTATAAAGGCATGGGAAAATATACCACTTTAGAAAATGCGCTTAAACAAAACAAGATCAATGTTACAGAAATATCATCCGGTGGTTCGGTGAATCAATTGATGTTTAAGAACACTTCAAAAGATACCATCATCATTGCAATGGGTGATATCGTCAAGGGAGGCAAACAAGACAGGGTGATTGAAAGTGATAATGTCATCTACCCTGGCCAGCAAATTCCGCTAACGGTGTATTGTGTTGAACATGGCAGGTGGACGGCTGCAACAGGCAGCACAGGCAGGAACAGTTATACCGCCGGCGCCAGTTTTCAAACCTACCATAGTAATATCAATAATGAAGTAAGGAAAAGTATTGTGAAGGACAAGAGCCAGAGCAAGGTTTGGGAAAAAGTGGGCGATATTAACAGCTTCAATGGAACGGCAACATCAACAGGCACATACACAGCCGTGACTCAAAACGCAAATTATAATGCTGAAGTAAAAGCATATAAAGATGAATTCACAAGGGCCATTGCCGCCGACCCAACCATTGTAGGGATATTGGCAGTTACCGGAGATAGGATCATCGGCTGCGATATTTATGCAACACCTGAATTATTCAAAAGCAATGTGGCCAATATACTCAACTCCTATATTTCAGAAGCGGTTTATAATGGAAAGAACGTTACCATCAGCGAAGCAGAAGTTGCCAAATTCCTCGACAATTTATTGGCCAGCGACGCAAAGCAAGACAAGATGCTAGAAGACAATGGACGTAGTTTGAAGGTGAATGGGAAGAAGATAAAGATCACTGCATTTGATAAGTAATTCAAGAAGTGGTTTAGAAGGTTTAGGGTTTAGGAAGTTTAGTTGTTCGACCCTAAACCTCTAAACTTTCTAAACCTTCTAAACTCTCAAAAAAAAACTTGAACCATGAAAAAACTGATCATCTTATACGCCATAACACTAACCGGCACAACCCTGCTAACCGGTTTACAATCTGCAAACTTTCATATTGCACCCAACTACTCCACCCACCGCGGTCTTATTGACTCTTCAGTTTATGAAAAAGATATTCTTCGCCAGGTGCAAACACTTAACAGCAATTTTATTCCTAAAAAAGATTTTAGAAAAGGAGTGGTGAAGCCGGGAACGATCAACAATTATCTGCACAAAACTGCTGATGGATATTGCATCCAGTTGCCCTCCTCCACTAATATCCCCACTCCATCGGTGATGAATGGCACCGTTTACCTCAGTGGTGGATTCGGCAGCAGGCAGTATTATGCCTTTGACGCAGCAACAGGAAGAAACAAATGGGCGATCAACCTCGATGATGATGGCCCTTCTTCAGCAGCGATGGAAGACGGGATCATCGTATTCAACTCTGAGTCCTGCACCATCTTCGCATGCGATATGGCTACAGGCAAATGCATCTGGTCTTATTTTCTCGGTGATCCTTTGATGAGCATGCCTACCATTGCCAATGGCATTGTGTTTACAGCGTATCCTGCGCCCTATGAGGGCAAGATCGCACAGCAGAACGACAACGAATTAACGATCCGTCCCAGCCATGTGCTCATCGCCATTGAATTAAAGACGGGTAAAATATTGTGGCAAAAATGGATCGACAGTGATATCATGAGTGCGCCTGTGGCTAAAGACGACCTGCTTTATGTCACCACTTTCTCCGGCGCTTTGTATAAAGTAAAACAAAAGACCGGCGTGATCACTGAAGCCAAGGCTTTGAGAGCTACCTCAGCGCCGGTATTCTCTTCTTCAAACGAATTGGTGTTCAGTTTGCGCAATGATCGCACAACGGCGTCAGGAACTGTGGCAGCAAACGAAGCCGTAGTATTTGGATACGGCACCAAACAAAAAGCCATGTATCAAAAAAAGGCAACCTATCTTGACAAAGACGTTCAAACCAGGTCACGAATGAAACAGGTATCTACAACTGCGGATGCAGGCAATGGCTTTTCGGCCGGGGCGCCGAGCAGTTCCAATTATTCGGTGGCCTATGAAAATATCGGCCAATCCAATGTCTCTTCGCTACAGTCCTTCCAGGGTTCAAGAGCGCTATACAAAAGCGGCAGGTTATACAATACCATGGGAGATGAAATAGTATGTACAGATAGCACGGGCACAGTAAAATGGAAACACAAATTGGATGGTGATATAAACACGGAAGGTGGTTATCTCGGCACCCCGCCCGTGTATGCAAACGGCTATATCATTGTTGCTACGCTTAAAGGTGAAGTGTTGATCTTCAATGAAAAGACGGGAACACTGCACAAAAAATACGAGGTGAAAGATGCGATACGATATCAACCCGTGGCCGACAAAGGCTGGATATTCGTGACCACGGTTAATAGTAAGATGTACGCCATCAACACCGGCAATAGCGCCATCACCGGCTGGAACATGTGGGGTGGTAATGCGGCAAGGACAAATGAGAACAACATGCCATAATTACTTTCGTTAGGCTTTCATCATATGGTTGATGGTTCATAGTTAATAGTTCATCGCAGAGGCTTCAATTTAGGAGAATCAGCCATAAGCCATCAACTATGAACCATTGAACTTTTAGAACCACATATATCTAAAAAATTACCGCTGTTGTATTTTACAATTTTGTTTTGTGTTGGGCATTGTATAATTGAGTTACGAAAACTCAGCCATGACCAAAAACAAAACCTGCCTGCTCGGGATATTACTGCTATTGTGCACGCTTGCCCAAGCCAACGCTCCCGACACCAATATTGTAAAGAAGAAATATTTCACCCAACGACTTTCTGGTTCTGCAATAACCCTCGATGGCATTCCATCTGAAGCAGCATGGGACGCCGTTCCATGGGGAGGCGATTTTATTCAGAATGCACCCAATGAAGGCAGTGCACCTTCGCAACCCACCAGCTTCAAAATATTATACGACAATAAATTTCTTTACATCGCCTATCGTTGCACCGACTCCTCCCCTGATTCTATTGTAAAAAGAATGGGGCGGCGTGATGTTTTTCCCGGCGACTGGGTAGAGGTGAATATCGATAGCTATCATGACCAGCGAAGCGGTTTCTCTTTTACGCTTTCGGTATCAGGCGTGCGCAGCGATGAATTCATTTCTAACAATACTAACTGGGATGCAAACTGGAATCCCATCTGGTTTGCCAAGACCCATGTTGATAAACAAGGCTGGACCGCGGAGGTGAAGATACCATTGAGCCAGTTGCGTTATGGAAATGAAAAAGAAAAGGTTTGGGGCATTCAATTCACGCGGAGATTATTCAGGAAAGAAGAACGCTCCAACTGGCAATATATACCACAGAACCTGGGCGTGTGGGTGAGCGGCTTTGGTGAATTGCATGGCCTGAATGATATCCCCTTTCACCGCCAGGTGGAAATAGCGCCCTATGTTACCGCACAGGTTGACAAGTACAAAAAAGATCCTGGCAATCCATTTGCCGATGGCGCGGATGCTAAGCTCACCGCGGGTTTGGACGGAAAGGTAGCCGTAACCAATGACCTCATCATGGATTTCACTATCAACCCCGATTTTGGGCAGGTGGAAGCGGATCCTTCGCAGGTGCGCATAGATGGATTTCAAAGTTTTTTAGCAGAAAAAAGACCCTTCTTCATTGAAAGCAGGAATATATTTGAATATCAACTCACAGGTTCAATAGCCGGAGGTGATTATGATGCCGACCTGCTCTTTTATTCTCGGCGCATCGGCAGTTCGCCACACGGATTTCCCAATACCGCCGCGGGTGAATTTGTAAAATATCCGCAAAGCACCACCATCTTAGGCGCTGCAAAATTTAGCGGCAAAACGAAAAAAGGATGGAGCATTGGCTTTCTCGAAAGCATTACCGAGCGTGAAAAAGCCACTGTGGAAGATGTAAGCGGTAAAAGAAGAAAGGAATTGGTGGAACCACTCACCAGCTATTTTGTAGGAAGATTGCAAAAGGATATCAATGGCGGCAATACAATTTTTGGGGGAATATTCACAGCGGTGAACCGGGAACACGGTTTGGACGACAGGCTTCATCGCGGCGCCTATACAGGCGGCCTTGATTTCTTACATTATTGGAGGAACCGCACCTGGTATGTCCGTGGCAATTTTGTAATGAGTAGTGTAAGTGGAACAAAAGAAGCCATCCTGAATACACAAACATCGTTCGAGCATTTATTCCAACGCACCGGCGCAAAAGAGATATCGGTTGATTCCACACGCACTTCACTTGTCGGCACGGGCGGCACATTTCGTTTTGGAAAGAGTGCAGGAAGGCCGGGAAAGATGGGGCAAATATTCAGATTTGAAACTGGTGTTACTTTACGTTCGCCGCAATTGGAACTAAACGATATCGGTTTCATGCTTACAGCAAATGAGATCAACTACTTTGGCTGGGCGGGTATCCGATATCAACAACCGTTTTCTATTTTCAGGAATGCGGGGATAAATTATAACCATTGGCTGAGGTGGGATTATAGCGGACAATTGTTGTACAGCCAATTCAACACGAATGCAAATGCGCAGTTCAAAAATAACTGGCAGGCCAATACCAGTGTTACATGGAATCCTTATGATGTATCCAACACATCGCTAAGAGGTGCAGGATCATTGCGACGACCTGATGGCATTGGCTGGAACCTTAATGTGAATACCGATTCGCGTAAAAAGATCGCCGGTAATGTCAGCTTCTTCAAATGGTGGGGATTCAATAATACAATGAGGGTTATCAGTGCAGGTGCGGGTGTTACGCTTGTTCCAATCAACCCGCTAAGTATTAGTCTTAATGTCAACTACGATCGCAACTGGCGCAGGCAAGATCAGTTTGTAAGCAATGTGAGCTATAACAACGGCACACGCACTATCGTTGCCGAGGTAAAACAAAAAACCTTACGTTTCACGGGAAGGATCAATTACAATATCACACCTGATCTTACTGTACAATATTATGGGCAACCCTTTATCACGAGGCCGCTGTATGCTCATTTTGCTTATGTAAAAGACGGGCTCAACAAAGTCTATAACGACCGCTTCCAGCCTTTTACGCCGTCGCAGATCAGTTTTAGTAACGGCACGTACTCCATCGACGAAGATCTCGATGGCAATACCGATTATAGTTTTAGTAAACCCGATTTCAACTTTGTGCAGTTCCGTTCCAATTTGATCATGAGATGGGAATATAAGCCAGGCTCGGAGTTTTATCTCGTATGGTCGCAAAACAATACAGCAGATGCATTCGATGACCTGGAAACGCCGGTAATGACCAGTCTCAGCAACAATGCTTTTAGCGGTGGCAATGCAAGAAATATTTTTTTATTAAAATTTACTTATAGATTTTTGAAGTAGAAAGGTTTAATGGTTTAAGACGTTCAAGGGTTTGCGAACCATTAAACCTTTAAACGTGTTAAACATTAAACGACAAAACACATGGACACACAACCAAAAACAGTTCTCACTGTACAAAGCACCATCAATGCCCCGGTAGAAAAAGTTTGGGAATATTGGAACAAGCCTGAGCATATCGTTAAGTGGGCGGCGGCTTCTGACGACTGGCACACCACGAAAGCGGAGAACGATCTTCGTGTGGGGGGTAGTTTCGTTTCACGCATGGAAGCGAAAGATGGAAGTTTCGGTTTCGATTTTGGTGGAATTTATGATGAAGTACGTAACAATGAGTATATCGCATACACGTTAGGCGATGGCAGAAAAGTAAACATCGCCTTCTCCCAGGATGGAGATAATACTACGGTAGTAGAGAATTTTGAGGCGGAGCAAACGCATCCGATCGAAATGCAGCAGGCGGGCTGGCAGGCCATCATGGATAATTTTAAGAAATATACCGAAGCCGCATAGTGGGCTCGCCCTATGGGGGAAAAATTAGCCGCTCAATCCTCCGTTTTTAAAAAAAAATTAATATCTTGATCGTCGCATTTTGCATTTCACGATGCAATTTTTTAACCAAAAAAAACTAAAACTACGATCATGAAAAAACTTCTCATTGCAATGCCTGTTGCTTTATGCATTGGACTCGTTTCCTGCAGCGACAAAGGCGGCGGCGGAATGTCTGATGCCGCAAAAAAGAACCTGGATGCCATGCATGGCGTTCAAAAATGTTTTGAGACCAAAGATTTCAGCAAAATTGGCGACTATATTGCTGCCGACGCTGTGGATCACACTAGCATGAGCGGCAAGGATGTAAAAGGCCTGGACAGTATCAAGGCTGAAATGACAAGGATGGCAGGTATGAGTGAGGGAGATAAGACCGAGATCATAAAAGAGCTCGCCGATGATGAGTATGTAATGTCATTTTGCCGCTATACAGGAACCTCGAAAACAGACGAGGGAGGAATGAAGGCCGGTGCAAAATTTGACATGATGGCCGTTGAGATAGTTAAATTCAAGGATGGAAAAGCTATTGAACATCGGTCGATGGCAGACATGGCAGAAATGATGAAAATGATGGCTTCTGCCAATGCAAAGCCGATGGATCAGCCGATGACAGATACAGCGAAGAAGATGGATGCGATGAAAAAATAAAGAATTATTCTTCTTTTCATAAAGGGTTCGTGTGAAACACGGACCTTTTTATTAATAAGAAATAAGGAATAAAAAATAAGGGATAAGGAAGGAAGGAACTTTTCAATCAGAGGGTGCCCCAACTTTCTTATTACTTATTTTTTATTCCTTATTTCCAATTTCAATACTCTTCCTTCACCCCCACCCCATAACAAACCGGGCAACCCACCATCTCCGACCACTGCGCTGTAACACGTGGCGTTGTGTACACGTGTACGTTGAAGTTTGTTTGTTCCCATCCGCCGGCAGTGCGGGTTTGAGTTTGATGTGTCACGCCGCTTCCACCGCAGCCCGAACAGAATTTGTAGTGCTTACCGGTCGATGTGTATTTAGCATCCAGCTGTTCTTCAGTATAAAAATAGTTGGTGAGTTCGTAGTGCGGAACGTTTGCATCTGTCTTAAAAAAAGTTTTTTTTGCTGCTACGTACTCCCGCATGATAACCTGGTATTTCTGCGTGGTATGATCATAGCCTACAACATAATACTCCTTGGAACTGTATCCGTCTTTCGGTGTCAATGAAGTTATTCGTGTGTATTCGAGAGTTTTTGCTTCGGTCGTACCAACAGAGCTAACAGGCGTTGTCACCTGGCTTACAGGGTCATTCTTTTTATAGTAGCCCTTCACAAGTTCATCGGCATAGCCGCTGATGTCCTGTTTTTGATTGTAGGTGAGGCCATCCTTCAAATTATCCAGGGGAATTGAATATGGAACACCCATTAGCATCTCAAAGGCAGCCCTGGTGTTGACATCTGCGGTAGCTTTCAGTTCCTGTTTGAAAATATCAATAACTTTTCCCTTGGCCACATCCTCCGTGAGCAAAGCTTCAGGAAATCTTTTGGCTGCTTCTCTTGCTTGATAAACGTTGCTTAACATCGGCCTGTACATTTTCAGGATCGAGTCGATAGCCTGCTGTTCGGTATTATTATTGGGTTTTGTAAACCATATAGAAAGTTCAAGGATGTCATTATCCCTCCAGGATTGGTTGACAGATTCATAAACAGAGATCATACTAATATGATTTTTACTATCAGTTGCAGCCAACTCAGGAATTTTCTGTAGAATACTATCTATTTTTTCCTTAAGGCTATGAATTTCGGCTACCTTAACGCCTCTTGGCGAGGAGACAATAACCGAATTCCATTTCCACTGCGTTGTGTCGTTCAGCCGGTTAACCCTGCCTTTTTGCAATGTGTTTTCTTTTCCCGGGATGGCGACGGTTGAGCTGTATATCGGCATTTCATAATCGCCGTTCTTAATAAATACTGATGCAAGCGACATTGCGGTTTTTTTTGGGTTCACGGCAACCGTGGTAACCTTTTTTATTGCATCTGTGATCTGAAAGGAAAATGTATCGATGGGTTGTTTGCTTACGGCTTTCTTTACTACTGGGGTTTGCTTAGCGACAACCTTTCCTTTTTGTGCAATAGAAACGTTGAAAGAAAATATCGCCGCTACAGCCAAAAGGTATTTGAACAGGGATTTCATAAAATTTAATTTGCTACCTAAAATTAATATGATCGCTCAAGATCAACCTACCCAAGGGAGGGTATTTTTGGATTGACAGATCGTCCTACACCCGCATGATCTTATTTTCCATCAAGGCAAAAACCACGTCGCCCTTTTCTGGTGTAACAGCATGTGTACCAGTAAATCTTCCAAAGGCGGGCAGCACTGCATGCGTTCGGTTAAAATGAAAACAAGGAAATCTTAAAGACTGTTTAGCCCCCACCGATAAAATGATCGAGGGATGGATATGGCCACTGAAAACATAACATTCATCTACATCTTCACACTCAGATTTATCATGGGCAAAAATAAAAGAGCCGGTTTGCATTTGATCATCAAAACAGTCGATACTTGCCGTTGAGTACCATTCGCTTTTAAGGATGTCGTGGTTGCCGATAACCAGTTTTATTGGGATATGTTTAAAATCATTTCTCCACCTCAGGAACATTCCCATTTCTTTATTTTCATGACTATGAAAAAGATCACCAACGATGATCAGGTAATCCGGCTTAAAATATTGTATTTGCGCTGTTAGCCGCTGCAGGTCTTCTTTAAAAACAGTTTGTGGCACGGCGATCCCATTTTTGCGAAAATGTCCCGTCTTACCAAAGTGAAGATCAGAGAGGATCAGCGCCTTTTCTTCTTCCCAGAAAATACAGCGGGAGGCGGAGAGCAGGAAGCTGTTTTGAAGTACGGTATGTTTGATGAATTCGCTCACGAAGCAAAGATACGGCGAAGAGAAGTTAACAGTTGCCAGTTTGCAGTTTGAGTAGTGGGTCAGTCTGAAATTTAATCGCTCGGTTTCATCGATATTTTTCTTTTTTGCTTCGCCCAAAAAAGAAACAAAAAAGGGCGCCCGAAAAAAATTACATCCTTTTTTCGTCCCGCACGTGCGGGATGATTTAGCTTTTGTACTACTGTGGCTTCGACATTTGTAATTCTACATCTAAGCGGAGATTGATGCGAAGATAGAAACGAGCACGTATGAGAGTTGATGGTTTGACTTATCAGTACCTGTGTAAGGCGCATTATTTGGTTCGGTCACGCCGAAGGCGGATTGGTCCCGACATGTATGTCGGGATCCAAAGAAGCAAATAGAGCGCCCCGATTGCCATCGGGGCTGTGGAGGCGAAAGCAGCAATCATTGAGACGTAAAAAAATCTATCGGAATCCGCTAATTCAAACTGACCCACTACCGCAGTTTGCAAGTGAAGCATTTTATTCGCAAAGTGTTTTGCGAACTGCAGACTGGCAACTGTCAACTGCCTAACTCCCCCTGCATCTTCCTGATCCTATCCTCCATCTGCTCCGACGACAATGTTTCTCTCATACTATCAACCTTGATCGGAAAACAGAATGGCGTAAGCCGTTCAGGAAAACTAACGATGATCTCACCTGTCTGTATTCTTTGTAGCATATTCCGCAAGCGCTCCTCTTCCATCTGCTGGCTCATCACTTCGGCATAGGCTTGTCTTAACAAGAGGTTGCCCGGGTCGTATTCACTAAAAACATTAAAAAGTAAGGAAGCAGAATTCTGCAAATGCCTGGCCTTCACGTATTCGCCCGGGTATCCCTGGAACACCAATCCGCCGATAACACTGATGTCCCTGAATTTCCTTCTCGCCATCTCGGTAGAGTTAACGCTGCGTTGTATGTCGGCAAACAAATCATCTGGTGAAAATAATTCATACACATTGGTATCGTCAACTGGTATGGGTTGATCGCTCAGCAATTCGAAGCCATAGTCGTTCATCGCAAAAGAAAAAGTAATGGGCCTTATCCTGCTGATGCGCCAGGCCAATATTGCCGCCATTGCTTCATGCACAAGCCGCCCTTCAAATGGATACACAAAAAGATGAAAGCCATCATCGGTTTCGATATGCTCTATCAATAATTGGTTTTGTTTGGGAAGATGCGAAAGTTGCTTTTGCAGATCGAGCAATGGAGCAAGCACCAGGATCTCCTCCGCTTTATTTGCAATACCATCCATTGCGGCTTCATCCAATTTCTTGCGCAGCATCATACCCAGGTTTGCCGATAAAGGCATCCTTCCTCCCTGCCAGCTTGGTATGATCGATTTCTTTGCATTCGATTTTCTCACCATTGCCGTCATGTCTTTGATCATCACAAATTCCAGGTTGCGCCCAGACAAGGTGAACACATCACCCGGATTCAATCTTGCAATGAACCATTCTTCAATGACGCCGATATAACCACCACTTACAAATTTCACTTTCATCATCGATTCGCTCACGATCGTTCCGATATGCATACGATGCCGCATCGCGATACGCCGGTTATTTATTTTATACAACCCATCTATCAATTCTACTTTTTTGAAATCATCATAAGCGGCCAATGCCTTGCCTCCAGCCGTTATGAAGTGAAGTATCTCCTTCCATTCATGAGCGGTCATCTCTTTATAACAAAAAGTTGACCGCACTTCTTCAAAAATGATCTCAGGATAGAACCCATCCGATATCGCAAGGGTTGACAGGTATTGTATCAACACGTCGAAGCAAAGCAATTTTGGTTCTTTACTTTCAATGAGGTTTTCGTGCATGGCGCTTTTGAGCGCAGCTGCTTCCATCAACTCCAGTGAATGTGTGGGAAGAAAATGAATATTGCTGACGGAGCCAGGTTGATGTCCGCTGCGGCCCGCTCTTTGTAAAAACCTGGCCACTCCTTTAGGGCTTCCTACTTGTATAACGGTCTCTACCGGGCGAAAGTCAACTCCCAGGTCAAGGCTCGCCGTACATATCACAGCTTTCAACCTGCCGTCATGCAATGCGTCCTCCACCCAAAGCCGCAGGGCTTGTTCAATACTACCATGATGCAATGCAATGACTCCTGCCAGTTCGGGATCGGCAGTCAACAAAGATTGGTACCATCTCTCACTCATGCCTCTCGTGTTGATAAAGATCAGGGTAGTGCGACTTTGCTCAATGATCGGTAATACCTTGTCAATGAGTTTTAGTCCGAGATGACCGGCCCATGGATATTTTTCAATTTCATCAGGATAGATCGAATGAACAGCGATCTTTTTATTTATTTCTGCTTTGATGATAATTCCCTCGGTCGCGATCGGGGCCAACAATACTTCCATTGCCTGCTCCAGGTTTCCAATGGTTGCGGATATTCCCCAGATGCTCACACGCTCGGTAGAGTCGGCAGGTTTTGGTAAATTGGCGATCCTCGAGACAGCCAGTTCCACCTGCACTCCTCTTTTACTTCCCAGCAATTCGTGCCACTCATCCGCCGCAATTATTTTCAATGATTGAAAAACTGCGGGATAACCTTTTTGCGCAAGCAATAAGTGCAGGCTTTCGGGTGTGATGATCAGTATCTCGGGCATCGAGCGTTTTTGTTGTTGTCGCTCATTGATGCTGGTATCACCATTGCGGATGCCGACACGCCATTTCATATCCAGGTCAAACAACACTTCTTCCATTGCACGGCCAATATCTTTTGCCAATGCACGCAGTGGTGTGATCCATATCAATTGCAGTCCAGCATTTTTTTTACTTTGATAATTTGTTGGATGATCGTTTATAAAACCGATGAGTGCACCTAAAAAAACGGAGAACGTTTTTCCGCAGCCGGTTGGCGCATTGACAAGACCGCTATTCTTATTGATTATTTCCTGCCAGGTTTGTTCCTGGAACAAAAAAGGATCGTAACCCTTTGTGTTGAGCCAGTTGCTGATGATCTTATAACCGGGAGTTGAGTGTAGTTTCAAGGGTACAAATTTAAGATTTTGGATTTGAGTCGATGGTATTTAGTCGCAACCCTATGACACAGAGGCTGGTTCAAATACCTTGCGGGTACCGCTGATAAAGAAAAACTCATCTTACGGCGCCCAGCTCTACACTTCATGGTAACTTTTCAAGATTGCTTTCAGATCATCTAATGTATTGATATCGTCAACGGTTTTGTCTTTCCTCCACCGGCTTATACGTGGAAAGCGAAGCGCAACACCACTTTTGTGGCGATTGCTTGCGGCAATTCCTTCGAAAGCTATCTCGAACACCAGTTCAGGTTTTACTGTCCGTACAGGCCCGAACTTTTCTATGCTGTTTCTTTTTACAAAAGCATCCACCTGGCCGAACTCTTTGTCGGTGAGTCCGCTATAGGCTTTTGCAAAACTCACTAGTTTATCGCCATCTTTGACCGCAAAGGTATAGTCGGTGTACAAATTGCTTCTTCGGCCATGGCCCTTTTGCGCATAGATCATTACGGCATCAATGGTCAGTGGATCGATCTTCCATTTCCACCAATCTCCTTTTTTTCTTCCCGATTGATACGAAGAATCATTTCGTTTCAACATGATACCCTCGCTACCCATTTCTCTTGACCCCTGTCTTATGGCGTGCAAAGCATCCCAACTCCCCGGCTGCAAAACCGGCGATATTAATAAAGAAGGATCATCGACAGTGGCGATGAGTCGTTCAAGCAATGACCTCCTTTTTTTTAAGTGCTCTTCCCGCAGATCCCTGCCCTCCCATTCCAATAGGTCATAGGCTATAAACCCTACAGGAGCTTGTTCCAATTGCTTTTTCGTTATTGCTTTTCTTCCGATCCGGGTTTGCAACACTGCAAACGGTAAAGGCTTGATGATCCCTGGTGGAACCGATCGGTCTAAACAAATGATCTCGCCATCCAACACGGTGCCGTCGGGCAACCGGGGAGCAAAGGAATTATATTCAGGAAATTTTTCCGTCACCAGTTCTTCTCCCCTGCTCCAAACAAATAATTCCTCATTTCTTTTTATGATCTGCCCACGAATTCCATCCCATTTCCATTCAGCCATCCACTTATCAAGATCCCCCAACAACGAAGGATCATCTTCCACCGCGTAAGAAAGATAAAAAGGATACGGCTTTGAATGATCAGCTTTTGTGTTGGTCTCGCTGAGCAACTCTTCTAAACGGGTAGTGGCCGGGTCCCAATTGCCGCTGATGCGATGGGCTATTACCGAAGGAGAAACAGAAACCGTTCTTGCCAATGCCTTCACCATGATCGTTTGAGACACACCTATGCGAAAACCACCCGTGATTAATTTATTGAAAACGAATTTTTCATTTCTGTCCATGTGCGACCAGCAGTCAATAATGAACGCCTTCTTTATTTCATCATTTTGTTTCAATATCCGGGTAAATTTTTCAAGGTAAAAAGACAAGCTATTCTCCTGTTCCGGCGATCTAACTTTTTTGTTGGCGGGCAATAATAACGTAATTGTTTCCGCCAGGTCGCCGGCAGTGTGATAACATTCTTCAAAAAGCCAGGAAGGGATCGCAGCGATCTCGATACAAAGTTGTTTGAGGAATGTTGTGTTGACGATTCGTTTTGGCCTTCGTCCGCTGAACACAGCGATCACCCACACGATATCTTCTGGCGCAGCTTCGGAAAAATACCCCTGTAAAGCTTCCAGCTTTTCATTGGTTTTAGTGCTGGTTCCTAAAGTATATACAAGTTCGGCGAAGCGCTTCATTGATCTTCTTTTTTTTCATTTGTCGTATTTTCCTCTTCGTCATCACCGTATTCTGTTTTTATTTCCGCCGCTTCAATTCCCTGCTCGTTGAGGAAGCGGCTGAAAGCTGCCTGGAACCCGTGCGTCGCAAAAACTCTTTCAGCACCCGTCGCTTTTACGGCTGATAATAAACCCTCCCAATCAGCATGATCGCTCAGAACAAAGCCAGCATCTACATTACGTCTCCGTACATTTCCCCTCACCTGCATCCAACCACTGCATATCCCAACATTATACGGAGTGAATCTTTTTATCCATGGACTTCCATCAGCGCCGGAAGGTGCGATAACAATATTGCCCTGTGTTTCCGTCTTCGTTGTTGCCGGCAATACTCTTTGTACTTCGGGCAATTTGCATCCATTGCTCACTAAAGTTTGGTGCACATTGTAAACTGCGCCATGCAGAAAAACAGGCAATCCTGTTTCTGCTAGTGGTATCAATATCCGTTGGGCCTTTCCAAGACTGTAGGCTATAAGAATACTTGTCTTTCCCATAGAATGATTTTTTGATACCCAGTTTTTTATGTCGGTAAATATTTCTTCCTGTGGCTCCCAGCGATAGATAGGTAAGCCAAAAGTAGATTCGGTAATAAACGTGTTGCATCGTACAGGTTCAAACTGTTGACTTATACCATCATTCTCCAATTTATAATCGCCGCTTATCACCCATACCTCCCCTGCATATTCAATGCGTATCTGTGATGAACCGATGATATGCCCTGCCGGGTGTAAGGATACCTTGACACCATTCATCATGATGGGCTCATTCCAACCGATACTTTCATAATTATTGTCACCTAACCTTAATTGTAACAAGGGCTTTGTAAGATGATGACAGAGATAATAGTTGTTGCCGGGTCTTGCGTGGTCGCTGTGACCATGAGTTATCATCGCACGATCCACAGGTTTCCATGGATCAATGTAGAATTTGCCTCTTGCACAATACAACCCTTTATCTGTGAATTCAACAAGTTGCATAGCGTTATTTTTATCACAAATCGTGCCACTGGCTTAAGATAAATGGGAGTCAAAAATTGTTGCAGCGGAAATAATCAATAAGTTTGCAAAAAAAGACAATATGAAAAAATTCTTTACAGCAACTATCGTGATGGCGGTTCTTTTAATTACCAGTACTGCGCAGGCGCAGGTTAAGATCGGTTATATCAGTGTTGACAATATGGTGTCGTTGATGCCCGAGGCAATGAGCTTAGACAGTATACTTGGCCATTATCAAAGCGATACGCTGAATCCTAAATATGCGGAGATCGTAACGCTCTATAAATATAAAGACAGTATTGCACGGGATTCAGTTCATAAAGCTCCTGAGTCTGTACTCAAACAGATCTCTACCGAATTACCCAGCCTTATCTACCAGCTCAAGAACTGGGACCAGATCAGCGCACGTGCTACTGAAAACAAACAGAATGCTGTGTTAGCGCCTGCTTATCGCAAAGTGTATGATGCAATAAGAGCTGTGGCTAAAGAAAAAGGTTACACCCATGTTGCAAACCGGGAAGCATTTCTTCTTGCACCTGATGGAGATGACATGACACTGGCTGTGGCAGCAAAATTAAAAGTGAAAGTACCGGCGCAGATGCCGATAGGAATTAAGTAATATTGAAGAGGTAAATATTTAATATTTTTTTTGATTCGAGACTGCTACGAAATAGAAAGCTGGATGGATGGTTCCAAAAGCGAAATGTGCGAAAAAAAAATCACTGATTAGACGATTGCGCTGATTCCACTGATTTTTTCCTTCGGCAAAAGATTTTCCGAAGGAAAATCCAATCAGTGAAATCTGTGTAATGGCTAATCAGTGCTTTTTTATTTTCCTCTATTCTGGCAGTAACAAATTCACAGCACATATTTCTTAAAGAATGTGATCGTTCTTTCCCAAGCTAATTTTGCAGCAGCTTCATTGTAACGTGCGGGTGCTGTATCGTTGTGGAATGCGTGGTTGACACCATCATATATGTACAGCTCGTAGGTAATATTATTTTTCTTCAGCGCTTCTTCATAAGCGGGAATGCCGGCGTTGATCCTCTCATCCAGTCCGCCATAATGCAATTGCACCGCCGCTTTGATCTTAGCCACATCTTCTGCCTTTGGCTGCCGGCCATAAAAGGCAACTGCTGCTTTCAGTTTGGAAACATTTACGGCAAGATCATTCGACATCCCGCCTCCCCAACAAAATCCCACACAACCCACATTTCCATTTTGATCTTTGCGTGTAGCGATATAATCAAACACATTGATGAAATTCTGCAAATTATTTTCCGCCTTCAATTCCTGGTATTTCTGGCGGGCCTCATCTTCATTCGCCGGTTTGGCTCCTATCGCAGCAAGTGCATTCGGCGCTATCGCTAAAAAACCTTCTCTGGCTGCACGGCGTGCGACGTCTTCGATATGGGCGTTCAACCCCCGGTTCTCATGAATGATAATGATGGCGGGATATTTTTTTCTCTTTTTTTTTGGCCGCGCCACATATGCTTCCATGTTGCCAGGCACACCAGGATAAGTTATACGTTCAGTAAAAAGATCTTTATCACCAGTAATATCTGCATTAGCAGCATTCACTTCTATCATCGGTAGTATCGTCAGCGCTGCAGTGATACTACCCGTTATCAAAGCCAGGCGACGTATGAACTCTCCCCTTGTTAGCGGCGCATGTGTGTATTCGTCGTAAAGGTTGATGATGCGTTGATCCATGATCTTGGTTTTAATTTAAATTTAAAACAAAAGGCTGAACTATATAGAAATAATCGTCATATAAGATTATATTTGAACAAAGCTGCGTCCAACAATCGCCACAAATTTGTTACCAAAAAGATCGCTTATGAAAATGATGAGCCACAACGCGAAGGCGTTTTTGAGTTTTTGCTTTTTAGTTGTTGCACTCAACAGCAGCGCGCAAACCATCGACGACTATTTCCAAAAGATAAGAAAGAACGAGGCCGAACTAACCGCCTTCATTTCCCAGATGCCCAAAGGTGGCGACCTGCACAATCACTACACCGGTTCGGTTTATGCTGAAAGCTATGTGAACTGGATGATCGAGGCGGATTGCTGCATCAATCTGCAGACCTTGCAAACCAAACGCTCTTCGTGGACATGTGATACGGGTTTTGTAAAATTCTCTTACCTGCAATCAACCATGGATCCGGCCGACTTTGAATTACTAAGAAGTAAGATAATACGCTCATATTCCACCAAAGAGTACGACCAGGTACATACCGATGCCAGGGAAGAACATTTTTTTGCAACGTTCAGCAAATTTGGAACGGCCAGCGGAATGAATTTCGACCGGGGATTAAAAGAACTGAAGAACAGGGCGATCGCAGAGAATGTGTCCTATATCGAAATGATGTTCAGCAATATCAGGCTACAAAAACACAGTAAGTCGGTGCCCGTGTTGGACAATGCCGACACGATGAAATACTACAATTCGATCTTATGGTCATCGCAAAAAATAAATGACAGGAATGCATTAATGTCAACATTACAAAAATTGCATTCCGCTGTAAAAAATGAATTGCCATTTGTTGCTCCGTATTATAATGGCTTTGTGGATTCGCTGCACAAAAACTTTGTTGGCGAGAATCCCAATTTCACCCTGCGCTATCTCGCTTTCATTCCAAGGATATTCGATCCCTTGCCCACATTCCTGAACCTGCTTGCCGCATTTGAAACAGTACACAATAGCGCCAGCAAAAATCTGATCGGAGTAAATATCGTTGCGCCTGAAGACAATCCTGTTTCCATGCGTGACTATTGGCTGCATATGCAATTCTTTGCTTATTGTCATTCGGTTTACCCGGATGTGCACTATACCATGCACGCAGGCGAACTCACCGAAGGCGTGGTGCAACCCGAGGAACTAACCTGGCATATCAATGGCGCAGTGCGTGACGCTGGTGCCAATCGTATCGGGCATGGCGTCGATATCGCTTATGAGAAAAATAACTACGACCTCTTGCGTTATATGAGCACCAATAAGATCGCCATCGAAATAAACCTGCTGAGCAATGAATTTATTTTGGGAGTAAAGGATGACAAACATCCTGTATTATTGTATAAACACTTTAATGTGCCCATTGTTATTTCTACCGATGATCCCGGCGTATCCCGCAGCAGCCTGACGGAACAATATGTGTTGTTGGCCAGGCGCTACGACGAGGTGAGTTACCAGGATATAAAAACCTATGTGTACAATAGCATTAGATACAGTTTCATCGCTGATGCGCAAAAAGAAAGGCTGATAAAAGATATCAGCCAAAGATTTGAAATTTTTGAGAAAGAGATCATGTCGAAAAAACCTTGAGGGAGAAAATTAATAATTAAAAATTGATAATTGATAATTCCTTTAACTCGTTACAGCTTTCCTATTTCGCAAACTGTTTTGAATTGAAAAAATTATCAATTATCCATTATCAATTATTAATTATACCTAGTTCGGCGTAAACTTAAACTTCTGCCCTCCTATCGAAGCTTCATACATCAATCCACCCTTTTGTTGTGTAAATACCATTACGCCGTTGCGGTACTTCACATTTGTGGACGCACCTTTTGTAACCGCTACAGCCGAAGCCTGCGCGGCAAACTCAAACTCACTTCCTTTGAATTGATCAAGCGCAGCTTGTGTTTCAAAGAATATCACTTCCTGGTATTTTTGTCCGCCCAACTGGAAGCCGATTGTGAGTTGTTTCATTTTTGCAGAACCGATGATGCTGCCCCTCTGGTACACAACTCCATTTCCTGCGGCACCCCCTACGCCGATCGCCCCCTTCCCAATATTGGGAAATATTGCATAGCCAGCAGAACTTGAAAACAGCGCTGCCATCGAAGGGTCGGCATTGATGAACTTTTGTTTGGATGCAGAAGCGTCCGCTATTAATTTAGCTTCTTGAGCGCTACTCGTGAGCGGAGACAATGCTGTTGCCAATGCTAACAATGACAACAGGATCAAATTGTTCTTTTTCATAAATATCTGTTTAAGTGAAATCTTTTTGTTGACATTCTGTACAGCTACCGCTTGCAAATATGCTGCCAATTAAGAAAGGCTTTCGAAGTTTCCGACAGGCTGAGCCACCTTCTTGAGGTGACCCACCCATCGGAAAAATACCACCTATAGGGTATTGAATAATTGGGGAGTTTATTGCAACTTCAGGTAAATTTTTCCGCATGAAAATTTCTGTGATGTTATTATTGCTGTGCTTTTTTAGCGGCAGTGCACTGGCGCAGGAATATAAAGTAAGTACCACACAGCAGGATGCTTTTTCCGTCGCCCTCGTTAAATTATTGAACGCCGCGCCCGACGGATTCAAGAGCTGCAAAGGAAAGCTCATTCGTTCTACATCTTTAATGGGAGACGATCATCAACTCACTATTCCTTTCCCTGGCAGTGCTGCAGCCATTGTGCGGATCAGGGATTGGAATCAAACTGCTTATATCGAATTCAGGGGTTATGCTAACAAGCAAAGCCGGATAAAAGGCGTGTATGATATCGTTGCGAAAATAAAAAAAGCATTGGGAAATCAGCTGTATGATGGAAATGAAGATCCAAAAAAAGATGATATTGACTTTTATGAGCTATCGATCAAAGATCGCAATGGTTTTTTTTCTATGAATATGGAGGTCTTGAGCGGAGCATCTTCTGCACCCATTTTTCTACTCGGCCCTGAACGTGAAGATGAAACCAAACCAAAAGCAGATTTTGTATTACTGAAAATATATGGCGGCGTGCCCGATTATAGGCATTATATCCGTCCAAGCGTTGCAACAGATAAAAAATTGGATTCAGTGCTTCGGCTGTTGATACGATCGTCCGAAACAGATTTTGCTACCCCTACATTTGAGAAAACGAGGGCGGCCGCAATCAGGCAAGAGAAATTTGATACCCTCCACATAAATGGTATCGATGTAGTTATGAAGTACCGGGGAGCGAATTATTCCGCGTTATTGATCTTTCCGGTCGAATCAAATTCCCAATACGATAAAGCAGCGAGCAACCTTCTGCACTCATTGGAAGCAGCCCTGGGCAGTGGTTATGTTTACCAGGAAGCCAAACCAGGTTACCCGCTTAATACTGTGTTCTTTTCAAAAGACTACATCGAAAATAAGCCGCGGGTTTACTTGATGGATCGACCAGTGAACAGTGATTCTCCCACTATTTTGATCATGATCGAAAGCAGCTATGTGCATACGACCACGCGTGGGACAACTGTTGAACATTGACTAAAAACTGCCATTTGCTGCCTGTAACGACAACAAATGACAGTTTCTGGCCCTTAATATCTATTGAATTTTCGATAACCTAATGTTGCTCCTTCTTCATCGCTAAACCGAATGATGTAATTTCCGGGCAATGATCCCTGTTTCAAATTGATCGTTGCTGAACCGGGATTCAGATCGACAGATCGCCTGCTCAATACTTGCCCCAGTGGATTCACATATTCTAAATTTATCTTCCTTGCACGGGCGGTATAAATATTTATGAAGGCTTCTCCCGCAGATGGATTGGGATAAACATCACCCATGCTAAAGTCGATATTCTTATCAAGCGAAACGGAAACCGTATTGCACACATAATGATATGTGCCTGAAATATCTATTTGCTTCAAGCGGTAAAATGCCCTCGTTCCGGTAATGTTTTGATCATTATAAGAATAAACTCCATTTGCCGTTGTGCTCGCATCAATGCTTGCTATCGTATAAAACTGTAACCCATCCGCACTCTTTTCAATTTCAAAGCGACGGTTGTTTACTTCATTGGTAACGGTCCAAACCAATTGCACATAGTTCTCTTTTTTCACAGCTTTAAAATCGAGACAGTTCAATGGAAGTGGTATCACCACCGGTGCACCCAATGCAAAAGCGGAGAAGCCCGTACTGAATGATGCCGTAAATGAGCCGCCGGTGCCCGGTATTGCCGTGTGTGTCGCGAGCGTTCTTTCTGTATTGGCTGCGCTTGCACCGGTATAAGGATTCGCTGAAGTTTTATAGATAAACAGCTGAGTTCGGTTAAGGCCAGTGAATGCTTCTATAGCCGCTATCTCTGCTTCTGTATAATAAAGCGTGATCGAATAGGCCCCGGCCAGGTTATTTGTTGTGGGCGTCATCCTGATCAGCTTGTCTCCCACTCTATTGTGTTCGGTACCGTTTACATACAATTCGAATGCACTGTTTCCTGCCTTTTCGATCGTTGCCGACATGCAGCCATAATTATGCGTTGTGCTGTTGGATAAACGGGCAATGAGATCACCGTCGGTTGTACTATAGAAATAAGTAGGCTTGCCGGTTTCCCCATTTATCTTTTCACTAACCGTTGACGCCAGTTGTGTTTCCACTGCCCTTCCGCTTGCCGACACTACAAAGCTATCAATGGTTACGCTAGTGCTTGTACCGGCATTTGCGTCATTGATCCAGGCGATGCCCAGGTAGAATTGTTTACCATTGAATTGCAGCGGCAATGTGTAATCATAGTGTCCATCCAAGGGTTGAATATACAGCGACGTAGATGCTCCACCCTGTATCGTGCTGAAATTGATTCCGTCGAGCGAGTACATTAGCTGTGCATAGTCACACGCAGGATCGCATGCAGGTTCTCCACCAGACTGGTAAACAAATTTCACTCGAACACGATTTAGTCCTGCGGCATTAATAAGCGGTGTTTTCAATATCACCTGCGATTCGGTCAGTTGATCGTAAGTTGCTTGCCCGGGAAGTATCGTTTGTTCAATGATCGCACGTTTGCCCGTCCAGGTCAATGGTACCAATCCATTCGAACGTACTGCCCATCGAATTGTGGGTGCTGCAGTTCTGTCTACCTCTGCCCATCCGGCAGGCAGACTACCATCTGCAGTGCTTTCAAAATTTTCGCTCAATAAAGTTTGTGTACCGCCGATGATCGGGTCAACATCATCATTGCGGACCGTAAAAATGAATGAGGTATTCAATGCCGGGGAAGCACTGGTAAGGTTCACCGTAATACTTTCATCAGCCTCGATCATCGCATCATCGTAGATACGTAGCTTAACCGTGCGAAGTCCGGTTTCGCCGGTATTATAAGTAACTGATGATGCGCTTAAAGCATATTCATCAGCAGACATCGTGGTTGAACCCACAGTAAAATTTATAGTAACCGCAGAACCCTGGGCCACGGTAAGATTTGTATTGATGTTGTACTCGTTGTACCTATCACATGATCCACTTGCTGTTTCTTTAACATCAGTCAACAATGTTGAAGCAGATAGAACCGGCAGTGCACATCCGGCATAAGATGGGCCGACATTGATCGCATACCAGGCATCTGTTACCGACTTTTCTTCCTGCGAACATTCGCCATACAACGCACGCACTGCATTGATAGCAGCAACACGTGCCTGGGCATAGGTTGCATTCGGCGTTAATAATTGCTCCATCAGGTAAACGATAGCTTCTGCTTTTGTAAAACCAAGCCCAATGAATTCGTTGGTGCCCGACGGACCCAGAGCGCCATAATTATTGCCGCCGTTCACAACAGCTCCGTTATCAGCAAGACCATCATCTGTAAAACCTGGAGCTCCGGTTGTGGTACCCGGACCTTGAACCAAAAGATAGAACCATTTGTTTAGGAGGCCGCTATTATTATGAACGCCACACTCATCATTCACCAGCGTAGGTGTGCAAACGGGATTCGCCCAATATTGTCCGCCATAAGTATCTGGATTTGAATAAGCCTTCGGATTATCCATACGTCGCAATCCAATATTATCTGCAGAGATCTGTTCTCCAATTTGAAAATATTGATAAGGGAGTGAAGGATCAACTGTTGTCTTTGCAAAATGTTCAACACAGGCTGCCCAGATATCACTAAGTCCCTCGTTCATTGCGCCTGATTCACTTTCATACACCAGGTTAGACGTGAACGAACAAACACCATGTCCGATCTCATGCGCACACACGTCAAGTGAGGTCAATGGCCGGAAGCCTGCGGCAGTGGTGCCACTACCATCTCCATAGGTCATCACCGTTCCATTCCAGAACGCATTGTCGTAGGCCGGGCCATAATGCACATAACTTTTTATTGCGGAATTCAGGTTGTCGAAACTCAACCTGTTGTGAATGGTCTTCCAATAATCGTAAACCATTTCCGCACCCCAATGCGCATCGAGAGCGTAGTCGTCGTTCAATGATTCATCGCCCCCATTGGTGCCATCGGAGCTGCTTCCTCTCACATGATCTTCATTGGTACCCGGTGCGGTTTCATTTTTCCAATTATTATCCTTGTCAACAAAGGCCAGCGCCTGTGTTGTGAGGGCGGGTACCGAAACGGGCAACCCGCCCGCAGCATTCATATCATAGGTTTCGATACCATTACCGCGGGTATCATCTTTCAGAATAAACACATCGATCGGTCCCGCAACCGGTATCCTTGGATCAACGCCACTGTACTGCAAAGGAACCGAAGTATTGTTTGGATCATTGGCACCTGTAAGGGGCACACTTACCCTGGTGGTATAAAAGTTTCTCGTGCCTGCATACCGGGTAGTGCCACTGCCGAGTTCAGATACAGTTGCGGAATAAGATGCGGATGATTTTGGTAGAAAAGAAAAAAGATCATTTTGATTTACAGAAGATAGATTTAACACAGGTGGAGTATTCACCAGTGGGGTATTTTTTTTCTCTCCCGTGTGCTTGATGATCGCATCCCGCAATATGATCTTTCCATTTTTCGCATCTACATAGATATAGTTTCGGCTAAGTGGTTCCGTAGCATACACATCAAATTTCCATGCAAGCGTCGCTTGCCCATCACCATATTTATTCTTTGCGATCACCAGTTCTCCTTTCGGAAAATATTCTTTCGCCGCTTTATCCAGTCTTTGCCAGAGATCAGGATTGCCTGTTGCATTTGCTTTTTCTCTTTCCAGGTCGTCCCAGGCATATCTGGATGCATTCACAAATGCAAGTGCTTTTGTCATCGCGGCATTTTCGTTGAGAATGGGGGTTACAGAAAATGCCGGATCAATGGTATAAGATTCTGCCTGTACCGAAAGTATTTTATCGCCATGCAACAAAACGATATAGGCGGAGTGTTCAACGACCACAGCTTTATAACTAAGCCTGTAGCGTTTTACAGTTAGCCCTGAGCTCAATTGGGTTGCATTGGTGAGATCTACTTGCTCACCGGGAAGACTGAGGTTAAAATATTTTTTGATCAACTGGGGAGCATCAGATGCTTTCATCGCCGTGGCATCTGAAAACGAGATGGAGGAAATGGTTTTCAATTCTTCATTGAACCTGAAATCCTTTACGGCTGCATCCGAAAGCAATCGCTGACGAGTTCTTTGCATTGCATCCTGCGCAAAAAGCATAGTTGAAATGAGACATGAGAACAGCAGCAATACAGCATGTTTGGGTAGAAGATCTTTCATAAAAATTGTATTTAATTAAAAAATGGGTATCAACAGTTAGAACCAGATCCAGGTAAAGGATCGTGCCGGTGGTAGGGGAATACGTGAAGGGTTGGAAATTTGTACACAAATATTAAGCCATTTTATTATTGGTAATGGTTGAAATGGCGCACTCGCTACCCCTGGCAGATCTTGTAGATAAAAATGCCCAAATATTGCAAAAGAGAGTAGTGTATTAGTTTGAAATATTTGCTGACAAACGAACTGTCAGGCTGAGCTTGTCGAAGCCGGTCTATATAGAATTAACCCGCCTTCGACAAGCTCAGGCTGACAACTTTTCAAACTGATGCACTACCCAAAAGAGATGGCCGAAGAGCCTGGCAAATAAAAAATTATCTTTGGGTAAACACAGTACAATCCATCATCATGAAGCTCATCATATTGATATTGCTGCAGTCACTTGTTCTCAACGCATTTTCACAACTTCAACCCGTTGCTTCCGGTGTTTACCACCTGCAGGATCTTGCGGTAAAAAAAGAAGAAGGACGAGAGTCGCGCCGGATAATGGAAGGCACTACAAATGAATTTGAATATTTTGAGATCCACCTAACAACACAGCAGAAAGGCGCAAAGCCAAAACCCGCACACGCGGTAAAGGATGGCGAGGAATTGATCATTATCAAAGAAGGCACTATGAAACTGGTGGTTGGTGACAGAACTGCGGAACTCAATGCAGGAAGCATCGCACTCATTCCCCCACAGGTCATGCAATCCAACGAAAATATTGGCGATGGTCCACTCTCCTATTATGTGCTAAAATTCCGTTCAAAAAAACCTGTGAACATGTTGAGAAGTGATAGCGCCGGCGGAACGCTTTTGATAAATGATGACACGCTAAAAGTTGTGACCGTAGCAAAAGGCGCCACCATTAAATACTTCGACCGTGCAACTGCCATGTGCGACAATTACGAAATGCACGTGACCAAATTGATACATAAAGGTCCGAGCCATGCCCCGCATGAGCATCTTGCTACAGAGATCATTCTCATTACCGAAGGCAGTGTAGAAATGACGATCGATGGAAAAACTTCTGTCGGCAGTGCAGGTGATCTCTTCATTGTTGAAAGCGGACTGATGCATGGTGTGGCCAATGCAGAAGAAAAACCTTGTAGCTATTTCGCTTTTAAGTGGAGGTGATGAGCGAAGAGTGTCTGTCATGAGGAGGAACGGCGCATTAAGTTGAAAATTCTTCCAGGGGTGAGCCACCTTTATGAGGTGACCCACCACAAAAGAAACTTGGAAAAAAAAGATAAATGAATTAGTTTTATTATCATTAATTCTAATTTGTACAGCTAATGCCCGGCAGCACTTCCATCCCGAACCTATAAAACGAGATCATATCCTTGTGTATTTTCTCGCAGCCCCGGAAGATGAACAGGCTTGCAAGGATGTTGACGAATATCTTTCACCCATCATCAGGAATTCAAAAATACCCATCGTTATCTGCAGTGATTATACCATTCCTCCCGGAGAAAATGTGGAGAGTCATAAAGAAAAATTGTATCAAGCCGATGTTGTGCTGGCTTTTGGAAGTAAGGATTTTATTGCGAATGAAGACACTTATCAGCGCACCCAGAAAGTGATCGTAAGATATAACAACAACGAAACCGTATTGCTGGCGATATTGGTACACAATTTTTTCTGGAAACTGCCGCCGTTCGGGTTGTTGCCAATATTACCGCGAAATCAGCAACCCATCAAGAATTTGAAGTTCTGGGGCAGCGAGGAAGATGCCTTCACGTCGGTGGTGGAAGATATTTATAAAACGATCACTGAACTTACCTGTTAACCGATCTTGAAACTGTTAACTTATAAAATACGGATCAAATAATGGATCAGCAATCCGACACTCCGGTTATAAAATATACCAGCGTTTGCATTCAAAGGCGTGTGGTTGTTCCTATCGACCTCGACTGGAGAAAAAAATATTACCGTGCTGTTTTGGGGAGGCGCATGATCGCGTTTGTACTTGACTATTTCACCACCTTGGTGATCGCCACTATTCCGGCTGTAATAATTTTCCCAATGAAGAACGACGAGGTAACCGATGCGGGCCTGGCCTTCCAATTTATCTTGTTCATATTGCTTTGCGCTTTCATGGAATCAACAAAATGGCAAGGCAGTTTTGGTAAGCGCATCATGAAGATACAAATAACCACTACCGAAGGATACTCGATCTCATTTCCAAGGGCATTGCTTAGGAATCTGTTAAGGATCGTTGTGGGATATTCCTATATTTTCATCATTCCTCTCATTATACAAATAGTCAGGTTTCAGAAAACGAAGAAATTGTTTCATGATGAGCTGTCGGGTACAGTTATCGGACAGCGATTGGTATGAGACAGCCGTTTCAAGACTATTGGTGAATATTATACTAAGAAAATAAAAATTCAAAAGTCAAAATTCAAAAGCGGGCTGCAACTTTTGAATTTTGACTTTTGAATTTTTATTTCTTTAAATTTAGCTGCTCAAAATAATTGTTATGAAGAACGACAAAGACAATGTTCAACTCACCGAAGTAGAAGATCACGACGGCATATTAACCATTCGTGGCGGTGGCAGTAAAAGAGATTGGAACGGCATTCATTATAAACAAGGTATGTCGGCCAAGAATGTAGGCACTACTAAACTCTCCGCCAATATCGCCACCATTCCTCCGGGCGGTGTTGCCTTTGCGCACATTCATGTGGGCTTTGAATTGATATTGTATATCGTGCAGGGAAGGGTACGACATGAGTTCGGACCCGGACTTAAAAAGGTGCTGGAAAACGAAGCCGGCGATTTTATCTATATCAAACCGGGTGTGCCTCATGAAGTATTCAATATGAGCGACACCGAACCCGTGGTGGCTTTTGTTGCACGCTCCTCTGCTGAAGAGTGGGATAATATTGTGCCGTACGATAGATATCAAGGATAATGTCAGTTGCCAGTTGGCAGGGGTAACTGAAGACCGGAGACTGTAGACTGGCCCCGGCTTGTTAATTCTCTCTAAAAATTGGTTATAATTATGTGAAGACGCAATTTTCGGACAAGTTCTTGCAATAGTTTGTCGTCTAATACTACACATATAACCTATTTCACAATTCAAAAGTTAACATGAAAACAATCAATCGATTCACCTCAACAATTTTTAGCCGACGTTATTTCACCGCGGCGATCATCTTCTCGCTTGGCGTTCTGTTTGTTGGTTCCGCTTCTGCGCAGGGCAGGCGTGGCGACAACGGCGATCGGGGCAACAGGGGCGACTGGCAAAATTCGGCCAGAACACAACCCAACCAGGGCCGGAGCATGGAAAGAAGGTCCGACGTTGCGCCACAAAGAAACGACGTAGCGCCACAAAGGAACTTTAACCGCGACTTCAACAGGGGTAACGGCCAGGATGCGGCTCGTACTGTCCCTAACCGCGACTTCAATAGAGGTAACAGCCAGGATGCAGCTCGTACTGCTCCCAACCGCGACTTTAACCGTGGTGGCAACGGCGACATGGCGCGTAATACGCCAAATCAAAACTGGAACAGGAATAACAATCCTGTAAGTCCTGAGCGCAACCGCGATTTCAACAGGGGCAATAGCCAGGGTAATTCAAACTTCGATCGCAACCGTGATTTTAACAGGGGTAATGGCCAGGGTAATTCAAACGCTGATCGCAACCGCGATTTCAACAGGGGTAATAGCCAGGGCAATTCTAACTTCGATCGCAACCGCGATTTCAACAGAAGCCGTCCGGGTAACGATGTCAACGTCGACAGGAACCGAAATAGCAGGCCTGATTTTGACAGGAACAGGAATAATAACAACCGCAATGATAATTTCCAACGCAACAGGTATCCACGTGAAAGGCCCGCCTATCGTCCCGAATACCGGTATGAAAGGCCACGGTACAACGCTTATAACCCAGGTTGGAGATATAGTTACCTCCCTTCACGCCACAATTATTACCAAAGTTTACCATCAACTTATTTGAGTATCAATTTTGGTGGTTTGGGTTATCGCTATTGGGATGGTGTTTACTATCAGCCATACAATAACATGTATACAGTTGTGGCGCCACCAGTGGGTATCTACATCAATACATTACCTGAAGGATGCGAGAGGGTTTATGTAGATGACTACCCTTATTATTATTACAATGGTACTTTCTACGATCAGAAAGATGACAACTACTACGTTGTATCGCCACCAGTGGGAGCAGTTGTAGAAAGCATTCCTGATGGATACGAAACAGTTGTCATTGATGGAGAGACCTTCTATACAGTTGACGGCGCTCAATACAAGCCTGTAGAGCAGGAAAATGGGGAGATATGGTATGAGGTGATCAAAGCGAATTAAATCACTGATTAAAGGATTCTGTAGATTTCACAGATCAGGAAAAATATAATGAAAGACCGGGAGGCTGAAAAGTTTCCCGGTTTTTGTTTGAAAAGTCAAAAGTTAAAAATCAAAAGTCAAAAATGGCCGCAGCTTTTTTGAATTTTGATTTTTAACTTTAAGAGATATTTTCTATCAAATACCCGACACCATTCACCTCCGCTGTGTCCCCCACCCTCAATCCCATCAATTTGGCTCCCAGCGGCGATTGTGGCGAAAGCGCTATCACCCTGTTCCCATCGATTGTTGCCTTACCCGCTGCAACACTCAGGAATAAATAACCTTTATCGGTTTTGATAAGACTACCATTTAAAATTGAGGCAGAGGATACCGTTGGGTTGATCTTCTCGAACAGCGCTTTTTGATCAAGCACTTCTTTTAGCTGTGCACGTGTATTGGCCTGCTCGATCTGCAACATGGCCAACGCAGTTTCATGTTTATCGCCGGCTGTACTTTTTGTTTCATTGGCGCCACTTTCTTTAAGATCGTTCAATACTTGTTGGAGGGCGCCGATCTTTTGATCAAGCACCTGTAGATAGTGTTCGTATATTTTTTGTTTGAGCGTCATCACGGGTGTAAAAGTAATGGGTTGCCTGCAGAAATATCGTCAGCCAAGGCAGGAAAAATTATATAACAAAATCAAGAAATTCTATAACATTTAGTTTATCCGCATATTTATCTTGGTGGCTTCGAAAATCATGAACAAATCCAAAAAACAACTAACTCAGTTTATCTCTGAAAATAAATTAAAGAAAAAGGACGGCCTGATCGTTTTTAATGCCGCGATCTATTTTGCAAAGGGACAACAGTTGCAACACGTGGACTCGGAGATGCAGGTCACTACTTTATCGAAGGAGATGGCGCTCTATGTCGCCGAGTTTTTCAGGGTAGAGTACCTGCAAAAGCATGTTTATAAAACCTCTGAATACGACTTTGTATTTGCGGGCGGCAATGTTTTGCATGTTTGGCTGGGTCCCGCCCTAGTCCTGACCATCATCGTAAAATAACCGCCGCCCCTGGTCCGATGGCCAGGGGCAAATTTTAATATCACACAAGTATATCAGTCTGAAAAACAATTGCCTGCTGTTATGTAAGTCGACAATCACATTTTCCACAGTAAAGTTTATATTTACTAACCAAAAAAACCAGCGATGAACTTATATATCCGCAACATGGCTTGCGAAAGCTGTAAAATAGTGGTAAAGACAGAGATCGAAAAAATGGGACTCCACCCCATTCACGTTGAACTGGGAATGGCCGAAGTAAAAGAGAAGCTCAGCGAGGAGCAGAAAACACGTCTAAATGGTGCCATAAAAAAAGCCGGGCTGGAGCTGGTCAAAAACAAGGACGGCATCCTGCTGGATCAGATCAAAGTGACGATCAATGATTATATTTCTAATCCCGATCACAACGGTGATAACCTTTCCGACTACCTCACCAAAAAATTGCCGCACGACTACGCCTACCTTTCCAATTATTTTTCTTCGATGAGCGCCGGCACCATCGAGCAATATATGATCTCTCTTAAAATTGAAATGGTAAAGGAAATGCTCGTATTGGAAGATCTTACGCTTACAGAGATCGCATATAAACTGCACTACAGCAGCGTTGCACATCTTTCGAGCCAGTTCAAAAAAGTAACCGGCTTACCCGCATCACATTTCAAAAAGCTGCGGCATCTTCGCAGGTTAACGATACAAGAACTGGATGGAGCGAAGGGAAAGAAGAAAGCAAAAAGTAAAAAGTAAAAATCTAAATGTGGTGGCAGTTTTTCGTTTTTGACTTTTGATTTTTGCAAATTGCAAATTGTCTATTGCCTAAAATAACCTTTGCCCTTGCACACATCGCAGATATGATCTAACTGCGCTGCCTTCACTCCATTAGGATTGCGCACATACACGTTGAAATTCGTTTGCTTCCAGCCATCGTCGGCAACTGTCCCCCATTGTTTGTAACTGCCCGCGCCGCGACAATAGCTGCAAATGATATATGGCCCCGGATCACATACCTCTAATTCTGATGGATTGCTAATGGTTTCGTAACCACGCAGCGACCCGGTAATTCCAAAAGCTACATATTGTTGCGTTTCACAATTGACCCCGCCCCAAATAAAGGAAGGTGTTTTGCAAGTGCTGCTTTTTTTACGCAGCAATGCCCCCGTATGAAAAGGCGCTACAGCTGCCTTACGGTCGCACTCTGCGTCGTTCATTCTTTTCCTTTCATCTTCTCTTGCCTTTTCCGCAGCATAATTCCGCTCAACCGGTTGAGTAAAATATGGTTTCATGGCCAGCATGGCCTCTCCCGATTCAGGATGCATGAAATACATGAACAAAGGATATGGCTTTTTATATTTTTCAGGAGCCGTCTCGGGAAATATTACATACATATCTTTCAACACGGCTAAGACATATCTCGACCTTCCGTTGACCACTTCTATCGATTTTTTTGGTGCCTGTCCCTCTTTAAATTCTGTTTTCATCAGGGTGTCGGAATATAAAGCAAGCTTCAACCCCGAGGTATCCAATTTTGTGATCGATTTAATAGCCATCTTCCCATTTTCCAATTCCATTCGCACAACGGAAAAATCAGTGGGATGCAGGAAATAGAATTTATTGCCCGAAATAAAACAATTCGGTAGTTTGTAATCTGCAAAACTGCTGGCTGCATTAATGGCCTGTTCGGAGGCCAATAACTCGTGGCCATCATCAAGACTAAGCAAAACGCCTTCATTGCCACCCTTTTCACCTATGGCGTTCTGAGTGGCATTGTCAACGTTTTTCAGCAGCACGATATCATTGCCAACAGATACGATGAAACTATACCTTGGTGCATTGAAAGTATGTTTGTTGCCGGTAGCAATATCATATACAATGATCTCCGGCAGTTCGGCTTTATGTGTTCGGTAGACTATGAATTTTTTTCTGTCCTGTGTGGTAAAAGTGTATTTATTAAAATGATCGTCATCGAAAAGGACGTCACCCGAGATCTCTGTCTTTGTTCCCGTCTTTGGATCATAGCGCCAAAGGCCTTTCATCTTTTCTATCTTCAGTGCATATTTGGTATTGAATCCCGAAGGTTTTGTGGTCAATACTTCGCCGGCATCGGTCACTCCAACTGCGTAGTTATCTTCATAGCTCTTATAATGCCAGGAAGTATCTGTATTGCAGGAGCCAATAGACACCCAATCTTTGCTCTTATTCTTTTCGTTGGTGACGGGAGTGTATTTTGAATCGATCTTGTTGATTACCCTGTACCGGTGATCTGGTGAATAATAAATTGTGTACACCCCCGGGGTTTCGCCAATGGCGGGCAGCTCTGTTTGTTGTTTATTATATGGATCAATGACTGCATTGCCCACTATAAGCCTCTTACCATCGGGAGTAACTTCTGCAGTGGCGCCATAATACCCACCGTCTCCACGGAAAGAAGGCATGGTGAATGCTTTTTCATTTTGCGCAGTGGCTGAAATGAAAGAAAAGCATTGAAATAAAAATAATAGCTTTTTCATTTTAGTGAAATTCAAAAGTAAAAATAGGCGGCCGCTTTTGACTTTTGATTTTTTACTTTTTACTTTACCTAAGTTACAGCTTAATCTCCAACCACAGTCGGCGTACCAGCACTCATCCATGTAGCATAGGTCTCCGATATCTTCCAATCATTGCCTGCATATTTCTTTGGCCTTGCCGCAACATATTTTAGAAAGGATTCCAGTTCGCTCCTGGTTACAAGCTTCATGGCGTCAAATAATTTTTTGCCACTGTAGATACCGCTTTTAAGTACCTGGTTCTGGGCAGCCATTTGTTGCTCCATTGCGCTTGCAGTAAAATGAATATCGCTGATCATAGAATCCAGGATATTGTTCTCATCCTTTTTTGTATTGGTAAATATCGCATCCCTATCCATGAAAGGGATCTCATACACCGAAGTAAATTGAATGGCGTGATTCATTATGTTCAACAATAAACCATCGTACACAAAAGGCAATTTGAGTTTCATATAAAGAAGATCGCCTCCACTTGCCACCTGGGAACTGTTATCAGGACGAAGAACGAAATAATAATACTCTCCTTTTATGAGCTGGCATTTGGCCCAGCCGATCGAAGCCGTATCCAGCGTCTCGCCAGTCTTATAGCAGTGACGCAGTATTGCCACCTGCTTTTCATTGATATTTACGGGAAGCGAGGCGGGTTTGATGATCTGCACGATCGATGAGGAATCGGTTAGGGGTTTCATGTAGTCGGTGATCTTGAATGCAAAGATCCTTTCTACGGAATCCTTTTGCGCATTGACCTGGCTGCTACAGGAAATGACAACCAGGAGGAAAAATATCTTTCGCATTCTATTGATCAATTTTTAATGAAACAAAATAATAGTCTGTCGAATTGTAATTCTTATCAAATTTGACCGACTTCGCCAATTCCAATACCAATGAAAAGCCTTTCAGCGCAGGGTCAACTGTGCCATTAGCATCAAAAGGCAACCATGATAATATTTTACCGCTCTCAGAAGACACCTCGCTTTGTTTTATCATATTCACCGGCATTTTCGTTGAAGCTTCGATCCTGGCCGCTACTTGTTTGTACACCTTCTCACCTTCCTGCATCGTACTGAAATCACCAAAATTCGCCAACAGAAATTGATGCTGGAACATACCCGTTTCGATCCTGGTATTTACAGCACCTTCCAATTGCACTTTTGAATTATATTCTCCCGGGCTAACATACGTGCCCTTCAACGCTTCAAATCGATCTTTAAGTCCATTGATGAGGCTCAGCAGTTGATCATCAAATGAGCCACCGGAGTTTGAAGAACTATTGTTCACTTGCGTTTGCACAGCGCCACCCTTACTTAATTTTTTCAAATATTCGAAAGCCTTTTCAGCAACCTGTTGGTTTGGCATTTCCAATATGATAACACTATTCGTTAATTTTTCGGGCGCTTGATCGTCGTTCACAATAACGTGATACTTGATAACTGGTTTGCCCGCGGCTGCCGACAAGCTGATCGTGTAAACATTTTCATTAGTGATATAATCCAGCCTCTTCGTCTTAACAATGTTCTTTTTGGTAAAGTCGATGTCTGAAAGCGCTATTGTGAACTGCTCATATCCCTCAAATTTGGTCAGGCTGTCGCCGTCGACCCATGACAGCTCCGAATGGGTGTCTCCTTTACCCTTCAGGCTCGAACCATGTATAAAGTGATCATCAGCAGAAAAAAGTTTCTGCATTTCGGCATCGCCATCTTGTGCCGCGGCTGAAAAAGAAAAAAGGATGCAGCAAGTGGAAATAAGGATCCTGGCATTTATCATAGTTATATTTTTTACTCACAAATCTCGTCTTTCATAGATCATAATAAATACCCAATGCAGGGTATCTTATTAGCCGGATGCTTAGCTTTAACTTTACCTTATGGTTATTGTGAAACGATCCTGCCTGCTGTTATTGCTGATAACATTATCTACCGGCCTGTATAGCCAGGACATGAGCATTGAAGCCCTTGAATTAAAAGTTCCCCCACTCCACAACTGTACCACCGTCAAAGATCAATACAATAGCAGCACCTGCTGGAGTTTTAGCAGCATCTCTTTATTGGAAAGTGAGGAAATAAAAAAAGGCAAGGGCATACAGGACCTCAGCGAAATGTTCATCGCCCGTTATTCTTATATCCGCAAAATAGAAACTCACTTGCGCTTAAAAGGAAAAAATTTCTTCACGCCCGGCGGACAATTCCACGATGTTGCATGGGTGATGAAACATTATGGCATGGTGCCCGAATCGGTGTACAGCGGAAGAATCAAAGGCGAGTCTAATCACAACCACCAGGAACTCGATACTGCGATCATCCATTTTGTGAAGAGCATGTTGTTGCAAAACATAACCTTATTAACGCCGCAGCATTACCGCACCATCGACAGCATATTGGATCAGCATCTCGGCAAGGTACCAGGCCGGTTTACATACAAGGGCCGATCCTTCACACCAAAAACTTTTTTACAAAACTACCTACAGATCGTACCGGATGCTTATGTAGAGATCACGTCTTACACCCATCACCCGTTTTACGAAGCATTTGTGTTGGAGGATAAATACAACTGGACAAGCGATGCCTATTACAATGTACCCGTCAACGATCTCATCGCCATCACAAACAATGCACTTGCAAAAGGATATACCATCAGTTGGGATGGAGATGTGGAAGAACCCACCTTCTCATTTGGAGATAATATCGCGTATTTGCCCTCACCCATCGCCGACCTCCAGGCAGAGCGCCAACGCAGTTTTGAAGACAGTAGCACCGCTATCGATCACATGATGCATATTGTTGCGGTTGTAAAAGACAAGAACAATAAAGATTGGTACCTGGTGAAAAACAGTTGGGGTACGATCTCCAATAAACTATGCGGCTATTTATTTATGAGCCGCGATTATTTTGCGATAAAGACCGGGGCGATCATTGTGAATAAGAATGCGATACCGGCGGGAATAAGGAAGAAGATGAGGATATAAAATGTACGATGTGAGATGCATGATGTACGTCGGCGCTACAGCCTAGTTACTGATGCAAGTTGTGTCCCAGCGGGGTTTTCACATAATAAAGTAACAACCAGAAAATCCGCTTCCGTGAAACCCCGCTGTTGAATACTGCTTGATACTAAAAGATCTCACCCTAACAATTTGAAGAATTTTTGAGAAGCTCGAAGCAGCGGGGTTTCACGGAAGCCTCTTTTCTAAATTATGCTGTATGCTGTGAAAACCCCGCTGGGACACAGAATGTGATACCGGCTGAGATAAGGAAGAAGATAAAGTTGTAGTATAGTTTGGTATTTTTTATTTGTGTTTACGCAACCTGGCTAAAGCTTCTTCAACGCTGTGCAAATGCTCCTCTGCGGCTGCTTTGTCTTTGGCCGCTTTATCATCTGCAGCTTTTATTTCTTTTTCCCGGGCATTGTACTGCCGAAGCTTTAATTGATTTTCATTAAACGCTTTTACTGTTATAAGCGAATCGTTGTGAGTTGGGTTATGTAAACGTTTTACTAAGGAATCTGATCGCCTTTCCAGCAATTGTATTCCCTCCCGCATAGCCTTTTTTTCCTCCCGTGTCTTGTTCATTTCTTCCAACATTAGTTTCATATCCTTCCTTGCATCTTCAGCGATCAGCATAAACATCAGCATTACTGCATCTTCAACAGTCATCTTCGACATATCAACTTTTTCCTGCTGCAGGTCTTTTGCAACGGATTGGCTGTCTACAGGACCTGTCCTGTATTTTTGAGCGATCTGTTTGAACTTCGTTTGGGAAGCGGCGGGATATCGCTCCAGTGTGGGAGTCATCTGACCCATGCAAGCCGTTGTTATTGTAAACAAAAAAAAGACTGCAAAGACTACCGGTTTACCCATGTTTGTGCATTTTTGTAAATATAAGTATTTAAATCGCCGGGGCTTCCGGGGTCACTTGTGCCTTTGCATACCTGTCCTTCAATGCACGTATTTTGCCAAAACCACCTCAATCCTTCATCACCGGCAACTCCACATAACTCGCATACTGCTTATTACAATAGATCGTCTCCGTTGCTTTTATGAAATCAGATACTTTCGCTTCAAAAATATTCGGCACATATTTCTGCGGGTTGCGGTCAATGACGGGGAACCAGGAACTTTGTACCTGTATCATGATCCGATGTCCGGGTTTGAAAGTATGGTTGATATCATGAAGATCGATCACGAATTCTTCCGGTTTGCCCGGGGTTAAAGGTTCTGGTTTTGAAAAACTTTTTCTGAATCTTCCGCGAAACACCTCCATCGCTACCGGTAATTGGTAGCCGCTCATGGTTAAACTTGACGAATCAAAATCAGGATATACATCGATCAGTTTTACAACCCAGTCGGCATCGCTGCCGCTGGTGCTGGCAAAAAGATGAGCGGTGATCTTTCCGGTTACAGTAAGGTTCTCCGTTAATTTGTCCATCGTAAAACTCACCACATCGGGCCTTGAATATACAAAGCGCTGGTCTTCCACATGCCAGGGCCTCCACCTGCTTGCAGGACCATAAGTGGCTTCGATAGGTTGCGCACGGTAAGGTACTGGCCTTGCAGGATCGCTGACATACGATACGGAAGCTGCTGCGGCAACAGGCTTATTGAACGATGCAGTATTATCGGAGTTGGCATATAATTTCCTGGGCTCGGCTTGCTTCGGCGGCCAGGATTGATAAGTTTTCCATCGATTCGATCCGGTTTGGAAGCAATAGGCTTCGTCAAACTTTCCGTCGCCGATACCCTTAAGCCAATAGTCGAACCATTTCTTTTGTAATGCCTGGAACCAGTAAGCCGTTGAACTACCAAAAGAAATTTTTCCCAGGCTATCTCCCCTGCCTCTTGTCCAGCCTCCATGATTCCATGGGCCAAGTACGAGATGATTATAATTGCTCTTATCATTTTTTTCCATGTGTTGGTACATCAGTTGCGGACCGTTCAGGTCTTCCTGGTCATAATATCCGCCAACATGTAATTGAGGTATCTGTGCGGATTGAACATAACTCAGCGGTGAATTCTTTTGCCAGAATTCATCATAGTTTGGATGCTTTACAAAATTGTTCCAGGTGGGGATCGTACCATGAAAATATTTTTCATTTACATTTTTCAATGAACCTAATTTTATATACCAGTCGTACAGATCAAATTGAGGGAAAGGAAAATCACTGTCCGTTGTCTGGTCATGTTCTAATTCATAAGTGTATTCCATGCCATAGCTCAAACGAAAGGCGCCGTTGTGATGGAAATCGTCACCTAAAAACAGGTCGCTCATACAAGCCTGTTCGGATGATGCTTTCAACGCCGGGTGCGGATCTACTGCCCCAACCAGCGCCAGCCAACCCGGGTACGACACACCCAAAATTCCAGCCTTACCATTATTCCCTTTTAGATTTTTCATCAACCAATCCACAGTATCCCATGTATCTGTACTTTCATCAACCGCAGTTTTTTGCGTGGCATGAATAAGTGGCTGATGAATTTCCATTTTGCCCTCACTCCGGTATTTGCCACGGATATCCTGGAACACGATAAAATATCCTTCCTTCAACATGGCCCCATAATTTGTTCCAAATGCCTGCACATTATAAGTTGTGTCATCGGGAACCTTGCTGCCATTTGCTCCGTAAGGAGTTCGTTGCAACAATACCGGCAGATCATGGGTGGCACCGATCGGGGAAAATATTACGGTGAACAATTTAACGCCATCTCTCATCGGGATCATGGCAGAAGTTTTTTTGTAAGACGTGATAGGCTCTGTTTGTGCGATGCAAATATTTAAGAGTATGCAGATGAAGCACAGGGTGCCGATGATCTTTTTCATGATGAGGAGGTTGAACTTTAAAGATAGTGAAGTCTCATGGCAATGGTTCATGGTTGATGGTAGGAACCGCACTCTAATAATTTTGAAAAAATTTTGAGAAGCTCGAAACAGCGGGGTTTCACGGAAGCCTCTTTTATAAATTATACGGCATGCTGTGAAAACCCCGCTGGGACACTTTCTTATGGCCGGCTATGAACCATGAACAATAAACCATCAACGATTCCACTACTTCCTCTCCTACTTATACCTCGCAAACGTGCCGATCTCTATCGTACAAGATCTAGGTAATGGTATTTCAGAAACGAATTTCCAACCTATGAGGTTCCGAAAACGTACAAATGATCAATAACGGTCTGAAGGAACCTTATTGGGTGCTATTCATTCATGCGATTTCTTAAACATAACGGTTGATTTCTTTGCTTGCAAGGGTGATTTCTACAAGCTAACAGGTCATTTCTTTACGGATAATGTTCTTTTCCGCAGGCTAGCAGGTCATTTTCTTTACAGATAATGTTCTTTTCCGTAGGCTAACAGGTCATTTCTTACCGATAATGTTCATTTCTGCGGGCTAACAGCTCATTTCTTTACAGAAAATAGAGATTTCCGGGGGTTCTAACTTCATTTCCGTCAGTTTTTTCGTCATTGCGGCAGGTTCTCGGTCAATTTCCACAGCACGGGAGGTGAATTCCGGAGGCGAAAATTTCATTTCTGAACACAAGTCTTTCTGACACGTTGATTATCAATAAGAAACATGACTGGCAGCCGGGGATATAATTGCAGGATACAAATCGTATACAGGTGATTTCCCCGACTAAGAAAGGGTCATTATCACCTTACTACGTTTTTGATCTAACATTATCTTCGTGAGCAAAAGCATTTGTACCAGGAATGAGGCTTTGCTCACCCTGAAGGATATTGAAATAAAGAAATATTTTTTTATTTTAATATAATACTATCTTTATATTAATGTAAATGTTAACTCATGAAAAAGTCTATATTTTCATTTTTAGCCTTTCTGTCGCTATGGTTTTGTAACCGCTGTTTTTGTCGATCAACGCAACAACCTCCCAAAAAAATCATCGTCTCATTAAAAAGCGCAGTGCCCGAAGCTTCATTAATAAATTCAACAAGTATCCTTAATTCAAATAGAAATAAGATCAATCCAAGATCAATATACAGGCTGGACAATAACGTATTTATTTTTATAGATGACCTCAACGCTCTCCCAAAAGGTTCCGTTAAAGTTGGCGCCGTCTATGACTATGCATCTGCGAAAAGCATTCTTCAGGCAAGGGGGTGCAAAATAGACGATCAACTCAACGAATTGATCAAAAAACGTAGCACGAATGCGTTTAAGGGAAAAGAAAATTATTATTTCATTTCTCTTTGTGCACAAAAGGGAGATTCAATGCCACGCATTTATATTCCCTACAACAGGGGCAATGACGTTAATTGTATGGCAGTACAAAATTTTATGTATAGTGAAGGCCAACCACTGGGATCTTACGAGCTTTCTTATTTAAAAAATCCCTGGGGTTTTCGGCCGGCTAGTGAGGACCCACCGCCGATCCCTGTTAAGAGAAAGCCGGGAGATATTCTAAGACCAAGTACTGAAGACGAATTTAAAATTCCCAGGGCAAGCCTTTCTGGTATTGCCATTGTTCCTAAACAGATCAAAGACGTGGTCGCAGATTTTTTTAAGTCAACATACCAAACAAACAGAAATACGGGGTATACAGAACTATTTAATTTTGACAACCTATATAAGGTTCAAATAAATAAGCTAAAAAGTGAAGTAATAAAAGACCACAATTATTTCGAAGAGCTCACGGTCACCACTACAATAACTGATGACGATAACCAAACGAACGTTGTGCTTTCTTTTGAATGCTTTTATGAAACAAATCGCGGCGACAGGCCGCCTGAGCTCTATACCAACTGTGCCGAAAAACTCTTCCCGATGCAGATGAAGCAATATGGGAAAGTATTAAGGGACCTGCTTTCTAAGTACATCAACAACAATTATAAATAGACAAACTTAAGTAATGAAAAAAAATATCCTGGGCGAAATAATAGGTGTTGTCATCATCATCTTCCATTTTGGAATACTCTTTCAGGTAATGCATTATTTTAGAAAAGATATTTTTCAATCCTCCGAAATGCGGACCTTGCTTGGCATTGCTGTACCAATGTTTGCGATTTACGTATCCACCATTATTAAGCACATAATAGCAAATCAGAGCAATCCTGACAGAGGGCTGAAAGTGAGGTTTACTTACATTTTTATTTGTCTTGTCATACCCCTTTTATATTGCGGTTTTTGTTTGTATGCTATTTATGACTACGCAGCAAACGGAAATCAGAAATTCGAAGACCTTGTTACCCAATTTACGATTGCCCAAGGCGTGTTTGGAGTATTCACAGGTTATATAGTTACGGATCTATTCGGGAAGATCGAACCCATGAACAATAGACTTATTCCTGATCCCACAGGAACTGAAGAAAAAGAGACGCCTGCGCAGTGAGTGCTAATCCAAAAATCCCGTTCCGTTACATTGACTACAGCTTTCGTTGGTGCCGTACACGACCACACCACCAGATTTAACCGCACCATCACTTAGCGTGGTATGGATCGTTCCGCGACCATTGCATTTCCAGCACACGGTTCGTTTTTTTATGGTATTGCTGCTGTTGCTGTTTGAATAATTTGTATTGCTGCTTCCGTACTCCTTTTCATAAAACTCCCGGTTTTGTTGAGCAAAACGTTCATTGGCGGCCTGAACGGCCTGGCGTTTTGCGGCATCCTCCTGCGCCCAGCGAATCCTGTCGGCTTCCTCCAATGCATTCACCTCTTTGCGCAAAGCTGCACTGATGGCTTCAAGCCCCGGATATCCAAGTTTTATCCCCTTGGCCCAGGCGTAGAGCGCATTGCTCTTTTCGCCATCCTGCAGGTAAAGTTTTCCCGCCCAGTAACAACCGTCTTTATTCCCTAGGCTGCACGCCCAAAAGAAATCCGCCCTTGCCTCTTTCTCGCGTTGCTCGACTCCGTCGCCGTTAAAATATAATAACGCAAGGTTGTAAGCGGCATAACCATCATGATTATATTCTGCAGCCAGGGTCCATAATTTGACAGCGAGTTCATAATCCTTTTTATGATAGGCCTGCATACCTTTTTCGAAAGGGTCTGCCGCAGCAATTTCAAACTTACCAACCTTCACGATCGCCAGGCTATCTCCGGCAGCGGCCGCTTTACGATACCATTGGGTAGCCAGCTCAACACTCCTGAACTCCTGTTCATTTTCGTATATTTTAGCCAATTCAAGTTCAGCTTTTAAATACCCGGCCTCTCCCGCTTTTTTCAGGAAAGGAAGGGCAGCCGCAACGTCGCGGTGCTGAAATTCAAATCGGGGATTCAAAAGATTTAGAGCATGGTAATAACTACATATCGGGCAACCATGTTTGGCCCCAAATTGCACGTAAACCCAATAAGGCACCTGGTCTTTGTAACCGGCATAAGCCTTGCCATCAAAAATACCTTCATGATAGAAACTGCATATAGCCTCCGTGGGACCGTTTTCGTAAGTAGCCTTCCAAATTTCCTTATTGAGCCACTCATCGGCTTTGCTCCTTACCTTTTTCGATTGAGCTTGTACGCTGAGACTGGCTAGCGCAGCGAATAATATTATGATCGTGCTTTTCATTGTAATTCGTTGATGAAGTAACTGCAATATCTGTTAGAAAATGAATTTCAGCAATACGTGTTGGTGGGTATTTGTTATGCTTGAGATCAAATGCCAAGTGGGGAACCTTTTGCCAAATACAGCAAGTTGGGGAATACGATATCGGTCGGCACATACGCAAGAGGTGTGCCTATGGCGGTTAACAATACATGGCACGGCAATTGGCAACCTATGTTTATCAACGGAACCAGGGAGACCTGGTTACTTCGACCCGTTACATAAAACAGAACCGTATCTCTCATCTTAAAATTTAAAAAATGAAAAAATTATTGACTAAGATCGTTTTGCTTACCGGGATATCTTTTTTTGGAGCAGTGTTATTGAACAGTTGCAGTAAAAACGACGGTACTATAAGCAGTTCTCCCGGTCCAACACCAATAGGCACGCCCACTTCTGCAAACAATTTGCTGAATCGCGACCTCGTGGTACCCTATGCAAAAGATGACGGCGCAGTGATTACCGCAAAGTTTGCTGGTCTTACCTTTCGTTTCACAAGCAATGGAACACTCACTGGCTCTGCAACCGCAGCGAATGACCTATTAGCAGTAAATGGCACCTGGAGCATGACAGCAGCCTATGATAAGGTCACTTTCGCTTTCCCGACAAACATCTTTCCTGATCTTGCTTTTATGAATAAGGAATGGGTAATTGGCAGCAATGGGTCTACCGTAGTGCTGATCCCTTCAAACGGAGAAAACGATCTGTTGGATTTTTCAGCTAAGTAGAAAAGATATTTCTATTATTAAAATTGACCATCTCAAAAGGATGGTCAATTTTTTTTTGCCTATTCCCCTACATCCACTTGCAGCAGGGAGGATATTCCCGTTTCCGTAAATTGTTTTCCCGATTTAATAGGCTGTATTTTTTCCTTTCCTTTTCTTTGCAACAAATTTTTTCAGCCATGAGCACCAAACCAACTGTTCACAACCGCATGCGCATTTACCATCGTTACCTGGGCTTTTTCCTGGCCGGTATCATGACCATGTATGCCGTTAGCGGTACCATTCTTATTTTCAGGGATACTAATTTTTTAAAAAAGGACAAGATCGTTCAGGAGCAATTAAAGCCCGGTCTTAAAACTGATGATCTGGGCAAGGCCGTGCGTATGCGTGACCTAAAGATAGATTCTGTGGCCGCCGAGATCCAGTTCTTCAAAGGAGGCAGTTACAATACACAAACCGGTGATGTAACTTATACGATCAAAAAACTACCCGCATTGGTTGAAAAACTCACCCACCTGCACAAAGCCAGCACTAAGGAGCCTTTGTTTTGGCTCAATATCTTTTTCGCGGTGTCGCTGCTGTTCTTTGTGATCTCCTCCTTCTGGATGTTCATGCCGAAGACTTCGATCTTTAAGAAGGGGCTTTATTTTACACTGGCGGGGATTGTGCTGACAGTGGTTTTGCTGTTTTTTTAATATTTCCAGCCGATAAGGTTCCGGAAACATTTTCCGATTCATGAGCGCTTCCTGTGTCCCAGCGGGGTTTTCACATAATAAAGTAACAACTAGAAAATCTGCTCCAGTGAAACCCCGCTGCCAAATGCTGCCGGATAATAAAAAATCTTACTCTACCTATTTTTGAGGAAAATTGAGAAGTCTGCCAGAGTATGTAATTTACCCCTATGCAGCATCGTGAAGAAAGCAGCGGTCTTCTTGCTAGCAATACCAACCTATAAGGTTCCTGGAAGATCCTTTTAAAATAAAACACGCTGCAGGAACCTTATAGGTTGGTATTCCAAAACAAACCAAAATGAAAACTGCCATCCGTCTACTTGCACTCTTACTCATTGCCTCCTCTTCTTACGCACAAACCGGTTGGAAGGTTTGCAATGCTCCCGTGTTTGGAAACAGGGTCGACGATATTTTTATGCTTGATGCGCACACCGGTTATGCTGCTTCCGGCGACGGCAAAATTGTAAAGACCACGGACGGAGGTAATAACTGGATGCTGATCTACCAAGACCCTACCGTGTATCACCGCTCCGTTGAATTCATCAACACACAAAAAGGATTTGTCGGTGGATTTCCTATCGGGGGAAACAATGGTACAGGTATATTCAAAAGAACAACCGATGGCGGCGCCACATGGACCGACCTCACTCCCCTCCTGCATCCCAGGGCCAGGCATGGTATCTGTGGACTGGCAATACCCGACGCCAATACGATTTATGGATCCGGCAACTGGTACGACGATTCGGCCTATATCGTAAAATCCGTTGATGGCGGAGATACCTGGAGTTTTATCGACATGAAACAATATGCCGCCTCGATCATTGATATGTATTTTCTCAATAAAGACACCGGCTTTGCAACGGGCAGGGGAAAATTACCGCAGCAATCAGGCGTGATATTGTACACCACCGATGGCGGCGCAACCTGGACCTATAAATTTCAAAACTATACCAACTATGAATTTTGTTGGAAGATACAGCACCTTACCAGCAAGATATATTTTGCCTCGCTGGAAGACTTTGGAAATGTGACACCGAAAATATTAAAATCAACCGATGGTGGAATGACATGGAACCTCCGACAAGTAGCCACCACGCCTTATAATATCGAAGGCATCGGCTTCATCGATTCCCTGCATGGCTGGACCGGTGGTGATTACAACTATTCCTTCAAAACAACCGACGGTGGCTTCACCTGGGATACGATCCATATCTGTCCCTTAATGGACCGCGTATTCAAAGTAAATGATACCATGCTATTTGCAACGGGCAGCCAGATCTGGAAGTACCACGGCGATGGATTCATCCCTGCGATACCCGCAACCCGCTATGCATGGATGACCTGCAGTCCCAATCCCGTAAAAGACAACCTCACTATCGCCATATCCACTTCAGTGAATACACATGTAATGCTGATGGTACTCGACAATAACGGCAACAGGGTGAGTCTGATCGATAACACAGACAAACTAAAAGGTTCTTATCAATATCATCTCGATACGAGGGTGCTGGCTGCGGGAATGTATTATGTTGTGCTGAAGACGCATGAGGATAAGAGGGTGGTTAAGGTGGTGGTGGGGAGGTAGAGTTTTTCTTCGGGTGTTGGTTAACGAGCAAATCCCCTGCTACAACCCGGGAAACTAGCGTGGCACAAGGATCCGCATACTTTATTTAGTTGTTAGATACTTAGGGGAACACTTACGCCGGTGGCTGGGTCTAATTTTTTGTTTTAGTCAATTTAATGCTTCTAGATAAAGTACCAACATTAGATATAGGCTTTTCCCTTTTTAGTATGTTAATGAATCTTTTTTCATTTTTATAGTTGGAAAAAGGTAATCTATTAATATATCTAGAGACTTTAAATCCCTTATTAACAGCCATATTCAAATATCGGTAAAAATTAATTTTATCGACCATTTCACCATATGCCTCAGCCAAGGTTACATATCCAAGCGTAAATGTTTCATCTATATTAATCGACCGTTTAGCATCCTTAATTGCATTTTTAAAATCTTTTATAATCAAGTAGCAATCTGCACGTTCGTTGTAAAGTTCAGAATTTTTTATTATTTTGATAGCGCGTGAAAAATCCATAATTGCTCTTTTATAGTCTCTATTTTTCTTATACGCATGGGCTCTATATTCATACACATCTCCATTGGGTGTGATAGCTAAAAATTTTGTAAAATCCTTTATTGCTTCACTAAAGCGCTTCGAGTTATAATATGAAAACCCCCGTATAAAAAGAGCATCTTTACTATTTTTTTCAGTTCTTAAAACCAAAGAACAATCAGCAATAGCTAAATTATACTTTCTTACACTAAAGTAAGCAGATGCTCTTTGCCAATACAATTCTAAATTGTTTTTATCCAATCGTATTGCTCTAGAGAATTCAATTATTGCAGCTTTATATTTTTTAAGCTTAGAATACGTTAAAGCTGTTAAACTATAAAATTTCCCTTCATCTGGAAATAAGTTTTTGGCTTTAGCTAACTCTTTAAAAGCGCTCGCATATTTTCTCTGCTGAATGTAAGTGTTAATTTTTAACAACAGCACTGGTGAATTTGTCGGATTAAGTTCAAAGCATTTTCCAAAATCTTCAATGGCTATCTTGTAATTATTTATTCGCGTGTAGAATATACCTCTTAGACCATAATTAAAACTAGCATTTTTATTAAGTTCAATGGCTTTTGACAAATCACTAATGGCATGTTTATAATAGCCGTGATCACCGTATGCCAAAGCTCTATTAGTGAAAATTCCGGCTTCTTTCGAGTTTAATTTTATCGCCTTGGTAAAATCTTCGATTGCATTTTTATATTTTTTAAGCCCGGTGTAAGCAAGCCCCCTATTCTCATATCCCAAAAAACCGCGAGGATTAAGCTTGATTTGCTTAGAACTTGCTTTTACGGACAGACTAGGCTTATCTAAACGTAGATACACAACAGCGCACAACGAATAGAGATTATGATTGTTAGGAAATAATTGTGTAGCATTTCTTAATACTGACAGTGCCTCTTCATATTTTTGCCCATCGATTAATTCAACAGCATCATTAAAAAAACTTTTAGCTTTTTCATCATCCCTTATTTTTACAATCAACTCCGAATGCTTAGAATTCCGCGTTAATAATTCCAAAAGCGAAAGATAGTCCTCTTTTATCTGCAAATGGGGAGTTCCCTTAAGGTCAACTATTTTCTTTTCTTCCCAAATCAATTCCCTGTCTTCGTGAAGAGTTATGAAATTATTCTTTTTTATCAGCCCCTTCGTAAACTTCTCTTTAATCCCTTTAACGATAATATTCTCCTTTTCTTCTTCAATATTATTTAATGGACGCGGCAATCTACTTAAAGCAAAAAATAGTTCCTTATTTTTTTTATTCCATTGATTATCCGCTAGATTTAACGCATTTAAAATACTAGTAGAGCCATCAAGATTTTCTTCATTATTAACAGCAAGCACTATTACCTTGTCAGCCAAGACCTTTAAAGTTATCGTTGAAATATCCGAAATACCAGTTCGAGAATCTATAAGCAGATACTCAGGCATGAGGTCTTTTTTTATCCTAGCCTTTAAATCAAGTAACAGTTTTAATCCGATTTTTTCGCCGTTAAGAAAATCGTTTTTCCAGTCTATTGCAGATAGCTTAGACCAATATTCATTTTTCTCAAATTCCCCAGCTGGCATTAAGTAAATTTTTCCCCCTTTTGGGCCATAACCCAAATCCAAAGTGTAATAATAATCTGAGAGAGAAAGAGGAATTTCTGATTGCTTGTTTTCAATCAAGAAATCATATATATAGTCAACTATCCCTTTTTTTGATCCTTGTAATTCTTTCGCCTTAGCAATTTCATTTTTGAACTTATAGTGAAGGCCAGGTGCCTCTAAGTCAAAATCGATTACGAAAATAACTTGTTGCAACTCTGCAAGCCGTTCGGCAATATGGTTTACCGCTACGCTCCTTCCAACGCCGCCTTTATATGAATAAAATGTAAATGTTTCCATTTCTTATTTTGCGTTTTTACTCTTGTAAGCAATTCGATGGAATTTTCAAAGCAACATTTCCAACATAATTACTAAAATAAAATTGCTGCTTTAATTGCTTATCGAAGCCGATATTGGGAAATTTTTCAATCAGTTCCTTGGTTGCCTTCTTTTTAGTTTCTTGAGTAACCTTGGTCAATATTTTTTGTATTCGCAGTCTTTGATTGGCGAGAAGGTTAATATTTTTTAGTAGCTCATTTGAAGTATCTATGATAAATCTATTATTCTCACCAATTATTTCTTTTTCCAAATCTTGGATAAAAATTTCGATAAATTGGCCGCTTAAATTCTGAATTACCATGGTGTCATCCATTTGTTCGGCATAAAGACCAGCCTCACTTCTCCATTTTTCATAAGACTCTACCAAATAGTCGGTCAATTCGCCTAAATTACCGAAATCCATCCCCATTTCCTTAAAGCCTTGTTCTTCCAATGCAAATTCAAAATTTTTTTCATTAATGAAAGTTTGGGAATCTAAATCATAAGGGGGAGCAATATGATAAAGGACTTCATCCTTATCAATTATTCCTTGTCCGCTTTCAGCCAGTATTGCTTTTAACTTTACCATATTGCTATACAAATTCTATATTGAATTTAAAATCTTTTTGAAGTTGAATTAAATCGTTGAGTTCATTCTTTAAGATATTCCAACCCTTAGACATCTTGCCCGTTTTAGCAAGATCTTTGAAAGACTTATATATTGCCGTACCGCTTTTTCTTTGCATTCTTATATTGAAGTTATTGTCTAGTAAACATTTTTGGTACGAAATCACCTCAATATAGTTGGTGTTGTTATGATTTTTAATACTTTGGCATTTGCATATTAATTCACTCCAGTCATTTTCCTTAGTAATGGGAATAGACGCTGAATGCTTTATTACACATAATTCATTTGAATTTGAGACAGTCGCCAAATCAGAACCAAATAATAATTCGTTTAGCCTTCCTTTTGTAAAATAATAGTAATCTTTTTTGCTTGTCTTATCTAGGCTATTAGATTTCAGAATCACTGTGTTCTTTGAGTCAAAATAATTTAAGGCAAGTATTATACAGTAGGGACCCCAAACCGGTGTTCCCATATTTCCACTGTTTAAGGCAAAATATTTAAACAGTCTTCCATTTCTAAAATAGCTATCAACTAGTATCCTATATTTCTTTCTCGCTCCGTAGTGCTTGATTGCTTTTTTGTAGTCTCTCGTGAATTCAAAAGCACTCAAATACGCCTTGCTCTTAATAATTGTTACTAAATTTTGATGAGTAGAATTTACTGATACTCTTAAGTTTGACTTAAGATAATCAATAAACCTCACAATCACATCTGGGCTTTTTGACACACGTAAAACTTCAGCGTACTGAGTTAATATATTTTTTTTGTTATCTCTCGCTAAACCAACCAGATCAAGCTTTGGCATACTTATATGAATTTAACACAATTTACAAATTTTTGATTCTGAGCTCACTTTTTTAAAAACTAAACGTAAAATCAGCTGTGTGCAACCTCAAATACCCATTTTTTGCACGCGATACTTTTTCGCGAGCCATAGAAGTCCTACTCCTTAAACCCCACCATCCTATGCAATACCCCCGGCTCATAAACTTCCCCATCCTTTATCACCTTCCACACCTTTCTCACATTGCGGATATTTAATATTGGGTCGGCGTCGAGGATCACCATGTCGGCGATCTTGCCGGAGCGGATGGAGCCGTATTTTGCATCCATCTTCATTACTATCGCGGGGTTGATGCAGGCACTTTGCAGGGCTTCCATGGGTGATAGGCCTGCCTGTACATAGAGCTCCATCTCGCGGGCAACGCTATAGCCGGGGAAACCCATATCGGTGCCGGCAACAATGGGGATACCTTTCACGTACATGGCCTTTACCAGGGCAAGAAAGGCGAGGTAGTTTGGCCTTCGTAGTTTGGCGCTGGAGTCGGGCAGACCGGTATTGACAAATAAGGTTTGTAGAGGCAGTGGCAGCTTGTAAAAATTCGGCTCCATGTCGAGGATATTATCCGATGTGGAGCGAAGGACCATTTCATATACACCAAGCGTTGGATCAACAACAGTTTTATGCTTGAGTAGGTAATCCAACGCGGCAACGCTCATGGAGTCGCTGAAATCAATTGACCTGTCCTTTGTTCTTTTAAACATCGATGCAGCGGAGGTGATATGGTTGATCATGTCCATGCCGGAATCGATGCCCGCCTGCGTGGTCATGCCCATCGGTATATGGCCGGTAACGGTGAGGCCGAGCCGATGCGCTTCAGTGCAAATGACTTTTACGATATTGGGTTTTACGGAACTGTAAATTTTTATTTGAACAAAGCCATTGTCCTTATACATGTTCACGGCTTTGATGGCTTCTTCGGGTGTGCTGGCTCGTACGATGCCGAGACCAAATGGGCCAGGACCGTCGATGATGCCCGCTTTCAATATCTGCGGACCAACACCCTTGTGCGAATCGATCGCCGATTTGATGGAATTGATATAACCGAATTCATTGCCGCAATCCCTCACGGTGGTCACGCCGGCTGCAAGGTAGGCTGGCCCCCACTCTGCCTGCTCAAAATGCGAATGCATATCCCATAGGCCGGGAATGAGGAACTTGCCTTCTGCATGGATGATGGTGGCGCCGGCGGGTATCTTGGTGGAAGCATCTAATCCAACTTCCTTGATCTTTCCATCTTCGATAATAACGATCGTGTTTTTAAAAGTAGTAACGCCGACTACATCTATCACATTTGCACCGATGATGGCGATCGTTTTATTTTTCGCCACATCCATCTTCATGGAATTGGTGAACAGACGCATACCATAAGTGGCGGCGCGGTTAATGAGTTCGGGTAAGAGGTCCTCATGAGCGGTGCTCATCATTTCCAGTTTATCTCCTTCGGCGTCGTTGGTGATGAGGCAGATGAGTTTGCCGGTGTCGGTTGTCCACACGATCTCATTGCCCCAGATGAGTCCGCTGATCACATATCTCTCGAGCAACAATGAACTGCCGTTGAAGTTGAGCGTATCGCTTCCGTCTCTCTTGATCGCCACGGCTCCTTTGGGAAGAATGGGGATGCTGGCGGGTTGCTTATGCGATTTCCAATACTGCAGCATCAACATTTGCACAGTGCCGGGAGAATAGCCGCCGATGGGGAATGCGATGGGTTTCAGCGCTTCGGTATGCGTGAGGCTATCTACCTTGATTGTTACTTTTTTATTATTGATAACGATCGAATCGTTGATGGTGGAAAAACGTGAAGTGCTTCCTTTGATCCAGAGGCTGAGGGGTTCGCTTGCGCTGGTCACTGACATCTTTGCTTTCAAAGGCACGGGTGAGCCGCGGTCGACAAACTTGAAATCAACATCGTAGTTGAGGGTGTTGCCGGTTTTGGTAACAGTGTATGTTTCCTTGCCGATGTTTTGGGCGAATTTGTGGAGGAAGAAGCTCCCGGAATCGGTTGAAGAGTTTTGAGCGAAACCTGCGATGCATTGGAAAAATAAAGAAGCTAGGATCAAATATTTTTTCATGGTTTTTTCTTTGGTATGAAGTTAAAGAAAAGAAGGGAGGAAAAGAAGGTGAGGGAGACGAACCCGATAGCTATCGGGTTAAAGGAGTTAAAGGAAGCTGGGAACACGAAGTTCACGAAGTCTGTACGAAGCTAACGAAGAAGGCCTGCATATTTGAAGCTCTTTTAGCAACCTGAACAGTGGCTGCTTAATACTTAGTTGCCTTCGTACAGACTTCGTTGGCTTCGTGTTCCGGCCTTCTTTTGACCCGATAGCTATCGGGTTCGTCTCCTTCGTTACCATCTTGTCTTTTTATTGAACTACCTTCGCGCCGATCAAAAAAAAGGAATTATGACTTTAGAACAGGAAGTACTCAACAGATCGGGCAATACATGCGAACTCTGCGGATCGGATAAGAACCTATCGGTTTATGAAGCATCACATAGCACGGGTAAATATGCGGAGAACTGTGTGATGATCTGCGACAAATGCCTTGCGCAGGTGGAGAAAAAAGAAGAGCCCGATACCAGCCACTGGAGCAAGCTTGGTGAAACGATGTGGAGCGAAGTACCCGCCGTGCAGGTGATCTCCTGGCGCATGCTCAACAGGTTCCGCAACGAAAGTTGGGCAGCCGACCTCCTGGATATGTTTTATATGGATGAAGAAAGACTGGCCTGGGCAAAAGCCGCCGGTGATCATGAAAATGATTCTACTGTGGAATTGCATAGGGATTGTAATGGAACTGTACTGCAAACCGGCGACACGGTAGTATTGATAAAATCATTGGATGTAAAAGGCTCTTCGTTGAATGCAAAACTGGGAACGGTGGTAAAGAATATCCGCATTGTGGATGATAATAAAGAACAGATCGAAGGGAGAGTTGAGGGGCAGGTAATAGTTATTTTGACGAAGTATGTGAGGAAGCAGGTATGATAATTAATAATTGATAATTGGTTAATTGATAATTGATAATTTTTTCAATTCGCTGGTTCCTGAAATATGGTAGGCCTTCTGTACTTTGAGGAACGGAGGAGGCGAACCCGATAGCTATCGGGTTAAAAGAAGCTGGGAACACGAAGACAACGAAGTTTGTACGAAGCTAACGAAGGGAGCTTTCATATTTGAGGAACTTTTAGTTACTTGAGCAGTACCTGCGCAAACTTCGTTGCCTTTGTACAAACTTCATTGTCTTCCTGTTCCTGACTTCATTTAACTTCTTTCCCTTCGTGCTGAGTGAAGTCGAAGCATCCCTACTTCAATCTCTCTTTAAAATCCAAATTATTTTTTCTCAATGTGTCTAGTGCAATGTCATACCCCGCATCCGCGTGTCTTATCACTCCCATCCCCGGATCATTCCTCAACACCCTCGACAATCTTGCCTCCGCTTCATCCGTTCCATCCGCAACGATCACCATTCCCGCATGAATAGAATACCCCATCCCCACTCCACCGCCATGATGCAATGAAACCCAGGATGCGCCAGCAGCCGTATTTACAAGTGCATTGAGTATCGGCCAATCAGCAACAGCATCGCTGCCATCGAGCATGGCTTCTGTTTCGCGGTTGGGACTCGCAACAGAACCTGTATCCAAATGATCGCGGCCAATAACTATCGGCGCCTTTACTTTTCCCGTGCGCACGAGTTCATTAAAAGCAAGTCCCGCTTTTTCACGATCACCCTGTCCGATCCAACAGATACGTGCAGGCAATCCCTGGAATGCGATCTTTTCCTGCGCCATTTTTATCCAGCGATGTAAACCTTTATCATTGGGGAATAAATTCAAGATGACCTCATCGGTAACACGTATATCTTCAGGATCGCCACTCAATGCCGCCCAACGGAATGGACCTTTGCCCAAACAAAATAATGGCCTTATATACGCAGGAACAAACCCTGGAAAATCAAAACAGCGTCCAGGTTTATTTTGAATTTTGAATTTTGAATTTTGAATTTTCGCTTCATATTCTTGTGCACGGGCTCTGATGTTATTACCGTAGTCGAACGTGATCGCTCCTTTATCCATCAATTGCAACATCAACTGCACATGCAAGTACATACTTTCATAACTGCGTTCGATGTATTGATCCGGATCTTCTTTGCGAAGAATATTGGCTTGCTCGTTGGTTAATGTATGCGGAACATAACCGATCAAGGGGTCATGCGCACTGGTTTGATCGCTAAGTGTATCGGGAATGATATTTCTTTCTAACAAACGTTGCAGCAAATGAACAGCATTGCACAATACGCCGATGGATAAGGCTTCACCATTTTGTTTGGCTTCCAATGCACGATCGATGGCCTTGTCGATATCGGTCATCTTGATATCGAGGTATCTTGTTTCGATACGTTTGTCGATGCGCCACTCTTCCACTTCGGCGATCAATGCCACGCCTTCGTTCATTGTTATGGCCAATGGTTGGGCGCCGCCCATTCCACCAAGACCAGCGGTTACATTCAATGTTTTTTTTAACGTGCCATTGAAATCTTTATCCGCAGCAGCTCCATAGGTTTCATAAGTTCCCTGCACGATACCCTGTGAACCGATGTAGATCCATGAACCCGCTGTCATCTGTCCATACATCATCAATCCTTTTTTTTCCATCTCATCAAAATGTTCCCATGTAGCCCATTTGGGAACAAGCTGCGAATTGCTGATCAGCACACGCGGCGCATCCTTGTGCGTTTTGAGCATGGCAACGGGTTTGCCGCTTTGTATCAAGAGTGTTTCATCTTCATTTAGATCTTTTAACGCTTTAAGAATGAGATCAAGGCTTTCGAAATTGCGGGCAGCTTTCCCTCTTCCTCCATAAACGATAAGTTCCTCAGGGCGTTCGGCTACTTCAGGATCGAGGTTGTTGAGCAGCATGCGGTAGGCAGCTTCCTGGATCCAGCCTTTACAGTTGAGTTGGGTGCCTGTTGGGGTTTTGTATTTTACGGGGTCGTAGTTTTTTGTTGTTGTAGTTGACATAAATTATTTTTTTGTCTGAACTATGATTTTTTTGATTTGTATGATTGCTATGATTTAATAGTATTCATATAAATCATTTAATCACAAGAATCATAGTTCAGAAATTGTATCGCTTTCAAAATATCCTCCTGCATCACCCTATCCGCATCATTAAACCTCACAACCTTTCTGAAATCAGCGACGATCTTCTCGATCGCATCCGAACTTTTCATCGGCCTTCTGAATTCCAATGCCTGTATGGCCGTGAGTAATTCTATCGCTAATACTTTTTCTACATTATCCACCACCCGCTTGCATTTCACGGCTGCATTGGCGCCCATGCTCACATGATCTTCCTGGTTGTTGCTGGAAGAAATACTATCAACGGATGAAGGTGTACATAATTGTTTATTCTCGCTTACGATGCCAGCTGCGGTGTATTGCGGTATCATCAAACCGGAATGCAGCCCCGGATTTTTTATTAAGAATAGCGGGAGGTTTCTTTGTCCGCTGATGAGTTGATAAGTTCTTCTCTCAGAGATGCTGGCGATCTCACTCATGGCGATGGCAAGAAAATCCAGGCAAAGCGCTAATGGTTGTCCGTGGAAATTACCACCACTTAATATCAGATCATCCTCAGGAAAAATATTTGGATTATCGGTAACCGAGTTGATCTCTTTTAGAAAAACATTTTTAACGTGATCGAAACTGTCTTTCGATGCGCCATGCACCTGGGGTATGCAACGGAAAGAGTATGGATCCTGAACCTGTGATTTTTTTTGCCTTGCAATAGCGCTGCCGCTTAAGAGGTCGCGAATAGTAGCAGCAGTACTCACTTGCCCGGTGTGTGAGCGGATCGAATGTATCTTTTCATGAAAAGGATCCATCGTGCAATCAAATGCATCGCAACTGATGGCGGCAATGATATCTGCCCATTTCAACAGTCGATCTGATTGCACAAGATTATACATACCATAAGCACTCATGAATTGTGTACCGTTGATCAAAGCAAGGCCTTCCTTGCTTTGTAATTTGATCGGCTCCCATCCTAGTTTTTTTAACGCATCGGCAGCAGGTATCTTCTTCCCTTCATAATATACTTCACCCAAACCGATCAAGGGAAGACTGAGATGGCTCAATGGAGCAAGATCTCCCGATGCACCCAGCGAGCCTTGTGTGTAGATCACGGGCAACACGTCATTATTATGCATGTCCATCAGCCGCTCCACCGTATTCACGTGCACACCAGAATAGCCATAGCTGAGCGATTTTATTTTGAGCATCAGCATCAGTTTCACGATCTGTGCAGGCACTTCATCGCCCAATCCGCAGGCATGAGATTTAATAAGATTGCTCTGCAGCTGCTGCAATTGTGTTTTGTCGATCTGAACATTTTGGAGATAACCAAAGCCGGTGTTGATGCCGTAGAATGATGTTTCGCCATCGCCCAGTTTCTTATCGAGATATTCCCGGCACTTTGTGATCCGGTCGTGTGCATCAAAAGTGATGGATACCAACTGGCCGTAATCCAGCAAATTCTTCACCTGCTGAAATTCGAGCGGGCTTTTATCCAGGGGCAAGTAATTATAACTCATACAGGCAATTTCTCGTTTGGTTTTAGCAATGCCGGAATTTATATCGGCTGTCAGCCTGAGCTCGTCGAAGGCGATCAAATCGAAAATACCGCCTTCGACAAGCTCAGGCTGACAGCTTTTTAACCTTTGGGCTTTACACTAATGGTAAAAATATTTTAACTTGTTCAAAAGTAACACAAAAACCGCTTTTGAATATGGGATTATTAGCACTTGCCATCGCACCGGGCATCGTGATCTGCCTGTTTATTTATCTTAAGGATAAATACAATAAGGAGCCTATCGGCATGCTGATATTGGCTTTTGTACTGGGTATGCTCAGCATAATCCCTGCTGTTATCGTCCAGCTTTCCTGGCCGGTAGGTATTGAGCAACTTGGTAACCGCGACTATCTTGGCCTGGCATTTTTTACGTTCGTCATAATTGCCCTCAGCGAAGAAGGAAGTAAGTTCCTGATGCTACGCCTCTTTCTTTTCTCCCGCAAAAATTTCGACGACCCTTTCGACGGGATCGTATATGCAGTAATGGTGGGAATGGGTTTCGCTACCGTAGAGAATATCTTATATGTATATCAACATGGTTATGCCACCGGCGTTTTGCGGATGTTCCTTTCGGTACCTGCGCACGGAACATTCGCGGTGCTGATGGGATATTTTATCGGCTATGCAAAATTCACCGCCGGTAATAAGCTGCCTTATTTTTTCCTGTCGCTATTGCTGCCGGTACTTTTTCACGGCGCATTCGATTTCTTCATTTTCTCGGGTTCAGAAGTTTTGATCATCTGTGGTGCACTCGGTTCATTTATCCTTGCGCTGATCATTTCTTTCAAAGCGATAAAAAGAAAACAGGAATTATCGAGAGTGTACTTTGACGATAGAAACAAGATCACTGATGTTGATGCTAACCAACCAATTGTATGATACAAAAAAATCAAGTGGGAAGTGGGAAGTGGCCAGTGGGGTTTTCAACTCTGCGCTTTCCACTTTTTGCACAACAAGTATTGAGTGGGTTGCGTAGACTCTTCCCACTTGCCACTCACCATTCCCTACTCACCCTTTTCCTACTCGCCACTTGCTTCTCCCCACTCACCTCTTCTTCGCAAACCGTAAAGGTCCTCACTCCTGCCACAAAGATTTCCTTTCGCGGATTAAGTGCTGTTGATGATTCAACGGTATGGGTAAGCGGCACGGGCGGAACCATTGGACGATCCATCAATGGCGGACAAACCTGGAAATGGATGACGATAAAAGGATTTGAAAAAACCGACTTCAGGGATATTGAAGCATTCGACAGCATGAGGGCGGTGATCATGGGCATCGATGCCCCCGCTTATATCTTACGCACGGAAGACGGCGGAGAAAACTGGAAAGTTGTTTATGAAAATAAACAAAAGGGAATGTTCCTCGATGCAATGGAATTTTGGAATGAGGATGCGGGTATTGTGATCGGCGATCCCATCAACAATAAGTTCTTTATAAAAAGAACCTTCGATGGCGGAGCCAGCTGGCAGGGCGTTTCAGATAAAGATATTCCGATCGCCGATAGTGGTGAAGCTTGCTTCGCTTCGAGCGGAACAAATGTGCGGGCACTGAATCTGAAAGAAGCTGCGATCATCAGCGGCGGAATTAGCTCCCACTTATTCATTCGCGGAAAAAAGATCCCGCTGCCCATCATACAGGGAAAAGAAACAACGGGCGCCAATTCTATCGCCGTAAAAGATTCAAAGAACTTCATTATTGTTGGCGGAGATTTTACAACCAAGGATTCGAGTACAAAGAATTGTTTTATTACAACGGACCAGGGCAAGAGTTTTACGGCGCCGACAATTCCACCACACGGATACCGATCCTGCGTAGAGTGGCTGGGCAAAAAGAAATGGATCTGCTGCGGGCTCAATGGCGTTGACTATAGTACCGACAATGGAAAGACCTGGACATGGATCAGCAAGGAAGGATTTAACGTTTGCAGGAAGGCGAAGAAAGGGAAGGCTGTTTTTTTTGCGGGAGGTGGAGGAAGGATCGGGAAGTTGATATTAGAGTAGAAATCGTCTGAACCTCAGATTAGCCTGATTACCCGGTTGCCCTGATTTCAATGTTTTGAATTCCTTCAGGAGAATCAGTTAATCAGGCTAATCTGAGGTTCAGACAAAAAATAAAAAAATGAGCTCAACAGACATCCAGTGATCAAAATAACCTCTCCCCTACTATTTCTTCTATTCTCCAATATGGGCTTTGCGCAAGGCAGCGTCGCTGAAATATTAAACAACGTGGTTAAAGTTCCAGTTTATGAAAAGTTAACCTTAACACAAGAACGTATCATCAGCCTCCCCTGCGATTTCGGAAAAGATGAGCTTCACTTTCCTGATTCAATAGATCTCAGCAAATTCCAGGTGATCGCTGCGGATCTTGTGTACACAGACTACCCTTCTTCAGATGACCTGAAAAAATTGAATAGCAGGCGACTGATGAATCTTTTTTCAAAACTCCCGCAATTAAAAAATGAGAGCAGCATCAGTTGGCGATTGATCCGGCAAATGAACGGGGCTGTTAAAGAAAAAGCGATCAATATGTTTCATGGATTTGTGCTCTATTGCCGTCCCAGGCAGGATATGACGACGATGAAAACCGACCTCGAGAAATTAAAGACGATGTTGAGCCCCACTCCTGTTGAAGCTCACGTTCCGAGAAAAAATGTTTTTATAGCGGTAGATACCACAGAGCTTCGAAAGCGGTACGAGATAGAGCCATATACAATCGTAAAGAAAATGACTCCAACCGAAGCACTGCGTTATACCGGACTTGATGAAAAGGAAATTTTCAACTACCGTGATGAAGACGGCAAACCTAAACGGGTTGATTCAGTGTACGTGTATGAAATTCCCGGTGGCGATAGCAGCAAGGAATCCAGCACATTAAAAACTCCGGAAGATTCAACCGTGATAAAAGTATTTGACCGGGGGCAGTGGAAAAACATGTTGGTGGTGGCAGATGTTACCGCAAGTATGTATCCTTATACCGGCCAGTTATTGTATTGGATGAAATTGCACGAAGATGAAAGGGATATCCGGCAATTTGTTTTCTTCAACGACGGTGATAATTTGGATGATGACAGAAAGAAACCCGGTAAAACAGGTGGCATCTATTCCACCAACTCTTCCGTATTTGATGTGGTGGCGCAAACCGCATTCAAGGCGATGAGCAATGGTAGTGGTGGCGCCATTCCTGAGAATAATATTGAAGCGTTGCTTGCGGGCATCAGTGCCTGCCCGGATTGTGCATCCGTGTTGATGATCGCTGATAATGCTTCACCGGTGAGTGATATGGTGTTGCTGAACCAGGTTAACCGGCCGGTGCACATCATACTCTGCGGTATTCATGAAAACATTAATCCTGATTATCTGACCATCGCCCATGCAACCGGCGGATCGGTGCACCTGATGAATGAAGATCTGAATTTATCGTCGATAGCAGAAGGGGAAAGGATCATACTTGCGGGACATGAGTATAGGATGATTGGAGGAAAGTTTGTTTTCAAGAAATGATGTTATAATTTAAGAAGGGGAACACGGAGATAACGGAGGAGCATTTCGGTTATTTGAGTTGCTTTTAGAGATCAATGCACTCCGTGCTCTAATCTCCGTGGCCTCCGTGGTTCTCCGTTAACTCCGTGTTCCTATTTTTTAAAAGCAAAATATACTGCTCCCAAAATAAGTATAAAACTCACGAGGTAATTCCACCGAAACGGCTCCTTTAAATATAACACAGCAAATATGGTGAATACGATGAGCGTAATAACTTCCTGGGTGATCTTTAACTGAAATCCGCTAAAACCATTTGCATAACCCAAACGGTTTGCCGGCACCATCAATGAATATTCAAATAAAGCAATACCCCAACTGATAAGGATGAGTTTCCAGATCGGCAGGCTCGTATTCTTCAACAAGCCGTACCAGGCAAAGGTCATAAAGATGTTGGAACCAGTGAGAGGAAGATGGTGCGAAGCATGTAACACTAATTGATAATTAAAAAATTGGACAATTGATAATGTTCAAACTTAAGCATTAAACTGATCTAAGTGATCTGTTTACAGCATCAAATCGAAACATTATCAACTGTCCAATTATCAGTTATCCGTTAACTAGGCTCTACTTCGCCCGAATAAGATATTTACGATCCCCAATATTACAATTGCACCAATAGCCGCGGTGAGCACATAGTTCAACCAGGGCGTACCTGTATTGATATGTATGCCCACTTTAGGCAGGAGCCAATAACCTACAAAACCGCCGATGATACCGATAATGATATTACCGAGTAGTCCGAGTCCGCCACCCTCAGTTATTAATCCGGCTAGCCACCCGGCAAGTGCGCCGAGGATGAGAATGATGATGATTGATTGTCCGTCCATAATTATTAATTTAAAAGTAAAAAATAAAAACTTTTAAACCCCGAGCCCTTTTTCCTATTCGCAACGCTGTTATAAATTGAAGGGGTTTTGAATTTTTACTTTTGACTTTTCAACTCCGCCTAGTTCAAACTTCTGAAGTCAACCGGCACCAACTTACTCACCCCCGCTTCCTGCATCGTCACACCGTAGATCACATCAACAGCACTCATCGTCATTTTATTATGTGTTACAATGATGAACTGGCTGTTCTCACTGAACTTCTTGATCATCTGCGTGAACTTACCCACGTTGGCATCGTCCAGCGGAGCATCCACCTCATCAAGGATACAGAATGGTGCAGGTTTGATCAAATAGATGGCAAACAATAATGCTGTTGCCGTCAATGTTTTCTCACCACCACTCAACTGCCCGATGGAAGATGGCCTTTTACCTTTAGGCTTGGCTACAATATCAATGCCAGTTTCGGCAAGGTTTTCCGGATCGACCAATACCATGTCGGCCGTATCGTCTTCGGTAAACAATGCCTGGAACACTTTCTGGAAATTCTCACGCACCTGGTTGAAAGTGTCGAGGAACTGCTGGTTGGCCGTTGCTTCCACTTCCTGTATCGTTAGCATCAGGCTATCCTTCGCCGTTACGAGATCGTTCTTTTGTTCTGAAATGAATTCAAAACGCTTTTTCATTTCGGTGTAGGCTTCGATGGCCGTAGGATTGATCTCCCCGATATTTTCCAAACGCTTGCGCTGGCGCTCATTCTTCTCCCTCAATTCTTCCAGTGGCGTATCGGTTGTACGAGGCTCGTCAATGATCGCATCAAGGTCCACACGAAACTCTACGCTGAGCCTTTCTTTCATGCCTGCCAATTGCAGTTTCAGATCGGTGAGCTTATCCTTGATCTCATTCAATATCGTATCAATGCCTTGCTTCGACTTTTGCTTATGCCTTAAGTCGCTTTCTTTTTCGGCTAAAACATTGCGTAGATTATAGTAAGCCTGGTCGGCCTCATTTAATTTCTTTTCTTCTGCATCCTTATTATGCAGCATGCTGATCACCAGGGATTCCAACTCGGCTAATTCATTCCCGGTTTGGGTAATATTTGCCGCAGCTTCGCTCAACTGCACATTGCTGCTTTCGATCTGCACTTTCAGGTCATTCAATTGCTTACTCTTGAATTCAAATTCCTGTTGCAAAGATTGCAGCTTACTTTGCTGGCGGGTGAACAAGAGGTTGGATTCATTGAACACACCCGTTGCCGCATTGTACTCCCCCTCTGCCGAACCATAATCCTGTTCAGCGATCTGCGTTTTGTCGGAAAGTTCTTTCAACTGGGCATTCAACGCAGTCAGCGTTTCCCTTGTTCCGGAAACTGCATCGTGGTTGTTCTTCAATTGCTCCTGCAATTCTTCCAGTCTTGTGCTGCTGGTATCTTCCAAATACAACAGGTTCTCAATTTTATTCTGCGTAGCAAAAACAAGATTGGTGAGATTGCTGATATCTTCCTGGGTTTGCTTTATCGCATTCTCCTTTAATTGTTCGTTGTAAGCGATCACTTCATTGTGGCGGCTCTGTATCACCGACCTTAGATCAGCCACCACAGCTTCCTGCAATGTGATCTCTTCGATCAGCTTTTCCAAATTCTTTGCACGGCCGATCTTCTTTCCTTCAAACAAACCTACGCTTCCGCCGGTGAGTGTGTATTTTCCTTTTACATATTTTCCGGTTCTTTCCAAAACAACCGCACCGTTGCTATTGCGCAGGGCTTCTTCGTTTTCGGCGATAAATACATTGCCAAGCAGGTTTTGGGCAAGGCTGGCATACTTGCCATCGATCTCCACCACCTGCAATGCAGGGATGGTTCCATCGGGCTGATGCGTTGGCTCAAAGCCGGTGAATTTATCCAGCAAAAAGAAATTGGCCTTGCCTTTTTTATTGTCATCCAACAAATGAATGGCCTGCAATCCTTCTTCTAAATTATTTACAACATAATAGTTCAGGTATGGTTCCAACACATTTTCTACAGCCGCACGATATTCTTCTTTTACATAAATGATATCGCTCAACAATGGCGCCTGGTGGTTCCATCCTGTGTTATTGTGCAAAAACTTCACACTCTCCGGGTAACCTTCCATCGAATCGATAAGGCTTTTCAACAGATCGTGTTCGTTCTTCTTACTGTCTAATTTTCTATTTTCTTCGGCTAGTTCGTTGCGCAAGCCTTCTAGCATAGCCTGCGTTTGCATGATCTGCTCGCGGGTGAACTCGTGATGTTCCTGCAGTTGCTGCAGATCGGTTTTCTTTTGCTCCAACTCGGCCGACTTACCCTTTTTCTCTTCATCCAGTTGTTGCAACTGCGACTGGCGCTCGGTCTTTTCTTCCTGCACCTGCGTGATGGTGCGCTGCAAATTTTGGATGGAGGTATCGGCAACTGCCACTTGCTTCTCCGCTTCAAACTGGCTGCGCTGTATCGATTGATTTTCTCTTCTCAATTCATCGATGCTGCTGCGCTTGTCGTCAAAAACTTTACGTTTATCTTCAACCGAAGCTTTCAACGCAACTAACTGCGCCTCTAATTCGGTGAGTTTTATTTCGTCTTCTTTTATTTGATTGCTGGTAAACTGTATGCTTTCATCCAAACCACTCAACTGGCTATCTGCCTTCTGCAAAAATTCATGCAGGCTCGATTCTCTTTCTTTTAAATATTGAAGGCGTTGTGCGCTCAGGCTCTTTTCGCTTTCTTTGTTGCGAACGGCGTCGAGCATATTGTTGAAAGCATGCTGCATCTGCTGCAGTTCTTTTTCTTTTTCGATGAAACCGAGTTTCTCCTGCTCCAATGCGGCTTCTTCTTTGGCGATCGCCGTTTCGAGTTCGATACGCTTGTCTACTTCCGCCTGTTGTTGTACGTTAAGGTCGCGGTAGGTAATATTGAATCCTTCCAACGCAGCCTTGGCCAATTCGATACTTACTTCTTTATAATCTTTTTTTATCTCGAAATATTTCTCGGCCTTCTTCGCCTGGCTCTCCAAACTTTTCAGCTGGTTGTTGATCTCAAACAAAAGATCCTCGATACGTGCAAGGTCCTGCTCCGTGGCATCGAGTTTAAGTTTCGCTTCCTTCTTACGTGTTTTGTAAATCGAGATGCCTGCAGCCTGTTCCAGCATGCGGCGGCGACTGTTGTCTTTGTCCTTGATGATATCATCCACCATTCCTAATTCGATGATGGCATAACTATCATTGCTGATACCCGTATCCATGAAAAGGTTATGGATATCCTTCAATCGACAGGCCACATCATTGAGGCGGTATTCACTCTCCCCGCTTTTATAATATTTACGGGTAACTGTGACGGTACTGAATTCAGTCGGCAACAGGTTACGTGTATTTTCGAAAGTGAGGCTTACTTCGGCAAGTCCGGAAGCACTGCGACTTTTTGATCCATTGAACACCAGGCTCTCCAGGTTCTCGCTACGCAGGTTGCTGATCTTATGCTCACCGATCACCCAGCGGATGCTATCAACGATATTGCTTTTGCCACAGCCATTGGGGCCAATTACCCCGGTTATGCCTTCGTCAAAATTGAGTACAGTTTTATCGGCAAAACTCTTAAATCCTTTAATTTCTAAGCTCTTTAAACGCACGGTTTTATCTATTTTTTAGTCAGACGGCAAATATAAAGTAAGGAGGTAACAAAGTACGCTTATAGTGGGGGTATGTGGGCAGAGTTATACACAGGTTTTGAACAGCGAAAATGTCTGAGCCTCAGATTGATCTGATTACCTGATCATCCTGAATTTCTCGAATTATAAGTTTCTCTCAGGTAAATCAGCCAATCAGGCAAATCTGAGGTGCGGACTCGATCATCATTGGTACCAATTTTGTTAACCTGCTATTTCTAACCTTATAGGATCGGTATAAAATTTTAAAAGACAAAATCATCTCATATGAACAAATTAGTCAGAGGATTGATCGCGGGATACGGAGCAAAGAAGTTAGGCGGTGGATGCCTGAGCACCGTCGTCATTTTCTTTATTATTTGGTATGCGCTGGAGCGCTGTTAGGGATTTGTCTGATCGCTCCCGAGACTATCGGGACCGTTCAGACAAATTCTGGCACACAATTCCCTAGGAAAAAGTATGCTTAATACAAAAGAACATCCGTTCTATATAAGGCTTGCATTCAAACTAGCGGTGATCTTCCTTATCGGGCTACTCATCCACACGGAAAAGATCGTGCTGGTGCCCCTTTACTTCGCCGTGCTATTATCGATCTTGTTATTGCCGCTGGCCAATTTCTTTGAGACCATAAAATTTCCAAGGGCATTGGCAGCCCTGCTTTCGGTGTTGCTTGCGCTCATCTTTATCGGATCGATCGTTTGGTTTCTCTCCGATCATCTTACGCGGTTTATGGCCGACATCCCTTCTATCAAAAATAATATCAACGAACATCTCAATACGCTGCAAGTGTGGGTGCAGGAAAAATTCAATGTCAGCTCCGAACAACAAGCAAGTTTTCTAAAGACTGCAAAGGGCAACATGAACCTGGTAAGCGGTAATTCCATCGGGCAAACATTGCTGACCGTAACGCAGACAGTGCTGTTGATCGTGATCGTAATTATCTATTCTTTCCTCATACTCTACTACCGTCGCCTGATACAGAAAGTGATCTTCGCGTTGTATGACAGGACGCACCAGGAGCAAGTGAAGGAAGCGCTGCAGGAATCCAAATCGGTAGTAAAACGTTATATGCAAGGGCTGGTGATAGAAATGTTGATCATCGCGATCGCCAATTGCGCAGTGCTATTGTTGCTTGGTATCAAATACGCGATATTCCTTGGTGTGTTCTCTGCCGTATTGAATATCATCCCTTATATCGGCATATTCACTGGCATGGTGTTCACGGTGCTGGTAACGCTTGGCACAGATGCCAGCCTGCACCAGCTCATTTGGATCGTGATATCGATGGAGATCATCCATTTTATTGACGCTAATTTTTTGATGCCGAGGATCGTTGGGTCAAGGGTGAAGATCAATGCGCTGATCACCATACTGGGTGCGGTTACGGGTGGAGCGCTCATCGGCATACCGGGTATTTTCCTTGCATTACCAACCATCGCTATCTTAAAGATCATCTTCGACCGGGTGGATGATATGAAACCCTGGGGAATGCTGTTGGGCGATGAGAGCCCACCTTCGAAGATCGCAAGTCAGATAAAAAAGATCACGACGAAAAGAAAAAAACAATAACGCTTTATTATCATTAAGTAATCAGTCTGCTTTTGCCGGCCCTTATCCGCCCTGTCACTCACTCTCCCGTTATAGATGAGCGTTAAGGTACGTACAAATAGTTCCTCTATTTGCCCAATGCCTGATGGATAAGCTCAACAATGTACTTAGTGGCATGGTAATTGGCTATTAGGGTTAAATCACCCACTCCACCAATAAAACTCTACATAATGAAAAAAGTTATTCTCTTTTTACTGGGCGTTGCGCTCACATCAGGCGTTTTTGCACAAACGGCTGCAAAAGAAGAAACAAAATTAACAAACAGCATTGTCGATAAGAAGGCAGACAAGCACGTTGCCGGGCGAAACCTGAAGCACTTACGTGTAAAGAAAGCGTTGAGGAACCGGCGCGTAGTAAGGGCTGATAGAAGGCATATCCGCAGGATGGGCAATCACCTCGAAAACCGACACGGTGTAAATCACCCGGTACATAAAGCTAAAGTAAGGGCAAAGGCCATGAAAGATGCTAAAAAAGGAAAAGACTAATACCCCAATGATGATAAAATTGTCCGCCCATATTGGGGGGACATTTTTTTTATATCTTGTCTCTGCCCATAATACTCTCTCACTTTTTATCTTTGCACCCTTAGTTAATTGCCCGATAGTGTAACGGTAGCACATCAGATTCTGATTCTGCTTGTCTTGGTTCGAATCCCGGTCGGGTAACAAAAATTTTCGCGGTGGCGAGCCCTGTGCAATAAATAATGCTTATTTTCCGTCCTGATTTCTATTTCCCTAATATTAAGATCAAATGAAAAAAGCCCTAGCCTTTTCCAGCCTGGTTTTGCTTATGTTTTGCTCCTGCAGCACCAGCACTCCTCCCAGAACGCAGCGACAGCAAGCAAAGAATACTACCGGTAAAATCCCCGATACGGTTAAGGTGGGCATCTACATCACAAGTCTGCACGACGTGGATTTCAAAGCAAAAGAATACAATACCAATTTCTGGCTCTGGTTCAAATACAAAAGAAAGGAATTTGATTTCGTGAATAACCTGGAGATCCCAATGGCCAAGACATTTACAAAATCATATTCCAGTACAGATACCACCAATGGCCAGGTGTATATATTAATGAAGATCCAGGCAACGATGAAGGATTCCTGGAAGATCGGCAATTTCCCCTTCGACCGCCAGCGCTTGATGCTCAGCTTTGAAAATTCGCAATTTGATTTTACTGAGCTTGTTTTTGTACCGGATACTGCCGGCAAACATTTCGATCCGCGTTTCGTATTGAATGGATGGAGTGTGGATAGTTGCATCATGTCGGTTAACACCAGGGCCTATGAATCAAAATTCGGTATTGATAGTCTGCCTACGGCACATATGGACTACAGCTCATTTCGCGTAAGGCTCAGCATCACCCGCGACGCAACGGGTTTGTTTTGGAAAATGTTCCTGGGCATGTACATCGCCTTTCTCATTGCCTTTATTTGCTTCTTCATTCATTCCGACGGAATGGACTCACGCTTTGGATTAAGCGTGGGCGCACTTTTTGCCGTTATTGGTAATAAGTATATCATCGATTCTTCCTTGCCCGAATCAACAACTTTCACGCTGGTAGATACTTTGCACGGACTTACCCTGTTCTTTATTTTCGCGGTTATTACCTCCACCGCTTATTCATTGCGATTGGTAACGAAAGGCAAAGAAAAAATGGCTGCACGTTTCGACATGATCGCTGCTATGACCATGATGTTCGTGTATGTGGTGCTGAATGCTTATTTTATTTACCAGGCGAGCCAAAGTGGGTAGATAGTTTTAGACGGTTTAGAGGGTTTAGAAAGTTTAGTTTGATCTCTCAACCCTCTAAACACTCTAAACCTCCTAAACTTCTAAACACATCATGGTTCCTGTCGTCTCCCACATAAAGATCTACCCCATCAAATCCCTTGACGGAATTGAATTGCAGTCTGCCGAAGTAGGCATACGATCTTTGTTGCACGACCGCGAATTCGCGATGCTTGCGGAAGACGGGCGCTTCGTTAATGGAAAAAGAACAGGAAGGGTAAATCAATTGAAGGCGAGTTATGATCTTTCGGATTACCGCGTGAATTTTTCAGAACGAGGCACTGATGAACAAACCAGTTTTCATTTGATCGATGATAAAGAAAAGATCGAAACATGGCTTTCTGATTTTTTCAATTTAAAGATCAGCTTTCTGCATAATAAAGAAGGGAGGCTGATGGATATCCCCGATAAAAGTTGCGTTACAACCTTAAGCACTGCCAGCCTGGAATATCTTTCTCAAAATATCAAGAGTCATACCGTCGACGATCTTCGCCTCCGATTCAGGGCAAGTTTGGAGATCTCCGGTGTACCAGCTTTCTGGGAAGAAAAACTGGCCAACAGTGATGGAGAGCCCGTTCACTATCGTGTAGGTGATGTGCGTGTAGTGGGTATCAAACTCAGGGCTCGTTGCAATGTGCCACCACAGGACCCTTTCACCGGCGAATTGGATAAGAGCTTTATTAAAAAGATGATAGCAGCAAGAGGTAAGAACGTGCCCGAATGGAGCATGGTAAGAGAACTCCCCTCCCTTTATTATTTAACTGCCGATTGTTTTATACCGGACTCTGAGACGGGGAAATTTATCAATTTGGGAGATGAGGTGGAAATACTTTGATATTTACTATTGAAGATTTAATGTTTGATAAGCAGTTATATTTTAAAACCTCTTGAATATTTTATCTTTTCTTTTTTGCTTCGCCCAAAAAAGAAACAAAAAAGGCGCCCGAAAAAAATTACAGCCTTTTTTCGGGTTGTGCCTTGATTTAGCTTTTGTACTACTGTGAACTCAGGTTCAGTAATTCTACATCGAAGCAAAGATATTTGGGATGACCGAAGCGAAATTTCAGAGTCAACCAGTTCTGTGACTCGATTTTTCACCAGTACCTTCGGAGGCGCCTCATTTGGTTCGGTTCCGCCGCAGGCGGAATTCGTCCCGACATACATGTCGGGATGGAGGCGAAGGGTATGGATTCAAAGCCGTGACAAATTCTTAATACCTATTCAATATTAATTATTAAATTTATCGCTAAAACAACCTTTTATGTTAAGAAAATTATCCTTTGCAGTATTACTCATTGCTTGTCTTGCTGGTTGCAAAAGCAAAACCGCATATAACTACAATGAAGACTTCCTGAAAAAAGAAAAAAGCCTCGAGCCCGAAATAACTGCTACCGAAACCAAAGTGAGCAGCTATATGATCAGCGAGCAATGGGACAGCATCGCAGTGGCAGGAGAAAAAATGGAGAAGCTGATCGACGTGATCATAAAAGATATCAAGGACAAACCTGCTCCCGATGTTAAAGAGGGGCAGAATTTCAAAGATGCCGGCATCAGGTATTTCGAGTACATGAAAAAAATGTACACTGTTTACAAAGATTATGGCCGCGAAACCTCTCCTGAAGGCAGGGATAGTCAATTGACAAGGTTAAAGGAACTCACCGAAAATAAAGACGTTGAGATCACCAATATCCAGGACGCCCAACGAAAATTTGCCGAGGCGAATGGGTTTAAGATCGAGAAAAAATATTGATGCTTTCTGTTTCCCGCAGATGACGCAAATTTCGCGGAGATAATATCTGCGTTATCTGTGAGATCTGCGGGAACATCCTTAATTCTGTTAATTTTCACTTAATTCCACTTCAGGAGCATACTATCTGGCACGGTTTTGCATTTAAGGTTATGTCAATAATAAACTTATGAACAGAACCCTAAAGATGATCGCGGCTGCCCTGGTGCTCGCTGCAATTTTTTCAGCATGTACCGTGAAGGACGACCTCGGCAATAGCCCATCTTCCAGCTTTGAAGTGAAACTCACAGACAATCCCGCCGCATTTACCAAAGTGAATATCGATTTCAGAGCGGTGCTGGTAAATCTTACCGATGACGCTTCCAGCGGATGGGTAACACTGAGCACGAATGCGGGAGTGTACGACCTGCTCACTTTACAAAACGGGAAAGATACATCACTGGCTAAAGGAACTTTATCTGGACAAACAGTAAAACAGATCCAATTTGTATTAGGAACGAATAACACTGTTGAGGTTGGCGGCTCTACCTATCACCTCACCATCCCTGTAGATGCAACTCCCGGACTAAAAATAAATCTAAATAAGGACCTGGTATCTGCGGTTGAATCAGTAACGATCGACTTCGATGCCAATGCGTCCATTAAATTGGAGGCGGATGGATCTTATAGTTTGAGGCCGGTATTGTTGGTGAAAATAAAATAATCAACTAACATACCAGGCCGCGAATAAGGCCAATGGAATAATTCCTATTGTCGCGATCAATGCCAAAGCAGCCAGTATTTTTATATAGTCCCAGGCTGAATGAAGATCAAAAAAGCCTTTCAGTCCCCATGCATAATACATGGACTGAAGAATTATTCCCGCCCAAAAGATCGGATAATATGCATTGCTATCCCGAAGAAAATGCATCGGTATCGAAATAAAAACAGTGAATAGCAGCAAGCCAAATGCGGTGAACAACAAATAAGCTATCGTGATCTCCGCAATATTTCTTTTTCGCTTACGATAAAATAACCAGAGTCCAAAAGCAAACCAGGGACAAACGATCACATCGATCAGGTTCATATTCTTCGTTGCAAATTTTTGCAGATCTGCAATGCGTTCATTTTTTTGCAGATAGGCCGGGCGCTCCGATTCGGGTATGCTGGCCAACGCCGCCTGGTTGGGAACAGAGGGATCGATATAAGGATTTAACCAATTGTGGGCCAATACCGTGAGCGCCACACATATCGCCATAAAAGTAAAGGGATTGAAATAAGTTTTTCGCTTCCCTTCTACAAATTCTGCTGCTGTTTTCCCAGGCTTAAATAATAACCCTTTGAAAAGACGGATCATCCCTTTTTCAACATGCAAAATGGTATGAAAGAATTCGTGGCTGAGCTCCCTGAAACTTATGCGATCGATATTTGTCTGTTGTCCGCAGCGGCCACAGTATTTATCCCGTGGATAAAGCACTTCAGAACAATTTAGACAGTTAGGTCTCATAAAAAAAACACTTAAATAATACCGTTCGAAATTAAGAACATGATGATCCCGAATTCCAAAGCCATGCCCACAATAGCAGCTATGCAGACCACTCCCAATACTTTAAGGAACCCGCTAAAACTTTTATAATTGAAAAATAAACTAAGTCCCCATGAAATGTAAATCGCTTGCAATAGCAATTCAATTCCCTGGATCCAATTAAAGATCTTGATATCGGTTGTTGAAGCCAACATTGGAGCTACAAAGATCCTTGTCAACAATGTTGCGAAAGCAATAAATAGCATGACGGCTACGGTCATCTCTGCCACGTTACGATTTCGTTTACGAAAGAATATCCAAAGACAGCAGGCGAACCAGGGGCTCATCAGTACGGTGGACAGATCCATCGTTTTGTTATTGATCGCATCGATCACATAACTAGCCTGCACGTACACGGGCTGTGATGTTACCCATTTGGGATCGTATGTTGTTGGGTCTACTATTAACCCGAACCAACTTTGCAATAATAAAACGAGTGTGATGCAAACTGCGACAAACGTAAACGGGTTGAGATAATATTTTCTTTTCCCTTCTACCATGGCGGCTACGGTGCGGCCCGGGGTTATCAGCAAACCCTTTGCCAACCGGAACATCGCTTTCTCCAGGCTAAAGACGCCGCGAAAAAAATCGATGAAAAGTTGGCCAAATGTCAAACGCCTGATATCGGTTCTTTGCCCACAATGCCTGCAAAATTTTTGCTGCGGGTAAATAGCGGAGTTGCAGTTTAAGCAATTTGACTTTTGCATAAAAACTAAGAAGTTGCTGAAAAACTCTTGCACTAATATAAGATTGTTTTTTTGATGGAAATACCTTCACCACCACAGCCGGCGGGGCTGCGTACCTGTGCTCGCTTCAATCTTCGCATCAATCCTCGCTTCGTTGTAGAATTACTGAAGCCGAGTTTACAGTAGCACAAAAGTTAAATCAGGGTATCACCGGAAAATTGGGGGTAATAATTTTCCGGACTCCTTTTTTGTTTCTTTTTTGGAGAAGCAAAAAAGAAAAAGAAATCTGTAGCTTCGAATAAAAAATCGCATGGCCGTTTTAAACTATGAATTCAAGGCCAGGGCCGCCGATATTGATGCATTGGAAAAAAAGCTGCTGGCGTTGGATCCCTTGTTCATTGGAGAAGATCTGCAGGTGGACACTTATTTTAACGTGGACAACGGTAGGCTGAAACTGCGAGAGGGCAATATCGAAAATGCCCTGATCTGGTACGAGCGAAAAAATGATGCGGAGGCGAAGCTATCTAAAGTATTATTGTATCAACATGCTCCCGATGCTGCACTAAAGTTGATACTGATCAAAGTGCACGGCATTAAAGTGGTGGTTGAAAAAAGGCGAAGGATCTATTTTATCGGCCACGTTAAATTTCATTTTGATACTGTACCGGGGCTCGGCACATTTGTAGAAGTAGAAGCAATTGACCGCACCGGTGAGATTGGCATCAACCAATTGCAACAGGACTGTGAAAAATATGCCTCCTTCTTCAACATCCAAGCGGCAAATTATATTTCTTGTTCTTACAGCGACATGATAAAAATACCCGGCTCATGGTACTAGCCAACGCAAAATTTTATGTAGGTTTAATTTTTAATCAACACATGAAAAGATCTCCTTTCTGCCTACTATTTTTCCTGGTCTGTTCCCAGTATGTTTCGGCAAATGAAAAGACGGATACCACCATTCGTGGTGTTGCTATACATTTTGATTACACCCCACAGATCTTTCCCAAATCATGGCTAACAGCGGAGATCAACGCACATGGAGTTGAAATATCGCCGCGTGAAACGGATCGATGTGTCGCTGCAATGACGAAAGCCGTAAAAAAATATCCGGAACAAGTTTTGGTTGCTTCGCTAAAGGCGGTTTATTTTTTAAAAAGTATGGAGATGTTCGATGTTGGTTTCGGTGGTACCAATTCAAGAACTGCGGTTTATATTACCGACGATGGCGAACAATATGGATACACGGATTCCTATATCGAGCAAACCTTTCACCATGAATTCTCCAGCATATTGTTCAGGAACTTCCCCGGCAAGTTGGATACTGCGGCTTGGAAAGCTGCCATCATTGCTGGTTTCGATTATAATGACCCTTATGAGGGCGTAGGCGCCATACGCAAGAATGAATCTTCACAACAGCTCGATAGCGCCTTATCTGCAAAGGGTTTCCTTACGCAATACGCTTTGTCGGGTATCGAAAACGACATCAATACCATTGCACAAAATCTTTTCCGGCCCGATGGGAAGTTCTGGGGTTTTGTAAAATATTATCCAAGGATACAGAAAAAGGTTTCGCTGCTGATCAGTTTTTACCATAAGATCGATCCGGTATTTACTGAAGCGTATTTCAAGAGTTTTGCAAGGGAATAAAATTCCGGAAATGAATCGAACTTCCCTGGTCGGTGTCCCCACCGACCGGAACGTTTCCTCACCGACCGAAGTTTTTCCATCACAAAAATTCCTTATTATATTTGCGTTGTCACCCTATGCAATGCAAAATCAACCTTCATACCAAGGTCATCGTAATTCTTATACAGAATTAAATGAAGTATATTTCTGGACCATTACAATTAGGGAGTGGATCCATCTCCTAAAAAATGATGAATACAAAATGATCATCATTGACAGCCTTCAATGGCTTTGTCTAAAAGAACTAGTGCGAATCTATGGTTATATTATTATGCCAAATCATATTCATCTTTTATGGGAACAATTAAGAATGAATGGCAAAGAATTTCCTAAAAACAGTTTTGAAAAATTCACTGCGCATCAATTTCAAACAAAACTTGAGCGGGAGGATTTCCTTACATTGGAAAAATTCAGGGTCGTAGCTTCGGATAGAAAATATAATTTTTGGCTGCGTGATCCGTTGGCAGTTCGGGTTTTCAGCAGACAGATGGCATCACAGAAGCTGAACTATATGCATAACAACCCATTACAAGAACATTGGAATTTATCATCATCGCCTGATGGGTATCGCTTTTCTTCAGCGGCTTTTTAGGAAGGGCAAGGTGATGAATTTAATATACTTACTCACTTTATGGATGTCTTTTAAACCAGCCAAGGGTACTGATTGGCTTTTCGTTCCGGTCGGTGAGGACACCGACCAGGGCGATCTCGTGAAAATTCTCCAAAAATAAGTTAGCTTATTTCTATATTTATGCATGAATAAGCTACTCCACTCCTGCGCCGTCATCGCTGCCACATTTTTATTGGTTTCCTGTTTTCACAAATCAAACAAGACGGGGTCGGCCGATGATATCACCCACACTTTTCTTTGCCATACTTCATCCGGTGACTACCTGGTTACGCATGAAGAGATATTTCATGCCACGTCAAAATCTTCGGGCCCTAAGGGGACTTATACTTCTGGCTATGCCGATTACCGCTTCACTGTTCGCAATGCACTCACCGGCGAACAGGTAAGTCGTGTCATCACCGGCGACAGGGATGAAGATGCAATGCCGATCGGCTTTGATGGCAAACAATTGTGGTGCTACGGCGCTGATAAATCGGTGGGACTGCACGCCCGTGATCCGTCATCCATGCAGATCACCATCAAGCGGGAACAGATAGAAGATGTAAACCCCTTCCTTAAAAATGCGATGAATGCGCCGAAGATATATGAGGCGCCGCAGTTCTATTTGTATGATCCATTGAGCAATACTGTTGTACTTACCGATATCCAGGGAAACCTGTTTAGTCTTGATCCCACAACTCTTAAAGCGACCGCGGTAAAAAAGAAGCCAACGTTCAGCAGTTCACATCCCGATCCTCATTCCACCAGCGCTGATCGTTGGGCCGATCTGAATATTTCTCTGTCGGGTGACAATCGCAAGCAAATTCAATTTGGTCACGACAAAAAAAGTGAAGACAGTTATCTCAGCGGTGAAATATTATTGGAACAAAATACAGCCCGGCTTTCTTCGATAGCGGCAAAAATGCTCTTAGAAAATAATAATGAAACGGCCGAGCTCCGCCAGCGCTGCGATTCTTTTTTGACGCTTTATCCCAATTTAAAAGAAGAACGCAACGCCTATCTTACCATCAAGGACTACAATATTCCCAACCGCTATTTTGACTTGAGACATAAGTTAGAAAGCCGTCAACGGGATAGCGTGTATATGAATGACCAGATAGTCCGTCACCTTAGCCGCATGGTATTGGGTGGAGATTCCAATTACATTTATATTATACATGCCAATAACCTCACCGATACCAGCAGTGTTTTAATAACAAGAACCGATCTCAAAGACGGTGTTTCTCATCCGCAGTGGACCACGCTTGTTCCGCAGATCTATTTTGATCCATCGAAAGGCATCAAAAGAAATAGTATGAAGGAAGTATTCAAAGCGGGCAACCCGGAGTTCGATTACGAGTGGTATGGAGTGGAAGGGAATGTTTTTGTTGGAGTGAAGATGTTGTTTGCGTTTGGGATAGATGTGAATACGGGCAAACTACTATGGAAGCAGCAGTTGTAAGAAAGCTGAAAGATGCAAGCCGCAACGGAGAAGCATTCAAGAACAAAAAGCTGTTAAAAATTGAAGTCTTGCCCCCTTGCAGCTTGTAGCTTGGGTCTTCTCCCTTACATTTGCTGCCTAATATTAAAACATGAAAAAGATCATTACACTTGTTTTCCTTGCCGCTGCAATGGGCAGCTATGCTCAGCCGAAGCTGATAACGCAGGCGATCATCACCACCAAGACAACCATTGTTGCTCCTGAAGAGGAAGAGATGACGACCCCCCCGGCTCCCCCGGCTCCCGGAGGCGGAGATGGCGGTGGCGAAATGCGTGTCATGCGTTTTTTGGGTGATGGAGAAACCAAAACAACCACATGGCTGAAAGGAGATATTTTTAAGACATATTCAGAAACAGAGACGAGCAGAACCACCATCATCAGGGACAATACAAAAAAAGTAACCATTACTATCATGCAAATGATGGGTAAGACATTTGGGTTTTCTGCAACAGACGAAGACCAGGAAAATATGCGCAAGCGTATGGACAGTATGATGCAGGCAAGAAATCAGAATGCGGTACAAACAGCTCCCACAGCACCAAAGGTTGATATCGTTTATTCTGAAGAGACAAAAAAGATCGCAGGATACAATTGTAATAAAGCCATCATCATCACTACCCGCTCCAACGGCAGATCAGATAGCACTACGGTTTGGTTCACGCCCGAACTCAAGTTCCAGGGGATAACCAGCACGGGCGGCGCTGGTGGAGGTTTTGGAGGCATTAGCGCATTGACTCAATCAGCTGCAACCAACGCATGGGAACAACTAAAAGGATTCCCGATGCAATACGAAAGGAATATGCCTCGTGGAAGAAAAATGACCGTGGTTGTAACCAAGATAGTTACTGATAAAGCGATAGACGATAAAGAATTTGAAGTACCGAAAGATGTTGAATTAAAATCAGCAAAAGATATGCAGGGTGGAGCAGGTATGTTTCAAATGAGGAGGGACTGATAAGATATAATTCAAAAATCAAAAGTCAAAATTGAGCAGCTTCCAATCGAAAAGCTTCTCAATTTTGACTTTTTACTTTTTACTTTTGACTTCCTAAACTATAGCTTCTTTCTTTGCCTTAAACTCCGCCGATTTTTTAGGATCTCCTTTCACACGCCATATCTCTATCAGCATGTCATAAGCCAGGCGGTAATTGGTTTTCTCAGCTCCTTTCAATTTTGGTTGCTTGCTATACAGATCTACTGCAGCCATAGCGTAAGGAAGACAATCATCCAGCGCTTTCTTAGACGCAGCCATCAGTTCCGCCTTCTTTTTTACATCATCTGGTTTAGCGCTCTTTATTTTGATGGCCGCATCGCTGAGGTCGAAGGAATTGTTGTAATAAAAATTGGCCATCAGCATATTCGCTTCGCCAGTTGAATTGATGGCGATCGCTTTCTTAAGTAACTCGGGCACTTTGGCTTTATAAGCTGTCATATCCATCGCCTTGTTCTCATCTGCATATACATACCTGTTGAGGTCGTTTCCATAGTAGAACCATACGGTGTAGCTGCCGGGATACTTTGCACCCAATTCATCATATTTTTTGAACAATGCGTCACCTGTAATTCCATCTGTGGCGTTTTGAATATCTACTTCCTGCCAAAAGTTTTCATTGGGAAAAGTAGCCTTCCCTTTTTCAAGATATTGACTGAACATCGCCGCATCCTTTGCCTTTTGATAATGCAGCACCACGTTTTCGTAAGCTTCAAGGTATTTTGGATCCTTGATATCTGCATCGACTACCCTTTTATAATAGCCAAAAACGTCTTCAGGTTTTTTCAACTCATTACCGAGGATAGCAAGGTTCCAAACCACATCTGTATCCATCGCGGCGAACCTCAATCCTTTTGGCCCATCCAATTTATTTGTATAGATATAATCATGCACATCGAGGGCGTCTTTGAAATTGGCGTACGACGCATCATAGTTCTTCGCATTGTAAGCCTTTATTGCAAAATCATAGAAGCTGTAATATTCGTTGTATACCGTACTATTACCTTCTTCCTTGGTGAATTTCTCCCTTTGGTCCAATTGCCTGTATTGCTTCAACGCACTAAAAGACTCGCGGTTCAGTGCACTCGCCTCATCCAGCGTTTTGGTGGCCTCTCTTGAAACGGCATTATATACAAATGCCTTTAAATACACAGCCTCCGGGTTATTGGCGTTACCAGGTTTAGCAACTAAGAACTTGTCGAGGGCCTCTTTTCCTTTGTCAAATTGATTTAACTGTATGAAAGTCCTGGCAATATCCAAATCCTTGTCCTGGGCCGTTAAGCTGTACGCTCCTGACAGTAAAAAAACAATGCAAATAATTTTCTTCATGTTCCCTTTTTTAGGCGATAAAGATATTGGTTAATTGCTTATTGTGACGCATTTTTACCGGGTTTTTGCAAAATAGTAACGAGCCGATTCGTATGCTAATACAAAATATTTGTTATGTCTATTTTAAAAGATATTCCCCCATTTCGGGATCGTGATTTTTCTTTTTTGCTTCGCCCAAAAAAGAAACAAAAAAGGGCGCCCGAAAAAAATCACATCCTTTTTTCGGGTAGTTCCTTGATTTAGCTTTTGCACTACTGTAAACTCAGCTTCAGTAATCCTACATCAAGGCGAAGACAGAAGCGATGTTTATAGCCAAAACAGTGATTCCAAGACACGATTTTTCACCAGTACCTGTGTAAGGCGCCTTATTTGGTTCGGTCACGCCGAAGGCGGGATTGGAAAAATGCGCAGCATATTTTTCCAAAGAGCCAAATACAGCGCCGGCACAGGTACGCAGC
>Ga0070682_100000072_pt1 | contig 93808 bp, 92 predicted proteins | sample KBSC63LmetaG_FD_64668 | JGI IMG/M metagenome (GOLD analysis project Ga0070682, IMG submission 64668) | Corn rhizosphere microbial communities from Kellogg Biological Station, Michigan, USA - KBS C6-3L metaG | ecosystem: Host-associated > Plants > Roots > Rhizosphere | place: USA: Michigan...
CCAGTCGGCCCTTCAGCGCCGGTGGCGCCTTTTTCGCCTTCCGGGCCTTGCGGCCCAGTCGCACCCGTTGCACCTTTGTCGCCCTGAGGACCCTGAGCACCAGTCACGCCCTGCTCGCCCTGAGGCCCGGTGGGACCTTCAGCGCCAGTTGCGCCCTGTTCACCCTGGGAGCCCTGAGGACCGGTAGGCCCTTCAGCCCCGGTCGCGCCTTTTTCACCTTCGGGACCCTCAGGGCCAGTGGTACCTTTGTCGCCCTGCGGACCCTGGGGGCCAGTAACGCCCTGTTCCCCCTGGGGGCCTTCAGCGCCGGTGGCGCCTTTTTCGCCGACGGGGCCCTGCGGGCCAGTCGGGCCTTCAGCCCCGGTGGCGCCTTTCTCGCCTGCCGGACCCTGGGGGCCAGTAGGCCCTTCGGCGCCGGTCACGCCCTGCTCGCCCTGCGGTCCAGTCGGCCCTTCAGCGCCGGTGGCGCCTTTTTCGCCGGCAGGGCCTTGCGGTCCGGTTGCCCCTTCGGCGCCCGTCGCGCCTTTTTCACCTTCGGGGCCCTGAGGACCAGTCACGCCTTGCTCGCCCTGGGGACCGGTAGGCCCTTCAGCGCCAGTGGCGCCCTTTTCACCTTCGGGACCAGTCGGCCCTTCAGCTCCCGTGGCGCCTTTTTCACCGGCGGGACCTTGTGGCCCGGTTGCCCCTTCAGCCCCCGTCGCGCCCTTTTCGCCTTCGGGACCCTGCGCGCCAGTCGCACCCGTCGCGCCAGTCGCGCCGATCGGTCCTTGTGGCCCGGTCGGTCCCTGGGCGCCGGTGGCACCGACGGCACCTTGGGCGCCGGTGGCGCCCGTCGGGCCGGTCGGACCGGTGGGTCCGGTGGGGCCGGTCGGTCCGGTGGGTCCGGTGGGCCCAGTCGGACCTTTCAGGCCGGCTGGCCCGGTCGCACCCTGAGGCCCGGTGGCGCCTCCGCCGGGGCCGGCGGGGCCCTGGGGCCCGGTCGCACCGGCCGTCCCCTGCGCGCCAGTGGCGCCCGTCGCGCCTTTGGTGCCGGCTGCGCCCTCTTTGCCCGCGCAGATCAGCTTGATCGCCTTCGCCTGCGATTTCGCATCGCTGACGAGGAAGGCTTTCTTCACGGTTGCCCGGCAAGCGCGTTCCTGGGCGGTTAGTGCCATCGCGCTGCTGGCCGCGACGAGTGCGGCGAGAGCGACGACGAGGAAGATCGTGATCGACTTCAGGACTGGGTTTTGGACCCGGCTGTGGGTCATGCGCGTTCCTCTCTGACGGGTTAGCAGGCAGGCAGAGTAGGGGGATCGCGCTCGTTCCACCATCCGTATTACTACGCATACAAAGCACCTCTTGCCGGCTTTTCGAGAGATCGATTACCGAATTTTTAGAGCGAGGGATTCGAACATTCGTCGTCAGGGCTAAAGGAACATCCGTCGAGCTCATTTGACATGACTCAACTGATGGCTCCTCCCGCCGACTTCAATGGGCGTGAGGCGCTCCCGATCCGTCAGGGGATTTCTCGCTGCGCTCTTGATGGCAGCGGCAACCTTTGGGTTGCTAATCCCTGCTGCCGCTCAGGCGGAGGGCCGGGCGCAGGTCTTCGGCGCGCAGGTGGTCCGGGCGACGGTCGAAGACTTCCTGGTGCCCTCGCTGCCCCGCCCCGTCCGCGTGCGTGTTCTGCCCTGCCCCGGCGATCCGGCCGCGCAGGGCTGCCACAGCTCCGGCAGGTCGATGGACACGATCTGGGTCAACCCCGAAGCCGGCGGCCTCGACAGCGAGACGGTTGCTCACGAGATGGGGCACGTCTTCGAGAGCTACATGTGGGATCTGCGCTGGCACCACGTCGCCGGCAGCGCCTTCGTGCCGCGGACCTTCCTCCGCATCGCTGGCTTTCTCTTCGACGACCCCAGCCAGGGCATCCTCTTCTCGAGCGCCTGGAGCGAGCGCTTCGCCGAAAGCTACAGCGCCTGCGCCCGCTTCCCGACCCTCACGGAAACGCTCAGCACCGGCTACTGGGGATTCGAAATGACCCCCGAAGACCACGCCCGCATCTGCCCCCTGATCGACCAGATGGCCCGTCGCTACGAAGAAGCGACCGCCGCCGACCCCTCGGTCCTCAACTCCGTCGCCCTCCCCCAAGCCCCAAGCCCGTAAGATCCCTGTCTCTGCCCCTCTGGTCTGCGCAGCCACCCGCGGACCGGCAGATCAAGCGCCTGTAGCTCAGTTGGATAGAGCGTCGGTCTACGAAACCGAAGGTCACAGGTTCGAATCCTGTCAGGCGCGTTGACGTGTTCCCGCTTGGGAAGGGGGATTGCGGGGTTTCCAGCATCGGCCGGAGGGGCCGAAAAGGGCGCTGGGGCAACGCCTGGGGCAATGTGAGGTCCTGGCCGAGGTTCGGCCCGGCCCTTGAGCGGGTGCTTCCGTCCACCTACGTTCGCCGCCGACAACGCAAAGTGCCCCCGCGCTGTTCGAGCAGCCGGGGGCGTGGCACAGGAGGCGAAGCTCCCATGCAGGACAACCCTAAGGGCGATCCCGCCCTCACCACCCATGACGAAGACGACCGCTGCGAGGCGGCGGCCCTCCGCCTCGTCCTGGATCTTTATCCGGCGGCGCTGACGCTCGACGAGCTGAACCGGGAACTCACCGGCGGAGGATCGCGGGACTTCTCGGAGCTCGACGCGACCCGGCGAGCCATCCGCGACCTCGCCGGCAGCGGCCTGCTCCACCGCCCCGGCGAGAACGAAACGGTCCGGCCCACCAGGGCTGCCGTCCGCCTCTTCGGCCTCTGGGAACGATGATGGACGGGCGACTGAGAAACGAGGAGGTGGCGAAGCGGATCGGCCACAACGTGTTCCTGGCCCGCCGCCGCGCCGGCTACTCGCAAGAAGAACTCGGAAAACTCTGCTCGCTGCATCGCACCGAGATCGGCCTGGTCGAGAGCGGCGACCGCCTGCCGCGCTCCGACACGCTGTTGAAGCTGGCCGGCGGGCTGGAAGTGGGGGCGGAGCTGCTGCTGCGTGGGATCGAGTGGATACCTCCCAGATCAGATGCCGGCGGCAGCTTCGGGATCATCCCTCCGGGCCTGAGGGGAGGCTGAGCATGGGGATGAAAGGCACGAGGGTCATGAGCCTCCGGCTTGCGGAGGACCTGGCAGCAGAAATGGGCGGCCATCTGCCGCGTCGACGACGTGACGGTCTCGGAGGGGATCAGGGCGGCCATCTACAGGCACATCGCCGCCCGCCGCGCCGACAAGCGCTTCCAAGAGCGTCTGAGAGAGCAACTGGAAAAGGATCGCGAGGTCCTGGAAGGGCTGGCGGAGTAGTTCGCTCTGCGCTTCGTTCTGTACTTCGTCCTGCGCTTCGTTCTGTACTTCGTCCTGCGCTTCGTTCTGCACTTCGCCCGGTGGTTCGCGCCGGGGTCCGAACTGGGGCCCGCAACGGGGTCCGCACTAGGGTCCGCATTGCAGTCCGCAGCTTGATTTCCGCGAGGTGCCGCAGGTCGCTCCGGGCCTGCCATTCAGGCACCTCTGGTTCGCTGACATATATATGTGAAACAGGTCTATCCCCTGTCGATCGCCCTCCGCAGGTGGCTGCCGCCAGGCCACGGGATCGCCCCGCCGCCGTCAGCCTCGCCGTGGCTCTGCTGACCTTCGCCTGAGTGCCGTCGCGCTCCCGATCGGTCGCGCTCCGGCTGCCGGTCTGCGGTCCTGTTACGTTTTGTCCGCGAACCGAAAAACGGGGCGGCACCGCTCACACGGCCCGCCCCCTGGCTCACGAGGTGGTGCTCATGAGCGTTTCCCAGGATACGACGGCCCCTGCGGCCGAGCCGGGCTGCGGCGACAAGCGGCGGCTCGTCAAGACCAAGACGCCCGGCGTCTTCAGGCGCATCGACGGCAAGGGGCGGACGATCGGCTACGCCTGCGTCTACCGCAGCGGCGCGAGGCAACGCAAGCGCCACGCCCGCAGCTACGAGGAGGCGAAGCGGATCAAGCGCGAGAGCGAGACCGACCGCGACCGCGGCGAGCTGCAGGAGCGCAGCGCGATCACCTTCCGCCGTTACCTCGATGAGTGGGTCGAGCGCTACCGCGGCCAGGGCCGCCGGGGCTTCCGCGAGACGACCCGCGAGGAATACCGCCGCCTGATCGGCGCCTACGCCCACCGCTACTTTCCGGCCCGCCTCAAACTGGTCGACGTCTCCACCTTCACTCTCGCCCGCTTCGTTGACTGGCTGGCCGACGAGGAGGCCCAGGGCAAGGCTCTCGGCGACCGCACGATCGCCAACGCCACGATCCCGCTGCGGGCGGCGCTGGCGACCGCGAAGCGCGAGGGCCTGATCCGCCACAACCCGGCGCAGGGCCTGGCGCTGCCGCCGCGCCAGCAGCTTGCCGGCGACGAGATCAAGGTCTTCACCCCCGAGCAACTGGCCAGCGTCATAGAGCTAGCCCCAGAGCGCCACCGGCTGCTCCTCGAGCTCCTGGCGGCGACCGGCCTGCGGATCAGCGAGGCGATCGCCCTCCAACGCCTCCACCTCCAGCTAGAGGGCGAGCCCGAGGTCTGCGTCCGCCGCGCTTTGGTCCGCGGCCGCATCGAGCCGCCGAAGACCAAGCACGGCCGCCGCGAGGTCCGCCTGCCCGATTCGCTGGCCGCGAAGCTCCGCGCCCACCTCGCCGCCCAGCCCGATCAGGACTCGACCGCGATCCTCTTCCCGAACGAATCAGGGGCTCCGCTCGACCCGTCCAACCTGCGCCCGCGTGTCCTCAAGCCGCTCGTGAGGCAGGCAGGAGCGCCCTGGGCCGGCTTCCACACGTTCCGTCACACCTTCGCCTCAATGCATTTGAGGCGCGGCACCAACCTCCTCCAGCTCAGCCGCGCCCTCGGCCACCACTCGCCCGCCTTCACGCTGACCCGCTACACGCATCTGCTGCCGGGAGAGGAGGCACCGGCGCTTGATCTTCGGATGAGCCTGAACTCATAGATCAGGTTCATCCGGTCGGGTCAAAGCCAACCGCTTCCGGTGAGTTGCTTCATCACGAAGTCCAGACCATCCGCTTCCATTAGCCCAGGTGGTGGCCATTTCGCCACCCCAGTTGCGGGCCAGACCTGAGACAGAAATGGCTGAACCTCCTGTATGTCTGCGACCGGCCCATACGTGATCTCATGGCCCCAGTAGACGAAGGCGAGATAGCCAATCGTGAACCCGACGATGTAGGCGTTCGGCAAGCTGGGCTCGTCCTGCCCCTGGATCGTCATGAACAGCTCTCGGTATTGGTAATTGGTCGGCCACGACCCCGCGCCGCTGTAGCGCCCAATCCAGACTTGAGCGCCGATGGGCAAGCTGCGGTTCGCATAGAAGAGGCGGTAGCGATCAAGCGGAATGACCCGCCTCATTTCGCCATGACTCTCTTGAGCCACCAACATCTTCATCGTGGCCCAGCGAGCGAGAGTGCGCTGTTCCTCTTGCCGGAAGACCCTCTCTTCATTGAGAAGCATTGGGGTCAAACACGGAGCGGCCTCCCGCTCTAGTTCCTCCATCCACCCCTCGTTGCATGGCTTGCAGGGTCCAGAGACTTCTCTGTCGAACCCAGGGCTCGGCCAATCGTCTCGCTTGGTGACTCTCCCGGTTCCAGTCCCGAGGATTCGGCTAGAGGTACCTCCCGTCGAGCCTTCCACATGCTCCCGTATCCATTTCGACCATAGGTGCTCTTTCGAGATCTTCTGATCTTCTGCACCGCAAAAAATGCAAGCTCGCCGCCGCTCCAAGCCTTCGCCTGGCGCCCGCGGTTCTTTGGGGCTCTCTTCTGGTTCTGCCGCCGGCTCTATATGCCAGTTATCACGGGCGTCACCTCTGCGACGGAACAACTTCGCGTCGCAATCAGGACAGCGCGTGTAGACCTTCGCCCCGAGAGGCATCCGCTGTTGGACCCATCCGGGAGGAAGGTGGAAATTTACTTCGCTTGAACATGCTGGGCAGGAAAAAGGTCCTTCGGTCAGTCCGCTCGATAGACGCTGGGGGTCTCTTGCCATCGATGCGTACAGTGCGCGGACCTCGTTCGTGACTTTCCCAATCGGATCGTTGTCTTGTACAAACTCCCCAGGATTCGGGTCTTCGAAGGCGATTGCCCAATGATCTTTTGGAGGCGGCTGATGCATGGGGATGTCGCTGAGATCGATCCGCTCACATCCAACGATCTTTAGATCCGGGTGTTCGCGAAGCACTGACTCAAGCGCCTCCTCCCGAGTACCTCCGACGGTAGACATGCCCCGAGCCATTCCAATTTCTCCTGTGGTGGTTGTTCGAAGGAGGGGGCATTGGGATTTACAACGCCCCTTCCAAGAAGGCTAAGTTCTGCCCTACAGAGGGGCAGATACAAAATGCCTACGAAAGTCGCTCTTTCCGGGGTCGGTATCTCGCGCTGATGCTTTCATTCTCCCGGAGCAAGGAGAACTCATCTCACCGCTATGTTCTCTGGGATGGTTTCAGAACAGCTTCATGTATCAGTAGATGCGGGAGCGCCACCTGAGGAGATGGCCGCGATCCGTCAGATCTTTGACGCCCGGGGCATTGAGGCTGAAGTTCAGGACAACTACGTCCGCCTAAGCGCTGGCGATTTGCCTTGGGCTGTAGACGTGGTCTGCGCTTTGAAGTGGCTAGCTCTTGCCTTTTCGACGGGATTCGTGGGGGCGGCTGGCGCCGATGCTTGGAAGGAGTATCGAGCGGGAGGATGGCGCGGGCTTGCTCAGTTCATCAAGGAGATCACGTCGGTCCGTGACGGGGACGGAACCATCACCATCCGTGATCCCGAAGGTCCTGATATTCACCTGGATGCGGGCATCCCGGATGAAGCCCTTGCGGCGCTGGCTGATCTCGATTGGCAGCAGATGAGTGATGGGATGTTGGGCTGGAACGACGAGCGAGGTGAATGGTGGTTTCTACAGGCTCGTCGTGCCCCACGGGGCACTCCCGCTCCTCGGCGGGAGGACTCCTAGCCCGCACCACTTCTCCTCCATTCCTATTGATGCAAGAACTCCAAGACGACGTTGAAAAGGCTTGCTACGCCGTCCGAATGATGAGGCTGGCACGGTGGATAAGTGGCGAGCTCTGTGATGACTACGAGGCGCGTGTGGTTGGTCGCATGGTGCTCGTCTTCGCCCCGATCTACATTGAGTGCGCCTTTCGGCTATTGAAGAAGCCTGGCCTATCTGATCCGAATCGACGCCACCTACGGGAGGCTGTCCGTGCCCTACGCGACGACTTTGAGGGCTATTACAGCCAAATCCGAAACGATCTCTCCGCTCACCGGGATGTCATCGACTTGGAATTGGCAATCGAGGCTTGGAACGAGGTCGACTCCGACACGTTGAGTTGGTTCTGCGCGGGAGCAGAGGAGAACCTCTCCAATATCACTGACAAGCACTCACTGATGAGCGGCGCGTTGAAGGACTTCGATGCCTTGGGGAACGATGAGTTCGCCCATCAGCTAGCGAATCAGAATCCCGACGATGGGGCTCTGCGTTTTAGCACCGACGCGCTGGCAATCACCCGTGGTCATGCGAGCTTTATTCCACTACATCCCGTGCAGGATTCTGCGAGCGTCCTGATGAGCATATGGGAATCCCTACAGACCTGTCTTCGGATCAACGAACTCGCACGAGGGCACATTTCTGCACACCTGCTTTTGAAGACCATGTTCGTCACCGACACGATCAACTTCATCGACAACCTCTACGGTGAGCCGGTAGGCGCATCGGATAAGCGCTCACCGTCGCTCCTCAACATCATGGAAGACGATGGCTTTGCGGGGGCGCCCCATCTAGCGGCTGCCCTTGGCGCCGGCGATTTGGCGGCAGTCCAATCTGTGCGGGCGGTGCGCAACAAGGCTTGCGCTCATCTCGACGGGAACTATTCATTAAGGCAATTGCAGGGCATGATCCTCGATATTGAGGACGAGGTCATTCTGGACCGCGTGCTCAACCCGGCTTGGGCTGCTCTGAACAGGGCCTGCGCGGCTGATCTCACGACGAGATGGCTGCTCATGAACGAGGTCAGCATGGCGAGTCTTCGGCCAGCATCGACACCTGGAGTGCGTGCCTTCGACCGCGATCAAAAGCTGAAGGGCCAAGACTAGTTCGGGGACGCCTCTAGCTCCCGATTCCAACCACGCCCCGGTATGGTCACTGTGGCCATGGCGGAGCGGACGGCAGAGGGCTATTGGCACGTCATCGTGTCTTCAGGTAACCAGCGTCGGGACGACGCGGTCGTGGTGGACAAAACTCGCGATTGGGTCGAGGACCGGGTCCTCGCCCCTCGGCGGCTCGGTGATCCGATCGCGCTGTCCGGCCGGACGCTGGCCTGGGAGGAGATCGAGCGGGTGCGGATTACGGTCTCCGACAAGCCGTCTGACGTGCTGATCGAGGAGATCAAAGCCGAAGACCGTGCCAGCCAGATTGCGATGCTAGGGGGTCCGGGTTATAAGTGGCGGGCAGCTGCCCGTGCTGAAGATGTCACTGACGAACTGATCGAAGGGCCTCCGGGAACGAGTGCTGAGACCGGCCGCGCACCCAACCGCGTAGATCGTCACCGCGTGATGGTTGTACACGGGCGCGACGAGGATGCTCGGCGAGCCATGTTCGACTTCTTGCGAGCGCTTGGGCTGCAGCCAGGAGAGTGGAGGAAGCTCGTTGCGGATACCGGAAAGGGCTCCCCTTATATCGGGGAGGTACTCGAGCGCGCCTTTGAGCGGGCCGCAGCAGTGCTTGTCCTGCTGACGCCGGATGATGAAGCAAAGCTGCGCGACGACCTTGTTCGAGACGCGGACCCAGATTACGAGCGCAATCCTGCTGGCCAGGCGCGGCCGAATGTCCTTTTCGAGGCGGGAATGGCGTTTGGCCTTCATCCCGACCGCACGATCCTCGTGGAGCTAGGGGAGCTCCGTCCTTTCAGCGACGTCTTCGGGCGGCATGTCGTACGTCTGGACGGCACTGAGCGTCCACTCCGTGACATCGCCGGCCGCCTTGAGACGGCCGGATGTAGGGTCGACGTCAGCGGCGACGATTGGTCTGATCCTGGTCGATTCCCAAGCCCCTGATCCGCAAGCTAGCTAGTCTGCAACCGGAACCTAGGCGATGGCCTTAGATATGGGAAAACTTCTCCGCCTGCGCGGGATGATCGAGAGCGTGAGCACCTCTGTAGAGGCGACGGGTGATGGTGCCGCTGCGCTCACGGAGAGCTACGTTCGTCTACGGGGTCGGGTCCGTGCAGTTATGGAGGACTCCAGCGGGGACCTGGCTGAGTTCGACGCTGCCTTCCCTGAGATCGAGGTCGTTGAAGTTCGCGACCCAGAACACCCGCGACAGATGGCCATGCGTGGAATGAAGTACGCGCCCCACGCCAAGCGTGCACAAGCACTACTCGGGCAGCTAGGCGGCTGGGTTACCGGCCTCATCCAAGAGCTCGAGTACGAGCAGCGGTCTCGCCACGAGTCGGACTAGTTCGACTCATGGGGAGAAACAAGGGTCTTGGCGTTGCCTAGCCGGTGCGGATCTACGTCCGAAGGGCAAACTTAAGGGTGCGTCAACCGGAGATGGGCGTACGATTTAGCCATTGCTAGACGAAGCAAAAACCGCCCATCTGTCGCCCTTCCGGCGATCCGCGATGACGTGCGACGCATTGCCGCCGCCCATGGGGCGGGCAATGTGCGCGTGTTCGGGTCTGTCGGCCGCGGCGAGCAGGACGTCTCCAGCGATCTCGACCTTCTGGTCGACATGGCGGAAGATCGCAGCCTGTTCGACCTGATCGCGCTTTCCAACGACCTCGAGGAGAGCCTCGGGGTCGATGTAGATGTCGTCACCGAGGCCAGCCTGTCGCCCTACATACGCGACCGCGTTCTCGATGAGGCGGTTGCGCTCTGAAGGACGAGAGCGTCTACCTGCTGCATATCCGCGACGCCATCGACAAGGTGCTCGCCTACACCGAGTCTGGCCGGACCGCGTTCTTCCAGAGCCCGATGATTCAGGACGCGGTCGTCCGCAACCTGGAGGTCATCGGCGAGGCGACCAAGCAGGTGCCCGACCCCCTGCGCGAGCGGGCGCCGGAGCTGTCGTGGCGCGAGATGGCCGGGATGCGCGACAAACTCATCCACGATTACCTCGGCGTCGATCTCAATCTCGTCTGGGACGTGGTCGCCTCGGAGTTGCCGGCCACCCGCGAGCGGATCGCTGCCTTGATCGAGGAGTTGAGGGCCGAGGGCAACCAGGAGGCTTGACCGCGGGTCGAAGGATGGAAGAGGCAATGAGCATCGACAACGGACGAACCCCCGCCGCCAAGGTGATGGACGAAGCGATCGACCTCGCGATCGAGGGCCGCTCGCCCTATCCCGAGCGGGCTGCCTTCATCGACTCCGACACGGCCTCGGCGGGCTACGAGATTAAACGCGCGGCCGACGAAGGTCTTTCTGTCGTCTTGGTTGCCGAGGACGGCAGCAGACGCGTCCTAGTGCCCGACGCTGCCGCGCGCTGAACGCGCGCCGCTGGGGCAACATGCCCGTACAGACTCCAGGCCGTATCGGAAACATGAAACAACAGGCCGCGACCTCGCAACGCCGACTAGCCGGCACGCAATAGATCGATGGGATTTGTGGCTGCGCGGTTGGGTCACCTTGCCATCGCTGCCCCGTTATACGTTGCCGAGAGATTCGTCGAGCGCTTAGATAGGCTCGCCTTATGGCGCTAGATCGCATCACTAAGTCGCTTCTAGACACCTTCGTCAAAAGCGAGGGCCTGGAACGCCTCGACGAAGCGGCTGCCTTCGAGCGCTTCGCCACCTACTGTGTTCTCTCGCGAGAGCATTCGGAGACCTTCAACGTTGAGGACACGATCGTCAGCGGCGGGCAGGACACCGGAATTGACGGTCTCGCAACGATCGTCAATGGCAGCCTCATCGCGACCGTGGAGGAGCTCGAGGACCTTCTCTCCTCAAGCGGCTACATCGAGGCGACGTTCGTCTTTGTCCAAGCCAAGACCGGGGGCGCCTTCGACGCCGGCGAGATCGGCAACTTCTGCACCGGCGTCCGCGACTTCTTCGCCGAGGAGCCTGTGCTGCCCCGCAACGAAGCGATACAGGCCGCAGCCGAACTGCAGCGGGCGATCTATGACAACAGCGCCCGCTTTCGCCGCGGCAACCCTCAGTGCCGGCTTTACTACGTTTGCCCCGGGCGCTGGACCGGCGATGCCCATCTTGAAGGACGCGTTGCAACCGAGCGCGAAGCGCTTGCCGGCCTGGGTCTATTCGGCCCTGACGGGGTTGATTTTACCCCCGTGGATGCCGAACGAGTCCACGGCCTCTACCGCGACACCCAGCACCGTATTACCAGCGAATTCCAGTTTCCTCTCCGAACGCTCTTACCGGAGATAGAGGGCGTCACCGAGGCTTACCTCGGCATCCTCGCGGCTAAGGAGTACCTGAAGCTGATCGTCGATGACGCCGACCAGCTGCGCCGCTCGCTCTTCTACGACAACGTCCGCGACTTCCAGGACTTCAACGTCGTCAACGAACAGATCAAGGAAACCCTCGAGTCGCCGGAGCGCGGCGCTTTCGCCCTGCTGAACAACGGCGTCACGATCGTCGCCCGTCAACTCACCACCACCGGCAACAAGTTCGTGATCGAGGATTACCAAGTCGTTAACGGCTGCCAGACCAGCCATGTCCTATACCGCGAGCGCGACCAGATCACTGACGATGTCCACGTCCCGATCAAGGTCATCGCTACCGCCGATGACGATCTAACGACTGCGGTGATCCGTGCCACCAACTCCCAGACCCCCATTGGGGCCGAGGATCTGCAGGCACTCTCGGGATTCCAAAAACGCCTCGAGGCATTTTATGCCTCGTTTCCGCAAGGCCAGCGACTCTTCTACGAGCGCCGCTCCAAGCAATATGAGGGCGTTCCCGGCATTGAGAAGGTCCGCATCGTTACTCGCAGCCTGCAGATCCGGGCTTTCGCCTCGACCTTCCTCGATGAGCCTCATCGAGCTGGGCGCTACTTCTCGACCCTTCTAAACGACATCGGCGAGCGGATCTTCGCCGACGATCATCGCTTGGAGATGTATTACGCCAGCGCGTATGCCCAGTATCGGCTTGAGTTTCTCTTTCGCAACCGTTCCCTCGACGTTGCCTACAAGCCTGCCCGCTACCACCTCCTGATGGCCCTGCGTCACGCCGTCCTCGGAACCGGCTTGCCGCAGTTCAACTCTCGCGAGATGGAGCGCCGCTGCGGGGAGTTGCTCGTCATCCTCCACGATGACCGCAAGAGCACTGATGCATTTCTCTCCGCAACCGCGGCTATCGACGCTGCAGTTGGCGCAGAGGATCTGACCCGCGACCTTGTCCGCACCCAGACCTTCACTGACGCAGTCGCCGCTGCCGTTTAGTGCCGCGTAGCCTTATTGAAGCGGGGGCGATGCGAAGTGACCAGTCGACGAGAAACCGAGTCCTGATCGCCTGGGGCAACAAATGGGGCAACATGCCCCACAGATTCCAGCTGATCGCAGCCGATCTCGATCTCGCGAAAACGGCTTGAAACCTAGCTCCACGTAGCCCAGCCGAGCGACTGCTTCGGGCTACGAAACCGAAGGTCACAGGTTCGAATCCTGTCAGGCGCGTTCTGCTCGCGACGCCTTGGCCCAGAACGAACTCAGGTCCTCGAATGACCACTAGCCCAGCTGAGAGCCGGGCTCAGCCGAGGATGTTGACTGCTCTCGCCGCGATCAGGCCGACGGTTAGGAACGAGGCCATCGCCTCGACCAGCATCAGGCTCTTGACCCGGACGGTCAGCGGCATCGCGTCGGTCGGGCTGAAGGCGCTGGCATTGGTGAAGGCGACGTAGAGGTAGTCCATGAAGCTCGGGCGCCAATCTCCGAGTGGCAGCTCGGGGACGGTCATCTGCGGGAAGAGGAAGTCGGGGGTTAGGGGTTCGGATTTGGTTCGGACGTGCGGGCCGCCGCGGTCGACCTCCCAGAACCAGAGGGCGAAGACCGCCACGTTGGTCAGCCAGATCTGCCCGGCGGCGATGATCAGGTCGCGGCCGGCGGCCGTGTTGCGCTCGAGCAGCAGGTGGACGAGCAGGCCCAGCGCGGTGAAGTTGGCGACCGTCACCAGCGCGATCAGGCTGATCGAGAGGCGTCGGCGAGCGGGGGACTGGGTGTGGTGGCGGTAGGGGGTCGAGATCACCAGCCCCACCAGCAGCACGCCCTCCAACAGCGGCAGCAGCCAGCGCGGCCCGAGGGTCAGCCGGCCCGGCAGCAGCAGGTAGAGCAGGAGTGCGAAGAGAACGGCGAGCTGCGCCTGCCAGAACGGCTCGACCACGCCGAGCTCCTCGCGATCTGCCCGCGACAGCCACATCGCTAGACGTAGCCGCCGCGGCGGAACCAGACGAGGAGCGCGACGGCCGAGACCACGAGGCCGCCGACGCCGAAGACCGCGAAGGCGGCGAAGGATTCGATGTGGTCGGTCATCCACTTGAAGTTCTGGCCGAAGAAGCCGGTGATGAAGGCGAGCGGGAGGAAGATCGTGGCCACGATCGTCAGCTGCTTGCTGATCGAGTTGAGGCGGTTGGAGACCATCGAGAGGTAGGCGTCGCGCGAGCTGGCGAGCAGGTCGCGGTAGCTGTCGATCAGGTCCGAGATCCGCAGCATGTGGTCGTAGACGTCGCGGAAGTAGTTACGGGTGTCGGGCTCCAGGCCCGGCAGGCCGAGGATGTCGTCGGTGGCGCGGGCCAGCAGGTCGCGCTGGGGGGAGACAATCCGGCGCATGGCGACGAGGTGGCGGCGCAGGTCGAAGATCCGCTCCAGGTGCTCGTCGGTGGGCTTTTCGAGGATCTCGCTCTCCAGCTGCTCGATCTCGATGCCGATCCCCTCCAGGGCGGGGAAGAAGCTGTCGGTGAGGGCGTCGAGGACGCGGTAGATGACGAACTGCTCGCTGCGCTCGGCCTGGCGGGGGAGGCGCGCCCGCAGTTCGTCCAGCTCCGCGCAGGGGCGATGGTGGAGGGTGATGATGTAGCCGCCGCTGAGGAAGGCGTGGACCTCAACCAGCATCTCGTCGTCCTCGCCCCCCTCGGGCCGGGCGCCGTAGTAGACGAGGAACATGTGGTTGTCGTAGCCGTCGAGCTTGGGCCGCTGGCCGAAGTGCTCGGAGTCCTCGAGGGCCAGCGGGTGGAAGTGAAACAGCTCGCCGAGGAGCTCGATCGTCTCGGGGCTCGGCCCTTCCAGGTCGAGCCAGAAGAACTCGTCGCGCCCCAGCAGCTCGCTGATCGCACCGCGGTCGAGGCTGTCGAGGACGCGCACCGGTGCCGATGCTAGCGGCGGCGGTCGATGCCGGATCAAACGGTCGTGCCCACGATGGTGCCGATAGCCTCGGCGCGCAATGAGCACCCTCGAGGCCATCGTCCTCGGCCTCGTGCAGGGGCTGACCGAGTTCCTGCCGATCTCCTCCAGCGGGCACCTGCGGATCGTGCCGGCGCTGCTCGGCTGGGAAGACCCGGGCGCGGGCTTCACCGCGGTGATCCAGCTGGGGACGATTGCCGCGGTCCTGCTCTACTTCCGCGCCGACCTCTGGCGCATCGCCGTTGCCTGGCTGCGCGAGCTGCGGGTTCCCTACCGTCGGCGCAGCCACGAGGCGAACCTGGGTTGGTTCATCGTCTTGGGAACCATCCCGATCTCGATCTTCGGCTTCGTCTTCAAGGACCAGATCGAGTCCGGCGCCCGCAGCCTCTATCTGATCGGCTCGGCGCTGATCCTCTTCTCCTTCGTCATGGTCCTCGCCGAGCGGGTCGGCACCCGGCAGCGAGCGCTGGCCGAGATGAACGGCCGCGACGGGCTGTTCGTCGGCCTCGCCCAGGCGCTGGCCCTGATCCCCGGCGTCTCGCGCTCGGGCGCGACGATCTCCGCCGGCCTCTTCCGCGGCTTCGACCGGGTCGCCGCGGCCCGCTACTCGTTCCTGCTCTCGGTGCCGGCGGTGGTCCTCAGCGGCCTCTTCGAGCTGCGCAAGATCGGCGGCGAGGGCACGGCCTCGGTGGAGGCGACGGCGATCGCCACCCTTGTCGCCTTCGTCGCCGGCTACGCCTCGATTGCCTGGCTGCTCCGCTACCTCGGCACCCACACGCTCGAGGTATTCGTCGTCTACCGGATCGCCCTTGGCGTGCTGGTGCTGGCGCTGGCGGCGAGTGGCGCGATCCGTTAGCGCCGACTGCAGGCCAGCCGGTCGACTACATCGAGAGTCCGTCTCGAGCATCCGGGCGGCGGCTTAGGCTGCCTCGCCGTGCCTGCTGCTTTCCGCTCCCGAGCCGTGCTGGTCGTTGCCGTCCTCGCGGCTTTCGCGCTCGGTGTTCTCTTGCCCGGTGCGCTGGCGGAGAACGGGTCGGAACCGACGGCGGTGCGGAGTGCACTTGCCCAGACCAGCAAGGTCCAGGGGGCTCCGAACCGGACCATGGTGCTGAGCCGGGTGGTGGTCGAACCGGGGGCGAAGCTGGCGCTGCACCATCACCTCGGAACGCAGATCTCCCGGGTGGCGTCGGGCACGTTGACTTACACGGTGCGCAAGGGCTCGGCGGTGGTGCGGGAAGGGGATGCCGAAAAGGATCCGCGCCGAGTCAGGTCCATCGCCGCCGGGCAGACGGCGCGCATCCGTCCCGGTCAGTGGCTGGTCGAGCAGCCCTCCGACGTGCACGAAGCGGCCAACCGCGGCAGCACGCCGGTCGTGATCTACCTGGCGACGTTGCTGCAGAAGGGCGCGCCACCCGCCACGCCGGTCACGCTGCCCTGAAGGTGTGCTTTATGCCCGCATAGCGGGCAAAAGTCACACCGCAATCGTTTACTACGCCTTCAGCCGCACCGGCAGGGTTTTCAGCTGGTTGAGGAAGCCCGACTCGACGAAGGCAGGGTCGCCTGCCATCTCCATCTCCGGGTACCGAGCCAGGGTCTCCTCGAGCAGGATCTTCAGCTCCAGCCGCGCCAGGGCGGTGCCGAGGCAGAAGTGCCGGCCGCCGGCGCCGAAGGCCTGGTGGTCGGGGTTGCGGAGGACGTCGAAGCGGTCGGGGTCCTCGTAGCGCGTCTCGTCGCGGTTGGAGGAGGCGTACCACATGACCACCTTGTCGCCCTCTTTGATCTGCTGCCCGCCGAGCTCGGTGTCCTTGGTCGCGGTGCGGCGGAAGTGGGCGAAGGCGGGGAACATCCGCAGCGCCTCCTCGACCGCGCCGGGGATCAGCGAGGGGTCCTCGACCAGCAGTCGGCGCTGGTCTGGGTTTTCCATCAGCGCCCGCATCGCGCTGCTGTAGGTCGCCTTGGTGCTGTCGTTGCCGGCGGCGACGAGGAGGAAGAAGCCCATCACGATCTCGTGCTCCTCCAGCCGCTGGCCTTCGACCTCGGCGTGGACGAGGACGCTGGTGAGGTCGTCGGTCGGGTTTTCGCGGCGCTCGGCGATCATCGCGTTGCAGCGGGTGAAGACCTGCTGAATCGCCTGTTGGATCGTCTCTTCGACGTCGTCGACCGAGGGGCTGTAGTCGGGGTCGTTGGCGGCCAGCGCCATGTTCATCAGCTCGGCCCAAGCCGCGTCGTCCTCCTCCGGGATGCCCATGAAGCTGCCGATCACCCGCGAGACGGCAGGCTGGGCGACGTCGGTGACGAGGTCGCAGCTCTCGCGGCCCTCGAGCCGGTCGAGCGTGCCGGTGACGATCTCGCGGATTGCCTCCTCGTGGGCGGCGATGCGCTTCGGCGTGAAGCCCGCCTGGAAGAGCGCCTTCAGCCGGTCGTGCTTGGGCGGGTCCATGCCGATGAACATCGCCTGCGCCAGCTCGAGTGGGAAGACCTCGTCGATAACGACCACGCCGCCGCGTTCGGAGGAGTAGGTCTCCCAGTCGCGGCTGACCGCGTGGACGTCGTCGGCGCGGGTCACCGACCAGAAGCCCTTCGCCTGCGGCAGCTCGGTCACTTCCGAGGTCCAGTGGACCGGGCACTCGCTGCGCATCCGCTTGAACAGCTCCAGCGGCGGCCCGCTCTCCCAGTGCTCGCGCTCGAGCACCAGAGCGTCCTCGACGTCCCCCTTTCCGGCGGCGATCTCGGTCTGGTCGGGCACGCCGGGCGATCATACTGGCTAGCTGGCCAGTTTTCCTAGACCAGATCAGTTAGGGACTGCCCGCTCGCGGACGACCTGCTCGATCAGGTCCGCCGCCACTTCGGTGCCACGCGCCCGCTGCAGTCGCTCTGAGGTGTGGGCGAGACGCGCGGCCAGATCCTCGTCCGCCAGCAGGCGCTCGATCGCGCCGGACAGTTCGGCGCCGCTGTGGCGGTAGGTGTCGAGGCGGACGCCGAAGCCGGTCTCGTCGAGGCGCTGGGCGTTGTCATGCTGGTCCCAGAAGATCGGCAGGGCGAGCATCGGCTTGCCGAAGTAGAGGCACTCGGTGACGGTGTTGTTGCCGCCGTGGGTGATGACGAGATCGACCTTGGGGAGGATTTTGGTCTGAGGGAGGAACTCCTCGCCGGCCATGTTGTCGGCGAGCTTGAACTCCGTGTGCTGTGGGCCCTTGGAGACGACGACGCGGTAGGGCGCCTCGGCGAGCTCGGCGACCAGCTTCTCCATCAGCCCGACGTCGGCCGAGCCGAGCGAGCCGAGGCTGAGGTAGATCAGCGGCCCCTCGCCCCCGCGCAGCTTCTCCGGCACCTCCCAGGCGGGGTCGGTCGCCCGCACGCTCGCCTGCAGGTTGTGCCAGGTCGGCCCGACCGCCCGTCCCCGTCGGTAGTCGACCTCGTCGGGATAGAGGTACATGTTCAGCCAGGGGCTCTCGTGGATGAAGTCGTCGGCCGGCAGCCCCGGCGCCCCGCGCTCGATGCAGAGCTCGCTGAACTCGCGGTGCATCTCCCGGTGGGCGCCGCGGTAGGCGCGCCAGTACTCCTCCCAGCCGCTGCGCTCCTCGCTCGGCAGCCCGGAGAACGGCGGCGGCACCAGCGGGTCCTTCACCTCGGTCGGGTTGCAGGAGACGATCCGCGCCCACGGCCGCCCGCAGGCGGGCAGCGCCGGGAAGGCGACCACGTTGTCCTCGACGATCAGGTCGGGCTCGAGCTCGTCGACGATCTCCAGCAGCCGGTAGTCGACGTAGCGGGCGCCGTCGATCAGCGCCTGGAAGGTCGGGGCGATGAACTCCGCCAGCTGCTCCCGCGTCGACTTGCGGAAGACCGGCGCGGTGTCGCGGATGAAGTCCTTCCAGAACTGCCCCGGCGCTTCCTCGGTCTCCGGCGGCGGCGTCAGCCGCATCAGCCGCTCCTCGAAGCCTTGGGCTTCCAGCGTCCCGGCGAAGGACTCCTCGACGATGAAGACGACCCGGTGGCCGCGCCGCCGCAGCACGTCGCCGATGCCGACGCAGTTGTTGGTCGGCCCGAACGCCCCCTCGGGGAAGAAGACGACCGTCGAGCCCGCGTTGCCCATCGCCGCATCATCGAGAAGGGCCGCCATCCCGGCAATGGCCCAAATGGCCCACTGGATCCCCGAGGCTTGAGCGAAGCGGCAGGGCCCACTCGGGTACTTGAGGATGCTTTAGCACTTCTGAGTGATGTAGGTTCTATGGCCTCATGGCGGGGGAGGAGAGCTCAGCCGCGGGGTCAGCCGAGCAGGGGCAGAGTCCGAACGGGGAGAAAGACGGCGGCGATCTGGAGCCGAAAACGCTCTCCCTTCCTTCAACCTCGCAATGGGGCTGGACGCTCGAGCTCGAGCCCCTCCACCTGCGCCGCCTCGGGCCAATCGGGCTAGAGCTCTGGAGGCGCGGATCGGACTGGATCAATCGGCGGGTCGAGACGATCGAACTGCTCGACGTAGATACCGTCAGCCTGCGACTCAGCGTCGACTTCCGGATTCCCACCTCTCTGCCCGGCAGCGTTGAATTCGCAGAGAAAGAGCCGACCTTCTGCCTGCCGATAACCGTTCTGCCGCGGCGGACCAGCCAGCTGTACTTCAACGTCTGTGACGAGAGCGGGACCAGGCTGCCGCTGCTTACCCGCCGCGAGAACGCGAGCCTGACCGGCTCGATGTTGATTGCGGCGGGACGGCGTGCGCTTGCCGAGCGCGAGAAGCATCGCGACGCCGAGCTCGACCTGGCGTCCCCGTTGATCACCTATCTCGCCACCCTTCCCAAAAAACGGTGGGGGTCGGCAAAAGTCCTCCTCGGCTCGATCCTCAACCCCAGCGACTCTGACCTCTACCCCGACAAGAGGGTGGCCGAGGTATTGCTGCTCGACCAGGATTTTCGGGATCTGGTGAGCCTCGCGAGCTCGTGCTCGTTCATACACGTCCCGATCGTGGCAAAGCCCGGGCAGCGGCGCATCGTGAAGATCAGGCTCATATCGCCGTGGGATTCCTCCGCTGTCGGGCGGATTCGCGCCGATGGCAAGTCCTGGCCCAGGCATACCTGGCATCTGATGGCGACCTGGCTCGGCTGGCAGGCCGAGACCCGCTATCTGATCATGCCCCAAGTCGGCAATGCCCAGACCTTCCATGTGCAGATCAGCGCTCCGGAGAAAGTCGAGTTCACCGAGGCGGGCATGCGGAACGGGCCTCCGTCAGACCTCGTGAGGTCGGAGGTCAAGGGAGCGCCGGCATTGCCGGCGGCGGAGACCGACGACCCCCATGACGCTCTCGGGTATCAGCAGTTCCTCGGAGGAGTCAGCAAGCGCAAGCACCTCTACATCGAACATGCCGATGCCCACCGGACTGGGTTCGTGTGGGTGCGCTTCCGCGTCGTGCGCCAAGGGTTCATCGCCGCGGCGGTCGCGGTCGCCTGGTTGACGGCCCTCCTTCTGTGGGTCTTCGGCTTCCGGGCGAACCAGGTGCTTGGCGATTCGCAGACGGCCGCTGCCCTCCTCCTTCTGCTGCCCGCTCTCATCGCCGGCTTCCTGATCGCTCCCGGCGAGCACGCGATGACGCGACATCTCCTGCGGGGACCACGCCTCTTGACCGCGGGAATCGGGGTCCTTGCATTGGCCGCCACGGCGGCGATGTTGACGATTCCCTCCTCTGCGCACGACTCGGTTCCCCATTCGCTGGTCTGCATCTGGAAGTCGGAGGCGGTGATCGCGACGGCGATCGGGCTCCTGCTGAGCTTGAGCGCCAGCCTTCCCAGGGCTGGCCAGAGCGGAAAAAGCTCTCCCCCGACTGAGACTGCGCAGCCGTTCGTGGGCCCTCAGCGCCAGACGGAGGACGAAGTCGAGGGGAACGTTTGAGGGATCGCGCCTAGGAAGAGACCGGCTCGAGCCCTTGGGCCGCCTCGACCACTGCTCGCACGTCCGGATCTTTGAGGAGCTCGTCCGCGCTGGGCGCCTCGACGAGTTCATCGCCCTGCAGGTCATCATCGAGGCCCAGCACCGCGTCAGGAACGGGCAGCGACTTGTCCTCTTCGAGGAATTGCTTGAGGTAGTTAGGTGGCAACAGCGTTCCTTTGCTGTAACAAGACGATTGACTGCGAGATTCGCCGTGGAGCGCACAGATCCTTACGTGGCCGTCCCGCGAATGGCGAGACCCTACCAGTGCGCTGGGGTAAAGCAAGCACTGAGAGAGAGCATGCCAGCGCCGCCGGATACCGGTGCAAGCCGCGCATCTGATTCTCCATTCTACCTTGTGCGTTGGCCTGTATGTGACAAATCATACAATCCCTTGTCAAGGACTCGGATAGATGATCGGCGAAGGGCCCTCAGACCTTGATAGGCCTCAGGTACCCGACTTGGGCGGCTCGGTATCCGCCTGGCCGCTGAAAAGGCCTAGAACGGCATCTTGTCCCGCGCGGTCTTGCCGGCCGAGTGGCTCTTGTCGGCGGCGCGCTGGGATTTGCCGAAGGATTTGCTGAGGAGGCGGCCGACCGGGCCGGGCGCCTTGCTGCCGGCGCGTTGGGCCGTCGAGAAGCCCTTGTCGCTGCCGCGGCGGGCGTGGTTGGAGAGCCTGGGGACGAGGAACCCGAGGATCGCCAGCAGGATGCAGATCGCGATTACGACTCCGATGACCATTTCTCTCCCCTTTTCGTCGGCGCCTGGATCGGCGCCTAGAGCTTGCGCTCGATGTTCTCGGCTTTGTCGCCGTGGTGGTCGGCCAGCTGGCGCTCGCGCTCGGCCCGTTCGGCGGCTTCGCGCGCGGTCTCCTCGTGCTCCTGGGCTTTGGAGGCGTGCGCCTCGGCCTCTTGGCGGTGCCCGCCGGCCCGTTCGCTCAGCCGCATGCGCTCGAGTTCACGGCGCTTCTTGGCTTTCTGCGCGGACACTGCGAGGAGCGCAAGGATCGCGATTGCAACGACGACGATGAGGGCTATTAGCCAGATTGACATGCCCCTTCAATACCCGCCGAGCGATTGGTAAACCACCCCGATCCGGGTAGCCGGAGCCTGTGTTCGACTGGCTCACCCAGGAAGTCGGCCAGAGCGCCGTCACTTATCCCGTCGTCTTCGTCGCCGCCGCGACCGACGTCCTCTTCCCGCTGATCCCCTCGGAGACGATCGTGATCACCGCCTCGGTGCTGGCGGCGCAGGGCGATCTCTTCATCTGGCTGATCGTGCCGCTGGTCGCCCTCGGCGCCTTCCTCGGCGACAACCTCTGCTACCTGCTCGGGCGCAAGATCGGCGACCCGGTCGCCGACCGCCTCTTCAAGGGCGAGAAGGGCCGGGCGCGGTTGAAGTGGGCGGAGGAAGCGCTGCGGCGGCGCGGCGCGATCCTGATCGGCGTCGGCCGCTTCATCCCCGGCGGCCGCACCGCGACCACCTTCGCCGCCGGCACCCTGGAGATGCCCTACCGCCAGTTCGCCGTCGCCGACGCTTCCGCGGCAGTGCTGTGGGCGGTCTACATCTCGATGCTCGGCTACCTCGGCGGCGAGACCTTCAAGGACAACCTCTGGCTGCCGTTGGCCAGCTCGCTCGCCTGCGCGATGGCGGTCGGCCTCGGCTTCGAAGCCTGGCGGCGCTGGCAGAGACGGCGCGGCAAGGACATCCTCGGCGACGAGCTGCCGCCGGAGATGAGCGCCGGCTAGCGACGCTTGCGCGCCCGCCAGGCCTCCTCGACCGGCCACTGCCGCGCCCACTCGACGCTCGCATGCGGGAAGCGACTCTTCGTGCCGGCGGCGGGCTGGATCTCGATCAGCTCCTCGACCTCGAAGCCGCTGTCGCGCAGCAGCGCGATCAGCTTCCCGTGCGGGAGGTGGAATTCGACCGACTCGTCCTCGGGCCATTCGACCCGGTGCATGCCGAAATAGGGGCGGAGCAAGCGGTCGCCCGGCGGCTCGTTCTCGTCGTCCGGGTAACAGAGCATCGCGAAGACCGAGTTGACGAGGAAGACGAGCTCGCCGCCCGGCCGCAGCAGCCGGCTCGCCTCGGGAATCCAGCGGTAGGGGTCGGCCCAGATGCTCGCCCCGTACTCGGAGATCGCGAGGTCGAAGCCGGCGTCGGGAAGGGGGACTTCCTCGGCATTGCCGTGGAGGAGCGGGAACTCGATCCCGAACTCTTCCTGGAAGCGCCGCGCGGTTGCCAGCTGCTCTTCGCTGTTGTCGATTCCGACCGGCTTGGCGCCGCGCCGCGCCAGCCAGGAGGAGACGTAGCCGGTGCCGCAGCCGAGCTCGATCGCGTCCTTGCCCTCAAGCTCGGCCGGGAGCAGGCCGACTTCGGACTCCGGCACGCGGAAGATGCCCCAGCGCGGTTCGGCGGCGGCCCAGTCCTCGTGGCCGCTTTGCACCCACTCCTTGGCGTAGTCGTTCCAGTAGGCGCGGTTGCGGGCGACGTGCTCGGGCAGCTCGCTCATCCGGCGAGCTTACGGAAGCAGTTCCTCGACCTCGACTTGCCGGTCTGCTTCAATCATCTGACCAGAGAAAGGAGGTGGTCCTAACTTGAATCACATGCTTAATGGGACTCTGGAGGTGCAGGGCCGCTAGGCGCCGCACTGGTTCGGGCGCCCGGCGGAATCCACCCCGGGCACCGGCGAGCGTCAGGGAGACGGGTCTTGTCCCGCTCGTTTGCATTTCCCGCGTTCGTTCCATGCACCAGGCCGGGGTCGCCATTTGGCGGCCCCGGCGCTTTTGTAGGGTCGCTGCATGCCTGGCCGCGGCATCCAGCACATCGACCTCGCGGTCGCCGACGTCGATCGCTCCCTCGCCTTCTACCGCGAGCTGCTCGGCCCGCTGGGGCTCGAGGACTTCATGCGCCTGCGCAGCTACCGCGGCACCGAGGACGTCGTCTACCTCCAGTTCGGCCGCTCCTTCATCGGCTTCCGGCCGGCTGACGGCGGCACCTACCGCCACTACGACGTCGGGCTCGAGCACTTCGCCTTCCAGGTCGACACGCGGCAGGAGGTCGACGAAGCGCACGAGCGCTGCGTCGCCGCCGGCGCTCGGATCGAGTCGCCGCCGGAAAGGCACTACGACTACATCGACGACGATGACTACTACGCCTTCTTCGCCTTCGACCCCGACGGGATCCGGATCGAGGTCGTCTACGACGCTGCCGATTACTAGGGAGCGTTCGCGTTGAGCCCTTCGTCGGCTTCGGAGAGGAAGTGGGAGGCGATGCGCCAGCGTCGCTGCAGCACCGGTTCGACCGTGGCCGAGCTGCAGCCGGCTTCCGAGACGCATTCGCCCCAGTCGTTGGCCGCCTCGATGTAGCGGTTGAAGGCCTTCTCGCTGGGGGCGCCGACGGCGCTGAGGCAGTCGATCTCGACCTGGTCGATCGGGATCTTCCTGTAGGTGGAGCGGATGCCGCGCACCTCGGCCAGGTATTGGTCGAAGGTGAGGCCGACGGCGAGCCGGCGCCGCAGCGAGTCCATCGAGGCGACGAAGCTGCCGAGCTGGGCCTGGCAGGGGCCGCCGGGGGTGGAGCGAGTCTTCTTCTTGCCCTGCTGCGGATCCGACTTCACCGTCGCGGTGATCGTCGAGCGGGTGGTGATGGTGGCGCCACCGGTCGAGCTGGGCCCGCTTCCTCCGCAACCGGCGAGGAGCAGGGCGGCGAGCAGGGCGCAGCCGGTGAGCTGAAGCCGGGCGGGGGCGGGCACGGCGGCAGTCTACGTCGTGTAGAAAGGGTCCCCGTGAGGCCGGTCGGCAGCTTCGGGAGGGCGATCTGGGCGCTGCTGCTCGTGCTCATGGCGCTGATGGCGTCCGCCGGCCAGGCGCAGGCGGCGCCGAAGGTTCTGGTGGTGGGGGACAGCCTCGAGGAACTGACCTCGCCGTACCTCAGCCGTTACCTGCCCGGGGTCGAACTGGTCGTCAACGCCAAAGGCGGCTACAACAGCTTCCAGATCTTCGACCTCTTCCAGGAAAGCTACGAACCGTCCGACTCGGTGATCGTCTTCGACGCCGGCACCAACGACAACCCGGCCTATCCGGAAATCCTCGCCGGCAACCTCGCCAAGGTCGCGGCGATCGTCGGCGACCGCTGCATGGTCGTGCCGACGATCCACGGCTACACCGTCAACGGCGTCGACAACACCGGCAAGAACCGGGTCGTCGCCGAATTCGCCGCCTCGCGACCGGGGACGCAGGTGCCCGACTGGGCGGCGGTCGTCGCCACCCATCCCGAGCTGATGCAGGCCGACAACCTGCACCCGATCGAACAGGGGTCCGACTACCGGGCGCAGCTGATCGCGCAGGGGGTCGAGGGCTGCCTCGCCTACGAGCAGGCGCGGGCGACGACGCCGCCCGAACCGGCGGCGGGCGAACCACGGCCCGAAGTCGAGCCGATCGCGACGGTCGGGCGGCTGCAGGCGCGGCAGACCGAAGTGATGGACGCGATCCGCGGCGACGTGCTGCGCCAGGCGGCGGCGAGGCTGCTCGCCGGCGCGGTCCTCGGCGGCCGGTGAGAGCCGGCGGCGCGAGGTGCAAACCTGTAGGCATGGAGCTGCCCGATGAGTGAGGTGGTGATGCCGCGCCTCTCGGACTCGATGGAGGAGGGCACGATCCTGACCTGGCTGAAACAGGTCGGGGACGAGGTCGCGGTCGGCGACGAGCTGGTCGAAATCGAGACGGACAAGGCGAACATGGCCTACGAATCCGACGTGGCTGGCACGCTTCAGGAGATCTTGGCCAACGAGGGTGACACGCTGCCGATCGGGACTCCGATTGCTCGGATTGGGGGGAATGGGAGCGCCGAGGGACAGACCACTGGGCCAGCGGGTCCTGTCACGGCAGGGGACCCACCACCCCTTCCGGTAGCTAAAGCTTCCTCAGGGGCGGTGCCCCCTACCGTGCCACCCGCTGGAGAAGCGGGGATGTCCGACGCCGAAGCTCCGGCCGCTCCGGCTTCCGCGAATGGGGAGAGGGTCAAAGCGTCGCCGCTGGCGCGAAGGCTGGCTCGGGAGCGTGGCCTTGAGCTTTCAGCTATTCAGGGCTCCGGTCCTGGAGGGCGCATTGTCAAGTCGGACGTGGAAGCTGCGAAAGCTCCGGCGGGTGACGCTGTAGGGGGGACCATGTCTGAGGAAGCTTTAGCTACCGGAAGACATGGTGGGTCCCCTGCAGCGGCAGGACCCGCCGGCCTATCCCCTGGTCCCTCAGTCGAGACCGCCAAGGGTGAAGTCCAAACCCAGGAGCTGAACAAACTGCAGCAGACGATCGCTCGGCGGATGGCGGAGTCGAAGGCGACGGCGCCGCACTTTTATTTGACGATCGAGATCGATATGGGGAGGGCGGTCGAGGCGCGGGCGGCGCTGAAAGCCGCGGCCAAGGAGGGCGAGGTGGTGCCGTCCTTCAACGACATGGTGGTGAAGGCGTGCGCGATCGCGCTGCGCGAGTTCCCGAAAGCCAACGGCGCCTACCGCGACGGCCGCTTCGAGCTCTACTCGCGGGTCAACGTCGGCATCGCTGTCGCTGCGGAGGAAGCGCTGGTCGTGCCGACGATTTTCGACGCCGACAAGAAGGGCCTGCGCCAGATCGCCACCGACGCCCGTGCCGTCGCCGCCAAAGTCCGCGACGGCTCGGTGACGCCGCCGGAGCTCTCGGGCGGCACCTTCACCGTCTCCAACCTCGGCATGTTCGGCATCGACGTCTTCGACGCGGTGATCAACATGGGCCAGGCGGCGATCCTCGCCGTCGGCGCGATCCGCGAAGCGCCGGTCGTCCGCGACGGCCAGGTCGTCCCCGGGCAGCTGATGAAGGCGACGATCGCCTGCGACCACCGCATCCTCTACGGCGCCGAGGGCGCCGAATTCCTCGCCCGCGTCAAAGCCCTGCTCGAGGAGCCCGTCTCCCTCGCGCTCTAGTCGGCCTGGCCGCCGCCAAGCTCCGGCGGCAGCGCTTTCGGGCCGTCGGGATACATGTGGCGCAGCTGCTCCTCACCCATCTCCAGCGTGCTGGTGATGTTTTCCCGCGGGGCGCCGACCACGAGCCAGAGCTGGTCGGCGTCGGTGTCGTTGAAGAGCTGCCGCACCGTGTCCGCCTCGACCAGCAGCGTGTCAAGCGGACTGAGCGTCAGCACCTCGCCGTCGACCCGCACCCGCCCGGTGCCCTCCAGCAGCACGTAGAGCTCTTCCTGCGTGAAGTGCCGGTGCTGGGTCGAAGCTTTGCCCGGCTCCAGCCGCCACATCCGCGCGCCCAGCGCCGAAGCCTCCAACTGTCCCCCCAGGTCCGTATTCGGCGTCTGCATCTGATTCGACCGCCGCCAGAACGCGTCGGCCGCCTTGAGGACCCGGTACGACACTAGACCTCCAGCCAGGTGCCCTTTGGGCCGAGGTTGCGGACCGGGGTGGGGCCGACTTGGCTCTCGCAGCCCCAGGACTCGTGGATGTGGCCGCAAACGGCGAGGCGGGGGCGCTTGGCTTCGATCGCCTGGAGGAGGGCGGGGCTGCCAAAGTTGCCGCCGCCACCGGCGCTGTCGCAGTGGTCCTTCGGCGGCGAGTGGAGGACGAGGACGGCCCCCTCGGGGCAGGGGGCGAGCATCTCGGTCGCCTCCTCCTCGTCGAGATCGAAGCTCCAGTCCCAGGGGGTGACCGGGATGCCGGCGCCGAGGCCGAACAACTCGACTCCGTCGATCGTCGTTCCCTCGCCGTGCAGCACGGTCGCGGCGCCCCAGCCGGCGGCCGCCTCGCGCAGTGCGTCGACGGTCTCGTTGTTGCCGGGCACCAGCACCGTCGGCTTCTCGATCGCCGAGAGCGCGCCGATCGTCTCCTCCAGTCCCTTGTGCACGGAGGCGAAGTCGCCGGCGCCGATCACCACGTCGGCCTCGGCCGACATCTCGACCAGCTTCGCGCCCTGCGCGAGGTCGCGGTGGAGGTCGCTGAAGGCGAGGATGCGCACGGGCGAAAACTAACACCACGGTTCATAAGCTTCGCTTTAGTACCGAGATGCACTCTTTGCAGGTGGAAGATCGCGTACGACGACGCCGCGAGGTGCCGCCGCTTCCGCCCTGGCGACGCGCTCGCCGCGTGCTCCTGATCGCCGCCTGCTTCTGTCTCATCCCCGCCGCGGTCTCCTGGGCCCGCATGCTGAGCCAGCCCCGCAACGTCAGCTGGAGCATCGCCACGGTCGAGTGGGTGCGCGCCCACGGCGGCAACCCGCTCGTCTCCCAGGTCGAGAACTGGTACTACGAACTGAACGCGCCCTCGAAGGGCGGGCCGCCGCTGAAATCGCTGCCGCAGGTCGGCGTCACCACCGCCTCGGCGCAGCCCCGCGTCCACATCTACCGGCCGCCTCGGGTGAAGCCGCTGATCCACCCGGCGCTGCCGGGCGAGGGCGTCTGGCACCCCGCCTCCGCCGTCGCCGGCCGCAGACCGCCGGTCCTCCTTACGACCTTCCGCAGCGACCCCGAATACCCGCAGTTCATCGCCGGGGTCGCCTGGATCGACAGCGGCCGCACCCACCTCGACTACGTGCCCGGCCTCGCTGAGCCACCGGAACTCGAAAACCGCGGCCCGTCCGAGGTGCCGCCCGCCAAGCGCGACCGCATCGCCGCCACCTTCAACGGCGGCTTCCCACTCGAAACCTCGAACGCCGGCCTCGTCTACCACGGCGAAGTGCTGGCGCCGATGGTCGATGGCATCGCCACCCTGGTCGAGTACCGCAACGGCAGGATCGACATCCGCCCCTGGGAGAACGGCGAACGCGTCAACCCGAAGATCGTCTTCGCGAAGCAGAACCTGCCGCCGATCATCGAAGAAGGAAAGCTCAACCCCAATCTCAGCGACGGTCCCGAATGGGGCGCGACCGTCAACAACGCGATCCGGGTCTGGCGCTCCGGCCTCGGCGTCGACAAGCGTGGCAACCTGATCTACGCCGCCGCCAACTACCAGACGGTCGAATCGCTGGCGAAGGTCCTGCAGCGGGCCGGCGCCGTGCGGGCGATGGAGCTCGACATCAACGAAGACTGGACCAGCTTCATCAGCTATCGCCGCCCCGGGGCGAGGGAACCGTCGAACCTGCTGCCGGAAATGTTCCGGCCCGACACCCGCTACCTCGAACCCGACGAACGCGACTTCTTCGCGGTGTACGTGAAAGGGAGCAAATGACTCCCGGCGCCCGCGCCCGGCGCGCTCTCCTGATCGACGTCATTGCGGCGGCACTCATCGCCGCGCTCGCTCTCAGCCTCACCGCCGGCCTCGGCGTCGTCGCCTTCTTTGCCCTGCCGCTGCTCTTGCTCGGCCTGCTCTGGATCGCCGCCGAACGGCTGGTCGTCCGGCTCAGGCGCCGGCGCCAGCAGGCCGGCTGACGACTCGCCCGAACTCCCGCGGCCGCCAGAAGCGCCAGGACCGGCCCGGCTTCGCCGGTTCCTCTTGCGCCCGCACCTGCAGGTCGAAGTAGAGGAGCGTGCGGCCGACGGTGACGTAGGGGATGAAGAGCGCGAAGACGAGCGAGCCTAGGAGGTTGATCCAGATCAGGGGGAAGTCGGTGAAGATCAAGGCGAAGCCGAGGATTGGCCCGGCGGCGACGCTGAGCAGCCAGAGCGGGGCGGCGACGCGGACCGTGTGCCACCAGCGGCCGCGGACCAGTTCGCTGCTGCCGCGGAAGGCCTCGCGGATCGACTTGTCGGTGAAGAGGACTTCCTGCTGGACGAAGAGCCAGCTGACGTATTTCCAGACCGCGAAGGGGAAGCCGATCACCGTTATCGCCAGCAGGAACAGCCCGAGCATCGCCAGCAGTTGGGCGGCGACGACGCGGCGGAAGCGCGCCAGCGCCCCGCGGATCGAGTCGAGGAAGCCGATCCGCCGTCCTCGTGCCAGCTCGCGCACGAAGACGATCACCACCGCGGCGACGAGCGCTTCGGCGATCGGCCGCCCCAGCGTTTCCGCCAGGTCGGCGAAAGCGAGATGGACGCCGGCGCGGTGGGTGGTGCTGTCGACGCCGCGTCCGTTGGCGATCGCTTCGGCGAGCAGGTTGACGCCGCCGACGATCGGGAGGGCGATCAGCCCGATCGGGACCAGCGTCGGCCAGTAGCGCCCATAGAGCCGGCGCGCGGTCCGCAGCAGCTGGCCGAAGGCGCGCCGGGCCCGCAACTGCTCGAGGTCGACCGGCCCCCAGCGGGTGAGACCGAAGAAGGCGAGCAGGAGCAGGAGGAGCACGGCGACGATCCCGAATGCCGCCGCCTGCGACTTGGTCGCGATGTGGGTGAGGTCGGTGACCGCGGTGACGGTGCCGCAGAAGGCGCTGGTCACGGTCGGCCCGACCACCGAGCCGCCCGGTAGGCGGGGGCTGGTCGAGCGCTGCCCTTCCATCCAGGCGAACGGTTCGCCCCAGACCGTCTTCGTCACCGGCCCGGTCGGGCCGTTGTTGTAGCTCTTTTCCCGTTCGCCCCAGCGGCCGCGGTAGCTGAGCCACTGGAAGGCCCCCTGTTCCGGCGCCGTTTCCGGCAGCAGCACCGGCCGCAGCGCCAGTTCGCGCAGCGGTTCGGAGGTGTTGTCGCAGCCGACGCCGGAGCCGTTCTGCCCGTTGCCGAGGTAGACGGCGGAGTCGTAGAAGGTCGCGTGCGAGCCGGCGGCGGGATAGACGACCGGGTGCGTCCCTTCCTTCTGGACCTTGCCGTTGTCCCAGCTCGCGCGCTCGCCGCCGGCGTGCTGGAAGACGATCACTTCGCCCGGTTCTTCGCTCAGCGCCCCGGCGACCGTGTTCGAGTCGAAGCTGAGCTGCATCCCCTCCCAGTCGCCCTCGTGCAGGTCGTTGAACTGGTTGAAGTACCAGAAGAACCAGTACTGGAGGGCGAACCCGTCGTGGTTCGGTTCGCGGGCGATGTGGGCGTAGGTGACCGCCGGCGCCTTGCCTTCGCGCACCAGCTTGCGGAACGCCCGCGCATAGACGCAGGTGTCGCCGAGCACTTCGCCTTCGAGGTCGAGGTAGTAGCCGTCCCGCAAGCCGGCGACGTCACCCGCCGTCGGCGCCTGCTTCACGTCCTCGAGCTTCCCGTCCGGCAGTTCGTGGGTAAGGGTGACGGTGGGGTTGCCGAGCATGGTCTCGACGCTGGTCGGCTGGTACTGCTCCTCGGAGGTGTTGCACGGCGGGTCCTGCTGTTCCCGCAGCATCGCGATCGGCACATAACGCGCGGCGAGCTTCTGCGCGGCGGCTTCGGTAGAGGTCGCGGCGCGAGCGGGCGACGCGACGCCGGTCGCCAGGACGATTCCCAGCAGGACGAGGCGCCGGGCTCTCACGCGCTCAACCTAGCAGCGGATCTCGCTGCTTCAGGCGGTCAGCGATGCGACTGAACTTCTGAGCTTGGCTGGGTCTACCGCGGGGAACCTGAACAGCTCCGACTCGACTGCCTCGTAAAGCTCGAGCAGCTTTCCTGGTTCGATCTCGCCGCCCTGCACCATGCTCTGAACATCTTCGAGGTCGAGTTCAAAACCGCGCTCCAGCTTCGAAAGAGCCTGCGAGTAGAGGTCGAAGTCGAACACCTCCAGGTTGCCCTCCCGAAAACGGAAGCGCGATCGGTCCCGCCACCCTGGGAGCTCCGGTAGGAAATCGAGCGGGGAGGCAAGCTCGACGTTTACCGCCAGCTCCTCCTTCAGCTCGGAGATCCGGCGCAGGGGTGCGTCTGAGTCCGGCTCGAACCGGACGTCGATATCGACGGTGGACTCACGCCACCCCTCCAACACCGCCGTCGCCCCGCCGGTGAGGTACATCTTGGTCCCGGTAGGAACGGTCCGGCCAAGCTCCGCGGCGAGGCGCCGAACTCGCTCCGCGTCAGCCCGTTCGCGCATGCCCCGCAGCCCGTGCGAAGCTCGCGACCCGGGCGAGGATCGCGTTGTAGCGAGAGTGAGCCGCGTCGCCAAGTTCGCTGTTGAGGCGCAGGTAGAGCCGGTGTGCTGCGGGTTCCTCAACGTCGACGTCGCTGACGAGGTCGCGCACGCCGAGTTTCGCTGCCGCGGCGCTTACGGCGAGGGCGTTGACCGTCTCGCGGCCGGCTTTCAAGTCCTCGATGCCAGGGAGGACGATCTCGGCCCCGGGGAGCTTCGTCAGATCTTGTTGCGACACGCTCCAAGGGTAGGCCAAGCGAGTTCGTCTCTCAGCGCCGGATGGTCTTAGCACGCTCTGAAACCAGGGTCGCAACCGGGGATTCTGCATCGATTACTCCCTGGCCCCGCGCACTCCATCCAGCCAAACCCCCAGACGCCTACTCCTCGCGCTCATCGTCCTGGGGGAGGGTGACGGTCACGGTCGCGCCGAGGCGCTGGAGCAGGAGGAATGTCCTTTCCAGTGCCAGTTTCGACGCGCCGGTCTCGAGCCGTGCGAGATAGGAGCGGTCCACCGCCGTCTCCTCGGCGAGCTGCTGCTGGGTCAGAAGAGGCTCTGGCTAGGAAGCTGCCTGCTGCGCGGGCTCCCGCTCTTCTTCTTTCACTTTGCCCGCCGGCATCCCGGCAAGGGCGACGACGAAGGCGATCGCCATCACCACGGCCATTCCGTAGAAGACGGTGCGGGAGGCGAGGGCGAAGTCGTGGGGGATGCTGTCGACGACCTTGGCGATAGGGCCGTGGAGGTGGCTGGGGAATTCGCTGCCGTTGCCGCTGCCCTGGCTGATCGCGTCGGCGACTTCGTCGGCGGCGTGCTTGGGGACGCCGTGTTCGGCGGCGGTGCTCTCGAGGTTGGAGCGGTTCTCGAAGATCAGGATCGAGCCGAGGACGGCGAGGCCGAGGCTGGAGCCGAAGTTGCGCACCGTCTGGGTGATCCCGGTCGCCTCGCCGTAGCGCTCGCGCGGCACCCGGTTGAGCGCGTCGGTGTTGGCCGGGCTGAGGACGAGGCCGACGCCGATCCCGGCGAGGACGATGAAGGGCCACTGGTCGCTGACCGACAGTTCGGTCAGCGAGTGGCCCCAGAGGAAGAATCCCCCCGCGGCGACCGCGCAGCCAGGGACGACAGCGCTGCGGGCGCCGACCTTGTCGAGCAGGCGGCCGCCGCGCTGCGAGGCGGTGGCGAAGCCGGCGAAGAAGATCAGCAGGTAGAGCCCGGTTTCCGAGGCGCTTTCGCCGAGCGAGATCTGCGCGTACATGCTGGCGAAGAAGAAGAGCGGGACGAAGGGGATCATGAGCAGGAAGAGGATCGCGTTGTCGATCGCGAAGGCGCGGTCGCGGAAGACCGAGAGCCGCAGCAGCGGGTTCTCGACCCGCAGCTCGTAGCGGACGAAGGCGGCGAGGAGGGCGATGCCGGCGACGATCGTGCCCCAGGTCGCCGCGCTGTCCCAGTGCCAGACGCTCGACTGCTGCAGGCCGAGGACGACGAGGCCCATGCCGGCGGTGATCAGCAGCGCGCCGCGGTAGTCGAGCGGGGCCGGGTGCTTTTCGTCGGCCGGCTTCGATTTCGCGATCAGCACCAGGGCGACGATCGCGACCGGGATGTTGACCCAGAAGATCGCCCGCCAGGTCCATTCGACGAGGAAGCCGCCGGCGAGCGGGCCGATCGAGGTGAGGCCGCCGGCGATCGCGAAGAAGATCGCCATCGCCTTGCCGCGTTCGCCGACCGGGAAGGCGTTCAAGACGATCGCCAGGGCCGCCGGGAACATGATCGCCGCGCCGGCGCCCTGGATCACCCGGAAGACGATCAGCCAGGTCTCGTCGAGCGAGCCGGTGGGGGTGGCGCCGCAGAGGGCGGAGGCGGTGGCGAAGACGACGACGCCGGTGACGACCATGCGCCGGTGGCCGGCGATGTCGGCGAGGCGCCCGCCGAAAGCGAACAGCGCCGAGAGCGAGAGCAGGTAGCCGTTGACGATCCACTGCACCCCCGTCGCCGAGAGCGAGAGGTCCTTCTGGATCGTCGGGATCGCGATCGCGACGATCGTCTGGTCGATGAAGGTCATCGAGACGGCGAAGATCATCGCCGCGAGGATCAGCTTGCTGTTCTGGGGGGCGCTTTCGTTCATGCCCGCGCCTTTGCCACGGGGCGGGCGATTCCTCCCCGCTCTCCGATATTGTCGCCCGCGCAATGCCCCCCGTCTTCTGGCTCGGATTCGGAATCGCCGCCACGATCTTCTTGATCGGCTGCATCTCCGGCGCCCGCTCGCGCACGGGGACGCTGGCCAGCGGTGCCGCGATGGGCGCCTACCTCGGCGTCATGGCTGCCTTCCCGCTGTTGGCCATCGGCCTCGCCACCTCCTGAATCCGCTCGATTGAGGATGCTGCCCCAGGGGTAGCCGCAGTCGCATGACGACCGATGCGACCCAAGTCCCCGCCCTGACCCTCCACGACGGCGTCGAGATCCCCCAGCTCGGGTTCGGCGTCTTCCAGATCCCGGCGGAGGAGACCCAGGAGAGGGTCGAAGAAGCGCTGGCGGTCGGCTACCGCCACGTCGACACCGCCGCCGCCTACCGCAACGAGGCGGGGGTGGGGGCGGCGATCGCCGCCGGAGGGGTGCGGCGCGAGGACGTCTTCGTCACTACCAAGCTCTGGAACTCGCAGCAGGGCTACGACTCGACCCTGCGCGCCTTCGAGAAGAGCATCGAGCGGCTCGGCACCGGCCACGTCGACCTCTACCTGATCCACTGGCCGCTGCCGAGCCGGGACCTCTTCCTCGACACCTGGCGCGCCTTCGAACGGATCAAGGAGGAAGGCGGCGCCCGCTCGATCGGCGTCTCCAACTTCCGCGTCGAGGACCTGGAGCGTCTGGAGCAGGAGGCCGAGCAGCGGCCGACCGTGAACCAGATCGAGCTGCACCCGCGCCTGCAGCAGGCCGAGCTGCGCGCCTGGCACACCGATCACGACATTGCCACCGAGGCCTGGAGCCCGCTCGCCCAGGGCGACCTGCTCGAAGACGGGACGATCGAAACGGTCGCCGCCCACCACGACCGCACCCCGGCCCAGACGATCCTCCGATGGCATCTGCAGACCGGCAACGTCGTCATCCCCAAGTCGGTCACCCCGAGCCGCATCCGCGAGAACTTTGAGCTCTTCGACTTCTCCCTCAGCGAGGACGACATGGCCGCGCTCGAGCGCCTCGACGCCGGCGAGCGGGTCGGACCGGACCCGGGCACCTTCAGCGTCGCGTAGTACCAGCCGCCGACGGGACGAAAATACCCCTATATGGAGGGAAATCGTCCCGTCGACCCGGTAGACCGGCGGCAGCAGCGGGTCAACACGGTTGCCGCGACGGCATTCGTCATCGGTGGCTCGTTCTTCTGTCTCGGGGCGCTGCTGGCCCAGGCCGATGTCGGCGGGCCGCGCTTGGCGGCGGCGGTCTTCGTCGTGGGAGGGGTGTTCTTCACGACTGGCGGCTACACCTCGGTCCTGTTGGTCGCGAACGCTCGTGGGGGCAAGTGGCGCTGGTGGTCGGTCGAGCCGGGCCGGCTCGACTGGGCCAGCGCCGTCACCCTCTTCGTCGGCACCCTCTACTTCGGCGCCAGCCTGCTGGCGGCGCTGATCGGCGACCTCACCACGGCCCAGATCCATCGCCTCGTCTGGTCGCCGGAAATCATCGGCTGCGTGCTCTTTCTCCTCTCCGGCCACCTCGCCCTGACCGAGCTGCGCCGCGACCGCCCGCGCGACCGCCGCGCCGACCTCGGCTGGTGGATCGCGGTCGTCAACCAGGCCGGCTCGGCGCTCTTCATGGTCGCCGCGATCGCCGCCTTCGTTCGCCCGACGACCGGCGACGAGCTGGCGGTCGGCATCGCCAACTGGGCCACCTTCACCGGCGCCGCCTGCTTCACCGCCGCCGGCGCCATGCAGGAGTTCGAGCGTCCCTGAAAGGATTGGCTGCGTGGCCAGTGATTCACGCGCCGAGGCGCCGCGGACCGAGCGAGTCCTGCCAGGGGTGTGGCGCCTCCGCCTCGCTCTGCCCTGGCCCGGGGTGCCGCACGGCAACGCCTGGGCGGTCGAGTGCGACGGCGGCATCGTCATGTTCGACACCGGGATCGGCGGCAAGGGGAAGCTGCGCCAGCTCGACCTGGCGCTGGCGCAGGCGGGCTTCGGGGTCGACGACGTGCGCCTCGTCGTCTGCACCCACTCCCACACCGACCACTACGGCCTCGGCGGCGCGATCGTCGAGCGGGCCGGTTGCGAGCTCTGGATGCACCCGAACTGGGAGCACGTGCGCCTGCTCGCCGACGACCCGCAGGCGGCGCTGGAGCAGCGGCTCGAGGTGGCGCGCCAGAGCGGGGTCTCGCCGGCGGCGCTGACCCGCTACCGCGAGGCCCGCAGCGACGGCGAGACCGGCATCGACGTCCTCAAGGAGCCCGACCGCGACCTCGTGCCGGGGGTCGAGGTCGAGACCGACCTCGGCAACTGGCAGGTGGTCGAGACGCCGGGCCACGCTCCGTCCCACGTCGTCCTCCACCAGCCCGAGCGCCGGCTGCTGATCTCCGGCGACCACCTGCTCGGCCGCACGGTCCTCTTCTTCGACTACGGCCACAGCCCCGACCCGGTGGGCGAATTCCTCGCCAGCCTCGACCGGGTCGAGCCGCTCGACGTCGACCTCGTCCTGCCCGGCCACGGGCGCACCTTCCGCGACCCCGAGGCGAAGATCGCCGAGTCGCGCCGCCAGGTCGACGAGCTGCTGGGGAAGGTCCGGGCCGCCCTCGGCCAAGGCGAGGAGCGGACCGCCTTCGAGATCGTCGCCGAGATCATCGGCCCCGAGGGCGTCAAAACCCCCGCCAGCGCCTGGGTCCTGCAGATCGTCCTCTCCTGCCTCGACCACCTGGCGATCGCCGGCGAGGTGCGGGGAATCGACCGCTCCGACCCGCGGCGCTGGGCGCTCGCGTAGCCTGTCCGACCAATGGCGAGCTTCACTTACGAGCGCCAGGTGGCCGCCCCGCCCGAGATCGTCTTCGACGTCCTCACCGACCACCGCCGCTATCCCGAGATCACGAACCTGCGCAAGGCCGAGCTGGAGCGCGAGGGAGAGCCGGCGCCGAACGGCCTCGGCGCGATCCGCGTCCTCAGCGCCCCGCTGCCCGGGCCGCCGATGCGCGAGGAAGTGATCGCCTACGAGCGGCCGCGGCGCTTCTCCTACACGATCCTCTCCGGCCTGCCCTTCCGCGACCACGTTGGCACCGTCGAGCTGAGCCCGAGCGACGGCGGCACCAAGGTCGTCTACGCGATCCACACCACGCCGACGCTGCCGGTCGGCGGCTTCGTCGCCATCGCCGCCCTCAAGCAGGCGATCAAACAGCTGCTGGGCGGGGTCGCGAAAGAGTCCGAGCGCCGCGCTGCGGATGCGCGGTAGCCGCTTCGGAGACCTCCACCTCTGGCACCGCTCCAACCGGTGGCTGGCCGTGGCCCTGCTCGCGCTCGCGCTCATCGTCAGCGGCGCGATCATCGGCTACGAACTGCTGAAGCGGCCGGGTGACGTCCACAACGAAGCCGCGATCCAGCACTTCCACCAGGAAAAGGTGCCGCAGCCGCCGCCGAAAGCGAGGACCGTCAACTGGCCGGTCTTCGGCCTCAATCCGGCCCGCACGCGCTACCTGCCGGCGAAGGGGATCAAGCCGCCCTTCAAGCTGAAGTGGCACTTCTCGGAGAAGCCGCTGCTCGAGTTTCCGCCCGTCTACGCCGCCGGCAGGCTCTTCTTCGTCAACAACAACGGGACCGCATACGCCCTCGACGCCGATACCGGCAAGGTGCTCTGGAAGCGGGATGTCGGTCGCCTCAACGCCTCCTCGCCGGCCTACCACAAGGGCCGCCTCTACATCGTCAACCTCGTCCCCGGCCACATCGTCAAGCTCGACGCCAAGACCGGCAAGGTCATCTGGAAACACTCGCTGCCGGGGCGGGCCGAGTCCTCGCCGCTGGTGCTCGGCCGCACCGTCTACTTCGGCTGCGAAAACGGCGAGCTCTACGCGCTCAGCACCGGCAAAGGGGACATCCGCTGGGCGACCCCGCTGGGCGGGCCGATCAAGTCGGCGCCGGCCTTCCGCGACGGCGTCCTCTACGTCGGCGACTACGGCGGCTACATGAACGCCGTCGACGCCGGCAGCGGCAAGCTGATCTGGCAGAGCGGCTCGCTCGGCCCCGGCTTCGGTGGCACCGGCGAGTTCTACTCGACCCCGGCCGTCGCCTTCGGCCGCGTCTACGCCGGCAACAACGACGGTCGTGTCTACAGCTACGACCAGAGCAACGGCGCCCTCGCCTGGACCCACTCGACCGGCGGCTACGTCTACTCCGGGCCAACCGTCGCCCAGACCCAGCACACCGGACCGACCGTCTACATCGGCTCCTTCGACGGCAACGTCTACGCACTCAACGCCAAGGACGGCGAAACGCGCTGGACGCGCTCGGCCGGCGGCCAGGTCGTCGGCTCGCTCTCGGCTGTCGGCGACATCGTCTACGTCGCCCAGTTCTCGTCCAAAGCGACCAACGGCTTCGACATGAAGACCGGCAAGCAGGTCTTCCACTACAAAACCGGCACCTACACCCCGGTTATCTCCGATGGCCGCCGCATCTACCTGACCGGCTACTCGAGCATCAACGCGCTGGAGCCGGTCAAGCCGAAGATGAAGGTGCTGCCGGCGCATGTCGCCAAGGCACCGAAGCCGAAGAAAAAGGCAGGCGCTAAGAAGCCCGCCGCTAAGAAGAAGCGACCAGCACCAAAGCCCGCCCACCACCACCGACGAGCGCACCACCCTCCAGCGCACGCACAGAAACACGCACAGGGCGGGAAGAGCGGTAACGGGTCAACGTGAAGTCGTAGGAGACGGACTCTGCTTCGACCTCGTGGAAGGCGGCCGGGAGGACCTGCCTGGCGTGAGCTTCGGCCGCCGATCTCGATCCGACCAGGTCGATCTCCCGCAGCGGCGGCAGCACCGTTGCCGGGTGCGCGTCCAGGTAGTAGCGGAGCGGCCAGCCGGCCGAGTAGCGGTCGGTGACGACTACCTCGCCGGGTTCCAGCGTCCCGACCGCGGCGGCGGCGTTGCGCAGGTCCTCGCGCTGCAGCCGCGGCAGCCGGTCGATCTCGAGCGTGAAGACGAGCCCGCAAAGGCAGAAGGCGGTGGCCAGGCCGAGGCCCCAGGGACCGGCTCGCTTCACCCCGAAGCCGGCGCCGAGGAGGATCAGCAGTGGCACGTAGACCGGCAGCAGGTTGCGGCCGTCGAGGTAGTCGGGGCCGAGCAGGGCCAGCGCGAGCGGCAGGGCCAGGGCGATCGCGCCCACCGCGGCGGCGGCACCGGCTGCCCGGCGCTCCTCCGGCGACCCGATCGCGAGCAGTAGGCCCAGCGAGGCGAGCGCCAGCAGCAGCGGCACCGCGAGCGGGATCGGATCGGTCGCACGGCGCCCGTGCTCCTCGCCGTTGTCGCTCCCGACCAGCTTCGCCGCCGCCCGTTCCAGCCGCTGTTCGCGCGGCTGGGCGGCGATCCAGGCGGCGTGGGCATGGTCGCGCTGTTCGAGGGCGAGCGGCAGCAGCAGCGCGCCCATCGCGAGGACCGGCAGCAGCGCCACTGCCACCGCCCGCCGGTTCGGTCTTCGCCACAGCAGGGCCGCCTCGGCGACGACGACGAAGCCGGCGAAGTAGTGGGTGGCGAGGGCCAGGGCTGAGAAGACGGCCCACCAGGCAAGGTCCCGCCGCGACTGCGAGCGGCGGGCGCGAGCGAAGAGGAGGAAGGAGAGGGCGGTGAGCAGGAAGACGAGGGAGTAGGCGCGGGCATCCTGGGCGAACCAGATCAGGACCGGGCTCACCGCCAGCGCCGCGGCGGCGATCAGCGCCGCCCGCCGCGACAGCGGCAGGGCTCGCGCCGCCAGGTAGACGACGAGGATCGAGGCCGTGCCGGCGAGGGCGGAGAGCGAGCGCATCCATATCTCGCCGGTGCCGAACGGCTGCGACCAGAGCCAGGCGACGAGGTAGTAGAGCGGCGGAGTCGACTCGCTGTGGGAAACGGCGGCGAAGGTGTCGAAGAAGCTCGGGTGCAGGACCCGCGCGACCGTCACCGCCTCGTCGTAGCGGTAGCTCTGCAGGTCGATCGTGGCGAAGCGCAGGGCCGCGCCGAGGAGGAAAAGCCCGCCCAGCGCCAGCAGCGGGGGAGAGGAGGCGCCGCGACGTGTAGCCCGCATGGCGGGCGATGATTCTTCAGGTTTCTAAAGACCCGCTTGTCAGCGGGCGCCGACCCCACCGGGCGGTGGTGGCGGCAGGTGCGGCGGATCCTTCGCGTAGGAAGGGAAGAGACCGCTGTGGAGGCGGGCGCGGAGGACGTTCAAGCTCGCCGAGTAGTTCTGGATCCGGTAGCTGCTGGTGTCGCCGAAGTCCTGGTAGTAGACCATCATCCGGCAGCGGCGGTGGCTGCGGACCCAGGCGAAGAGCTTGCTGACGAAGGTCGGGTCGTCGCCGCTTTCGACCCCCCACTCGGTGATCGCGAAGGGCTTGCCGGAGAAGCGGCGGTAGAGGCCGGTGAGCGCCTTCCATTCGGGGTAGCCGGCGTAGAAGTCGGTGCCGACCCAGTCGACCCAGCGCGAGCCGGGGTAGAAGTGTTTGGGCCGGTTCTGGGGCGTGGTGGGGGAGCCGGCGGGGAGCGGGCTCCAGACGATCGCCACCGGCGCCGCGGGCAGGGCCTGGACGTTGATCGTCAGCGGCGGCAGGCCGGCTTCGTGCAGGCGGCGGTCGATCGCCCGCTTCTTGCCGCCACCGTGGAGGATCACGTAGATGCGGCGGAAGGCGCGTTTGTAGACGCGGGCGCTGTGTTCGGGACCGCGCGAGGCGCCCGAGCAGTCGTAGGCGGCGTAGACGTTGAGGCAGCGGTTCGGCTCGCCGAGCGGGCGGATGTAGGCGCGCATCCCCTTTTCGTAGAAGAGCTTGTTGAGGCGGACCAGGTAGCGGTCGCCCTGGCCGGCGGCGATCCCCGGCAGGCTGATCAGCTCATGCCCGTCGTTGTTGTCGGCGGTGGTGATGTGGAGCATCGGCCGCGCCCGCGCCGTCTGCCAGCGCCGGATCGAGTCGGGGAAGTCGCTGCCCCAGGTGCGGAAGGACTCGATCACCGCCGGGTGCTTGTTCACCGCCTCGCTGAAGTGCCCGAAGTCGGCCATGTCGCCGGTGTCGGAGACCCCGAAGTAGACCTTCTTGCCGGGCGGCAGGAGCAGGGCGGCGCCGGCCGGGGCGGCGGCAACGAGCGCACCCAGCAGCGCCAGCGCGCAGGCAAGCGCGACGGCGGCGCGGAGTTTCGGCAACGCGACCATCCGAAGGAGGGTCGCAGAGGAGCGGCGCCCGAGAGCGAATCTCGGGGCGCCGCTGCAATGCGAGTTGCGCCTACCGCTCCGGGCAGAGCGTGTGATCGAACCCCGGCTGCTTGGCGAAGCGCATCCGCTGGTAGGTGAACGGATGGCTGGACGAGGGGCTGACGGTCAGCTTCAGCCACTCGTGGCAGGGGGTGGTGCTGCCGTTGACGGTGATCCGGTGCAGGTTCGGGACTTCCTCTTCGATCCCGTAGATCGAGCGGTTCTGCGGCCGGCTCGGGTCGGCGAGCGGGTAGTCGTCGGTGAACTGGTGCGAGTCGCCGTTGAGCAGCAGGACCGGGCCGCCGAACTGGAGCGCCTGGCTGGCGAGCTCCTGCACGATCGGGGTGAAGTGGTCGTACTGTGCCGGGTCGCCCTCGATCGCCGGGTCCCACATGTCGGCCTGGATCCCGATCGCCACCGCCTTCGCGTTGCTTTCCTCGGCGCGGGCGAAGATGTGGTCGAGCCATTCGAGGTCGGCGGCGGTGCGGTTCGTCACCTCGTCGATCTGCGAGCTGGTCCGCGGCTGTTCGAACCAGGGCAGCCAGTCGTTGTTGGAGCCGGGGACGTTGAGGTCGCCGAACTGCGTGCGCGACTGGCTCCAGGTGACGTTCTCGACGTAGTCGCCGCCCTGGGTCTCGACCTGGCGCGGGCTCTGGCCGAGCGTCTCTCCCGGCTGGTCGAAGAAGATCCGGTGGATCTCAGCGAGGCGGGCCGGGCGGCTGTCGCCGTTGAGGACGGGGCCGGCGGGCCAAAAGGCGCCGTTGTTGGCGCGGTGGCAGTCGGTCCACTCGTTGTCGCCGGGGGTGTAGACGAACGGGTCTTCGAAGCTGTCGAAGTCTTTGCGGATCAGTTCGAAGTATTCGGTCGTGCATTTGCTCGACCCGTTCTTGATGTCGCCGAGGTGGAAGACCAGGCCGACGCTGGGGTCGGCGTTGATCTCGGCGACGTCGTTGGGGAAGTTTTCGATCTGCGGCGTCCCGTACGGGGTGTCGCCGATCACGGCCAGGGTGGAGGGCTTGGCGGGGCTGACTGCGCTGTTGCCGCTGAGGGCGGTGGAGCCGGCGGCGAGTGGGGCGGCAAGCGCCATCGTCGCGGCAAGCGCCACGACGAGCGCGAGGACACGCTTCATTCTGCTTCCTTTCGTCAGGTGGATTGCCGGCGCGACGCTAGGCCGGGTCGCCCGGCCGGATGTGGCCCGCTCGTAGCCGCGCGGTGACGATCTTGTGAAGCGGCGCCCGCAGCACTCAGGCCGCGAGCTGGTCCTGGTGCTCGCCGACCAGCGCCAGGACTTCCGGGGCGTACTTCTCGACGAAGCTGGGGCCGATGCCGCTGATCGCGATCAGCGCCTCGTCGTCGGCGGGACGGGTGGCGGCGATCGTCATCAGGGTCTTGTTGTGGGCGACGGTGTAGGCGGGCTTTCCGTCCGCGGCGCTCAGGCGCCACGCTTTCAGCGCCTCGAAGAGGGGCGCGTCGGCGGGGGAGAGGTCGACCGCGGGCGCCGCCACCTTCGTCCCACGGCTGGAGCTGTTGATGGACTTGTTGATGGTGACCGTCTCCGGGTCCGGCAGCCAGTCGAGCAGGTCGCAGACATCGCAGCAGCGCTCCAGCGGCGCCCCCGCGGTGCGGTCGCTGAAGTGGTCGAGCAGGGCGCGGCGGCGACACTCGGTGCCGTAGATGAAGTCTTTGATCACGTGGTAGGCGCGCCAGCCGCGCTCGCGGGCGATCGCCAGCTCGGGGTCGCCGGCGCGCTCTTCGTTGAAGCGGACGAGGCGCCCGAGGTCGGCTTTCAGCGCCAGCATCGTCGCCCGCGAGGGGAGGCCGTCGCGCCCGGCGCGGCCCGCCTCCTGGTAGTAGGCCTCGACGCTGGTCGGGATCGTGACGTGCCAGACCGAGCGTACGTCGGGCTTGTCGACGCCCATGCCGAAGGCGTTGGTCGCGCAGATCACGCCGTCATCAGTCGCCATGAACCGTTCCTGGATCGCCGTCCGGTGGTCGGGTTCGAGGCCGGCGTGGTAGGCGACCGCGGCGATGCCGCCGTCGCGCAGCTCCGCCGCCACCTCTTCGGTCTGCTTGCGGGTGCCGCAGTAGACGATCGCCGGCCGGTTGGCCGGGTCGCGCAGCCCTGCCTCCAGCAGCGCCTGTCGCCGCGCGTTGCAGCCCTTGCCCTCGAGCGCGACGACGTCGAAGGAGAGGTTCGGCCGGTCGAAGCCGGAGCGGACCTGCAGCGGCTCGCGCATCTCGAAGCGGGAGGCGATCTCGCGCGCGACCGGCACCGTCGCCGTCGCCGTGCAGGCCATCACCGTCGGCCGCCCCAGCCGCTGCACGACCTCGGGCAGCCGCAGGTAGTCGGGCCGGAAGTCGTGCCCCCACTCGGAGACGCAGTGCGCCTCGTCGACCGCGACCAGGTCGACGGTCCGGTGCGAGAGCGCTTCGAGGAAGACGCTGGAGGCGAACCGCTCCGGCGCGCAGTAGACGATCCGCGCCTCGCCGCGCACGGCATCGAGCGCCTCCCACGTCGTCTCCTCCGACATCCCCGAGGTGATCATCGTCACCGGCTGCCCCTGCCGCCGCAGCTTTTCCCACTGGTCCCGCATCAGCGCGATCAACGGGCTGACCACGATCGTCAACTTCTCCGTCGCCAGCCCCGGCAGCTGGTAACAGAGGCTCTTCCCACCCCCGGTCGGCATCACGATCAACGCGTCGCGTCCCTCGAGGGCGGCGATGACCGCCTCCCGCTGGCCGGGCCGCCACTCGGCGTACCCGACCTCCTTCAGCAACTCGTCAGCCCTCTTGCCCGCGTCGATCATCGAGCGAGCCACGATAGGCGCTTCAGCGGCGCATCAGGCGTGTTCGCTCTGTGCAATCACCGCAGGGACCTGACTTAGCTTCTCCGCCAAGGTGTCGATCGACCGCGCCAGCTTCCGCGTATCCGCCTCCGTCAGCTCGGTATAGGAGACGAAGCCGTTGCCCCGCCGGTAGGGCTCGAGCTCGGCGAAGACCATCTTGAAGTCGGCTTCGATTTCGCCCGCGAGCTCGGGGTCGGTTTCGTCGAGCAGCGGCTTCACCGCTTCGAAGGCCGCCTCCGCCCCTTCGACGTTGGCCTCGAAGTCGACCAGGTCGGTGTGGGAGTAGCGCTCCTCCTCGCCGGTGATCTTCGAAGCCGAAACCTCGCCGAGCAGCTCGACCGCGCCGTTGGCGATCTGCACCGCCTGCAGTTCGACCGTCTCGACTTTCCCGGCCAGCTCTTCGACGTCCTTCTGCAGCTGCTTGGCGGTCGGGGCCATGTCGACGTCCACTTCCATCTGGCCCTCTTCGAGCCAGAGCGCCTTCTCGATCCGGTGGAAGCCTTCGAATTCGCTCGCGGCCACGTCGTTCTCGCGGGCGTCGATGCGCGGGTCGAGGTCGCCGAAGGACTCGGCGACCGGCTCGATCCGCTCGTAGGGGATGCGCGCTGGCGCGTAGAGGGACATCGCCTTGGCGTTGTCGCCGGCGACCACCGCGGCGACGAACGGCTTCGTCCTCGCCACCAGTTCGTCGGCGTTTTCCTCGAGGTACTCGCGATAGTCGGCGACCGCGGCATCGGCTTTGGCGCTCCCCTTCGCCTTCAGCTCGCCGGTCACGGTCAGCGTCCCCCTCTCCACGTCCCCGCCCGGGCAGTAGATCGTGTACTCGCCGGCGTCGAGGGTCAGCGAGAAGCTGCCGCTGAGCCCGTCGGAGAGGTTCTCCTTCTCGCCGAGGATCTTTTCGCCGTCCATCACCTCGATCTCGGTGACCTTGGAGCTGCCGGTGTTTTCGGCTTCGAAGGCGATCGGCCCGGCCGGCGCTTTCGCCTCGTGCGGCAGGCAGCCTTCGTCAGTCAGTTCGAAGCTGATCTTCTTCGCCCCGGCGGGCGCGTCGTCGCTCGATCCGCAGGCGCTGGCGAAGAGGGCGAGCAGCGCTGCAGCTCCGATGGAAAGCATTCTCCGATTCATATTTAGGGCACCCTAACAAAAACCGATGGATTCAGTCGGAATAGGGTCCGCCGGTCAGCCGAAGAGCCCTTCGCCGACGTAGCCGCCGGGCTGGGCGCCAGGGGGGACAGCGAAGAGGGCGCTGCCGACGTGCTTGATGTACTCGTTCAGCGCGTCGATCGAGCCGAGCCGGCGCTGGATCGGGAGGAACTGCTGCTCGGGGTCGCGCTGGAAGCAGATGAAGAAGAGGCCGGCTTCGAGCTCGCCGAGGCTCTCGTCGACGCCGTCGGTGAAGGAGTAGCCGCGGCGGAGGATGCGGGCGCCGTCGTTTTCGCTCGCCGAGGCGAGGCGGACGTGCGAGTCGGCCGGGATCAGCGGGTGTCCGTTCTGCTGCGCCTCGAGCGGCAGCGGCTCGAACTCGTCGCTTCCCCCGAGCGGGGCGCCGCTGTACTTGTGGCGGCCGATCGTCCGCTCCTGGTCCTGCAGCGGGGCACGGTCCCAGGCCTCGAGCAGCATCCGGATCCGGCGCGTGACCATGTAGCTGCCGCCGCGCATCCACGCCGGCCCCTCGCCGCCGACCCAGACGTAGCGCTCCATCGCCTCGGTGTCCTCCGCCTTGATGTTGGCGGTGCCGTCCTTCATCCCCATCAGGTTGCGCGGCGTGTCCTGGCTGCGGCTGGTGGTCGAGGTGCGGCCGAAGCCGAGCTGCGACCAGCGCATCGCCACCGTCCCGCGGCCGATCCGGGCCAGGTTGCGGATGGCGTGGAAGGCGACCTGCGGGTCGTCGGAGCAGGCCTGGACGCAGACGTCGCCGCCGCTTTCGGCCGGGTCCAGCTCGTCCCGCGGCAGCGGCGGCAGCGGCTTCAGCGGCGCCGGGCGCCTGCCCGCCAGCCCCAGCCCCGGCTTCTCGAACAGGCTCGGGCCGAAGCCAAAGGTGACGGTGAGGCTGGAAGGGAGGAGGCCGACGGTCTCGCCGGTGTCGTCGGGCGGCGCCAGCGGCACGTCGTTGACGTTGCCGACCATCTCGCCCACGGTCATTTCCGCCGCCGCCACGGTCCACTCGCGCAGGAGCTCGCGCAGCGCGGCGGGGTCTTCGGTCAGGAGGTCGAAGGCCGCGAAGTGGAGCCGGTCCTGGGCGGGGGTGTCGATCCCCGCCTGGTGCTCGCCGTAGAAGGGGACGCTGCCGGTTCCCTCGCCGCTGGCGTCGGCGGTCTCCTGGCCGAGCAGGTAGCCGCCGGCGCCGACGATCCCGAGCCCGGCGGCCCCGGCGCCGGCTGCGCCAAGGAAGCGGCGGCGGGTGAGCGGAGCCATCGGGGGAGCGGTCGGTCGGTGGCGGCCGGGGCTTGGCGGGCGCCTAGGCGGCGGTCTCGGCGGCGCCGATGCGGCCACCGGCGCGGACCCGCTCGCGGCGCGTCGGGCGCCACCCCTGCGGCCAGAGGACGAAGATCGCCATCGGGATCGCGTAGAGGAGGTAGACGCTGGCCTCGATCACCGTCGGGGTCGGCTGCAGGCCGAGCATCCCGGTCAGCAGCGAGCCGGAGACGGTGCCTGGCTGGACCAGCCAGGAGAGGTCGAGCGCCTGGCCCTGGAGGCTGTTGATCCAACCGGCCTCGTGGGCGGTGTGGGCGGCGGTCGCCAGCAGCCCGGCGGCGACGAAGACGAGGACCAGGCCGGTGAAGCGGAAGAAGCGGGTGAGGTTGATGCGGACGCCGCCGCGGTAGAGGCCGAGGCCGATCGCGATCGCGGCGACCAGCCCGAGGACCGCGCCGGCTCCGGCGGCGGTGGTGTCGGTCGCGTCGTTGAAGGCGGCGAGGAGGAAGACCGAGGTCTCGAAGCCCTCGCGCATGACGGCGAGGAAGGCCATCCCGACCAGCGCCATCGTCGAGCCGGTCGCCAGCGCCGAAGCTGCCTCGCCCTGCAGCTGCGCCTTGATCCCGCGGGCGTGGCGACGCATCCAGACGATCATGTAGGTGACCGCGGCGACGGCGATCAGGCCGATCACCGTCTCCAGGCCCTCCTGGCCCTTGTCAGGCAGATCCTGGCCGATGACCCTGAGAGCGACGGCAACGCCCGCGCAGAGCACCACCGCGATCCCGATCCCGAGCCACATCTGCCGCATCGCATCGCGGCGACCCTCCTTGACCAGGAAGGCGGCGATGATGCCGATGATCAGCGAGGCCTCGACGCCCTCTCGCAGGGTGATGACGAAGGTGGGGATCATGCGGGGTGGTTCTCCATCGTGGTGCCGGGAACGGATTAGGTTGCCCTAATTAGGAGCCCCGAAAACCTAGCACGCCGCTAGGGAATCAGTCGGACGGAAGCCACGGCTGTGACCATTGTCCAGTGCCGCGGAGCAGGTCGCCGGCCTCCTGCGGCCCCCAAGTTCCCTGCTCGTAAGCATGAACCGGCCCGGGCTCGTCGAGCAGGGGCTGGACCACCCGCCAGGTCTCTTCGATCGAGCTTTGGCGGGTGAAGAGCTGGTGCTCGCCGGCGATCGCGTCGCCGAGCAGGCGCTCGTAAGGCTCGGGGTCCTCGCCCGGCACTTTCTCGAACAGGACCTCGAGGTCGGCCGCCTGGAAGGCCTCCTCGCCGGCCTTCTTCGCGTACATCCGCGTGCGGGCGCCCGGCTCCGGCTCGATCCGGATCGTCATCTGGTTCGGTTCTGGCGTCTTGCCGTGCCCGATCCCCAGCCGCGGCGGCCGCTTGAAGAAGAGGGTCACCTCGCTCACCTTCTCCGGCAGGCACTTGCCGGCGCGGACGAAGAAGGGGACGCCGCTCCAGCGCCAGTTGTCGACCTCCAGCTGGACGGCGGCGAAGGTCTCGGTCTTCGAATCGCTTGCCACGTCCTTGACGTCGAGGAAGCCCTTGTACTGGCCGCGCACGTAGCGCTTCGGGTCCGCCGCGCACATCGCTTTGAAGAACTCCAGCTTCTTGTCGCGGACGCTGTCGTGCTCGTTGGCGCTCGGCGGCTCCATGCCGACGATCCCCAGCACCTGCAGGGCGTGGTTCTGGATCACGTCGCGCATCGCCCCGACCGCGTCGTAGAAGCGGCCGCGGTCGGCGACGCCGAAGTCCTCGGCGATCGTCATCTGCACGTGGGAGACGTGCTCGCGGTTCCAGACCGGCTCCAGCAGCGAGTTGGCGAAGCGCAGGTAGGTGATGTCCATCACCGGCTCCTTGCCGAGGTAATGGTCGATGCGGAGGATCTGCTCCTCGCGCAGGACCTCGGCCAGTTCCTCGTTGAGCTTGCGGGCCGATTCGAGGTCGTGCCCGAACGGCTTCTCGATCACGACGTGGGCGTTCTCGGCGAGCCCGGCCTTGCCGAGCCCCTGGACGACGGTGGCGAACAGCGACGGCGGGATCTCCAGGTAGAAGACCGGCCGCTTCGCATCGCCCAGCGCTTTGCCGACCCGCGCGAAGGTGTCGGCGTCCGCGTAGTCGCCCTGGACGTAGGAGAGGCGCTCGGCGAGGCGGTCGAAGACGTCCTCGTCGGGGCTGCCGACGGTGTTGCCGATCGCTTCGCGGGCGTGTTCGCGCAGCTTCTCGTCGTCCCAGTCGTCGATCGCGACGCCGACGATCGGGATGTCGAGCTTTCCCGCCGCCTCCAGCCGGTAGAGCGCCCGGAAGGTCATTTTCTTCGCCAGGTCGCCGCTGATCCCGAAGATCGCCAGCACGTCGGCAGCCTTCTCGGAGTGCTCAGTGGCGGCTTTGCCCATCGGCGAGCAGGCTATCGTCCACCCAGCCCTGCAGCGCCACCCAGCGGAGGACTCATATGGAACTTGGAATCGTCGGCCTTGGACGGATGGGGGCCAACATGGCCCGGCGCCTGATGCGCGATGGCCACAAGATCGTCGCCTACGACGTCAATCCCGATGCCGTCTCGCAGCTGCAAGGCGAGGGAGCCGACGGCGCCTCCTCTTTGGAGGATCTGGCTTCGAAGCTGAGCGCACCGCGCTCGGTCTGGATCATGGTTCCGGCCGGGGAGATCACCGAGCAGACGGTCGCCGCGGTCGCCGCGGTGCTGGAGTCCGGCGACGCGATCGTCGACGGCGGCAACTCCTACTACCGCGACGACATCCGCCGCGCCGGGAAAGTCGGCGAGCAGGGGATCGACTACGTCGACTGCGGCACCAGCGGCGGCGTCTTCGGGCTGGAGCGCGGCTACTGCCTGATGATCGGCGGGCCGGACAAGGCGGTGGAGCGGCTCGACCCGATCTTCGCCAGCCTGGCGCCGGGCCTGGGGGAGGCGGAGCGGACGCCGGGGCGCAGCGGCGATCCCTCGCCCTCCGAGCAGGGTTACCTCCACTGCGGCCCCAACGGGGCGGGCCACTTCGTGAAGATGGTCCACAACGGGATCGAGTACGGGATCATGGCCGCCTTCGCCGAGGGGCTGAACGTGCTCAAGAACGCCAACGCCGGCAAGGTCCAGCGCGAGGCCGACGCCGAGACGGCGCCGCTCGACCAGCCCGAGTACTACCAGTACGACCTCGACCTGCCCGAGGTGGCCGAGGTCTGGCGGCGCGGCAGCGTGATCGGCTCCTGGCTGCTCGACCTGACCGCGGCGGCGCTGCAGGAATCGCCGGACCTCTCCGACTTCGCCGGCCGCGTCTCCGACTCCGGCGAGGGGCGCTGGACGGCGATCGCGGCGATCGACGAGGGGGTGCCGACGCCGGTGCTGACGACGGCGCTGTACGAGCGCTTCTACTCGCGCGGGCTGGGCGACTTCGGCGACAAAGTCCTCTCGGCGATGCGCAAGCAGTTCGGCGGGCACGACGAGAAGGCGAGCTGAGCGGATGCCGATCGAGCTCGAGGTGGCCGGTGACGAAAAGGCCGCCTCGCGGCGGGCGGCGGAGCTGATCGCCGCCGCCGGTGACGAGGCCGCGGCCGAGCGCGGCCGCTTCGCCTTCGCGATGAGCGGCGGCCGCTCACCCTGGGCGATGCTGGCGGTCCTCGGCGAACTCGAGGGGATGCCCTGGGACCGCACCGAGCTCTTCCAGGTCGACGAGCGCGTCGCCGCGCCCGGTGATGAGGCCCGCAACCTGACCCACATGGTGCTTGGCCTCTCGATGGACCACCAGGCGACGCTGCGGCCGATGCCGGTCACCCAGCGCGACCTCGACGCCGCCGCCCGCGAATACGAAGCCTCCCTGCCCGACCGCCTCGACCTCGTCCACCTCGGCCTCGGCCCCGACGGCCACACCGCCAGCCTGGTCCCCGGCGACCCCGTCCTCGAGGTCAGTGACCGCCGAGTCGCGATCACCGAGACCGCCTACCAGGACCACCGCCGCATGACCCTCACCTACCCCGCCCTAAACGATGCCCGCCGCATCGTCTGGCTCGTCACCGGCCCCGACAAGCCCGAGGCCCTGCAAAAGCTCCTGGACGGCAACGAATCGATCCCCGCCGCCCGCGTCCACAACGACCACGTGATCGTCGTTGCGGACGAAGCAGCGGCTGGACAGCGTTAGCTAATTCGCTAACATTCATCTATGTCCGCTGCGGCGTTGATCGCCGAAGTTCTCGAGAGGAGCGGGCTCAGCCAGGCTGAGCTCGCTCGACGCGCAGGCATGCCTCGCTCAGTTCTGAATGCCTATCTGAAGGGCCATCGGGAGCCGGGGGCAGATGCCCTTCTGCGTATTGCCGCGGCCGGGGGCTCGAGTCTGGAGGTTGAGCAGCGCCGGCCCCCGGTAGATCCTGAGCGCGCCGGCAAGATTCTCAATCAGGTTCTTGGCCTCGCCGAGGCGCTCCCGTACCGCCCGCGGGCGGAGATGGCCTACCCGCCGTTGAAGGATCGGCTCGCCAAAGCCGCATCGGCATGAATGCCGAGCTCGTCGAAAAGCTCCTGGCGATCCATGGGGCGCTGAAAGCCCGCTCGCTGCCCCATGCCTTCGGCGGTGCGATCGCCCTTGCTTACTGCGTGCAGGAGCCGCGAGGAACCCGGGACCTCGATGTCAACGTCTTCGTCGATGCCGAGAAGGCGTCGGACGTTCTGGCTGCGCTTCCAAAGGGAGTGCGGGTCGAGACGGCCGACGTCGAGAAAGTGGTTCGAGACGGGCAGACCCGTCTCTTCTGGGAGGGCGTCCCGGTCGACGTCTTCCTCAACAACCTGCCGCTGCATGAGGAGGTCGCGAATGGGGTGGTCTGGGTCGATCTGCAAGGGACCCAGATCCCAGTCCTCGACTGCGCCTCCCTGGTCATCTTCAAGTCGTTCTTCTCCCGCACCAGGGACTGGGGCGATATCGAGGAGGTTGCTCTCACCACCCCCGAGGACGTGGATGCAGCGGTGAAATCGGTCGCCGGGCTGGTGGGAGAGGACGACCCCTCCTACCGCAGACTCGCGGAGATCTCCGCCGCCAATCCGCCCTGAGCTACGCAGCTGGGTCCAGCGAGACGGCGTGGTTGCCGACGATGCGGCCGTCGGGGTCCCACTTGCGCTTGACCTCGCCGAGGCGGGCGCAGACGTCGGGGGGGAGGATCGCGTCGGCGTCGCAGGGGCGCTCGGCGAAGTTGAAGTAGCCGCCGTCGGCCGACCAGGGCTCCATCGTCTGGTTGAAGGTGTCGAGGTGGCCCTCGATCGCCTGCCCGAGCTCGGGCGTCATCGGCAACCCGATGCCGAGCATCACCCAGTTGGCCTCGAGGTGGGAGAGGGCGCCGCCGTCGGGATCGGGGCGCCCCAGGGCCCCGCCCATCTGGCGGATCTCGGTCAGCAGCAGCGGCGTGCCGGAGTCGGGGCCGGCGATGCCGACGAAGGCGTCGATCGCCTCGTCGGGCAGCTCGCGCAGGACCTGGTGGTGGCCCCGCCCCGGGACCGGCTGCTCGGGGTCCATGTGGATCCGGCAGAGCGCCGGGGACGGGACCTGGTCGAAGGTGTCCATGATCGGCTCGCCGATCTCCCGCAGCGGCGCGAACGCCGCTTCGCCGGTCTCGCGGTCGCCGATGCAGGCGCCGTCGATCGTCAGCAGCGGCGTGCCCCGCAGCGGCTCGGGGACGTCGGGGAGGTCCGGCGGAGTGAGGAAGCGGACGACCGAGGTGACGTCCTCGGAGGCGTTCGCCGCCCAGTCGCGGTAGAGGCGGACGGCGTCGGCGCCGACCTCGGCCGGGAAGAGCAGCGCGCCGGCGTAGGCCTCGCCGATCGGCACCAGGCCGAGGTGCAGCGCGACGACGACCGCGTAGTCGCCGCCGCCCCCGCGCATAGCCCAGAAGAGGTCGCTCTCGTTCTCCGCGTCGACGGTGCGCCGCTCGCCGTCGGCGCTGACCAGCTCGATCGCTCGCACCCGGTTGCAGGCGAACCCGTAGCGCCGTCCGAACCAGCTCAGGCCGCCGCCGAGCGTGAAGCCGGTGACGCCGACGTCGGGTGACGATCCGGGGAGGAAGGCGAGCCCGCTCCCAGCGGCGGCTTCGGCCAGCTCTACCGAGAGCGCTCCCGCCTCGACCCGCGCGGTCTGGGCGGCGGCGTCGATCTCGATCCCCCGCATCCGCTCGGTCTTGACCAGGATCGTCTCCTCCAGCGAGCGCAGGGCGACGGCGCCGTGCCCGGTGCCCTGGGCGGCGACCCGCAGCCCGTTCTCGGCAGCGAAGCGAACGGTGGCGGCGATGTCGTCGCCGCTCTCGACGAAGGCGACGGCCGCGGGACGCTGGTCGGCGGCGAGGTTCCAGGCGGCTCGCGCCTGGTCCCAATCCGGGTCGTTCGGGGTGGCGAGACGGCCGGCGATCGCCAGCCCGCTGAAATCGGTCATACGGATCTCCTTTGCGGATCAGGTGAAACTGGTGCGGTCCACGGCGTCTCCCTTAGCCACGAAAACCGCGCTCACCATATCCGGCGGGAAGAGACCGTGTGCGGCCACTCCCGGGTCGGCCTCCAGCCGCGCCGCCAGGGCCGCCGGGTCGTCCAATCCCGGTCCTCGGTAGTCGGCGATCAGCCCGCCGTCGGGGCTGCGCGGCGCGTCCCGCAGCTCGACCTCGTCGCCGAGCCGGGCCAGCGTCGAGGCGGCGCCGAAGCCGAACAGCTCCAGCGGCACCGGCCCGCGCAGCGTCTCGACCGGCTTGCTCGAGTCGCAGATGACGACGAAGCGCGCGGCCGCCGCGGCGACGATCTTCTCGCGCAGGTGGGCGCCGCCGCCGCCCTTGATCAGCCAGCCGTCCGGCGTCACCTCGTCGGTGCCGTCGATCGCGATGTCGAGCCGCTCCAGGCGGTCGAAGTCCTCGACCGGAACCCCCAGCTCCCGCGCCTGTTCCTCGGTCGCGACCGAGGTCGCGACGCAGCGGATGTTGGTCAGGTTCCGTCGAGCGATCGCCGGCAGCAGGTGGGCCACCGTCGAACCGGTCCCCAGCCCCACCGTCATCCCGCTCTCGACCAGCTCGGCGGCGGCTTCCGCTGCGAGGCGCTTCTCGTCGTCGGGCGAGTTCACGACCGGCACGGTACCTTTCTCCAATGACTTCAACCGCGCCGACCGCAGCCGAAACCCAGGATTACAAGGTCGCCGACATCGGCCTTGCCGATTTCGGCCGCAAGGAGATCTCCCTCGCCGAGGTCGAGATGCCGGGCCTGATGCAGACGCGGGAGGAGTACGGCGACGCGCAGCCGCTGAAGGGCGCGCGGATCACCGGCTCGCTCCATATGACGGTGCAGACCGCGGTCCTGATCGAGACGCTGGTCGCCCTCGGCGCCGACGTCCGCTGGGCCAGCTGCAACATCTTCTCGACCCAGGACCACGCCGCCGCCGCGATCGCCGCCGCCGGCGTCCCCGTCTACGCCTGGAAGGGCGAGACGCTGGAGGAGTACTGGTGGTGCACCGAGCAGGCGCTGAACTGGCCCGACGGGCAGGGCCCGAACATGATCCTCGACGACGGCGGCGACGCGACGCTGCTCGTCCACAAGGGCGTCGAGTTCGAGAAGGCTGGCTCGGTCCCGGACCCCGATTCGGCCGAATCGGAAGAGTTCAAGATCGTCCTGCAGACGCTGCAGCGCTCGCTAGGGGAGGACCCGCAGCGCTGGACCAAGATCGCCGCCGACATCAAGGGCGTCACCGAGGAGACGACGACCGGCGTCCACCGGCTCTACCAGCTGGCCGAGACCGGCGACCTCCTCTTCCCGGCGATCAACGTCAACGACTCGGTCACCAAGTCGAAGTTCGACAACCTCTACGGCTGCCGCCACTCGCTGATCGACGGCATCAACCGCGGCACCGACGTGATGATCGGCGGCAAGGTCGCCGTCGTCTGCGGCTACGGCGACGTCGGCAAGGGCTGCTCCGACTCGCTGCGCGGCCAGGGCGCGCGGGTGATCGTCACCGAGATCGACCCGATCTGCGCGCTGCAGGCGGCGATGGAGGGCTACGAGGTGCGCACGCTCGACGAAGTCGTCGAGAGCGCCGACATCTTCGTCACGGCCACCGGCAACAAGGACATCATCACCGTCGACCACATGCGGCGGATGAAGCACAACGCGATCGTCGGCAACATCGGCCACTTCGACAACGAGATCGAAATGGCGGCGCTGGAAGAGTCCGACGCGAACCGGGTCAACATCAAGCCGCAGGTCGACGAGTGGACGTTCCCCGATGGCCACGCGATCATCGTCCTCTCCGAAGGGCGGCTGCTGAACCTCGGCAACGCGACCGGCCACCCGAGCTTCGTGATGTCGAACTCGTTCACCAACCAGGTGATCGCCCAGATCGACCTCTTCGGCCACCGCGACGACAAATACGGCGGCGAGCCGCAGGTCTACGTGCTGCCCAAGCATCTCGACGAGAAGGTCGCCCGGCTACACCTCGCCGCGCTCGGCGTCGAGCTGACCGCGCTGACCCCCGAGCAGTCCGCCTACCTCGGCGTTCCGGTCGAGGGTCCCTTCAAGCCGGACCACTACCGCTACTGAGCGTCAGCCGGCCGATTTAATCTCGGCCGATGGAACCTAGGCTCTGGATCTCCTCCAGCGGTGAGGCGCCGCACTCGGTGGCGCTGAGCGCCGAGCGGACCGTGGTCGGGCGCGCGCCCGAGGCCGATGTGGTGCTCGAGGACGAGGCGGTCTCCTGGAACCACCTGGAGATCGAACGCAAAGGGGAGGTGCTGATGGCGACCGACCTCGACAGCCGCAATGGCACTGCCCTGAACGGCGAGCCGCTGGACCGGCCGCGGCGCCTGCGCGACGGCGACACCCTGATCGTCGGCGGCTACCGGCTGGAAGTGAAGACCGGTGACGTGACGCCGGTCGGAGCCACGGTCGCTGCCACCGAGCCTTCGGTCGCTCTCAACGAGGAGGAGCGAGCGACCGCCGCCGCCCTTGTCGCCCCCTACCGCAGCGAGGGCGCCTTCGCCGGCCGTCCCGCCACCCGCGCCGAGATTGCCGCCGAGCTCCACGTCTCCGAGCGCACCGCCCAGCGCCGCCTCGACGCCCTCGCCGCCAAGCTCGACATCCCCGGCGACGCCGGCCGCGACCGCCCCCGCCAAATCGCCGCCCGCGTGATCGAACTGGGCCTCGACCGCCCGCGCTGACCCAGACCGGGCCATCTGTGGCTCGGTGGGTGGCGCGGGTGTCATTGGTCGGCACGGCTCTGGGGTCGAGCATCGGTGTACGCAATCACCGATCGCTCGGAAAGGAGCATCCGATGTTCAAGAACTTCTTCAAGAACAACATCCTCACCGTCTTCGTCGCCCTCCTCGCATTGGCCATTCCTGCGAGCGCCTCTGCCGCGGGTGGCGCGATCGTCTTCTCGAAGGTCACCGAAGACCACCGTGAATACAAAGAAGGCGAAACGGTTCTGCCGCCTAAAGCGCCCGAAGGCGGGCTGTTCGCGGTCAAAGACCGGCACCTCAACCAGCTGACGGAAAATCCCGCCGACACGGAACCGTCGTTCTCGGCCGACGGGCACACGATTGCCTTCGTCCGCGAAGGGGACGTCTACGCGATGCGGGCCGACGGCTCGGGCCAGAAGCGGCTGACCAGCGGCGCCGAGCTCGATTCGCGTCCGCTCGTCTCGCCGAACGGCCGCATCGTCGTCTTCGAGCGGCGCACCGCGGCAGATGCGCCTCGGGACCTCTACACCGTCAGCGTCAATGGCGGCGGCGTGCACGCGATCGGCAGCTCGGTCGCCGACGAGCACGAAGCCTCGTTCTCGCCGGACGGCCGCACGGTCGCCTTCGTCCGCACCAGCGCGGCGGGGGGTGGCGCCAACGACGACATCTACACGGTGCGTCCGTCGGGGGCGAAACTGCATCGCCTCACCCGTACCGCCGGCCTCGACGAGTACGCGCCCAACGTGCTCAACGAAACCATCGTCTACAGCCGCGGCGAGAACAGCGAAGGCCCAAGCGCCTACGCCGACGTCTACAAGATGGACATGAAAGGCAAGCACGCCAAAAAAGTCATCGCCGGCGCCGGCTCCGCCTATGTCGAGGACGTGACCGGCAACGGTCGCACGATCCTCTTCCGCCGCGACCAGGGCCTCTGGGTGAAGCAGATCGGCGGCAAGGGCCGCAAGCTGTCCGAACTGCCGGACAACGCAAAGGTCAACAGCGTCTTCTCCTCTGACGGCAAGCGGGTCGCGACCTTCACCGAAACCCCCGAAGGGGAGCAGTCGCTCTCGCTGATCGACGTCGCCACCGGCCGCAGCAGTTACGCCGAAGTGGTCGGCTACTCCAGCGGCGAAGTCACCACCACGATCGGGCCGATCGTCGCCTGGCAGCCGGTGCCCCACCGGTAGCCGCCCGCAGCAACCGCTGCGCCATTCCGTCCCCCATCCGGCTATAACGGCCGGGTGGGGGACTTCTCTATTGGCTCCGAGGTCGCGGGATACCGCATCGAGGAGCTGATCGCGCGCGGCGGCATGGGCGTCGTCTACCGCGCCACCCACCTCGGCCTCGAACGGCCGGTGGCGCTGAAGGTGATCGCCCGCGAGCTGGCCGACCGCGACGGCTTCCGCGAGCGCTTCCTGCGCGAGTCGCGCCTCGCCGCCAGCCTCGACCACCCCTCGGTGGTCCCCGTCTACGACTCGCGCGAGGTCGACGGCGAGCTGATCGTGGCGATGCGGCTGGTCAAAGGCGGCGACCTGCGCGGGCTGATCGACCGCGAGGGACCGTTGCCGCCCGCCCGCGCCCTCGACCTGCTCGGCCAGGTCGCCGACGCCCTCGACGCCGCCCACGCCGCCGGCATCGTCCACCGCGACGTAAAGCCCCACAACATCCTCGTCGAAGGCGACCGCGCCTACCTCTCCGACTTCGGCCTCGCCAAGGCCTTCGACGAGAGCGGTGCCGGCAGCAGCGCCTCGGTCGTCGGCACCGCCCACTACATGTCGCCGGAGCAGTGGCGCGGCGACTCGATCGGCCCCGCCGCCGACGTCTACTCGCTCGGCTGCGTCCTCTACGAGGCGATCACCGGCATCGCCCCCTTCCAGCGCAGCGAAAGCGACCCGGCGCCGACGATGCCGCAGGGGGTGGACGCGGCGATCCGGCGGGCGGTCGCCAAAGACCCCGGCGACCGCTACCGCAGCGCCGGCGAGCTGATCGCCTCCGCCCGCGCCGCCGAGGGCTCCGAGGCCCGCCCGACCGCGGTCCTCTCCCGCGACCGCAGCGAGCGCACCACGGTCCCCAACGCCTCGCAGTCGTTCTTCGGCCGGATGGGAGGGCGCGCCACCGCCTGGATCCTCGGCGGCTTCGCGATCATGCTCATTGCGGTCGTCGCGTCGGCCCTGCTCCTGCTGCTGGGGAGCGGCGGCCCGAGCGTCTCGGACCCGATCGCGATCGGCCAGCCGCCGCTGCGGATCACCGCCGACGGCCAGGGCGCCTGGGTGACGAGCGAACGGGACGGCACCGTGACCAGGCTCGATCCCGCCACGGGGGACAAGCTCCGGCAGGTCGCCCTGCGGCCCGGCATCTCCGGCATCGCGATCGGCAGCAAATGGCTCTGGGTGACCGACCCGCGCAGGCACGAGCTGCTGCGCCTCGACTCGAAGACGCTGCGCCAAAAGCAGGCGATCCCGATCCCCGGCGCCCCCGGGCCGATCGCCCTCAGCGCCAATCCCGGTCGCGTCTGGGTCGCCGACGAAGACGGCAGCGGGATCGCCGTGGTCAACGCGGAAAGCGGCCACCGCATCCGCACCCAGTTGCCCCCGCAGGCGGCGCCGCTGCGGCTCGCCGTCGGCGCCGGCGGCCTCTGGGTGTCGAGCTCCTCGACCGCGAGCGTGCGCCGGATCGACCTGGGCACGCTCGAACCAGGGGAACCGATCCTGGCGGGGCCCCGTCCCGCCGGCATCACCGTCGCCGGCGGCATCGTCTGGGTCACCAATCCCCCGGGAGGCACGGTGACCGGGATCGATCCCTCGCTCCGCGAAGTGCGAGCCCAGGTCGAGGTCGGCAACAAGCCGGGCGGGATCGACGCCGGCACCAGCACGATCTGGGTCGCCAACACCGGCGACGACACCGTCACCAAGATCGGCCTCGACAGCGGCGAAGTCGAAGGCGACCCAATCCACGTCGGCCCCGAACCGGGCGCCGTCGCCGTCGGCGGCGAAGCGGTTTGGGTCGCAAATAACGGAGACGGCACCGTCACCCGGATCGAGCCCTGACAAACGGCGCTGAAGGCGGTGCCGCCAAACATCTAGGATCGGGCCTCATGACCCAGGACATAGATCAGCTCGCAATCAACACGATCCGCACCCTCTCGATGGACGCCGTCCAGAAGGCGAACTCGGGCCACCCGGGGACGCCGATGTCGCTGGCGCCGGTCGCCTACGAGCTCTGGCAGAACCACCTGCGGTTCGACCCGGCGAACCCGATCTGGCCCAACCGCGACCGCTTCGTGCTCTCGGCCGGGCACGCCTCGATGCTGCTCTACTCGATGCTGTTCCTCACCGGCGTGAAGAAAGTCGACGCCGACTACAACGTCCTCGACGAGCCGGCCTGCTCGCTCGAGGAGATCGAAAACTTCCGGCAGCTGCACTCGCGCACGCCCGGCCACCCCGAGTACCGCTGGACCACCGGCGTCGAGACCACGACCGGCCCGCTCGGCCAGGGCGTCGGCACCTCGGTCGGGATGGCGATGGCCTCGAAATGGCTGGGCGCCACCTACGGCACCGAGCTCTTCGACTTCGACACCTACGCGATTGCCGGCGACGGCTGCCTGCAGGAGGGGATCTCCCACGAAGCCGCCTCGCTCGCCGGCCACCTCAAGCTCGACAACCTCTGCTGGGTTTTCGACAACAACCACATCTCGATCGACGGCGACACCGCGCTGGCCTTCAGCGACGACGTCCTCAGCCGCTTCGAGGGCTACGGCTGGAACGTGCTGCGGGTCGGCGACGCCAATGACGCCCAACTTCTCGGAAGAGCGTTTGACGAGTTCAAGGCCGAGACCGGCCGTCCGACCCTGATCGTCGTCGACAGCCACATCGGCTGGGGCTCGCCGAACAAGCAGGACACCGAGTCCGCCCACGGCGAACCGCTCGGCGACGAGGAGATCGAACTGACGAAGGAGGCCTACGGCTGGCCGAAGGACGCCAAGTTCCTCGTCCCCGACGGGGTCCGCGAGCGCTTCGACGAGGTGATCGGCAAGCGCGGCGCCGAGCTGCACGACGCCTGGGTCGACACCTTCAAGAGCTACAAGCAGGACAAGCCCGGCAAAGCCGCCGAGCTGGAGACGATGCAGCGCCGTGGCCTGCCCGACGGCTGGGACGTCGACCTGCCGACCTTCGAGGCCGACGAAGAGAAGGGGCTCGCCACCCGCAAGGCCTCGAACAAGGTCCAGAACGCGATCGCCGAACGGGTGCCGTGGCTGATCGCCGGCTCCTGCGACCTCACCGACTCGACCTCGGTCCGGCTCAGCGACGCCGACCAGTACGAGCCGGGCAGCTACGACGGCCGCCAGGTTCACTTCGGGATCCGCGAACACGCTGCCGCCGCGGCCTGCAGCGGGATGTCGCTGACGAAGCTGCGCCCGCTCTGGTCGACCTACCTCACCTTCTCCGACTACGGCCGCGCCGCCATCCGCCTCTCGGCGCTGATGGAGCTGCCGACGATCCACCTCTTCACCCACGACTCGATCGGCCTCGGCGAGGACGGGCCGACCCACCAGCCGATCGAGCAGCTCGCCGCCCTGCGGGCGATGCCGCACCTCGACGTGATCCGCCCCGCCGACGCCAACGAGGTGACCGAGGCCTGGAAGATTGCGCTCGACCGCACCCACTGCCCGGTCGCCCTGGTGATGACCCGCCAGAACGTGCCGGTCTTCGACCGCTCCAAGTACGCCTCGGCCGAGGGCGCCCAGCGCGGTGGCTACGTCCTCGCCGACCCCGAGGACGGCGATCCGGAGCTGATCCTGATCGCCACCGGCAGCGAGGTCCAGCTCGCCCTCGGCGCCCATGAGCAACTGCAGGCGGACGGGATCCGCAGTCGCGTAGTCAGCCTCCCATGCTGGGAGATCTTCGAGCAGCAGGACCAGGCCTACCGCGACGAGGTGCTGCCGCCCGGCGTCACCGCCCGCCTTGCGATCGAGGAGGGCTCGCCGCTCGGCTGGGAGAAATGGGTGGGTACCGAGGGCCGGATCATGGGTATGACTACCTTTGGACAGTCGGCGCCGTTCAAGGACGTCGAGACCGAGTTCGGGTTCACCGTCGACAACGTCGCCAAGGCGGCGCGCGAGGTCGCCGAGGGCGCGACCGCTAAATCCACGACCTGAGGAGGCGGCTGATGAAGCCCACCGAGCGTCTGCACGAACTGGGCCAGAGCCTCTGGCTCGACAACATCACCCGGCCGATGCTGCGCGAGGGGGTCCTGGAGGGCTACATCCGCGACCTCTCGGTCACCGGCCTCACCTCGAACCCGACGATCTTCGACAAGGCGATCTCGGGCGGGGACGCCTACGACGAGCAGATCGCCGAGGTGGCGCCGAAGGCGGCCGCCGGCGAGGGCGTCGGCGCCAACGAGAACGAGAAGATCTTCTTCGAGCTGGCGCTCGCCGACCTGCGCGACGCCACCGACCTCTTCGCCGACGTCCACCGCCACACCGCCGGCGTCGACGGCTTCTGCTCGCTCGAGGTCTCGCCGCTGATCGCCGACGACGCGGGGGCGACGATCGAGGAGGCGAAGGCGCTCCACGCCAAGGGCGAGCGGCCGAACCTCTACATCAAGATCCCGGGGACCGAGGCCGGGCGCGAGGCGATCGAGGAGTCGATCTTCGCCGGCATCCCGATCAACGTCACCCTGCTCTTCGACGACAAGCAGTACCTCGGCGCCGCCGACGCCTACATGCGCGGGATCGAACGGCGGATCGAGGCCGGGCTCGATCCGGTGGTGCATTCGGTCGCCTCGATCTTCATGAGCCGCTGGGACGTCGCCGTCGCCAAGGAGGTCCCCGACCAGCTCGTCAACCGGCTCGGGATCGCGATCGGCGCCCGCGCCTACCGCGCTTACAACGAGCTGCTGGAGTCGGACCGGATGCGACGCCTGATGAACGAGGGCGCGCGGCCACAGCGGCTGCTCTGGGCCAGCACCGGGACCAAGGACCCCGACGCCTCCGACACCCTCTACATCGAGGCCTTCGCCTCGCCTCTCACGGTCAACACGATGCCGGAGCCGACCCTGAAAGCCTTCGCCGACCACGGCGAGGTGAAGGAGCTCCTCCCCAAGGACGGCGGCAACTGCGAGCAGGTGCTGGCCGAGTTCGCCGAGGCCGGGATCGACGTCGCCGCCCTCGCGACCCGCCTCCAGGAGGAGGGCAAAGAGAGCTTCAACAAGTCCTGGGAAGAGATGCTGGAGACGATCGGCTCGAAGAGCGGGGTCGTCGCCGGGTGAGCGCCCTCCGGGCGACGCCCGCCTGGGCCGAGCTGCAGGCCCACTACGAGCAGATCCGCGACGAGCACCTGCGCGACCTCTTCGCCGCCGACCCCGACCGGGGCGAGCGGCTGCGGGCCGAAGGGGCCGGGCTCTACCTCGACTTCTCGAAGAACCGGGTCACCGACGAGACCCTGCTGCTGCTCGGCGCCCTGGCGAAGGAGCGCGGGGTGCAGGAGCGCCGCGAGGCGATGTTCCGCGGCGAGCGCCTCAACGTCTCCGAGGACCGAGCGGTGCTGCACGTGGCGCTGCGGATGCCGCGAGGGCGCTCGCTCGTCGTCGACGGCGTCGACGTGGTCGCGGAGGTGCACGAGACGCTCGACCGGATGGCCGGCTTCTGCGAGCGGGTGCGCTCGGGCGAGTGGCGCGGCCACACCGGCAAGCTGATCCGCAACGTCGTCAACATCGGCATCGGCGGCTCCGACCTCGGCCCGGTGATGGCCTACGAGGCGCTCAAGCAATACAGCAAGCGCGATACGACCTTCCGGTTCATCTCCAACGTCGACGGCACCGACTTCGCCGAGAAGACCCGCGACCTCGACCCCGAGGAGACGCTCTTCGTCATCTCCTCGAAGACCTTCACGACGCTGGAGACGATGACCAACGCCCGCACCGCGCGCGAGTGGGCGCTGGCCGGGCTTGGCAACGAGGAGGCCGCGGTCGCCAAGCACTTCGTCGCCGTCTCGACCAACGCCGAGGAGGTCGCGAAATTCGGCATCGATACCGACAACATGTTCGGCTTCTGGGAGTGGGTCGGCGGCCGCTACTCGATGGACTCGGCGATCGGCCTCTCGACGATGCTGGCGATCGGCCCGGCGCATTTCGAGGAGATGCTCTCCGGCTTCCACGCGATGGACGAGCACTTCCGCACCGCCCCCGACGGCGAGAACCTGCCGCTGCTGATGGGCCTCTTGGCGGTCTGGTATGCCGATTTCTTCGAGGCCGAGACCTGCGCGGTGCTGCCCTACGACCAGTACCTGCATCGCTTCCCCGCCTACCTGCAGCAGCTGACGATGGAGTCGAATGGCAAGCACGTCACCCTTGATGGTGCCCGCGTCGACTACGACACCGGCCAGATTTACTGGGGCGAGCCGGGGACCAACGGCCAGCACAGCTTCTACCAGCTGATCCACCAGGGGACGCGGCTGATCCCCTGCGACTTCATCGGCTTCGCCAACTCGCTCAACCCGCTCGGCGACCACCACGACATCCTCATGTCCAACGTCTTCGCCCAGGGCGAAGCGCTCGCCTTCGGCAAAACGCCCGAGCAGGTGCGGGCCGAGGGGACGGCGGAGGAGGTCGTGCCGCACCGGGTGATGGAGGGCAACCGCCCCTCGAACACGATCCTCGCCGAGCGGCTGACCCCGGCAACGCTGGGCTCGCTGGTCGCCCTGTACGAGCACAGCGTCTTCACCCAGGGGGCGATCTGGGGGATCGACTCCTTCGACCAGTGGGGGGTGGAGCTGGGGAAGGTGCTGGCGGTGGCGATCATCCCCGAGCTCGAGTCCGCCGACGAGCCGCAGCTGCGCCACGACAGCTCCACCAACGCGCTGATCCGCCGCTACCGCTCCCAGCGGCGCTAGCCTCAAGCTCATGCTGCCGTTCGACCCGCTCCCCCTGGCGGCGTCGGCGTCCAACCTGCTCGCCGCCCGCGAGCAGATGGCGTTCACGCTCGGCTTCCACATCGTCCTCTCCTGCCTCGGGGTGGCGCTGCCGGCGACGATCCTGGTCGCCAACTACATCGGCCTGAAGAAGGGCGACGAGGCGGCGATCGAGCTCGCCAAACGCTGGTCGAAAGCGATGGCGGTGACCTTCGCCGTCGGCGCCGTCACCGGCACCGTCCTCAGCTTCGAGTTCGGGCTGCTATGGCCGCACTTCATGGACCGCTTCGGGGCGGCCTTCGGGGTCGCCTTCGCGATCGAGGGGATCTTCTTCTTCCTCGAGGCGATCTTCCTCGCGATCTACATCTACGGCTGGAAGCGGCTCTCCGGCTGGGCGCACTTCTGGTCCGGGGTGCCGATGTTCGTCACCGGGATCGGCGGCGCCTTCTCGGTCGTCGCCGCCAACGCCTGGATGAACCAGCCGCAGGGCTTCACCCTCGACGCCGCCGGCAAGGTCGTCGACGTCGAACCGCTTAGGGTGCTCTGGAACCCGGCGACCGGTTACGAGGTGCCGCACATGATCCTCGCCGCCTACATGGTCGTCGGCTTCCTCGTCGCCTCGATCTATGCGGTCGGGATGCTGAAAGGGCGGCGCGACCGGCTGCATCGGCTGGGCCTGTTGATCCCGCTGACGATCGGCCTGATCGCGACCCCGATCCAGCTTTTCGTCGGCGACACCGCCGCCCGTGCGGTCGCCGACCACCAGCCGGCCAAGTTCGCCGGCATGGAGTGCATCCAGGAAAGCGGCGGCCACCAGACCGAGTACGTGGGGGGCGTCTGCACCTCCGACGGGGTGAAGGCGGCGATCCCGATCCCCGACCTCGACTCCTTCCTCGTCGGCTTCAGCGCCGACACCAAGGTCACGGGCCTCAATGACATCCCCGAGGACGAACGGCCGCCCGCGAACACCATGCTGCACCTCGCCTTCGACCTGATGGTCGGGATCGGGACCGGGCTGCTGGCGCTCGGCGCCTGGTTCGCCTGGGCCTGGTGGAAACGGCGCGACATCCCGAAGACGCCCTGGTTCCTGCGCATCGTCGCGGTCAGCGGGATCGCCTCGATCCTGGCGCTCTGGTGCGGCTGGATCGTCACCGAGGTCGGCCGCCAGCCCTGGATCGTCCAGGGCTACATGCGCACCTCCGAAGCGGTCACCGACGCGAAGGGGATCTGGTTCAGCTTCGGCCTGGTCCTGCTGGTGTACGCGGCGCTGGGGACGATCGCGGTGCTGGTCCTGCGCTCGATGTCCCGCCGCTGGCGCGAGGGCGCAACCGAAGACGTCGAGAGCCCCTACGCGCCGCAGCGGGAGGAGGCCGTATGAGCAAGGCCGACGCCGCGGCGGCGATCCTCTGGGTCGGGGCCACCTTCTACGCGCTCTTCGGCGGCGCCGACTTCGGCGGCGGCGTCTGGGACCTCGTCGCCGGCGGGCCCGAGCGGGGCGAGCGGCCGCGGGCGCTGATCCAGCGCTCGCTCACCCCCGTCTGGGAGGCCAACCACGTCTGGCTGATCTTCGTCCTCGTCGTCCTCTGGACTGCCTTCCCGCCGGCCTTCAGCGCGATCTTCACGACGCTCTACGTGCCGATCGCGCTTGCGGCGCTGGGGATCGTCCTGCGCGGCGCCGGCTTCGCCTTCCGCAAGTCGATCGTCGGCCTGCAGGGGCGGCGGGCGATGGGCGCGACCTTCGCGATCTCCTCGGTGCTGACTCCGTTCTTCATGGGCGCGGTGGTCGGCGCGATCGCCTCAGGCGAGGTGCCGGCGGGCGGCAACGGCGACGCCTTCTCGACCTGGCTGCAGCCGCTGCCGCTGCTGATCGGGGCGATGTTCGTCGCCAGCGGCGCCTACCTCGCCGCCGTCTTCCTCGTCGGCGACGCCCGGCGGGCCGGCGACGAGGAGATGGAGCGCTACTTCGAACGCCGGGCGCTCGGCGCAGCCGTGGTCGCCGGCGCCTTCGCGATCGCCGGCCTCTTCGCCCTCCACAGCGAAGCGCGCTACGTCTTCGACCGCCTCACCAGCCAGGGCCTGCCGCTGGTGATCCTCTCGCTCGTCTGCGGCGTCGTCCTCCTCGCCGTGCTCCTGCGCGGCGGCCGCCGTCCCCTGCGCCCCCTCGCCGCCGGTGCCGTCGTCGCCGTGATCTGGGGCTGGGGCGTCGCCCAGTTCCCCTACCTGCTGCCGACCAGCCTCCGCATCGACCAGGCCGCCGCCCCCGACCCGACGATGACGATCATCTTCGTCGTCTTCGCCGTCGCCGCCGTCCTCGTCCTGCCCTCGCTCGGTCTGCTCTACACGCTGGCGCAGAAGGACCTGCTCGAGTCAGAGCACTGACGATCGTCGACCGGCGCGGATAGGCTCTCGCCGCTCGTGGCGATCAAGGCGATCCTCTTCGACATCGACGGCACCTTGCTGCACACCGGAGGCGCCGGAGCCGTCGCCTGGCAGCGCGCCTTCATCGAGCTCTACGAGGTCGAGGCGAACATCGCCGAACACACCCACGCCGGGATGACCGATCCGGAAATCGCCGAAATCGTCTTCCGCGAGGTTCTGCACCGGGAGGGCTCGGCGACGGAGCGGGCGGAGGCGATCGGCTGCTACCTGGGTCACCTGGCCGACGCCGTGGCCGAGTCGGAGGGCTATTACGTGATCGAGGGGATCGAAGAGCTCCTGCCCCGCCTCGTCGAGGACGGCATCCTGCTCGGCATCGTCACCGGCAACATCGAGGCGGCCGCCCACGTCAAGCTGGCCCGCGGCGACCTCAACCGCTTCTTCACCTTCGGCGGCTACGGCTCCGACGCACGCGACCGGACCGAGCTGACGAAGAAGGCGCTGGAGCGGGGCGAGGCGGTCTCCGGCCACCCGCTCGATAAGGCCGAGACGATTGCCGTCGGCGACACGCCGCGGGACGTCCGTGCCGGCCATGGCGCCGGCATCCGCGTCGTCGGCGTCGCCACCGGCTCCTACGCGGTCGACGAACTGACCGACGCCGGCGCCGACTGGTCGCTGGAGAACGTCAAGGACGGATTCCCGGCTTGAGACTCAGGGCTTGCTGCAGCGCGCCTGGTAGATGTTGAGGAAGCCGCTGTCGAAGCCGTTCCTCGCCATCCGCAGGTAGAGGCGCCAGACGCGGATCCGTTCCGGGCCGGCGAGGCGGGTGGCCTCGGCGAGGTTGTCGTCGAGGTTCTGGGCCCAGTGGCGCAGGGTCTCCGCGTAGTCGGGGCCGAAGTCCTCGACGTGGTGGACGTTGAAGCCGGCCCGTTCCAGCGCCAGCAGGTTGCGCGAGAGGTGCAGGGGAGCCGCGTCGGGGAAGACGTAGCGCTCGGAGAAGTCGCCGGCCTCTGGGTCGGTGTGGCGCAGGCGGGTGATGCCGTGGTTGAGCAGACGCCCGCCGGGCTCCAGCAGCCCCGCCAGCGTCTCCGCGTAGAGGTCGATGTTGGCCGAGCCGACGTGCTCGACCATGCCGATGCTGGCGATCGCGTCGAACTTCTCGCCGGTGCTGGCGAGGTCGCGGTAGTCCATCACGCGGACGTCGACCCGGTCGGCGACGCCGGCTTCCTCGGCCCGCTGCCGTGCCTTTTCGGCCTGCGGCGGCGAGAGGGTGATGCCGACCACGTTCGCCCCGTACTTCGTCGCCGCCCAGAGCGGGAAGCCGCCCCAGCCGCAGCCGACGTCGAGGATGCGCTCGCCCTCCTTGATGTCGAGCTTGCGCGCGACCGTGTCGAGCTTCTCCTCCTGCGCTTCCTCCAGCGTCTTCTTCTCGCCATCGCGCCAGATCGCGCAGCTGTAGACCATCGTCGGCCCGAGGAAGAGCTCGAAGAACTCGTTGGAGACGTCGTAGTGGTGGCGGACGGCGCGGGCGTCGCGCTCCTTGCTGTGGCGGCGGCCGCTCGGCCGCAGCTCGGCGGCAGGCCGCGGCGGCGGCAGCGTCAGGCCGGTGGCGCGGACCGCGCCCAGCATCAGCGCCCGCTTGTCGGCGCTGTCGAGCGAGGGCGGCTGCCAGCCGTCGAGGACCCGGATCACGGCGTCGATGTCGTCGACCTCGAGCTCGCCGCTGACGTAGGCGCGGCCGAGCCCGAGCTGCCCCGGCGCCCGCAGCGCGTGCGCCAGCGCCTTCGGCGAGCGGACGCTGAAGACCGGCCCGTTCTCGGAGGTGGAGGCGATCTGGGAGCCGTCCCAGAACTCGATCGTGAAGGGGCGTTCGGGGAGGCGGGTTTCGATCTCCCGCCGCAGCGGCGCGGTGTTTGCGAACGGCATCGGCGGGGGACCCTACCGATTCGGCTCCACGCCTTTTCGGCTGCAGCAGAGAAGCCTTCAGCTTCGACCCCTATGATCGGCCGCCATGACGACCGTCGGACCACTCCCATCGGACATCCAGCCCGTCGAGCACGAGACCAGGGACCGGATCATCACCGGCCTGGTGACCCTTGTCCCCTTCATCGCCCTCGGCCTCGCTGCCTGGCAGGTGTGGGGCAGCGCCCTGCACTGGAGCGACGTCTTCCTCTTCCTCGGCATGTACCTCTTCACCGGCCTCGGCATCACCGTTGGCTTCCACCGCCACCTCACCCACCGCTCCTTCAAAGCGAAGCCCTGGCTGCACGGCCTGCTCGCCATCCTCGGCTCGGCGGCGATCGAGGGTCCGGTCATCTCCTGGGTCGCAGACCACCGCAAGCACCACGCCTTCTCCGACGAAGAGGGCGACCCGCATAGCCCTCACGTTGACCACGGCGGCGGTTGGAAAGGTGCGATGCAGGGCCTCTTCCACGCTCACATGGGCTGGCTCTTCATCCACACCCAGCGTGGCAACAAGGAGCGCTTCGCGCCGGATCTGATCAAAGACCCGACGATCAGCTGGGTCGACCGCACCTTCATCTACTGGGCGATCCTCGGGCTCCTGCTCCCGTTCGCCCTCGGCTGGATCATTGGCGGCACTGTCTTCGCCGGGTTGACCGGCCTGCTCTGGGGCGGCCTGGTCCGGGTCTTTGTCCTGCACCACTTCACCTACAGCATCAACTCGCTCTGCCATACCTTCGGGCGGCGCGAGTTCGAGACCACCGACGAGTCGCGCAACCTGGCGCTGATCGCGATCCCGACCCTGGGCGAGGCTTACCACAACAGCCACCACGCATTTCCGACCTCCGCCACGCACGGTTTGCGCTGGTGGCAGCTCGACATCTCGTCTCTCGTGATCAACGGCCTCGAGAAGGCCGGGCTGGTCTGGGACGTGGTCCGCGTCTCACCCGAGCGGATGGCCGCGAAGTCCGCCTAATCAGGAAGGGTGCCTGAGGTGGCCTGACCAAGCAGGTCAAGGACGCAGGGAGGACGACAAGGGGAGCGCACTTCGGTGCGTGACCCGCAGGCGGCCGACTGAGGACGCCGAGATGCGCCGGTCAGGGCGCCTCAGGGGCTTCGTACCAGTCGATCCAGCCGTTGCAGGCCTGGGCTAGCGGCACCGTGCGGTGCGGCTTGGCCGGGACCGCGACCAGCTCGCCGACGTAGGCCTCGCCGTCGTAGCCGGTCAGGCCCTGCAGCCAGCTCGCATCGGGAGTGGCGACGGTGAAGCGGGTGCTGCCGCCCTTGCTCTCGTAGCGGCCGGCGGGCCAGAACTGGCCGCCGTTGCCGAGGCTGATCGTGTTCGGCCGCTGCCCGTCGAGGGCGGCCTTCAGCGTTTCGCCGAAGCCGGGGGCCGAGAGCGTCAGGTCGAAGGGCGAGAAGTACTGGAGCGAGAGGTTCCAGCTCCCGGCCGGCAGCCGCAGCGACTGCGAAGCCTCCGCGCCGGTGCCGAGGATGCTGCCCTCTTCCCAGTCGCTTTTCTGGCCGATCACCGCGTCTGGGAAGAGCGAGGCGCGGCCGGGGTTGGCGAGGAGGGTGCGGATCTCGGGTGCGGCGCACCCGGCGAAGGCGCCCGCCTCGGTCCCCTCGAGCAGGACGTGACGGTTCTCGGGCGTCGGTCCGGTCCGCTTCCAGAGCACGTAGGAGGGGGTGGCGGCGACGCGCTTGAAGTTGGGCGGCGCCTGGCTGTTCCAGGCGGCGCGGCTGGTGATCACGTAGGGGAAGCGGTCGAGGGTCCCGCGCGAGAAGGAGTCGAAGTCGATCGGGCTGTAGGCGTCGCCGGTGTCGAACGGCTTCTCCGGGTTGGGCGAAACTTCGGGGTCCGGGAACTCGACCAGCGGCACGTGGGTGTCCGCCCCGAGCAGCTCGTAGGCGGCGTAGCGGTCCTGTCCCGCGTAGAGCACCGGCTGGCCGTGGACGATCGGCAGGAACGCCTGCAGCTCAGCGCCGTGCCCGGGCGGCCCCACCGGGGCGTCTCGGAGGACGAGGAAGCTGGAGTACACGGCCCCGGCGATGAACACCACTGCCAGGACCGCCCATCCGGCCCGCAGTAGAGGGGGAGCCGGGGGAGGGGTCTCGGCGGACAAAAGCGGGGAGTGTCCGGCGAGACCCCTCCCCCGGCTCCCGATGCGCGGGAACTCCTCCAGTAGGGGGCGGATGGCGACGAGCATCGCCAGGGGGGACATGATCATCAGCGCCTTCGCTTGTGCGTAATCGCCACTGGTGGGGAGGGAGGCTAGGTAGAGGAGGGCGCCGGCGCCTAGGGCGATTGGGATCGTCAGTTCGCGGCGGCTTACCCACCAGGCGACGCCGACGAGGAGCGCGAGGATGGCGATCGTTCCGGCAAGGCCGGGCAGATTGGCGCCGCCGGCGGCGTCGAGGCGGTAGTTGGCGGCGGGCCAGATTCCCAGGGCCTCGATTGGGGAGACGGGGCCGTAGGTGTTGCTGCCCGCGACTTTGTTGAAGCTGCCGGCGAAGCCGAAGGGGCCGACGACGGTGACCAGGACCGCGATCCCGGCGAGGACGAGGATCGCGACCAGCGTCGCCGGCCGCAGCAGGAAGCGCAGCAGCGAGCGTGGGCGCAGCGCCGCCCGCACCGCCGGCAGGGTCAGGCTCCAGAGCACCAGCGTCACTGCCGGCCAGGCGACCCCCGCGAAGCTGTAGGAGAAGAAGATGCCGCCGGCGAGCGCCAAGGGGGGTAGCAGGGCGAGAAGGGCCCCCTCTCCAGACACAAGCTCGCCTATGGCTCGTTGTTGAGTGTCTGGAGAAGGGACCCTTCTCGCCTGCTCCTCAGGCGCTCGCCGGGCATCGAGGGTGGTCAGCCAGATCGCGAAGGCGAGGAAGAGCAGCGCCTCGGCGGTCTCCTTGAAGGCCGCCTGCGCGTAGTAGGAGGCGGCGAGGTAGGGGAGGGCGACCATCGCCGCGGCGATGGTCTTTCGCCCTGGGCTCAGCGTCCGCAGCGCGCCGAGCGCGGTCAGTCCGGTCACCACCCCGATCGCGATGATCTCGCCGAGGAACGCCTGCCCGAGATTGATCCCCGGCACCACCGCCGTCGCCACCGCCAAGCCGTGCGGCCCCAGTGGGTAGCCGGGGTCTGGCGCCGGCCCGAAGCCGCTGCGCAGCCACTCGGCCCAAGCCAGGTGCAGCCCGAGGTCGTTGTTGAAGCCGACGCCGAGCAGCCCCCAGCGGCCGCTGACCGCAAACGGGATCGCCAGCGCGATCAAGACGACGATCGCGACCGGCAGCCCCTCGCGCCACACTCGCGGGGCGCGGTAGTCGAAGCGCCAAACGACGATCGCCGCGACCAGGATCAGCGCCGCCAGCGCCAGCGTCGAGGACTTGCCGTGCCCCGGCGCTCGCGCCACCACGCCGGTCGCGGTCAGCACCGCGCCGAACCCCACCGCCGGCTCCAGCCACGACCATTCGTCCCGCCCCGCCAGCGAGAGGATGGCCCGGCCGACCAGCAGCGAGACGGCGCAGATCAGCGCCGCCGAGGCGTAGGTCCCGATCATCAGGCGCCAGAACTTATGGCAGCGGGCGCTTTCAGTACTTCTCGGCGGCGCGTTCGAGCGTCTCGCGCAGGTTCTCGCCCCGCAGCGGATGCTCGTGCCCGGGGGCGACCACCTTCGGTTCCAGCGCCGCCAGCCGCCGCACCGACTCCTTCGCCTTCTGGTGGTCCCAGGCCCAGGCGGGATGGGGAACGCTCGCCTCGCCCTCGGGCAGCGGTTTCAGCCGCGCCGAGTCGACCAGGTAGATGACGTCGCTGACCAGCGCGACCCGGTCGCTCTCGCGCCAGAGCCCGATCAGCCCCGGCGCGTGTCCCGGAAAGTGGATGACCTCGAAGCCCGCCACTTCGTCGCCTTCGATCACGGTGTCGGCGATCTTCACCGCGCCGCCGTCCCAGCGCCGCAGCAGGAAGGGGTAGATCCAGCGCACCCAGGCCACCGGCAACTGCGAGAGGTCCATGTAGGGCGCGATCGCGGCGTCGCTTTCGGCGTCGGCCCGGTCGTCTGGATGGCAGAGCACCGGCACGTCGAGGTAGGGGGCGGTGCCGCGGTGGTCGGCGTGGGCATGGCCGAGGACCACCCGCTTCAGCCCGCCGAGCTCCTCCGCGGCCGCCCGCGCCTTCTTGCGCATCGACTTGGTGCCGGCGTCGAACTGGACCACCCCGTCGCCGTCCTCGATGAAGTAGATGTTCATCGCCCCGCGGAAATCTCCGCGCAGCAGCCAGACTCCGTCTGCGACTTTCTCCAGCGCCATCGCGCTCCACCATAACGCGGCTTCGAGGATTCTCCGACCTCTAGGGTCTGCGCCGTGCCCTTCGTCTGGAAAGCCTCGATCGCGATCCTCATCGTCTGCCTTGCCGCGGCGATGGTGATCGGGATCGTCCGTCTGGTCGAAACCCCGACCGAAATCCTCGGCGACGGCTTCCGCGGCCTGCCGGCCAAGCAGCAGGATTCCCAGGCGAAGCAGCGTTAGTATCGGGCGCGTTCAGCGACCGAAGGAGGCGGCGTGTTCAAACGCATCGTGGTTGGGACCGATGGATCCGAAACTGCCGCCGAGGCGGTGCGCCAGGCGACCGAGCTGGCCAGGCTGACCGACGGGACCCTCAGCATCGTCAGCGCCTACCAGCCGGCTTCGGGCCGCCGAGTGCAGGCCGAGCAAGCCGGCGCCCCCGCCGACGTCCAGTACGAGATCGGGCCTCGCGAGGACGTCAACCTCATCCTCGACGCTGCCGCAGCCGAGGCGAAAAAGCAGGGCGTCGAGGTGCAGACCCACCCGGTCGAGGCCGACCCCGCCGACGCGATCCTCAACGTCGCCGAAGAGACCAAGGCCGACCTGATCGTGGTCGGCAACAAGGGCATGACCGGCGCCCGCCGCTACCTGCTCGGCAGCGTGCCCAACAACGTCTCGCACCACGCGCCCTGCTCGGTCATCATCGTCCGCACGACCTGAGGCTCAGCGCGGTTCGGTAGCGCGCCCGACGTCGATCAGGCCGGCGCCCTGTTCGGTCGCTGGCAGCCCGAGGTCGCGGGCGGTGTGGCGCAGGCGCCGGACGAGGACGTCGACGCGGCCGCGGGGGGTCAGGCCCGGCTTGATCGCCTTGCTGGCGAGCACCAGAGCGGCGGCGCCGGAGACGTGGGCGGCGGCCATCGAGGTGCCGACGTAGGTGGCCGGGATCGCGAAGGCCTTGGTGCTGCCGGGGCGCAGGGTCACCTGGTAGATCGGCCGCGCCGAGACCGAGGGGCAGCCGCCTTTGGGGATGCCGCCGCCCGGGGCGACGAGGTCGATCGCCTTGCCCGCGAGTGAGTAGCCGCCGAGGCACGCCCCCTCGGTGGTGCCGCCGACGCCGATCACTCGCGGCCCCGTCGCCGGCTCCGAGACGCATTTCTCGGAGCCGAGGTTGCCGGCGGAGGCGACCGTGACGATGCCCGCGTCGTAGGCTTCGCGCAGCGCTTCGTCCACCACCGGCACGCTCTTCTTACAGGCGAAGTTGAAGCTCATGTTGATCACCTGCGCATGGTTGGCGATCGCGAAGCGGATCCCCTTGGCGATCGTGACGGCGTTGCCGCGGCCGTCGCGGTCGAGCACCCGCACCGGCATCAGCTTCGCCCGGTAGGCGAGCCCGGTCAGCCCGATCCCGTTGTCGGTCTTCTCGGCGATCGTGCCGGCGACGTGGGTGCCGTGCCCGTTTTCGTCGAGCGGCAGGCGGTCGTGGCCGACGAAGTCGTAGCCGGGGACGAACTGCTTGGCGCCGAAGTCGGGGCTGCGCTCGAACTTGCTCCCGAACGAGCGGTAGGCGATGCCGGTGTCGAGCACGGCGACCACGACCCCGGCGCCCCCCGGTCGGCCGGCTTCGATCAGGTGTCGCCAGGCGGTCACGGCATCGATTCCGCCCGGGGAGATCGGCAGCTGCGCGGCGCCGGAGCTCTCAGGGGAGAGGAAGTTCCACTGCTTGTAGGCCCAGTTGCCGGCTTCGCTCGTTTCCGCACCTTCGCCCAGCGTGCCGGGATCGTCGGGGTCGAACGGTTCGCCGGTGGTTGCCGAGGCGGTGGCGACGTAGTTGGGCTCGGCGTAGACGACGCGCGGGTTCTGCCGCAGCGCCTCAGCGGTTTGGCGCACCCCCAAGCCCGGGGCGAGGGCGAGCGCATGGCCGACCCCCTGTCCTTCGAACCTGACCACCAGCTGGCGCGGCGCGAACCCGCGCGCCGCGCCCACGGCGGTCTGGGCCCCGGTAGGAGGCACGAGCACGCCAAGGCTGAGGATGGCCGCCAGCGGCAGGAGGGTTCGCAGAAGTCGTCTCATCGGCCCTTCGAAAACACCGCGCTGCCGCGGAAGTTGTCGGCGGACATACTCCCTGATCGTGAACGCGGGCAACTCCAGTGCCACGGACGTTGCAGCCCACGAGCTGGGGATGGGGATCGCAATCGAGGAGGCGCGCAAGGCCGAGGGCCACGGCGACGTGCCGATCGGCGCCGCGATCTTCCGCGAGGGCGAGCTGCTGGCACGGGCCGGCAACGAGCGCGAGCTGCGCCGCGACCCGACCGCTCACGCCGAGCTGCTGGCGATCAGGGCCGCCGCCGAGGCGCTCGGCGGCTGGCGCCTGCCGGGCACCACGCTCTACGTCACCCTCGAGCCCTGTGCGATGTGCGCGGGCGCGATCGTCCTCGCCCGCATCCCCACCGTCGTCTTCGCCGCCCCCGACCCGAAGGCCGGCGCCGCCGGCAGCGTCCTCGACGTTCTCGCCGAGCCGGCGCTCAACCATCGCCCGCAGGTGATCGCCGGGGTGCGCGAAGAGGAGTGCGCGGCACTCCTCCGCGACTTCTTTGCTGCCAGGCGCCCCTCGCGGAGCGGAGAGGGTGGGATTCGAACCCACGAGGCGGGTTAACCCCGCCCACGCGATTTCCAATCGCGCTCCTTAAGCCACTCGGACACCTCTCCGGGTTCCCTCACAGGGTATAGGCGCCCTGTTTCAGATCGCTGTTTCCGCAGGTCCTTCCAGAGGAACATCCCGAGTATTTGAGGAAAACTCTATACTCAGGAATGTAATGGAGTGTCTGAGTCTCCGTTGCATCTAGAGAGGGCCGGCGTTTCTTGGCCGATGATGCCGGTCCTCTCCTTCCACGGCGTTCGCCCGGTCGGCGAACCGCAGTGTTGGACAAGAGTACCGATCTAATCGATTTACGCTTGCCGCAGCGCCGGGATCGAGGGCCGCAGCGGCACCGGCTCTGGCTCGCGGTAGTCCTCGAGGGAGATGACGATCGCCTCCTCGCCGGCCACGGGGCTCGTGGGCCGGTGGCCGCGCAGACGCTCGTGGGTGCAGACCACGTAGCACCACTCCATCAGCCGCAGGCGCGCCTCGGGGTCGATCTCGAGGATCGTGGCGCCGACCAGGAACTTCCCTGCGGTCTCGCGGCAGGTCCGCACTTCGACCTTGGCGGCGACCTCGTGCCGCTCCCCGCGCGCATCGGCGAGCTGCAGCAGCACCGCCGGTTCGCTGCCGAGCTCCAGCGGCGCCTCGGCGACCAGGCCGACCCCCGCTGCGGAGGCGTCGACGAGGCGCGCTGGCGTGTGGGCGTCGGGGCTGTAGAGGTGGGCCTCGGCGTCGCCCTCGAAGCGGTAGACGAGCCGGCGCTGGCGCCGGCGGGTGACCACCATGCTGGTCGCCACCAGGCGCCGCAGCTCGTAGAGGCCGAGCAGCGGCACCACCACGGCGGCGATGCCGGGGAGGTCGGGCAACGGGCCGACGCCGACGAGGTCGAGCAGCCGCATCGCCGTCCCCGCCGCCAGCAGCACCGTGCAGAAGATCACCAGGTGCAGCTTGCGCAGCGAATCGAGGCCACCGCCGTCGCGGCCCTGCTTCGGCGTCACCTTGAACTTGGTCTTGCCCGGCCGGAAGGCGCAGCGCAGGGCGCGGGCGTAGATCTCCATCGTCAGCAGCTCGTAGTGGGCGCTCTCGGGGACCCGCATGTAGCCGCGCGCCAGCGCTGCCCCGGCGCCGAAGTTGAGCGCCACGTACGGCACCCAGAGCGCCGCCAGCGCGGCGACGCTGATCTTCATCGGCAGCTCGCCGGTCCAGAGCACGACGCCAAGCGTCAGCAGGAGCAGCAGCCGCATCGGCGGCGCCAGGTAGGCGAACAGGCTGGCGAGGAAGGAGAGGCGCTGCTTCGGGTTCATCGTTTTCGCCCGCAGCGGCGACTCCGGCAGGGTGAAGACGGCGAGGTTGCCGCGCGCCCAGCGATCGCGCTGCAGCAGGTAGCCGTCGAGGTCGTGCGGCGCCAGCCCCTGGACCAGGACCTCGTCGTGGTAGCGGCTGCGCCAGCCGTGCCGCAGCAGCCGGATCGTCGTGTGGAAGTCCTCGGCGATCGTCTCCGTCGCCACGCCGCCGATCGCGAGCAGGGCGTGGCGGTTGATCAGCGCCGCCGAGCCGCACCAGTAGGCGGCGCCGTGGCGGTCCTTGCCCGGGCAGACGACGCGGTAGAAGAGCGACTGCTCATGGCGGCCGACGACGTAGTGCTGGACCGAGTCGTGGTTGAAGAAGTCGTGCGGCGTCTGCACGATCGCCATCCGCTCGTCGTCGAAGTAGCCGACGAGCGCGTCGAGCGCATCGGGCATCGGCACGTGGTCGGCGTCGAGGACGAAGACGAGGTCGCCTTCGGTCCGCGGCAGCGCCGCGTTGAGGTTGCCCGCCTTGGCGTGGGCGTTGTCGGGCCGGGTCATGTACTCGGCCCCGGCCAGCGCGGCGATCTCCCGCATCTCATCTCGCCGGCCGTCATCGAGCAGATAGGTCGTGTGGGGGTAGGTGAGGGCGCGGCAACCGGCCAGCGTCGCCATCACGACCTCCACCGCCTCGTCGTAGGTGCAGACGTAGACGTCGACCTTTAGCCCCGGGGTGGTCGGGGGCCGCTGGGCCGCCGGGCGGGACCAGGAGAACCAGGTGAGGATCGCCAGCGCGTAGAGGCCGTAGACCTCGGTCGCGAGCAGCATCGCGAAAACGACCGGGCTGGCGCCTTCGCCGCTCCAGCCGACGCGCCAGGTCAGATAGCCGAGGCCCCAGATCAGAGCCAGCAGGGCGAGCGCCCGCAGCAGCCGGGGATGACGGTCGAAGAACTGGCCCAGCTTCGTCTGCTCACTGCCGGCGTCCACACCCCTTTGTCGGCAATTCCAGGGCGATCTTTAGCTGGGGCTAACCGGTGACAGTCTCCGAACTGGTCGCGGCTCTAGAATCCTCCGTCCCGCGGATTACCTGGAGGGGTGCCGGAGTGGTTGAACGGGGCGGTCTCGAAAACCGTTGGCGTCGCAAGGCGCTCGTGGGTTCGAATCCCACCCCCTCCGCTCGACGCCGGAAACCGGCGCATTGCGGCGTCATCGAGGGGCCGCCGTGCAAAGCACTGCCGGCCCCTCTCTTCCTTGCACTGCTTGGTTTCCGACGCCGAGTGCTCGCCACCCGCGGTTCCTGCCAGCTTCGTCCCGCCGACGAAATTCGACCCGAAATGTTTGGCCTATGGGACGGCCGGGAATACGGAGAATTTTGCCCGGTTTGGGAACCCGCGTGTAATTAGACTGGCTGGCTAGCTGGCCAGGCTCTTTGGCCAATTTTTAGCTACAGAGACGTTTGTTTATGGCAGGTTGAGCGGGTATAAAAAGGCTGTACTTCCTGTCCAATTTTAGTACTCTGGACTTAGTTGACCGCGAACGCATCACCAGCTGCCTCATGACCCTCGTACGGAAGCACGACGAAATACATCAGCGAAGGCAAAAGGGATTCGAGCTGGTCGTATTCGTGTTTGCAGAGGCGGGAATAGAGGAGCGATTCGACTCCGCCGATGATGCCGGAGGCGGTCACGGGAGTCTGCGGAGGCGGCTCGGGAAGAAGCTCCCGGGCCTGCTTGTCGAGGCACCGCGCGAATTCGTCCAGGAGTTCGACACGGCGCCTAACCGCCGCAGCACTGGCGGCGCGCGCCTCGACCACCATCATCCGCGCCGTATCGGGCTCGCGGATCGCGAACTTCAGCACCGCTTCGAGGCCAAGGCGAACCCTGTCGCGCCAAACGGCGCCCCCCCTGCGCACGGCTGCCTCGACTTTCCTGCTCAGGCGGGTGGCGCTGGTGTCGAAGGCGGCAAGGAAGCAGTCTTCTTTGTTGGAGAAGTGCTCGTAGAAGGTGGGCCGGGAGACGCCGGCGCGATCGATCACGTCCTGGACGTTGGTTTCCAGGTACCCGAGTTCGGCGGCGGCGTTGAGCATCGCCACGATCAGCCGCTCGCGCTGGATCGCTTTGATCAGGTCCGGAGGGAGCTTCCGGACCCCCGACGGGAATTTGCCGCTGCTGCTGGCGAGCAGCTCGAGGGCCGCCTCGACCTGCTCGGGTGGCCAGTCGTCACCGATCGCGGCAAGGAGGGTGTCTGGGCTCAGCTGTATTCGATCAAAGGGCACCGAGAAACTCACAAGTTTGTATTAAAAACAACGAAAGTTTCTCCACGGTACCAGAATAAAAACGGATTGCGCGGGCCATCGCGGGCCACTGATATCCCTGGACCTGACCTCGTACGGGTGGGAGGATCTCAATGACGTCGATGCGCCCCGAGCTGCCAAGGGAGTTCGTCGCCGGCCACAAGCGGCGGCGGATGATGGATGCCGTCGCGGAACTGACCGCCGAACAGGGCTATGAGGCGACGAAGATCGCCGACATCGTCCGGCGAGCGGCCGTTGCCCGCAAGACGCTCTACGACAACTTCGACGGCAAGGAGGACCTCTTCCTCTCCGCCATCGACACCACTTTGAACGAAATGAGGGTGGTGGTCGAAGAAGCCTGCGAAAGGACCAGCTCGTTCGAGGACCAGATCATCGCTGGTCTCGAGGCCCTGCTCGACTTCATCGCCGAGCACCCCGCCGCTTCTCGCATGTGCATGGTCGAGGCGATCTCGGCGACGCCGAGCTCCGCCCGCCTCTACGACGCCGGCATGCGCGACTTCGTCGAATTGCTCCGAGAGAGCGCCCCGGACGAGGCGGACCTGCCGCAGACGATCGAGGAGTCGCTCGCCGGTGGGGCGGCCTGGATCCTTCAGCAGCAAATCCGCCGCGGCGAAGCCGAGAGCGCCGCTGAGCTGCTGCCCGAACTGTCCCAGTTCCTCCTTTCACCGTACCTCGGTGTAGGGAAAGTGGGCAGTGCCGCAAGGCGAAAGTGACAGTACGGTGGCAGACTTCATTGGGGAATGGAGCGGCTACCACGGGGACGCCACGGGCTATCGCCTGAGTTCGTCGCGCGAAATCAGCGCGAACGGCTGGTTGCCGGCCTGATCCAGGCTCTCTACGAGGTCGGGTATCAGAAAACCACCGTCTCGCTGATCGGGCAGCGGGCGTCGGTCTCCAAGAGCGACTTCTACAAGCACTTCGAGAGCAAGGACGACTGCTTCGTCGCTGCGTACGACACAGCGATCGAACGGATCCGGGAGCAGGTCGGCGCGGCCTGCGAGGAGTCCGCGGGCGAGGAATGGCCAGGGCGGGTCCGCGATGCGGTCGAGGCGCTGCTGAGGCTGCTCACGGAAGAGCCCGCGCTGGCGAGCATCGCCCTGGTCGAAGGCCTGCGCGCCGGTCGCGACGTCTACGACCGCTATCAGGCGGCGGTGGAGAGCTTCGTCCACGACCTCCGCACGGGGGCCCCCGCGGGGCCGGGGGGCGCCGAAGTGCCGGAAGCGACCGGCGAAGCGGTCATCGGCGGGGTCGCTTCGGTGCTCGGGCGGCGCATCCTCGCCAGGGAAGCGGAGCAGCTCCCGCAGCTATTTCCGGAGATTCTCGAGTTCGTCCTGGCCGCATACATGGGCGCGGATGAGGCACGGCGAATAGTCTCCGCGGGATGAGCGAGCCGAGCAGCGGCGTCCTGCCCTCGCAGGCACTGAACCAGGCGGTGGAGGCGGAGTGGATCAGCTCCGGCGACTACCGGATCCGGCCCGATGCCGTGCAGCCGGCGAGCATCGACCTGCGGCTCGGCGACTTCGCCTGGGCCCTGCGCTGCTCGTTCCTGCCCGACGTCGAGTCGACCGTCGAGGAGAAGATCGACGGCCTCGCCTTCCAGCGGGTCGACCTGCGCGACGGCGCCGTGCTGGAGCGGGACCGTCCCTACCTGGTGCCGCTGATCGAGGAGCTGAACCTGCCCGAGGACATGCGCGGGAAGGCGAACCCGAAGAGCTCGACCGGGCGGCTCGATGTCTTCACCAGGGTGATCACCGACCGCCACCACCGCTTCGACGACATCCGTGCCGGCTACCGCGGCAAGCTCTACCTGGAGGTCGTGCCGCGCTCGTTCGCGATCCAGGTGCGGGCAGGGCTTTCGCTGAACCAGCTGCGGCTCTCGCGCGGGGAGGTGCGCCTCTCCGACGAGGAGATCCGCAGCCTGCAGGACGAGTTTCCGCTGCTCTACCTCGACTCGCACGCGCTTCGGCAGTCGGAGATGGCGGTCAGCGACGGCCTCTTCCTCAGCCTCGACCTCTCCGGCCCGACCGACCGCGTCGTCGGCTACCGGGCGAAGAAGAACAGCCTTCCCGTCGACCTCTCCCGCATCCGCGCCTACCGCTGGACCGACTACTGGGACCCGGTCTACCCCGAGCCGGGCGGGCGGGTCGTGCTCGAGCCGGAGATCTTCTACCTGCTGCTCTCCGCCGAGGGCGTCTGCATCCCGCCCCAGATCGCGGCCGAGATGATGGCCTACGACCCGACCGCCGGCGAGCTGCGCACCCACTACGCCGGCTTCTTCGACCCCGGCTTCGGCTACGACCCCGACGGCGACCGCCATGGCAGCCGCGCCGCGCTCGAGGTCCGCGCCCGCGACGTCTCCTTCATGGTCGAACACCGCCAGCCGGTCTGCAAGCTCGGCCTGGAGCGGATGGCGGCGCCAGCGGAGCGCCTCTACGGCAGCGGCCTCGGCTCCAACTACCAGGGCCAGGTGACGATGCTGAGCAAGCACTTCGAGGAGCAGACGGCGGGCGTCGCCGTGCCCGCCGACGCCTAGCCGCCGGCCGGCTCTCTCTCCAGCTCGCGCAGTAGCGCCTTGGACCGCTTGCGCCGGGCGACCAGCTCGGCTTCGAGCTTGGCGATCTCGTCGCGGCGGCGGCGCACCAGCTCCAGCTGGCGGGCGGTGTAGGCGAGGGATTCCTCGAGGATCTGGCGGCGGCGGACCGGGTCCTCGACGCCACCGTGCCACTCGCGCCTCAGCTCCGCCCGGGCGCCCTCGGCCTCGACCAGCTCCTTCAGCTCCTCCAGCGAGAGGCCGAGCAGGTCCTTCAGCCGCAGCAGGTCGGTAAGGCGGTCGACGTCGGCCTCGGCGTAGGTGCGGTGGCTGCGGGCAGGGCGCTCGCGGGATCCGGGCAGGAGGCCGATCTCCTCGTAGTAGCGGATCGTCCGCGGGGTGGTGCCGGCGAGCTTGGCGACCTCGCCGATCCGCAGCTCGCGCTCGGGCTCGGTGGCGCTCATGGGATCGCCCGCACCTCGGCGGTGATCGCTTCCTCGATCGCCTCGGCCGGCTCGCAGGGGGTCTCGGCAGGCTCGTGCTTGGGCCGCAGCAGCGAGACGCCGGCGCCGAGGACGGAGGTCGCGGCCAGGACCCAGAGCGCCTCGTGCATGTTGTGGATGAAGGGGTCGAGCTGGGCGCTGGATAGCCCCGAGGCGAGGCCGGAGAAGATCGCGAAAAGGACCTCTTTCGGGATCGAGTTGGTGACGATCGCCAGGACGAAGGCGATCGAGATCACCGCGCCGGTGTTCTGCAGCATCGTCCTAGCCCCGGCGGCGATCCCGCGCCGCTCGGTCGGCACGGTGCCCATCATCGCCGCGGTGTTGGGCGAGTTGAACATGCCCGAGCCGATCCCGACCAGGGCCAGCCAGACGCCGCTCTCCCAGTAGGGCGAGTTGGCCTGCAGGGTCGTCATCAGGCCCAGGCCCAGCGCGGTGACCAGCATCCCGGCGGCGGCCAGGGTGCGGGAGCCGTGGCGGTCGGCCCAGATGCCCGCGAGCGGGGAGGAGACGAGCATCCCGATCGCCATTGGCGCCAGTTTGATCCCGGCGGTGATCGGGTCGTCGCCCTGGGCGCCCTGGAAGTAGAAGACGAAGATGAACATCAGCGCGAAGCGGGAGAGGCCGTTGATGAAGGCGGCGCCGGTCGCGGCGGCGAAGAGCCGGTTGCGGAAGATGGAGAGGTCGAGCATCGGCGCCCGGCCGCGGTGCTCGATCCAGACGAAGAGGGGGAGGAGGATCACGGCGAGGACGAGGCTGCCGATCACCAGCGGGTCGTTCCAGCCGGAGATGCCGCCGCGGGAGATCCCGTAGACGAGGCCGGTGAGGCCGATGACGAAGGTGAAGGTGCCAGCGAGGTCGAAGCCGCGCACGGTGTCGGGGCGGGCGAGCTCGCGGAGGACGAGGTAGCCCCAGAGGCCACCGGCCAGCGCCAGCGGCACGTTGAACCAGAAGACCCAGTGCCAGGAGATCGCGACGAGGGCGCCGCCGAGCACCGGCCCGATCACCAGGCCGATCGCGGCGACCATCGTGTTGGTCCCCATCGCCAGCCCGAGCTGGTCACGCGGGAAGGCATCGGTGACGAGGGCGGGGCCGTTGGCGAAGATGAAGGCGCCCCCGATCCCCTGCACGATCCGCCAGAGGATCAGCTGGGTGCCGTCGGCGGCGAAGCCGGCCCCGAGTGAGGCAGCGGCGAAGATGACGAAGGCGCCGACGAAGGCGCTCTTGCGGCCGAAGAGGTCGGAGAGGCGGCCGGCGGTGAGGACCAGCACGGTCGAGGAGATCATGTAGGCGAGGATCACCCAGACGAGTTCCAGCAGGCTGGTGCCGAGCGCCCGCTCGAGGTCCGGCAGGGCGATGATCAGCGTCCCCGAGTTGGTCGCGACCAGCAGCATCCCGAGGCTGGTACAGGAGAGAGCCCACCACTTGTAGTACTCGTGCGAGGCGTCCACGCCTGCGCGTCCCGCAAATCTCTTTCTTACGTTCACGTCAAATAAGATATCACCGCTAGGATCCCAATCATGAGCGAGCGGACCTGGAGCGTCTATCTCTCGGGGGAGATTCACAGCGACTGGCGCGAGCGGATCGAGCAGGGCGTCCGCGAGGCGGGTCTGCCGGTCGTCTTCTCGGCCCCAGTCACCGACCACGCCGCCTCTGACGACGCCGGCACCGGCACCCTGGGCGAGGAGAGCGAGCCCTTCTGGCGCGACCACAAAGGGGCGGGCGTCAACGCGATCCGCACCCAGACGCTGATCCGCGACGCCGACGTCGTCGTCGTCCGCTTCGGCGACAAATACCGCCAGTGGAACGCGGCCTTCGACGCCGGCTTCGCAGCCGCCCTCGGCAAGCCAATCGTCACCCTCCACGACACCGACCTCGACCACGCCCTGAAGGAGGTCGACCGCGCCGCCCAGGCCACCGCCCGCACGGCCGAGCAGGTCGTCGACGTCCTCCGCTACGTGGTCAGGGGCGAGCTGCCTTAGCCATCGCACCCGTGTGCGAACATGTGTTCGTATGCGGTGGGACGAGCAGCGAGTCGAGAACGACCTTCGTCTACCGGGGGTAGGCGCAGGCACCGTCGTCCGCACCTTCGACGCCCCGGAGGCGATGGGGATCAACTTCCACGAGGTTCGCGCCCGCTCGGCTCTGAACCACGTTCCGGGCGGTCGCTACGGCTTCAGCTGGACGGTCAATCCCTTCAGGGGATGCAGCCATGCCTGCGTTTACTGTTTCGCTCGGCGCACCCACAACTACCTGGATTTTGGCCCCGGCCGCGACTTCGAGCGGGAGATCGTGGTCAAGGTCAACGTGCCGGAGCTGCTGCGGGCGGAGTTGGGGCGGCCAAGCTGGAGGCGGGAGCTGGTGGCGCTGGGGACGAACACGGACCCCTATCAGTGGGTGGAGAGCCGCTACCGGATGATGCCGGAGATCCTCGCGGCGCTGGAGGCGGCGGAGACGCCGGTGTCGGTGCTGACGAAGTCGCCGCTGGTGATGCGGGACGTGGAGATCTTCGAGCGGATGGCGAAGAGGCTGCCCGTGTCCGTGAACCTGTCGGTGCCGACGCTGGACGAGGAGGCCTGGCGGGCGACCGAGCCGCACACCCCGAGCCCGGCGGCGCGCCTCGACGCGGTGGCCGAGCTGCGGGCGCGCGGGATCGAGTCCGGTGTCCTCGTCGCGCCGCTGATGCCCGGGATCAACGACGCCCCCGAGCAAGTACAACCAATTGTCGAACGCGCCAAAGAAGCCGGCGCCTCCTTCCTAGGCGGCGTAGCCCTTCACCTCCGCGGCGAGGTCAAAGACGTCTTCTTCGCCTGGCTGGAAGCCAAACGCCCCGACCTCCTGCCGCGCTACGAGGCCCTCTACGGCGACCGCGCGTACATGCGTCCCGAGCAAAGGAAGCACGCAACTCGTGCCCTGAAAGGCTGGGGTCGCTCCCGAGTTTCAGCGTCTAGGCGAGACGCACCTCGAGCGGGTGGCACGATAGGGGGGACCTCCCCTGAGGAAGCTTTAGCTACCGGAAGGGGAGGTGGGTCCCCTGCCGTGACAGGACCCGCTCGCCAGGCGCGCCTGTTCTAGCCGCCTTCGTCGAGCTGATCGAACCGGCATTCCTTGGGGGCTTTGTCGTCCCGAAAGCTGTGGAACCGAGCCCCATGCCGTATTCGCCCCGAAGCCGCATGGTCATACCCCACCTCGATCACCAGCTCCGGCCGCAGCTCCACCCACTCCAGCTCACGCCCGCCCGTCCACCGACTCGGCTCGGCGCTGCCGCTCTGGCCCGTCTCCAGCGGCGCCAGCATCGCCCGCATGCTCTGTTTCGCCGCTTTGGAGAAGCCGGAGATGTGGCCGACGGTGCGCAGCTCGTCGCCGTCGTAGAGGCCGAGGATCAGGGAGCCGACGTGGCCCTCTTCTTTGCCGGGGCGCCAGCCCATCACCACGCAGTCGATCGTCCGCTCGCGCTTGACCTTCGCCATGCCTTTGCGCTTGCCCTGGAGGTAGGGGGCGCTGAGGTCCTTGGCCATCACCCCCTCGATGCTCCCCAGCCACCGCTCGGCCTGCTCGGCATCGGTGGTGAGCGGCGTCAGCTCCAGCCCCGCCCCCTCGGCGATTGCCTCCAGCCGCTCGCGCCGCTCGCTCAGCGGGTGGTCGCAGAGAACCTCGTCCCCTTCGGCCAGCAGGTCGAAGACGACGTAGCTGGCCGGGATCTGCTTCGAGAGCAGCTCGATCCGCGACTGCGCCGGGTGGATCCGTTCCTGCATCGAGTCGAATTCGAGGTTGCCGTCGGCGTCGCGGATCACCAGCTCGCCGTCGAGCACCCAGCGCCCCGGCGCGAAGCTCAGCTCGGGGAAATAGCGGTTGAAGGGCTTGCCGCCGCGCGACTGGATGTAAGCGTCGGTGCCGTCGACGAAGACGATCGCCCGGAACCCGTCCAGCTTCGGCTCATAAGCCCACTCCGGTCCAACCGGCAACTCTTTGCGAGTAAGGGCCAGCTGCGGCTTTATCGGCGGCGCAAGGGGGAGCGTCATACCGGGAGTATGTCCGGCAGGTGGCACGGTAGGGGGGACCTCCCCTGAGGAAGCTTTAGCTACCGGAAGGGGAGGTGGGTCCCCTGCCGTGACAGGACCCGCCGGCCTAGGCCGTGGTCTGCCGACGTTCCCGGCTCTCTTTCGGATCCGGGATCGGCACCGCCGCGAGCAGTTTCTTCGTGTAGTCGTCCTGCGGGTGCTCACAGACCTGGTCGGCAGTTCCCTGCTCGACGATCTTGCCTTCGTTCATCACCGCGATCCGGTCGGAGATGTGGCGGACGACGCCGATGTCGTGGGCGACGAAGAGGTAGGCGAGGCCGAGCTCGTCCTGGAGGTCGTCGAGCAGGTTGACGATCTGGGCCTGGATCGAGACGTCGAGCGCCGAGACCGGCTCGTCGCAGATCACCAGCTTCGGTTTCAGCGCCAGCGCCCGGGCGATCCCGATCCGCTGCCGCTGGCCGCCGGAGAACTCGTGCGGGAAGCGGTTGTAGTGCTCGCCGGCGAGCCCGACCCGCTCGAGCAGCTCCTGCACCTGTCGCCGCAGGTCCCCGCCCCTCGCCACGCCCTGTCGCTGCAGCGGGTCGCCGACGATCTGGCCGATCCGTTTGCGCGGGTTCAGCGAGGCGTAGGGGTCCTGGAAGATCATCTGCATCTCCCGTCGCAGCGGTCGCATCTGGCGGCGGCCGAGGCCGGCGATCTCCCGGCCTTCGAACTTGACCGAGCCCGAGGTCGGCTCGAGCAGCTGCAGCACCGCGCGGCAGGCGGTCGACTTGCCGCTGCCCGACTCGCCGACCAGGCCGAGCGTCTCGCCCTTTTCGACCTTGAAGCTGATGCCGTCCACCGCCCGCACCTGGTCGACTTCGCGGTCGATCAGGACCCCGCTCTTGATCGGGAAGTGCTTGACGAGGTCGGTGACCTCGAGCAGGGTAGCTCCCGTGTTCGCGGGCCCGTCGCTCATGCCCGCGGCGCCCCCTGTGGCGCCTCCAGCCCGATCTGCCCTTCCACCTGGCGCTTCTCGCGCTTCTGCTCCGGCGTCAGCCAGCAGCGATCGCGATGGTCGGGGACGTCCGGCAGCCGCGCCTCGAGGCCGGGGTCCTGCGAGCACTTCGGGAACTCGTGCGGGCAGCGGGGCCGGAACGGGCAGCCCTCCGGCAGGTCGAGCAGCGAGGGTGGCGAGCCGGCGATCTGCGGCAGCCGGTGCGGTCGCGGCCGGTCGAGCCGGGTCAGCGACCCCATCAGCCCCCAGGTGTAGGGGTGCTGGGGGTCGTAGAAGATCTCGTCGAGCGTCCCCTGCTCGACCACCCGCCCCGCGTACATCACCAGCACCCGGTCGGCGACCTCGGCGACGACGCCGAGGTCGTGGGTGATCAGGATCGTCGCCAGGCCGTGTTGCCGGTTGAGGTCCTCGAGCAGGCGCAGGATCTGCGCCTGGATCGTCACGTCGAGTGCCGTCGTCGGCTCGTCGGCGATCAGCACCTCCGGCTCGAGCGCCAACGCCATCGCGATCATCGCCCGCTGTCGCATCCCGCCGGAGAACTCGTGCGGGTAGCTGTCGACCCGCCGCTCGGCGTTGGGGATGCCGACGGATTCGAACAGCTCGACCACCCGCTGCCGCGCCTCCTCCTTGTCGACCTCGCCTTTGTGGGCGCGGATTGCCTCGACGATCTGGTCGCCGAGCCGGTAGACCGGGTTGAACGAGGTCATCGGGTCCTGGAAGATCATCGCGATCCGCTCGCCCCGCAGGCGCCGCATCGTCGCGTCGTCGGCCTCGATCAGCTCCTCGCCGTCGAGCTTCACCGATCCCTCGATCCGCGAGTTTTTCGAACGGGTGAGGCCGATCATCGTCTGCGCGGTGACGCTCTTGCCCGACCCCGACTCGCCGACGATCGCCACCACTTCGCCCGGCCGCACGTCGAAGCTGACGCCGTCGACCGCCTGCAGCAGCCCGCCTTCGGTGGCAAAGCCGACCCGCAGGTCGCGGACCGAGAGCAGCCCCTCCGCGCTCATCGGGCCGTGCTTCCCAGCCGCACGCGCGGGTCGAGGTAGGCGTAGGCGATGTCGACCAGGGCGTTGATGAAGACGACGAAGAAGGCGCCGTAGAGGGTGATGCCCATGATCGGCGGCAGTTCGAGTTTGCCGATCGATTCCGCCGCGTAGAGCCCGATGCCTTCGATGTTGTAGAGGACTTCGGTGATGATCGCGGTGCCGGCGATGGTGGCGCCGAAGTCGAGGCCGAAGAGGGTGGTGATCGGGATCAGCGAGTTGCGCAGGACGTGCCTGGTCATCACCCGGCGCTCGCTCAACCCCTTCGCCCGCGCCGTGCGCACGTAGTCCTCGTTCATCACGTCGAGCATGTTCGAACGCAGCACCCGGCTGTAGAAGCCGATCGAGAGGACGGCGAGCGTGAACCAGGGCAGGATCAGGTGGGTGAGCCATTCCCACGGGTCTTCCGTCAGTTTCACGTAGCCGCCGTTGGGGAAGATTTCGAGCTTGTAGGTGAGGAAGTAGATGAGCACCGGCGCCAGCAGGAAGACCGGGATCGAGATGCCGGCGACCGCGAGCCCGGTCAGCACCCGGTCGAGCCAGCCTCCCGCCCTGATCGCCGAGAGGTAACCGAGGAACAGGCCGAGGGAGAGCCAGATGATCCCGGCGCCGATGCTGAGGGACAGGGTCGCGGGAATTCCTTCGACGATCCGGTCCTCGACCGACGTCCGCGGCGAGTACTGGATCAGTTCGTTGGTGAAGACCTTCTTCATCATCGTCACGTACTGCTCCGGCAGCGACTTGTCGAAGCCCCATTCTTCTTCGATGCTCTTCACCAGCACCGGCGTCGCGTTCTTCCCCGCCAGGCGCTGGGCCGGCGGCGAGTTCGGGATCACGTTGAAGATCAGGAAGACGAGGATCGAGACGACGAAGAGGACGATCACCATCCCGACCAGCCGCCTGAGGATGAAGCGGAGCATCAGACCGACGTCCCCTGCGGCTCGGCTATCCCGGCGTGTGCCTCGAGGCGGACTTTCGAGCGCGGGTCGAGGGCGTCGCGCAGGCCGTCGCCGACGATGTTCAGCGAGAGCACCGTCAGCATGATCATCACGCCGGGGATGATCGCCAGCAGCGGCTGGGTGGTCAGCAGCTCCTCGCCGACGGTGATCATCGTCCCCCAGGAGGAGTTCGGCGGCTGCACGCCGGCGCCGAGGAATGAGAGCGCCGCCTCGAACAGCATGTTGTTGGCGATGTTGAGGGCGAAGAAGACGATGATCGTCGAGGCGAGGTTGGGCAAGATCTCGCCGAACATCACCCGCAACGGCCCGGCCCCCTGTGCGACCGCGGCCTCGATGAACTCTTTTTCGCCGAGCGAGAGGACTTCACCGCGAATCGGGCGGGCGACGTAGGGCGTGTAGAAGATGCTGATGATCAGGATCGGCACCCAGACCGACCCGCCTTCGATGTGGATCGGGCCGATCGTCACCCCTCCGAGCGCCAGGGAGACGCCGATCGCGATCCCGAACAGCAGTACCGGCAGCGACCAGAGGACGTCGAGCGTTCGCGCGATCACCGAGTCCACCCAGCCGCGGTAGTAGCCGGCGAGGAGCCCCAGGATCACCGCCAGCGTCGTGGTGATCACGCCGGAGACGACGCCGATGAAGAGCGAGGTCCTGCCGCCGTACATCAGCCGCACCATCTCGTCGCGGCCGAGGCGGCTGTCGGCGCCGAGGAAGAACTTGCCGTCGGCTTCGAGCCACTGCGGGCCGATCGGTTTGCCTTCGGGCGTGACGACTTCGCGGACTTCGCCGTTGACGTGAAGTTTTTCCAGCGTGTGCGTCTCGTTCGGCCCGGTATGGGCGACGTGGTCAGCCCACAGTGGCGCCGCCAACACGAAGAGGACGATCAGGACGAACAGCGCCAGGAAGGCGACCGCGACGCGGTTGCGCAGGAACCGCTTGAAGGCGAGGGACCAAGGGCCGCGCTCGGCCCCCGGTCCCTCTTCAGGTTGCGCCACTTCCTGGCCTTATTCGTTGAGTTCGAAGCTGGTCAGGTACTGGAAGAACGTCGGGTTGTAGATGATGTTTTCCAGGTTGACGTTGCTCGAGACGAACGTGGACAGGGTGCGGGTCCCGTAGGGAGCCCAGGGCGCCAGTTCCATGTATTTCTTGTCCAGTTCCGCGTACTTTTCTTCCTGTTCGGGCCCGAGTTCTTCTTCACCCAGCTTGGCAGTTTCTTTGTTCAGGCTCGGTTCGTCGATGTTGGCGAAGTTGCCGTTGTTGGTCTGGAGGATGCTTTCGCCCGCCAGCAGCGGCTGGAAGAAGTCATTCGGGTGCGGATAGTCCTCGAACCAGTCCGACCAGCCGGTATCGAGGTCCGGGGTCGACTGGTTGCCGATCACCGTGAAGTAGTTGTCGGCGTTGATGATTTTCAGCTTCGTGTTGAAGCCCAATTCCTTGAGGACGCCCTCGTAGTATTCGCCCGCTTCGTTGTTCGGGCTTTCGGTGTCCGTCCAGACGGTGATGTTCATGTCCGACGGGTTGGCTTCTTTCAGCATTTCTTTGGCTTTTTCCATGCTGTGCGGGTAGGGATCGAATTTCTTGTACCCGGGCATCCCCGGCGGCAGGATCTGGTGGGTGCCTTTGATCTGGCCCGAGTAGATCCGTTCCAGGGCCGCGGGGTCGATCGCGTAGTTGACCGCCTGCCGGACTTTGACGTCGTTGAACGGCGGCTTCGTCGTGTTCATCCAGAAGTAATAGGTGCTGATCGTCGGCTCGACTTTGAACTGGGTGCCTTCGTATTTTTCTTTGACTTCGGTGTAGCGGTCCGCGGGCGGCGGGTTCTGCATCCAGTCGTACTTGCCCTGTTCGATGTCGTTGACCTGCGTCTGCGGGTTGCGGACGATCGTGATCTTGGCGCCGTCGATCAGGCCGGTCGGGTATTCCGGCATCGCTTTCGAGTTGGCTTTGGCCCAGTACGGATTCCGTTCGTATTCCCAGCCTCGGCCCGGCTGCGATTTGGTGATCATGTAGGGGCCGGTGCCGGGAGGCGGATTGGCTGAGAGGTCTTCGTTCGGAGTCCCTTTTGGAACCGGTGCCGCGAACATCAGCGCCAGCTCGAAGGGGAAGGTGCCCCGCGGTTTTTCGAGTTCGATCTTGATTTCCCCGGTCTTGTCGTTGGTTTTGATCCCGGGGATGCCGCCGGTCTTGGTTTCGGCGAACTTTTCGGCGCCGACGATGGTCGTGTAGAAGGGCGAGCCGCCGGAGTTGACCTTGAAGAGCCGTTCGATCGCATACGGGAAGTCGGAGGCTTTGACCGGCGTCCCGTCGGAGTATTTGAGGCCGGGGCGGAGGAAGAGCGTGTAGGTCTTGCCGCCGTTGCTGAGTTTCGGCATTTCTTTCGCCAGGCCGGGGACGACTTCGCTGCCTTCCTGGCCTTCGCCGTGCTTGTAGGTCAGCAACGGGATATAGACCTCGCCCATCGCGGTCCAGCCTTCCGCGGTGTAGGAGAGCTGCGGGTCCATGTAATCCGGGAACGAGGCATAGGTGGCGTTGAGGATGCCGCCTTCTTTGCCTCCGCCCCCTCCGCTCGTCGAGCTGTTGCTGCTGCCGCACGAAACCAGTCCAACGGCTGCGACCGCTGCACACACCAGAACCGCGATAACTCCCCCTAGCTTCTTCAAAGTCCCTCCTCCGAATCGGGCCTGCCGGGGTTTCTCCCCGGCACCAACTCCACCACAACATCGTCATGGGCGTCAAGCGCGGGGCCAGAGCTTTCATCGGCCTCTAACCAGCTCGCTCCCAGCATCGGCGCCATCACGGCGACTATGGCGATTACCCCGGAACCGGCAACGAAAAACGTCGTCCGCGGCGTCGCCACCGCCGCGATCAGGCCGCCGAGGGCGAAGCCTATGCCCGGCATCGCCGCGCCGACCGACTCGAGCACGCTCATCACCCGCGCCTGCATCGTTTCCGCCGTCAGCTCCTGGACGGCGCTGATCGCCGCCACCCACTGGACCCCGTTGCCGGCGCCGCCCACGACCGAGGCGACGCAGGCGACGGCGAGGGTGGGGGCGACGGCGAGGCCGAGGTAGCCGGCGCCGATCGCGAGCGTGCTGAAGAGAAGCTGGTAGGCGAGCGAGGTCTCGCGCACCCGGGCGAAGACGAGGCTGCCGAGCACCATCCCGGCCCCCCAGCTGGCCAGCATCACGCCGAAGCCCGTGTCGCCGGTGCCGAGCGTCTCCTTGGCGTAGATGACCTCGACCGGGAGGACGGCGGCGAAGAAGACGAAGGCCAGGCCCTGGGCGGTGAGGATGCGCCGCAGCACGGTCTCGTTGCGGATGTAGGCGAGGCCGGCGCGGACCCGGTCCCGCATCCTGCCCGCTTCGGGCTCGGCCTGGGGCATCGTCCCGGCGGTGAAGAGGATCCAGGCGACGACGTAAAAAGACACCGCGTCCAATAACAGCGCCGATTGGACCCCAAAACCGGCCACTACGAGGCCCGCCAGGGCCGGCCCGATCGCGGCGCCTCCGGTGAAGGCGACGTTGAGGACCGCATTGCCGGCGCGCAGTTCCCCGGTCGGTTCCAGGGCGGTGGCGACGACGGCGCGGGTCAGGGCCCGGCCGGCGAGGGCGAGGGCGCCGTCGATCGCTGCCAGAGCGACTACCGCCGCCAGGGAAAAGTGCTCGGCGCCGGCCAGCAGGGCGAGGCCGCCGAAGGCCGCCGCCTCCCCGCAATAGATGAGTGGAAGCGCAAATCTGGGCGGTGGACGCTCGGCCCGGGCGACCAGGATCGGCGCGAAAAGGGCCGGCAGGAAGCGCGTCCCGAGGAAGAGGGCGGCGGTCGCCAAGGCGCTGTCGGTGCGGTCGAAGACGAGCACCGAGAGGGCGATTATCCCCATCCAGTCGCCGAGCTCGTTGACCGTGTAGGAGGCGGCGAGCCGCCGGAAGAGCGGCCTGCGGAGGGGGTCGGTTAGTCGTGGCTCACGCATAACTGGCCAAGCGTCTTACTGCATTTCTGCACAACTTTTCCTGCAGATGCACAACTTTCCGCCAACCTGTGCTACAAAGTGCCCAGAAACTGTTCATCTCCACGATGCAGCGCACAACGTTGCGGGCTTCAACGACTACGGAAGGGGCAAGAAACATGGGCTACCGTCACTAAGCTTTCTCAGCAGGCCACCGGTCCTTCGGGCCTGCACCAAGACTTCTAAAGGGCGCCTTCGGATGGGGGCGCCCTTTGTCGTTTTCGGGGTCGGCCAACCGCCCCCTCCGCAGCTCGAAACCCCTCGATCAGACGAGAATCCGATTTTGGGCGAATTTGGCCATGCGGCTAGCAGCTCTTGCCGATCCCCTGCCACCTGTCTAACTTAGAAGTTCCCAAATAGCGGAACCGCCAACCAAGCGGCCTCTGCGCAGGGAAAAAGACCCCGCCCGTGAATTGGTAGGCGGGTCCCTAATGGGCAGTCCTTGATAGGTCGATTCAGAACAAGAGATGGCTAAGCCCCGTCCCACTCGGAGAGCGATAGCGGCGATGGTCGTCGGCCTCGCGCTGGTCACGGCTGCCGCGATCTGGAGCGCTCCCAGCGCCAACTGGAACCTGCCGCTGTTCTGCATCCTGCTCGGCTTCTCGGTCTTCAGCGACCTGACCGCGATCAGCACCACCTCGAAGGTGAAGATCTCCGGCAGCTTCCTCGCCCTGGTCCTGGCGATGGTCTTCCTCGGCGGTACGCCGGCGGCGGTGATCGGGGTGCTGACGATCCTCGCCGGCTGGCTGCGCTGGCGCGACGAGGGCCACTACCTGCTCAACAACCTCCTCACCTACGCCACCTTCCCCCTGGTCAGCGGGATCCTATTCCATGAGATCGTCATCGATGGCCATGTCGCCGAAAACGACGCCTCTTTCTACGCGCTGATCTTCGGCGTCTTCCTCGTCGCGCTAGCGATTAACTTCACGATGATCGCCTCCTACTCGTGCTACCTGGACCGCAGCTCGTTCTTCGCCAAGGTCCGCACGGCCCTCTTCCCGCTGCTGCCATCGGAGCTGGCGGCGGCGCTGATGGCGGTCGGCGTCGCCTACCTCTACGTCCAGGTCGGACTCGCCGGGGTCGCGATGTTCGGCGTCGTCCTCGTCACCTTCCAGTACCTGCTCGGCGCCCTGCTCGTCTCCCAGCAGCGGGCGGAGGAGCTGGAGCTGCGCTCGAAGCAGCTGGCGAGCTTCCAGGTCGGGATGTTGAGCGCGATGCTGCGCACGCTCGACCTGCGAGACCAGATGACCGCTCGCCACAGCGCCGCGGTGGCCCGCTACTCGCGGGCGATCGCCCAGCGCGCCGGCTACTCGCGCCGCGAGGAGGAGCTCGTCCACATCGCCGCGCTCCTGCACGACATCGGCAAGTTCATCCTCCCCGACCGCATCCTCAAGGCCAACGTGCCGTTGACGGACGAGGACTGGATGCTGATCAAGCGCCACCCGCAGCAGGGCGCCCGCGTCGTCTCCTCGCTCGATGGCTACGGGCCGGTGGCCGAGATCATCCTCGCCCACCACGAGCGGATCGACGGCAAAGGCTATCCGCGCGGTTTGGCGGGAGACGAAATCCCAGAGCTGGCGCGGATCATCTCCGTCGCCGACACCTACGACGTGATGACCGCGCGGGACTCCTACCGGACGCCGATGTCGAGCTATGACGCGATCAAGGAGCTTCGCCGCGTCGCCGGCAAACAGCTCGACGCCCGTTTCGTCGAGATCTTCATCGAGCTGCTCGAGGGCAAAGACGTCTCCTTCCAGCATGGCGAGGCCGCCGACTTCGAGAAGGAGCTGGCACTGGAGGCGCGGATCGAAGAGACCGCCAGCCCCGGCGGCGAAAAAAGCCGCTTCCAGGTAGCCGGCGTCTCCAGCTGATCGGTAGCGTTGCGCGCGCATGCGCGCCGTCACCTTCCAAGCGCCCGAGCAGGTGCGGGTCGAGGAGAAGCCCGACCCCGAGCTCG